>Ga0183098_10176_pt1 | contig 218561 bp, 189 predicted proteins | sample BioMet9_FD_128884 | JGI IMG/M metagenome (GOLD analysis project Ga0183098, IMG submission 128884) | Microbial communities from bioreactor (seeded with sewage sludge) at Lawrence Berkeley National Lab, California, USA - Biofuel... | ecosystem: Engineered > Bioreactor > Anaerobic > Unclassified ...
TCCGCGCAACACTCGGTTCCGGCTGTCAGCACACTTGGCCGGACGGGCTTGATTACCCGCCGGGTTCCAATAGAAGGTTTCAGCATTCCATACATTCTCCTTCTCCAGGCTTCTCCTGGCGCACCAGGCGTCTGCATTGTTTTGTTTCCTGCACCGGAACGAGGAAAAATGATGTTTTTGAAGAGCGTCTGATAACTTTTCCCCGCTACCTTCGACAAGAAACGTGAATCGAAAGTAGCCGATATTTTTTTAGCTCAATCCAGAAAATGAACCACTTTTAACGAACCAAGCTCCATGCTAAGTTGACAGCTAAAAAATTTAAGTTATCTTCCACAAGTAAATCCGAAGAACAAACACAAGGAGACTCACCCATGCCTATCGCATCTAAATTCGACGCGATGAAACTTCGCACCATGATCACCGAAGGTAAAACCGCTCAGCAAATTATGGATGCCTTCGATATCCCCAAAACCACCCTGAAAAATCATCTCACGAAGTTGATGACGCTGGATGAGAAGTTCTACAAGATCGAAGGGATGGATGCTCGGACGGTTTCTGGGAATGCCAAACTCTCCAAAACCGGTATCCATTTGAGCCCGACCCTTCTGGCCAACTACGGATTCAGCCAGGGCGACGAGTTCAAGGTCTCCTGCATGGAAGAGGGGAAGATCGTGCTCGAGAAGAAGTAGCTAGAATTTCGGATAGTTCTGTGAAATGGCCCACGTCATCTTGTCAAAAGGGGTGACGTGGTTCTTGATTTGATGTGCATTGATATAAGATGGAGTGAGTCTTCTCCTGAAAAATATTCAAACAAATTTTTGTTCCAGATAATCATAGGAGTTGATTGCAATAATTACAGCTTCTGGCGAAATGGGGTTTTCATTTTCACCATGAAACAAGTTGTTTCTGTGTTTGCTAATTTTAGAATAATGACCCAAGCATTCTTCTTTTGATATGGATATTTCGCAGAGTTTGTAAATTCTTTTTAAACGTTTGAACATACTGGCATATGTTTTTGTTTCTGGCCATGTTATTTTGGAAGAAATTTCGGGAGCCTGTTTTTCTATGATTTTTTTTGCTTCATCCCAATAGTCCGAAGAGAACTTTAGATTCTCATGCTTTTTATCAGAGCCATTACGATCGAGTATTGAAGAAATTCTTAAGTTTAAAAGCGATTCAATGCCTATATTCAACCAGAAAAGAGATTCTCTAGAGTCTCCATTTTCGAGAAATTGCTGCGCAAGAATCCGACATTTTTTATGCCACGGGGTTGCTTCTAAAGATTCTATGTTGACTAGCTCTTCTCCAGTGCTGGGAATAAAGCAACGTAAGACTGACGATGGATTTGACATGTGCATGTAGTTGATTTGATCTTGTTTTGTAGTTCTCATGAAATATTCGATGTCTCCTATATCTGCTGGGGAAGGTATCCATGTATTGAGTGCCGTAGGGTTTCCTCTAAGATCATGGCATACTTCGTAGGTCATTTCGTAAATAAATCGAAATAAATTCGGCCACTTATCGGAAAGCATGTCCATCATAGGAAGTTGTAGGGGGGCAACTTCGCAGGAGGGATCAATAAGAGCTGAAAACTTGCAGTAGATATCAGTGGAGCCGAATTGCCACCTCGTTGGTGTTCTGCTGCAAGCTACTGCGGGTTCGTGGATTTGAATAAAACCCGCTGGTCGTATAAATGTTGGAGTAAGTTCGCAGGAAAGCGTAACATTTTTAAATTTTGAGCTAATATTGATTTTTTTGGAAACAATAGGATAAGGTAATTTGAAAGAACATATAGTTTGAAGATTTCCATTCTCAATATTATCTAAAATATCTTTAATTGTTGACAATTCTTTTGTTAACTCAGTTAGTTTGACTGGATTTTTAGGGCCCCTGATCCTGTACATTTGTTGCCTAATCTCTTGTATCTTTCCAGAGTAATTAGCATGTATAGGCAATGGAATGGAATTAAATTCTGAATAAATAGCGTCCCTAATCATGTGAAGTTGAAAAATAGAAGCATTTTCAGTAGAAGGGTATTCTGTTTTGCTTAGAGTGGTGACAAATTTATTATAGTTTATTCTGTTTCCATCTAATACAACATATGGAGAAGGAGCGAACCAGCGATTAAATCTACGGCAACCTGCCCATAAAAAACGACAAAGATTTTGATTTTGTTTGATGCTTTTAAATGGTACGAGCTTGTAAATTGAATTAAGTACGGTTATAAAATTATCCTCTGTGAATTTCGTCCATGAATCGTCCGTGTAAATTTTTTCATTAAAATTTTGTTCGATAAATGCTCTTGCATCTTTGGTGTCCATGGCTTTTCCCCTGTTGACAAGTCTGTTCGTACTTACGTGTATTTTATATATAAGCTATTTCTCTATTTTTCAAGAGAGTTAAGAGTTGATTTATTGTATCAGTCCAACCATCTTAATGCCAAGCTTAACATTATGAAATAATTAACTACTTACGCTCTCACTTCCTCCCCAACGCCCGTTTCTCCTCCCTCCGTGAAAAAATCCCATCATCCCACTTGACCTCCCCATCCCAAAAAAGTACTTCCCCCGAGCCAACGAAACGCCAACGGAGCCAACACCCTTGGCCCCCAACTTTTTCTTGGGAACGAAAGATTTGGGGTTGACTTCGAGACGAGTTTGGGGCATTTAGCCTGTTCCCTGATTCTGTTTATAGGACCGTAGCTCAGGGGGAGAGCGCTTGCTTGACACGCAAGAGGTCGGGAGTTCAAATCTCCCCGGTCCTACCATAAACCCACAGGGAGGCTTTTGGCCTCCCTTTCTTTTAGATCGGTGGGGCATCAAACCCCGGAGAAGGCGACGTGCAGGTCACAATCGAGGACACATCCCTGGAAGCCACGGCCGGCGAGCCGTGCGGCCAGATTCTGTCAAAAGTCCTTTCGGGGAAACATTTCAAAAGCACGGTCGCTTGCCGCGTGGATGGGCAAGTCCGTGATCTCTCTACGCCCCTGCCCGACGATGCTCGCGAACTCGCGCCGGTGACTGCGGATTCCCCTCAAGGTCTCGCTATCATACGCCATTCGGCCGCCCACGTGATGGCCGAAGCCGTCAAAAAACTCTTCCCTTCGGTCAAAGTCACCATCGGGCCGGCCATCGAAAACGGCTTCTACTACGATTTCGCCTTCGAGCGCGCCTTCACCCCGGAAGACCTTGAAGCCATTGAGGCGGAAATGCATCAAAGCATCGCCGCCAACCACCCTTTTTCCTGTACGCGCGTGTCCAAGGCCGAAGCCAGGGACATGTTCGCCGCCCAGGGAGAAAACTACAAGCTCGAAATCATGGATGAGAACATCGTGGGCGACACGGTGTCCCTCTATCGCCAAGGCGACTTCACGGATCTGTGTCGCGGCCCCCACGTGCCGTCCACCGGCATGATCAAGGCCGTGAAGCTCCTGTCCGTGGCCGGCGCCTACTGGCGCGGCGACGAAAAGCGCCCCATGCTCCAGCGCATCTACGGCACGGCCTTTGCCTCGGAAGCCGACCTCAAAACCTATCTCCATCATCTTGAGGAAGCGAAAAAGCGCGACCACCGCAAGCTCGGCACCCAGCTCGACCTGTTCAGCTTCTCCGAGGAAGCCGGCGCCGGCATGGCCATCTGGCATCCCAAGGGAGAGCTCATCCGCACCATCCTGGAAGATTTCGAGCGGAAGGAGCATCTGCGCCGCGGCTACCAGCTGGTCCGTGGGCCGCAGATTTTAAAGCGCGAATTGTGGGAGCGCTCCGGCCACTACGAAAATTATCGCGAGAACATGTATTTCACCGAGATCGACGGCCAGGCCTACGGCATCAAGCCGATGAACTGCCTCGCCCATATGCTCATCTACAAGACGCGCATCCGCAGCTACCGCGACCTGCCCCTGCGCTATTTCGAACTCGGCGTGGTGCATCGCCACGAAAAATCCGGCGTGCTCCACGGGCTGATGCGCGTGCGACAGTTCACCCAGGACGACGCCCACATCCTCTGCCGTCCCGACCAACTGCTGGAAGAGATCACGGGAGTGGTCAAATTCGTCCAGGATGTGGTGGCCCTTTTCGGCTTCGATTACGAGGTGGAACTCTCCACCCGGCCGGAAAAGTCCATCGGCTCCGACGAGGATTGGGATCGGGCCACCAAGGCCCTGACCGACGCCCTGGACGCCCTGGCCCTGCCCTATGATATTAATGAAGGTGACGGGGCCTTCTATGGTCCCAAAATCGATATCAAACTCAAGGATGCCCTGGACCGCCGTTGGCAGTGCGCCACTATCCAATGCGACTTCACCTTGCCTGAACGCTTCGACCTCGTGTATACGGATGCGAACGGTGAACGCAAACGCCCGGTGATGCTCCATCGGGTCATTCTCGGCGCGGTGGAACGTTTCCTCGGCGTGCTGCTCGAACACACGGCCGGGGCGCTGCCCACTTGGCTGTCGCCGACCCAGGCCCGCATCCTCAACGTCACCGACGCGCAGAAAGAATTTGCCGACGAAGCCCTGGCCAAGCTCCGCAGTGCCGGAATTCGGGTCGATCTCGATGATCGCAACGAAAAATTGGGCTTCAAGATTCGCGAAGCCCAGATGGAAAAGATCCCCTACATGCTCGTGGCCGGGGATAAGGAAAAGGAACTCGGCGGTCTGAATGTGCGCTTGCGCTCCGGGGAAAACTTGGGTGTCAAGTCCCTGGACGAAATCATCCTGCTCATTCTGGCCGATTGCCAAGAACCGTTCAAGCGTGGAGGGATGCATTATAACTTCTGCTCCCAGTAGTGACCCCCGGTGCAACCACCGGATACGGGCCCGCGAGGTGCGGGTGATCGCCGACGATGGCGAGCAGGTGGGGATCATCCTCACCAGCGAGGCCTTGCGTATGGCCCAGGAAAAGGGGTTGGACCTTGTGGAAGTCGCTCCCAACGCCGAACCGCCCGTCTGCCGCATCATGGATTTCGGTCGGTTTAAATACCAGCAACAGAAAAAACTGCAGGAAGCCCGCAAAAAACAGGCTACGGTTCAGATAAAGGAAATCAAGGTCCGGCCCAAAACCGACGAGCACGATTATCAGACCAAGCTCAAGCACATCCGCCGCTTCCTCGATGACGGGGATCGGTGCAAGGTCACGGTGTTTTTTCGCGGCCGCGAGATCGTGCATAAAAGCCGCGGCCAGGACATCCTCGCCCGCGTGGTGGTGGACCTGGGAGAAACGGCCAAGGTTGAGCAGGAGCCCCGGACCGAGGGTCGCATGATGACCATGCTTCTGGCTCCGCAAGTCAAAAAACCGTAAGCGCCTGCAAGGCGCGGCAAAGGAGTCCGCCATGCCCAAGATGAAAACCAACCGAAGCGCCGCCAAGCGCTTTAGCAAGACAGGTTCCGGCAAGTTCACCCGCCGTCGCCAGAGCCTGCGGCATATCCTGACCAAGAAAAACGCCAAGCGCACCCGCCGTCTGGGCCAGGATACCCTGGTCGATGCGACCTGCATCAAAGCCGTGCGCCGGCTCCTGCCCTACGCCTAGCCTCCGCCAGGTCCCGGACAGTCACTCACAAGGAGCAAAACCATGCGCGTCAAACGTGGACAAGCCGCCCACAAACGGCACAAAAAATATCTGAAGCTTGCCAAGGGCTATGTCGCCGCCCGCGGCACCCTGTACGAAACCGCCCGCGAAGTCGTCGAACGATCCCTGGTCTTCGCCTTCCGGGACCGCAAACAGAAAAAGCGTGCCCTGCGCAAACTGTGGATCATCCGCATCAACGCCGCCGCCCGCGAACACGGTCTGTCCTACAGCGTGTTCATGCGCGGCCTCTCCCTGGCCGGCGTGGCCATCGACCGGAAGATGCTGGCCGATATGGCCGTGCGCGAAGGGGACAGCTTCCAGAAGCTGGCGGAGCTGGCCAAAGCCCAGGTGAATTAAGTGGGAAGCGGACCTGCGCTCGTTACCGAGCTTGAGGGCCTGGTCGGGGAGTGCGCCGCACGCCTCGACCAGGCCTTGACGCTTGAAGTCCTGGAGAATCTGCGGGTCGAGTACCTCGGCCGCAAGGGGCGCCTCGCCGGCCTCATGGCCCAATTGCCCGGCCTCGATGCCGATGGCCGCCGTGCCGCCGGACAGGCCGCCAATACCGTCAAGGAAACCCTGACCGGACTCTACGACAGCCGCTTGGCCGCCCTGGCCAAGGCCGCCCGCCAGGGAGCCCTGGCCGACTTCGATCCGACCGAGCCCGGCTTCGTCCCCTTCGCCGGCTCCCTGCACCCCGTGACCACCGTCACGGCCGATATCTGCCAGGCCTTCTCCGAACTGGGGTTTTCCATCGTCACCGGCCCGGAAATCGAAACCGACTACTACAATTTCGAGGCCCTCAACATGCCTCCCGAGCATCCGGCCCGGGACATGCAGGACACCCTCTACATCTCCGACGCCGTGGTGTTGCGAACCCACACGTCACCGCTGCAAGTCCACACCATGCTGGCCCAAAAACCGCCGGTCGCCATCGTGGCCCCGGGCAAGGTCTACCGCCGCGACTCCGACCTGACCCACACCCCCATGTTCCACCAGATCGAAGGGCTGCTCGTGGATGAGGGCGTGTCCATGGCCGACCTGCGCGGCACCCTGACCGCCTTCGTGCGGCGGATTTTCGGCCCGTCCACCGGTGTGCGCTTCCGACCGAGCTTTTTCCCCTTCACCGAACCGAGCGCCGAGGTGGACATCTCCTGCGTCATCTGCGGCGGCAAGGGGACCATCGGCACCGACACCTGCCGGGTCTGCAAGGGGACGGGCTATGTCGAAATCCTCGGCTGCGGCATGGTCGATCCCAACGTGTTCGCCGCCGTCGACTACGACGCCGAGCGCTACACCGGATTCGCTTTCGGCATGGGCGTCGAACGGGTGGCCATGCTCAAGTACGGCATCGGCGACCTGCGCATGTTTTTCGAAAACGACATCCGGTTTCTCAGCCAGTTTTAACCGGGGCGCCGCCCCGCTTTCCCCTCCCCTATCGCCGTCACCCCTGGAAACGTTTTTGGGGAGGGTGGGGTCCGGGGAGGGAACCCCTTTTTGCAAAAAGGGGGTTCCCTCCCCGGCCGCCGGAGGCACAGCATCATGCTCTTATCCCTTGCCTGGCTTCGCGAGTTCACCCCCTATGCCGGCACGCCGCAGGAATTGGCCGACCGGCTCACCATGCTCGGCCTCGAAATCGAGGACATCGCCAATCCCTTTGCCGGCATCATGGGCGTGGTGGTCGGCCGGGTCCTCACCTGCGCCCCCCACCCCGATTCCGATCATCTTTCCTGCTGCACCGTGGACGTCGGTGGCGAAGCGCCGCTCTCCATCGTCTGCGGCGCGCCCAATGTCGCCGCCGGCCAGCTCGTGCCGGTGGCCCTGGAAGGCCAGACCCTGCCCGGCGGCCTGACGCTCAAGAAGGGGCGCATCCGCGGCCAGGAATCCTGCGGCATGATCTGCTCCGAATCCGAACTCGGCTTGGCCGAGACCCGCAGCGGCGGTATCCTTGTTCTGCCCGAATCCAGCCGCGTGGGCAGCTCCGTGGCCGAGGCCCTGGACCTCGACACCTGCGTCCTGGACGTGTCCATCACCCCCAACCGGGCCGACTGCTTAAGCGTCCTCGGCCTGGCCCGGGAAACGGCCATGGCCTTCGGCCTGCCGCTCACCCTGCCCAAGGCGGACTACGTCGAATCCGGCCCGAAAGCCGCAACCCAGGTGGGCATCGAGATCGACGACCCCGACCAGTGCCCGGTCTACCGGGCCAAGATCCTCACCGGCGTCAAGGCGGGCCCTGCGCCCGACCGCATCCGCTGGCGGCTCCTGGCCATCGGTCAGCGCCCCATCTCCAATATCGTCGATGCCACCAACTACGTGCTGTTCGAACTCGGCCAGCCGCTCCACGCCTTCGACCGGAACAAGCTCGCCGGCAACGTCGTGCGCGTGCGGACCGCGAAAAACGGCGAGACCATCACCACCCTGGACGGCCAGGAACGCACGCTGACCGACCGCGACCTGCTCATCTGCGATGCCGCAAAGCCGGTGGCCCTGGCCGGGGTCATGGGCGGCGCCATAAGCGAAATGGATGACACGACAACCGACGTGCTCCTCGAATGCGCGATTTTCAAGCCGGCCACCATCCGCAAGACCGCCCGCCGGTTGTCGCTCCCGAGCGAAGCCTCCTACCGCTTCGAGCGCGGCGTGGATCAGGTCGGTTCGGTCTACGCCATGAACCGGGCCGTCTCCCTCATGCTCCAGACGGCCGGCGGCCAGGCCCTGCCCGGCGTGGCCATGGCCGAACCCCGGCCGTTTACCCCGCGCGGCATCGGCTTCCGGCCGGCCCGGGCCTCCCTGCTCCTCGGCGTGGATGTGCCGGCCGACTTCTGCCGCCAGACCCTCACGGACCTCGGCTGCACCCTGACCGCGACCGACCCCCATGGCGTCATCGCCGTCATTCCGCCCTCCTACCGCCTGGATCTGGAGCGCGAGGCCGACCTCATTGAAGAAGTCGGCCGGGTCTACGGTCTGGACCGCATCCCGCCCAAACTGCCCAAGGTGTCGAAATCCCTGACCGAATCCCACGAACTGACCGAATTCGGCTTCCTGGCCCAGATCAAGGCCTTCGCCGCCGGGGCCGGTCTCCACGAGGCGGTCATCTACAGCTTCGTCGGCCAAGCCGACCTGGACCTGCTCGGCATCGATCCGGCCTGCCGGGTGTGCGTGGCCAACCCGCTCTCCGAAGACCAAAACGTCATGCGGCCCATGCTGGCCCCGGGACTCCTTTTAACCGTCCGCCACAACCTGGCCCAGGGCAACGCCAACCTGCGCCTGTTCGAGGCGGCCAGGGTCTACGCCGCCGATCCCGCATCGCCGACCACGGCCCGGGAAGCCTCCCGTTTCGGCCTGGTCCTCCACGGCTCGCGCCATCCCGAAGGCTGGCCCTGGCCCAAGGACGAGGAAGTCGGCTACGCCGATTGCAAGGGACTGGTCGAACACCTCCTGCGCCAGTTGCACCTGCCCGCCGCCACCTTCACCCGGGACGACAGCCTGCCCTGGCTGGCCCCCCAGGTGGTCGTCCGGGTGGGCGGCGTCCGACTGGGCTTTTTGGGCCAAGTCGTGCCCGAAGTGGCCGACGCCTTCCATGCCCGCTCGGAACTGTGGCTGGCCGAACTCGACTGCGACGCGTTGCGCCAGCTGGTCGCGGCCCGCCAGCCGTCCTTTACCCCCCTGCCGAGCTTCCCGCCGGTGCGCCGGGACATCACCCTGGCCGTACCGCCGACCGTTTCGGTGGGCGCCCTGCTCGACACCATCCGCGGCGCCAGCCCCGCCATCTTCGAGGACGTGCTCCTGCTCGACGCCTACAAGCCCGAAGACGCCGCCGACCGCCGGCTCACCTTCCGCATCACCTACCGTCACCCGGGAAAGACCTTGAAGGACAAGGAAGTCGACAAGGTCCACGAAGCCCTGGCCCAGGCCGTCGTGGCCAAACTGCCGGTCGCCCGCCCGTAGGGGGGGGCAAAGACCGGGGCGCCGCCCCGGACCCTGCCGGGAGGGGATCATCCCCTCCCGGACCCTCCGCAACGGGGACGCTTTGGCGCGCCGCCATCGACAGATGCGAACGACCGCCGGTCGCGGGATTCCAAAGGGCAACGCCCTTTGGCCGCCGGAGGCATCTCCCCCCTCCCCCTTGCACACGAACCTAGGCCGGTTTCTCGGTCACGAACACCACGGAATTGTAGCGCAGAAAGCTCGCCTTCTCGCCGGCCTGATAGGCGGCCATGTAGAGGTCGTAGATTTCGCCGCTGATGATGCCCGGCATTTCGGACGGCTTGTAGAACGCCACATGCACGGCCACATGGGTGGGCTGGCCGCGCGTGGAGAGCAGTTCGGCCAGGTCGTCCCCGTAATCCGTCATGACCAGGGAACCGCCCTGGCGGACCGGATCGCCGTGATGCACCGGCGGGAGCACGTCGTGCCGGCCGGTAGCGTCGAAATGCACCCGAGGCGTGGTCGGATGGCCCTCATGCACCGGCACGGTGAAGATGTGCCGACCGCCGGGGGCCAGCACGCGCCAAATCTCGTCGAAGGCCCGCCAGGGGTCGGCCACGTGCTCCAGCACGTCCTGGGTAATCACGTAGTCGAAGGCAGCGTCGGCAAAATGCAGCCGCTCCAGGTCCTCGCACCGCACGCCGTCCGGCGACACGCCGCCCGGAGCCACCGTCTCCGGGATGTATTCCGAACAGACGTAGGCCGGCAGCGGGGCCAGCCGTTCGTGGAGCGGTCCCTTGGCCTGGGCCTCGTAGATGCGCGCCCCGGCCAGCGCCGGCAGGGCCCGGGGCAAAAGCCGCGTCTCCGGACCGTCAGCCAGACGGGCCAACACCCGGGCCACGTCCCGCGTCCGCCTGGCCGCGCCGCAGACCGAGCACCGCGTCTCGCGCAGGCTGTGGCCGGGCTTGATGGGCCTAAACGCAGCCGACGTCCCGCACACGGAACACAGGCCGTCGGTCTCGAACACGTCCCATTCCTGGCACTTGGCTTCCGATTCCATACAAGACTCCCGTCCGGAGGCGTCGCCCCGGTTAGATGGCCGGATCGATCAGCAGATTGTCCCGGTGCACGGCCTCGGGATAGGTGGCCTCGCCAAGGACCTGGGCGATGCGCGAACTTTTGAGCCCCATGATCTTGCGCAGATCGGACGCGCCGTAATTGGTGAGCCCCACCCCGATGGTGATGCCCGCCCCCGTGACCACCCGCACCATGGCCCCCGGCGAAAAGTCGCCGGCCACGTCCACGATGCCGGCCGGCAGCAGGCTTTTGCCATGCTCGTGCAGGGCGCAGGCGGCCCCGTCGTCCACCACCAGCGTGCCCTGGGGCTCGTGGTGGTAGGCCAGCCAGAACTTGCGCCGGGGAATGGGCTTTCCTTCCGGCGGAATAAACGTGCCCACCTCCTCGCCGGCAAAGGCGCGGGTCAGCGCATCCGGCTCGCGGCCGGCCAGGATCAGCGTCGGCACGCCGAGCTGGGCCACCCGCCTCGCCGACAGCAGCTTCGAGTGCATCCCTCCGGTGCCGAGCCGGGTCTTGCCGCCGCAGATGGCGTCCAGGTCGATCTCACCGATGTCGTCGATGACGGCGATGGGGGCGGCGTCCGGGCATTCGTCGGGATTGGCGGCGAACACCCCCCGGGCCGAGGTCAGGTTGACGAACAGATCCGCCCCGACCGCCCCGACCAGCAGCCCGCCCAGGCAGTCGTTGTCCCCGTAGACCAGCTCGGCCACGGCCACCGGGTCGTTCTCGTTGACCACCGGCACCACCCCGAGGTCGAACAGGGTGACCAGGGTATTGCGCAAATTGAGGTAGCGCTCGCGGTTGTCCAGATCCTCCCGGGTGAGGAGCACCTGGGCGACGGTGCGGCCATGGCGGGAAAATTCCAGGTCATAGGCATGCATGAGCCGGCTCTGGCCGATGGCCGAAGCGGCTTGCCGATGCGGCAACGAGGCCGGATCGTACCGCTCGCCCAGCACTTCCCGGCCGGCCGCCACCGCGCCGCTCGAAACCAGCAGCACATCCTTTCCCTGGCCGACCAGGCCGGCGATCTGGGTGGCCAACGAGGCCACCACCGCCGCGTCCACGCCGCGCTCGCCGGCCAGCACGGCGCTGCCGACCTTGACAACCACCCGCCGAGCCTGGGACAGGGCCAGCTCGCGCCGCTCACGCCACTCACACGACGTCATGCGATCTCCTTCCATCCAAAAAAGAAACGACAAAGAACCAGGGGCGCTGCCCCTGGACCTCGCCGGGGGAATCATTCCCCCGGACCCCTGATCCGAAGGCCCTTTAGGCAGGGTTTTCCCCCCGTGCGAGAGGTCCGGGGCATCATGCCCCTGGCCGCCGGAGGCATCTTCGCCTTACTCCCCCCAAAAGGGAACCACCGCCACCGCCAGTTCCCCGGCCAGACGCCGGCAATCGTCCGCCTCGCCCTGCCGGGCCGCCGCGACCACGGCCTGCGCGATGTCGGCCAGCCAGGGCAGGCCGAGATTGAGCAGGTTCCCCTTCAGGGCATGGGCCGCCTCCACGCAGGCAGGCAGGTCGCCGGTCCCGGCCGCTGCGGCCAGCCGGGTCAGCCCGGTCCGCAGGACCGTATCGGCCAGACGCAAGGCCTGTTCGGCCGCGTCCCTGGCCAGCAGATGTTCGTCCACCAGAAAAGCCAGGGCCGTTCCGCGCGGATCATCCCTCATGGCGCATCCTCCGGGGGAAACGGCGGCAGGATGCCCCGCAAGACGTTTTCCAGATCGCTTATCCGGTAGGGTTTGGAGAAATAGGCCGTCATGCCGGCCTCCCGGCAGCGGGCGGCATCGTCGGGCGAGGCCTGGGCGGTCAGGGCCACGATGGGCATGCCGATGCCGGCGTCGCGCACGCGGCGGCAGACCTCCAACCCGTCCAGCCCCGGCATGCGCACGTCCATGAACACGACATGGTAGGGCTCGGCCGAGGCCTGCCGGGCCAGGATCATATCCAGGGCCAGGATTCCGTCGGCGGCGAAGTCCGGTAACGGCAAGCCGATCTTTTCCAGTATCTTGCGCAAGAGGAACTGATTGAACGGATTATCCTCGGCCACCAGCGCCCGCAGTTGCCCGAAACCGACGCCGAGCGGCCGGGCCTCGGCGTCAGCCGGCAGCCGCAGCGGCGCCTCGGGCTCCCCAAGATGGAGCGTAAAGGAAAAAACGCTGCCGTGGCCTTCCTGGCTCGCCACCTCCAGGCCCGGAGCCCCCAGCAGCCGGACCAGCCGGTTGGCGATGGAAAGGCCGAGTCCCGTGCCGCCCTGGGGACGGGCCAGCGCATCCCCGACTTGGACGAACGGTTCGAAGATATGATCCAGCATGGAGTCCGGAATGCCGGCGCCCGTGTCCCGCACCAAAAATCGGACCGGAAGCGGGGCATGCGACAGGTCCGGCGTCCGCAGGCACCGGACGCAGAGGCTCACCTGTCCCTTGTCCGTGAACTTGATGGCGTTTTGCAGCAGATTGAGCAAAATCTGCTTCAAGCGCACGGAATCGACCACCAGGTAGCGCGGCAAGACCGGATCGCGGTCGATTTCCAGGGTCAGTCCCTTGTCCAGCACGGAGGGCATCATGATCCGACGCAACGTCTCCAGCAGATGGTCCAGATCGGCCGGCACCGGCCGCAGTTCCATCCGGCCGGACTCGATGCGGGAAAAGTCCAGCACGTCGTTTAAGATGACGAGCAGATCCTCGCCGGCCGCCTGCATGGTTTCCACGCACTCGCGCTGTTCGCCGGTCAGACCCGTGCGCACGAGCAACTGCGAGAGCCCCATGATGGCGTTTAAGGGCGTTCTGATCTCATGGCTCATGTTGGCCAAAAAGGCCGACTTGAGCTGGCTGGCCTGCTCGGCCTCCTGCCGGGACTTGATGAGGTCCGTGACGTCGACGAAGGATTCGATGCCGCCCGTGGGCTCGCCCCGGGCGTCGAGGATAGGCGCGGCGTTTTTGAGGATGGTCAGCCGCCGGTGGTCATGGGTGATGATCTGGGACTGGCGCTTCTGCACGGCCGAACCGGGCTGCGAGGAGGCCGGACACGGGGACGGCGGCGATTCCCGCAACAACCCCTGACGGGGCCGGCCCAGGGCCTGATCCCGGCCGTAGCCGGTGATGGCCGTAAATTCATCGTTGATCGTCACCACCACGTCGTCGCGATTGACGATGCAGACGGCCGCGCCGGCGATGGTGATGACCTGCTCCAGGTAGCTCTTTTCCCGTTCGACGGACAGCCTCGCCTCGACCAGGGCCGTCACGTCGATGAGCGACACGATCAATCCCGTAAAGCGGTCCCCTTCCCTGACGGGCTGGAGCTTGACCGTGACGTCGCGATCTCCCAAACGCTGGTTGAAGGTCACCGGCGCGTGGGCCACCCCCCGACGAAACAGGGCCAGAAAGGCGCTGGCCTGGTAATCCTCGGTTTCCAGACCCAGCGAGGCCAGCCCCCGGCCGAGGATATCGCCCCGGTCCCGCCGGCACAGGGCGAGGTAGCGGTCGTTGACCTCCAGCACGATGCCGTCCGGATTGACAAAGGCAATGCCCTGGTCCAGGGCGACCACGATGGAAGCCAGCCGGGCGTACCGGCTGGTCAGGCTGTCGACCGACAGCCCGGAAAGCGGCGACACGATCCGACCGCTCTGGGGAACGAACTGATTCCGGGCGTCAGGACGCAGTCTGCCCGGCCGCCGCCTGAAAGGCATGGAAACGCTCCTTATAGGGCGGATGCCTGAAAAAGGCCGAACCGGAAACCAGGACATCGGCTCCGGCGGCCACCAGTGCCGCCGTATTGTCCGGGGAAACCCCGCCATCCACCTGGATGCGAAAATCCAATCCTCGTCTGGCCCGCATGGTCGCGAGCTCCCGGACCTTGTCCAGACAGAAGGGAATGAAGGACTGGCCGCCGAAGCCCGGGTTGACGCTCATGACGAGCACCAGGGACAACTGCGGCAGCAGGTATTCGACGGCGGCCAGGGGCGTGGCCGGATTGAGGGCCACCGCCGGCTCGGCCCCCAGCCGGGCGATCTCGGACACGACGCGCTCCAGATGGACCGTGGCCTCGGCGTGAACGCAGATGAGGTCCGCCCCGGCCTCGCGAAAGGCGGCCAAAAACCGTTCGGGACGCTCGATCATGAGATGGGTATCGAAAAAAAGCGACGTCCGCCGGCGCAAGGCGGCGATGACCGGCGGCCCGAAGGTGATGTTGGGCACGAACAGTCCGTCCATGACGTCGAGATGGACCCAGGTGAGCCCGGCCGCCTCCAGGGCGGCCAATTCGTCGGCCAGTCGGCCGAAGTCGGCCGAAAGCAGCGAGGGGGAAAGCACAAACGGTGCGGACATGACGGCTCCGGCGGCCCAGACTCGGGCCCGAGAGCCCAGTGCCGCACGAGATGCACCCTAGTCCGGCTGCCGGTCGCGGTCAACCGGGGGTCACCGACCGGCGCCGGCCGCAACCGCCACTTTCCAAAACGAAGGAGCGCTGCTAGGAGAGGCGCAGGAGGAAAGATCGTGCGTATCAATTCCTACGAATTGCTGTCCGGGGCGGGCCGCGCCACAGGTGTGGCCGTCATCATCGACGTCTTCCGGGCCGCTTCGGTGGCCTGCTACGCCTTCGCCGCCGGAGCCAAGCGTATCTTGCCCGTGGATTCGGTGGCAGAGGCGCTTCGCCTCAAGGCCGAACACCCCGACTACCTGCTGGTGGGCGAACGCGAATGTCTGCGCCCCGAGGGCTTCGACTGCGGTAATTCCCCCAGCGAAATCCGCAACCTGGGTGTCTCCGGACGGACGCTGGTCCACGCCACCAGCGCCGGCACCCGCGGCTTGGCCTCCGCCATGGGCGTGGCCGATCGCGTGCTGTTCTGCTCGTTCCCGAACGTTTCGGCCACGGCCGCCGCCATCGCCGCCGCCGCGCCGGAAACCGTCTCCATCGTGGCCATGGGCAAGGCCGGAAAGTCCCACGCGGCCGAAGACAAGCTGTGCGCCATGTTCCTGGCCAACATCCTCGAAGGCGTACCCAACATCTACGAGACCATTCCCCGCTTCCTGCACGACCACCCGACCGCGCAAATCTTCTTCGGACCGACCGCCATCGTGCCCGAGGAGGACTTCGGACTGTGCCTGGCCCTGGACGCGTTCGACTTCTCCCTGGAAGCAAAACGGCTGGACGACGGACAACTCGCGCTTGCGCCCTGCAGGCAGGACGGCTCGGCCGGAGCTCCGGTTTAACCGACACGTTGCGTGCGTGATGGCGCAGTGGAATTTTTTCTGCGACCACCAGATCCGTCCGGCGAGGAGGCTGCCGCCACACGGCGGCCCCTTGCCGGACGCGGTTTCTCCTGACGCGTGGAGGCGACGGGCATGATGCGCAAGGCCACGGCGGAAACGCAACAGATGACCTATTTCACCATATCCCCCCTGATGATCTTTCCCAAGACGCTGGGGCAGTTTCGGGTCTACATCAAACAGGCCGGCAACTACGTGCTCTATGCCGCCGCCGGTGAGCAGTTCACCCCGGCCCACCGGAAAAAGCTCCATGACGCCGGCGTGACCGCGGTCTACATCCGGGCCGAACAACGGCCGGACTATGACAAGTACGTCGAAAAGCACCTGCCGCAGATCCTTAAGGACGCAACCATCCCCACGGCGGAACGCGCCCAGGTCCTCTACTGCGCCTCCGAGGCCGTGGTGCGGGACGTGTTCGAGACCAAGCTCCCCCGGGGACTGTGTTCCCGGGACTATGTCCGGGTCACCAAGCTGGTGGAAAAAAGCCTGGCCTTTCTGTCCGAAGACGCTTCCCTGCGTCACCTCGCCGCCCTGACCTCGCACGACTACGGCGTCTACACCCACAACGTGCATGTGTTCGTCTACACCATGGCCATGCTGCACGAGATGAAGGTCGACGAGGAAACCCAGATCCAAACCGGCACCGGCGCCTTGCTCCACGACATCGGCAAGACGCGCATCCCCAAGGAAATCCTGGACAAGCCAGGCCCGCTTTCCCCCGAGGAACGGACCGTCATCAACACGCATCCGGTCCTGGGCCTGGCCCTTTGCCAGGACGTGCCGCTGCCCCGGATCGCCGCCCAGTGCATTCTCCTGCACCACGAACGCCTGGACGGAAGCGGCTATCCCGGCGGCCTGACCGCCGAACTCATCCCCGCCCATGCCCGTATCCTGGCCGTGGCCGACGTCTACGACGCCCTGACCACCACCCGGGTCTACGCCCCGGCCATGGCGCCTTTCCCGGCCCTGCGTCTCATGCGCGAGGACATGGCCGGGCACTTCGACCTGGACATGTACAAGCGGCTGGTTATGCTCTTAAGCGGTGCCAAACTGGTATAAGGAGCTCCCCTATGACCTTTTCCCGAACCCGTTTCCAGCCGACCGAAGCCAAGGGGCTGGCCTGCCCCACCTGCGGTCATACCCTGACCTTCACCCGGTCCTGCCAGCATGCCCTGCTCGCCTGCGACGCCTGCGGGGCCAGCTTCGATCCGATCCGGTTTCTGGACCAGCTCGACGAGACGTTCGAGGAAATCTACGCCGACATCCCCATCGACAGGATGTAGGCTCCCGGCGCGGAACCCCTCCGCGCCGCCACCTACCGGAGGCATCGCGCGCTCCGGCGGCATCCGGGCCGAATTTCCGGCAGAGCGCAATGTTACGGGAGGCGCACCATGGCTGTGGGCGTATGGGACGGCATCGACAAGCAACGGGTGGCCAAAGGGCTGGTTACGGCCTTCATGAGCGACGAATACCTGGAAACGTTGGCGGCGATCAATAACGCCGAGACCGTGGCGGAACTGACGCGTTCCCGGGAAAAAATCAAGGAACTCATGGCCCTGTGGCGCGAGGAATGCCCGGAATTCGCCTTCGCCGTGGACGCCCTGTTCCTTTTTTCGGAAAAAATGCAGCAAACCCTGGAGACGGGGGAAGCCTGACCGACAACTCCCGGGGAGTTGTCCGGAGGAGCGCCTCCGGCGGCCCGCAGGCCATGCCCTGCGGCATCCCCCGCAGTGCGCTTGCCGCCGACGGAATCCGGGGAAAACGCCTCGGCCGCCTGCTCTCCCCGGACAGATTCTCCAAAAAAAGCTTGTCCTTACAGCTCGTTCCTTGTAGTTTTCGTCCGCTTACCCGCACCGGCCAAGGAGGTCTTCATGGCGAGCATCGGTACGCCCCTTACGGCATCCGCGACCAAACTGCTGTTGCTCGGCTCCGGCGAACTCGGCAAGGAAGTGGCCATCGAAGCCCAGCGCCTGGGCGTCGAAGTCATCGCCGTGGACCGCTATCCCAATGCCCCGGCCATGCAGATCGCCCACCGCTCGCATGTCGTCAGCATGCTCGACGCCGCCGCCCTGCGGCGGATCATCGAACAGGAAAAACCCGACTTCGTGGTCCCGGAAATCGAGGCCATCGCCACCGAAGTCCTGCTCGCCCTGGAAGCCGAGGGCGTCACCATCATCCCCACGGCCCGGGCCACCCGGCTGACCATGGACCGCGAGGGCATCCGCCGGCTGGCCGCCGAGGAACTGGGGATCACCACCTCGCCCTACCGCTTCGCCGGCTCCAAGGACGAATTTCTGGCCGCCTGCCAGGCCATCGGCTTCCCCTGCGTGGTCAAGCCGGTCATGTCCTCCTCGGGCAAGGGGCAAAGCGTCGTCCGCAGCCAAACCGAGGCCGAAGCCGCCTGGGAATACGCCCAGACCGCCGCCCGGGGCCGGGCCGGCCGGGTCATCGTGGAGGGCTTCGTGCCCTTCGACTACGAGATCACGCTCCTGACCGTCCGGCACATCGGGGGCACGAGCTTTTGCCAGCCCGTCGGCCATCGTCAGGAAAACGGCGACTACCGCGAATCCTGGCAGCCCCACCCCATGGCCGAGGCAACCCTGGCCGAAGCCCAGCGCATCGCCGCAGCCGTTACCTCCGCCCTGGGCGGGCGCGGCATTTTCGGCGTGGAGCTGTTCGTCAAAGGCGATCAGGTGCTTTTCTCGGAAGTGTCGCCCCGGCCCCACGACACCGGCATGGTCACCCTCATTTCCCAGGATCTGTCCGAATTCGCCCTGCACGTCCGGGCCATTCTCGGCCTGCCCATCCCGGCCATCCGCCAATACGGGCCGGCCGCCTCCCGCGTCATCCTGGGCCAGGGCGATTCCACGGCCCCGAGCTTCGCCATCCCCCCGGAAGCCCTGGCCGAGCCCGATACGACGATCCGCCTCTTCGGCAAGCCCGAAGTGCACGGCGAGCGCCGCCTGGGCGTGGCCCTGGCCCTGGGACGGGACGTGGACGACGCCAAGCGCAAGGCCATTCGCGCGGCTTCCCTGGTCCGGATCAACCTGTAGGACCACCGCCGGGCGCCGGGCATGGTTGCGGACCGCCGCAGCCACGAAGCGCCCACCCATGGCACCCGTGGCCGGAGGAACACCTCCGGCGGCCAACGGATTACGCCATTTTAAATCCCTAGCAGTGCCAGCTTGTTAGATCCCTATTCCCCACGAGGGATGCTGGGGCGGACCAGTGTGCCGTGACCTCGAAACAGGCGGCTCGCCGTCGCGGTCGGCAAAGAGATCGCCGGACTTCGCAACCGCGCGGGGCGTCCGCCCGGCACCACCCCCGACGCCCTTCCCCCGCAGCGACCCGAGCGCCCGGGGAGCCACCGTTTTTTTTCCCATACCCCCCCATACTTCCAAGTCCTCTTGTTCGGAGAGCGAACGGGCGGCCTTATATTTATAATTAGATATATACAAAAATATTGGCAGGGCTTATGCCCATACAACCACGCTGCCGACTTTGCGGCAGCCAAGAACCCATGCAGGAGCCAAGCCTCCGGATGCCCCGGAAGGCCCAAACGGACTGAGGAGGTTGCAACGATGAAAAGACTGTTGTTCGTCGCAGGTCTTGTGCCACTCCTTATGTTTTCAAGCCTCGGTTTCGCGGCCCCGACAGGCGGCCCGGGCGTGCCCATCGTTTTCCAGCTGCCCCAAGGGATCAGCCCGACCGGTGTTTTTGTCCAATTCCTGAATACGGCAGGGACGATGTCCGGGTATTACCTGGACGCAAAAGGCACTCGAAAACCCCTTCGGGTGAACAAAGCCTACTCCATGGCCGAAATCACCGGTTCGCAATCTGTCGGAGGCGGTGCCCCGGCCAACATGCCCGCGGTGTATATCACCAATTTCATCTCCGGACGCATCTATATCAATTACGGCAAGACGGGCTTGTCCAATCTCGGCGGCAGCTACCAGCCCAACCCCAGCCAGCCAAACGATGCCAACTACGCGGTCCGCTACCAGTATTTTGAGATCAACGGGAAGAGCGGCGCCGTCACCACGAACCTTTCCTACATCGACCTCACGGCCATCCCGCTGTCGCTTCAGGCCATAAACGCCCCGCACGCCAGCAACAATCCCCAGAATACCACGGCGCGCGGCATCCCGCTGGCCGCGGCCGCGGGGACCTCGGCCACTTCCCCCAATAGCAACGTGCTGCCTTCCCCGGCATCCATGCTGCCAAACCCCCAATTCACCCGCGTCATCTCGCCGCAATGGGCCGGAACGGCCTATCACGACTGGACGAACTATCTCCAGTCCACGCTCCAGGGAAAGACGGTGCTCCTGGCCGGCTTCTTCGCGGGCGTCGGCAACCAGCCCTCGGGCAACCCTCTCACCCAGGCCCAAAGCTATGATTTCGCGGTGACCTTCAACCAGGCCGGCGATGCGACGTTCACGGCCCAACCCGACTCCGGCAACGGGTCCGCCGCCTGCGTCCCGAAAAGCATGCAAGGTCCCGGTGTCGGCGCCACGAACCAGACCGTCACGATCACATTCGCCGACCTTAATGCGCACGTCGGCATTTACGGCAACAATCCGAGCTACACCATCAACAACAATGGCAGCATCATCCATACCCCAGGGATTTTAAACGATTTCTTCGGCCGAGTGGTCGGGGACCTGCTGGCGGGATTGAGTTTCGGCTTTCCCGGCAGCTCGGTGAACTTCAACGGCCAGCCGATCGGCGGTCTGTCCAGTACGCAGTGGTGGGGCGGTATCCTGCCGAACGGTACGGCCGTCAGCCTGCAAAACACCCCGGCCGGCCAAAATATCGCCTTCGCCAAGGCCCAACCCGGCCAACCGCTCAACTACCATACCTATGCCGGCAGCCTGTCCGGGCTGACCTCCGGCTACGGCTTCCCGCTCCAGGACCGCCTCGGCACCAATCTGCTGCAGTTTAATACGCAACAAGACGCGAACAGCTACCTCCAGGTCAGCATCAATCCTGATTAGCGCCTGCAGCGGTCCCGTCCAGCCGCAACGAAAAGGGCCGCCGTTTCCCGAAGGAAGCGGCGGCCAGGCCGGTTCAATGCGACGACCGCGGCCCAGTTGCGGCCTGGGGGATGCCTCCGGCGACCAATGGGCTCGCGCCCTTTGGAATCCCGAGAGATTTTTGGCGGTGCCCTTTCGGACTTGAGGCAAAGGAAGGCCGCAGGGCATTGTGCCGTGGTCTCCAATCGAGATTCCGCGCCGGAGCATGGCGCGATCAGGGAGGCCCCCCATCGTCCGGAGCAGACAAACGGGCGCGGAAACCATGGTCTCCGCGCCCGTTTGCGCTGTTGCCTCCGCTCGCAAGGAAGCCAGAGGAGGCAGGATCAGTCTTCGCCCTCCTTTTTTGCCGCAGTCGGTTGCGCGTCCGCGACCCGTTCGTGCCGTCCCGGCAGCATCCCCTTGATCAGGCTCAACGGTGTCGCACCGGTGGTCGCCAGAGAGAGATGCCCCACAAAGAACACCGCGAACCCAATGACGATGCAGAAATGCGCCGCCACCAGGAACGAACGCGGCGCAATGCCGGACGAGACGCTTTCGGGCAGCAGGACGCGTTGATGCGTGGAGGTGCAGCGCAAATCGAACGACCGGACGGGAAAAAAGCTGCCTTAGGTTATATAATAACAGCTTAGAATATCAGTAGATATAAGGAGACTACGTTTTTTTGCGGGGGGGACGGGCGGAGACTGTCAGACCGAGAGGAATGGGAGTTACGAATTTTTTAAAAAAAATGTATCTCCCCAATTGACAAACTCACCGGCCGTGAATAATGGTGACATTATTAGTACAAACGACCGACCTACGATGTACTCGCGAAGGTTCATCGGAAGCTGCCCAGGGCTGCGCACAGGTTGTCGAGAAAGGGGTCAAGGAGATCCGTGCTTTCAAGCCGAGTGAACTGAGGAGGCACCCCGTTTATCAAAATCAGAAGCGGAAGAGTGGTCGCAAGGATAAGGTCACACGAACGACCTTGTGAAATTTTGCACAATTGACCCTTTAAAAAATTAGGTTTGAGAAAGACCTGGAGGTGTAAGTCATTATGATCACAAAGAATTCCATCATGTTAACGATTAACGGCAGAAAATATAAATTTTCCGTCGGAGACGGGATTGGTGACGTTTCGCCGTCCGAAACGCTCACCCATACCCTGCGGGAACGGTTGCAGATGACCGGTTCCAAGGAATCCTGCGGCGGTGGGGCCTGTGGCTGCTGCTCCGTGATCGTAGATGGTGACGCTATTGCTTCCTGCATGGCGCTTACGATTGAATTCGATGGCAAAAATATCACCACCATTGAAGGACTGGAAGACCCTATTAATGGTCTCGACCCTATCCAGAAAGCCTTTATCGAGGAATACTCATTCCAGTGCGGTTATTGCACCCCCGGTATCATCATGGTGGCGAAGGCGTTGTTCATGTCGAATGAACATCCTACACCCGACCAGATTAAAGAAGCACTTTCCGGAAACTACTGCCGTTGCATCAGCCAATATACGGTCTTAAGAGCTCTCAATAAGCTGGCAGGCAATGAAAATGCCGAACTGTCCACCATCACCAGAGCAAATGATGAGGTAGAGGACCCTATTCCCGTCCGCCAGCAACTGCATCATAGCCCATACGCCAACGGACATCAGTGCAAGCATTCGCTTGATTAGAAAGGGAACCAAAATGAAATACCGCGATATTCAGCAGCCCAATTACCGCCATGTCGGTAAATACACACCGCGTAAAGAAGCCAAAGGGATTGTTACCGGCAAGGCTTTGTTCCTGGATGACTTTACCGTACCGCATATGCTGTACGGTAAAATCAAGAGAAGCCCGTACCCTCACGCCAAGATCATCTCCATTGATTCGACCGCTGCCGAGGCGCTTGAAGGCGTTCGTGCGGTTATTACCCACAAGAATATGCCGCAGCCGTGGGGACTCGGTCTGCCGGTCCACCGCATGCTGCTGGACCCCAAAGTCTATCACGTGGGCGATGTGGTCGCGCTCATCGCAGCGGACACGGTGGAGATCGCCGAGGAAGCCGTTGATCTGATCAAGGTCGAATATGAACAACTCGAGCCGGTCTATTCGGCGGAAGAGGCGCTTAAGGAAGGCGCTCCCGAGCTGTATAAACGATTCCCTGGCAACCAAGTGGACAACGGCATCAAATATTTCCAGCCGGACGGCCCGTGGTGGCAGATCATCAGGGGCGACGTGAAGAAGGGCTTTGAGGAAGCGGATTATGTGGCTGAGGACAAGATCAGCTTCAGTAAGATGCCAGCGCCTCTGGCTCCGGAAACCCCTTCCTGCATCGCCCAACACGACGGTGGCGATAATTATACGATCTGGGCCTCCTCCCAGAGTGCTCACATCATGAAGCTGATGGCCGAAGGCCGCATTCCAAATTCGAATGTCAGTGTCAAGACGTTCAATGTTGGTGGTAGCTACGGCAACAAGCAGTCCTTAATGACCACAGTGCTTTCCGCGGCAATGCTGGCGTTGCAAACACAACGTCCGGTCAAAATTGTCCTCACTAAGCCGGAACAGCTCATGTCCTATGAAGTCCGCTTGGGGAGCACCATTACGGCCAAGGTCGGCATGAACAAGGAAGGTATTGTCACTGCGGTGGAAGGCGACTGGCTGGTTGATACCGGCGCCATTGCCGACTCGGTGCAAGGCCAGGTCGGTGTCGGACTCGGCGAATGTCAGCTTGTGCTGGCTAAATGCAAGAACTGGCACATGGACAGCCACATTGCCGTTACGAACCGTCAGGCGGCCGGTATCGTGCGCGGTTACGGCGGCCAGGAACTGAACAGCTGTTTGGAGCGACTGCTTTGCGCGGCCATGAAGGAAGGAAACTTCAATCCCCTGGATGTGTTCAAGAAGAACTACATCTCCCCGGGGGATACCTTTACGTGGCGTGATGGCCGGACCTGGAAGAGCCGCTCGTCCTTCTTCTTCACGGATGCCATGCAGGCCGCAGCCGACAAGCTCGGTTGGTCGGAAAAATGGAAAGGCTGGAATGTGCCTTTCATCGTCAAAGGAACCAAGGCGCGCGGTGTAGGCATGGGCGTGATCGGCAATGCCGACATCAGCGAAGACAACACCGAAGCTATCGTTCGTATCGTTCCCGATCTTGTGGGTGGCAAGCGGGCCTCCACCTGTATCATCGAGTGCGATATCACCGAGTCCGGCATGGGTACGCGTAGTAATGCCTGTAAGATTGCAGCAGAAGTGTTAAATGTTCCGTACGAAAAGGTATCCATCACAGAACCAGGCACCAAATACAATCCTTCAAACTATGGATTGTGTGGTTCACGTGGTGTAATCACCACTGGAAAAGCGATCGCCAACGCTGCTCTTGAGGCAAAAAAGAAGGCGATTGAATATGCAGCCCGCTACTTCAAACGGTCTGAAGACCAACTTGATACAAAAGACTTTATGGTCTTCGTGCGTGACACGCCAGAACTGAAAATTCCCATGTTCAAATTGGGCCCAAAGGAACTGTCTATTGTCGGTTATGGCAAGCACATGGAGATGTTCGACGTCCCGAGTTGCATGGCCCTGTTTGTTGAAGTTGAAGTCGACCTTGAAACCGGTCATATCGAGATCTGCAAGATCAGCGGTGGTACGGACATCGGTCAGATCATCGACAGTAAGGATCTCGAAATGCAGCTGCACGGCGGGATCGGTTCCGCTTGTGTGGATACGGCCATCTTCGAGGAAAACATCCTCGACCGTTCCACCGGCCGCCTGCTGTCGTCCAGCCTGATCGACTATAAATGGCGCACATTCAACGAATTCCCACTCTATGACGGTTATATCATGGAGTCTCAAATCGACTCCTTTATGTTCAAGGCCCTGGGCATCGGCGAAATCTCCGGTGCTGCCGGCGCCAGTGCGGTCCTGATGGCGGTTTCCAATGCCATCGGTGCTGATGTGAAGGAATACCCCGCAACGCCCGCTGTCGTCCTGAAGGCCATGGGCAAGATTTAAGGAAAGAAGTGATATCGTCATGAAACACTTTGCATACGCGCAAGCTGAATCGTTCGCGGACTGCTCAAACGCTTTGCGGGAGAGCAAGGACGGCAAGACAGTCGTCATGGCCGGCGGCACTGACCTGCTCGGCGTACTGAAAGAGAACCTTCTCGAACAGTACCCGGAAACTGTCATCAGCCTCAAAGGGATTAGGGAAGGGGATTACATCAAGGCGGACAATGGACAGCTGGAAATCGGCGCCTTGACGCGGCTGTCCACTATCGCTGCATCAGAAGAGGTCAAGGCTAAGGCACCCATTTTGGCTGAAGCCGCCTATTCCGTGGCGACGCCCATCATTCGCAATGTGGCCACCATCGGTGGAAATATCTGCCAAGATGTGCGCTGCTGGTTTTACCGGTACCCACATGAGATCGGAGAGCGTTTTAACTGCATGCGCAAAGGTGGCAGCGAATGCTACGCCATCAGAGGCGACAATCGCTATCATTCCATCTTTGGCGGCATGAAGACCCATTCCACGCCTTGCACCATCGGCTGCCCGGCCAATACGGATATTCCTGGCTACATGGAAAAGTTGCGGGCTGGAGATATGCACGGCGCGGCGACCATCCTGTTGCAGGCCAACCCGATCCCCATGATCACCTCGCGGGTGTGCGCCCACTTCTGCCAGGACAATTGCAATCGCCGGACCACGGATGCCAGTGTGGCGGTCCACACCGTGGAACGCCGTGTCGGCGACTATATCCTGGACAACATGGATGCCTTTTATGCCGCGCCCGCTACCGAGAGCGGCAAGAAGATCGCTTTGGTCGGCGCAGGCCCGGCCGGTCTCTCCGCGGCCTACTTCCTGCGCAAGGCCGGCCATGACGTCACTGTTATCGACAGTATGAAAGATCCAGGGGGCTGCCTGACCTATGCGATTCCGGCCTACCGCCTGCCTAAGCACTATGTGCAGAAGCTGGTGGCCGCTTTCAAGAAGATGGGGGTGAAGTTCCAGATGGAAACGACCCTCGGCCAGGATATCACCACCGCCGAACTGGAAGCCGGTTACGACAAGGTCTTTTTTGCCACCGGCGCCTGGCAGCGTCCCGTGCTCGGTTTTGACGGCGAGGAATTCACCGAATTCGGTCTCCAGTTCCTCAAGCAAGTCAATCTGTGGGTCAACAAGAAGCAGCGCAATAACGTGCTGGTCGTGGGCGGCGGCAATGTGGCCATGGACGTGGCCATCACCGCCAAGCGCCTGGGGGCGAACTCGGTGACCCTGGCCTGCCTCGAGCAGGCGAATGAGATGCCGGCCAGCGCCGAGGAAGTCGCCCGGGCGGTGGAAGAAGGCGTGGTGGTCATGAACGGCTACGGCGTGTCCCACCTGCTCTACGAGGGCGAGACCATCCGCGGCATGGAACTGGTGACGTGCACTGCCGTCCGCGATGCGGACGGTCGGTTCAATCCGCACTATGACCAGAACGCCAAGGTCACCGTGAAGGCCGACTCCGTACTGATGGCGGCCGGGCAGAAGGTTGACCTCTCCTTCATTGAGGAAAAGTACACCTTGGCCTTGAACCGAGGCCTGATCAAGGTCGAGGAAGGCACCCAGAAGACGAGCCGCCAGGGCGTCTTCGCTGGTGGCGATGCGACCACTGGTCCGTCCACCGTGGTCATGGCCGTCCGCACCGGGCGCAATGCCGCCGAAGCGATTATCCGGGAGCTGGGCGGGGACGTGCCGGAGCGCTATGTCCCCGAAGGATTCCTTACCTTTGATGTCGAGGGCGCGCAAAATACTGTCGCGGCCAAAAGCGAGGAGCTGTCCGCTGACAAGCGGGCACTGGATAAGGAAGACAGCTTCACCATCAGTGCGGATGCCTGCCTGAGCGAAGCCAAGCGCTGCATGAACTGTGGCTGCTACTCGGTCAATGCCTCGGACATCGCTCCCGTACTGGTTGCCCTCGATGCTGATATCGTCACGACCAAGAAAGTCATCAAGGCTACCGCGTTCTTCACCACCAAGTTAGCGGCCTACGACATGCTCGACAAGGATGAGCTGGTCACGGCGATCCGCTTCAAGATCCCTACGGGCTATGTGATGACCTATAACAAGTTCCGTGTCCGCAAGGCTATCGACTTTGCCATCGTCAGTCTGGCCTCCCTGTACAAGTTGGAAAACGGCGTGATCAAGGATGTGAAAACCGTGCTGGGCGGCGTAGCCCCGGTCCCTCTGCGCCGGCCGGAAGTGGAGTCGCTGCTGATCGGGAAAAAACCCTCGGCGGATCTGGCCGAAAAAGCAGCGGAAGTTGCGGTCAGCGGTGCCATAGTCATGAAGGACAACGCATACAAAAAACAAGAAGTACGGGCATTGATTAAGCAGTTGGTTAATGCCATGTAGGTACTCATTTGAATCGCTGCCGCAGAAAAACTGCGGCAGCGATTCTCTCCTCTGAAGTGTGTGATCCTAAATATGTTCATCACCGTCTCACAAATAAGGATGAACTGATGTATACTCTTAATGAAAGAAGAAAAACCAAAATTACCATCACAAATTCTGCATTAAAACAGTTGATTGGTAATGAATATATATTTAACGAATATGGAAATCTGATACTTGATCCGGGGAACTTGACACCGCCCTGGCTCTTGAAAGAGATGCAAAAACATGTACGGGGCTTGACCCATGTTTCCGGCACGGAAGTTATCGATATTCAACAGCAAAACAATGGATCGATATCTTGTACTGCATTCGTTGAAAGATATATTGATATTACCCTCAGTGAACTCTTGGATCTCACGGCCGCGCGTTACCCGGACAAGGAGGCCATCGTCGATATATCGGCCGGTGTGCGGATGAGCTACAGCGAACTACATCGGACCAGTGATTGCCTTGCAAAAAAACTCATCGATCTAGGGGCGAACAACGGTGATATTATTGCCTTGGTGATGCTGAATTCGATCGAACAGCTCATTTCTAAAAATAGCATTCTGAAAACCGGAGCGATGATCGTCAATATCAGCCCCTATGAGAAAGATTTGGGACTCAAGACACTGCTGCATCGAACAGACGCAAAAATTCTGATTGTGAAACCGGGCTTGAAGTCACAAGAGACCATTGATTGCCTGTACCGAATTTGTCCGGAACTGCTCACAGCGAAATCTGGCGAATTACATAGCCACGCGCTTCCGAAGCTGAGGACGGTGATCGTTGCCGGGTCGAGCAATTATTATCCAGGCACTATACGTTTTGAAGATCTTTTGTGTTCAGAACCTATATGTACAGAGAGACAACTTGAAAAAAGACTCCAGGGAATAACTTTTCGCGATGTTGCTACTATTATACACACATCAGGAACGACCGGTTCTCCCAAAAGCGCTATGCTGACCCATGGCGCAATTATTGAAAATTCTGCAGAACACATGAAGGTACTTGGCCTTACCGAGAAAGACCGCGTCTTTACTCCAGTTCCTATATTCCATTCACTTGGATGCATCGGTGCATGCATCACTTCACTGATCGCTGGAGCGACAGTTGTCATCATGAACAAGCCGAAGCCAGCTGCGGCTCTCGATGTTCTCAGAAATGAAAAATGCACAGCGATATTTGCCGTCCCCAGCTATTACATCGCCATGATCGACACCATCAAAGAGCGTGGCTTCGATACAACGAACCTGTGTCTCAAGCTCTGCGTGATGGCCGGTTCGGAGTGTTCGGAGAAAACTATTCGCGACCTCCAGCATGTGCTGGTGGCACCGGAAGTGCTCGTCATGTACGGCATGACGGAAGCAGGGCCCGGCATCACCAGTACCCGCCTGGATGATCCGTTGGAGGTCAAGGTTAATACCGTTGGGAAACCATGGTCTGGTATTACGATCAAGTTGATTGACCAGAATATTGCCTCAGACGGAAGAATGTGCGGTGAGATCTGCGTCCGCGGATATAATGTTATGAAAGGATACTACAAGGATCTGGCCGCAACTGTCCGTGCGATCGATGAAGAGGGCTGGCTTCATACCGGCGACATTGGTTGCATCCGTCCAGATGATAATTTGGTCATCTGCGGTCGTGTCAAGGACATCATCACTCGTAATGGTGAGAATATCAGCCCAAAGGAGGTGGAAAATTTCATCAAGAGTCATCCTTCTGTTTCCGAGGCCTACGTGGTTGGGGCGCACGATTATAAATGTGGTGAAGACATATACGCCTTTGTCAAGCTGAACAAAGGAGAGTCGCTTAGCGAGCGGGAACTGATCGATTATTGCTGCGGGAAAATTGCCACAATCAAGATTCCTTCCCACGTCTGCTTTGTTGATGACTTTGTCAAAGCGAGCACCGGTAAGGTGCTGCGGGGGGAACTCCGGGCAATTGCGCAGGAAATCCACAACAAAGAAAAGCCATAAGGATGCTAGTTTTATGCAGGTCATTTCCATTCAGGAAGCAGCCGAGATGATCAAGGATAATGACGTCATCGGCTCTGCCGTACAGGGCATGACGGGCTGGCCGGAAGAGATCGGCTTGGCCATTGAAAAGCGGTTTCTGGAAACGGGGTCGCCCTCGAACATCACCCATATCCATGGTGCGGGACAGGGCGATTTTGCCCGTTCCAGAAAAGACGGTACTTGCCGTGGTGAATGTGCCTTGGCTCATGACGGACTGTTGGGACGCAGCATTCACGGGCATATCGGCTGTTCGTACAAAGTTACGGAACAGGTGGTGAAAAACAAGATCCTGGCCTACAACTTCCCGCTCGGCATGATGGGGCAGATTTGGAGAGAAAAGGGCCGTGGTTTTCCAGGCCTGATGACCAAGGTCGGCTTGGGCACCTTCATGGACCCGCGCTTTGACGGCTGCATGGTCAACCAGAAGACCAAGGACCATGGTGAGCCGTTGGTCTTCCACATCCCCGATTTCCGTGGTGAGGAATATCTCTTTTACACCTTGCCTAAGATGAATGTGGCCCTGCTGCGTGGCACGACCTCCGATGGCCACGGCAACCTGACCTATGAAAAGGAATGCATGCCCTGCGAACCGCTGGACCTGGCCATGGCGACCAAGGCAGACGGCGGCATCGTCATCGCCTGCGTGGAACGCATTGCCAAGACCGGCAGTCTTGATCCACGAGACATCCGGGTGCCCGGACTGCTGATTGATTATGTCTGCGTGGCCGAAAACATCAACAACCAGATGCAGACCCACATCACTCACTTCAATCCCGCTTTTACCGGCGAGATCAGGGTGGAGATGGCCGCTTCCATGCCGACGCTGCCGCTCAATGAGAAGAAAGTCGCCTGTCGGCGCGCCACCATGGAGATGAAGCCCAACGACAAGTGTAATTTCGGCATCGGCATTCCGACCCTGGTGCCCAATATCCTCTACGAACAGGGCGTCAACGACAAGATCGTGATGATCTCCGAGTCCGGTTTGATTGGCGGCGTGCCGGCTGAAGGTGGCGATTTCGGCGCCCACTGGAATCCGGAGGTCATGTACAACCAAACGGATCATTTCAGCTTTTTTGATCAAGGCGGCCTGGATGTCGCGGTGTTTGGCCTGAGCGAAGTGGAAGAAACCGGCAACGTCAACACCACCTTCCTTAATGGGAAGATGGCTGGCGTCGGCGGATTCCCTAACATCGCCGCCAATGCCAAGCACAGCCTTTTCGTCGGCACCTTCACGGCCAGCGGGCTGAAATGCCATGTGGAAGACGGCAAGATGGTCATCGACCAGGAGGGCCGTTTCAAGAAGTTCGTCAAGAAGTGCGTACAGGTCTCCATGAATGCCGACGAGAATCTCCGTCGCGGCAATCGCTGCACGTATATCTCCGAACGCTGTGTTCTTGAGAAAACAGCCGAAGGCCTCGTGCTGGTCGAGGTTGCTCCGGGAATCGATATCCAAAAGCATATCCTGGACCAGATGGAATTTGCGCCCATCATCCCGAAGGGTGGTCCGAAGCTGATGGATCCCCGTATCTTTCAGGAAATTTGGAGTGATCATCCTCTCAAGCATGAAGGAGATGCATCATGAGTCTCACCAGTGAAGAAACAGCTCAGCTGACCAGACAAAGATGGTTTGTTGTTATCGCAAGCTGTCTGATCAATCTCTGCCTCGGCTCCATGTATGCCTGGAGTGTGTTTTCTCCGCCCATGGCCATGCATTTGAATGAACTCAATGGCTTGACCGGCGCCGCCGCTCTGAGCGGCGCCAGCTTGGCTATCGTGTTCGGCCTTGCCAACATCGTCGGCCCGATCATGACGCTGTGCGGCGGCTTCCTGCATGACACGTTCGGTCCAAAAAAGATGATCTTCATCGGCGGCTTGATCTTTAGCAGTGGCATGTTCTTGTCCGGTTTCGCCACCAACCTGACGATGCTCACCCTGTTCTACAGTATCGGCATCGGCACCGGCACCGGCTTCACCTACATCTGTACGATCAGTAACTCGGTCAAATTGTTTCCCGACAAGCGGGGTCTGGTCGGCGGCATCATTACGGCAAGTTATGGCTTGAGTTCGGTGATCATGCCGCCGATTGCCATTGTGCTGATCAATTCTATGGGTGTTGTCGATGCCTTCAAGTGCATCGGCGTGGCCTTTGTCGTGATTATTTGCGGCTGCTCGTTTTTGGTGACGAAATGTCCGGCCGGCTTCACTCCTACCGGCTGGACGCCTCCGGTCGCAGCCAATGCCGGTAGCGGTGGTGGGGCTGCCGACAAGAACTGGAAGCAGATGCTGGGTGATCCTATCTTCTACGTGATGCTGCTTATGCTGACGAGTGGCGCGGTCTTTGGTCTGATGATCATATCGCAGGCCTCCTCGCTCTCCCAGAATATGGTTGGCATGTCCGTGGCCGCGGCCACCAGCGTCGTTTCCATCTTGGCCCTGTTTAACGCCGCCGGTCGAGTGTCGGCTGGCTTCGTTTCTGACAAGATCGGCCGGGTCAATACCCTGGCGCTTATGCTTGTGTTTGCTATCCTCGGATTGGGACTGCTGTATTTCTCAGGAAAGGGAGATATAGCGCAGTTTTATATCGGAGTCTCCATTGTTGGTATGTGCTTCGGTTCATTCATGGGGGTATATCCTGGGTTTACCGCTGACCAGTTCGGACCTAAGCATAGCGGATTTAATTATGGGATAATGTTCATAGGCTTTGGCCTTGCCGGTGTTATCGGGCCAATGCTTATGACTAATGTATACAAGGCCTCTGGTAGCTATCAATCCGCCTTTATGGTTGCCGCAGTACTGGCCTTAGTTGGCATAGTCTTCTCCTTTATCTATCGGGCAATGTCCAGATCTAAGAGAGTTTCCAGAAACTAAGCGGGGATTAAGTAAATTGCCTAATAGGGGTTATGGGAATCATATGATTATTTCACAGTGGAGGGGATTATGAAATGCGTTAATTGTCTTATTTTGGTGGCCTTTTTTGTCCTGGGTGCATTCGCTAACGCCCAGGCAGCCACCGAGGTCAAGATGACCGGCGATGTCCTCATGTACGGAAGCTACTTTAGTAACCGGAATTTTACCGGTTGGAACCGTGCAGGTAAAAACACCGAGGACAATTTCGAGGTTTGGCAACGTATCCGCGTGCGCACTGACTTCGTGGCCAACGAGGCCGTGAAGTTCCGTTTGGGTATCAAGATAATAGATACATGGGGCCATGGCACCTTTACGGCCGCCAACCCGACTTCAGGGATCGCAATACCTACTGGAGCCGGTGGCGCAAACAACATTACCAGTGGTGTTCAGATTTATCTCGCGTATTTACAGTTCAAGGTGCCTGATACAGAAGTGCAAGTCACCGCCGGCTTGCAGGATGTGAACCTCCCGCAGAGCGCCATGTTCAGCAACAGCCCGGTCTTGGCCGAAAGGGTCCCCGCCTTGACCGTTACGGCTCCGCTGATCCCCGACACCCTGTCCTTCGTGACCGGTTTCATCCGTCTGTTCGACTCCAATCAGACGTTTGATTCCACGTCCACCAGCTACAACTGGCTCACGAACGAGTATCGGACCCATCAGGCCGACGAGCTGGATGCGTATTTTCTGACCCTTCCCATCACTTTTGATGGCTTCAAGGCGACGCCTTGGGGCATGTTGGCCGTTGCCGGCCGCGACGCCGACTATTATGACTATAAGAACTCGACTGAAATTCCCCCTGCAGGAGGTACCAACTTCGGCGAGACCCTCTTTTCGGCTGCTACCATGGCCAATGGTCCGGGCAGCCATCATAAGGCGGGCAGCTGGCACAACGCCCAGAATCTTTTCTACTGGGTTGGTAGTACCTTCGAAGTGACAACCCTTGATCCGATCCGCTTTTATGGCGATGTGATCTATGGCGCCGGCGCTCAGAATGATGTCAAGTCCGCGCAGCGTCATGGCTGGTTCATGGACGTTGGTGCCGAGTACACCGGTTTTGACATGGTCATCCCCCGAGTGTTCGGCTGGTGGTCTTCGGGCGAAGACAAATCCTCTGGGAACGGTTCCGAGCGGATGGCCTACATCCGCTCCAACTGGGGCCCGGGCAATAGCTTCCTTTTCGACTGCACCCAAGAGTTTACCGTTGGCGGTGACATGAATGTCTCCCCGGTAGGCAGCTGGGGCCTTGGTGCGTCTCTCGACAAAATGTCCTTCGTCGAAAAGCTGACCCATCGCCTGTCCTTCTTCTACTTGCGCGGCACCAATTCGGCCCGTGGGCTCCGGTTGGCGAACATCATGACCACGGCGACCTGGGGTTCCGAAGGCAACTATGTCGCGATGGGCCACGACCTGACGGACAATGAGTCCCTCGTCAGTCTCAACTTCGACACCAAGTACATGATTTATGAGAATTTGGCCGCCGTTGTGGAAACTGGTTGGGCGCACGGTCAGTTCCAGGAAAGCGTGTGGGGCCACAAGACCTATCACCGTGCCTCCAACAACGGCGACAACGAATGGAAGGTTGCTTTCGGTTTTTCCTATAAATTTTAACAGATTATCGAGGTACCCTCGACGTGTCCGCCCGGGGCCTTCGGGCCCTGGGCGGGGGGTGGCCGATGCAGTTCGTACCCTGCCTGGTAAAACCATGATCGTCACCCAGGAGATCAGCGCAGGTATTCCTGGTATCCAGCAGGACTTGCAAAAAACATTAATAATATTGATTTGATCGCCAGCCCTAATACGCTGGCAGCAACAGTCACGAATGGAAGGTGGCCTTCGGGTTTCACCCCCAGATACAAGCCGCGGGAGGATCGCTCGATCTGACGCGAGCCACGGAGAGGCTCCTTCCGCTAGGCGGCACCCGAGGCATGGTTTGAAGACTATGCCTCGAGTGTTTGAATAAAAAAAATCATTGCAAAGAATTGATATGCTGCCTTGTAGACAAAGTATAATTAAAAAAATGGAGGGCTTCGGCATCGTTGTCAGACTTTTTGTTGCAATACCGGGATATCTCACGGAGGGAATATGCGATTAAAAGCTAAATTTATTATCCCAACGCTGGCTTTGATTGTCCTCGGTCTGACTGCCTCGACCTTCCTGACTTTCCGTAGCAGCACCGAAGCCCTCTCCACCCTGGCCCTGCAAGAGGCCAAAACAAACCTGACCTCCTTGCATTCCCTCATCGAAGTCTGGGTGGACAGCATCCAGAACGAGGTCATCACCCTCTCCAAGACCGATGCCGTCATCACGGCGCTCACCGAGACGAGTGATCCCGCCAAAACCGTCGCCCACGCCCTGGACCTGCTCCAGGACAGCCTCTCCCGGCACCCGAATTGCGACAACATCTATATTGTCAACACCAAAGGCACCGTTCTGACGGCCACGAATCCGAAGATCATCGGAGGCAGCTTCGGCTCCCGGGAATATGTCCAGCAGGCCATGCAGGGAAAAAACTTCCTCTCCAAACCGATTTTCGCCGTGGACAACAACGAGGCGGTATTCATCCTGGCCAGCCCGGTCATGGCGGGCGGCAAAGTGGTTGGTGTCCTCTGCGCCGGCGTCCCCATCAGCCGGTTCACCAAGGAATTCGTCGTTCCCATGGATACCCCTGGCAGTCATGCCTTCATCCTGGCTCCCGACGGCATGACCCTCTCCCATCCCGACGCCAGCCGAGTTGGCAAGGCGAATGTCTTCAAAGACACCGACTACGGACGCCAGATTGAAAACCACGACAGCGGCAGCCTTGATGTCCTCACCCGGGGGGAAGCCCTCTTGCTCCTCTTTGAGCGATCCAAGACCACCGGCTGGTATATAGGCATGGCCGTGAACAAGGCCGTCGCCTTTGCCGATGCCGAAAAAATCGGTCTGCGCATCGTCCTTTATTCGAGCATTCTTGTGGCCATCCTGATGCTTGGCATCGGGTATATCCTGTCGGTCAACGTCCTGCGCCCGGTGCATTCGCTGGTGAGTGCCTCCAATGCCATCGCCGACGGCGCCCTGGACACGACACTGGATACCAACCGCAAGGACGAAATCGGCAGCCTGCAACGGGCCATAGCCATCATGGTCTCCACCCTGAAGACCAAGATCGGGGAGGCTGAGGAAAAAGGGCGGCTGGCGGCCAATGAAACCGAAAAAGCGCGCTTGGCCATGGCGGAGGCCGAGCAAGCTCGAAAAAAGGCCGACCAAGCCCGGGAGGAAGGCATCCATGATGCCGCCGCCCGCCTGGAAGACATCGTCATGGCGATTTCTTCGGCCTTGACCGCCCTCTCCAGTCAAATCGAACAGACCAGTCGCGGCTCTGAGGAACAATCTCGTCGAATAGGCGAGACGGCCACTTCCATGGAGGAAATGAACGCCACGGTGCTTGAGGTGGCCAGTAACGCCAGCCAGGCTGCGGAAATGGCTGATACGGCCAAACATAAAGCCGGAGACGGTTCATCCATTGTTGAAACCGTGATCCAGGGAATCGGCGAGGTCCAGTCCCAGTCTCTGGAAATGAAAGCTGACATGACCAGCCTCGGCTCCCAGGCGGAAGGCATCGGCCAAATCCTCACGGTCATCTCCGACATTGCCGATCAGACGAATCTTCTTGCACTCAATGCCGCTATCGAGGCTGCTCGTGCCGGCGAGGCCGGGAGAGGGTTTGCGGTGGTGGCCGATGAAGTCCGTAAACTGGCCGAGAAAACCATGATCGCCACCCATGAAGTCGGCGCGGCTATTACGGGTATCCAGCAGGGAACTCGGAAAAACATCAATAATGTGGACCAAACCGCAAGGAAGATCGACCAAACAACCAGTTTGGCAGGGGAATCCGGGACGGCTCTCAGTGAAATCCTGAGCCTGGTCGAACGGACCACGGATCAGGTGCGCTCCATCGCCACGGCCGCGGAACAACAATCGACGGCCACTGAGGAGATCAATCGGAGCATTGTCGATATCAATCGCATAGCCGGACAATCGACCGAGGCCCTCCAGGTGGCTGCGCAGGCCATTACGGACTTGGCCGAGCAGAGTCAGGTCCTGCGCTCCATCATTGAGAAAATGCATGGAAGCACGAAGGTATCCCTGGCCAAAACGGCCCTCCCGGCCTAGGCGATATCCTCGCGTTTTATAAAATTGTTGAGAGCTTAATGGATGGCATCATAGCGCCCTCCAATAAAAACAGAAAAATAAGGAAGATGTCATGCGGAGCATCCCCGTTCAACAAGCAGACGGCATGGTTTTATGCCACGATATTACCAGCATTGTGCCTGGAGAGGCAAAGGGACCTGCTTTCCGCAAGGGCCACATCATCTGCGCTGATGATATTCCAACGATGCTGCGTTTGGGCAAGGAACATATTTACGTTTGGGATTTGGCCGAAGGCCTCCTTCACGAAGATGATGCGGCGGCACGGCTGGCCAAGGCGATAGCCGGCCAGGGCATACTCTTGAGCCCGCCCGCAGAAGGCCGGATCAACCTCCTGGCAGAACATGGCGGCCTGCTCAAGATCAACGTGGAAATTTTGCGGCAGCTCAATTCCATCGAGGAGGTGACCATCGCAACGTTGCACAGCGATATGACTGTTGTTTCTGGCCAAATGTTGGCCGGAACCAGGGTGGTGCCCTTGGTGGTGGATAAGGGACGGGTGGAGTCTGTGGAGGCAATCTGTGCACAGGCGGAGCCGGTGGTTCGAGTGGTCCCCTTCAGGCCGCTTCGGGTCGGGGTGGTGACCACAGGTGGCGAGATTTATCATGGTCGCATCAAAGATCAATTCGGTCCGGTCTTGCACCGCAAATTTGCCGCCTTGCACTGTACAGTCATCAGTCAGCTCTTTGTGCCCGATGATCGTGAGATGACCGTTAGGGCCATCCGGCAGCTCCTTGATCAGGGGTGCGGGTTGATCGCGGTCACCGGCGGCATGTCGGTCGATCCCGACGATCTCTCGCCGTCGTCTATCCGGGCCGCCGGCGGCGAAGTGATCACCTACGGCTCTCCCACTTTCCCCGGGGCCATGTTCATGTTGGCCTCCATCGACGGAATACCGGTGGTGGGCTTGCCCGGCTGTGTCATGTACCACAAAGCCAGCATTTTTGATCTGGTGGTGCCCCGGCTCGTGGCGGGAGAGCAACTCAGGCGGGCCGATATTGTGGAACTGGGTCATGGCGGCCTGTGCGCCATGTGCCCGGAATGCCGCTACCCTCTGTGTTGTTTTGGAAAATCGTAACAGGTCCATGGCGATCTGGGCCAGCCGGCCGCGAACCTGCCAGGGCAGAATGTGTTCGGCGAGTGACCCTGGAGTCAGGCTGCCCAGGCCAATCCCCTTGTCCTGGCGCCGAGCCTTGCCGGGCCGGGGCACATGCGGGAGGAAATGAGGATGCAAATAGCCATTTTGGGCGCCGGTGCGATCGGGAGTCTGCTTGCGGCCCGGTTGTCCTCCACGGGCGAAGCCGTTTCCTTGATAGCGCGAGGCGCCGCCTACGATGCGATCCGTCGTAACGGCATAACCCTTGTCACGCCGCAGCAACAGATCCTGCAGACGCGGCCTGTGGTCACGGACAACGCCCAAGCGTTGGGCCCCCAGGATGTGCTTTTCCTTTGCGTCAAGGCGCACGAGCTGCTTGACGCGCTGGAGACGCTCCAGCCGCTGGTGGACCGGCATACCTGGGTGGTCCCCATAGTAAATGGCATCCCCTGGTGGTATCCTTATAAGCAGCCTGAACCGCTGGGCGGCCGTCCGCTCGAGAGTATTGATCCCGGCGGGATCCTGTTGCGCTCCATCGATTCCACCCGGGTTATCGGTGCCATGACCTTCGCCGCCGTTGAAAAAGACAGCCCGGGACGCATCCGTCATATCGCTGATCAGCCTTTCTTCTTCGGCGATATTGAGGGGCATCCCAATCCCATGGCGGAACGCATCGTGGAGTTGTTTACACGGGCGAGCTTGCAGGCCCGCATCACCGACACCATCCGCGCTGCGCTGTGGGTCAAGTTGTGGGGTAATATGGCCTTCAACCCCCTCAGTGTCGTGACGGGTGCCACACTGGGAGCCTTGTGTGAAGACCTCGAAACACGAATCGTTGCCCACAGCATGATGCAGGAAGCCAAAAACGTGGCGGAATGTCTGGGCGTGTGCTTCGAGAGTTCCATTGACGAACGGATCGCGACAACCGCCAGAGTCGGGGAGTTCAAAACTTCTATGCTGCAGGATTTCGAAGCCGGGCGTTGTTTGGAAACGGCCGCCATCGTTGGTGCCGTGCTTGAATTGGCCGGGCTGGTTGGTTGCGACATGCCGGTCACGCGAGCGATTCTGGTCCTGGTGGAGGAACGGGTGCTCGCTCGCGACGCTCCGGCCGATCCGAATTCAAACCGGCCATCGGATATGGTTTATTCGAACTGACGCCCAGCACACGAGACGAGGGTGCCCCGGCTTTTTCCTAGGGGCACCCTCGTTCGATTTGCCCTTTCGCTTGCCGCGCGAGCCGCTCGCTAAGCACCCTGCGCCAGCAGCCAGCCCTAGGCTGCGAATTTCTCCAAATCCACAGCTTTGTACGAACCGTGAGCCTTGGCGACGCATTTTCCTGTATTGATGTCCGTAGCGACGGAAGCGACCTCTATATATTTGCCATCAACCTTTTCCACCCAGCCTTCCACTCGCAGGTTATGCCCCACTTTCCCCGGGCTAATATAATCGATAGTCACGGATAAAGTGACTGCCACCACCTTGTGATCAAGAATAGCATAGCACATGACTTCATCCAAAACGGTAAACGTGATGCCGCCATGCAGGATACCAGGGAATCCGCAAAGGTCTTTCTCAATGAGAAGTTCAATCACCGCCTTGTTCCCTTCGGTTCTCTTAACAAGATGCAGACCGCGGGGATTATCCTTTCCACAACCAAAACAACGACTCAGATCAGTTTGTCCCATGCCGGTCTCCTTTATTAATAAAAGTCGGTCGTTTGACCTTTTTTCTCCTTTTATCCTCCTCCGAAAAACTTGTCAACCAGACCCCTCCGGCGCAGTTTTTTTGAAGTATCGCGAAAGCCACTCCGTCGCCGACCACCCACGGCGATGCGCTGGGCGAGCCGGCCATGGTGTTCAAGAAGAAGGATCCGTTTTCTCATTCCGGAAATGACTCTTTGGTCTCTGAATCGGTGCCAGGTTGACAGCTGGGGAGTGAAGGGCATACGAATCATACGACCGACCGGATAATCGCCCGAGAGGAGCGCCCGAATGCAAAGACTTGATCCTCGGTATGGTTTCGGCAGCGGAAAGGACAATCCGCGCAGCCTTCATTTTGTCCACAAACCCATAGGCAATAAGGTTGGCATTGATCTTACTGTGGATGAAGACCATTGCGGTTTTCCAGGAATCCAGCATGGCGGCATCACATTCACTATGCTTGATGAAGTCATGTGCTATGCTATTTTCGAGATTCATGCTGCGGCAGTCACTTTGTCCGCAACAGTTGATTTCATCAGTCCGGCGAAAGTCGGACATAGCTTGAGAGCAGAGGGCTGGGTGGAAAAGATAGACGGAAAATATATAGAAGTCGCTTCAGTTGTCAATGATATTACGACAAATACATGCATAGCTAAAGCAAGTGGTTCCTATAAAATTGTTGATTTTACAAAATTTTCTGTTTAGTATGCTAAAAATTCGTCTTCATTTATGATAAATATTGGCATAACATCTATCTTTGTTTAGCCAATACACCGTCTTGTTATTACGATTTTCACCGATGTTGTTGCGTAGATATCAGAGGATGATATTACGGAGCGACTATTTTTATTTTTAAAATTGAAGCTGCTGTGAGTACTATGCTTTTGCGCTCAAAGGGTGTGCCCAGGTGAAACGCAATCGCGGAATTGGTCTCTGGATCGTGACGATACAGGTGTGATCGCTAGAGGACACAAGGGTCATCCCTGGAAGAGGCGTTGGGAAGCCTGGGACTCCGTGTACACAGACAGCAGTGGCCTCCACACATTGTTCTACAATTTTGTTAAAAACGACCAGCCGGACAGGGCAAGCGGCCTTTGCACGTGCCCCAGCCGTCACGGTATGCTGCCAGCATCCTTCTTGCTTAGTCAGGGGAGGATGACCTCCGGCCATTCAAGAGACGGATCGCGATTTTGCCTGTGCCAAGAAACCACATGAGCGCTTGGGATAGCATTACTGCAGAAAATTTTTTTAAAAAAAAGGAGGTTTTTTTACCGCAATGCGCGCCAGGAGAGAACGCTCAACGAACCCAAAGCCCGATCTGCGCAACTGTTTGGTCGCCTTTTGGCTCAGACGGAACCGAGGCGTGCCAAACGCTCAGGTTTTCCGCAGCCGGAGAAGCCCCTGTACGTTCCAAGAGGTACCCCAGTGCCGATGCAGCCGCTGGACATTTTCATCAGATGATTGTTTAATATTTTTTTGTAGAGAGAGATAGCTGCATAATTGTGTCATAGGGGACGCCTCCGGCGGCCAAAGGGCTCCGCACTTTGGAAACTTAACATTATTTTAGACATTTGCAGTTCCAGAATTGGGGCATCGGCATACCGTCATGGAATTGTGCAGCAGTCTCAGAGAGGGAAAAAATGGCTCAGAGCGCCAAGGATGATTCGACGTACGATCGGCTGATTTTAGCTGGGGTGAAATTATTTTCACAATACGGCTATGATGCCACATCAACACGGATGATCGCCCAGGAAGCCGGCGTCAATTTGTCTGCTATCTCCTTCCACTTTTCCGCGAAGGAACACCTGTTGAACGCTTGTCTGGAATTTATTGCCGACAAAACGGCAAAGTATTACAGTGACATTTCTACCAAAATCAAAACGCTGCTTGAACGCGACAATATCACCAAGGATGAGGCTTATAGCTGCTTATTGGAAATTGTTAATGCGCAAATAACGGTAGCCTTTGGCCTTCAATACAGAAGCTCTTTGAATTTGATCTATTGGGAACAGATCAATTGCATGGGTGGCTATCATCCGGTGACAACAACGCTATTCGAGAAGATTGAAAAATCGATGGCTATGTTAATTATCGCCGTTACCGATATCCCATATGAAAAAGCTCTGATTGCCAGCCGTTTTATTAACGGCAGCATTATTTCTTTTGGTGAGCATTCACACTTAGTACAGTATGCTCTTGGCAATGATGAAAATCCAAATCAAGAGTTGCGCCCCTGGATACGGCTTGAAATCGTTCATTATTGCGATGCTGTTATCCGCGATTTATTAAAAATTTAGGGTCCTCGACCTTTCCCGTACGACTAAGACAATAGAGATAGCCGCATAGAATCATTTGATTTTAGCCGTTTCCGTCGCGGGCTGACGTGGTCGCGGATAGCACCTGTTCCAGAACAGACTTCGTTGCACCAGCCTGGCCAGATAGTGCAGACTTAGATCGAGGCTGGATCAGGGAGGCCCCCCCCTCGCCCGGAACAGACAACCGGGCGCGGAAACCATGGTCTCCGCGCCCGGTTGCGCTGTTGTCTCCGCTCGCAAGGAAGCCAGAGGAGGCAGGATCAGTCTTCGCCCTCCTTTTTTGCCGCAGTCGGTTGCGCGTCCGCGACCCGTTCGTGCCGTCCCGTCAGCATCCCCTTGATCAGGCTCAACGGCGTCGCACCGGTGGTCGCCAGATAGAGATGCCCCACAAAGAACACCGCGAACCCAATGACGATGCAAAAATGCGCCGCCACCAGGAACGGACGCGGCGCGATGCCGGACGAGACGCTTTCGGGCAGCAGCAGGAGCAGGCCGGAAGCGAGGAGCACCGGCATGCCGATGAGGAACACGACCAGATAGGTCGCCCGCTGCAAGGGGTTGAACCGCCGCTGCGGGGTGACCGCAAAGGGATGCGGTTCACCCCGGAAGATGCCGTACGCGTAGTAGCGCGCCTGGCGGGCCATGTCCGCGAGCATCCCGCCGCCCTGGGGCAGGAACTGGCGGATGTCGCCGGTAACCATCGCCCGGGTGCAGTAGGCCAGGAAGTTGAGGAGCAGCAGCAGGCCGCCGCTGTTGTGGATGCGCGTGGCCGCTTCGAGGCTGAGGGCCCAGCCGGCTTCCTGGAACCGGACCGAAAGCCCGGTGTAGGCCATGATGACGAACAGGGCCGCGTTGATCCAATGGGTCACCCGCACGAAGCCCGGATACAGATATTCCGAGACGAGGGGGGACCGGGGCCCGCGACGGGACAACATCCGGCCCAGGCCGTGCAGGAGCACGAAAGCCAGCACGGCGGCCAGGGCCGCCCCACCCACGGTGTCGAGCACCGGGGCCACCCGCTTGGGCGGGAAATAGCCCGAGGTGACCGGCGCGGCGCCGCCGACATGAAGGCTGGCCCGCTCGACAATGAGGGACTTGCCCAGGGTGTGGCAGGTGGCGCAGTCGCGCAGGGCGGTCTTTTTCTCGCCGATGACGTGATCGTCGGGATCGGTCACCGGGGTGTGGCATTCCACGCACATGACGGACCGGCTGTGGGTGCTCCATTTGGTCAGGAAGGCATGGGCCGTAGCGGCGTCCGGCACGGCCTTGCCCGCGAGCTCCCGCAGCTTGGCCGGGTTGCCGTGACAGGCCAGGCACTCGGCATTGTACATGGCGGTCAGGGACATGTACGCGACCTGGGCCGGCTTCTTCGGCTGGGCATGGGGATTGTGGCAGCTGCCGCAGGAGACCTTGTCCTGCAGCTTGGCCACATGGGCGCTTTTGCCGAAGGCCTTGATCTCATGGGACAGGCCCACGTTGTGGCAGGACAGGCAGGTGGCGTTGTTGGGCCGAGCCACGGCATGGGGCGGCTTGAGGAAGCTCTCCGCGCCGTTGGTGCCGGTATGGCAGGTCGCGCAGGGAATGTTGGCGTGGGTCCCGTGCTGATAGCCGGCCACGTCGATATGCAGGTTCAGGGTCTTGCCCCGCTCGGTCACGGCCTTGGGCGGAGTCGGCGCGCCATGGCAGGACAGGCAGGCCGTGCTTTGGGCCGTGGCGCCCTGCTTGCCCGAAAGCAGCACCGCCTTGGCCGCGTCGTCACCGGTGAAGGCCGTGGCGATGACCCCGGCCATGGCGTCCGTGGAACTGAGCGTGTTGGAGGCCACCTTGCGATGGCAGGTGGCGCAGTCCCGCGAGGCGGCCAACGGATCGTTGTGCTGGTTGTTGTTGTGACACTTGAAGCAGGCCTTGTCGGTAAAGTGGTCGGCCATGGTGATATGGGCCACTTTCTTGGTCTCAAAGAGCTTGGTGTGGCAATCCGCGCACCGGAACCCTTTTGAGGCGTGCAGCCTGCCATCGAACAGGACCGTCCCCTGGCCTCCGCCACCGTAGTGCAGGGATTTCCCGCCGTCCGTGGCCCAGGACATCCCCGGCCAGGCGGTCAGGAGAGCCAGGAGAAGAAGACTCCAGGCTCGTTTCATGCCTCCACCTTCGTGATGACGTTGGCGGGAACGTTATGCACATTGGGCACGCCGGTGAGCGTCATGGCCACGGTCAGTTCGTTTTTGATGATGTTCATCATGAGGGCCACGCCTTCCCGGCCGCCGCCGTGCGCGCCGCGCACCAGCGGCCGGCCGCACAGGCAGACATCGGCGCCCAGGGCCAGATACTTGAGCACGTCCTGGCCCCGGCGCACTGCGCCGTCCACCAAAATGGTGGTCTTGCCCTTGACCGCGTCGGCGATGGCCGGCAGCACGACGGCCGTGGCCGGAGCGTAATCGAGCACGCGGCCGCCGTGATTGGACACGCCGATGCCCTTGGCGCCCACGTCCACGGCGATCTTGGCCTCCTCCACGGTCATGATGCCCTTGATGATAAACGGCAGTCTGGTGGACTTGACCAGTTCGGCCAGTTGCTTGGGCGTCTTGGGTTCCACGGTCTGTCCGGGGACGGCCCGGGCGGCCCGGCCGGCCGAGTCGATGTCGATGGCCACGGCGATGGCGCCGGCCTCCTCGGCCAGGCGGACGCGCGTGATGATCTCGTCGTTGAGCTTGGGCTTGATGGTAACGATGGCCTGGCCGCCGAAACGCTGTTTGAGCACGGCGATGCGGCGCTCAAAAACCTCCATCTTGTCACCGATGCCGTCGGCGACCCAGCCAAGCGTGCCCGCGTCCCTGCAGCCGCCGAGGATGGAAATGACGTAGTCCTCCTCGCTCATCTTGCCGCCCATATTGTAGGTGACGCCGCCGGTGACGGCCGAGGTCACGGGCATGGAGAGCTGGTGGCCGAACAGGTTGGTGGTCAGGTCGGGCTTTTTCACGTTATGGAAGGTCCGCATGACCAGCCCGATCTTGTTGAGTGCGATGTAATTGTTGCGAAAAGACTGGCCGGAGCCGATGCCGCCCATGCCCGGCACCTCGCCGGCGCAGGCCACGCCGTCGCATTCGGGGCACACCCGGCAGATGGGATAGAGCTTTTCCCGGGCGACCCGCAGCACATCGCCGATCTTGAGCTTGGCGCCGGCAGCCGGCGCGGCCGGAGTCGCCGGTGCGGCCGGTGCGGCCTCGGCCGCGGCCTGGGCGGTCCGGACGAGGAGCGGAGAAAGAATGGCGCCGACACCGGCCACCATGCCGGCCTTGATAAAGGTGCGACGCGCCGCGGATTCCTGATCGTGCATATCCTTTGTCATGATCATGCCTTTTGGTTGCTTGTTCTGAAAAACGGAAGCGTTTGGCCGGAAGCCCTACTTGGCCGGAACGAAGGATTTGGCCACCACGGCCTGGGCCGGCGGGGTCAGCATGAAGGCGAAAAACGCCTTGACCTCCTTGCCGGGCTGCTTGGCGATCAGCGACAGGGGCCGCTTGAGGGGATAGGCCCCGGACCGGACGGCCTTGGCCTCCGGCTTGGCGCCGCCGACGGGCACGGCCACGACGCCGGGTACGGCAAAGGACATGGACGAGGCCGTCACGCCACCCGGGTCCTTGGCCACGTCGGCCACGCAATCGGTGGCGTCATCGAGTTCCTTGACCGGGCCGTAGGGCGTCTCCCCAAGCACCATGGCCTTGAAGGCCTTGACCGTGGCCCGGCCGCCGGCAAGTTTCTCGCTGTAGACGGTGATGGGCATGTCCGCCCCGCCGACCTGTTTCCAGTTGGTGACTTGGCCGGAAAAGATGCCCTTGAGTTGGTCCATGGACAGGGTCTTGACCGGGTTTTGCGGATGGACGAACACGCCCATCACGTCGTAGCCGATGACCTGGATATCGGTGAGCTGGGCCTTCTCGTCGGCGCCGGGCTCGCTGGCCAAGCCGCCCAGGGAGACCTTGCCGGCGACCACGGCCTTGAATCCGGCCCCAGCCCCGGCCGTGCCGATGCTGCCGAAGGCAATGCCGGTTTTTGCGGTAAACAGTTTGGCGGCTTCGGGCATGATCTTGGAACCGATGGTGCTGGCCCCCTCATAGGTCAGGGGGGTCGAGTCGGCGGCCGTGGCCAGGCTCCCCCAGGCCAGGGCCGCCGCCAGGGCCAGACCACCCACCACTCCCGCCGTCCGGACCCCCCGCCATGCGCGTGCTGTTTCCATAACGCTCTCCCGTGCTTGGACAATTGACGGCCAACCGGCCGCAAAGGCGCCACGGCGCCCTGTCCGCCCCCGCGACGGCCAGAACCTCTGCGTGGCCCCTCTCCTTAAGCAGAAGAGGTGCCAGGCGGAGATCATTCTTTAACATACTGAAATTATGTAATTTTTATTAAAAAAACACCGCATATCGGCGAAACGAAGGGGTATGCCGGCAGGCAAGCCCAGCGGCGCTTGTGCCGGGAAGCACGGGCCTGTGACGGTTGAGACCACTGCACACTTGCTCAGGAGAGGATGCCTCCGGCGGCCAAAGGGCGCGCCCTTTGGAATCCCATCATGAGACCGCTGCGCAATTGCGCCATGGGAAATGCCTCCGGCGGCCAAAGGGCTCCGCCCTTTGGAAACCCGATATGATTTGAGACTGTTGCAGTCCTAGGATTGGGACACCGGCATGCCGGCATGGAATTGTGCAACAGTCCCGTCATGCGATGCGCCCGTTCAAGGTAACGGGAGCGCATTGACCGGCTGTCAGGGAATTGTGCAGCAGTCTCGGTTTGGTAAGATTTGCCAAAGGGCATAGTATGCCGTTCGGCATACCCCTTGGCGGGCGGGGAAAGGCAGCGGATCAGCGGCCCTGGCGCAGGGCCTTGAGGCGTTTGCTCAAGGCCGACTGGGTGACTCCGAGCAGCCGGGCGGCCAGGGTCTGCCGGCCGCCGGACCGGGCCAGGGCCTCGTCCAGGAGGAGTTCCTCGGCCCGGGCAAAGCTCGGCAACTGGGAAAGGCCGACAAAGGGATTCTCCCCGGGTCCGGGCTCGGGCCCGGCGCCGGTGTCGGCGCCGATATGGCGCTTGAACGACTCCATGGAAAGCATCCGGCCCTCGTGCAGGCTCACGGCATCGTAGACCATGGCGGCCAGCTCCCGGATATTGCCCGGAAAGGGATAGGTGGCGAGCAACCGGGGGAGTTCCGGGGGAGCGGTGGGGACGCGCTTGCCCATGGCTGCGGCGGCTTCGGCCAGGAGCCGTTCCAGCAGGGGCTCGATGTCCTCGGGACGTTCGCGCAAGGGCGGCACCGTCACCCGATGGGTGCACAGGCGGTAATAGAGATCGCGCCGGAAGGTACCGTCGTGCTCCCGGGCGGCCAAGTCGGCATGGGTGGCGGTGACGACCCGGGCGCACAAGCGCCGGGGTTGGTCGCTCCCCAGGGGATAGTATTCTCCCTCCTGGAGCAGGCGCAAAAGCTTGACCTGGGAGGCCATGGCCAGATCGCCGATTTCGTCGAGAAAAAGCGTGCCCCCGGCCGCCTCCTCGATCATGCCCCTTCGCGGGGCGTCCGCGCCGGTGTAGGCCCCCCGGACATGGCCGAAAAGCGTGTCGGCAAAGACCGCGTCGTCGAGCCCGGCCACGTTGACGGCCACCAACCGGCCCGTCCGACCGCTCAGGACATGGGCGGCCCGAACAAGCCCTTCCTTGCCCACGCCGGATTCCCCGACGACAAGCAGCGGCCGGGGGCTCTTGGCCACGGCCTCCAGGTAGGAGAAAACGGCGTGCATGGCCGGACTGCGGGTACAGATGCCGGCGAAGGCCTCGGGATGGCGCAACTCGCCCGAGACCAGCCGGTCGGCCACCTCCCGATTCTCCTCCCGCAGCTCCAGCAGATGGACCGCCCGCCGGATGCCGCCCAGAATCCGTTCCTGATCGTCGGTCTTGACGTAGTAGTCATGCGCCCCGAGCTTCATGCATTCCACAGCCGTGGCCAGCTGGTTCATGCCGCTTAAGACGATGCAGAGCACCTGAGGATGGCGTTCGGTGATGGCGACGAGCAGCTCGGGGCCCGAGACGTGGGGCATGGTCAGGTCGAGCAGGACCAGCCCGATGCCGCCCGCATCGAGGATACCCAGCACCTCCCGGCTGTCCTGGCAGGTGCGCACGTTGGTGAGGCCGGCGGCGACCTCCAAGGTCAGGGCCATGGACGCCAGCCAGTCCGGCTCGTCATCGACGAGCAGGATGCCCGTGGCCTCGGGACAGGCCGCGGTCATGCTCCGGCTCCGGTCGTGACGGGCAGGGACAGGCAGGCCGTGGTTCCCTGCCCCGGCGACGAGGTGAAGCTCAGGCTGCCGCCGTGCGCCTTGACGATGCCGGCCGAGACGGAAAGTCCGAGGCCCGTGCCGCCGCTGGCCCGCTTGGTGGTGAAAAAGGGATCGGTCAGCCGGGGCAGATCCTCGGGGGGGATGCCGACGCCCTCATCGGCCACGGTGAGGTGGACGGCCCGGAACTCCGGCAGGTAGGCCGTGGCCAGGGTGATGCCCCGGTCGGGCCCGGACAGGGCCTGGCAGGCGTTCAGGAGAAGATTGACCACCACCTGTTCGATGCGCTGGGCATTGCCGCGCACCGGGGGCAGATCCCGGCCGAGTTCCAGGCGGAAGCAGCCGGTGGCCTTGCGGATGGCGTTGCCCGTGAGCCGGGCGGCCTTGCCGGCCACGTCGTTGATCTGAAAAGGCCGGAGGTCCGCCGCCGGGGTGACCCGGGAAAAGTCCCGCAGATCGTCCACGATGTGGCGGATGCGCTGGGCGCTTTCCTCCAGCACGTCAAGGACGCGCGGCAGCTTGTCGCGGATACGCGAATAGGCGGTGCCCCCCAGGGGGAAATCGCCCTTTTCCCGAGAGACGTCGTCCAGGACGCGCATGGCCTCGGCGTTGATTTTCTTGAGGATCGGCAGGTTGAGCAGAATAAGCCCGTTTGGGTTGTTGATCTCGTGGGCCACACCCGACACCAGCACGCCCAGAGCGGCCATCTTGTCGGCCTGGACGAGCTGCTGTTGGTTTTCCCGGAGCTGCTCCAGGGCGCGGGACAGGGAACTCGTCCGCTGATTGACCTGCCGCTTGAGGGAGCGCGTCCACATGGCCGCGCCACCAAGGAGCAGCAGCATGGGGCCGAGCACCACCGCCGCGTACTTGAGCACCATGCCAAGGGAGAGGGCCTGGGCGTCCATGACGCCGAACCATTTGCGCCGCAGTTCCTTATAGCGGCCCGTCTGCTTGACCAAGGCCAACCCCTCGTTGAGCAGGGCCAGGGTGGCGTCGTCGCCCTTGCGCACGGCATAGCCGTAGGGCTGACTGGTCACGCTTTTCGCGACCACCCGTATGTTGTCCAGATGGTCCTGGGCCATGACGAAAAGTCCGGGCAGCATGGCCACCACGGCGTAGTCCCCCTGGCCCGAGGCCAGCCGCCGCAAGCCGCCCACCGGAGTTCTGGAGAAAATAAGGTCCTTTTCGTAGCCCAGGCCGTCCAGGATGTCGTTGAGGCTGCCGCCGGGGTGGACGATGACCTTCTTGCCGGCGAGATCCTCCAGGGAGGCCACAGCCGGCGTGCCGTCCCGCGCGAAAATGGCATGATGGATGGTGGTGTGGGGCGGGGTGAGTTCGGCCTCACGCAGCCAGAGGTTGGAATAGGGCGTGCGCTGGAGCGCGTCCACCCGCCCCTGGGCCAGCGCCGTATGGAGCTGGGACCAGTCCATGAGCTTGAAGCGCACGTCCACGCCCATGGCCTCGCCGATGGCCCGGGTGAGATCCACGTCGAACCCGGCCGGCTGGCCGTTTTCGTCGAGGTATTCGTAGGGCGGATAGTTCCGGTCGCCACCGACGACCAACGTCCGCCGCGCGGATGCAGCCTGCTGGGCGTATCCGAGGCCGGCCAGCGACCAAACGACAACCGCCAAGCCGAGGCTTGCCGCGATCCGTCGACAGCCGACACGAATCCGAGACTGGTGTATTTGCTCCCCTCCCTGCACAGGGTACTCTTAGGAATTCCCTCTCCAGGCGTCAATATCCGTCTCCCGGGGCCCATGCGGGATCACCACCTATGAGCTACCTCAACCCAAAACGCAGCCCCCTGCGCATTTGGCCTAGGCCCATCCCTCCACCCAAACCAAACGGTTTCGGTGGAACAAATTTCTCGACCATCTGATTTGAATTTTTTTGCGACCAAAACTAAATATATTGAATAATATCAATATATTAAAAATTTATTCAATAAAATCAGTATGATTTCCAAGCCAATGGGCCCAATAGATGGGGAAAATCAGACGGGACGAGGAGATGGAGCGGGGAGTGCCAACGGTTGGCCAACGGCTTTTGTGGCACCGACCCCCTGAATACCAAAAAATGGGCCGCTAGCATGGTTTGCTAACGGCCCAAATTTCTTGGAAATCTTGGTCGGGATGAGAGGATTTGAACCTCCGACCCCCTGAACCCCATGGCTTATGTTAATTTTAACCAATTGAAATTATTGAATAAATTTAAAACAGTTCATTGGCAAAGCCAACGGTCTGCCAACGGTCTTTTAGTGCAAAATCAGGCACTTGCCAACGGTGAGTGGTCAGGCTGCCAACGGTGGGGCCAACGGTTTGCCAACACTCCTTTGGCTGTTGGCGAAAATACATAATTTTAAATATTACAGTATGTTATTAAATTTGCGACTTCATACCAGCTGGGTGCGTCACCACCCACTATCCCGCGTCACATAATTGCAGCGACTGTCGCCCCTTGTCAGGAAGACGATACCGTTACAGGCGGCTATTGGGCTTATCAGGAATGGCCATCTCAATGAGTCCATCCGCAGGGCCGGTTTGAGCGAGTACTCCCGAAACGACTTCCGGTCTTGCAACCGGAGGATATCCTGTAACACCACACGGACATTGCATCCTTCATGACCTGGAGTAGTTGGCCGACTTGGGGTGTGACTTGGGGGGGGGGAGCAACGATGGTCTCAAGAATCATCGTGAGCAGAAATACTATGAAAGGAGCACAGTCCGTTTGCTTCGTGCTTTCCTGCAAAGCATGATAAAACTCGGCCTACCAAAGCTCTTTTAGTTCCTGAAGGTTACACTAAACCATTTTGGTCTGCTGCTGTTTTATGAATTTCTCAAGTTCCTGAAGAACAAATCGCTCACCATTGGGATTCTTTTCCACTTGGTCCTGTAACCAGGCAAACAATTCACTTGTTGAACCAAGAGAAGCTGCAACTTTCCATGCAAGGTTTAATGTGCTCACTATATCTAGATTTGTTATTTCATAAAACTGCCCTCTAACCATCCAATAGAGTGCAGCTTTTGCTACCTTCAAAGAAAAAGACGGGGTAGACTCTGCATAGTCAACGGCGGCACGCTTCAAGGTCAATGGATCACAAGGACCAATCATCGCAAGGTCAGCAGCAAGATCGAGATAACCAAGATCTTTTGCCGTTGCAAACCATTTCCCCTCAGCACCGACAGAATACCTAATCAAATCGGACAAAATAATTTCTTGTTTCAGATGGGGGTATTTCTTGGCAATACTGCGATATGTTGCCAGATATGAATTCTTTTGATTTGCTTTGAAAGCATATCGCTTGTACGCTTCATCATACATACCTGAAGAAATTAAAATATCTTCACAGGCTTGTGCTATAGTGGATTCTGGTTCATTGAGTCCTTTGGAGTTTTCTGCATACTTAAGTGCTTCAGATTTTTTACCCAAAGCAAGAAAAGCTTGAACTCCAAACCTCCTGTAATACCAGGAATGAAGCACGTCTGAATCCAGCAAATCCATCAACTCCCCGAAACGTTCTGCGACCAACAAACAAGACAAACAGGCAGCTGTCCCCTTAAAATAGTTGCCAGATGATGTGAGATTGAGCTTTGCAGGGTTCATCAGTCTGTCAGCCCACATTGATGCGGTATCCTTAGACTTACAGATCATACCCCAGTGTTCACCTAAGTCATCAAGATATCCATACCCATCATCCATAAATGCGGTCCAAAGTCGGTCAATCCATTTTTGCTGTGTTTTTACATCTACTTGAACTTTTGCTATTAACGGCAACAGGTCACTCATGGCTTTATTTGTAGCAGACCCGAGTGCCCCACTTGAGGAATCCACCTCTTCGATTGCCGGAACCAGCTTTTCAAAGAAGATGACGGCTCCTTCGGCACCAACAGGCAAATCTGACCGGGAGACCTTCTTGATTTCCGAGACGGCCTCTTTGATCCGCTGACAGGCAAGGGCTGAACTTCTCCAGCTAAAAGCCCTGGCCCGAAGCCGCTTACGAAACTCCCACTGATACTTGACCATACCGGTTCATTTGCGCAGGGTGCTGCGCTTTTGGTTTGGCTTGAACACTGGGAAAGAATTCCGTGTGTTTTCAGACCCCGGGTTCGCAATAAAAAGCATCAAAAAAACCAGCCAGATATAAGAGAGCGGTAAAAAACGGGAGAAGAGATTTCCTCCTCCCGTGTAATAGGTACTCAATTTAACCCAGACTCGGCAACAGGCTCACCGCCCTTTCCTTCTCACCGACCATATACTGGTAGTATGTATCGGCAGTCATGGTGATTGTAGAGTGGCCCATCAGCTTTGAAACAGCTGCCAAATCCGCTCCATTTGTAAGCATGGTTGTCGCATACAGATGCCGTAGGTCATACATTCTTGTAGGGACGGTGATGCCTGCACGCTGAACTGCGGACTGATATGCCTTGTTCATTCGCTCCACAGGCTTACCGTGATACTCGATGACATACCCTTGCTTCGACTCCTTTTGTTTCTCCTTCAATTTTTTGAGAAACTCCGGTGTGATCGGGAGCGTCCGGTAGGTCTTGGTCTTTGTAGCGTAGACCTTGATCGTACCTTTTTCCCAATTTATCTGACTGTATTTTATAGCAAACAGCTCAGAAACACCAGGACGAAGCCCGAGGTTAAAGCACACCTCAATAGCCCAAGCGACATGTGTGTCAGCATGAGCCATAATTTTCTTCACATCCTTGAGGGTGATCTGCACTTCTCGAGGACGCTCTTTAGTCTTTTTCCTTCCCTTTACAGGGTTGACGGAAGTCAGTCCCATCGTGATGCCAAAGTTGAACATCGCGTTGAGGTAATCTGTATAGCGATTTATGGTCACCCGCGAAAGCGCCTTTCCAGAATTGTTCTTCGTTTCTTGATAATGCCGAATGAACGGTATGATGTCGTTAGCATACGACATACTATCAACAAACTTGTTCCCTAAAACAGGAAGAAACTGATTCTTAAAATGGGTTGCTACGCTCTGGACATGTCGCTTCGAGCTCCCCGACGCCTTTAAATGGTCGACAAACTTATCCGCAAGCTCAACCAGTGTAATCCCGTAACGAACAGGCTGTGGTTGCTGTTGTTGCTGAACAACGTGCATTGGAATGTAAGCAGGTGCATACTCGGTAGGAGCTGCAACAGGCTGTACAATATTTTCCTGGGTTTCTTTTTTATTCTTGATGGCTTCATCGAATGCCATCGCTTTGGCATGCCCGGTTTCCTCTTTCCCAAAGGAACGATCATGCCGTTTACCGTTTTCCCAAAAGTAGACCATCCAACGCTCACCACGTTGATAAACCCCCATAAGCACCTCCAAGTGCAGTATTAGTTAGGAATTTCGAAACAGCTACAGATGACAAACAGTGAAAACTGTTTGTTCTCATCGAACAGAATTATTGCTGTAAGACTAAACAAAGGGGCAGAAAGCCCCTTTAGGAAAGAAGCTAAATCGTATTGAGCAGGATTTCCTCAACCTCCTCTTCCTGGACACCGAGATACCGTCTCGTGATGGACGGGCTACTGTGGTTCAAACGCTTCGCCAAAACCTCCCAGGAAACCCCGAAGGCTTTCCTCTGGTGATAGCACCAGGTCTTCCGAAGCGTATGCGCCCCATAGTTGCCTGCAAGGTTGATCTCATCGCACCACCGTTGCACCATCATGGTGACGGCGTAGGTGGTCAGCGGATAATTCCTCCCTTTCCTGCTTTTAAACAGGAAGTGGTGATCCTTCAGCCTTGAAGTCGCAAGATGCTCGTCGAGAGCTGTCTTGATCTCCAGGTTCATGATGAAGACGTTTTCCTTGCCGGTTTTCTTTTCTCTGAGGCAGACGCGGTCGCCAATCTTGCAATCCTTGACGTCTGAGACCTTGAGCGAAAGGATGTCCTGGACACGGAGACCTGTATTGATCCCCATGACGAACAGGAGCCGATTTCGCGGTTGATCCATCAGGAGCTTCTTGATGCTCTTGATGTCTTTCCTGTTGATGATCGGCTCAACTTTCATGAGCAAACCTCCTTAGAAGTTGTTATTTCATTTTAGAAGGTTGAAAACGTATATTCAAAACCAGGGCAGCTGGGGACATCCCAAGCTGTGCTGAGATATCCCGTTGTAATTCAACGACTAGTGCTTCCTAACCTTCCGAATGTACGTTTCTACATAATATCGGTCTTCCCGATTTTGAATAATCTCGCTAATATAACTATGATATCTGTATAACTTTTTTCATTTGGGCAGAAAATCATCGCGACTGATTTATAGGCTGCGAACCCGACAATCTGTTGCGCAGAAGACAAAAAGTTGGATTCAAAAACAAGAAAATGCCACCTCAGAAGAGTATGGCATTATCAACAGGTTCACGTTAAATGACCGTCAGGATGATCCGGCCGTCCTCGGCAGTGATGACGAACTCGTCACCCTCCTTGAGCTCCAGATCGCCCAGGTCCACCTTGTGGATGTTGAAACAGACCACCCCCTTCTTGTTGACGTAAGGCCGACTCGAACTCTTGAGATAGAGCCCCTTCACGTCGTAAAAGGTCCGGTCATCGCTGATAAGCCGCAGCACGTAGTGCTTGAGTGTCGGCTTATGAGTAATGCCCATCCGTTCCATGATCGACTTGGCGTCGAGCCCCTCCTTGATGCACTCCCGAAGGATCGAAGCATTGTACTTCGACTCGGGGCGCTTCTTGGGTTCGGAAGTCATCTCCAGGGACGTATCCGTGGTATCCTTCTTGGTCGACATAATCGCTCCTTTGTTGATAATGGTTATATGAGTAATATATCTGTATATCTGCGCAAAAATTGCAGAATTTTCCCATAATAATGCTTGAGTTAGCCTCTTTCCCGCTGATTTTGGCCCTGGAATCGTCATCTTCCGAATGCTGAAAACGTTCATTGGCTCGAGGAAGCGATTTCCGGGGTTTTCAGGGGCGGGGGAGACCGAACCATAGCCCCAAACTCGCAGGAGAGGGACGGATACGAGGTCGATTTTCAGGAAGGGGGGAGATCGGTACTGGAGAAGATACCGAACCGGGAAAACGACAACTACCGACTCAACCAGGACGCCACCGTGCAAATCACCAGGGCCAGGGAAATCAGCGTCGAAAATTGCCCCCACCCTTGTCAGTGCCCTTGCGCATGCGCTTCATCTTTTGTTACTTGACCAGAGAACGTGAGCAGAGAAATCACCATTGTTTACGCACCCAAAATTTCTCAGAATATCAATTGCCTCCCCGGAATGAGGAAAATATGATCCATCGTTCAAGACTCACGAGAGTCACCATCTGCGTTTCGTGTCTGCTGACCATACTCCTGGCGATCAACGCTTCTCTCGCTTGGGCCAAGGACATCATTCCCGTAGGTGAAAAGGTAGCGGTAGATGCCCAAGGACACGACATTTACCAGACAAACGCCAACGGGATCAGGATTGGATACAAGTTGATCGGTTCCGGTGAACCACTGCTGTTGCTTACCGGGCTCGGGTGCACGATGGATCGCTGGACACCGGAATTCATCGAAGAGGCGTCGAAAAAGTATCAATTGATTATCATGGACAACCGCGGAATGGGGTATAGTACGGATAATGGCCAGCAATTTACCTATCGTCTTTTTGCCAACGATGTGATTGGACTACTGGATTCTCTTGGAGTTCAAAAAACAAACGTGCTTGGGTATTCTCAATCCAGTGTGACCACGCAAAATTTGCTTCTTTACTTTCCTGATCGAGTCAACAAGGCCGTTATTCATGCCACCTCAACCGATGGAAAAGCCGTTGCCGCTGCTTTTAAGCGCATACCTTTGCCTGATAATCCCACGATCAAGAAACAACTTCAGGCGGCAATGGGCTGGAAGGCTCCTTTGGAAAAGATGCCGCTGATCAAGAATCAGGTCATGTTGCTGGTAGGAACGGCGGATACGGTCGTGGGTACGAAGAGTTCAAAAATTCTGGCCGGTTTGATCCCTGGCGCTTGGCTGGTTCAGTTCAAAGGTGGAACGCACCATTTGCAATTCGAAGCACCAGCCGCCTTCACCCGGATCGTCTTGACCTTCTTGGATATGGACGAAACGGTTCCTACCAAGCCGAATCCATAGGTGGGGGATAGTGGCCGGTGGGCGTGAAAACGACAACCGAAGACGCCACCACCCTGACAACGAGAAACAAAAACAACCTCCCGGTGTTACCCAGGAGGCTGCCGTTTCAATCCGAACACGACAGCCGCCCATCGAGCGCCATGGATTTCCCATAGCTGCCGATGAGCACCCGGTCGAATAGGACTGTCACCAATCCCAAGCTCCGTATCACCACCGGACGTACGATTTTCTCGTATCCGGCGATCCCGAAATGATGTTCCCCTTTTTTGAATAGACGCGAGAGAGACTGAAAACTATATAAATGTTACCGAAGCTCTAGACTAAGAGCCCCTATAATTTCCAAGACGTTGTTTTCTATTTGCTCGTTCACGACGACAGTCTTCATTTAAACTGAACCATTCGAAGTTTCGTCTCGCATCACGGGGAACATCATTTCGGGGTACTTCTTACAAGTACGCTGACACCCATAACTCTTTACAAGCATGGGCTTCCCTTGGTCATTTATCCAATCTATTCGGAACCATCCAACATCTAAACGCATCCATATACCCGAAAGAGGCAATTCCTGGTTCCTCTTTCTGTGCTTATAGAGATAAGCAATTTCTGTTTGTCACGAACATCATTTGATATATGGGCCACCTTGATCTAATCAGTATGATACTGAAAGCAGGCTGGTTCTTCGGTCTCAGCCCTTCCCCCATCGTTGTCACCATTGACGGGTTGGCACCAGTTGATTGAAAATCAACTCGGTTCTTGTTTTTTGACCTCGATCCTTTCAGGTTAAGGATCGTCCGTACAACAACGGCACTGAGACTGGATAAACTGCAAGGCCCCCATAACATTAATAGCTGTATGGAAACTTCTCTTGAGTTTAAATGAAGACTTGTCATCGCTGCTCAAGCAACTTCAAAGTCTTTTTCATTATTAAATAACAATATCTGTATGTACTTTTTTAAGACTACACATGCGCATTTCCCCTTAGCGGTCTCAAATGGGGTATTAGATGGTAAAATAGAAAACTTTAGAAAATATATTTTAAATGTATTTAATATTATATTATATAATTATTATTACTAAATCATATGCTTGTATCTACATATGGTTGGCTTAGATACTCCAGACACTTCAGTCAGTCTCTTGATCGTTACTTCTTCTCCGGATTCTTCTAAGCGTTTCTTTGCAGCGAGTATTTTGTCGACTGTCTTATTTCTTCTTTGTTCGTGGGTGTAATAAGCTCCTTGAGACTCACGTGATTTCAGTTCTTGTCCAGTAATTTTTTCAGCACCGATTGGTCGAACAAGCTTCATCGCACCTTTATTTTTTGTGTAGTTTCTAAAATTTTTATCATCCTTATGAAGCCATACCCATTTTGCAATTGAGTTAGCTATGCTTTCTGCTTCTGAGACAGGAAAATCAAGATTATTCTTTGCAGCTACAAGAAAGTCTCTATAGTAGTCAAGACAGATATTTTTTACAAATAATACAAACCCTTCATATTCATTATATTTTTTTACTTCTTTATATGCCTCTTTTCGACATGTATGAAACATCCTCATGTGTCGCCCTTCGATAGAGTCGTCATCCTGAATGACCTGATAAATGTTCGGCAAGTCAACAAAATCTGCCAGATAGTCTAGATCATAGGCCCGATCTGCCCACCTCGTCTTCCACTTTGGAGAAAATGGATTCTTGATAAGATATCCAACATATCCCTTGTCTGCTTCCAGCTTGTTTTGATAACCAGCCTGAACGGCTTTGAAGTAGTTGATGGCTTTCCAGCTAATCTTGATTGTTGAATTTATTAACGGCAGCACTACTGGATTCTCGATCTCATAAAGGTAATGCGCGTGTGAATTCTCTCTATTAATGATAACAACTGTCGGCTCTGGAAGAATATCATTTGACCAAGCCTCTCCAGCAAATTCGTAATCAAGGTCAAGAGCTATGTATTTTCTTTTTTGTGTTGGCAGTTGAATGTAATTCGCTTTGAATAAAATATCTTCTTTTTTTGAAATATACCGTGCTTGTTTTTCGAAGCCCCATCGCGGTTTGTCTGGTAGGAAATCGAAAAGTCTCTGCTGTACAGGTGTCAGTTCCTGTTCCATAGATCATCTCCTGCTGTCTCCTTCTCCTGAAGGAAACTTACGTGGAATATGATCTATGAATATCTATATAACTTTCCCTCCATAATAAGAGTGTAATCCTTGCATCAAATCTAAATCAGTCAGAATAACGGTATTTTAAAATGGATCAGTTGAATACAGATAATAATAACAGCAATATCCCTTTAAGATATTGTAGTTTGAAGCCATGTTGGCTTCTGTCATGGGCAATATGCTGATGGTTCAGGCTCAACGAAAAGGAGGTGCGTCGGTGACGCATCAGAAGGGTAACGAGCCTTTCTGTCGGCTTGTTTGGGAGAGGGGATGGCACCAACCAACGGGTTTCTGACGTTCTGAGGAGCCTCCCTGTGCTCTTTTTACCGGACGCAAAATTTTTTATCATGCCTGGGATGCTATCTTTATCCGGCAGTTGGCAATAAAACAGCCCACGTCTATTCCCATTGCGAACCAGGAAGCGACGTGGGCCGATTGTTACTTTACAATGTACCAGCTGTTACCGCGCTTCGTGAGGCCGAATGTTGTCTGACCATGGGCAAGGAGCTTGTTTGATCCGTTGTCCTTGACCTGGAGGTCGACTTCGTAAACATGAACTTCCTCGTTGTTGACGATCTTGGTGTAATCATTGATAATCTTGAAGATGTGGATCGAACATCCTCCTTTTTGGATGTCCTTTACGATTTCATCGCCCACCATGACATATAAAGACTTGATGGCCGCAGTTTGAATGACACCTTCAGGAGGATTCGAGCTGCAACCGGCCATGGCCAGTAAAGCAAATACCAAAATCGTTCCAACAATCTTCTTCGGCATTGTCATCTCCAGTGCTATGGTTTAGATTCGCCCCGCCACTATGTGGCCATGATCATTTAATATCTCTATCTAATAGGTGAAACGTCATCCCCCTTGAATCAATTGGAGGGCCATCTTGGGCATTGAGTTCGCTTGCGAGAGCATCGCTGTGGCAGATTGAGTCAATATTTGTTCTCGTACGAAGTTGGCCATTTCCGATGCAACATCAGTATCGGAAATTCTCGATTCAGCTGCTTGAAGGTTTTCAGCTTGTATTTCCAGGTTCGATATTGTGTTCTCAAGACGATTTTGAGTGGCACCAAAATGCGCTCTGTTTTGATTGACTTGAACCGCTGCCTTGTCGAGGACACCTAATGCCTTTTGAGCGTCCTGCTGCGTGTAGATGGTATTTCCATCAAACGAACCGTAATAGCTCAAAGCATATTGACCGATCCCCTTCCTTTGATCGACATTGCCATTTAAGACGGCACCATTGAAGAGGTCTCCCGTATTGGCGACATTTTGCACCTCGTCTTTTCCCCATTGAACCTGGAGTCGCATCTTTTCTCGAATATCCAAGTTGTCCCAGGCAGCTTGTCCATTGGCAGCAATGTACTTATTCGTCTGATCCTGAACATAGGCCTTCGCGGATGCGACAAGATTGTTCTCGTCATCTATGGCGTGTCCGTTTTTATCTCCATCGGTGACCTTCCAGAAGCTCCACCCGTAAGCGGCATATCCGGCACGATGTAACTGGCTGTCGAGGTCAGACATCAAACCAAGACCATCGCTCAACCAAGTCGCTTCCATGGGTCTGCTTGTCGCGATGTAGTAATAATCCTCTGCCGAGGAGTTCCCTGTTCCGAAATGAATTTTGAGTTGCCCGGTACTTTGCGGTTGTGTCCCATTGTGCGCCCAAAGGGCGATGCTCTCATCGAGGAGCTTGATTCCGTTGAAATCGGTGGCAACCGCGATCCGCTGAATCTCGGAAGCCATGGCCTGGTATTCGGAATCGATGATCAGGCGCTGATCCGAGGAGTAGGTACCGGTGGCGGCCTGCTCGGCCAACTCCTTCATGCGGGTGAGCTTCTCGTCGATGATCTGAAGCCCACCGTCTGCGGTCTGACACAGGGAGACGGCATCATTGCAGTTTCTGATGCCCTGGTTCATCGTGGCGATGTCGGAGCGCATGAGCTCCCGGACTGCCAACCCGGCCGCGTCGTCGGCAGAGGAATTGATCCGCATCCCGGATGACAGCCGCTGGGTCGAAGTGCTCAAGGCCCCATAGTGGTCAGTCAGGTTCCGGGCGGCATTCATCGCCATCATGTTGTGATTGATAATCAAGGACATACGACTTCCTCTGGGGTAACGGGAAATCCTTTCCTGGTTCGCTTCGGGCCAACCCGTTGGAAACAAAAGTGGTTTTTCAAAAGCATATTTAAAAACGATTGTTGTCTAATCTAAAGCATATTTTATACCATCGTTGCTTATAGCCCTTAAATCATTGCCTTACCCTGTGCTAGGGGGTGAGGCATGGACAATGTTCAGGAACTTTTTGGGAAGAAAATCAGGATGATTCGTCGCAATCGCGACATGACCCAGGAAAAATTGGCCGAGCTCTCCGGTCTGTCCCTCCAATACATTGGAGAAATCGAGCGGGGCCGCCGGAATCCTTCCCTCACCAGCGTCGAAACCTTGGCGGCTGCTTTCGGCATTCCCCTGGCCGAGCTTTTCAACCTGGACGAGTTCAAGCTGACCCCCGAGGACCTGCGCCGCATCCTGACCCGGCAGATCGAGGAAGCGGACGAGGAGCGGTTGCGGCTCTTCTTCAATGTCGCACAGGCCTTTTTCCGGTAGCCCAGTTGCTGCCCCGGCCGCGCATCAAGCGACGGTCCATGTCACGGGACCTGAGCCCCTGTGGGGCGGCTTCGGGGCCACGCTGAAGGATACCCTGGCCCAGGGGACCGGTCACGCCAGTGCTGCAACGGTACTTATGGGAACCAGGGCACGGACCGCATCTGAAGGGATATCCGTCGACTGACAACAGCATGGATTCCTCTTCTTTTGCCGTTCCTGACGAAGGAATCTGAAATACCAAGAGCATCTTTCCCAAATACGCAGGCCCCTGCGCTTTTGGTCCTGGTCAATTTTGAAGGAAAAAAAAGACCAGCTGAACGCCGGTCTTTTGCGTAATAAGACACCTGAAATCAATCAAAGACTATGCCTTCTTGCCGCTGTTCCTCTGTTATCATCCGTTCCAGCTCCAAAAAATAGAGCACGTTTGCAAGTTCGCGATATTTATCGTGTTGCAGGCCATTTAACTGATGAAGTCCGATATGCAGCTTATCCCCAATATATTGTTCAAAAGATTCAAGATGGGGATAGTCGCGATAATAGACGCCAGACCCTGTCGTGAAAGGATTTTGCCGTTTTGGAAAATACAAAATATCCGTCTTATCAAGACCGGGATTCTCCGGATTCCAATATAAAACACGCCCCCTTGTCCCATAGTCGAGCCACGTTTTAGAGTCACAGGAGTAAACAGGGACATGCCGAATTAATCTGGGGGTTGTCATCCCAAAAATGTGCACCTTGGTTCTTTTGGGACTATTATACAATTTATCCACCACAGGCCACAGCACTTCCAAATCCTCCCTATCGTCTCCTTGGCATTGACCGATAGCAACGATATCATACCCTTTTTGGATAAAATACTCCTCCTCTTGATTGGAAAAGTTATGCAGTACTGGGACTGCCTTTATTCCTACCCGCTCCATTTCAAGCAATCGTTCTAAATTGTGCTCGAAACTGTCAGGCTTAAAATCATCATCAAAACTGAATACAAAATTGTACCATTTTTGTGCACGCTTGGCATAAGCTTTATATTGCACATAAAGCTTGTGCGCCATTTTTTCAAACTCCTCTTGTGCCAGATTAAGATCGTTCAAGCTATATGCCCCGCAGTCAAGTATTATATCACCGATCATGTGGCGATACCGATTCAAATATTCCATTGGATTGTGTAGCCCATAGAATGTAAGCAAGACGTTTGGCTTGACATCTGGCAGGGCCGCATGGAGTTTCATCAGGACACCAATACTGAGAGAAGAAAGAAATATCTTCATGATCATCCTCCTTTTACAAGGCCCCATGACTCGCGCCACGGGGCCTTGCCTATCGGGAATCGCTACTTGGAGCTGAGGGTCTTGAGCTTGCTCTTGAGGGCTTCCAGGTCGGCAATGAGGCTCTCAACGGCTTCAATGTCCACCTTGCCTTCAATCGTCGCCTTCTCTCCCAAAAAAGGCTTGATGGACTGACTGAGCTGCGTGACCTGAACATCAATATTGGGCACGGACTTCTCGGAGGATTTTTCCTGAGTCTCCACCGTTGAGGTAGAGACATCCTCCTTCTTGGGGACAAACTCGGAACGCTTCAGCTCCTTTGCAATGAACTTGTCCAAGTAGGCTTGCGGCGCGGCTTTATCCCCTTTGCCCAATTCCTTGAGGTACTTGCGCTCTTCGCCAGTGAGCGGAGCTTCGATGTTCAGGAAATCTTCCATGCACTCCACCGCGACGTACACATCCATGCGTTCCAGCTTGTAAACCTCGATGATGGCATCGATCTTGGTTTTGCGCTGCTCGAAGGGGATATCATCCTCAAGACCCTTCGTTTTCAGCAGCATACCAATCGGATCGGGACCAAGCCCCTTCGCGTCTTCGTCAGAGAATTTGGAGTAGTACGAACCGATTTCCGACAAACGCTCCACGCCGAGCCACAAGTAGTTTTCGACCTTCGGGATGGAGGAAAAATTCATATACTTTTCGCGGGAACGCTTGCTGATGAACGGGATGTGCTTGTTAGCCCAAGCAACCCAGTCCCTCTTGTTTTCAGCGGTCCTAAGAGTTTGGAGCTTCAGCAGATAGAAACCAATACGGAAAGCATAAAAGGCGACATGGGCATTGGCCTTGTCCTGGATCAGGACGAATTCGCGGTGACGAACCTTGAGTTCCTCAAGGATCTCGTCCGCATTGTTCATCGCATTGACCTTGTTGAAGAGGATATTACGCATGGACTCCATGGTAATATTATTTTCTACCGCAGCCATAACGGAATCGGGGATCGAAGCATCACCAGATGCATCATGGAAAAGCCCCTGATACGCGACAATAGCGGCGTAGTCCTCAACCTTCTGGTCCTGGTTGTTCAGGGACGGAGTCTGCGTAACCAATCCACGCAACTTGTCGGAAGTGGCGGCCTGCGAACCAGTTTCGGTCTTCTCGGTAGCGGTATTCATGATAAGCTCCTTCTCGCGGTTTGATCGGTGCAGTTGCAAGGCGGTGTGCCTTTGCTCGCAACCGATGGCCGCACACTTCCAGAAGGGGCCGCATGAAGCCCGCCAACTTCTTAAAAAAGAAATTGGCAAGCAGGAGATGAGGGGTAATTCTTATTGATTTAAGGACATTATGACGCGATTTTTTATGCAAAAATCCGTCATCTCATAGTAGCCTTGGATGCGTTTCCGGCGGGTCATGATCTGTTCCCAGGTCCCATCGGTTTTACCCGACTCTTCGACCTTGGCCTTCAGGAGGGGGTAGACATCGTCAAAGGCGGCGGGGGTGAGCCCATCGGTCGCATGGGCCTCATCCCACAGCCAAACCATGGCGAGACGCATGACATCAGAGCTGTTGATATGTTTTCCCTCTAAACATAACTTATAAACGGCTTGAAGAGTTTCTCCTTCGACATTTTGTTTTTTAAACAAACTTTCCACCGCTTTATTTATCATATTTAATGCCTGGACTTCCAGTCCAACTTTCAATGGGGATTTCGCGACACCTTGCGGACTAATTTTTATGTCTCCAGTTCGTTGAAAAACGAAGCTGAAAGTATCTGGAGTCATTTCGTCGACAGTCAAAAGCCATTCGCCATTGAGCTTTAAAAGAGCGGACAAATCTGCCGGATTTTTGGTTGAAAATTCGACATCGCCATCATGAAGAAGGCATTCGAGAGATTCCTCGCTATCTAAGCCATCTGAATAGTGTTTATAAATTCTTCCAAAATTGTTTTCAAATCCACAGCTCAAAAATCCATATTTAAAAAACTTTAAGCTGGCATATTTCCCATGACTTTTTTCCAGCCTTCTCCTAAAAGGTGTATACTTCAAATCCTCCTCATCGTCATGAGTCGAAACATATTCTGTCATTTCATCAAGGAATTCTCTCGTTTGCATGAATTCATATATGCCAATGCCCTTGAAATAATCGTTATAGGATTCTATAACGGCACAATATCTTTGATATAACGGATTACGTCGCATGTACTCCCAGTACCAAAAAGCAATCCGCTGGAGGCGATCCGAGCCGTCGAGCAAAGTCTTCTCGCTGTCTTTTGCCATGGCAACAGAGATTCTCCATTTTTTACAACAAGATAAGCATTAAAAAAGCCTGTCGAAACCATGAAGTGCCTGGACGTACCACTCACCGAAAACGGTATCATCCAAAAGCGCAGCCCCCTGCGCATTTGGTGTGAGCCGACTCACTGGCCCCCCGTGGGATATCACAGCTCGAGAGTTTTATGACGTCGTAGCCGTTTGGCAGACTTTATCATAACAGATATACGATCCATCTGATTCGAATATTTTCTTTAGGATTCTTGAAATTAATATGTATGCTATAAAAGGTGATATGATGCAGTAAAATAATGTCATAACGAGGAGATAGACCAGTGACTCAAGCAATAATTCAGCAAACTTAATTGCATTAGATTTTTCCACCTTATCTTGTCCGCCAAATATCATTCTACCAAGAGCGCGCAATCCATCTTCTGCAAATTGGATAGCCCCTCCATGCTTATCATATTCAAGTTTAATATTTTTATAGGTCGATGCTGTCGACATAGTGTACGTTGCTGCTTCTAAAGAAACAATCCCAGGCATCAAGACATAAATAAAAACTGCGCTTAAAACTATCCGCTTGCCGTATACCTGCGTTATTTTGAAGGCACACAGTAGGAAACCAATCGAGAATACATACTTAGCAATAAAACCTTCTTTGACAATCTTTAGCAGTATTGTCTGTATTGAGAGGGCAACTAATCCGTTTGCAAGCCAGTCCGCAAGCTTTCCCACACCAGGTAGTGGCGTGAATTTATGGAGAAGCTCAAAAATACTATACGCTGTTGCCGTTCCAATGAGAGACTTAAAACTAAAATCATAAGCCATATTATAGATTACATTGTATGACAGTTTAAATGCCAAGTGGTAAATTCCAATAAATGAAAGAGCAGAAAGCAATAAGTAGCCCGCCGTTTCTGTAAAACGTTTTTTAAAAAACTTATTTATCAAAATTATAGGGAAGAATGTGATATAATTGATTCCAAGAATTGTATATTTTTCTATATTTTCAAGTATTTCATCAAACGACAGTTGTCTCTTGGGGTTTGAGGTTGACGTAGCTTGGGACTGGCTGGCACTGTCGCCATGAGCATTATCTTTAGCAATCTCCAAATGTTCTCTAATATGTACTTTAATATTAAGTTTATTCAAGCGAGAATAGAGCAATTCGATCTCATTTTTTGTCTTATTCTGTGCAATCCTAACATTTGTACGAGACTCAAGCATTTTAAGAAAATCATCTGGAGTCATTTTATATTTTTGTGAAAATTTCTCCAAGACATTTGTATTGCTATCTCCATTGAACGAGTCTTTTGAAATATAAATATCGTAAAGAACTTCCATGGCCAAACCCTCCAATCGCAAAGACACCTTGCGAATTTGAATTATGTAGACCAAACTACGGAGACAGGTTCACTCCGAAAGATCGCATCCCGGTCACTTTCGTGGAGATGTATCGACCAACAAGATCAAATTCAATAGGTTAAGCGGGGACTTTGGCGCTATCATTTCCAGATTTTTTCGGTATATTTTTTGCCGCAGGCTCCAGGGACAGTTTCCCACTTCACCCCTATTTTCCGGTGTCGAGTGCCCAAAATCCCGTGGTATGACTTTTCAGCTTACCACTGGGCTAGTTTTTTAGCGCAATTTATCCCGGACTCACGCCACTTTCTTCGAATCGAAACGCAGCTATTTCATCGTAAAACCGTATGAAATAAGCGCGTTTCATCCCGAGCCAATCATGCGCTAGTTATCCGTTATTATTGGAAATGTTCGGAAGAGATCCCTGGATTCGTCATTTCTGGTAATGACTCGAGATGCAGTGGATCACCGGCTTCATCAAAGGCGTCATGGCCCTGGACGTGCTCGTGGTCGTCTTTTTCGGTGTCAAATCCCGGGACGACAGGCCTGTCCCAGGACGATTCGATTTTGATGGCTACAAGGAAAGAGGACTTTCCCAGCGTGGTTTGTTCGATAAAACCAAGTGGCGATGAATTTGAAAACAAGAAGAGCAAAATGACGATTAAATATGATAACATTTTTGTCGTAATTCATATCTTTCGTCATTCTTTCAAGCAAAACCAAGCTTCTTTCCATTCATAAGACAAATTTATGGACAGGAGATTGCCCATAACAAATAAGAAATGGCTGTGCATTTTGATAACAATAGGCATTTTTCGTTCTTAATGTAGACCTGCCCCGTGTTTCCCTCCGCCAGAGGTTTAACCCCCAGCGGAAGGTGACGACAACAATTGTTCCATGGTTGTTTCTTCATTTCTATGCGGGATGGCGGTTAACAGCAGCTCAAAGCTGTACAAGAGAATGCATCGATCTTGTTGACTTATCATCTATTTTTAAGCCTCAACCTGAGCTGCCATTCGGAAGATTTTCTATTTTTCCAGCCGGAGATTTTTTCTCCGGCTGAGTAGCGACCAACATTGATGCTTAAGGAATGGTTTAATATATTTAGTCGCAGTTAAGATTGGTGGTAAATCACTTGCACTTGTTTGCCACCTCAAGGACAATCAACTTACTCAAATCGAAACGCAGCTAATTCATCTGGTTCCCGTATGAAATAGCTGCATAAAAAAGCCCAAGCTGTTCATGCTCGGGCTTTCCTTCGGAGTTCGGTAAGTCCCTGGCTACTTCGGACTACGCAACCGACTCGGCTTGGGATGGATTGTCAGCAGCTGCGCACCGACAACAACGACGATGGTCCCCAACGCGACACCCAACAGGAACGAAAACATACTTTTCTCCTGGTTATCTGGTTATATTTCCTAATCATCCTCGGGAAGCATGATTGTCAGGACAGGCTCACCATGATCACCGGGGCCGATGTAGGCGATGACTTCGATGGTTTCCTTGCGCCCCGGAACCATCAGGAAGTCGACCTTGAAGGTAACCCTGTCGGTGTTCACAGCTTTCCTGGCGGCAAACAGCGCCAGAACGATCAGATCATGGAGCCGGCCGGTGACAGATTGGCCTTCACCATCGAGACCTTCGGGGACTTCGACATAGCCGTGGAACAGGTGGTCCGTTACGACAGTGTGGAGCTTGAAGCCGATAGCTTTCGCCTCTTCGGTGACGTCGACCAGGACGCCATCGGCGATGGCCTGGGCACGTGAGTAGGAGTAAACGACGTTCCAGCTCTCATGTTTATTCATTGTCGGGACCAACTTGCTTCGGAGGGAACAGCTTTTCAAACCGATTACGAAAATTTGCTGTAAGTGCGAGACCGATTTCACCGTAGTACTGGACGAGCAATCCATCCCCTTCAAGTGACGAGTTATCCATAATCCTAAAAAGCTGTTCAATTGGACGAAATGCGTCGATAATTTCGTCCTTCATGTGAAGTGTATCAGGACGTTGTTCAGCCATTGTCTTCTTCTCCCGGTTCAAAAAGTGAACTTTGGGGAGAAGAATACCATGGGGCGGGGAGGCGGTCACGAGGCCTTGTGGGAATCTGGAATTAGCCCTATGAAAATCGAACTTTGGGCTGTTAGATCGTATTCAGAAGGATGGCTTCGACTTCTTCTTCCTGGATGCCAAGGTAGAGCATTGTTATTGCAGGCGTAGAATGGTTCAGTCTCTTGGCCAGAACCTCCCAGGAAACCCCGAAGGTCTTACGCTGATGGTAGCACCATGTCTTGCGAAGTGAATGGGCTCCATAGTTTCCTTTTATGTTAATTGCACTTGTCCATTTCTTGACTAGACGAGCTACAGCCTGTGTATTTATCGGATAATTGTATCCTTTGCGACTTTTGAATAGGTACTGATCGTCTCTTAAGTTTGCCAATGACAAGTAGGCATCTAGCGCGGTCTTGATTTCTGAGTTCACAATAAAAACATTATCTTTTCCTGTCTTCCTTTCTCTCAATATGACACGATCAGCAATTTCCGCGTTCTTGACGTCACCAACTCTTAGTTGCAACAAATCCTGCACGCGAAGACCGGAATTGATTCCCATAATGAAAATGAGCTTATCTCTCGGACGGTTGTCCAATAATATTTTTATATTCTTGATGTCCTTAAGCTCTGTAATTGGATCGACCCGCATGCGATATCCCTCAGGCATTCATGGTGGTAAATAGTAAGTTGCTTTCAAAGACTGTTGCGCGAGAATACCCTGGACCGGGGAGCCGGTCACGAGGCCTTGAGGGAAGCTGAAAATAGCCCTATGAAAATCGAACGTTGGGCCGGAACGGGATTCTCCTGGGACTTCGACCAAAGGGGAGCCCACCCCAAAGGCCCAGCTGGGGAAATCCCAGGACAGCCCCTTCCCGAGCGAACCCAGGGGGTGCCCTGTGGGGTGGTCCCGGGAGCCAGGACAGCCCTGAAAGGACGGCAACCAGATGCGCAGGGTGCTGCGCTTTTGATTCGGGCTGAAAGGAGGTGGCGAAAGAGAACGCTTTGGCTCCTTCGCAGGAGTGAAAGGCCGGTCAAGAGGTAGGTAAAGACAACTTTCAATGCGCTGAAATGACGGCAATTTCAGATAAATACAGCATGGGGTAGTGACTGATGAAAAAATAATTCCCTGACAAAAAATTACCACAAATAAGAATTGCAATAGTGAATCGAGGTAGAATACACATTTACCTCAAACAATAACTTTGGCGAATAGTAACTAGGAAAGAACCAATGCCCTCCTCTGACAATCAGTATTCAGCAGCCGAGCAGGCTTTGGGCTACATATACCAGATAAGATACGCTCTTTTCCAAACGTTAAGACTGCCAGAAACAACGATGTGCTTCATTGAAAAAGATGACGATATTGACTTCACCGACCCCGAAGAAGGCAAATTGCTGGCATCATTAAAACACAAAGCCCCAGGCGAAGTTCTAACTAATCTCTCGCCAGACTTTTGGAAATCAGTTTATATTTGGGCTAACTATCTCAACCGTCAAGATATTTCAACGGAATCTACATTCTTTTATCTGTTTACAACGGGTAGGGTCTCACAGGGTTCTTTGTTGGAGTCATTTCTTCCAACAACTCAAAAAAAAGATAACTTGACAGATAATGTTCTAGAAGCACTTAGTACATCAAAATCTAAAACGATAAACAAAACATACCAACTTCTCAGTAAATTTTCACATAACACGCTGACTGATTTTTTTCGAAGAATACTAATTTTCGATTGCCAGGAGCGCATCCAAAATATTCCATCTTTGATTATTAGCAAACTGTTTCGTCCTATTCGCTTGCAATTCCGCCGACCAGTTTATGAGCGGCTTGAAGGTTGGTGGCTTAATGAATGCATCAATATTCTCGCTGGCCAACGAAACACACCTCTGCGTGGACTAGAAGTGTCAGAACGCCTTGGGTTTATTACTGAGCAATTTCAAGAAGACAGCCTCCCCATTGATTTTGAATTCGCTGAACCTGAAAATGACGTCTCCCCAGCGACTGATAACCGCTATTTTGTAATGCAATTACGAGCGATAGGTCTTAAATCTGACCGTATAAGAAGGGCAATACTTGATTATTACCGTGCGTTTCAGCAGCGCAACCTATGGATGCGTGAAATGGCAGACCTATCAGGAGAGTTAGAAACTTATGATGATCGTCTTGTTGATGAGTGGGACCGTCTCCGAGAAGTTGTATTTGAAGATCTTAGTGATAGTACTCCTGAGGATCTACTCCAAAAAACAGGAAGAGAACTGCTAAATCGACTGTCAACTAGTGGACTTCCCAATCTTCGTATCCGCCCAAGAGTAACAGCTACGTTTGTCACAACTGGTAGTTATCACATACTGGCAAATGAGACCCTCCCCCGGGTTCATTGGCATCCCAAATTCAGAGAGAGAATGGCTGAAATACTCATGGGAGGCGAGCATGAAGACATGGAATAAACGCCCCCGTGAGATTAGGACACTATTCAATCCAGCGTTTTGCGGACTTGTTATTGCTCGGGGAATCGAAGGTTTCTATGAAACAGCTAAACGTCCAATTCCATATTCTTTGACGCTATTAATTTTGCCATTATGTCTTCACAAGCAAACAAGAAATATTTTTAAATCGGGGAAATCAAGTTATTTTACAAAAATAATGCAAGAACATCCAGAAATACGTATTGAGTTTGCGAAACGAGCACGAAGCCTCTTTCCCTATACCATGGAAGCTTTTGCATACTTAACATCCTATGGAGCAGCAACTATCGATATCTCTGGAGGCATTTCAATAAAGAAAAACACTGTAAGAAAATTGATAAAGGGGACGCAAGATGCCAAGGATTGTCAAATCATAGCTCGTGTTGTGGGGAGAAAATTTGGACAGCTTAATAATCGAGTCACCATATACACAACTTTGGGAATTAGACCATGAACGTTCGTGAAATTATTATATATAGTCACGAAGGAGAGATGCGGCGTTTGACCTTCAAAATAGCTGGTCTAAGCGTCATCACAGGACGCTCTTCAACTGGCAAATCTGCCCTGTCTGACATTGTTGAATACTGTATGGGTCGAAGTACGTTTAATATCCCTGAAGGACCGATACGAGATAAAGTCGCATGGTATGCTGTTATTTACCAATTTGATGGCGAACAGGTTTTAATAGCAAAGCCAGCCCCTGATTTATCTGCTGCAAGCTGTTCAAAGGCGATGATTTTAAGAGGAGCCTCGATAGCACCTCCGCTTTTTGTTGACTTACATCAAAACGCAGATGATGCAACTGTGACCGCTCTGCTTTCGGAGCTTATTGGAATTCCAGAGAATACCACGCTTGTCCCACAGCAGCATAGCCGAGAGTCCTATATTGCCAATATAAAGCACACAGCATTTTATCTTTTCCAAAAGCAAGGAATTATTGCGAACAAAGATCAATTGTTTTATAGGCAGAATGAACAATTTATGCCACAATCAATTAAAGACACACTACCAATTCTCCTTGGAGTTAATTCCAACAACAGGCTACAGATTGAAGATAAACTACGATCAGCAAAGCGCGAACTAAAGATTTCAAAAAAGCAGCTAGCCAGCGCACATGAATTAAACGAAAAAATTGATCCCAGCGTTGAAAGACTTCTTTCTGAAGCAATATCTGTAGGAATTTATACTCAACATCAAAGTTTGAAATCAACAAATGAAGCAATAGAAGCGCTGAAAGGACTCTTAACATGGAAACCAACAGTAGCGCCTAATGACAAAACTTATAAAATTTATGAACTCGAAAATGAAATTTCTAAACTTCGTAGCGATAAAGCAAATATTAGAGAAACACTGCGTGCTGCTAAATTTTTTGCAGCGAATGAAGATGGGTTTGCTTCAGAAGCTACTGAGCAAAAAAGTCGACTTGAATCAATTTATGCTCTGCCGAAACAGCCAAAGTCAGGAGAATGGCAGTGGCCTTTTGCTCCAGAAAATTTGAATCTCGACACTCCAATCGCGACTTTACTTCTCAGCGAACTCAAGTCTCTTGACAAAGAATTGGAAGCAATATCAGGAGAACGACCTCAGCTGCAAAAGTATATACAAACCATAGAAACTGATATGGCTTCTTTAGATCGTCTCATTAGAAGCAAAGAAGAGGCGCTTGCCGCTGCTATTTCTGCTAATGAGGCAATTGCAGAGATGGGAAATCGAAATGCGGCAGCAGCAAAAGTAGTAGGACGAATTAGCCTCTTTGTTGACACCTATAAAGCGGATTACGATTTAACATTTCTTCAAAGAAAAGTTGACGAATTACAAGAGACAGTGAACAGACTGGAAATAGAAGCTACTAAAGACGACACCAAAGAACGTTTCACATCTATCTGCAATATAATCTCTAACCAAATAGGCCTCTATGTTCATAAATTTAGTGCTGAATTCTCTGAATATCCATTTCGGATAGACTTTTCAAACATTTCCAATATAACTGTCACAGCAGACAGACCAGATCGACCTGTTCCAATGAATAAAACAGGTGGCGCAGCAAATCATCTAACTTATCACTTGGCAGCTCTATTGGCTATTCACCATTTTGCTTCAAATAATAAAAGACCTATTCCTTCGTTTTTGTTTCTCGATCAACCATCACAAGTATACTTTCCATCTGAAAGAGTTTACAAACAATCTTCTGGCACTGTTGAAGAAACTGAAAGAGATTCCGACCTTGAAAAGGTTCGCAAACTTTTCACCATTCTCCATCAAATCGCAGAAAATGAAATTCAAGGATTTCAGATAATAGTTACTGAGCATGCCAATTTGAGCGATGACTGGTTTCAAAACGCATTAATTGAAACCCCATGGAGGAAACCACCGGCTCTTGTCCCTGAAGAATGGAAGTAGTAGTAAATGCAAACCATATCTATCTTGTAACACAAAATTGTAAGTCTATGCATGTTCAATGTCCGACATTTTGCTAGACCATTGTATTGCATAGATATTTAACAACAAAACCATCTAGAAGCCACAATGAGAAGAACAAGGAACTGTAAATATACTTCAGCTAGTTCTGTATAGATTAGCGATTGAGATCCGGTTCTGAAGAAATTATTGTGCTATAATTTGAAACTACAAAATGCTACACGTCTACCTTGGCCTGGGTAATTTATGCAATTGGCTCATCAAATTTAAGTTACCTGAGAGGCGTATATAAAACTAACCAAACATCAAGCCGCGATGCATGAAGCCTGGCATACTGTATTATGGATTCAAATAGGTTGCCGTGTCAACATTGTAAAGGTAAAACCGCATAATATTTTTAATTGGGGAGGTTTTTGTCAGCAAGATCGCGATCCATTGAATTATTGCAGACGTCACCCCTCTGAATATAATTATAATGAATATTGTAACATCGGCATTTATGCACCTCATGTTATTACAACACTCGCCCCTCACTTATATACTTTTGACGCTATGTACAAAACAGATAAAGAGCACTGGAATTGTAGTTTAACAGATATAGATTTAGTGAAAAATTATTTGCTAGCTCACTTCGACAATCCTGACAAGGCCTATGATGAATTTGTTAAATTATCTTCTTATTGCCGAGAGTTTGTGCTTAAAAATGAAAAGTTGATTACGATAGTCAAGAAAATTTCTGCTGAATTAGAGAATGAAGATCAATTATGCTGGAATCAAATTAAAAACATTGCATTTGATATATTTGCAAACTATAATTGGCCATGGGTTATTTACTAAGAAATACTTATGGAAAGAAATATGCCCCTTCAGTACCCTAAAGATTTGAGTCAACGTCATCACAACTGCTTATTGACAGAATAAGTCTCAACCGTTAATCAAAAAAATTCGAAACGACATTGATCTGGTGATGACACAATGGAAATAACATCAATGCGACAAAAATAATAGTCCTTCTGACTTTTAAATCTCTTTGAATCTACTGACTTAATCTATAGGTTATTTAAAAAAATTAATTACTATTAATATAGTTAAAAACGTAACTATATTTTTACATTGTTTTTTTTGGTACGAATCTTTGTCTGAGCGCCAGTATATTTTTTATTTGCCAATTCTCTTCGATTCTGCGCCTGTTCCTTTATAATTATTCCACTAGTTTGTCTGTTTATTGTCAATTCAACCTCTTGCTTTGACAACTTCTTTTTTATTATATAAATAATATTTTTATGATGTTTACAAATTTTACAAGGGTATTTATTTTTCAGCGTGCTATATATAATATGGAATTTTGTATCGAGAGAAAAATTCTTCTTGACATATTCAAGACTAACGTTGCTTGTATGCTTACAATTACTACAAACAACTGATAGTCCATCTATGAAGTCTTGAGCAAAATACAACGGCAATGAAAAATCAATTTTATATTCATACGCTATTGGATGACTCCTTTCTTTAGTATAATTGTCGCTGACGACTGACCATCGTTGAAAATTACGGGAAACTGTCTTGTATGTCATTTTCCCCTCACTGAAATCAATTCAATTTTTCCTACATTTAAAACTTGAACCTAATTAGCTTAATATTATATGTCTGCTGAAGAGATTCCCCTTCGCGAGCAAATGACCACCTGTGAGGACCCAATGGCTACCAGTGAATTCAAAGAATACCTCCTAAAAGGCCTCCTGAAAAAAATTTGTGACGCGCAGGGGTCATCCCCTAATATGTGTGATCAATCTCAGTGGGCTCCAAGATCAACTCCGACCAGCACAGCGTGGGACTATTCGAAATTCGCCCCTATTTCTTGGACGCCAGCCGAAAAATTAAAAGCAAAACTGTCAAAGCGGCCTATGTGAAGACCTTCAAGACCTGGAAGGTCTATTGGATACGCAGGACAAGCAGCTGGACAAAATATGATCCATGCCCGAAGGTGAAGGCGATTGAAGAATTCATAAATATTGTCAAAGAAGATGAGTTTCATTGTTTCTTTGGGTAGCTCTAAGCAGTCATACTTACTTAAATTTACTTTCTATTGCCTTACTTATTTCTCCAGTTCGTGCAGCCCTTGAACGGTGGACATAAATATCATCAATGACAAATGAAAGGACTTCATAGACATCAAGAATATCATTTCTCGACAGCACTCCCCCATGTGCAGCCTCATTTCCAAGCCATTTAATTGCCATAAGTCGTATGGCCAATGCCTCTTCAGATGCTCTAAACAGTTCGATTCTTCTATGTAGTTTTAATTTTGTTTTGCTGCCGTTCTTCGCACTAATCTCTCTTGGAACATCATTTTCATCAAGAAATCTTTCAACAGCATTTCGAGCATGTGCACCAGCAGACAAAGTGTCGCTAAAAAGACTAGAGAAAGACAGATTTAATTCCTCTGATATTTTTAAAGGAGTATTTTTAGGAATTTGAAATATTGGCAAAGATGGAAAGAAAAACTTTGGAGTTAAAGTGTCGTGATAAGACCACCCACTAGGCGATTGATCGTACGCAGGCTCAGTTGAAGCAATCCCAGCAAAAGATATTGGATACCTACATTCTTCGAATGTGCACGCGAGAATGCCAGACACAACAAAATCACAGGATTCAGGGTCAACATAGTCTATTTCTGCGCTTGATTTCATAAAAATAGATTCAGGGACACAGGCAAGTCTTCCTACTCCACATTGTGGACAAACAATTTTTGTCTGCTCATTTCTTGTAAATTGTAAATTTAATATATACTCTCTATCCATGACACACGCCTATTTTTCTATCAATCTTATACGGCGAGCGAAGAAGAAATCGGAACATGATCTATTCCCAAAATCAAAAACGCTTGAATAATTCATGAGTTTTGTCAAAAAAAAAAAAAAACGAGACCAATGTTCCTTTGAATTTAATTAATTCTTTTTAGGAGCTGGCGTTCGTATTTCATTTGTTTCGATAATAAAACTCGCAAGTGCTGCGCCGACTCCAACGACTAACCTAGCGTGTCTGGGTGATATCCCAGAGTGCCTAATTTTACCATGACCCGTTCCATAGATATTACGCAGTTCGTATATCCCCGTAACGACTTGCCCAAGGTTGCTCAAGACGCGGCGAACAATCTCTGAACCTTTGACAGATTCATGTACTTCAGATGGGTCGAGTTTTAAGTTCTTTTGCACTTTTTTGAGCAATTTTGGAAGATCTTCTTTGCAATTATCATCCCCGAACCCCATTAAAACTGTTTTCATAACACTTTCGAGCATTTCTTTTGTAGAACCAACTGCCAGCTCTGGATCTGTCTCTATTGATTCGCGAATTCTTTGTATATGTTTTGACAAATTGAATGAATTATCTAGAGCAACTTTTTCTGTAACCGAAAGACTAAGGTGGATGTGTCCAAATAACTCTTCAAACAATTGCGGATCTTTGCCTTGAACCCAGTCTTGAAGCTTACAATAATCAACAAGGATATTGAAATTTCCTTTGTCGAGATCGATCAATCGACCAAGCACTTCTAAAACACACCCAGGATAATCATCATCTCCGAAGCTAAGACTTCTAAGAAGCCTTGGATGAGAATTTATAATGTCTTTGCCATTTATCAGATACGTTACCTCGTCCCAATTTTCTGAATCGAATTTTGAAACTATACAACGTTTTAAAGCGAGGATAGCCTTTGGGGGAAGTTCAGGACTTGCCGCCGGACTGCTAATTGCTTGATGGATCACTCGATTCACCCTTGTCGTAAAAAATTATCATTTATTAAAAGTATTTATTGCATTAAGATTGTTTCCCTAAAAGAGCATTCAAAAGTGATTTCAGAAGCAGCTTTATCGATAGCGACTGCGTATGTGTATCATAACTATATTCATTATCAAGCAATTTTCAGTCCCCACCCTCAACCCGTCAGCATAACAGAAAACACTGATAAAATGCCCCCTTAATCTCGCCCAAATCAAAAACGCAGCCCCCTGCGCATTTGGTCCAGCCTCATCCCTTCACCCAAACCAAACGGTTTCGGTGAAGAAAATTTCCCAACCATCTGGTTTGAATTTTTCTGCGACCCGAACTAAATATATTTAACAATATCAATATATTAAAAATTTATTCAGTAAAATCAGTATGATTTTCGGACCAATGGGCTAAGTCGGCAGGCAAAGAAGGGAAAAATCAGACGGGGCGGGGAGATGGAGCGGGAAGTGCCAACGGGAGGCCAACGGCGTATGTGGCACCGACCCCCTGAATACCAAAAAATGGGCCGCTAGCAGGATTTGCTAACGGCCCAAATTTCTTGGAAATCTTGGTCGGGATGAGAGGATTTGAACCTCCGACCCCCTGAACCCCATTCAGGTGCGCTCCCAGACTGCGCTACATCCCGCTGTCGAGAGGCCGGAATTACATCCCACCACTGCCTTTGTCAACGGCCGGCCGCCAAGCCATGCCGGGACCCTGCATCGACCGAGGCGAGACTCCTTAAATAATTTTATCTTTTTAGCTGGTTACATCTATAAAAATAATTACCGCAACGACAGGAACCGCAACCGCCCGTGCGATCAAACGCGCGCTCTTCCGGTCGCGACCCTGCCCCATGCGTCGAATGCGGCGCCTTGGGCGGCCAAAGGGCCGCGCCCTTTGGAATCACGAGAGGATTTGAGGAGGTTGCCATTTCAGGCGTGAGGCAAAGCAAGGCCTCCAGGGAGTTGTGCCGCGATCTCCGGTCGGACGCCCTCTCGCGCTGCGGGGATCGGACCAAGCGCAAAAAGTTCCGACGGACGACCGCTCCGGCCCGTTGACAGGGGCCTGCCCTGACCCTACCTTGTATCCACCCAAAGGGGAGTAGCTGTCCCGGACAGGGTCAACAACCCTGCGGCCCAACCGCCGCCTGGCCCTGTCGTCGGTCCCTCGGAACCGATCGGCGAGACCTTTGGCATGCCCGCGCGTGCCAAAGGACTGTCCCGGCCGCGCTTAACGCCGAGGAGATCCGCATGACCCGATTGCTTCCCGTCTGGCTGGCCGTGGCCGCTTCCCTGCCCGGCCTCATCTGCGCCCTGGCCGGCTTCCACCTCGCCCCGCCCCTGGCGGCCCTCTTGTCCGGCGCCGCCATCCTGGCCGCGTCCTTTATCCTGCTGTGGGCCTGCGACGTGGCCCAAAACGACATCCCGCAAGCCCTGGCCCTGGCCGTGGTCGCCCTGATCGCCGTGCTGCCGGAATACGCCGTGGATATGTATTTCACCTGGATGGCCGGCCAAAATCCCCAGTCCGACTACGCCCATTTCGCCATCGCCAACATGACCGGCGCCAACCGGCTCCTTATCGGCGTAGCCTGGACGGCTGTGGCCATCATCGTCTGGTGGCGCACCCGAGGACCGGTACTCCTGGGACCCGAACGCCGCATCGAGGTCCTTTTCCTCGGCCTGGCCACGGTTTACGCCATGAGCATTCCGCTTACGGGCAGCCTCACCTGGGTGGACGGCGTCGTGCTCATGGGCCTTTATGTCGTCTATATCGCCATTGCCGCCCGCCGGGAATGCGAGGAACCGGAACTGTGCGGCATGGCCGCCATTCTCGGCGCCCTGCCCACCGCGAAGCGACGGTTGGCCACGGCGGCCCTCTTTCTCTTCGCCGCCGGCGTGATCGTCGGCAATGCCGAGACCTTCAGCGAAGGTCTCGTGGCCACCGGCCGGCAGTTCGGCATCGACGAATTTCTGCTCGTGCAATGGCTGGCCCCCATCGCCTCCGAAGCCCCGGAATTCATCGTGGCCATCATGTTCGCCCTGCGGGGCCTCGGCGGCCTGGCGCTGGGCAGCCTCATCTCCTCCAAGCTCAACCAATGGACCCTGCTCGTCGGCATGATCCCGGGCGTCTACGGCGTCTCCTCGGGTTCACTGGCCACCCCCATTCCCCTGTCCGGCCTCCAGATGCACGAGGTTCTGCTGACCGCCGCCCAATCGCTTCTGGCTGTGGGACTTCTGGCCGGGCTGCGGCTCTCCATCCGGGGAGCCATGCTCCTGTTCGTGCTCTTTTTAGGCCAGTTCCTGGCCCCGGCCATGCCGGCAGCCCTGTGGGCACATCTCCCCGGTCACCTCTCCGGCACCCAGGTCCACTTTCTCTTTAGTTTCCTCTACATGGGGGGCTTCGTCCTGCTTTTGCCGCACACCGGACGCCAGCTCCTGGCCCTGGTGCGGCCAACTCGCACCCGGACCTCTTGACGCCGGTCACGCCCGGCCCTATGTACCGCCCCCCGTCGCATGCACGCGGTGAGCAAAATGACGCCGGGCCAAGGAGCGCGCCATTATGGACCAGGGATTCGAATTACCGCTTTATCTCGATCTGTTCGCCGTGTTTCTCATGGCCGCCACCGGCGCCATCGAAGCCATCCGGCGCCAATTCGACCTGGTGGGACTTTTGGGTCTGTCCCTGGCCACCGGCCTTGGCGGCGCGCTCATTCGGGACGGCATCTTCCTCCAGGCCGGCGTGCCGGCCGTGGTCCGGCATCAGGCCTATCTTTACGTCGTGGCTGCGGCGGCCGCCGCCTGCCTGGCCTTCGGCCGACGGGCCGTCTTGTCGGAAAAGCTGGTGGCCCTGGTGGATGCGGCGGCGCTCGGCGCCTACGCCGTGGTCGGCATGGAAAAGTCCCTGGCTTTCGGCCTGGACTTCGCCCCGGCCGTGCTGGTCGGTGTGGTCAATGCCTGCGGCGGCGGCATCCTGCGCGACGTGCTCGTGCGCGAGCAGCCCATGGTCTTCCGGCCGGGGCAGTTCTATGCCTTCGCCGTGCTGATCGGCTGCCTGACCTACCCGTTTTTGCGCCAGACCATGGCCGTGCCGCCCTTGATCGCCGCCCTGGTCACCATTCTCGTCACCTTTCTCCTGCGGGTGCTGGCCATCATCTACAACTGGCGCACAGGACCGATCCGCGAAAGCGGCCTGTTCCCCTTCCGCCATCACCCGCCCGTCGCATAACCCCCCTTCCCCCGTGGCTCCCTCGCCACGGGGCCACTCCCAGGAGCCCCGCATGACCAAGATCGCCATTCCCTCCCGTGACGGCCAGGTGGACGCCCATTTCGGCCACTGCGGCTATTTCACCATCCTGACCATCGACCAGGACAAGGCCATCGTGGCTGAAGAGACCTTCGCCCCGCCGGCCGAATGCGGCTGCCGCTCCAACTTGGTGGGCGACCTTCTGACCATGGGCGTCACCGCACTCATCGCCGGCAACATGGGCCAGGGCGCTGTCGATAAATTGCGCCAGGCCGGCCTCACCGTGGTGCGCGGCGCCGCAGGCCCCGTCCACGCCGCCGCCCGGGCCTGGCTCGACGGCCAGCTCGTCGACCGCGAGGAACTCTGCCAGAGCCACGACTGCCAGCATTAAAACGCCTCCGGCGGCCAGGGCGCTGCCCTGGACCCGCTGGGGGGAATCATCCCCCCCAGGCCCCCTGATCCGTGGACCATTTCTCCCACACCTAGCCCCGCCGTTCGTTACCCCTCGGTGCGAGGGAGTCCGGGGGGCATCATGCCCCCCGGCCGCCGGAGGCTTCTTTGTCGTTTTCCCGCCTCCGGCGGCCAGGGCGCTGCCCTGGACCTGCTGGGGGGAATCAGTCCCCCCAGGCCCCCTGATCCGTGGACCATTTCTCCCACACCTAGCCCCGCCGTTCGTTATCCCTCGGTGCGAGGGAGTCCGGGGGGCATCATGCCCCCCGGCCGCCGGAGGCTTCTTCGTCGTTTTCTTCTCTTCTTATCGAATGAGACGCCGTCGCATACCGGCCAGGGCCAAGGGCAAGAATACGACGATGCAGCCGGCCAGGACGGCGGCGTTGCCCCAGGAAGCGGCGGTAAGCCGGCCCAGGCAAGCGGCCCGGGTCAGTTCGGCCAAGTGGTAGAGCGGCATCATGACGGCGCAGTCGGCCGCCCAGCCCGGCAGGGCCTCCACCGGGAAAAACGTGCCGGAAAAGAGAAACATGGGCGTGATAAAAAGAAAAAGCGGCAGGTTGAACATATCGATCGAGGAAGTCACGCTGGTGATGGCCATACCCAAGGCCCCGAAGGCCAGACCGCCGAGAAAGGCCACGGGAATGATGGCCAGGGCCTCGAACGACGGCACATAGCCCATGACGGCGATGACGCACAGCATGATTGCGGCGGCGATGACCGCCCGGGTAGCGCCCCAGACGATCTCGGCCACGATGATCTCTTCCAGGGACAGGGGCGTGGCCAGCATGGCGTCGTAGGATTTCTGGAAGAACATCCGTACGAACGAATTGTAGGTCGTCTCCATGAAGGCTTGCCACATGGTCGTGACGGCGACCAACGCCGACGCGAAGAACTGGATGAAGCGCATGGTCTGGCCGTGCCAGGAGACGTCGGTGACGAGTCCCGAAAAACCCAGGCCGAAGGCCAGCAGATAAAAGAGCGGCTCCAGCAGCGGCGGCAGGAAATTGATGGCCAGGATGCGCCGGTAGACACGCAGATTGCGCCGCCAGACCGCCCAAAAAAGTCCCGTGAAACGTGGATCGGCCTTCATTCGCGAAGCTCCCTTCCGGTCAGGCGCAAAAAGACGTCCTCCAAGGTGGCGGCCCGCAGCAGGCCGCAGTCCGGACAGAATCGATCCCGCAGGGCGATAAGGGCCGGCCTGTCCTCACCGTAGACAATCAGCCGCCGGCCGGATCGGTCGAACCGGAGGCCCTGCTCGGCCAGTGTGGCGAAAAGCGCCTCGTCCGGGTCCTCGACCTCCAGGGTGTACCGGCCGACCGTGGCGGCGACCAGCGAAACGGGATCGCCTTCCGACACCACCCGGCCGTGGTCGATGATGCACAGCCGGTCGCAGAACCGTTCGGCCTCCTCCATGGCGTGGGTGGTGAGCAGGATGGTCATCCCCTGGCGCTTGAGGTCGAGCAGCCGGTCCCACAGGGTGTTTCTGGACTGGGGATCGAGGCCGGTGGTCGGTTCGTCCAGGATGAGCAGCTCCGGTCGATTGATGATGGCCCGGGCGAGCATCAGGCGTCGGGCCATGCCGCCGGAAAGCTCCTCGTACTTGAAGCGCTTGCGGCCCTCCAAGGCGAAAAACGACAGCAGCTCCTCGGCCCGGGCCCTGGCCTCGGCGGCCGGAATCCGGAAATAGCCGGCAAAAACCAGCAGATTTTCCAGGACGGACAGGTCCGGGTCCAGGGTGTTGCCCTGCTGGCACACGCCGATGCGGGCCCGGATACGCCGGAAGGCCGGCCCGATGTCCAGGCCGAACACCCGGATGGTCCCGCCGGAGAGCGGCGAAAAGCCGTAGATCATGCGAATGGTGGTGGTCTTGCCGGCCCCGTTGGGACCGAGCAGACCGAAGCATTCGCCCCGCCGCACGGCGAACGAGACGCCGTCCACGGCGGGAAACGATCCGAAAACCTTGCGCGCCCCTTCGACGGAAAGGACGATGCTATCCGCGCGTTGTTCCATGACTTCTGCTACTCCAAAAACACTCGACCGGCCAAGAGGGCATTTTCTTTTCCCGGATTGCCTTTCCCCTCGTCCCTTTCTATAATTCGTGTCATGGAGAAGCCCATGGGCATACAACCAGCCGCGCACGGAGATCTCCCCTCCGCTTCGCCCGCGGCGGAGGCGGCCGCTTCGAACTTCGCCGTGGCCCGGCAGCCCATCTATGAAGTCGCCAGCGGCAAGGTCTTCGGCTACGAACTCCTCTACCGCACCATCGGCTCCGGCAACGTGGCCGCAATCCCCTCCGACGAGGAAGCCACCCTGGCCGTCCTGGGGAACGGTATCCTGGCCATTTCCCAGGACGTAAACCCGAAAAAACGGCTCTTCATCAATTTCCCCAGGGAAATCCTGGAAAAAGGCTATCACCGCTTTCTGGACAAGGAACGCTTCGTCATCGAGGTGCTGGAACGCGTGGAGGTGGATGCGGCCTTCACGGAGCTTATCCGTTGCATCCGGACCGACGGCTACGTCCTGGCCCTGGACGACTACGTGGGCGATCCGGCCTTCGATCCTATCCTGCCGAGCGTCAGCTGCGTCAAGATCGATTTTCTGGCCCTGCGCGACGATCCGGCCCGCCTGGAAGCGGTCATCGCGGCCATGACCGCGGCGGGCAAAACCATCCTGGCCGAAAAAGTGGAAACCGAGGCCGACATCTTCCTGTGCCGGGCCCGAAATATCCGCCTCGCCCAGGGGTTCTACTACAGCCGCCCCCTGGTGGTGACCGCCAAGGCTCTCGACGCCAACCAGGCGGTCAAGCTGCACCTGCTCTCCGAAATCAGCCGGCCCGACATCGACGTCAAAAAAATCCGGGAAAGCATCAGCTCCGATGTCTCTCTGGCCTACAAGCTCCTGCGCTACGTGAACGCCGCCCGCTTCTACCGGGGACAGCCCATCGAATCCCTGGACTTCGCCATACGGCTCCTGGGACGAAACGCCCTGGCCAGCTGGCTGTGCGTCAACCTGCTGGCCAGCCTCGGCTCCTCCCCCCGGGACCGGGAACTGGCCTTTGCCTCGGCGGTGCGGGGGCGCTTCCTCTCCCTGCTCGATCCCAAACGCGCCCACCCCTGCCATCAGGGGGAATCCATCTGCCTGGTCGGTCTGCTCTCGTTGCTTGACGCCATCCTGGGCCTGCCCATGCCCGAAGCGCTCAGACACATCACCATCGACGCCGGAATGCGGCGCGCCCTGCTCGGCCTGCCGAGTCCCAACATGCCGTGCCTGCCCCTGGCCAAGGAATTCGAGAACGGCCCGGGACCGCAGGCCGACGCCCTGTCGCGCGCCTTCGGCGTGCCCCGCAAGCAGGCGACCCTGGCCCACACGGAAGCCTTGACCTGGGCGGCCGAGATGTTCCGCGCGGCGGATTGAAAGGGGAAAGGGACGGGCGCCCTAGCCCAGGCATCGGGCGTAGGAAAGGATATGCTGCTGGCTGAGCAGCCCGGCCAGACTGCCGTCCGCCGCAAAGAGCGCCACGCGGCGCACGCCGCGTTGGCGCATGAAAAGGATCACCTTGTAGACCATGGCCGTGGTGGGGACACTCGCGACAGGAGCCGTCATGTAGTGCGCAAGAGGCTCGGTCAACCGTTCGGGATAGCCGAGAATCTTGCCGGTGGCGTCCCGGTCGGTGAAAATGCCGACCGGCTTGTCCAGGACCACGGCCAACACGGCGTCGAGATCCTTCTCCCGCATGAAGGCCAGGGTGTGGCGGATCGAAAGATCCGGCGGAACCGCCGGCGGCGTCGCGCGCAAAAGTTCCTGGCAGGCGATGTTTTCCACCATGAAATCCACGGCCAGGGCGTCCACCAGCTCCTTGTCCGTGACCAGACCGCTCAGGCAGCCGTCCGGCCCCAGCACCACCAGATGCCGGGTCTGCCGGTCGAGCATGACCTTGATGGCCTCCTCCACCAGCATGGTCTTCGGCACGCCGGGCATGGCGCGCGTGAGGATTTCGCCCACGGGCGTCGCGGCCTCCACGTCCACGTCCAGGCGACGGCACAGTTCGCGCTCGGTAACGAAGCCCACCACCCGGCGGCCGGTCACGACGGCCAGGCAGCTGACGTCCGCCGCGGCCATGGCCGTAGCGGCAGCCACCGCCGTGGCATCGAGCGCCACGAACCCCGGTCGCTTGACCAGTTCCCCCACCCGCCGCTTGAACATGCGCCACCCGATCGGGGCCTCGCCGCCGTCTCTTTTCGCCAGGACGGCAACCGCCCCGGCCTTCCCCGGCACTCGCACATCCCGAAGCACCTGCTATAACCTATCGGCACGTTGGGCAAAAAGGTCAAGGAATTCTCCACACCCACCGTCCGGGACCAGCCGATGGCCGGCCGCTGCCGGGCGTGGCGTTTTGACAATCCCCTGCCTCTCGTCTAGGTTCGTTCGTCTTTAGCAACATCGTGCGCCAAAGGCGCCCAGCTCGGACCCACATCCATGGATACCATACAAAAAATCAAGGGCTTCGCCGATCTTTTCCCACCCGAATCCGGTGTCTTCTCCTGGATCGAATCCACCGCCCGGGAGATTTTTTCCCGCTACGGCTACCGGGAGCTGCGCATCCCGGTCCTCGAACGCACCGAACTCTTTTCCCGCTCCATCGGCGAGGAAACCGACGTGGTGCAAAAGGAAATGTACACCTTCCCGGACCGCAAGGGCCGTTCGCTCACCCTGCGCCCCGAAGCCACGGCCGGGGTCATGCGGGCGCTGGCCGAGGGAGGCCGCGCCGGCGAGGGCCTAAACAAGGTGTTCGCCTACGGCCCCATGTTCCGCTACGAACGGCCGCAAAAGGGCCGCATGCGCCAGTTCCACCAGATCGACGTCGAGGCCGTGGGCTCGCCCGATCCCCTGCTCGACGCCGAAATCCTGCTCATGCTGCGCCACTATCTTTCGGCGCTGGGACTTTCCGAGCTGACCGTGGAGCTCAACTCCCTGGGCTGCCCGGCCTGCCGGCCGGCCTATCTCGACGTGCTGCGGGAATTTCTCAAAGGCATGCACAAGGAACAGCTCTGCGAGGACTGCATGCGCAGAAAGCTCACCAATCCGCTGCGCGTGCTCGATTGCAAGGTCCCCCAGTGCAAGGAATTCACGGCCGACGCCCCGCGCATCACCGACCATCTGTGTCCGGAGTGCGCCGGGCATTTCGCCGCCGTGCGCCGGGTCCTCGACGCCGCCGGCCTGAACTACGTGCTCAATCCCCGTCTGGTACGGGGTCTCGACTACTACGTGCGCACCACCTTCGAGATCGTCTCCGGCGCCATCGGCTCCCAGTCCTCGGTAGCCGGCGGCGGCCGCTACGACGGACTGGTCTCCTCGATCGGCGGCCCGGACGTGCCGGGCGTGGGCTTTGCCTGCGGCATGGAACGACTGGCCCTGCTCATCAATGCGCATAACGAGCCGGCCCCGGACTTTTTCCTGACCGTGCTCGACCCGGCCGGCCTGGAAACGGGTCTGCTTTTGGCCCAGAAGCTGCGCCAGAAAGGCCTGGCCGGCGAAACTCCCTATGCGCCCCGGGGCACCAAGGGGCAAATGCGCGCCGCCGACAAGTCCGGCGCCCGTTTCTGTCTGGTGCTCGGGACGGAAGAACTGGCCGCCGGCACCGTGGTGGTCAAGAACATGCAGGGCGGCGGCCAGGAAACCCTGCCCCGGGACGGCCTGGCCGCCGCGCTTCGCGCCAGGATGTAACGACGAGGAACTGGGGGCGCCGCCCCCACCCCCGCCGGGAGAATCATTCCCCCGGACCCCTGGATGGCATAACGAGGCGGGCACAGGACACCGTAACCGATAAAAGTTTTTGAAAAAGGGTGTGGGGAAAAACTTTTTCCAAAAAGTTTTTCCCCACATTCTTGAAAAAAGGAACTCCCCATGAGCGAGACAATAGCCCTGGACGGCCTGGACGGCTGGCGGCGCACCCACGATTGCGGCGCGCTGCGGCGGCAGGACGTGGGGCGTGAGGTGTGTCTGATGGGCTGGGCCCAATTCCGCCGCGACCACGGAGGGTTGATCTTCATCGACCTGCGCGACCGGGGCGGGCTCACCCAGGTGGTCTTCTGCCCCGAAGGCAACGCCGAAGCGCTGGAGCGGGCGCACGTCCTGCGCACGGAGTACGTCCTGGCCATAACCGGCCGGGTGCGGTCCCGGCCCGAGGGCATGGAAAATACCGCCATGCCGACCGGCGAAATCGAGGTGGAGGTCACGGAATTCAAGCTGTTAAACACCTCGGCCACGCCCCCCTTCCCCATCGAGGACCGCATCGACGCCTCGGAGATGCTGCGGCTCAAGTACCGCTATCTGGATTTGCGCCGGCCCAAGCTGGCCGCCAATTTCATCCTGCGTCACCGGGCCGTGCAGGTTATCCGGCACTATCTGGACGATCTGGGCTTTTTGGAAGTGGAAACCCCGATCCTGACCAAGAGCACCCCCGAGGGCGCCCGCGATTTCCTGGTGCCGAGCCGGATGACCAACGGCACCTTCTACGCCCTGCCCCAGTCGCCGCAGCTTTTCAAGCAGCTGCTCATGATGTCCGGGTTCGACCGCTACTTCCAGGTGGTCAAGTGCTTCCGCGACGAGGACCTGCGCGCCGACCGCCAGCCCGAGTTCACCCAGGTGGATATCGAGATGAGCTTCGTCGACGAGGAACAGATCATGGCCATGGCCGAGGGCCTGGTGCGGACCATGTTCCGCAAGGCGGCGGGCATCAACCTGCCGGACGTCTTCCCGCGCATGACCTTTGCCGAGGCCATGCGGGACTACGGCCTGGACAAGCCCGACATCCGCTTCGACTTGAAACTCGTGGACGTGACGGACGTGGTGCGCGGCTCCCAGTTCCAGGTCTTCGCCAAGGCCGAGCTGGTGAAAGCCCTGCACGTGCCCGGCGGGGCCAGCCTCTCCCGCAAGGAGATCGACGACCTGACGGAGTTCGTCAAAATCTACGGAGCCAAGGGCCTGGCCTGGATCAAGATCAAGGAAGACGAATGGCAGTCGCCCTTCGCCAAGTTCTTAAGCGACGCGGAACGGGCCGGCCTGACCGAGGCGCTGCACCTGGCCGTCGGCGACATCGTCTTTTTCCAGGCCGGCGCGCCGGAAATGGTCAACACCGCCCTCGGGTATCTGCGCGTCCGGCTGGGCGAACGCTTCGGGCTCATTCCCGAGGGCGACTTCGCCCCGGTCTGGGTCACGGATTTTCCGCTTTTGGAATACAACGTCGAGGAAAAACGCTGGACGGCCCGCCACCATCCCTTCACCGCGCCCCAGCCCGGCAATATCGAACGGCTGGCCACCGAGCCCGGCGAGGCCCTGTCCCGGGCCTACGATCTGGTCTTAAACGGCAGCGAGATCGGCGGCGGCTCCATCCGCATCCATGACCGGGCCACCCAGAAGGCCATGTTCGCGGCGCTCGGCATCGGGGACGCGGAGGCCGAGGAAAAATTCGGCTTCCTGCTCACTGCCCTGGAATACGGCGCCCCGCCCCACGGCGGCATTGCCTTCGGTCTGGACCGACTTATCATGATCCTGTCCGGAGCCAAGTCCATCCGCGACGTCATCGCCTTCCCCAAGACCCAGAAGGCCGTCTGCCTGTTGACCGACGCCCCGTCCACGGTATCGTCCACCCAGTTGCGGGAACTCGGCATCCGGTTGCGCACGAAAGAGACGGATAAGGAAAAGCCTGCTTCATGACCTTGGAAATACTACAATATCCGCATCCGATCCTGGCCGCCAAGGCCGAGCCGATTCCGGCCGTAACGCCGGAGATCCGGGAGCTGGCGGCAGCCATGGCCGAGGCCATGTACGCCAATCAGGGCGTCGGGCTGGCCGCGCCCCAGGTCGGCCGCGCCATCCGGCTGGTGGTCATCGACCTGTCCGGACCGGAAAAACGCGAGGAACTGCTCACCCTGGTCAACCCGGCGGTCGTGGCGGCCTCCGGCGAGCAGGAGGACGAGGAAGGCTGCCTGTCCGTGCCCAACTACCGGGCCAACGTCAAACGGGCGGCCAAGGTCACGGTCGAAGCCACCGACCTGGACGGCAAACCGATGCGTATCGAGGCCGACGAGCTTTTTGCCGTCTGCCTCCAGCACGAGATCGAACATCTGGACGGGGTGCTTTTCATCGACCACATAAGCCACCTCAAGCGGGCCATGTACGACAAGCGGGTGAAGCGATGGGCCAAGACCAAGAAAACGCGGGACTCCGAAAGCTCGTAGCCGTGTTCATGGGCACTCCGGAGTTCGCCTCCACGGTGCTCGGCCATATCCTGGCCTCGGAGGCGGTGACGGTCGCGGCGGTCTACACCCAGCCCGACCGGCCCTGCGGCCGTGGGAAAAAGTGCCGCCCCGGCCCGGTCAAACTCCTGGCCCTGGACCGGGGGTTGCCCGTCCACCAGCCGGCGACCTTCAAGGACCCGGCCGCCGTGGCCACGCTCGCCGCCTACGCCCCGGACGTGCTGCTGGTGGCCGCCTACGGCATGATCCTGCCCCAGGCCGTGCTCGCCATCCCCCGGCTGCTGCCCTTAAACGTCCACGCCTCGCTGCTGCCGGCCTGGCGCGGAGCCGCTCCCATCGAACGGGCCATCGCCGCCGGCGACCGGCTTACCGGCATCACCATCATGCGCATGGAAGCCGGCCTCGACACCGGCCCCATGGTCCTGCAACGGGCCCTGGCCATAGGCGAAAACGATACGGCCGGCAGCCTGCGGGCCGAACTGGCCGATTTGGGCGGCCGGCTCCTGGTCGATGCCCTGGGCAAGCTCCGGATCGGCGCCGTGCCGCTTATTCCCCAGGACGACAGCCGGGCCACCTACGCCAAAAAGATCGACAAGGCCGAGGGGTTCATCGACTGGACCAGACCGGCCCGGGAGGTCCACGACCTGATCCGGGCCATGACCCCGCATCCGGGGGCTTTTTTCTTCTGGCGGCCGGCGCCGGACAAGCCGGCCCTGCGCATCATCGTCCAGCCCGGCCGGCCGGGCGGCCCCCGACCCGAGGGCATCGGGCCGGGCCAATTCGCCGGACTGCTCGACGGGCACCTCGGCGTGGCGTGCGCCGACGCCCTCTATCTGATCCCGGCCGTCACTCCGGCCGGGAAACGCACCATGGACGCCACGGCCTTTTCCTGCGGCTATCTCGGCAAATGCGACGGAGCGGCTCTGGCCGCTTGTCCCCCCGGAGGCCTCGCGTGATCCGGCCCAGAAAAACGGACGACGGCGCGGACCGCAACGAACCGCCCCGCAAACGCCTTTTCGTCGGGCTGCTGTGCGGCACGGGCCTGGCCGTCTGCGCGGGATTGGCCGTGCTCTGGATCATCCCCTTCATCGGCCTGGCCAACATCCATCCCCTGGCCCCCTGGGTGCTCGGCAGCCTGCTCGCCGCAACCATGGTGGTCGTGCTCTGGGCCACCCTGGGACTGTCCCTGGGCATCGCCCTGGGCCGGCCAACCCTGGCCTCGCGCCATCTGCGCGGCATCATGGCCCGGGTGATGCTGCCGCTGATGGTCCTTTTTGCCAGGCTCTTCCACATTTCCAAAAGCCGGGTGCGAACCTCGTTCATCTCGGTCAACAACGAAATGGTGGCCGCCGAGGACGAACACTACCAGTCGGGCGAAGTGCTCGTCCTGCTGCCCCACTGCCTGCAATCCAGCCGCTGCTCCCACCGCCTGACCTACAATATCCAGAACTGCCAGCGTTGCGGTGCCTGTCCGGTGGACGGCCTGCTCTCCCTGGCCGAACGCTACGGGGTCCATCTGGCCATCGCCACCGGCGGCACCATCGCCCGGCGCATCGTGGTCCAGAAACGTCCGAGGCTCATCGTGGCCGTGGCCTGCGAGCGGGACCTGTCGAGCGGCATCCAGGACACCTACCCCATTCCCGTCTACGGCGTCTTGAACGAACGCCCCAACGGTCCCTGTCTGGACACCCGGGTGCCCCTTCCCCGTCTGGAAGCGGCCTTGCGCCATTTCCTGGTCAACGGCGCGGCCGAGGCCCCGGTCTTCCCCGCCGCTCCGGCCTCCCGGAGCTGGCAGGTCGTCACGGGCACCCCGGAATGAGCCGCCGCCCCGGCCTGCCCCCGGCCCGCCAGGCGGCCCTGGCCGCCTTGGACCTGACCCTGCCGCAGGAGGGCCCCGGCCGGGACGTCCAGGCCGCCCTGGACACCGTGCTCTCCGCCCGCGCCCTCGATCCCCGCGACAAGGGGCTCGCCACGGAACTGGTCTACGGCTGTTTGCGCCTGCGCGGCCGCCTCGACTATGCCCTGACGCGTTTTCTCAAGAATCCCGACGCCGTGCCCAAGGCCGTCTGGCGCATCCTGCTCCTTTCCGCCTACGAAATCCTGTTTTTGACCAAGGTGCCGGCCTATGCCTCGGTGGACTGGGCCGTCTCCGCCATTCGCGACGTGGCGGGCAAGGGGCTTTCCGGCATGGCCAACGCCGTGCTGCGCCGGCTGGATCGCGCCGGCGCGGAACTGGCCGATCCGGCCTTCTACGGCCGGGACGGCTGCGACGAGGCCACCCTGCTCAGTCGGTATTACGCCTGTCCGCACTGGATCGTGGCCCTGTGGCTGCACGCCTTCGGCCCGACCGACACCCGGCGGCTGCTCGAAAGCCAGATCCGCCCGGCACCGCTGGGGCTGCGCATCAACCGGACCAAGCCCGGAGCCAAGGCCCTGTTCGACGCCCTGGCCGCCCTGCCGGACGTCCAAGTGGCCGCCTTTCCCACCCTGGCCCTGCCGGCCGGTACCGACCTCACCCCAGCCGGCGTGCATCTGGACGAAGCCCTGGCCGAAGGACGCCTGTCCCGCCAGTCGGCGGCCGCCCAATTGGCGCTTTTCCGCCTGGGCCTTTCCGACTGGCCGGAGCCGATAGGCGATGTCTGCGCCGGCCGGGGCGGCAAGACCCTGGCCCTGGTCGAGGCCGGAAAAAAGGTCTTCGCCAGCGACATCCACCCGGACCGCCTGTCCGGCCTGCCGCAGGAAGTTGCCCGGCTGGGCCTGCCGCCGGTGCCGACGTTTTGGGCCTCGGCCACCCGGCCACCCCTGGCTGGAGTGCCCGGAACCATCCTGCTCGACGCACCGTGTTCGGGATTGGGCGTCCTGGCCCGACGGCCGGACACCAAATGGCGGCGAACGCCCGAGGATTTGCCGGGACTGGCCCGACTCCAGGGGGCCATGCTGGAAGCGGCCTATGCCGCCCTGGCGCCGGGGGGACTGCTCGTCTATATGACCTGTACCGTCAATCCGGCGGAAAACGAGGAAGCGGTGGACCGGCTGGGCCGGCGGCACAAACGGCTGCGGCTGGTGAACGAAGTGGCGGCCGAGCCGGATACGGTCCTTGGCGAAGTCTTTTACGGCGCGCTGGTGCAAAAGCCGGGAGCGTAACCCGACAGTCAGACCGGCGTGCCTTCCCTGTTGGGCATGGCGCGCATAGCGGCCGTGTCGGGCCCGCAGCAAGCGATGACGCCGGGGCCGGAACGCACGCGGTCGCACACGGCCCGGGACAGCTCGTCCAAGCCCTCCCCGCTTCTGGCCGAAATCGCGATCCCCTGGGGAAAGACGTTGCGCAGCCCCGCCCGCGCCGCCTCGGGTACGGCGTCCCATTTGTTGAGCACGAGCAATCGGGGAATCTCTCCCAGCTCCATCTCGCGCAAAATATCCTCCACCGCCGTCACCTGCCCTTCCACCCCGGCATGGGCGGCGTCGGCCACCACCAGCAGCAGATCCGCCGCCGAAAGCTCCTCCAACGTGGCCCGGAAGGCCTCCTTGAGTTCCTTGGGCAGCTCCCGGATGAACCCCACCGTGTCGGTCAGGATGATCTCGTGATCGCTCGGGAAACGCAGTCGCCGGCTGGTGGGGTCGAGCGTGGCGAACAGCCGGTTCTCGGCCAGGACGGCGCTTCCGGTCAGGGCGTTTAAAAGCGTGGACTTGCCGGCGTTGGTATAGCCGACCAGCGACACGATCGGCAGTCCGGCCCTGGCCCGGCCGGCCCTGGCCGCCGCCCGGCGCTTGCGCAGCTCCTTGAGCGCATCCTTGATGCGGCCGATGCGCTCGCGGATGCGCCGTCGGTCCACCTCGAGCTTGGTCTCGCCCGGTCCCCGGCCGCCGATGCCGCCCATCAGCCGGGACATGGCCCGGTCCTGGCGCACGAGCCGGGGCTGGAGGTACTTGAGCTGGGCCATCTCCACCTGCAGCTTGCCCGACCGGCTGGCCGCGTGCTGGGCGAAAATATCGAGGATCAACTGGGTGCGGTCGATGACCCTAAGCTGGGTGACCTCGGTCAGATTGCGGATCTGGGACGGAGAGAGCTCGCCGTCGAAAACCAAAAGCGTCGCCCCGGCCTGCAGGGCCACCACCTCGATGTCCGCCAGCTTGCCCTTGCCCAAAATAAATTTCGGATTGACCGCCGCCACCCGCTGCACCACGGTGTCGGCCACATCCAGGCCGGCCGTGTCGGCCAGGGCGGCCAGTTCGATAAGCGACTCCTCCTGGGCGGCCTTGGTGGCGTTCGACACGCTGACGAGCACCGCCCGCTCCCGGCCGGTGACCGCCTTGCCCGGCGCGCCGATGCGCCCGCCTTCCCGGGCCAGCTCCTCTTCCAGGGCCGTGGCCAGGGCGTTGAAATCTTCCTCCACCCGGTCGAAGGGACGCGGCGGCAGCACGTCGTACGGCGCGGCTCCGGCTCCCGGCGGCAACAGAGAGGCCCATTGCAGCCTCTCCGGGGCCGCCATGGCATTGACCGTCAGCGCCGCCACGCTGTCCAGGCGCAAAAAAAGCATGTCGGTGAGATCTTCCTCGGACAGCGGCTCGCCGGCCAAATGGGTATGAAGCAGCCGTACGCCCCGAAGGCGCCCGCCCCCCAATCTGGCCCGCTCCAGCTCCGGAATGAGAATGCCCTTGGGCGTGCCGACCAGTACCATGGCCGGGCGGCCCTTGCGGTCGATCAACAGTCCCACCTGCCGGCCGATGCCGAAACTGACGGCGGCCAGCTCCCGGGCCTGATCCAGGGTGTAGCCGCCGACGGACGGAAAACGCCGCGTGCCGAGCCGTTCCAAGGCCTTGATCTGACTGGCTTTCAGTCCGACCGTATTGCCTTCTACCTTGGTTGCGATGGGAACTCCTTTGGAGAGGAAAAGATACATCGGGGCGCCGCCCCGAACCCTGCCGGGAGGGAATGATTCCCTCCCGGACCCTCCTCACCGGGGGGCCAGTCTACCCCGGGAGAGACAGCGCGGCAACAGCGATACCTTTCCAGGGCGTCCGGGGGGCATGATGTCCCCCGGACGCCGGAGGCATGTCTTTTCTTACGCGTTCGCCAGATACGTCGCGATGGCGTCGTCGTAGACGCTGGTTTTCCGGAAGGTGGCGGCGGCGGTTTTCCGACGCAGGGGGAGAGGCGCCCGCATGGCGTTTTGGGCCAGGGTGTCCATGACCTCGGGATAGAAGGCCGGATCGGGCACCACCAGGATGCTGTTGAAGTTCTTGGCCGAAGCGCGCAGCAAGGTCGGCCCGCCGATATCGATTTCCTCGACCATGCCGGCCAGGGGCAGGCCTTTGGCCAGGGCCTTGTCGAAGGCGTAGAGGTTGACCACCACCATGTCGAAGGGAGCGATGCCGTGGCTGGCCAAGGTGGCCAGGTGCTCGGGATTGTCCTTGTCGGCCAGGATGCCGCCGTGGATGGCCGGATGCAGGGTCTTGACGCGACCGTTCAAGATTTCGGGGAACCCCGTCACCTCGCTGACAGCGGTCACGGGCAGGCCCTCGTCGGCAAGCAGTTTGCGGGTGCCGCCGGTGGAGACGAGCTCGACGCCGGCCGCGCTTAAAAACCGGGCCAGTTCGGGCAGACCGGCCTTGTTGGTGACGCTTACAAGCGCCCTCTTCACGGGCAAAAATTCCATGCGGATCCTCGCTTTTTTTCGCGAGGTGCCACACTCGCCCCCGATTGGCAAGGCGGAAACGGGCGGGCCTGACCGGGATGTCCGGCCCAGGGCAACCGGGCCGGACATCGGAACGGGAGGGGAAAATTCGGGAAGCGGGCGGTCAGGCGGCGATACGCTTGAGTTCCTCGGCCAACTGCTGGGCGGCGGTGTACCGGGGATCCTGGGCCAGGATGGCTTCCAGCTCCAGGCCCGCCTCGGCATGGCGGCCGAGGTTCACCAGGCAGCCGGCCAGGGTGTAGCGCACTTCGTGCTTGAGGGGGTCGAGGCTCAGATAATCCCTGAGGTAAGGGACGACCTCCGCCAGGCGTTCCTCGACATTGGCCAAGCGCACCAGACCGAACAGGGCCACCAGATTTTCCGGATTGCTGGCCAGGGCGCCCTTGAAATGGGTGAACGCCGCATCGGTCTCGCCGCGCTCCATTTCGATCAGGGCCATGCCGGACAGGGACTTGTCGTCCGCGGCGATGGTCGCGGCCTTGCGGTACAGGGCCATGGCCTTGTCCAGGTCGCCGCGCTGCACGGCCACGGTGGCCAGACCGAGATAGGGATCGGCGTGGATACCGTTACTGCTCACGGCCTTGCCGTAATATTCCTCGGCCTTGTCCAGATCGCCCATGAAAAGATAGCACTCGCCGAGTTCCTTGTTGATTTCATAATCCAGCTGTCCACTCATGACGTCCCCTCCGTTCACGGCGGCCCGGGATCCTTCCGGGCGGCTCACCGCCGTAGCGCTTTCGGTGTCGCGCCTGTTGGTTGTGTCCTGCGGCCAGGACCGGCTCCGGCTGTATCCTGCCGGGTACGGAGTATTAAGCAAGCGTCATGCCAGGGCATAACCGCTTGGAAAATGTCCGGGAAATGCGGTTGGCCGGTCGGAAATTCCCGATCGCCCGCATGGTTTTCTCATATTGTAAAACGCCCGGGCGGTAAGAAATGCCTACCGCCCCGGACCGGACCGCAACGACTGGAACGGTTTTTGCCGAAGGAGGGGTCAGGCGACGCACGCTTGACGCGGCCGGATCGCCGGAAAAACGGAGGCAAACGGCATGAAGACGATATTTGAAGGCAACATGGGAATGCTGGGGAAAGTCCTGGACCTGCACATGGAGCGTCAAAATGTCGTCATGTCCAACCTGGCCAACCTGGATGTCCCCGCCTACAAGGCCCGCCGGCTGGACTTCGAAAAGGAATTGCAGGCGGCCATGGACGACGACGACCAGGGCAAGGTCACCCGGACCGATCCCGGCCATATGCCGACCGCGTTTCATGCCGCCAGCTTCGAGGGCGATTTGACCATGGGCTGGAAGCCCCGGGTGGTGGCCGGCCTCGACAGCGTCAACATGGAAAAGGAAATGAGCATCATGGCCAAAAACACCCTGATGTACAACGCCCTGACGGATGTCGTCAAAAAAGACTTCGGCGACCTGCAACGGGTCATCACGGACGGAGGCAAGTAACATGGATCTCTTCAGCGCCATGGATATCGGGTCGTCGGGCATGAGCGCCCAACGCACCCTCATGAACGTCATCTCCATGAATCTGGCCAACATCAAGACCACCAAGACCATGGACGGCACCGGGCCCTACACCCGCAAGTCCGTGTCCCTGCAATCGACCCCGGTGGATTCGCCCTTCTCCCAGGCCATGGCCACGGCCCAGGACCGGGATCTGGCCGGCGTCAAGGTGAAGGGCATCGTCAATGACAACCGGCCGCCCAGGCTGGTCTACGAGCCGGGTCACCCCGACGCCAACGCCGACGGCTACGTGGCCTACCCCGACATCAATGTGGTGGAGGAAATGGCCAACATGATCACGGCCATGCGCAGCTACGAGGCCTCGTCCGCCTCCATCGGCACCGTCAAGAACATGTTCAGCAAAGCCCTGGATATCGGCAGATAACGGAGGATATTATGGCTATCGCACCCATCGCCCTTTCCGCCTACCGCGCCGCCATGGCCCAGGGCACCGCCATCGATGCCAAGGTGGCCTCGTCCCTGGCCAAGCCGGCCGCCCCGGCCGAGGGATTCGGCCAGACGCTCATGGATTCCCTCAAACAGGTCAACAACCTGCAAACCACCAAGAACGAAATGATCGACGCCTTCGCCACGGGCAAGAGCCAAAACGTGCATGAACTGATGATCAATCTGCAAAAGGCCGGACTCACCATGCAGATGACCACGGCCGTGCGCGGCAAGGTCCTCGACGCCTACCGCGAACTCATCAAGATGCAGTTCTAGGCCTAGCCCCGGACCCAAACGTCCAGCTCCAGGAGACGTCGCATGCCCCCCTTCTTCAAACAGTCCTTCGAAAAACTCATCCAGTACTGGGCCAACCGTTCCATGGCCCAACGCATGCTCCTGGCCGGCTTGGCCGGTTCCATGGTCATCGCCTTCCTGGTCATGATCTATTTTCTCAATCAGCCGGACATGCGGGTGCTCTACAGCAACATGGCCCCCGAGGACGCTTCCCGGGTGGTCGGCCTGCTCAAGGCCTCCAAGACGCCCTACGAACTGCGCGACAACGGCACCACCGTCCTGGTGCCGGCCGACGCGGTCTACGAACAGCGTCTGCGGGTGGCCGGCGAAGGCGTCATGCACGGCCAGGGCGTGGGTTTCGAACTGTTCGACCAACTCAAGGTGGGCCAGACCGATTTCGTCCAGCGCATCAATTACACCCGGGCCCTCCAGGGCGAACTCGCCCGCACCATCACCGAATTTCCCCAGATCGAAAAAGCCCGGGTCCATCTGGTGCTGCCCCAGAAAAGCCTTTTTATCGAAGAGCAGCAAAAAGCCTCGGCCTCGGTGGTCCTGACCTTAAAGCGCGGCCAAAAGCTCGACGCCAAGCAGCTTCAGGGCATCGTCAACCTGGTCGTCATGTCCGTCGAAGGCCTCACCCCGGAGCGCATCACCGTCACCGACACCACCGGCCAGTCCCTCTACCAGCCCAGGGGCGACGGCGGCATGGAGGGCATGACCACCACCCAGTTCGAATACAAGAACACCTTCGAATCCAATGTGGAAAACCGCATCGAACAGCTCCTCACCCCCATCGTCGGACCGGGACGCTCCATCGTCAAAGTCAACGCCGATCTGGATTTCAGCCAGCGTACCGTCAGGAAGGAACTCTACGATCCCAACGTCACCGTGGTGCGCAGCGAACAGAAAAGCGAAGAATCCACCTCCGGCACGGCGGCCGTAGACGCCAACGGCTCGACCACCACCCCCCGGGGCGGCGGCGCGGCCGTGCCCAATACCAATTTCCAGGGCGCGGGCTATTCCGGCACCGAGTCCACCCAAAAGTCCAACCGGCAGCAGTCGACCACCAATTATGAAATCAACAAGGAAGAACAAAACGTCGTCACCCCCGTTGGCGACTTGAAGCGGCAGTCCATCGCGGTTATTGTCGATGGAACGTACGAGCCGAACAAGGACGGCAAGAGCTTTACCTTCGTGCCCCGCAAGGCCGAGGAGCTGGAGCGCATCAAGCAGGTGGTGGCCCGGGCCGCCGGCCTCGACAGCTCCCGGGGCGACGAAATCCAGGTGTCGAGCTTCGAATTCGGCGCACCCGACGGTTCGGACCAGCCGAGCCTGCTCCAGACCATGCTGGATTACGCCCAGCGGCTCGGCAAGCCGTTCTTGAACGGACTGTTGATCTTCCTCTTCCTCATCCTGGTGGTGCGGCCCGTGGTGCTGGCCCTCATCCGCCCGCGGGTCACCGAGGAGGAAATCGAGACCTTGGATCGCCTGCCCGAGGGAGAAGCGCGCATGGCCCTGGCCGAACCGGAAGCCGGCGAGGAGCCGGCCATGCTCGAAGGGGCCAAGCAGTTCGAACTGGCCAAGAACATGGCCTTGCAACTGTTCGAAGAAAACGTGGATCAATCCATACTTGTGCTCAAGAACTGGCTCAAGCAGGAGGCCTAGTCTGTCATGGCCGAGATGACCGGACCCCAGAAAACCGCCATATTGTGCCTGACCCTGGGTGAAAAATTCACCGGGGATGTCTTCAAACGGCTCGATCGGCGGGAGATCGCCCGCATCTCCAAGGCCATGATGGACATGGAGACCATCCCCAAGGAACAGGTCGAGGCAGTGGTCCATGAATTCAACGAATCCATGCGGATAAGCAAGGAAATGGTCACCGGCGGCCCGGATCAGGTCAAGCGGATGCTGACCAAGACCCTGGACTCGGATACGGCCAAGTACATCATGGATACCCTGGAAATCGACACCGGCCCGACGCCCTTCCAGGAACTCGGCAACGTGTCCCCCCGCATCCTGGCCCAGATCCTGCGCAACGAACATCCCCAGACCCTGGCGCTCATCCTCGGGCACCTGCACCCGGACCAGGCCGCCGAACTGCTCCAGAACCTGCCGTCGGGCGTGCGGGCCGAAGTGCTCATGCGCCTGTCCAAGTTGGAGGCCGTGGCCGAGGATATGCTCATGGAAGTGGACAAGGTCCTGCAAAACCAGCTCATCGCCATGGGCGGCAAGGAAGGCAAGAAGGTCGGCGGCATCACGGCCGTGGCCGAAATCTTAAACGCCGTGGACCGGGCCACCGAGGAGGAAGTCCTCTCCGAAATCGAAGAGGAATCCGCCCAGATGGCCGAGGACATCCGCAACCTCATGTTCGTGTTCGAGGACATCAAGGGCCTGGACGACCGGGCCATCCGCGAACTCTTGAAGGAGGTCTCCAACGAGGAGCTGACCCAGGCCCTAAAGGGCGCCTCCGAGGAGCTGCGCGACAAGTTCTTCAAGAACCTTTCCGAACGCGCCGCCACCATGATCCAGGAAGATCTGGAAATCATGGGCCCGGTGCGCCTGGCCGAGGTGGAGGCCGCCCAGCAGAACGTGGTCAAAACCGTGCGGCGTCTGGAAGCCGAGGGCAAGATCGCCATCGGCCGCGGAGGCGGGGATGTCTTTATCTGATGGCGGCGCCCCCACGATCCTGACCGGTCGGGTCATCCTCGGCTCGGGCCAGGGCGGCGAGGCCGAAACCACCATTTCCGAACTGGAAGCCCGCCGCTCCCCCATGCATTTCGAGGAAGTGGAGCAGCAGTTCTGGGAACGGGTCCGCGACAAGGCCACGGCCAAGGCCTCGAAAATCATGGCCGACGCCATGGCCGAAGCCGAACGGATCAAGGCCAAGGCCCAGGAGGACGGCTACGCCGCCGGCGTGGCCGCCGCCGAAAAACAGATTCAGACGGAACTTTCCCAAATGGCGGACTCCCTGGCCAAGGTCCTGGAATCCGTGGCCGTCGAACGCAAGAACCTCTGGGCCTCCTACCGTCAGGATTTCGTCACCCTGCTCCGGCTCGCCGTGGAGCGGACCGTGGGCGTGACCATCGACGCCCGCCGCGAAGAGATTCTGGGCTCGCTTTTGAACGAGGCCCTGGATTTGGTCGACGCCAAGGACAGCCTGACCCTGACCGTGCATCCCGACGACGAAGGGCTCGTGCGCGAGCTCATGACCCGGGCCGGCAGCGAACGCCCCGGCCTTGAGCATTTCCAGGTCCGAGTCAATGCCGCCCTGCTCCCGGGCAGCGTCTCCCTGGAGAGCCGCGACGGCCTGATCGACAACTCCATCGCCGACCGTTTCGCCACGGTGGAAACCATTTTCGCCAAGCTTAGCGCCGGAGCCCCGGATGCTTCTTGACAGCCAGTCCGCCATCGAGGCCCTGACGGCCATGCAGCCGGTCCGGACCTTCGGCAAGGTGTCCAAGGTGGTGGGGCTGATCGCCGAAGGGCGGGGCATCAAGGCCCCGGTCGGCTCCGTGTGCGAACTGCTCTCCGAGACCGGCCGCGGGGACGTGACCGAGGTGCCGGCCGAAGTGGTGGGATTTCGGGACGGCGCCTGTCTTTTCATGCCCTACGGCGACCTGCGCGGCATCGCCCCGGGCACGCTTATCCGCAATACGAGCACGCCGCCGCTTTTCCCGGTGGGGCGCTGCTATCTCGGCCGGGTGATCGACGCCTTCGGCAATCCCATCGACGGCGGCGCCCCCATCGTCCCCCACACCTTCAATCCGGTCTTCGCCCAGGCCCCGGCCCCCATGGAGCGCCCGCGCATCAGCGAGCCCATGGACGTGGGCGTCCGGGCCATAAACGGCCTTTTGACGCTCGGCAAGGGGCAGCGCGTGGGCATCATGGCCGGGTCGGGCGTCGGAAAATCGACGCTGATGGGCATGATCGCCCGCAACACCAAGGCCGACATCAATGTCATCGGTTTGGTCGGCGAGCGCGGGCGGGAACTGCGGGAATTTATCGAAAAGGATTTGGGGCCCGAGGGACTGGCCCGGTCGGTGCTGGTGGTGGCCACCTCGGACAAAAGCCCGCTCATCCGTATGCGGGCGGCCTATGCCGCGACAGCCATGGCCGAATTCTTCCGCGACGAGGGCAATGACGTCATCCTCATGATGGATTCCGTCACCCGTTTCGCCATGGCCGGCCGGGAAGTGGGCCTGGCCGCCGGCGAGCCGCCGACCACCCGCGGCTACACCCCCTCGGTCTTCGCCCACCTGCCGAAACTTCTGGAACGGGCCGGCCGCAACGCCAAGGGCAGCATCACCGGCATCTACACCGTCCTGGTCGACGGCGACGACTTCAACGAGCCCATCGCCGACGCCGTGCGCTCCATCCTCGACGGCCACATCGTGCTCACCCGCGACCTGGCCGACCAGGGCCATTATCCGTCCATCGACGTCTTAAAAAGCATCAGCCGTCTGCGCTCGGACGTGACGCCGAAAGACGCCCTGGCCGCCGGCCGGGAGATGATCCGGCTTTTGGCCACCTACCGTCGGGTCGAGGACATGGTCAACATCGGGGCCTACGCCCGGGGGGCCAACGCCGAAATCGACCGGGCCATCGACATGATCGAGCCGATCAACGGCTTTTTGCGCCAGGAAGTGGCCGAGAGCCAGACCCTCGACGAATGTTTCGCCGCGATTAAGACCCTCATGGGGAAAAAATAGGCCAAGGCCGTCAGGTCGCCTTGTCGGCTTGCGCCCCGACGGCCACCGGCAGGGTGAACTGGAAGCGGCTGCCGGCCCCGGGCGTGCTTTGCACGTCGATGGCGCCGCCGTGGGCGTACAGCACCGCCCGCACCAACGACAGTCCCAACCCGAGTCCCCGCCGGGAACGGCTCTTGTCCGCCCGGTAGAGTCGGTCGAAAATGCGCGGGATGTCATCCGGGCTGATGCCCTCGCCCGAATCGATCACCGACACGGCAATCGCTCCGTCCGTCCGGCCGGCCACCACTTCCACCCGGCCGCCCGACGGCGTGTATTTCACGGCATTGTCGAGCAGGTTGGCCAGCACCTGCCGGATGCGGTCGGCATCGGCCGTGACCAAAAGCGGCCCCTGGGCCGTATACGACAGGCCAACGCCCTTCTCCTCGGCCGCGTACTGATACACCTCCACCGTCTCCGCCACCAGGGCGGCCATGTCCGCCGTCCCCAGCCGCAACCGCATGGCCCCGGTCTCGGCCTCGGAAATGTCCATCAGGATGCCGAGCATGCTGACCATGCGCCGGGTCTCCTCGGCACAGTCGAGCAGGGCCTCGCGCAATTCCTCGGGATCGTTTTTCGTGGCCGCCGCCATCTCCACTGCGGCCAGGGTCCGGGTGGCCGGGGTGCGCAGGTCGTGGCCCACGTTGTCGAGCGCCTCGCGCATGCCGTTGATGAGGGTCCTGATCTTGTCCAGCATGGCGTTAAACAGCCTGGCCAGCTCGTTTAACTCGTCGTCCGCGCCGAGGTCCGGCACCCGGGCCTCCAGTCGGCCGGTATCGATGGCCCGGACGGTATCGATCAACCCCTGGATGGGTTTGAGCATGCGCCGGGCCAAAACGAATCCGGCGGCCAGCCCGACCAGCGCCACCGGCACCATGATGCCGGCGAAGATGACCCGAAATTGGCGCAAAAGCCGTTCCCGGTCGCTGGCGTCCTTGCCCATGGTGATGGCCCCGCCCCCGGACAGGGTCCGGGTGGCCACCTCCACCAGCGCCGGGGCGCCGCCTTCCGGCAGGATGCTCCATTGGATGGTCTGCTCGGGCGGCGGGACGGGCAGGGAGGTCGGCAGGGGTTCCTGATCGGCCGGGGTCAGGTCGATCAGACTCGTGCCGTCGGCGGCGGTGATGCGCAGATAATAGTCGTCGTAGTCGTAGTTTTCCCGCTCGATGCGGATAAACTCCAACAGCGCGGCATTGCCCTTCTTCTGCCCGATGGAGGCGTACTCCCGGATCTTCTGGGCCATGGCGGCCCGATCCCCCTCGCGCACGGCGTCGGACAGCAGCGAATAGGCGAGCACGAAGAGAATCAAGGCGCTCGAAATGAAAATCAGGGAATAGCGGGCGGTCAGCCGAAAGGTGGTGGACCGGAAAAGGGCCCTACTCCTTAAGGACATACCCGACTCCGCGCAGCGTGTGCAGCATCTTGCGGTCGAAATCCCGGTCGATCTTGTTGCGCAGCCGGCACACCAGCACGTCCACCAGGTTGGTCTGCGGATCGAAATGATAATCCCAGACATGCTCCATAATCATGGTCTTGGAGAGCACCTTGCCGGGATTGCGCATGAAATATTCGAGCAGGGAAAATTCCCGCGGCTGGAGCTGGACCGGCGTGTCGTCGCGCACGACCTCGCGGGTCAGCAGATTCATGGCCAGTCCCCCGACGGTCAGGCGGGTGGGTTCGGCCGTGCTGGTGGAGCGGCGGATCAGCGCCTGAACCCGGGCCAGCAGTTCGGAAAACGAGAACGGCTTGGACAGATAATCGTCGCTGCCGGTCTCCAGGCCGCGCACCCGGTCCTCCACCGACCGCTTGGCCGACAGGATGATGATGGGCGTGTTGACCTTGCGCCGGCGCAATTCCTCGATGAGCTTCAGACCGTCCATCCCCGGCAGCATGACGTCGATCACGGCCACGGCATAGGGCTCGGCCGAGGCCAGGCGCAGCCCCTCCAGACCATCGGCGGCATGATCCACGGCAAATCCGCTTTGGCGCAGGCCGCCGACAATGAAGGAGGCGATTTTCTCGTCATCCTCAACGAGCAGAATGCGCATGACGGGTTTTTCCTTTTCCTGGGTGAGGTCCTGGGGAAAGTCGTCCTGACCGGCAGACATGGTATCGTTATGCAGGGTATACATGGAACGCCTCATAAAGGCCAGCAGCCGTTGCGGCCATGATTATCTCAAGGCTCTTGCACATCTGTAATTGCTTGGCAATGTCCCGGCAACATAGCGGAAGGATTCAGGGCTGGGGCGTGAAGAATGCCTCCGGCGACCAAGGGGCTTTGCCCTTTGGAATCCCACCACGCTTCCTTCTTGTCAGAATTGTGGCGCACGCCACAATCGGAGGGAGTGGGGATTGCGCGGTGGACTCAAAAAGGAAAAGAAGCCCCAGGGCGCCCTGGCCCTTGGCAACGAGCCAACATGCCTGAAAAAAGCCGGGATGTTCCCGGCCTTTTTTTGCGAAAAGCGGAAGGGCAGGTGCGTCAAGAGGCCGGCGCCTCAAGCGGGCGTGCTGTCGGCGTGAGCCGGGGCCGCACCGGGACGGGGACCTAGCCGGTCACGTTGCAGCTGGAATAGGCGGCCATGGCCCGCCGGACCGGGGTCACCGGATGCGGCATGGTCGCGGCGGCGGCTTCCCGCATCTGGGCGGCCGCTTCCAGCACCACGGCCTGGGAGGACAGGGGAGCGCTCCGTTCCACCGGGGCGTCCGCGCCGGCAGCCCCGCCGGCCGGACCGGACGACACACCGCCGACCTGGGCATAGCCCGCCGCGCCGGCCGACGGGGTGAGCAGGCTCCGGTCAGCGCCGCCATCGGTCTGGATCATCCGGCCGGAAGCCTGGCGCGAAGAGACCGCCACCGGCTTGCCTTCCACCTGCGCATTGGCTTCGGCAAAGGCGTCGCGCAGCCCGGTGAGGATGCACACCGTCTCGTCGAGAGGCTTGGTGTCCATGGTGCGGTTGGCCCGCAGCAGCCGGGAGCTGCAATAGAGATAGAGCTTCTTGAGCTTCTGGGCCATCTCGCCGCCCTTGTGGGGGTTCAAGGTGGACTGCAATTCGGCCAGGATATCCAAGGCCTTGGAAATGAGGATTCCCTTCTGGGCGAAGTCGCGCTCCAGGATCTTCCCTCGGGCCTGGCTCAAAAACTTGAGCGCCGCGTCGAAGAGCATGATGAGGAGATCGCCCTGGGTGGTGGTGGTAACCTGTGTCGTGAAATAAGTCTTGGCCGCGCTTTGCATGAATCCCTGCCTTGTTTCCACTCTTATCGGTCACTCGGCGGGAATCTAAAGAGCGGCGGCGGAAAAAACGGCAGGCCAAGCCGGTTTCAGTCCGGTGGGGGCATCTCCCCTTACGAGGAGGAGGAGGAGGTAAGCTGACCGATATAGGAAGTCAGCGCGGACTGCTGGGCGGAATAGGTGCTGAGCAGGGAATCGACCTTGGCGAATCTTGTTCGCAATCTTGTGGCATAATTGGAGATACGCGTTTGCTCATAGGCGATTTTGTCATTGATCATGGACACGATGTCATCATAGTTCTCATCGAGAATATGCAGCGGACCGTCGGCGGTGCTGGTCAATTCGCCCAGAACGTCGACCAGTTCCCCGACCTTCCCCTGCCGGAGAGACACGGAGCCGGTGATGGTGGAATTCGGGGTCGTGTCGATGCAGTTGAGGACGAGACCGGCTTCGCCATAACCGCGAGCACCAGTTATCAAGCTGGAATTACTATGGAAAATAGCAGGATGGCCATTGATGGTGGCCGAAGTGATCTTGCCGTTGGCATCGGTGGTGTAGGAGACAGCGTAGGTGCCGTAGCCCGTGGTGCCGTTGATATAGGACGAGATGGCAAAGGCCGAAGTGCTGGTGCTGCCGGCATAATTGTCGGCAAAAAGCTTGGCGACGGAATCGGCGTTGGAAAGCAGGATGGCATCCAGTGTGGCGTTGGAGATAAGCAGCAGACCTTCCGTCTTCGAACCCTCGGCGGCATCGGTGTAGATGCCGAGCTGCGACAGGACCGAATAGGTGTCGTCGTTGTAGTCGAACCCGATGCCGATGCTGGCCACCACGCTTTCCAGACGCGAACCGATCAGATCGACGCCATAGTTGCCCGTCAGGATCGAACCGCTGGCCGTGGTCGTATCGACATCGGTCAATTCCTTGATGAGCGTTCGCACCGTATTCATCTGGGAAACAAACGTCTGGATATTGGACTTAATGCTATCGGTATCCGTAGTGGTAGTAATCGTTACCGTTCCCGTACTCTTGAGATTGAGAGTAAGTCCGTCGACCAGATCAGAAACAGTGTTGCTATCCCTGGTAATGTAGGAAGATGCCGGCCAGCCGTCGAGTTTCAGCAACGCGCTGCAGTTTGAAGTGATCGTCTCGAAATTGGAGGCGGAAAACCCGCTTAGGGCGGAGTTGGAGGCAATGGTCAAGGTGGCGGAGGCACCGGTGTCCATACCGCGCAGTTGCAGGTAATACTGCGATCCGTCATTGACGATACTGGCCTTGACGCCGGGGTTGTTGGCGTCATTGTTGATGAGACCGGCCAGCTCGCCTAAGGTGCAGTTGGCGCCGACCGAGACATTGTATGTGGTGCCCTGATAGACATAGCTGAAATTCACATCGGCGTTCGAGGAATTGATGTCCACATCCTTGCTGGAATAGCCCGTGGTGGTGACCATGGACTTGGCCGCCGCCAACTGCTCGATCTTGATCGTATGCGTACCGTCGGCGGCGCCGGACCCCGTCGTCACGGTCAGCATCGAGGAATCCGTGGAAGTGCTCGTCTTGGCCATGAACTCGCTGAGCGTGTCCATGCTCTCCAGCGTGGTCTGCAGGGAGAGCAAGGTGGAATTGAGCTCCGTGAAACATTCCTGCTTTTTGACCCAGCTCTGCTTCCAGGACTGGAGCTTGGTGATCCTGGTCTGTTCCACGGCCACCAGCTTGGAGATCAGCTGGTTGAAATCCGTGCCGTTGCCAAGACCCGTAAAATTGATCTGGCTTGACGAAGTGACCGGCGTGTAACTGCTGAGCGAAACGTCCGACATGGCATTTCCCTTGGAGAAACAATTTACCTTTGATAGGGACTCCCGTTCAATCCCAATGCAAGCAAGATGCCAGTCGGAGGGCCGGGCCGCCCGAAGCGGCCCGGCCGGTCACGCTCCCCGGGCTATCCCTGGATGAGGGTCAGCGCCATCTTGGGGAGAGAGTTGGCCTGGGACAGCATGGCCACAGCCGACTGGGTCAAAATCTGCTCCCGCACATATGCCGTCATTTCCGTAGCAACGTCCACATCGGTGATCTGCGACTCGGCGGACGTAAGGTTCCCGGCCTGAATCTCCAGGTTGGAAATGGTGTTTTCCAGCCGGTTCTGCAACGCACCAAGATTGGCCCGGATCTTATCCTTGGACACGATGGCCTTGTTGATCTTGTCCAGGGCCAACTGGGCCAGAGTTTGCGTGGAAATGCTCCGGCCGGCGTTGGTCGTCGTACTGGTGGCCCCCATGCCCAGGCCGAACGCGGAAGACGTGGAATTGTTGATCGTGATGTAATAGTAGTCTTCCGCGGATAAGTTGCCGGAACCGAAGTGCACCTTCAGCTTGCCGGTGGGCGTCAGGGAGGAGCCGTTATGCACGGAATTTGAAAGGTTGCCGTTTAACAAATATATACCGTTGAAATCCGTGGCATTGGCGATTCGGGTGATTTCCGAGGCCATGGCCTGATATTCCGAATCGATGATGAGGCGCTGATCCGAAGTGTAGGTGCCGGTGGCCGCTTGTTCGGCCAATTCCTTCATGCGGACGAGCTTTTCATCGATGACGGACAGCGCGCCGTCAGCCGTCTGGATGAGCGAAATGGCGTCGTTGGCGTTCCGCACGCCCTGATTGAGGGACGCCACGTCGGCCTTCATGAGTTCGCTGACGGCCATGCCGGCGGCATCATCAGCGGAACTGTTGATCCGGAGACCTGAGGACAGACGGTTCGTGGATGTGGCCAGGGCGCTGTAGGAATGGTTCAGATTCCGGGCCGCCGTCATGGCCATCAGGTTGGTGTTGATGGACAGAGCCATGGTTGTTTCCTCCTTGAATGGATACGGGCTTCCTTGCCCTTGTGGGTGCCAGGCCCCGGCCAAGCCCACCGCTGAGCCACCGGACCGGGATCACGCCTAATTGTTGTTCTTATCGGAAGCCTTGAATCGGTTCTTTAGTGCGGGAAGAAGCGCGGCGACAAAAACGCGCCGTCCCCGTCACTGCCGCAAGAGCGGCCGAGACGGGGACGGCGGGGCATTCTTGTTCCGGAGGAATGCGAAAAGAAGACGTCGATGTCCAAACGGTCGCCGGGAGAAAGGCCGGCAGCGGTCCGCCCCCTGGCACGCACCCGCAAGAGAGGGTTTCCACAGGGCTTGGCCCTTTGGCCGCCGGAGGCATCCCGCCGGCCCTGCGCCGGCTCCCCCTGCTCAGTCGCGGCGCAGGGCCTGGCGCAGGCGCTCCCGGGCCACCCCGGGAGACAAGCCGAAACCGGCGGCGAAGACGGCGAGATTTTCTTCGGCGTCCGAGGGACGCAGGTACAGCGGTTCCACGGGACAAAAGCCGTAGGAAGCCGCAGCGGCGGCGGTAAGCAGCACCTCCGGAGCGGGCGCGTTGCCCTCCGGACCGACGAACACGGCCTGGGGGGATGCGGCGGCGAAGACCTTTCGATAGCGTTCGGCCCCCTCTCCGACCAGCCAGAGCGGCCCCACGGCGGCGGCCTCGGCCACCCGGTCGGCGGCGCCGGCCACGGACAGGGCCTCCAACGGCCCCATCGGCACCACCCCGTCGTCGGCCAGAAAGGACTGCACATACACCTGATCGGTCCGGGCATGGGTGAGGGCCACCACCACACCCGTGGCCCGCCGGGCGGCCGTGGCCGCGAGCAACGGCAGATAGTCCAGGCCGGCCATGGGCAGGCCGGCCCCGATCGAAAGGCCCAGCGCCGTCGCCAGTACCACCCGGATGCCGGTGAAACTGCCGGGGCCCCGCACGCAGGCCACGCCGGCCAGATCCTTCACGGACACGCCCGCCCCGGCCAGGACCTCGGCCACCATCGGGGCCAACGTCTCGGCCGCCCGGCCGAACGCCGGAGCCTCCCGGTGGGCCAGCCCGGCGCCCGGCCGGCCCAGGGTGACGGTAAGCGCCGGTGAGACGCCGCACAGGACCAGAAACGGTCGCGCATCAACCATCGAACACGCTCAGTTGGCGGCGGATGTCGTTGACCGTGGCCAGAATCATCAGCGCCAGCAGAAAAGCCAGGCCCAGCCGGGTGGTGAGCTGGCGCAGACGCGGGCTCACGGGCCGGCGCATACAGATTTCCACGAGGTAGAAAAGCAGATGGCCGCCGTCCAGGACCGGAATGGGAAGCAGGTTCAGCACGCCCAGGTTGACGCTGATCAGGGCGGCCAGGGCCACCACGTTGCCCAGGCCCTCGGAGGCCTGCTTGCTCACCATCTGGGCGATCATGATGGGACCGCCGAGGCTGTCCAGGGGGACCACCCGCTCGATCAGCTTGAGCAGCCCCGTGTAGGTGATGGCCACCACGTTCCAGGTCTGGCGGACGGCCTCCCCGGCGGCCGATCCGGCCCCCAGCGGCACGGCCCGGGTCTTGCCCGAGGCCACGATGCCGACCAGCGGCACCTTCTCCTGTTCGCCAAACAAATTTTTGACCGTACGGATGGAAGGCGTCACCGTGATCCGCTGGCTGCCCCCGTCGCGCGCAACGGTCAGCTCGACGGGACGCACCCCGCCGGCGCGGATGGCCATGGCCAGCTCGTCCCAGTTGGTCACCGGCGTGCCGCCGATGGAGGATACCGTGTCCCCGGCCCGCAGCCCGGCCAGTTCCGCCGGGCTGTCCTTTTGCACCTGGCCGATCACGGGCAGCATCTCGAAGCGGCCCTCGACCAGCAAAAGGCCCCAGAACAGCAACCAGGCCAGGATAAAGTTGAAAAGAGGACCGGCCGCCACCACGATTATGCGCTGCCAAGCCGGACGCAGCCGGAAATAGGTCTCCGGCGGAAACTGCTCCGGCGCCTCCTCGTCCGGGTCCTGGGCGACGAGCTGCACGTAGCCGCCCAGGGGAATAAGCGACAGGACATAGCGGGTCGCCCCCCGCGTGAAACCGGCCAGTTTGGGGCCAAAACCCAGGGAAAACGTCACCACGCCCATGCCGAAGACCCGGGCGGCCAGAAAGTGTCCCAGTTCGTGGAAAAAAATCAAACCGCCCAGAACCAGGATCACGGCAACAACACTTTGCATTATGGGATCTCAGGGCGCGGTCGCCCGGGTTTGACCGCCAGGGGACCGGACGGCGCATCCACCCGGCCATGACAGACGATAGCAGTGCATAATAAGCCCTTTTTGCGGCAAGGCAACGTCAGCTCCGGCGAGACCGGACCCAGGCCGCGGCCCGCAGCCGGGTCCGGCGGTCGAGGTCCATGATGGCCGCCGCGTCGGGGAGCCGCTCGCCGGCATGGGCGGCCAAAACAGCTTCGATGGCCGCCGGGATGCCCAAAAACGACAGTTCCCCCCGCAAAAAACAGGCCACGGCCACTTCATTGGCCGCGTTGAGGGCCACGGTATGGCTGGGTCCGGCCAAAAGGGCTCGGCGGGCCAGCCCCAGACAAGGGAACGCCTCTTCCCGGGGCGCCTCGAAGGTGAGCGCCCCCAGGGCGATCAGATCCACCCGGGGCACGGACAGGGGCAGCCGCTCGGGATAGCCCAGGCAATAGGCGATGGCCACCCGCATGTCCGGCGGACCGAGATGGGCCAGAAGCGAGCCGTCATGGAGCTGGGCCAGGGAATGGACGATGCTTTGGGGATGCACCACCACGTCCACCCGCGAGACCGGCAGGCCGAAAAGCCGACAGGCCTCGATGACCTCCAGGCCCTTGTTCATGAGCGTGGCCGAATCCACGCTGATCTTGGGGCCCATGGACCAGTTGGGATGGGCCAGGGCCATCTCCGGTGTGACCGCCGCCAGCGCGGCCGTCGCCGTGGCCCGGAACGGCCCGCCCGAGGCCGTCAGCACCAGCCGCTCCACCAGGGGCAGATCGGGCAGACCCCCGCCGCCCATGGCTTGGAACAGGGCGTTGTGCTCGGAATCCACCGGCAAAATCACCGCCCCCGACCGGCGGGCCAGCTCGCGGATGCCTTCCCCGGCCAGGACCAGGGATTCCTTGTTGGCCAGGGCCACCACCTTGCCGGCGGCCACGGCGGCCAGGGTCGGGGCCAGTCCGGCCGCCCCCACGATGGCCGAAAGCACCACGTCGGCCTCGGGCATGGCGGCCATGGCCGCGTACCCTTCCGGGCCGGTCACGATGTCCGGATGATAGCCGGGCGGCAGCAGCGCCCGCAGGGCGTTCGCCCTCGCCCCGTCGAGCACGGCCACGACCGACGGCCGCCATGTCGCCGCCTGCTCGGCCAACCGGCTGACGTTATGGGCCCCGGCCAACCCGAGCACGCTGTAGCGGTCGGGATGCTCGGCCATGACCTTAAGGGCGCTCGTCCCGATGGAGCCCGTGGCTCCGAGCAGGACCACCCGGCGCGGCCGCTCCGTGGCGGCGACCGTCAAACCGGAAATATACCCCGCACCAGGGGCAGGACTGTCCATAGAGGGCGCGGCCGGCGGACCGGCGGCAAAAGGTCTGGTCATGCGTCGTGTCGCGTTCTGGCCGCCTCGGCGGCGCCGGTGGGAGTAATCCCGTAGCGGCCCAGAATTTCGGTGATGCGGGCGGACAGGTTGGTGGTCACCTTGTCGAGCGCCGCCAAGTTGATGCACACATACAACTCGACCTTGTAGGGGGCGGTTTCCCACAGGCCGGTCACGGCCCGGACCAGCTCGGGCTCCACCTGGAGCAGGCGCAGCCGGGCGTCCAGATCGGATGCGTTGCGCGCCTTGAAGAGCACGCTCTCGGCCTGGTCCGGATCATCCTCGAAGAGCTGCTTGCGCCGGATTTTGGAAAGTCCCGTCTCGGCCAGGGCGTCCACGGCCTCCCGGGAGGCCCGGCGCACCCGACTGGTCTTGATCTGAATGCGTCCGCCCTCGGATTCGGCCTTTTCCCGCAGCAGATAGGCGAAGTCCAGCTCCATCACATGGTCGAGCACCTGACGCAGCCGGTGCGGATCGAAAAAGCCGGCCGCCGCCACCAGCCAGGCCGTCTCCTTGGGAGAAAAATTCCGCAAGGCCTTGGCAAAGTCCTCCCGGACCACCCGCAGCGACACGGCAGCCCCCACGGCCAGTCCCGCCACCTGGTGCATGCGGAACAGCCGCTTGGCCTCGGCCGTCTCATCCGCCTCGACCCGATCGGCCTCGCCGGGCGCCACTTCGGACGCCACCGGGTCCATGGCCGCCACCCGGGCGGCAAAAACCAGTTCCTCCCGCTCCGCCCGGCTGGCCCAGGGGGCGAAATCGTTGCGGGCCAGCACCGAGGCCACCGCTTCCGTGGCCCGCCGGCCTGCCTCGGTGTCGCCGGTCTCCTCGAAAGAGGACTGGATGCGGGTTTGCGAAATGGTCTTGGTGGTGCCCATGAGCTTGGCCAGAACCGCGTCGAAGGGATAGGCCACCAGCAGGAGCTGCCCTTCCCGGGACAGCCGGTAGCGGCGATCGGCCAGGATGTCGTCGTAGGCCCCGAGCACCTCTTCCTTGACGAACCGCTCGATGTTGGCCCGCCAATACTGCTCGTCGAAGACCATGGTGGCCGTGATCTCCTCGATCTTGGCCAGGGAGCCCTCGCCGAAATGGCGGATGAGGGCGTCGCTCAAATTGTCCTTGACCAGACTCGTGGCGTAGACCGCCCCCTGCAGCATTTTGGCCAACAGGGTCTCCTCGACCTCAAGCTTCCGGGCCAGCCGTTCGACCTGGGCGGCATCGCCCACGGCCTTGGCCTTGCCGTAATGGTTGAGTTCCACCAGGTAGGCGACGAGCCGCTCCCGGATGATCGCCTGCCCGGGATGCAGCCCTTCGGCCCGACGCAACAGCATGTCCATGAGGCTTTGCTGCTCGGTTTCGAGCAGGGGGAATTCGTTGAGCCGGCCCCGGTTGACCCGGAGGAATTCCAGGAAGACCCGTTCCTCCATCACTTCCCGACGGGCCTTGACAGTCTTGAGCTCTTCCAGCTTGGCCAGGCAGGCGGCGAACCGGCTCTCCCGATCCTGGGGCGGAGCGGCTTCCGAAGCAGCGGTTGCGGTTCCCGCCGCGCTATCCGCAGTGGTGTCGTCCATGGGCGTTTCCTCCCGGCCCTAACCGGCCAGCCCCCACCAGATGCGGCAGGCGGCATAGACCAGGATGGCGGGGAGCAGGCCGTCGATGCGGTCGAGCACCCCACCGTGGCCGGGCAGTACCCGCCCGGAATCCTTCACGCCGGCCGCGCGCTTGAGGGCGGATTCAAAAAAATCCCCGAACTGGGACACAACGGCCATGACCGCACCGAGACTCGCCAGCGGCACCATTCCCCGGGGGCCGAACAGCCCGAAGCCGACCCCGACCAGAACGCCGGCTCCAAGCCCGCACAGACTCCCGGAAACGGTCTTGGCCGGCGAGACGCGCGGCCAGACCTTGGGACCGCCAAAAAAGGACCCCCCGTAATACGCGCCCGTGTCCGTCGCCATGACCACGGCCAGAATGAAAAACGTCTCCAGCGGCGCCAACCGGCCCAAGACCGCCAAGCCGGTCGGGACATAAAGCACGGAGGCCGAAAGGACGCCGCCGGGCAGCGTCTTCGCGCCCCCGGAGCCGAAACGACGCAGAAAATCGAACTGTTCGAGCCACAGGGCGAGCAGCGGCGGCCCGACCAGCCAGCCGAAACCATAAAACGCCGTCCCGACCACGGATGCAATCCCAAGTCCGAATCCGGCAAACCGGAGCACCGGCCCGGGGCGGCCGACCATACCGAAAAACTCTTCCATCCCGACCACCGAGGCCGCCCCGAGCAGAATCCACCACGGCCAGCCGCCCACGGCCACGGCGGCGACAAGCACCGGCAGCCCGATGGCGGCGGTCAGCAGACGTTTTTTTTGCGATGCAGCATGCATAACGGCTCTACGCATCCCCCGGACGCGTTTCCTCTGCTCTTAGGCAATTTATCCGGCCAGGGCAACGCCTCCCGGATCAGCCCTCCGGGGGCTCCGGTTCCCACCAGTTGACCGGCTCGAACACGATGGGCATGACCGCCGCCAGTCCCGGCAGCACCGCATCCTCCACCAGCGGCCGAATCCGGCCGGCCAAGCCTTGGTAATAGATGTCGAATTCCACCACGAACCAGACATCCCCCTCGGTCAGGCCCTCGGAGACGATCATGATGTACTGGAAGCCCTCCCCGAAACGGGCCCGGCCCGACACCGCGTCGGCGGCCGCGGCGAAACGGGCGAACCGCTCGAACACGGCGGCCAGGGCGGCCCGTTTTTCCGGCTCCGGATCCGGGTCGGCCTGCAAGGTCAGGGTGATGTAGCCCGAGGCATCGGGCCGGATGAATTCCGCGATCTTGAGCACGCCTTCCTTGGCCGGCCCCCCCAGCCCGAGATCCAGACGAAACCCGGTAAATCCGGATAATTTCTCATGGGCCCTGAGTTCCCGCAGCTGCCGTTGCAGATCGATGCTATCCTTGGTCATGACGGCGTCCTCCCCATCCGGTCCGGTGTGCTCATCACGGCTCGGGAGCTCCTTGTAAAAGCGTCTTCCGGGACGTATGCTGTTTTATCGATTTTTGCTATACGTTCTATCCTCTTTGGGAGAACCGGCTTGCACGACCGCCATTATTACCGATCCCTGACCAGATCCATGGTGGCCTGGGTCGTGACGGTTTCCCTGATTCCGCTGCTCGTGTGCGCCGTGGTGCTCGGCCGCCAGTTCCAGACGGCCTACCGGGCCAAGATCCTGGCCCAGATGGAGGAGCGCGTCCTCAAGCACAAGCAGGACATCGACTTTTTCCTGCGCGATTGCGCCGCCGAACTGCGGATGCTCGCCGCGCTCGCGCCGTTTACGGCCTTGCGCGACGAGGCCTCCCTGGTCAAACTGCTCGCCACCATGCGGGAAGGACGCGGCGGCGTGTTCGAGGACCTCGGCCTTTTGGACAGCGCCGGGAACATGCGCGCCTATGCCGGCCCCTTCCACCTGAAGGACGCCAACTACGCCGAGGCCGGATGGTTCCAGGCGGCCGAAGGACAGGAACTCTCGATCAGCGACGTCTTCCTGGGGCGACGCGGTCTGCCCCACTTCGTCGTGTCGGTGCGCTACGACGTTGCGGGACGGCAGTATCTTTTGCGCTCCACCATCGATTTCGCCTCCTTCACCACCCTGGTCCAGCATATCGGCCAGGGCTCCTCGGCCCAGGCCTGCATCATCAATAGCGCGGGGGAATTCCAGACTCCCCCGAAAAAGGGTCTGCAGCTGGACATCCCCTTCCTGCGCGGGAAGATCTGGGGCGGACCGGCCGGCCAGTCCGGGCTGGCCGCGGGCGAGGTGGCGGTCTTCACCCAGCCCAATCCGATTTCCGGCCAAAAGGCGCTCACCCTGGCCACCACCCTCAAGGAGGGCCAATGGGCCCTCATCTACCAGCAAGACGAAGCCGACGCCTTCCCCGACCTGGACCGCATCCGACTGCTGGCCTTGGCCATCGTGCTCCTGGGCGGGCTCGGCATCCTGGCCGCGGCCCTGGTCCTTACCCGGCGCATGGTCGGCCGGATCACGGCGGCCGACGCCGGCCGCGACGCCTTAAACGAGCAGGTCATCGAGGCCGGCAAGATGGCCGCCGTAGGCGAGCTGGCCGCCGATATCGCCCACGAGATCAACAATCCCGTGGCCATCATGACCGAGGAAGCCGGCTGGATCCTGGACATCCTGGCCGGGGACGACCAGACAAGCCCCGCCAATCTGGCCGAAATGCGCCGGGCCCTGAACCAGATCCGGGTCCAGGGGGCCCGCTGCCGGGACGTCACCCATAAGCTCTTGAATTTCGCCCGCAAGGGCGACCCGCTGGTCAAAGCCGTCGATCTCAACGATCTGGTGGCCGAGATGACCGAACTTTCGGCCAGACGCGCCCGCTACGCGGGCGTGCGTCTGCGGACCGATCTGGCCCCGGGGCTCGCCCAGGTCGCCGGCCTGCCTTCGGAACTCCAGCAAATTCTCTTAAATCTCATCAACAACGCACTGGACGCCATGGGGAAAAACGGCGGCGATCTGACCATTACCACCCGGCCGGCCGACAAACGGGTGAAACTGTCCGTGGCCGATACCGGACACGGCATTCCAAAAGCCCTGCAGCCCCGCATCTTCGAGCCGTTTTTCACCACCAAGGCGCCTGGCACCGGCACCGGGCTCGGCCTGTCCATCTGCGCCGGCATCGTAAAAAAATTGGGCGGCGAAATCACGGTTGTCAGCGAACCGGAACAGGGGGCCACCTTCACGGTGCTCCTCCCGGCGGCTCCGCTGGCCGCCAAGGATGGCGCCGATACCCAGGGAAAAGATGCCTCCGGCGGCCGGGAGGCATGATGCCCCCCCGGATACCCTCACACGAAAAATCTGTTCGGGAGACGGCATGAGCGCACATTCCATGCGACTGTTGCTGGTGGACGACGAGACGGGCTTTACCGATGTGCTGGCCAAACGGCTGGCGCACCGGGGCGTTGCCGCGTCCGTGGCCCCCTCCGGGGCCGAGGGCCTGCGGCTGTTGCGCGAAAACGGCTTCGACGCGGCCGTGATCGACCTCAAGATGCCGGATATGAACGGCATCGAGGTCCTCAAGGCCTTCAAAGAAATGATGCCGGCCATGCCGCTGGTGCTGCTGACCGGACACGGCTCCGAGGAAGCGGTCCGGGAAGGCCTCATGGCCGGAGCGAGCGACTACCTGCTCAAACCCTGCGACATCGACGAGCTGCTGGAACGAATCGAAGCGGTCCTGGCCAATGCCGCCTCCGCCAGGGAAAGCCAGGACGAGGTCAAGCTGTTCGACGCCCGGGCCACCGCCTGGGACGCCAGTCCCCGCCGCCGCAAGATGGCCCGGGACATCGCCGCCGCCATGGACGAGGAAGGGGCTTTCGCCGGCGTGGGAAACGCCCTGGACTTCGGCTGCGGCACGGGACTGCTCACCCTGGAGCTGGCCGAACGCCTTCCCTTCGTCACCGGCCTCGACACCTCCCCCGGCATGCTGGCCGAACTGTCGACCAAGATCACCCGGGCCGGCCTCGGCAACGTGGGCACCCGGCTGGCCGATCTGGCCCGGGGCGACGCCGTGGACAATACCTTCGACCTGGTGGCCAGCGCCATGGCCCTGCACCACGTGGCCGACCTGCCCGCCGTGCTGCGGCGGCTTTTCCAACTGACCTCCCCGGGCGGACACCTCGCCCTGGCCGACCTCGACAGCGAAGGCGGCGCCTTCCACGACGATCCCTCGGGCGTCCATCATACGGGCTTCGACCGCGAGGCCCTGGCCGCGACCCTGCGCAAGATCGGCTGGACCGACCTGCACGCCCGCACGGCCACCACGATCGAAAAGCCCACGGCCGACGGCGGCACCCGCCCCTTCACCGTGTTCCTCATGACCGGCCGCAAGCCCGCCGAGGACAAGAAAAATGCCTCCGGCGGCCGGGAGGCATGACGCCCCCGGACTCCCTCGCACCGAAGGTTTGTTATGACGGCCGCCGTGCAACGGATGGACGCGGAATTGTAAAAAATCCAGGACAGGAGGAAATGATTCCCCCCGGCAGGTCCAGGACAGCGCCCTGGCCGCCGGAGCATCTTACTTCCTGTCCCGGGGAAAACCGAACAGCCGGCCGCGGATGATGGCCTCCCGGCCGAACCGCCCCCGGATGGCGTCCAGGGCGGCGTCGATCCGGCCGGCCCGCTGCCGGGCCTTTTCGTCCGGATGCTCGAAAAGGGAAAGCTGCCGCGGCGTGTCACCGAAATGGGAGACGCCGACGCCGATCAGCCGCACCGGCCGGGGCAAGTCCTCGGCGGCAAGCAGGGCCACGGCCGTCTCGAAGATCACGGCATCGCTGTCGGTAGGCTCGACCAGGGTCCGGCTGCGGGTGATCTGGCGGAAATCGCCGAACTTGAGCTTGAGCGTCACCGTGCGGCCGCGCAGCCCCTCCTGCCGCAAATCCCGCCCCACCCGCTCGGCCTGGAGCAGCAACCAGGCGAGTAACGTCTCCCGGTCGGCCGTATCGGCGGCAAAGGTGTTTTCGGCGCTGGAGGATTTGATCTCGCGGTCGGTACGGACCACGGCGCTGCCCCGACCGTTGGCCCGCTCCACGAGTTCGAGCCCCCACTTCCCGAAATGGCGTTTAAAAAAGTCCGGCGGATAGTGGAGAACGTCGCCCACGACGCGGATGCCGAGGCTGGCCAGGGCGGCCTGGCCCCGTTTGCCGACGCCGGGGATCTTGCCCACGGGCAGGTCGGCCAGGAAGGCGGCCGTCCGGTCCGGTTCGATGACGGTCAGCCCGTCGGGTTTGTCATAGTCCGAGGCGATCTTGGCCAAAAATTTGACCGGCGCGATGCCGACCGAACAGGAAAGCCCCGTCGCTTCCCGGATCAAGGCCTTGAGGCGACGGCCAAGGACGTCCGGCGGGCCGAAGAGCGTTTCCGTGCCGGTAATATCGACATAGGCCTCGTCGATGGAGGCCGGTTCGACCAGGGGGGACACCTCGGCCAGGGTGGCCATGACCAGCCGGGAGACCTCGACGTAGCGGCGGCGGTTGCCGGGCAGGAAGACGCCCTGCGGGCAGCGGCGCCGGGCCTCGACCACGGGCATGGCCGAGCGCACGCCGAAAGTCCGGGCCTCGTAGGAAGCGGCCGACACCACCCCGCGCGGATCGCAGCCGATGACGACCGGCCGGCCGGCCAGGCTCGGATCGTCGTGCTGCTCCACCGAGGCGAAAAAGGCGTCCATGTCCAGATGGAGGATGCGCGCCATGGCCTCCCATGCGATGCCCGGGCGGAAAAAGCAAGGGGCGCCCGCAACTTCCCCGCCGCCCGCGCCCCTTTCCCGGAAAAAGGACGCCTGCGCCCTAGGCCGTCAGGTCCAGGCCGATGCTGGCGGCCTTGCCCGAAAGCACCGTCTTTTGAAAATCATAGTCCGCATTGCCGCCGGAGGTCTTGTCGTTCAGTTTGTCCAGCGTCGAGGTGACCAGGCCGGCGTTGAACATCTGCTTGTCCGAAATCGTGGAGGTCGGATCGGGGCCGGTCGTGGTGGACGTGGTGTCGCCCGACAGCCCGGTGGAGTAGGTCAACCCGCTGATGCCGCTGATGGAATCCATAAACCCCTCCTTGGGTAAAAAATCCCTTTTCAGGCTTCTTATCGGCCCGGCGGTGCCGGTTCTTTAGGCCGTTGCCGCCCACGGGCCGATTCCTTGCCGGCCCGCCCCGGACGGACGGGTCTTCCCCCAGCCGCTTCACCCAAAATGAGGAGAACTGTCGGCCCACCGTTGGACAATGACGCGCTCCATCTGCTATGACCGGCCCGATTCTCCGGCAGTAACCTTGGAGGTTTCCATGCCTGTCGCGAACTGTCCGGCCAAGGGGCTCGATGCGGATGCCCTGGCCTACTCCATCCGCTCCCATATCACCCATTCCCTGGGAAAATTCTGCGCCGACGCCAATCACCGGGACGTGGCCATGGCCCTGTCCCTGGCCTTGCGCGACCGGCTGGTGGACAAGATGCTCGAAACCCGCGACCGCTACCGCGACGCCCGGGCCAAACGCGTCTATTACCTTTCCATCGAGTATCTGCTGGGGCGTTGTCTGGGAAACAACCTGTGCAACATGCGGCTCAATGAGGAATGCCGCGCCATCCTGGAGCCGTGGGGCTTCGATCTGGGGGAGATCCGGGAAATCGAACGCGATCCGGCGCTCGGCAACGGCGGTCTCGGCCGGCTGGCCGCCTGCTTCCTCGATTCCCTGGCGACCCTCGACATGCCCGGCTACGGCTACGGCATCCATTACGAGTTCGGCCTGTTCAAACAGACCATCGAGAACGACCAGCAGGTGGAGCGGCCGGATTACTGGCTGGCCGGAGGCATGCCCCTGCAACTCGAACGCCGGGACGAGGCCGTCATCGTGCCCATGTACGGCCGGGTGGAAGACCATCAGGGACCGGACGGCAGCTATCTGCCCCTGTGGGTGGACTGGCAGGACATCATGGGCGTGCCCTACGACATTCCCATCGTCGGTTACGGCAACCGGAGCGTCAATAGCCTGCGCCTGTTCGCCGCCCGCTCCACCGACAGCTTCAACATGCAGATCTTCGACCAGGGCGACTACATCAAGGCCATCCACCAAAAGGTCTATTCCGAACTGATCTCGAAGATCCTCTACCCGAGCGAATCCATCTCCTTCGGCCGGGAGTTGCGACTCGTGCAGGAATACTTCCTGGTCTTCTGCTCGCTGCGCGACATCACCCGGCGCTTTCTGAAACGCAACCGCAACATCGAGGAATTCCCCGACTTCGTGGCCCTGCAATTAAACGACACCCACCCGGCCCTGGCCGTGGCCGAACTCATGCGCCTTTTGGTGGACGAACGCCGTGTCCCCTGGGACCGGGCCTGGAACATCACCAACCGGACCCTGGCCTTCACCAACCACACGCTCATGCCCGAATCCCTGGAAAAGTGGCCGGTGGACCTCCTGGGCAAGGTGCTGCCCCGTCATCTGCAGATCATCTACGAGATCAACCGCCGATTCCTAAACAAGATCCGTCTCGACTCGTCCAGGGACGACGTGACCATCCGCCGCATGTCCTTGATCGAGGAAGGCGGCGTCAAACAGGTGCGCATGGCCAATCTGGCCGTGGTCGGCTCCCATTCGGTCAACGGCGTCTCCAAACTCCATTCGGAGCTGGTCAAAACCGTGCTGTTCCCGGATTACGCCGCCCTGTGGCCGGGAAAATTCAACAATAAGACCAATGGGATCACGCCCCGGCGCTGGCTGCTCAAATCCAACCCCGGCCTGGCCGCCCTCATCACCGAGGCCATCGGCGACGCCTGGATCACGGACCTCGACGAACTGAAGCGTCTGGAACCGCTGGCCGATGACGCCGCCTTCCAGGAGCGCTTCATGGCCGCCAAGCTGGCCAACAAGGAACGGCTGGCCGCCTATGTCGTCCGCACCACCGGCATCGTGCTCGACCCGAAGGCCGCCTTCGACATGCAGTGCAAGCGCATCCACGAATACAAGCGCCAACTGCTAAACGTCATGCACATCATCCTCGACTACCTGCGCCTGACCGAGGACGGCCAGCCCCCGGCCGTGCCCCGGGTCTATGTCTTCGCCGGCAAGGCCGCCCCGGGCTACTTCGCGGCCAAATCCATCATCAATCTGATTTTGCGGGTGGCCAAGGTGATCAACGCCGACAAACGCGCCGCCGACCACATCAAGGTGGTCTTCGCCGCCGACTACCGGGTGTCCCTGGCCGAAAAGCTCATCCCGGCCGCCGACGTGAGCGAACAGATCTCCACCGCCGGCACCGAGGCCTCGGGCACGGGCAACATGAAATTCTCGCTCAACGGGGCGCTGACCATCGGCACCCTGGATGGGGCCAACATCGAAATCCGCGAGGCCGTGGGCGAAGAGAATTTCCACCTCTTCGGCCTGACCACCCCGGAAGTGACGGCCATGCTCCGGGACGGCAGCTACGACCCCTGGCAATACTACGGCTGCCATCCGGAAATCCGCCGGGTCATGGACGCCCTGTCCGCCGGCCGGTTCACCCCCGAGGCTCCGGAAACCTTCCACTGGATTTTTGAAAAGCTGCTTGCCCGGAACGAGTGCTACGTGCACTTGGCCGACTTCATGGCCTACATCGAGGCCCATGACCGGCTGGGAGCGGACTTTGCCCGCCCGGCCGTCTGGGCGAAAAAGGCCATCTTAAACACCGCCCGCATGGGCTATTTCTCCTCGGACCGCACCATCCGGGAATACGCCCGGGACATCTGGAACATCAAACCCACCCCGCCCCGAAGCGAGGATCGACCATGACCCGAGCCGCGATGCTGGGTGCCGGCTGCCTGCTGGCCATGGCGCTTCACGCGCCCGAACTCCGGGCCGCCGGCATCGATTGCGCCAAGGCCGCGACCGCCGTGGAAAAGCTGCTGTGCTCCGATCCCGGACTCAAGGGAGCCGACACGGCGGTGGCCGACGCCTTTGCCGCGGCCCTGGCCGCCGGTTCGGATGCAGCGGCCGTGCGCGCATCCCAACGGGATTGGCTGAAAAAACGCAACGCCTGCGCCGACGCGGCCTGCCTGACCGCCGTCCACGCCGCGCGCAAGGCCGAACTCGAGGGCATGGCCGCCACGGCCAAACGACAAACCCTGGCCGAACGGGCCAGGCTGCGGGCCATGCTCGGCTGGCCCGATACCTGCGAGGCTTCCTTTCAGGAGCTGCACTCACCGGAGCGGGACGCCTCGGCCTTTCCGGGCACAGGCGTCGAGCGTCACGCCCTGGGCGACGGGCGGACGCTTTATTGCATCCTGTGCGATCAGGCGGCCTATCAGGGCGTCTACGTGGCCGTGCTCCAGGAAAAGCCCGACGGACCGGGCACGCTGTTGCGCTTTCCCCTCTACGACCGGTCGGACGGCAAGGTGACCCGCACCGAGGAGACGGAACTGGCCGGCACCCTCGATTTCACCCCCCGGACCGGCGAACTGGCCATCTTCTCCAAGGCCCGGGGTGTCGGTGACTGCGGGTCCTTCGTGCGTTACGCCTTTCCGGCCACGGGCCCTTCCCGGGTCCGGGTGGTGGAAGCCAGGGCCAGGGCCTGCTCGGACCGCCCGCCCCAGGGCAACGGGATCGACCCCGCGACGTGGCCTCTGGTGAAAAATCCCTGACCCAACCCGTCGCCTGCCGGCCTATGACCCCGAAGACGGCGCCGGCACGGGCTGTTCCGGCGGCAGACCGGGCTGTCCTTCCGGCTGGCTGCCCCCGGTGACAGACGGCGTTTTCGGGGCGGCCGAGGGTTCCTTGGTCGCCGGCGCGGCGGCGGGAGCCGTCTTTTCCGTGGCTGCCGGAGCCGGCTCCGTGGCCGGCGGCGTCTGGGCCGGAGCCGCCGTCACGGCGGACGGCGTTTTTTCCGCCGCCGGCGCAGCCTGCTCCGTGTCCGATGGCGCCATGGCGGCAGGCTTCTCCGGCGCGGCGGTCGCGTCCGGCGTTTCGGGCGCGGCGGCCGGCGGCGTCACTGCCGGCGCGGGAGGCGTTTCCGGCGTGGCCGGCGCCGCGGGGGGCGGCGTCTGCTCCGCCGGCGAGGTGCCGGACGCGGCCGGCTGGGCGGCCGCATCCCCCGAAACCGTCCCGCGCAGGCTCTGGGAGCCCGCCTCGCCGGTCAACAGCGGAATGTCGGCCACAATGATCTCCACCCGGCGATTCTCCTGCCGCCCCTCGGGCGTGGCGTTGCTGGCCACCGGCTGGTAAAAGGCCCGCCCCATGGCCGTCAGCCGCTCCGGCGGCACCCCGCCGGTCTCGGACAGGAAACGGATCACCGCCGCGGCCCGGGACGTGGACAGCTCCCAGTTGCTCGGGAACAGGGCGGAACGGATGGGCATGGTATCCGTGTGCCCCACCACGTAGATGCCCTTGTCCTTGATCCGCTTGAGCCCGCTCGCCACCTTGCCCAGGATCTCCCGGCCATGGGGCGTGACCACGGCGCTGCCCGAATCGAAGAGCACCTTGTCCACGAAATTGATTTCCAGCTTCTCCCCGAACCGCCTGACCCGGACTTCCTTGGAATCCACCTCGCCCCGCAGATCGGCCACCAGGGCGTCGTAAGCGCTTTGCAGTTCCGCCGTCTTGCGTTCGAGCGCTTCGGCCCGTTTTTCCGCCTTGTTCTCCTCTTGCTTGGACTGGAACAACTGCTTGGACAAGGCGTCCAGGGCCTCGGGCACGCCCTTGCGATGGTAGAGGGTGTTGGCCAGGTAGATCGAAAGCCCCACCGGAATAAGGACCAGCAACACCATGAGGATTTTCAGCAAACGCCTGCGCATCGACGACTCCCTCCGCCACCCTTGCCCGCGGCGAAAAATTCGGCCATGACTGGTGTCCGACGGCTTACGCCATCGACTGCATTTGGCGTATTACCCGCAATCCACGCGAAAGGCCAATGCCCATGCCGGAGCTTCCCCCGCCCAGCCAGGATGTGGACATCATTGCGATGCCGGCCACGGGTCTGGCCGCCTACTGGTTGTCGCTCAAAAAACTCCTGGACGACCGCAAGAGCGGCAAGATCGTGCTCGAGGAAATGGCGACCGTGACCGAGCCCACCATCCGCCACCTGCTCGACGCCGCCTTCGGTTCCTCGCTGCCCGAGGAGGTGTTGCGCCGGATGTTTGCGGCTCGGCGCCAACTCGTGCTCGGAGATCTGCGCCGCAAGCTCGACTGCATGGCCCGGACGCTGACGGCCATGGTCGCGGGCGACAATCCCCAGCGCGTGCTGTCCCTGGCCACGGCCCTCTATCCCCTGCCGCCGGTCCGGGAAGCCGAGGCCATGGAGGCCGTCTACGCCATGGTGGAACGGGTCCGCCGGGGAGAGGCCGAGGAAGCCCCGCTGGCCGCCGTGGATCACGCCCTGCCCCCGGCCGCCCTGCTGGCCCGGCTCATGTACTGTCTGGTCGTCGTCCGGCGCGAGGGCCGCGAGACCTGCCGCCGCCTGGCCGGCGCCAGCCGCTCGCTTTTCTTCGCCGAAGGGCTGGCCCTGGTGGCCGACGGCTTCGAGGAGCGCTTTCTTTGCCGCCGGCTCGCCCTGCACCGCCGGTCCATCCTGGCCGAGACCACCCTCAAGCTCCACATGGCCGAGGAGCTGTGCCTCGGCATCAAGGCCCGCTATTCCTACGAGGACCTGTGGCGGCTGGCCCGAACCTATCTGCCGGGATAACCGCCATGCTGGGCGACGCCTTTTTTTTGTCCTTCGCCGGCAGCGCGCCGGACTGGAACCGCTCCTTCACCAATCCCCATTGGCTGGCCGCGGCCCAGACCGTCGCGGACGTTCCGGCCCTGCTCCAAAGGGCCTGGGACCAGTCCCGCCAAGGCGCCTGGGTGGTGGTGGCCCTGGCCTACGAGGCCGCCCCGGCCTTCGATCCGGGACTGCTCGTCCATGCTCCGGGCAAAGCGCCGCTGGCCTTCGCCGCCGCCTACGCTGCTCCGACCGACGACGGCTGCCCCGAGCCCACCCCGTCCGGGACGTTTACGGCCACGCCCTGGCGCCCCCTGATCTCCCGGGAACGCTACGACCGGGCCTTGGCGGCCCTTCGGGAAAACATCCGGCAAGGCGAGGTCTATCAGGTCAACTACACCTTTCCCCTGGCCTGCCGCTTCTCCGGCGATCCCGCGACCTGGTTCGCCGCCCTGGCCCGGGAGCAGGGCGCGGCCTATTCCTGCCGCCTCGATCTCGGCGGGCGCCGGCTCCTGTCCTTTTCCCCGGAACTTTTTTTCGAGCGCCGAGGCGAAACGGTCGTGACCCGGCCCATGAAAGGCACCATGCCCCGGGGCGGGACACCGGCCGCAGACGCGGCCATGGCCGAAAAATTGCGCACCTGCCCGAAAAACCGAGCGGAAAACCGCATGATTACCGACCTGTTGCGAAACGACCTGGGCCGCGTCGCCCGGACCGGCAGTGTCGCCGTCCCGGAGCTTTTTACCGTCGAACCGCTCGGCCCGGCCTGGCAGATGACCTCCACCGTCACGGCCCGGGTTCCCCGGGAGACCGGACTTTTCCCGCTTCTGACCGCGCTTTTCCCCTGCGGCTCCATCACCGGCGCGCCCAAACGAAGCGCCATGCGCCTGATCCGCCGCCTGGAACCCCATCCGCGCGGCTTTTACACCGGCGCCATCGGCCAGATCGCCCCCGGCGGCGACGCCACCTTCGCCGTGGCCATCCGGACCGTGGAGTGCGACAGCCAAACCGGCCTCTGCCGCTTCGGCGTCGGCGGCGGCATCACCTACGATTCCGACGCCCGGGACGAATACGAGGAATGCCGGACCAAGGCGGCCTTCCTCCGTCAGGCCGCGCCTTTCGAACTCCTGGAAACCCTGCTGCTGGCCCACGGCCGCTTCGCCTTTCTCCCCGAGCACTGCGCCCGTCTGGCGGGAAGCGCCGCCTTCTCCGGCTACGCCCACGATCCTGCCGTCATCGAACGGGCGCTTGCGGCGGTACGGCTGGCCCGGCCCACGGGCCGGCACCGGGTGCGCCTGCTCCTGGCCCGGGACGGCCACCCGCGCACCGAGGCGTTTCCCCTCGGCCCCCGGGGGACCGCTCCGCTCCGGCTGGGCTGGGCCAGTCGGCCGGTGACGGCGGACGATCCCGCCCTCCGCCACAAGACCACCCGGCGCGAGCGCTACGACCGGGCTCTGGCCGAACATCCCGACTGCGACGACGTGCTGCTTATAAACGCCGACGGCGAGGTGACCGAAAGCTGCCGGGCCAACCTCGTGGCCGCCCTTGACGGCCGGCTGGTCACGCCGGCCCTGGCCTGCGGCCTGTTGCCCGGAACCTACCGGGAACGGCTGCTCGCCCGCGGCCGCCTCGTCGAAGCCCGCCTTCGCCCCGAAGACCTGGCCCGGGCCTCCCGTTTGTGGTGCATCAATTCCGTGCGGCTCTGGATGCCGGCGGTGTTGGCGACGCCCGACCCCGCAGCGGCGTCTGCCCCCTCGACGGGCCAAGCGCGATTTGCTACCACCGCGCCTTGATTTCCTTTTCAAGGAGCGACGCATGGATCTCGAAGCCAGTCTGGGCAAGGCCGTACCCTTTTTCAAGATGCAGGGCTGCGGCAACGATTTCGTCTTCGTGGACAACCGCGAACTGGGCTTTACGCCCGATGCCATGCGGGAAATGGTCATTCCCGTGTGCCGCAAGGCCTTCGGCGTCGGCGCCGACGGCATGATGTTCCTCGATCCGGCGCCGGCCGGCTCGGGCCTCCATTATATCTGGCACTTTTTCAACGCCGACGGCTCCCGGGCCGAAATGTGCGGCAACGGCTCCCGTTGCGCCGCCCGGCTGGCCCATCTGATCGGCCTGGCCCCGGCCCACCACGTCTTCGGCACCGACGCCGGCCCCATCGAAGCCAGCGTGGACGAGGAAACCGGTCTGGTCACGGTCCAGCTCACCCCGCCCGTGGACCTGCGCTTAAACGAGACCCTCGAAGTCGAAGGCCAGACCATCACCCTGCATAGCGTCAATACCGGCGTGCCCCACGCCGTGACCTTCGTGGACGATCTCGAAGCCGTGGACGTCTGGAAATTCGGTCGGGCCGTCCGCTTCCACCATGCCTTCGAACCGGCCGGCACCAACATGAACTTCGTGGCCGTGGAGAAACCGGGCAAGCTGTCGCTGCGCACCTACGAACGCGGCGTCGAGGACGAAACCTACGCCTGCGGCACCGGGGCCGTGGCCTCGGCCGTCGTGGCCCGGGAACTGGAGCTGACCGGCGACGAAACCGTGGTCACCACCACCGGCGGCGAGGAACTCGGCGTCATCCTGAAGGACGGCAAGACCTTCCTGCGCGGCGCCGCCGTGCTGGTCTACCAGGGTGCATTTTTTCTGGAAAGCCTCGGGTTATAAGAAAAGACGCCTCCGGCGGCGGGGCCGGACGCCCGCTGGCGGGCCCCTGCCCCCGGCCGCCGGAAGCCGAACCACCGGAGGTGGCTCCCATGCGCTACACCGGCGTCAACCATCTGGCCATGGTCACGCGCGACATGGACGCCACCATCCGTTTCTGGCGCGACCTGCTGGACATGCGGCTGGTGGCCGGGCTGGGGCGACCGGGCTACCGGCACTATTTTCTGGAAATCTCCGCAACCGACCTGATCGCCTTTTTCGAATGGCCCGATGCCGCACCCGTCGCCCTCAAGGACCACGGCGTGCCCGTGGCCGGCCCCGTCGCCTTCGACCATGTGTCCATCGGCGTCGGGGAACGGGACGATCTGTGGGAACTCAAGGACCGGCTGGAAGCGGCCGGCTTCTGGGCCTCGGAGATCATCGATCACGGGTTCATCCTTTCCCTGTACGCCTTCGATCCCAACAACATCGCCATCGAATTCAGCTGGTCCGTGCCCGGGGTGGACATCCGGGCCCATCCGGCCATGGCCGATCGCCACGCCTCGGCCGTGGCCAGGGAAGGAGCCGATCCCCAGCCCGGGAACTGGCCCAGGCCCGACCGCCCCACGCCTCCGGACGACCGACGCGTCTACCCCGGCGAGGGTCGGGAGCTGCTGACTGCCGACGCAACGGACGATTGAGCCCGCCGGCCCGCAAAAAAACAACGGCCCGCCTCCAGAGAGACGGGCCGTCGCCGCAAAACGGACGGATGCGGCCTATTCGGTCGGCGGCACCATGGACAAATTGGAGCCCTCCACTTCCACGCGCACCTCGATGGCGATCTTCCACAGCACGGTCAGCACCAGACCGCCCAGGGCGAAGACCATAAGCGACACCATGAATTCGGGCACCGTGGGGAAATAGGTCGTCACGGTCTCGAAGGGCGTCGGGGTGAAGCCGCCGATCAAAAGCCCCAACCCCTTGTCGAGCCAGGAAGCGATCACCAGCATGAGAAGCCCGAGGACCAGGGCCGGAGTACGTTCCCGCACGCTGGAAGGAATGAGGAAGATCAGGCAGCCCAGGCCGAGCACGGCCGCCGTCCACATGAACGGCACCATCAGGGTGTGGCCGTCGAGCCCCGTAAAAAGGTAGCTGATCGGCGCGATATGGCCGGGCATGTTGCTGTAGAAGGCCGTGAACAGTTCGAGCAGGAAGAAGAAGATGTTCACGCACATGGCGTAGGCGATAATCACGGCCAGCCGGTTGATGGCCTTCTTGCCGGGATCGAAGCCGGTCAGCCGGCGCACGAGCAGGACCAGCAGCAGCAGGATGGCCGGGCCGGAACAGAAGGCCGAGGCCAGGAAGCGGGCGGCCATGATGGCCGTCAGGAAATAGTGGCGCCCGGGCAGGCCGGCGTACAGGAAGGCCGTCACGGTGTGGATGGAAAAGGCCCAGATGACCGAGACGTAGGCCAGGAATTTGACCCAGGCGGGCGGGACCATGTCGTTTTTAAAGGCCTGGAGACTGGTCCAGCCGACGACGACGTTCAGGACGAGATAGCCGAAAAGCACCGCCATATCCCAGAACATCATGGAATGCGGCGTGGGATCCAGCATGACGTTGAGCATGCGCTGCGGTTGGCCGAGATCCACCACGATAAACGTCATGCACATGATGACGGCGGCAATGGCCAGGAATTCACCGAGGACGATCATCTTGGCGAATTCCTTGTAGTGGTGGAAATAGTACGGCAGGACCAGCATGACGGCCGAGGCGGCCACGCCGACCAGATAGGTGAACTGGGCGATGTAAAAGCCCCAGGACACGTCCCGGCCCATGCCGGTGATGACCAAGCCGTTGGACAACTGGTAGAGCCAGAAGCCGGCCCCCAGGCACATGACCAGGAACAGCCCGGCCAGCGTGCCCCAGTAACGGGGAGAGCCCTTCAATGCTTTCTCCAGCATGACATCACCTCACAGGATGTAATACACGCTCGGCGAGGTGCCGGCGTCCGGGTTGCGGCGGATGGCGAAATTGTCGCGCAGCGCCTTGCGGATCGGTGAACCCGCGTCGGCCAGATCCCCGAAAACGAGCGCCCCGCCGGAGGCCTCCACGCAGATGGGCAGCTTGCCGACGGCCAGACGTTCGGCGCAAAAATCGCACTTTTCCACCACGCCCCGGGTCCGGGTGGGGTAGTGCGGATTAAACCCCTTGATGAAGGGACGCGGATCCTGAAAATTGAAGCTGCGCGCCCCGAACGGACAGCCCGCCATGCAGTAGCGGCAGCCGATGCAGCGGTGGTAGTCCATCATGACGATGCCGTCCGGCCGCTGGAAGGTGGCCTGGGTCGGGCAGACCCGCACACACATGGGCGATTCGCACTGGTTGCACAGCAGCGGAAACTGCCGGTTCTTCACGTCGTCCGACACGTATTCCCCGTGCTCGGTGGGGAAGGCCTCCGCAAACGAGGCGCCCCAGAACCACTTGACTTCCTTCTTGCCGGAGATGTCCGGCACATTGTGTTCGCCATGGCAGGCCGCCCGGCAGGTGGCGATCAGTTCCGGTGTGAATTTCTTGGAAAAGACGGCCATGCCCCAATGCTTGGCCTTGATGCCCGACGCGTAATCGGCGGCGCTGGGCAACGCCTCGGCCAGGGCCGGACTGTCGCCCAGGAAACCCAGCCGGCCGGCCCCGACCCCCAGGGCGGTAATGGCGGCCAGCTTCAGAAAGGCTCTTCTGCTGCTTTTCATAGTATGGTCCCCTTCAAAAGTGGTGTCGGCCTACTCGCCGTCCGGTGCGGGGGGAATGGGCGTCTTCTGGGTCGGCGTGAGATTGTGGCAATCCCAACAATAGGGGTTCACGCCCACCGTGTTGTGACAGCGGTCGCAAAACGCGGCCTTGTTCGTATGACAGCCCATGCAGGTGTTGGTCAGGCTCTTGACGAACTTCTGACCCTTGGCGTTGGTGTAGATGCGGTTGCCGTCGCGGACGGCCTCGGTGCGCCACTCGTTTAAAATCTGCATGTGCTTGTCGCGCATGACCTGGGTATCCTCGATGCAGGCCTTCTGGTCCTTGGGCAGTTCCAGCTTGACCTCGTAGGGCCGGCCCCGGCCGACGAACGTCGGCAGGAACATGAGCACCAGGAAGAGGCACAGGCCGGGGATGATGTATTTGGCATTGAACATACCTTATTCCTCCTCGGCCTCCATCCCCGGCAGGGGATTTTGCCGCAGATCGGTGGTGCGCTTCTTCTCGCCGTCAAGGATGAGGGCGTTGCCCACCAGCTCGTGCACGCCGGAGACGCCGACCCCCGGAGCCCAGTAGTCGCACAGCGGCGGCAGGGTGGCCCGGTCGATGGCGCAGATGCAGGCCAGATTGTTCACCCCGTGCCGGTCGCGCACGTACTTGACCGCGTTGCCGCGGGGAAGCCCTCCCCGCAGGCGCGTTTCCGTGAATTCCTCGTTGTTGAGGCCCGCGCCGCCACCGCAGCAAAACGTCTGTTCGCGGATGGTGTTCTCGGGCATCTCGTAGAACTGGCGGCAGACGTTTTTCAAGATGTACCGCGGCTCCTCCAGAAGCCCCATGCCCCGGGCCGGGTTGCAGGAGTCGTGGAAGGTGGTGACGAAATTATCGTTGCGGGAGGGATCGAGACGTAATTTCCCGTTCTTGATAAGGTCGGCCGTGAACTCGCAAATATGGAGCATCTTGGTGCCGGCGGCGGCGTCGAAACGGGTGCCGGTCAGGGGCGAGACCGGGGTTTCCAGGAAGTCGGCCGGGCCGTTCATGGTCAGCATGTACTGGTTGATGACGCGCCACATGTGCCCGCATTCGCCGCCGAGAATCCACTTGACGCCCAGCCGCTTGGCCTCGGCGTACATCTTGGCGTTGAGCTTCTTCATCATGGCGTCCGAGGTAAAAAGCCCGAAGTTGCCGCCCTCGGAGGCGTAGGTGCTCCAGGTGTAGTCGAGCCCGAGGTAGTCGAACAGGATCAGGTAGCCCATGAAGGTGTAGATGCCCGGATCGGCGAAGATGTCGCCCGACGGGGTGATAAAAAGAATCTCGCAGCCTTTCTTGTTGATATTGGGCTTGATGCGCTTGCCGGTGATCTCCTCGATGTCGTCGAGGAGAAAGTCCATCATGTCCACGAAGGCCTGCGGCTGGATGCCGAGGTGGTTGCCGGTGCGGTTGCAGTTGGCCACCGGCTCCAGGATCCAGTTGATGTTGCAGCCCACCTCGTGGAGCAAATCCCGGGCCATCATGGTGATCTCGGCGGTGTCGATGCCGTAGGGGCAATAGAGCGAGCAGCGCCGGCATTCCGTGCACTGGTAGAAGTAGAGGAACCACTCCTTGATGACGTCCTCGTCGAGCTTGCGCGCCCCGGCCAACCGGCCGAGAACCTTGCCGGCCAGGGTGAAATCGCCCCGGTAGATGGAACGCAACAGTTCCGCGCGCAGAACCGGCATGTTTTTCGGATCGCCGCCGCCGATAAAGAAATGGCACTTGTCGGCGCAGGCCCCGCACCGCACGCAGATGTCCATGAAGACCTTCAGCGAGCGGTATTTCTTTAAATTGCTGCGGAATTTTTCCGTGACGATCCGTTTCCAGTCCGGCGGCAGCTTCCAGTCCGCGTCCATGGGGGACCATTCCCGCGGATTGGGCATCCCGAGATACTTGAGAATGTCGGGCTTCGTCGGATAGCTGAAATTGCCCGGCTTAAACAGCGTCTTGGTGTCCATCCAGGATTTGACCGGGGTGGTGTAGTTGATATTGATGAGTTCTTCCGGCGGCGGACAGTTGGCCATGATCGCTCCTCACTTCTCGCCAAAGGGTTGCTTCGGGCGTTACGCCTTTTTCTCCACCGGCAGGCCGGCTTCGACCATCTTTTCCCGGAATTCGTCCTCATAGGCCGCATAGGAATGCGGCTTGATGCTCGGGTCGTTCCACGGGTTCACCCACATGGCCCGGCGGCTCATGTTGGGCACCACCCGGGTGGGGGAGAGGAACACCCCGGCCATGTGCATGAGCTTGGAAAAGGGAAAATAGATGCCGAGCACGCAGACCATGGTAAGGTGGATGAAAAAGGACGGGGCAAGGGGCTGGCTCGGCAGAGCCGGATGCAGGGTGACCAGGCCCATGGTCAGCTCCTTGACGGCGATGACGTCGACCTTGGCCACGTAGCGCATCCAGATGCCGGTGGCCGCGATGCCAAGCAGCAGGAAAAGGGGAAAATAGTCCTGCAGGAGGGAGACGTAATTGACCTTGGCGTCGAGGATGCGGCGGCCAAGCAGGAAAAGCAGCCCGGCCACGAACAGGACGTCCGTCAGGTACATGACCGGCAGCCCGACCTGGAGCAGGGAATCGAGGAAGGCGACCGTCCGCACGCACCAGGGCGTCGGATTGAGGAAAAAGCGCAGGTGCCGGATCAGGATGATCAGAAAGGAGTAATGGAACATAAGGGAGAACAGCCACAGGAATTTTTCCGAGCTGTAGGCGACCTTGGGGCCGGTCCGGTCGAGGCGCAACGACGTGTTGCGGAAAAGCGACCGGAAGGTCAGCACCTCAAGGGCCATGCGCATGACCACACCCGAAGCGGTCGTGGGATTGTCCCAAGGACTCGCCTTGATCCAGGGCAGGGATTTCTGCTGGCCGCCGGTGGTGGGGATGCAAAAGGGCACCGGCCGGCGGGCCCAGCCCAGCACCCGGGCCACGACCCCCACGATAAAAACGGCAGCAGCAACGTACGGAAGGATGATCCCGAAGATCGTCCCCAACCCGGCCCCGGCTCCGAGCCAGGCGATAATGCCGCAGGCCAGCACGACGAGAAAGGCATAGAGTGCTGCCATATCCCCTCACCTTGCTAAAAGGTTGCCTGAAACAGCCCTCACGACGCGTCGTCCGCGCCGGAGAAATCGCACACGAGACCGGCCCGTCGCAGCAGCCGGTCATAGCGCCTTCTGATCTGATCCACCCGAAGCTGTGCGATGGACTCGCGGCATCGGCTGTAGATGTCGAAGGCGATCTGGGCCAGGACATCGATGGTGGATTCCAAGGCCAAAAGCTCCACGAACAGGCCCTGTTCGGTCACCGACGACCACAGGGCTTCGCGCACGGCCTTTTTGAGAAGAAAGATGCAGGCCACGGCCTGGGACGGCGTGAAGTCCTGGACGGCCCGCACCCGGACGATGGCGTCGAGATGGGGGGCGAAGACCGAGGCCTCCGGCGGATTCGTCCCGGCGACGAGCCCGTCCAGCACGCCGCGCATGCCGCTTTCCAGTTGGAAGCGCACGGGATTGGCGAAGGGGTCCTTGTTTTTTTTCCACAAGGCCGCCGTATCCGGGGCGTAGGTATCGAGAACCAGATCGAGCCACCGTGTGAGCACGGCCTCCTTCTGGGCCTCCAGGAAGTCCATCAATGCGGGCATGACAAAATGTCCCTTTCTTCACAAACAAGCTTTCAGGGAGATTCGTACCAGAAAAAAACATTTTGTAAAGAACGCAATCCCGCCAAAAGAAGCCGCTAACAGCCTCAAATGCTGCATCATTGCCAAAAAACCGTTTTTTTCCGATAAAATGGCGGGAGAAAGCCCTCCCCCCTCGACGGAACGGGGGAAACGCCGCCAGCGAGCACAGGGCAGTGCCTTTTGAGATCAATCAACGATTACAGCTTGCTAGCATTCCATCTTCCGGCACACCCGCCGGAGAAAAGCCGGGTGCGGGAGGCTTTGGCAGCCCTGGAAGCCGGGCATTCGCAGCGCCCCGGCGCGCCATCGAAAAGGAGCGCCACGGGTGACCCCCGTTGGCCGTCGAAGGCTCCCTTTACGGCCAAGGCAGGGCAGCCGCCCCCGGGGGGATCACCGCCGCCGGCACTGGCCGCCGCTTAAAATTCGCCGCGCAGCCGCAACGTTTCGGGATGTTGCGGGCTCCAGGACAGGCGCACGTCCACGCCTTCACGGTCCCGACGCTGGCTGGCCCGGATCTCCACATCGAGCATCACCGCCGGCGAGAGGCGCACCGTTTGGCGACCGGCGGCCAGACCGAGACTGCCGGCCCGCAGTTCCCGGGCCAGGGCCTCCAGCCGATCCGCCGCTTCCCGAACGCCCATCACCCCGACCAGGCGGGTCGTCTTCGCTTCCATACGCACCTCCCCGGTCGCCGTCCGGCGACCCTCCCCTTCCTCCCACACCTGTTTGACCGCCGCGCGTCAGGACGGTGACGTCGGGGTTGCCTGCCCGCGTCCCCTCAGGCCGGATCGGACCGGCTTTCGACGACCAGGGCCAGGGCCGCGGCCAGGGCGGTTTTGGCGGCGGCCCCTTTGACGTCCAACCGGCCGCCCTCGAAATGGTATACCTCGGCCCTGGCGCCGCAAGGCCCGTCCCAGGCCATCCAGACCGTGCCCACCGGCTTTTCGGGCGTACCGCCGTCCGGTCCGGCGATACCGCTTACGGCCAGGGCCAGATCCGCCCCGAAAATGCCCCGCGCCCCCTTGGCCATGGCCAAAACCGTCTCCCGGCTGACCGCCCCCCTCGTGTCGAGGACGGCCTGGGGCACGCCCAGGATCCGGCACTTGGCCGCGTTGGTGTAGGAAACCACGCCCCCGGCAAACCAGGCCGAGGACCCGGCAATATCGGTCACCAGGCAGGACACGAGGCCGCCGGTGCAGGATTCGGCCGTGGCCAGCATGAGCCCCCGGTCCGCCAGGGCCCGGCCCAGCCGGGCCGCCAGATCGCGCAAATCGTCCGCCACAAGGACCTCCTTGAGGCAACGCTCCGGCAAGGAGCGGTTTGACAAGGCACGCCTCCCCGGGCAGCCGGCGTCCTGACAGGCTTCCCCAGGGAGACCGTTACCCGACCGCAGGCAAAAGGAGTGCCAAAGGGCGGCGCCCCCTGGCCGCCGGAGGCATCCCCCCTCCCCGCATCGCAGGCGCCCATGTCGTGCGTCCCCGGTATGCCCAACATCCCACCGCCTCGCAAGAGGCCGCGCCGACGACGACATCGTCCGGGAATGGCCCGCTGCCCTTGACGCGACAATCCGGCCGCGCGTACATCTCGCCCGACTTTCGTCACAAGGAGCCTGTCCCATGCTCGACCTCAAAACCGTGCGTCAAAACCCCAAGGTCCTGGCCGAGGGCATGGCCCGGCGGCACTTTCCTCTGGACCTGGATGCCTTTCTGGCCCTGGAGGAACGCCGGCGCCAACTGCTGACCGCCGTGGAAGCCCAAAAAGGCCAGCGCAACGCCGCCTCGGCCGAAGTGGCCAAAATCAAGCGCCAGGGCGGCGATCCCGCTCCGGTCCTGGCCGGACTCGGTGCGCTGTCCGCCTCCATCAAACGCCTGGACGAGGAAAGCCGGCAACTGGAGGGCCAGGTCCGGGACTGGCTGCTCGGCGTGCCGAACATCCCCCACGCCACCACCCCCGACGGGGCGAACGAACACGACAACGTGCCCGTACGGTTCGTCGGCACGCCCCGCCGGACGGACTTCCCGGCCAGGGAACACCAGGATATCGGCGTCGCCCTGGGCGGCTTCGATTTCGAACGGGCGGCCAAGCTGTCCGGCGCGCGCTTCGTGGTGCTGCGCGGTCAGCTCGCCCGCATGGAACGGGGACTGGCCGCCTTCATGCTCGACACCCACATTCTGGAGCACGGCTATCAGGAAGTGGCCACCCCCTATATCGTCAACGCCGAAAGCCTGCTCGGCACCGGCCAGTTGCCCAAATTCGCCGAGGATCTGTTCAAGCTCGAAGGCATGGCCTCCTACCTCATCCCCACGGCCGAAGTGCCGGTGACCAACCTCCACCGGGGCGAGGTCCTGCCCGGCGAAACCCTGCCCCTGGCCTACGTCTGCCATACCCAGTGCTTCCGGTCCGAGGCCGGTTCCTACGGCAAGGACACCAAGGGCATCATCCGTCTGCACCAGTTCGGCAAGGTGGAACTCGTCCGGCTGGTCCATCCCGACACCTCCTACGCGGTCCTGGAACAATTGACCGGCCACGCCGAAAAAATCCTGCAAAAGCTCGACCTGCCCTACCGGGTGGTGGCGCTTTGCGCCGGGGACATCGGCTTCTCCGCGGCCAAGACCTACGACCTGGAGGTCTGGCTGCCGGGCCAGGACACCTACCGCGAAATTTCCTCCTGCTCCAATTTCGAGGACTTCCAGGCCCGCCGCGCCGACATCCGCTTCAAACCGGTCGGCGGCGGCAAGACGGCCTTCGTCCACACCTTAAACGGCTCCGGCCTGGCTATCGGCCGCACCATGGCCGCCATTCTGGAAAACTACGTGCAAAAGGACGGATCGGTGGTGGTCCCGAAGGCCCTGGTGCCCTACATGAACGGCACCGAGCTGCTCGAACCGGCAGGCCCAAAGGCCTGACCGGAACCGAACCTCCGACCGGCAGAAAGCAAACGGCCCGCCGACCTGTGCATCAGGTGGCGGGCCATTTTCTTTTATGGGACGGCCGGGGCATCGCCCCGGCGATCTCGACGCGGGGGAGCCCTAGGGCATCAGGCTCAGGTTCTTCATGCCCATGGCCGAGTAGAGATCGGCCAAGGCGCTTTGATAATCGGTCAGGGCCTGGGTCAGGTTGAATTCCGCCGTGCTCACCCGGGACTGGGCATCCAGGACGTCGGTGCTGGTGCCGACCTGGGCCTGATAGCGGGCCACGGCCATGCGGTAGCCTTCCTTGGTGGCCTCCAGGGCCGTGCGGGCCACGGAAATGCGCTTGGCCGCATCCTGAAGGTTGAGGTAGTAGGTCTTGACCTCGTAGCCGACGTTGAGCCGCATCTCGGCCAAGTCGGCCTGCAGCTTCTTCACGGTTTCCCGGGCGGCCTGCATGCCGAAATAGGTGGAGCCCCAGTCCCAGGCCCGAAGCGAGGCCGTGACGCCAACCGTCGTCATCTCCGGCGTGGTGCCGCTCGAAATGTCCCGCACACCCAGGTCGAGCTGGTTGCCCTGCTTGGTATAGGTGGCCTGGGCCTGGATCTGGGGATACAGGGGGCTGGCCGCGATCTTGACGTCCTTTTCGGCGATCTGCACCGCCTTGACCCCCATATAGAGATCCGGCCGCTGCTTGTAGGCCGTGTCCAGGCAATCCTTCACGTCCATGGCGAACGGCAGGTAGCTCAGTTCGCCCACATAGGGGGTGTCCTGATTGAGGGGCAGGTTCAACAGGGAATTCAGCTGGGCCGTCTGGACCAGGACGCTGTTCTGGGCCTTGAGCAGGTTCTGCTCGGCGGTGGCCAGATCGGATTCGGCCTGCAGCACATCCAGACGGGGCTTGAGGCCGACATCATAGTAGGCCTGGGCCACCTTGTACTGGGATTCCAGGCGGGCCACCGAATCCTTGTTGCTCTGCACGTTGGCCCGGGCCTGGAGCAGGGCCAGAAAGGCCTTCTGCACCGCTTTGACCAGGGTCAGCTCGCTGTACTTGATGTTGGCCGCCGCCTGGTCCTTGGTCAGGGCCGCCTTCTGGTAGCTGCTTAAGAGCTTGAAGCCGGTGAAAAGGGGCTGGGTGGCCTGGAGCTGCAACTGGTTGATGTTCTGCCAGTAGCCGATCCGGTAATAGGGGGCGCCGCCGCTGCTGACCTGCCCGTCGTTGCGGCTGACGGAGTAGCTCACCGTGCCGACCGGACCGAAATTGGCCATGGCCTGTCGCCGTCCCTCTTCCGCGCCGGAGGCCGAGGCCCGGACCGACTGCATCTGCGGGTTGGCGTCGAGGCTGCGCTGGACGCTCTTTTCCATATTGAATTCCTGACCGTCCTTGGAGGGGGTCAGGGCCGGAGCGGACGTGTTCGCTGCGTCCCCTCCCTTCTGGACGAAATCGGGCAGGGGGATCTTCTGAATCTTGTCTTCCACCCCGCCGGTCGTCGCCGGCGCGGCGGACGTCCCCCCGGCCGGGGCGGCATAGCGCTTGGCCACCCGGTCCGTACTCCCGGCGGCCTTGGTGTTCTGGGCCACGGCCGTCGAGCCGCCCGGAGCAACACAGAAAATCGCCGCCATCAAAACCAGATAGAGGAGTCGCTTTACACTTGCAGTCATGCCGTCCATCTCCCTGGGGGGATATTTCCCTGGTTCGGGCATATGTTGATACGTCAATTCCGACCCGATGTATATCGTTGTGAAAACGCGTTCACCTTTGACGCATTCCAGCGTTTTGAATCGGTTTCATACGCAAAAGCATTTCCCTTGTCGAGTGATCGGGCCCCATCGGGACATTGCCCCGCCGGACGCCCTTTTCAAGGCTCCGGCCTTGCGCTAGGGTCCGCTGACGACTGTTGCCGCGAGCCGGCAGACTGCCGCCGGACACGACGTTTCCGAGGAGCCCGCTTTATGCGCGTGCTGATTGTGGAAGACGACCAGGAAGCCGCCGCCTACATGGCCAAAGGCCTCAAGGAGTCCGGCTACGTGGTGGATCACGTGGCCGACGGCCGCGAGGCTCTCTACCGGGTGGCCGCCGAAGCCTACGACGCCGTGGTGGTGGACCGGATGCTGCCGGGCGTGGACGGGCTGACCATCGTGCGGACCATGCGTTCGGCCGGCAACATCACGCCGGTTTTGATCCTGTCGGCCCTCGGGGACGTGGACGACCGGGTCAAGGGGCTCAAGGCCGGCGGCGACGACTATCTGGTCAAGCCCTACGCCTTCGCCGAACTGCTGGCCCGGCTGGAAGCCCTGCTGCGCCGGGGCCGGGCCGACACCCCGGACACCATGCTGAAGCTGGCCGACCTGGAAATGGATCTGGTCGGGCGCAACGTCCGGCGGGGAGGCCGTCCCATCGAGCTCAAGCCCAAGGAGTTCGCCCTGCTCGAATACCTCATGCGCCACGCGGGCCACGTGGTCACCCGCACCATGCTCTTAGAAAACGTCTGGGACTATTCCTTCGATCCCCAGACCAACGTCATCGACGTCCACATCAGCCGCCTGCGCCAGAAGATCGACAAGGGCCACGACAAGCCCCTGCTCACCACCATCCGGGGCGCGGGGTACAGTCTGCGTGATCCCAACGAATAAACTCCTGCGCTCCTCCACCCTGCGCCTGTCCATCATCCACATGGCCGCCTTCGGCCTGTCGGTGCTGGTGCTGTTGTGGTTCATCTACTCGTCCACGGCCGGCTTCATGGAACGGCAGACCGACGAGACCATAAACGCCGAAATCCAGGGGCTGGCCGAGCAGTACAGCCAGCTCGGGCTGACCGGCCTCATCCGGGTCATCAAGTCCCGGGTGGCCAAGGACAAGGCAGGCCAAAGCGTCTATCTGCTGACGGACTGGAAGTTCAATCCCCTGGCCGGGAACCTCGGCGAATGGCCGAAATTCCGGGATACGGGTTCGGGCTGGTCCGACGCCACGCTGGAGGACACCGAAAATTTCGAACCCCGGCGCGTGCGCATGCGCTATTTCCTCCTGCCCGGCAATTTCCATCTGGTGGTCGGCCGCGACGTCTCGGAGCGGGTCAAGGTCGAACGCCTCATCATCGACGCCCTGGTCTGGGGGCTGGCCATCACCGTGGTCCTCGGCGGGGCCGGCGGCATCCTCACCAGCCGCTGGATGCTCAAGCGCATCGACGTCATCAACCGGGCCAGCCGCGAAATCATGAACGGCGACCTGTCCCGGCGCATCCCCAACCGCGGCACCGGCGACGAGTTCGACCGCCTGGCCGCAAGTTTGAACGCCATGCTCGACCAGATCGTCCGACTGATGGACGGCGTCCGGCAAGTCTCCAACAATATCGCCCACGACCTGCGCGGCCCCTTAAACCGCATCCGGTCCGGCCTCGAAATCTCCCTGCCGAACGCCACCACCACCGAGGAATTCCGGAACGTCATCGAGCATACCATCGCTTCCATCGACAACCTGCTCCAGATCTTCAACGCCCTTCTGACCATCGCCCAGGCCGAGTCTGGCACCCGCCGCCAGGACTTCGAAGACACCGACCTGACCGCCCTGGCCGCCGACGTGGCCGAACTCTACGAGCCGCTGGCCGAGGAAAAGGACCTCTCCCTGGACGTGTCCCTGACCCGGGGCGTCACCGTGCCCGGCAACCGACACCTCCTGTCCCAGGCCCTGGCCAACCTCCTGGACAATGCCGTGAAATACACCCCGGCCGGCGGCCGGCTGATCCTGTCCCTGACCACCCCGGCCACCGGGCCCGAACTGGCCGTAGCCGACAGCGGACCGGGCATCCCGGCCGCGGACCGGGACCGGGTGCTCGAACGCTTCGCCCGCCTGGAATCGAGCCGCAACACGCCGGGCAGCGGCCTGGGCCTGTCGCTGGTCGCGGCCGTGGCCGGGCTGCACCGCGCCGAACTCCGCCTGGAAGACAACCATCCGGGCCTGCGCGTGGTCCTGGCTTTCGGCCGCGCCTAAGGCCGCTGAGGCGACAATATGAACTTTCGTTCATCCTGCCGCCATACCCCCTTCATGCGGCCCGCCTAGAAGGTAGCCGTCGGTGCAGGCAAGCGCCCGCCCGGCCGGACCAAAGAACCAATGACGAACCCTCAGCCTGCGTGGTCGCCCGGGTGGTCCCCCTCCCGCACCGGACGATCCAAAGGTCACTCTCCTCTCCCTCCTTACAAGAAGCCCCCGCTCCCCGGCGGGGGCTTCCTTTTGGGCGATTTCCCGTTTTCCCCCGCCTTCCCTAACCAGAATTCATGTGGCGGCCATACCGCCTTCATAGTGCGGGCCTATCTTCTCCTCGACGGACAAAACGGCTTCCCCCTCCAGCCGTTCCGTGAAGGCTCCTTGCCAAACCATCCGGGCGGTTCCCCTCCCGTCCGGATGGCCCAAAGAACTCCTCCTCTCCTCGAAGAAACCCCCGCTCCCCGGCGGGGGTTTTCTTTTGCGATCCCTGTCCAGCGTTCCCTAACCAGAGTTCATGATGCGGCCATGCTCCTTTCATGGTCCGTACCTACTGTGTAGAAGCGGGTGATTCGATCTGCCTGCAGCTCGGGCCGCCCGCACCCTCTGCCTTGTCGCTGGACGAACCCCACGACCATCGAAACAAGGCACCTCTCCTCCCTCCTTGATCAGGCCCCCGCTTTCCCCGGCGGGGGCCATCTTTTTTCCGGAGCGTTTAAGCGCCTCCGGGGGGCCGGGGCCAAGATGCCCCCGGCCCCCTTGCCCGAAGACAAATACGGAAAAAGCCCCTCCCCCGGTGGGGGAGGGGCTTTTTGGGGCAGACAAAAAAGAGGTTACGCGGTCGTCAGGGCGTCGAGCACGTCGCCGGCCCCCTTGGCCAGGACGGATTCGGCCAGCCGCCGCCCCAACTCGACGGCCTGGACCCGGGGACCGAGAATCACGTCGCGAAAGACGCGGGCCCCGGTGACGTCGGCCACCAGTCCGTCCAGACTGAGACAGTCGTCGGACACGGCGGCATGGACGGCGATGGGCACCTGGCATCCCCCTTCCAGCCGCCCCAGAAAGGCCCGTTCGGCCGTCACGGCGTCGTGGCTTTCGGGGTGGTCGAGAAAGGCCACCAGATGCGCCGTCCGTTTGTCGTCCGCCCGGTATTCCAGGCCCAAGGCGCCCTGTGCCGCAGCGGGCAGAAAATCCGGAGGAGCCAGCGGCGCAACCATGGGCGCGCTGAGCCCAAGACGCTTGCAGCCGGCGGCGGCCACCACGATGGCGTCGAAACGCCCCTCCATGAGCCGCCCCACCCGGGTGTCCAGATTGCCGCGCAGATCGACGACCTCCACATCCGGGCGCAAGGACAGCAGCTGGGCCTGCCGGCGCAGACTGCTGGTGCCCACCCGGGCGCCGGCCGGCAGGGCCGCCAGGGAACCGTAGCGAACCGACAACAGCAGGTCCGTGGGGTCCTCGCGCCGGGGGACCACCCCGATGACCAGGCCGCCGGGCTGCTCGGCCGGCATGTCCTTTAAGGAATGAACGGCCAGATCGGCCCGGCCGTCGAGCAGGGCCGCCTCGATTTCCTTGACGAAAAGCCCCTTGCCGCCGACCTTGGCCAACGGCACGTCCAAAATTTTGTCGCCCTTGGTCGTCATCGGCAGGAGCATGACATCCAGTTCGGGATGGGTCTCGCGGAGACGGTCGGCCACAAAATTGGCCTGCCAGAGGGCCAGCTTGCTCCCCCGGGTGGCGATAACGATTTTTTCGCGCATGGCGGTATTCGACCTGCTGTTGGCGGCGCGGCTAGTGGCAGGAGGCGCAATTGCCGCCGGAACAACTGGCGCACCCGCCGCCGGAAGCGGGAGCGGCAGCCGCAGCCCCGGTCCGGCTGCCGCCGGTCCGAGACCGGCAGGCGGACATGAGCTTGCGGGTCCGGGACGAAGCGCATTTGGGACAGAGCGGACAGGTGGTGGCGCTGCCGGACACGAGTTCCTCGAACTGATTTCCACAAGCGTCACAGACATATTCGTAGATCGGCATACAACACACTCCTTGCGAAAGACGGATGTCCGCCGCCCGCATTCCCATCCCCGGCGCCGCGTCCCGCCACGACGACACGGCGGGCAACCGGCTAATGTTCTTCAAGATAAGGCCGCAATTCCATGACCGCCTCGAAGAGATAGTAGTCCGTCAGCCGGCACAGCAAATGGCCCACGGCGATGTGAATTTCCTGGACCAGAGCCGTGCGGTCGTGCGGCACGAGCAGGGCGAAATCGCACAAGGGCACCACGGCCCCGTTGCGGCCGGCCAGCCCCACCGTGACGCAGCCCTTTTCCCGGGCCGCCCGCATGGCGGCCAGGACGTTGGGGCTGTTGCCCGAGGTGGAGATGCCGACCACGACGTCGCCCGCCGCGGCCAGGGATTGGACCTGCTTGGCGAACACGTGCTCGTAACCATAATCGTTCCCAATGGCGGTAAGCACGGAGGTGTCGGTCGTCAAGGCCAGGGCCGGCAGGGACGGCCGTTCCAATTCGAAGCGGTTGACGAATTCGGCGGCCAGATGCTGGGCATCGGCGGCGGAACCGCCATTGCCGCAAAAAAGGAGCTTGCCGCCCCGGGCCAAGGCCACGGCCATGGTGCGGGCCACCCGATCGACAAGGGAGGCATTGTCGGAGAAAAAGCGCGACCGCAAGGCCGCACCCTCCTCCGCATAGTCGCGAATCAAACGCTCGGCGTTCTCGGACATGACCTCCCCCCTTCCGGCCGCCACGCCCATACGGACGCGATGCGGCGGGTATCGTACCCAAAGGGCCCGCTGCTGACAATGTGCCCGAAGCGGATTTGAATTCCCGGCAAAAAAGGCTAGGTTCGCTTCCGTCGCCCAGGCGGCAAGGCAAAGACGACATGCAACCACTTTTGTTGGACCGGATTTCGGACGAACGTTGCGTCAGCCTCATCGGCATGGCCGGGGCGGGCAAAACCACCTTGGCCACCCTGTTGGCCCGCCGTCTGGGCTGGGCCTGCCTGGACACGGACCGGCTGATCGAGGCCACCAAGGGACGCAAACTGTCCGAACTGCTGCCAAGCCTCGGCCTGGAGGGATTCTTGCGCCTGGAAGAGGAGGTGGTGGCCAACCTCACCGTCAAACGATGCGTGGTGGCCACCGGCGGTTCGGTGGTCTATTGCCCGAAGGCCGTGGCCCGGCTGCGGGAAAGCGGCCCGGTCGTCCACCTGTCCATCGACCTGCCCACCTTTCTCGACCGGGTAGGCGATCCCGGAGCACGGGCCTTCGTCGTCCCGCCCGGACAAAGCCTGGCCGAGGTCTACGCCGATCGCCTGCCCCGGTACGCGGCCGCCGCGGACCTCACCGTAACCAATTGCGGCGTGACGCCAGAAACCTGCCTTGACCGCATCTTGGAAGGAATCCGCTTATGATGGCACGCGTTCCGGCTTGGCGCCTTGGCCGCAGCCGACCAGCCCCCGACCGGGCCGCCGAGAAGATCCCGCGTCTGCGCCTGGCGGCGCTGGCGGCCTGGCTGGTCCTGGCCCTCGGCTGCGGGTGCGCGAAGCTCTCCGTGTCCCATCTGGACTCCAAGCCCTTCGCCGCCGGCACCACCGAAACCGTCAGCACGAAATATTGGCGTTTCGCCTTTTCCTCGTTTCTCAAGGGCGACGCCTACGGCCTGCGCGGCCGGGCCACGCCCGTGCCGGCCGCCCTGCCGCCCTGGGCCGACTCCCTGGAGGAACTGACCATCACCGCCTACCTGCGCGACGCGGCGGGCAATGTCCTGGCCAGCGCCGCCAAGTCCTACCGGGGGATGCCGCTCGGTCCCGACACGGCCGTGCCCTTCGCCTTTCTGCTCTTCCCCAAGGGAGCCCTGCCGCCGGGCGGCATGGCCGTCTCCTTCGGCTACAAGGCCGTCTACGGCTCCTCCACGGCGCGGCAGACACTGCCCGGCCATGGCCAGCCGCCGGCCGGTACGGCGGTCTTCGCCGGCGAGGGAGCCCTGCTCACGTATTAGGATGGCGAGACAATGCGCCGCGGGGAGCGCCTCCGGCGGCCAAAAGGCTTGGTCCTTCGGAATCCCAAACGCGTTCCGTCGGATCGGGAAACGGATGCACGGCCCAAGCATCGAAACAGGAAATGGCGGCACGCCCGCCGGCCAAGCCCCTCCGAATGCCTCTTCAGCCGCGATCCGCTCCGGCAACGGCCGCTTCGGTCAGGGCTCGGCGCAGTCGGCCCGAAGGATCGGCCCCGGCCAGACGTCGGGCAAAGCGTTCGCCCTGACCCAACCGGCAGGCCGTGTCCGCGGCCAAGGCCACCTCGTCCAGCCCGGCCGCAAGCCGAAAGGCCTGCAAGTCGGCCAACCCCAGTTCCAGGCCCAGGGCCCAGTCGTCGCGGCGATGCAGCGTCAGTGTGGAAAGCGTCCCCACCCGCTCGACCTGCCGTCCCGGCAGCCGGGACAGCAGGGCTTCCAGCCGGCGGTGGGCCTGCAGATCGTCGGGATGCACGTGCAGGACCGCCATCAGGCACTGGGCGGCATCGCCCGGCAGATGGCGGGCCGGATCGAACGGCTGGCCGGGCGAAGACAGCAGGCCGGCCGCGGCGAATTCGCCGGCGAAAAAAAACAGGGCGTCGCGAAGGTCGCCAAGATGCCTGGCCCGGGAGCGCCCCTGCCCGCGCAACCAGGCCAGATGGGCCAGTCGCGCCGTCTCCGGGTCGCCTAGCCGCCAGGCGGCCAGACAGCAGGCGGCGGCCGGTTCGAGACCGGCGGCCAGGACCGGATCGGCAGCGCACGCGGCCGCCAGCTCGCGCACCGTGTCGGCCCGGCCGGCGGCAAAGGCCAGCCGTACCCGGGCGGCCATCACCTCGGGCGTGGCCGGCGCCGCCAAAAGCCGCTGCCGGACGGCCTCCGGCGCAATGACCAGTTGCCCGGCCCGGGCCAGCTCGAAAAGGGTCAAGGCCGTGGCGGCGCTGGCCTCGCCGCCCCGGGCGCCGCTTGCGACGGCGTCTTCGGCCAAATCGAGCAGAGCGCCGGCCCGGTGTTCGGGCAGATGCCGGGCGGCGACGGCCGCCCAAGCCGCCCGCCCCATGGCCTCGGCCCGGTCCGGATGGGCCGCGGCAAAACGGATATGCTCGTCAAGCTCCAGCACGTCATCAAAATAGAGGGCCTCGCTGCCCGGCCGCAACAACTGCTCCACTTCCGGCGGCGTGCGTTCGCTGACGGGCAGGCAACCGCTCGAAGCGGCCTCGAAAAGCCGCTGGTTCACCTCGCCGGCGATACTCTCGTTGGGCACGACCCGGGCGGCATCATAAAAGGCCGCCAGCTCGGGCCCGAAAACGTCGTCCCGCCAGGCCAAGCCGTAGCGGGCCAGATGGTCCGCGAACCAGCGTCGCCGGGGGCGTTCGGGCGTGATCCGGCCGGCAAAGGCACATCCGACGACCCGCCGGGCATGGGGCACGAAGAGCCTGGCCTGGCCGTGCCAGGTGACCCAGGCCGTCCGGGAGACGCCGGCCGCGCGGAAGGCCTCGGTCATCTGCGGCTGGGTGACGGCCACGGCGGAAAAGAGCCCGGCGTAATGGCGTTGCCAGAAAAAATTGAGATGAGGGTCGCGCGCCCAGTACACGGTCGGGCACGGGGCGGCGGCGAGGTCGGTCAGCACCAGCCGTTTGGCCAGATGCTCCTGCTGGATGACACAGTCCGGCGGCGGCGAAACGTCCGCCAGAAGTTCGCTGAGACGGGCCAGACCGGCCGGCGGATCGAGGACCACTACCCTGGTCCCCAACGCCGCGAAGGCCGGGGCCAGATTGGAGTGGATGAGGCAGACGGTACGTATCCGGGCGACCATGGCTGGGGGCGGGGGAAGGTCCACGGAACCGGAGCGGCCCGCGTTGGCGACAATCGCCGGTGACGCGCCCCGCCCTTCCGCCGGTCCGGCCAGCCCGAGCCCGGCTAGGTGGTGACCACGGAATTTTCGCAGTCGCCGAACGGACTGAAGGCGAACCGATCCGCCTCGGGGTCGCTGATCCAGATCTCCCCGTCGATCAGATACCGGAATTGGTATTCGCGGTCGGTCTCCAGGTCAAGGGTCCGGGTGAAGGAGCCGTCCTTTTGCCGGCGCAGGGGCGTGACGCCGGGTTCCCAGTTGTTGAATTCCCCCACCAGAAAGACCTTGCCGGCATCCTTGGCCTGTTCCTTGGTGACCACAAAGGTGACCTTGCAGCAGGGCTTGCTCTTCAAATACTTTTTTTTAAGCGCCATACACCTGTCCTCCCGGGTCAGGCCCGATACCAACCCCCCTGGCAGCGCCTGGCTGCACTGCCCACGATGGAGTCTGGCTGCAGTATTATCCACCTTTCGCTTTGCTGTAAAACCCTTTTTAAAAAATATTTATAAAATACACGTGATGCCGCTGCGAGGATCCGCTCCGGATGCGAAATACGGACTCGGGCGCCGCGGCGGCCGAAGCTTTCCGGGCCGGTCACGCCGTGCGCGCCCAGGGCAAGGCTGGATTTTTCCGACGGCTCCACCTATCATGGGCAACGGCCGTTCGTTCCCGCCCGGCGGACGCCGGCCCGGCAAGAAAGGAACCCGATGCGATCCGTATTGTTTCCCCCGTGTTGCATTCTGCTCACCCTGCTCGCCAGTGCCCTGTGCTGGCTCCTGGCCCGGGTAGGGGCGAACGGCCGACTGGCCCACCGGGTGGAATGCCTGTGGGGGGCCTCGCTTTTGTGGTGCGCCGGCGTCCGCCTGGAAGCCGACCTCTCCGCCCTCGACCCCGACGGCGTCTACGTTTTCATGGCCAACCACCAGAGCAACATGGACATCCCCATCCTGTTCGCCGCTCTGGCCCGCTCCAATTTCCGCTTTCTGGCCAAGGAAAGCCTGTTCGCCATTCCGCTTTTCGGGCCGGCCATGCGCCGGGTGGGTCACGTGGCCATCGACCGGCAAAACCGCCGCAAGGCCATGGCTTCCATCACCGAAGCCGTCGGGCTGGTCGGTCGGGGCATCGGCCTGCTTATTTTTCCGGAAGGCACCCGGTCCATGGACTTTTCCCGGCTCCAGGAATTCAAGACCGGGGGCATGGTCGTGGCCCTCAAATGCGGCGCCCGGGTCGCCCCCATCATCGTTTCGGGCAGCGGCCAGGTGCTCCCGAAGCACGCCCGCTCGCCCAAGCCGGGCCTCGTGCGGCTCCGGGCCCTGCCGCCCTTCGATCCGGCCGCCTACACGCTTAAGGACCGCGAGGCCTTCAAAAACGATTTATGGGCCCTGATGGACAGGGCCTATCAGGAGATGCGTTCATGACTTCCCAACCGGCCGTAACCCTCTATCCCCTGGGCGGCCTTGGCGAAATTGGGCTCAATTGCATGGCCATGGTGTCGGGAGACTCCATGATCCTGGTGGATTGCGGGCTGATGTTCCCCGACGATTCCCTGTTCGGCATCGACGTGGTCATTCCCCCCTTCGACTTCATTTTGGCCAATAAGGACAAGCTGCGGGGCATCATCCTCACCCACGGGCACGAAGACCACATCGGCGCCCTGCCCTGGCTTTTGCGCTCCCTGAACGTGCCGCTCTACGGTTCGAAATTCACCCTGGCCCTGGTGGCCAAAAAGCTGGAAGAGCACGGCCTCAAGGACTCCACCCGGTTCATGCCGGTCGCCGGCGGCGACACCATCACCCTTGGCGATTTCACCATCACCTTTTTCCCGGTCTGCCATTCCATCGTCCACGGCTACGGCCTCGGTATCGAGACCCCGGCCGGGCGGATCGTCCACACCGGCGATTTCAAGATCGACCGCACCCCGCTTGACGGCCACGCCACGGATCTGCCGGCCATCCGGGCCTTTTCCGAAAAAGGCGTGATGCTGTTGCTCTCGGACTCCACCAATGCCGAACGCGAGGGATTCGCCCTGACCGAACGGGAGATCAAGTCCACCCTGTCCGAGATTTTCCGCCAGGCCGCGGGCCGGATCGTGGTGACGCTTTTTTCCAGCCACATCCAGCGCATGCAGGAAGTCTTCGACCTGGCCCACGATACCGGGCGCAAGGTTGCCGTCTCAGGAAAAAGCCTTTTTTCCAACATCGAAATCGCCCGGGAACTGGGGCATCTGCGCGTGCCCGAGGGAACCCACGCCACCCTGGACGACCTGCCGAACCTGCCCGACCACCAGGTGGTCCTTCTGGTCACCGGCTCCCAGGGCGAGCCGCTTTCGGCCTTGAGCCGGCTGGCCTACGGCGAACACCGGCAGATCAAGGTCCACAAGGGCGACACCGTCATTTTGTCCTCGCGGTTTATTCCGGGCAACGTGCGGGCCATCACCCGGCTCATCAACCGCCTCTACAAGCTCGGCGCCGAGGTGCTCTACGAACAGGTCCAGGCCATCCACGCCTCGGGCCACGCCCACGGCGACGAACTGCGGCTCATGCTCACCACCGTGGCCCCCAAGTTCTTCATCCCGGTGCATGGCGAATACCGCCATCTGGTCAAGCACGCCCGGCTGGCCACGGAGTGCGGCGTGGCGCCCGAACGCACCCTGGTCATCGAGGACGGCCAACCCGTCACCTTCTTCCGGGACGGCACCATCCGCCTGGAGGAGACCATCCCGGTGGAGCATATCTACGTGGACGGCAAGGGCGTCGGGGACGTGGGCGTGACCGTCCTTAAGGAACGGCAGCTCCTGGCCGGCGAGGGACTGGTCATCGTGGTGCTGGTGGTGGACGAAAAATCCAGGGAATTGATGTTCGGCCCGAATATCCTGTCCAAGGGCTTCCTCTTCGAGCAGCACTATGGCACCCTGCTGGAAGACGCCAAATGTATCGTTCTGGACATCTTCGAGAGCGTCCCCTCCGGGCAGCCCGAGCAGCTGACGGAACGTATCCGCTCCGCCTTGCGCCGCTTTTTCCGCAAGGAGTTGGAGCGCGATCCCGTGGTGGTGCCCCTCGTCATCACCCTGTAAGGAGCCTTTTCCATGAAAGTGCTGCGCGTGCTCCACGCCGGCCGGACGTTTTACGGCCAGTTGCTGGCCGAGGAAAACGCCGTGGCCTGTCTCGATCGGACGCTTGGCCTGACCGATCCGGTGCCGCTGGCCGAGGTCGTCGTTTTGCCGCCGCTTTCGCCGTCCAAGGTGGTGTGCGCGGCGGGCAATTACCACAGCCGCTTGCGGCAGACGGAACGCACCGCACCGAGCGAACCGATCCTTTTTTTGCGACCGCCCTCGGCAGTGGTGGGCAACGGCCAGGAGATCGTGCTGCCGCGCGGGGCCACCCGGGTGGAGCCGTGCGGGGAACTGGCCGTGGTGATGGGCCGGACCTGCCGCCATGTCACGCCGGAAGCCGTGCCGCACTTCCTCTTCGGCTATTGCTGCGCCAACGGGGTCTTGGCGGCCGATCTGCTGGAGCGCGACGGCTGCCCCGACCGGGCCGGCGGCTTCGACAGCTTCGCCGCCATGGGACCCTGGATCGAGACCAGCCTGGCCGATCCCTCGGCTCTGGCCCTGCGCACCCTGCGCAACGGCCTTCCCGTCCAGGAGGGAAATACGGCGGACATGGTCTTTGCGCCCCTGGCGCTGGTGAGCTTCGTGTCCTCGGTCATGACGCTCGCCCCCGGCGACGTGATCCTGACCGGCACCCCGGCCGGCGGCGAACCGCTTGCCCCCGGGGACGAAGTCCGGGTGGAGATCGAGGGCGTGGGCGTGCTCATCAACCCCGTGCGGGCCGAGGCCGAACCGCTGCAATAGCCGGCCGGGCCGCGCCTTTCGGCTTGCCTTTTCCCGCCGGGCGATCTACAAAGCCCCGTTCATCCAACTCGCACGCCCGCCAGAATCCTGGGTGCCGGACGGTCCGGTGCTTTGCGGCGGAGCGGAGGAAAAACCCAAGGAGTTCCCATGCCTTATGTGACAATGAAACAGCTCCTGGAGACCGGCGTCCACTTCGGACACCAGACCCGTCGCTGGAATCCGAAAATGCGGACGTTTATTTTCGGGGCCAGAAACGGCATCCATATCATCGACCTCCAGCAGACCGTCAAACTCTACCAGAAGGCCCACGACTTCATCGCCGATACCGTGGCCGGCGGCGGCCGCATCATCTTCGTCGGCACCAAGCGCCAGGCCCAGGAATCGGTGAAAAAGGAAGCCGAGCGCGCCGGCCAGTTCTTCATCACCAACCGGTGGATGGGCGGCATGCTCACCAATTTTCAGACGATAAAGAAAAGCATCGACCGCCTGAAGAACCTGGAACGCATGTTCGGGGACGGTTCCATCAAGCGCTTCCCCAAAAAGGAAATCGTCATGATGGGCCGCGAGGTGGAAAAGCTCAACGCCACCCTCGGTGGTATCAAGGATATGGACAAGCTGCCCCAGGCCGCGTTCATCATCGACCCCAAGCGCGAGGAAATCGCCGTCCAGGAATGCCGCAAGCTCGGCATCCCGGTGGTGGCCGTGGTGGACACCAACTGCGATCCGGACGTCATCGACTACGTGATCCCGGGCAACGACGACGCCATCCGGGCCATCAAGCTCTTCGCCACCAGCATCGGCGAGGCCTGCCTGGAAGGCGCCGCCCAAAACAAGGATGCCGCCCCCGCCACCCCGGACAAGGACGACAAGCCCGAGCCTGAGCCCCAGTCCGAGGAAACGCCCGAAGTCCAGGCCGCCGCCGCGGACGCGGACCAAACGAAGACCGAAACCACCGACGAGTAGGAGGGTTCTACCATGTCGGCCATTTCCGCCGCTACCGTAAAAGCCCTGCGCGACAAGACCGGCGCGGGCATGATGGATTGCAAGAAGGCCCTGTCCGAGTGCGCCGGCGACGAAGAGAAAGCCGTCGCCTGGCTGCGTGAGAAGGGCTTGGCCAAAGCCCAAAAGCGGGCCGACCGCGCCACCTCCGAAGGCGTCATCGGCCACTACATCCACTCCACCGGCAAGCTCGGCGTGCTTGTGGAAATCAAGTGCGAAACCGATTTCGTCGCCCGGTCCGACCGCTTCCAGGAATTCGCGAAAAACGTGGCCATGCAGATCGCCGCCGCCAACCCCGTGTGCGTCGCCCCCGAGGACGTGCCGGCCGACATCTTGGCCAAGGAAAAAGAGATCTACAAGCATCAGGCCATGGAAGAAGGCAAGCCCGAGGCCATCGCCGAAAAGATCGTGGAAGGGCGCGTCAAAAAGTTCTACAAGGAAATCTGCCTGCTCGAACAGCCGTTCATCAAGGACGACAAGGTGTCCATCAGGGACCTCATGAACGAGCTGATCGGCGTCATCGGAGAAAACGTCCAGATAGGACGCTTTAGCCGGATGACTCTGGGCGAAGACGCCTAGCCGCCAGCACCGACAACCGAACGGGCCGCAAGGCCCGTTTTTTTTGAAATCTCCTACCCCCTATCCAGCTCACCATGAGGTGCCTCCATGGCGAATTTGCGGTTTTCCCAGGTTTTGCTTAAAATCAGTGGCGAGGCGTTGGCCGGGGGCAAACCCTTCGGGATCGACAACCAGACCATCACCGATTTCAGCCGGGAGATTGTCGAAGCCTGCGCCGAAGGGGCCAGGATTTCCCTGGTCATCGGCGGCGGCAATATCTTTCGCGGCGTTTCGGAACAGGCCGCCGGCATGGACCGGGCCTCGGCCGACTACATGGGCATGTTGGCCACGGTCTTAAACGCCCTGGCCGTGCAGGAAGCCTTGGAGTCCCAGGGACTGTCCACCCGGGTCATGTCGGCCATCTCCATGCAGGAGGTCTGCGAACCCTATATCCGCCGCCGGGCCCTGCGGCATCTGGAAAAAGGACGGGTGGTCATCTGCGCCGCCGGCACCGGCAATCCGTACTTCACCACGGACACCGCCGCCGCGCTGCGGGCCATGGAACTTCGGGCCCAGGCCATCCTCAAGGGGACCAAGGTCGATGGCGTGTATGACAAGGACCCGGTCAAACACCCCGACGCCGTCAAATTTTCCTCCCTGACCTACATGGAGGTTCTGGAAAAGCGGCTGGGCGTCATGGATACCACGGCCATCAGCCTGGCCATGGACAACAAGCTGCCCATTGTGGTCTTCAATATGTTCACCCCGGGCAATCTGCGGCGGGTGCTGGCCGGCGAACCGGTGGGCACCACCGTGCAAGGAGGCGAATAACATGCTGGAAGTGCTCAAGGATACCGAAGAGCGGATGATAAAGGCCCTGGCCACCCTGGACAAGGAATTCGGGCGGTTGCGCACCGGCCGGGCCTCCAACTCCCTGCTTGAGGGCGTGCGGGTGGACTACTACGGCACCATCACCCCGCTGGAACAGATCGCGTCCATCTCCACGCCCGACAGTCGCACCATCACCATCCAGCCCTGGGACCGCAAGGCCTTTAACGACGTGGAAAAGGCCATCCTCAAATCCGACCTCGGCCTCACCCCGGTCAACGACGGCAAGATCATCCGCATCTCCATTCCGCCCCTGACCGAGGAGCGCCGCAAGGATCTGGTCAAGGTGGCCAAGAAATACACCGAGGAGGCCAAGGTGGCCGTGCGCAACATCCGCCGCGACGCCAACGAACTCCTCAAGAAAAAAAAGAACGACAAGGCGATCAACGAGGACGACCTCCACAAGGCCCAGGAAGAGGTCCAGAAGCTGACCGATGCCTACATCGCCAAGACGGATGCGGCCTTCGTCAAGAAAGACAAAGAGATCATGGAGATATAATCTGGACAGTCCCAAGGTGCCCCGCCATGTGGCCATCATCATGGATGGCAACGGGCGCTGGGCCAAAAAGCGCGGCTTGCCCCGGGTCGATGGGCATCGGGCCGGCACCGAAGCCGTGCGCGGCGTCATCACCCGCTGCCGGGAACTCGGCATCGGCCATCTCACCCTGTACACCTTCTCCAAGGAGAACTGGGGACGACCGGCCGCCGAGGTCAAATTCCTTTTCGACCTGCTCGTCCGCTTCCTGACGCAGGAGCTGCCCCTGCTCCTTCGCCAGGACATCCGGCTCTCCCTGCTCGGCGAGCCGGGCGACGTGCCCCTGGCCGCCCGCAAGGTGCTCGCCCACGTCATCGACAAGACCGCCCGCTGTTCGGCCATGCGCCTCAACCTCGCCCTCAACTACTCCGGCCGCGACGAGATCCTGCGGGCCTGCCGCCGCCTGATCGCCCAGGACGTCCCTCCCGAGGACGTCACCGAGGAACGCCTGTCCGCGGAGCTCTATACCGCCGGCCAGCCCGATCCCGACCTCATCATCCGCACCAGCGGCGAAATGCGTCTGTCCGGCTATCTGCTGTGGCAGTCCACCTACAGCGAACTCTACTTCACCGATACCCTGTGGCCGGATTTCACGGCCGCCCACCTGGACATCGCCCTGGCCGAATTCCAGCACCGCACCCGCCGCTTCGGCCTGACCGACGACCAGCTCCCCGGCTGACGCAGGAACGCTCCCTGAGGCCTCGAAAATTCCCGCGCAGCTCGATTTTTTTGGCAACAGGGGACTAGCCAATCCCCCAAAAGAGACGTATCTTGATCGCGCTGCCAAGGTGGAAGGAACGTGCCCCTCCGCCTTGAAGGCCGCGGAGAGTCGTAATCTGCATGCAAGGGCAGGGCCTGCGCAAAAGGACGGCGATGTGACCATGGGGTCAGACAAGCCTTCTTTTGCCCGGCGCGAAAGAAGGTTTTTTTTATCCCACACCGGCCCGGGGTCAGGCCGGCGGCAACCGCACGCGAGGAAGCCCCAAGGTGGCTCCAGGAGACAAGGCCATGGATTCGAAATACTCAGCCGACTTCATCGACGAGCCTCTCATCCATCAGTACCTGCGGGAGACGGCCGATCTGCCGCGAGAGGAAATCGAGGGCATCATCGCCAAGGCCGGAGACGCCAAGGGCCTCACTCCCCGCGAGGTGGCCGCCCTTATCCAGCTCGAAGACAAGGAACTGCTGAACAAAGTCTTCAATACCGCCTTGGCCATCAAACAAAAAATCTACGGGAAGCGGCTCGTCCTGTTCGCCCCCCTCTATATCAGCAGCTACTGCGTCAACGACTGCGTCTACTGCGGCTACCACTGCTCCGGCGACGCCGTGCGCAAAAAGCTGACCATGGACGAGATCCGGGAAGAAGTGGAGGCCATCGAGGAACTCGGCCACAAGCGCATCATGCTCGACATGGGCGAAGATCCGGTCCGTACGCCCATCGAGTACGTCCTCGAAGCCATGAAGACCATCTACGCCACCATAAAGGACAACGGGGCCATCCGCCGCATCAACGTGCAGATCGCCGCCACCACGGTGGAAGAATACAAGATGCTCAAGGCCGCCGGCATCGGTACGTACGTCCTGTTCGAGGAGACCTTCCACCGCGAAACCTACGCCAAGATGCATCCCAAGGGGCCCAAGCGCAATTACGACTGGCACACCACCGCACTCTTGCGGGCCATGGAAGGCGGCATCGACGACGTGGGCACCGGCGTTCTCTACGGCCTCTACGACTATCACTTCGAGGTGGTGGCCCAGATGCTGTCCATCCGCCACCAGGAAGAAGTCTTCGGCGTCGGCCCCCACACCATTTCCGTGCCGCGCATGCGCATGGCCAACGAGGTGGACCTGCACAAGTTCCCCTATCTGGTCAACGACGATCAGTTCAAAAAGATCGTGGCCGTGCTGCGTCTGGCCGTGCCCTACACCGGCATGATCATCTCCACCCGCGAAGAGCCCGCCTACCGCGACCAGATCATCGATCTCGGCATCTCCCAGATGAGTTCCGGTTCCTGCGTCGGCATCGGCGGTTACAAAAAGCACCTGGAAGCCATCCGAAAAGGCAAGCAGGAAGGCGCGCCGGACAATACGCCGCAGTTCGATGTGGGCGATCACCGGACCCCGGACGAAATCCTGCGCCACATCTGCGAATCCGGCTATATTCCGAGCTACTGCACGGCCTGCTACCGCAAGGGCCGCACCGGCGACCGTTTCATGTCCCTGGCCAAGACCGGGCAGATCCAGAATACCTGCCAGCCCAACGCCCTGTTGACCCTGAAGGAATACCTGATGGACTACGCCACCCCGGAAACCCGGGCCATCGGCGAAAAAGCCATTGTCGAGCACCTCAAAGACATCACCAATCCGAAAATCCGCGACCTGACCATCCAGGAACTCAAGAAGATCGAAACCGGCACCCGCGACCTGTACTTCTAAAGCGCCGCGACGAACCCGGGAGGGGCGTTCCCCTCCCGGCACCTCTCCTCTCCCTCCATAGAGGGACGCGATGTCACCCCTGGCCTGCATACCCAGGGGTGACATTTTTTCGGGCGCGGGCGCTGCCCGATCGCGTCAGAGGAGAAGCCTCCGGCGGCCAAAGGGGTTCACCCTTTGGAATCCCAACATGCTTCGAGGCGGGTGCTCGGCAGGTCGCCGGGCACTTGGGCAACGGCCGCAAGGTGTCTTCGGGTGAGGGGTCCGGGGGCATCATGCCCCCGGCCGCCGGAGGCATCTTCTTTTCTATTCCGCTTCCTTGTCGCTGACACCGGCGGCGGCGAACGTCGCCATCTGGTTAAAGACATTGGCGCCGGCCCGCATGAGGACGAGCGCCAGGGCGGCGCCGGTGCCTTCGCCCAGACGCAGGCCCAGATCCAGGATCGGGGCGGCGCCCAAGGCCTTCATAATGGCCGCGTAGCCGGGTTCGGCCGAGGCATGGGACAGCACGGCGTAATCGGCCACGGCCGGGGCAAGTCCCCGGGCGGCCACGTAGGCGGCGGTGGAAATGAAGCCGTCCACGGCGACGGGCAGGCGGTTTGCGGCCGCGCCGAGAATGAGGCCGGCCAGACAGGCGATTTCCAGACCGCCCAGGGCCGCCAGGATGCCCAGGGCGTCGCCCGAGGCCAGGACGTCCCGGTGAAGAGCCAGGGCGCGACGGACGACCTCCGCCTTGCGGCGCACGCCCTCGGCGGAAAGCCCCGTGCCCGGCCCGGTGGCGACTTCAGGGGCCAGACCCAGGAAGGCGCAAAAAAGAGCCGTGGACGGCGTGGTGTTGGCGATGCCCATATCGCCGGTGCCGAGGGCCTTGATCCCCTCGTCGGCGGCCTGGCAGGCCAGGGAGACGCCGAGCAGCAACGCCTGTTCGCAGACCTCGCGGCTCATGGCCGGTTCCTTGGCCAGATTGGCCGTGCCCGAGGCCACCCGCGCGCCGGCGAAGGCGGGATGCGGCGGGAAGGGCTCGCCCAGGCAGCCGGCATCCACCACCCGAAGCTCCACGCCGGCCGTTTTGGCCAGGACGTTGATACCCGCTCCGCCGTTTAAAAAATTCAGGACCATCTGCCGGGTGACGGCCTGGGGGTAGAGGCTCACGCCCTCGGCGGCCACGCCGTGGTCGCCGGCGCAGACGTAGATGCGGGCAGGATCGACGGCCGGAGCCCGGCCGCCGCCCATGGCGTAAAGCCGGCGGGCCAGTTCCTCCAGGCGGCCGAGGCTGCCCCGGGGTTTGGTCAGATTATCGAGATGGGCCTCGGCCACGGCATAAAGCGCCGGGTCCACCGGCCGGATGTCGGCCAGGACCGCGGCAAGGGATGCAACCATGAAAACTCCTCTCGAGGGTACTGCCCAATTCCCTGTGGCAGCGATTTTGTTGTGAAAAAAAATCTAACAAGCTGGAATTGTTACGGAATACCAATGGGGCGACCCGTTGGCCGCCGGCGGCTTCCCTGCGCCCCATGGTCCAACCGTCTGCTCAGGCGGGTTGGAGCGGGGCCTCGGCAAACCGGGGCTGCCCGGTCGAATCCAGGACGGCCTGCCAGTAATCCGAGGCAATGTCGATATGTTTGCGATCCCCGATGACCAGGGGCAACGGCACGTGGACGAAGCGGTCGTTGACGCAGCCGATCATGAGCCCGGTCTTGCCGGCCAAGCCGGCGTGCACGGCCAGGCGGCCGAGAAAGCCGCAGTAGACGGAATCGGCGGTATTGGCCGGCACCGCCCGCACGATGTAGCTCGGATCGATGACCTTCAAATTGATAGGCAGCCCCTTTTCCTTGCAGTAGGCCTTGATCTCCCCGGCCAGCAACGCCCCGACATCGGCCAGCAGCGGATTGCCCGAGGGATCGAACCGGCCGGTGCCGGGCGTCAGGTGTTGGCCCGCCCCCTCGGCGGCCACGATGACGGCATGGCCCCGCGTGCGCAGGCGCTTTTCCAGGGCTTCCAGCACGCCGCCCGGTCCGGCCAGGGCGAACCGCTCCTCGGGCACCAGGACAAAATTGACGTGCTTAAGCCCCATGCTGGCCTCGGCGGCGATAAATCCCGCCTGCCGGCCCATGAGCTTGACCAGGCCGATGCCGTAGGGCGCGCCCAGGGCTTCCACATGGGCGCAGGCGATGGCCTCGGTGGCCTGCTCGGCGGCCGTGCGGAACCCGAAGGTCGGGGAGACGAAATGAATGTCGTTGTCCACGGTCTTGGGGATGCAGACTATGGCGACGGAAATCCCCCTCGCGGCAATCTCGCCCTGGATGGCCGAAGCGGCCCGCAGGGTGCCGATGCCGCCGATCATGACCAGAACGCTGATATTGAGGCGCTCCAGGGCGTCGACGATTTCGTCCACCGGCTGCGGTCCCCGGGACGAGCCCAGAATGGTGCCGCCGAACTCGTGGATTTCGGCCACGGCCCGGGGCGTGAATTCCAGCACGTCGTGGCGGCAGGCCGGAATGAAGCCCCGCAGGCCGTAGCGGATGCCCAGTGTGGCGGCCACGCCGTAATGATGGTGCGCCTCCATGACGATGGCCCGGATGACGTCGTTGACGCCCGGGCAGATGCCGCCGCAGGTGACGATGGCGAGCTTCGTATTGTGCGGATTGAAAAAAAGGCGGGCCCTGGGGCCGGCCTCTTCGAAAAAAATCGGCTGGGCCCCCTCGGCCGTCAGGCTGTCCTTGGAGATGCCGGCCAGCACGCCGGCCTCGTCGGACGTAAACGAGGCGCTTTGCTTGGGCGTGTCGAAACGGGCCGCACCGAGGTTCGGCACGACGGTATCGCCGGGGGAAACGTGCAATTCCAGGACGGCATCCTTACTGTTGCGCATGGGGGCTCCTTGCGGCATCACAGTGGCGGGGCGGTGATGATTGTTTTCGTGGTAGCCCTTTGGGACGAGGGTTTCAAGGCCGCCCGGCCAAGGAGGGAAACGTCGTGGGACGCACGCGTGTTTTTCTGCCGCCGCTGAAGGCTGTCTCCGGCGGCCTGGCCGTCCTGGCCGAGACGGCCGCCATGCTGGCCGAGGCCGGGGAAACGGTCGGCCTCGTCCTCTCCGATCCCGAGCATCCGCCCCTGGCCCTGCCGCCGGGACTGCCGGTCTTCCCCCTGACCGCTCCCGACCTGAGGCCCGGCGATCGCTATCTGACGCCCGAGGGCTGGCCCAACGCCCTGGCCCCGGGCCTGACCGCCGGGGCGCGGTGCCTCGTCTATTGCCAGAACTGGGCCTATCTGGGCAGCGGCCTGCCCGAAGGCGTGACCCTCGACCAACTGCCGGTCGCCTACCTGGCCGTGTCCGATCCGGTGGCCCGCTACATCGGCCGGCTGCTCGGCACCGTGCCGCCGGTGCTGCGGCCGGCCATCGATCCGGTCCGGTTTTTCCCGCCAGCCGCCAAGCCGGCCCCGGACCCGGTACGGGTGGCCTTCATGCCGCGCAAGAACAAAGGACTGGCGGCCATGATCCGCCAGTTCGCCACGACCCGGGCCAGACGGACCGGGTTGCGCCTCGAATTCGTCGCCATCGAGAACCTGCCGCCGGACGGCGTGGCCGAGGCGCTACGTTCCTGCCACGTTTTCCTGGCCACGGGCTTTCCCGAAGGCTGCCCGCTGCCGCCGCTGGAGGCCATGGCCTGCGGCTGCCTGCCGGCAGGCTTCGCCGGTTTCGGCGGCTTCGACTACCTGCGCCAGATCGATCCGGCCGGCTACGCGCCGTCCGTGCCGCTTCGGGACGTGGCCTGGGGCGGCAACGGCCTTATCGCCGCCGATCACGACGTGTTCGGCGCCGTGGACTGTCTGGAGCGGGCGGCCGGACTGTGGACCCGAGGCGGGGCCGGACTGGCGGCGGCCCTGGAAAACGGCCGCCTCACGGCGGCGGCCTATCATCCGGCGCGAAAGCGGGAGGCCCTGGCCGCCCTGTGGGGAACGCCGCCCCAGCCCTTCTGACCATCGACCGGCGGGACTTCGAGGCCATCCAATGCCGGTCGCGCCTGCGCCGCCGACCGTATCGCTGTCTGCGCCTCGTCCGCCCGGGCCTGCTCGTGCCCCCGTTCCCGAAAGCGGCCGGCGACAGCATCGTCGTTTTTCCTGCGACGCCGGAGCACTCCCCGCCATCCGGCAGGCCGGCTACCGGCACGTCCACGCCCGCCCGGGACCTCCCGACCTGTTTCTCCCCTGCTCGCCACCTGGCCGCCGGCCGCCACTTTTCTTATCTTCCCATCCGGGTTAAGAGAATTCGACAGGCCGCATCTGGCGGTCCGTCAACCCGCCAGATGCCGGCCTCCCTACCCAGGAGGTCCTCGCCGTGCCAGCCTTCGCCAAACGCATGTCCCAGGTGCGCCGCTCGTTCATTCGTGAAATTCTGAAGGTCACCGCCGACCCTTCCATCATTTCCTTCGCCGGCGGCCTGCCCAAGCCCGACCTTTTCGCCACCGGCCCCATGGCCGCAGCGGCGGCCGCCGTATTGGCCGAATCCGGCCAGGCCGCTTTGCAATACTCCATCAGCGAAGGCGAACCGGCCCTGCGCGAATGGATCGCCTCGCGCTACCGGATCAAAAAGAACATGCCCGTCGATCCGGCCAATGTGCTCATTACCAACGGCTCCCAGCAAAGCCTCGATCTTTTGGGCAAGGTCTTCCTGGACCCGGGCGACGTGGTGGCCATGGAGCTGCCCGGCTACATCGGCGCCATTCAGGCCTTTTCGGTGTTCGAGCCGACCTTCGCCGGCGTGCCGCTGTGTGGCGATGGTCCGGACCCGGACCTGCTGGCGGACATCCTGACCCGCCAACAGGCCAAGATCTTCTACGCCGTGCCCAATTTCCAAAATCCCTCCGGCCTCACCTATTCCATGGCCGCCCGACGGGCCGTGGCCGAGGCCATGCGGATTTCCGACGCCATTTTTGTCGAGGACGATCCCTACGGCGAATTGCGCTTCACCGACGACGTCATGCCGCCGGTGTCCGCCTTCATGCCCCAGGACGCCTACATGCTCGGCACCTTCTCCAAGATCGTCGCGCCGGGGCTGCGACTCGGCTGGGTGGTGGCCGACCCGTCAGCCCTGCCCCAGCTCGTTACGGTCAAGCAGGCCTCGGACCTGCAGTGCTCCACCCTGGTCCAGCGCATTCTGATCCGCTACCTGGCCGACAACGACATCGACGCCCACATCGCCACCATCCGGGCCGTCTACAAGGCCCAACGCGACCTCATGATCGAACGCATCAAGGCGGAATTTCCGCCCGAGGTCCGCTGCACCGAACCCGACGGCGGCATGTTCCTCTGGGTCATCCTGCCCGAGGGCTGCTCGGCCTTCGAGCTCTTCGACCACTGCATCAAGGAGAAGGTGGCCTTCGTGCCGGGCGAACCGTTTTGCGTCGACGGCAGCGGCCAGCGCTGTCTGCGGCTCAACTTCTCCAACGCCGATCCGGAGCATATCGTCGAAGGCATCGCCCGCATGGGCCGGGGCATCAAAAACCTGCTGGCCACGACGCCCGGCAACCGTTGAGCCGTGCCCGGCCGTTCCCCCTTAAGCCGGGGCCTGGCCTGGCCGACGACGCGCCGCCCGCCGGCAAAAACGGCGTGCTCGAGCCGACGGCCAAGGAGACAGGCAGCCCTGGAGCCTTGATGGAGCAACGTGCCAAGCCGACATCTCCCGCCGCCCCGCCCGGCGACACCATCGCCGCCCAGGCCACCCCGCCCGGGCGCGGCGGCGTGGGAATCATCCGCATAAGCGGCCCGGCCAGCCGGGAGGTAGCCCAAACGCTTTTCGTCCCGGCCAGACCGGAAGTGACGGAGCTGCGGCCCTACCGTCTCCATCACGGCCACCTGCGTACGCCCGCCGGCCGGATGCTCGACGAGGCAATGGCCGCGTTCATGCCCGGTCCCGGCAGCTACACGGGCGAGGACACGGTGGAATTTTTCTGCCACGGCTCGCCGGCCGTGCTTGCCGCCGTACTTGCCGCCGTGCTTGCCGCCGGCGCCAGACCGGCCGGACCGGGCGAATTCACCAAGCGGGCCTTTGTAAACGGCCGGCTGGACCTGTCCCAGGCCGAAGCCGTGGGCGAACTGATCGCCGCCAGGGCCGACACCGAGGTCGATCTGGCCCTGACCCGCCTGGACGGGGCCATGGGCCGCTCGGCCCGGGCACTGCGCGAGGGCCTGGATGGGCTTCGGGCCGGCATCTGCCTGGCCGTGGATTTCCCCGAGGAAGACGTCGAATGCCTGCCGCCCGAGGCCTTCGCCGCCCAGGTGGCGACGGTGATCCAGCAGCTGGACGGGCTGCTCGCGGCCAACCGCCGGGCCCGGCCCTTCCGGCTGGGGGCCAGGGTGGCCCTTTTTGGCCGGGTCAACGCCGGCAAATCGAGCCTTTTCAACGCCCTGCTCGGCCGCGACCGGGCCCTGGTGGCCGACCGACCGGGCACCACCAGGGATTTCCTGGAAGAAGGGATCGACCTCGACGGTCTGGCGGTGACCCTTACCGACATGGCCGGGCTTCGCGAAACCGACGACGCCGTGGAGCAGGCCGGCAAGGAACGGGGGCTGGACCTTAGCCGCACGGCCGATCTCGGGCTCTACGTGGTGGACGGCGCGACGCCCTGGCAGCCGGACCCCGAGGCCCGGACCGTCATTGACGCCCTGACGCCGCCGAAAATCCTGGTCGTGGCAACCAAGGCCGACCTGCCGCCGGCCGAGCCGGACCCGGCCGGCGGACTGGCGGACCAGGGATTGGCCGTGGTGCGCGTTTCTGCGCACACCGGCCAGGGAATCGCCGCCCTGACGGACGCCATGCGCGAGCGCCTCCTGGCCGGAGACGGCCCGCCCGAGCCGGGAGTTCCGGCCCCGAACGAACGCGAAGCGGCCAGCCTCGCCGCCGCCCGGCAGGAACTGGCCGACCTGCTTACCGACATCCGCGCCGGCCTGCCCTACGATCTGCTCGGCGTGCGGCTGGAAACGGCCTGCCGTCTGCTCGGCGACATCACCGGGGAAAGTACGCCCGACGAGGTGCTGGCCGCCGTGTTCGACCGATTTTGTATCGGGAAATAGGATATTCTCATCACCGGCGGCCAGAGAAACGCCGGTAGCCTCATTCCCCCATGACGGCTTACCGGCTCAGGGTTTCGATTGTAACAAACTAAGATCACAATAGGTTTCCAAAGGGCAAAGCCCTTTGGCCGCCGGAGGCATCCCGCCCGGGACCGCTGCCGCGCACGCTCGACCGTCGGCTAGCCGATCTTTTCCCTGATCTCCAGGGCCTCGGCCAGATTGGGATCCAGGCCAAGGGCGCGCTGGGCATACTCGTAGGCGGCATCCTTCTTGCGCCACTTGTAGTAGAACTTGGCCATGTTGAGATAGGTCAGGGGATGGGCGCCGAAGACCTTGAGCGCTTCGAGGTACAGCATCTCGGCCTTCCGAAACTCGCCCAGGCTGTCATAGGCGTCGATGGCCAGCCGCCAGGCCTCGCCGTCGTCGGGGAACTTCTCCAAGGCCAGTTTGAACATCTCCGCAGCCTCCAAAAGAAGCCCCGCAGCGGCGAACATCTCCCCGATATGCCGGGCCACGCCCTCCTCATTCCCGAACGTTTCGGCCACCCGGCGCAGATAGACCTTGCCCTTGGGAAAATTTTTCTGACGCAGGAGGTCCTGGCCGGAGGCCAGCCATTCGGCCTTCTGACGCGCCCGCCGGGCCTCGGCCCGCTGCCGGTCCCGCGCTTCGAGTTCCTCCATCTTGATCTGAAAGGCGGTGAGTTTCTTGACCAGCTGGGTCTCCTCGCCGGACACATAGCGGAAAAACGTCGTGCTGTGGATGCCGAGCGCTTCCAGCATAGCCAACACACTGGGGTGTCGGTTGAATTCGTCGCACAGTTCGCCAACAAGCAGCTCAACCTCGGTGCGGCCCATGCCCAAAGCGGCGGCGGTGTTTTTCTGGACCAGGGCATCCTTGACGCAGGCGATGGAACGGCCAAGTTCGTCACGCCGGAGATATCCCTTGGCCCGGCTGACGTTCTCACGAATCTCCCTGGCCGCCATGGCCATGCGGTGGCTATCGATCTTTCGCTGCATGCTGCCCGTCCTGCCTGCTTATGTCCGCCGGTGAAGCTTCCCGGAACGCCGCAACCGGTAAAAATCGAAAGAATACAGCAGTGACTTTATAGGATAGTGCACGCGAGCTCAAGTGTCGCAGGGAAAAATGCGTCAGGGCAGGGCGCTGGGAATGCCGCCGGCGGTCAAAGGCCCCGCCCGTTGGCATCCCGAGAGGAGACCGCTGCGCAACACGTCGCATGCGGCGCCTTGGGCGGTCAAAGGGTTTCACCCTTTGGAAACCCGCCATGCGTTTAGACCGTCGCAGTTCCAGGATCAGGGCAGCGATATGCCGTCATAAAATTGTGCAGCAGTCTTGAGGGGAAGCAACGCCGGACGAAAACGCCTCGGGCCGCCCCACCGGCAAGGCGGAACGGCCCGAGACGACAAAAACGAAGGCAGCCTGGGCTATTGGGCGCGCAGCATGCCCTCGAAATAGGCGATGGTCTTCTTGAGGCCCTCGGACAGCGGAATCTTGGGCTCCCAGCCGAGTTTGGCCTTGGCCAGGGTGATGTCCGGGCGGCGCTGTCTGGGATCGTCCTTGGGCAGGGGATGGAATTCGATGACGGACTTCGAGTTCGTGTACTCGATGACCATCTTGGCCAACTCCAGAATGGTGAACTCACCGGGGTTGCCGGTGTTGACCGGACCGGTGAAATCGTCGTCCGTGTCCATCAGGCGTAAAAACGCCTCGATCAGATCGTCGACATAGCAGAAGGACCGGGTCTGCTGGCCCTGGCCGTAGACGGTGATGGGCTCGCCGCGCAGGGCCTGGATGATGAAATTGGAGACCACCCGGCCGTCGTTGGGGTGCATGCGCGGCCCGTAGGTGTTGAAGATGCGGGCCACCTTGATGCGCAGGTTATGCTGGCGGTGGTAATCGAAGAAAAGCGTCTCGGCGCAGCGCTTGCCCTCGTCGTAGCAGGAGCGGAAGCCGATGGTGTTGACGTTGCCCCAGTAGGATTCGGGCTGGGGATGCACCGACGGATCGCCATAGATTTCAGAGGTGGAGGCCTGCATGATCTTGGCATGCAACCGCTTGGCCAGGCCCAGCATGTTGATGGCCCCGTGCACGCTGGTCTTGGTGGTCTGCACCGGATCGTGCTGATAGTGGATGGGCGAGGCCGGGCAGGCCAAGTTATAGATCTCGTCGACTTCCACGTAGAGCGGGAAGGTGACGTCGTGGCGCATCAGCTCGAAATGCGGGTTATCGAGCAGATGCATGACGTTTTGCTTGGCGCCGGTGAAAAAGTTGTCCACGCAAAGGACGTCGCATCCCTTGGCCAGCAGACGTTCGCACAGGTGCGAACCGAGGAAACCGGCGCCGCCGGTGACAAGAACGCGTTTTTTGACATGCATGGCTTCGGCCTTACGCTCGGTTAAAGGTGTAGACTGCAAACGGGGTGTCTCTCGTAGTCCTGATACTGCACTTTGTAAACTCATTGCCACACCAGGGAAGCCCATTCGCCGGATTCGCGGACGGCCGGTTCGGGCAGGCCGGTGGCCTGGTAGGCTGCCGCCACTCCGGCGGCCTGGGTCGTCAGAATGCCCGACAGGACGAGCCGCCCGCCAGGGGCGAGGTGCCGCGTCAGCCGGTCGGCCATGGCCGTAAGCGGCGCGGCCAGGATGTTGGCCGCCACCACGTCGAACCGGGCCGTTCCGGCCAGACAGCCGGCTCCTCCCACAGCAAGATGCATGCCGTCCGTCACGCCGTTGCGTCGGACGTTTTCGGCGGCGCACCATACGGCCTGAGGATCGATGTCCAGCCCCACGCCGGCAAGGCCCAGCCGGCACAGCCCGATGCCGAGAATGCCCGAACCCGTGCCGAGATCGAGAAAACGCTGGCCCGCCCCCAGCCGGCCGACGGCGGCCAGTTCGGCAAAAGCGGTCAGGCACAAGGCGGTCGAGGCATGGTGCCCCGTGCCGAAAGCCATTTTGGGCTCGATCACGATGGGATGGCGCGGGCCGGTATCTTTGTCGGCCAACCAGGGCGGCAGGATTTCAAAGGTGCCCGCCACCTCGATGGGCGTAAAAAAGGCCATCCAGGCCGCGCCCCAATCCTCTTCCTTGATGCACTCGTCGCTGACGCTGGCCTGCGGCCATGCCGCAGCCGCCGCCGAGACGAATTCCCGGGCCAGGGGGGTATCTTCCAGATGCACCCGGAAACGCAGCCCGCCGTTTGGGGCGACGGTTTCCTCCCAGCCCTGGGAGATCCGTCCGGCCAGCCAGGCTTCCAGGCGTTCGACCAGAACATCCTGGTCAGGCAGAACAATGTCCACGCGCAGCAAATTTCTCACGGATGCGTTTCTCCCAAGACGAAAAACCGACCGGAGCGGGCCCGATGACGCCGACGGCCCTCACCGTCAGAGGGCGCTGCCCTGGACCGGCCGGGGGGAATCCTCCCCCCGCCCCCTGCTTCGGGGCCCATAGGAATTTACGTTACCCCTCGTGCGAGGGGCCGGGGGCGTCATGCCTGCCAACCGGACGTCCGGTCCGGCCGCCGGAGGCAGGGCTTTTCCCGCGGGCTAGCGGGCGGCCATGGACACCGCCGAAGGCAGACGCACGGCCTGCCCCACCTGGAGATGCACGGGGTCAATACCGGCATTGAGTTCCAGGAGCCGGTCCAGACTGACGCCATAGTGCCGGGCCAGATTCCACAAGGTATCCCCGGTCACCACGGAGTGGAGCTGCGGCACCTCGCCGGAAACCACCGGGGCGGACGGAGCCTGTTCCGGGCGAACCGGAGAGGCCACGGCGGCCAAGGAGGACGGCACGCGCAACTTCTGGCCCTCGCGCAGCCGCAAGGGGTCGACGCCGGGGTTCACCGCCGTCAAGGCCTCGACGGTCAGATCGAACCGTCGGGCAATGCCCCACAGGGTATCGCCGGCCGAGACCGGAAAAAGCAGGGTCTCCGCGGAAGCCACGGGCTGGTTGCCGCCGGGGATGGTCACCAGCTGGCCCACCTGAAGATGGGACGGATCGATTTCCCCGTTCACCGACAGCATCGTATCGAGGCTCACGCCGAAGCGGCGGGCCAGGGACCAGAGCGTATCGCCCTTGGCCACGGGGTAGAGGCCGGCATCGCTCATGGCGCGGGTGGAGCGAACGTCCGGCTGGGCCGGCGTCTGGGAGCCGTCGGCCCGCGCGTTGCCAGGCAGGGCCAGCACCTGACCGGGCCGCAGCTTGAGGGGATCCATGCCGGCATTGGCCCGCTTGAGCTCCGCCACATCCACGCCCACCCGATGGGCGATGGACCAGAAATTGTCGCCGTCGGCCACCGTGTAGGCGGCCGGATTGTTCCGGGCGGCGGCGACCTGTGCGGCCTGCCCGGCCGCGGGAACGTTCAGGGTCTGTCCGATCCGCAGGCGTGCGGGGTCGAGTCCCGGATTGGCCTCAGTCAGGGCGGCCACGGTCACGTCATACTGCCGGGCCACGCTCCAGAGGTTGTCACCCTCGCGGATGGCATAGGTCTGCTGTCCCGCCGAACGCGACGGGGCCGGCGTCCGGTCCGCCACCTGGGACGTGGCGGCGGGTACGGCCAGGGAGCGGCCGATGGACAGGTGACGGGGATCGATCCCGGGGTTGGCTGCGGCCAGTTGCTCGGCCGAGACGCCCAGACGCCGCGCCACGGACCACAGCGTATCGCCGTCGGCCACCGTGTAGGCGTCGGAGGCGGGGAGGGACGCCGGGGCCGGCTTGCCGGCGGCAACCACCGCAGCCGGAGCAACCGGCTTGGCCGCAACGACAGCGGACTTGGCGGTGGCCAAGGCAGCGGGTTTGGCGTCGGTCGCCGGAGCCGGCCGGGCCTCGGCCAAGGCGGCAGGCGCCGGTCCGGCGGTCTTCCCGACGGGGCGCACGTTGCGGTCCTCCAAGGAAGCGAGCAGTTCCGACCGGGGCAGGCCGATGACGCCGGACACGGCCTCCAGGCAGCGGGCGGCCAAAAGCTGGGAGCCGGCCGGGGAGATATGCACGCCGTCCTTGGCCCGAAGCCTTACCATGGTGCCGTCCGGGTTTTTCCCCTGGGCGGCGAAGCCGCCGTTGGCATCGGCCAGGACATCCCGGGTTTCGACGAAGGCGGTATCCGGCAGGCTCTTGGCGGTGGCGGCCAGAACGGCGTTTATCCGCACCGTCTCGGCGTCGAAGGCCGGATCGGCCATGACCGGCACGCCCAGGAAGTAGATCCTGGCCTTCGGGTTGTCGGCCCGGACGATGGTATGGAGTCGAGTGAGTCTGGCGGCATAGGCGGCGTCCCAGGCCTTGGTGCCGAGCACGGCGTGGTGGCCGTCGCCGGACGGCAGATTCTTGTTGTCGTTGGCCCCGACCATGATGAGCACCACATCGGGGTGATGGGCCTTGACCTGGGCGGCGAGCTGGACATCCCAGTTAAAAAAGGCCGGATTGGCCAGACCGCTCGACACCTTGCCCAGATGGGCGAAGCGGACGCCGGGGCGACCGGCGAAAACGGCTTCGAGCTGCTGCCCCAGATCGATGGACAGGGAATCGCCGACCAAAAGCAGGCTTTTGGCAGGGGCCCTGGACGCAGGATCGACCGCGGCCGCCCCGGCCAGGGGCAGGTCCGGAGGCAGAATCAGGGACGCCATGAGCACGGCCAGGAGGATGGCCCGACTCGGGTTTCGCATAGAAGACACCTCATCGCCCGCCCCGACCCGTCAGGCGCGACCCCCATCGCGCACGGCGTGCCGCGGCAGCGTATGACAATGTAAAAAAACGCGACCCCGGATGGGAAAGACATTCAAACAGCCGGCGTCCCTGACACCGGACCACGACAGGCGCCCAAGCCTCCACTTTCTTCGTTTTTTCACAACGATTGAAGGCACTTGCCGACAGGTCCAGCCGCCATGGCTGCATTCCCATCCTGAGCCGTGAGGCTACCAGAACGGAACCATCCTTTCAAGAAAAATACCATTTTTCGTGAACAGACGGAAAAAACAGGAAAAAAGATGCCCCGGCGGCTCAAAACTGGAAATAGATGAACGGCAACACGCCGTCCGGCCCCAGCTTGAGGATGAGCGCCCCGGCCAGGCCCAAGGCCATGCCGGCCACGGGCGCCGGCAGCCGGTCGAACACGCTGCGGAAGACGTCCCGGCCGCCAAGCCGCAGGAGCTGCACGGCCAGCACCAGCCCGACCAGCACCAGACAGGTCGGACGAAAGCCTTCGCCGGTCCCGTCCCAGGCCGCCACCCGCCGCAGGATGTCCATGGCCTTGCCGGCGTCCTCGGCCCCGAAAAAGACCCAGGCCACGTTCACATAGGCAAAGGTGGCCGCCCAGCTGAGAACGATCCAGCCCATTCCCCAAAAACCCAGCTTGGCCGGCGGCAGTCCGGCGGCCGTGCGCACCGCCGCCCGGGCCGAACGGAACTCGTTGACCAGATGGGCCCAGATGAGCCCCAGGCCGTGGATGAAGCCCCAGATCAAAAAATTGTAGGCCGCGCCGTGCCACAGTCCGCCCAGGGCCATGGTCGTCACCAAATTGACGTACTTGCGGGGCCGGCCTTTGCGGTTCCCGCCCAGGGAAATATAGAGATAATCGCGCAACCAGAGGGAAAAGGTGATGTGCCAGCGCCGCCAGAAATCGCGCAGGCTGAGCGAGACATAGGGAGCGTTGAAGTTGTCCGGAATATCGAAGCCCATAAGCAGGGCCACGCCTTGGGCCAAGTCGGAATAGCCCGAAAAATCGCAATAGATCTGAGCCGTATACGAAAGGATGCCCACCAGCACCGCCGCCGAGGTGAAGCCCTCCGGGGCGCCGAAGGTGCTGCGCACGATATGCTCGGACAGGTAGCTCGAAATAATGATTTTTTTAATCAGTCCCCGGGTGAGCAGATAAAAGGCCCGGGTGAAATCCGTGCCGATCACGTGTTCTTTTTTGAGCTGGGGCAGAAAGTTCCCGGCCCGCAGGATGGGACCCGAAAGGATGGTCGGGAAAAAGGCGATATAACAGAACACTTCCACCAGACTGCGCTCGACCTTGGCCGCGTCGCGGTAGACGTCGATGGCGTAGGCCATGCCCTGAAAGGTGAAAAAGGAAATGCCGATGGGCATGATGACATCCAGCAGGGGCACCGGGCTTTGGGCGTCGAAGACCCGGTACAGCCAGTCGACCGATATATAGAGCATCTCGTAATATTTGAAAAAAATCAGCATGCCCAGGGCAAAGCCGCAGTAAAGGATAAGACAGAACCGTCGGAACCGGGCATCCGAGGTCTCGGCGAAGACGACGGCGAAAAACCAGGTCAGAAAGCTGAAGACCAGCAGAATAAGCAGGAACTTGGCGTTGAACGAGGCATAAAAAACGTAGGAGGTGAGCAGTAAAAAAAGCCGGTACAGCCCGGCCCGGGGACGCAGCAGCCAGTTGAGCGGCAAAACCACCGCGAAAAAAAGCGCGAATTCAAAACTGGTAATATTCATCGCGGCGACCTGCCTACTCCGGATATTTGCCGGCACGCTAGCGTTGCCGTCGTCAAAAGGCAACCACTTCACCGGGCGCGTCAGGAGCGTGACGCTTTTCGCGCCCATTCCATTTAGAATCAACAAATCCAGTAGGTTATTATTCGGCCCGGGCCTTGCAACGGCACTGTCAAGCCCCGGCCGGAGGTTCCGGCCGCGTGGCAAACCCAACACATGTCATGCACGCCACCATCCAGGTCCAGCCCACCTCCTCCCTTGCCCGAGCGGCCCTGATCGCGTTTTTTTCCGTCGCGCTCCTGGTCGCCACGCCAAGGGTCACCCATCCCGGTTTCCCCCCGACCGACCAGACCGACCAGGGCGAAACAGCCGATTCCGACGGCCTGCGCGCCCTGCTGGCCGAATTGCATCTCTCCCGGGAGGAGGGGTCACCCCGCCCGGACCGGCACGCCGTGCGCCTGGCCGTCACCGGCTACCGCGTGCGTCTGGCCGTGAATCCGTGGGCCACCCATCCCCAGGCCGGCCGGGTGGCCGTCCGGCCGACCCCTCTCGGTTCGCCGGGCAAATGGCTGCGCCGCATCGGTCCGGCCATGACCGTTCCCACCGCAACGGCGCCGGCCGAACCGCCCCTGGTCGCGGCCAAGCCACTCCCCACGCCCGCGCCCAAAGCCGAGACCGGCTCCAGGGCCGAGGCGAAAAATCTGCCGCAGCCGGCCGCGGCAGCCTTCCGGGAGCCGGCTCCCGGGGCGGGCCCCGGACGCTCCGTGCTGGTCGCCGGCGATTCGCTGTCCATTTTTCTGGCCGAGGCCCTGCGGCCGCTTTTGGCCGGGCGCCCGGGCACGGTCTTTACCGCCCGGGGCAAGGTGTCGAGCGGTCTGGCCCGACCCGATTTTTTCGATTGGGAAGAAACGATGCGCCAGCTGGCCGGCAGCACCCGGCCTGACGCGGTGGTCATCATGATCGCCGCCAACGACAACAAGACCATGACCCGGCCGGACGGCGCCAAGGTGGCCTTCGGCCGCCCGGGCTGGAAGGCGGAATATGCCCGACGCGTGCGCCGGCTGGTGGAACTGGCCCGGCAGGGCAATCCCCGGGCCCGCATCACCTGGGTCGGGGCACCGGTCATGGCCGATCCGCGCCTCAACGCCGACGTGGCCGCCATCAACGACGTCATTCGCCGGCAAGTGGACACGCTGCCCGACTGCCGGTTCGTGGACGTCTCCCGCACCCTGGCCGACGCCGCCGGCCACTACACCCCGTCCCTGCCGACCCCGCGCGGACCGCGCACCACCCGCACCCGCGACGGCGTCCATCTGACGCCCTATGGCGCCAAACTGCTGGCCGACGCCTGCCTGGCCGCCATGAGCCCGACCATGGCCTCCCTGACCCGCCCCTGAAACCAGCCACGGCCGCGGGGTGCGGCGCTTTACCGGCCAGGGGGAGCATGCTATGGGGGTCCATCATGGAAACGTTGCTCCTCAAAATCCTGGCGGTCCAAAACGAAATTCTGGCCACCCACCAGGAAATCCTGGCGGAGGTCCGGCTGCTGCGCCAGTCCTTGGAACAAAACGCCCCGGCGCCGGCTGTCACGGCCGCCCCGGCCCCGGTCGAGGAAGCGCCAGCCCCCATGGCTGCCGCCTTGCCGCGTCAGGACGAAGAAAGGCCCCAACCGGCCCCGACGCCAACCGCCCAACCGGTCGCCCCCGAGCCGATCAGCCCGCCGCCGCCGCCCGAACCCCGCCGACGGGCCCGCGGCATGCTCACCCTGGATGAGCTGACCGACCTGGGCGGTGAATTTCTGGATGCCGCACCCCGCTCCAAGACCTCGACCAAACCCATGGGCGCCGATCGCGATGCCCCGCTTCTGGACGGAATCAAGGCCAAAAACCGAGCCAAACGCGACGCCTTTGCCGAATTCGACCGCCTGCGCCACGACCGCTAGCGGGGACGGAAAAAACGCAGGCCAGAGTCGACCGGCAGATCTGCCGGCCCCCGGACACCGCGCATCGGTCTTCCCTGCCGCAAGACACCGGCCTTCCCGACCGCGCCCCCGCAGGCGCGCCCCCTGCCGGGCGGCACCCAGGGCCAAGGCCCTCGCTCGAAGCCGCTGCCCACTTCCCTGGCGGCTTTTTTGCCTCAAGCCTGCAATGGCACCTCCGCAAATCCTCTCGGGATTCCAAAGGGCGCGAGCCCTTCGGCCGCCGGAGGCGTTCTTGGCGCCCCCTTGTGCCTAGTCCCAATCAAGAAAAGAAGAAAAGAAGCTGCTCCGTCGGATGCACACCGGCGGAAGTGTCAAAAAGCGCTGCCCGGAAAAGACAGCGCCTCACCTGGATCGCCCGGACAGCACCGGCTGTTGGGCGCTCTTGCGTCAATTCCAGAACTTGGACAGGCAGTGCTTCACCTTGCCCCAGAAGCCGCACTCCTTGGCGGAGGCGCAGCAGGCCGTAGCGGCTGTCGGCAACGGTTCCTTGATCCAGCCGATGGTACGCGAAGTCTCCCCAGCGCCGTGGGCACTGCTGTCGAAAACCAACGGAATGTACGCCGGCGGTACCGCTCCGGGCTGGTTCGATTTTTTATAACGCGTATCGACGACATAACCGGTCACAGTATGAACCATCACGAACCCGGTTCCACTGCAACAAGTGAATTCCTCTTTGACGATCCCGTCTGTGAGATTCGTCACAGAGCAGTTGGCCGGCTTTTTGCCACATTCTGGGCAAACGACCGTCACCTTGTCCAACACACGTTTGGCCGCATCCATATCTTCCATAACCACACTCCTTCTTTCGCACCGGGCTCTCCCGCCCGGGAATTCCTGGATTGGTATGTCGTTATACAGTCTTTTGCAATCCATTCCCCCTTGGGGCAACTGATTAATGTGTTAATATTCCTGATGAAAAAAATAAAAAAAGTGCCGCAAAATCCGGACAACCGATGGCAGGAAGCCGCATACTCCCCGAAAACACGAAGGATTGCCGCTATCTTCGGCCGATTCCCGGGCTATTTGCGCGAAAAAGCCCAGGCCAGACGCCGCAATACGGCAGGGCTCGGCGTGTGGGGATTGAAGCCGGGAAGCGGAATGGGCAGGGTGTAGTCGGCGGCAAAAGGCGTGGCCGCGACAAGCTCGTTTATGGCATGGGCCAGCAGCACGGGCAGGGCCAGGACATCGGCGGCGTTGTAGGCGAGCAGGGTTTCCAGGATGGCCGGATCGCCCCGGCGCTCGTATTCCCGCCACAGCGCCACGGCAAAGTAGCCGTCGGCCCCGGTCAACGCGCCGCGCGTCACGCCGTAGCGCGCTTCGCATTTCTTGAGGCCGCCCTTGACACCGATGCCGCAAAGGACGCTGCGCAGGTCGATATGGGCCTTGGGCAGCACCGCTCCCAGGTGGGAGGCCAGGACCGGCGCGTCAAAGCACCGGCCGTTGAAGGTAACAAGCACCTTCTTTGCCAAAATATCGGTTGTGAAGGCCTCGAGGTTCTTGCCGTTGGCATAGGTCCGCACGGTCTCGCGCCCGTCGTAGAGGGACACGGCCGTGACCTCGTTGGCCGGGGTGCCGTCGGTTTCGATATCGACACAGGCCAGCGCGTCACGAAAATCGAAAAAAAGACGCCAGGCTTCGGCCGGGGGCAGCCGCTCCCCGAAATAATCGGCATCGCCGGCCGCCAGCCGTTCCCGGGACTCGTCCAGCCCGGCGCGCCAAGCGGCCATTCTGGCCGGATGGACCGGCAGCCGATCGGCCTGCGCCAAATCGTCCCAGCTGCGGATGCCAGCCGCCCACAGCCGTCGTTCCGTGACCGGGCCGAGGCCGGGCAGATGCAGGAAGGTATGCTCAAGCACGCCCGGACCTACCCCTTTCCGGCGGCCAGCTCAACCGGAACCAGCCGCAAGCGGCACCAAATCTGCATGAACGACGCCGACCCGGCCATTGTTGCCGCCGGACCACCGCCATTTTCCCAAGGAAGGAAGACATGCCCCGACCGATCGACGCTGAGAGCCAGAAACCGCGCCGACTTGCCCTTGCCGGGAAAGTGACCGAGACCGTTATCCCCCCCGAGCTGTACCGTCCCGGATCACTCCGGGCCGACTGCGAACGTTTGTCCCAGCCGGCCGAGCCCATGGCTGACGCCGATATTCTGAGTTTCCTCATCAAATATTTCCATGCGTCCCTGTACCCCGGCTCCGAAAATCACGCCGTGCCCCTGGCCGAGGCCAGCGACCTGCTCGCCCGGTTTTACGACCTGTGGACCGAGGGCGGCGACCGGCAAATACCCCTGGCCGGGGAGCGGAGCGCCTATCCGCTGCGCATGTTGGCCGATCTGCCCCGCACGGCCCATATTTTCCGGTCCGTGGCCAACCGCGCCCTGCCGCCCGATCTGGTACCCGATCCCTACCTGGGGTTCGATTGCGGCACGGGCAGCGGCATCCTTTTGACGGCGGCCTGGTTGCAGGCCAAGCGGAACGGTTGCGCGGACATCCGCCTCGTCGGCGTGGAATGCGACGCCGGCATGGCCGAGCGCACCAGCCTGCTGTTTCAGTCTCTGGGCATCGGGCAGGTCATTTCCGGCGACGCCCGGGACCCCGCGGTCCTGGCCGCCCTGCCCGAAGGCCAAGTGGCCTTCGTCGGCAACGAGAACGTGCCGGCGCCCACCTCCCGGGTCACGGCCGAACCGTTTTCCGCCATCCATGCCGCCCTGTTTACGGCCATGGCCCCGCGGCTGCGACAGGCGATCTTTTTCCCGGAAGCACTCGTGGTCCGGGACCGGGACGCGGAACTCGACGTGGTGCTCTCCAAAAACAACCGCTTCCAGCCGCCGCGCCATTACCGCTACCTGCGCCTGCGCCCGCGCTCCATCGTCATCGAGGGCCGACTCACCCGGCTGTGGCTGGTAGGCAAGGAATTCCGGAAGTACATCCCCGAAACCTGGCTGCGGGCCATGCCCGGGCGTTGGTAGGGGAAAAAAAGACGAAGCTGCCTCCGGCGGCCGGAGCCGAACGCCCGGCCGGCAGGCATGATGCCCCCGCCCGGGGACCATATTTATGAAACTTGTCCCCGGCAGGGGGCCCGGGGGGAATGATTCCCCCCGGCGGGTCCAGGGCAGCGCCCTGGCGGTGAGGGTCCGGGAGAGGCAGCGCCTCGCCCGGCCGCCGGAGGCAGCCGCCAGGCCCTAGGCCTGGCTTTCCTGCTGCATGTCCACGACCAGGCTTTGCAAGGTCCTGGCCTGGCTGGCCAGATCCTCCACGGCCTGGGCCGACTGGCCCATGGCCTGGGCCGTTTCTCCCGAAATACGGTTGATCTGATCCACGGTGCGACCGATTTCCTCGCTGGCGGCCGACTGTTCCTCGGCGGCCGTGGCGATGGAGCGCACCTGATCGGCGGCGGCCTCCACCAGGCCGACGATGGCCGCCAGGGCCTCGCCGGAACGTTTGGCCAAGTCGGTGGCTGCGCCCACGCTTTGCACGGCCCGGTCGAAATTGGCCACGTTTCTATGGGTCCCATCCTGGATGCCCCGGATGGCGGTGCCGACCTCCTTGGTGGCGGCCATGGTCTTTTCGGCCAATTTTCTGACTTCGTCGGCCACCACGGCAAAACCGCGTCCGGCCTCGCCGGCCCGGGCCGCCTCGATGGCGGCGTTTAAGGCCAGGAGATTGGTCTGGTCGGCGATGTCGGAAATGACCTCCATGATGGCGCCGATGCTTTCGGCCCGGCGGCCCAGATCGGCCATGTCTTCCTTCAGGGCCCGGGACTGGTCGGCGACGCCGCTGATGCCGGCCACGGCCTCGTTGACCACGGCCGCGCCCTCTTCGGCCTTGGCCCGGGCCTCTTCGGTGGTGGTCGCGGCCTGGGAGGCGCTTTTGGCCACGTCGAGCACCGTGCCGTTGAGTTGCTCCATGGAGGCGGCGGCATCCCCGGCCTGACGGGACTGGTCCTCGGCCCCGCGATGCGCCTGCTCGACCTGGGCGGCCAATTGCTGGGAGGCGGCGGTGACCGCTTCCACCACCCCTTCGACCCGGCCGGCGGCGTGGAGCATGCCCTCGGCCTTGGCTGTCTCGGCCAGACGGCAGGCCTCATCGGCTTTCCGACGCTCGATTTCGGCCTGGGCCGCCTCGGATTCGGCCTGTTCCCGGGCCGTGGCCACCTCGTCCATTCGGGTCTTGATATCCTTGGCCATGTTTGCAAGGGCGATGGCCAGGGTGCCGGTTTCGTCGTTCTGGCGCACCGCAAGGGTCTGGTCGATCCGACCTTGGGACACGGCGTGGGCAAAATCCACGCACCGCAGCAACGGGCGGGTCAGGGTGCGGGACAACCGCCAGGCCAAGACCGCGAAAAGCGCCATACAGGCCACCCCGGCCAGGCCGATATTGCGGATGATGGCGTCACGGGAGGCCAGGGCCTTGGAAATATCTATGCCGATAAAAAGCATGCCCACGATGGTCTGGCCGTTTTCGAGCGGCTGGTAGACCGTGCGGTACTCGCGACCGAAGATGACGTTGCCCCCGAAATAGGTCTCGCCGCCGCGCAGCACCTTGGCAAGGATGTCCGGATTGTCGAGTTTGGTGCCGACGGCCCGTTTGCCGTTGGTCTCGATGGAGGTGGCGATCCGGGTATCCCCCTGGAAGATGGTGGCCTCGGCGCCGAGATCCTTCTTGATGCCGTCGACCAGTGTGGTGTCCCCGGCCAGATTCTGTCCCACGACCACCACGCCGACCACGGCGTTGTTGCGCTTGACCGGCGCATAGGCCCGGATGGAAAAGCCTACGGTGTTTCCCGACTCGAGCAGGAAGCAGCCCTGCCCGCTCAAGGCCTGCTGGATGCCTTTCTGATTGTCGATCCTGTCGCCGGCCTTGTCCGAGTGTCCCCGGGCCACGACCTTGGCGGACGCATCGGTGAAAAGGATCAGATCGGCCTTGCCCCCGGCCAGAATCGACCGGCCGAGCGCGTGCAGCCGGGCCGTGTCGCCGGCCAGAATGCCGTCGACCACGGCATCCCGGGAAGCGTTGAACTGCGCCATTTCCAGAAAGGATTGTTCGTACGCCTTGAGCTGCCGGTCCACGACGTGGAGGTAGCTCTCCACGGTCTGGGCCGTGATCGCCTCATAGCCGTCCCGGATCAGGAAAAAGGCGACGCCTTGGATGCTGGCCACCGTGGCGACGACCGAAAGGATAACGAGGCACAGGATTTTCGTGGAAATGGAGATCCGCATAGATTCCCCTCCGTGGGATTCCCAGCGGCCCGGCCATCTCGACGTATCGTTCCGAGACCCGCAGCTTTCCGAACCTGCCTCGCGGCAGGGGTGGCTTGATGGGGAATTTTTCTTTAGCAAGGAGGGGGAGTGGAAACAAGTTTTTATTTTAGTGTGTACTTTTTACACATCACGTTTTTTTCATCGGCAACGCCTTATATATCATTCCAATGCTATGTATCAGCAGACCAGATACCATATTCGCTTCCGGCACCGCATCCTGTATCGTCTCCTGCATGTCTCCCGATCTAGAAGCACCTATTCCTTCCTTCGTCTCCGTCCCCTGACAAAGCTCCCCCACTCGCGCCCAATGCATCAGAAACGTAGGGGAAAGATACTACGATCCCTTCCGTGATATCGGACTTCCGTATAGTTTCTTCTCCCGCCGTCGCGTCAACCACCAGCCGAGGCGCTCATGGAATGGCCGCGCGCCCACCCGCTGGCCGCCGGAAGCTCCCCCCCGTGCGGGCGTTGCCGCCAACCCAAAATCGCAAATCACGTCCCGCCCGCTTCCTTTCGGCCCGGCCTTCACGTATGTACGGGAGACTCCCAGACCACGCGGCCAGGCCCCCTTGACTTGCCCGCAAAACCCCCTTAGCCCCCCCCCATGCGCCAACCCATCGAACTCGAAAACCATTGCCAAACCACCAGATTGCCAAACGGCGTCCGCGTGGCCACCGAATATATGCCCCAGGCCAAAACCGTCAGCCTCGGCCTGTGGATCGAGGCCGGCTCCCGCCACGAAGCCCCCGGCCAGGAAGGCATGGCCCATATCTGGGAACACATGGCCTTCAAGGGCACCACCTCCCGGGATACCCTGACCATCGCCAAGGAACTCGATCTCCTCGGCGGGCTGGCCAACGCCTACACCTCCCGCGAGGTCACCTGCTATTATATCCGCGTCATGGACGCCCATCTGCCCCGGGCCTTCGACATCATGACCGACATCGCCCTGCACCCGGTCCTCGACCCCGAGGAGCTGCACCGGGAACAAGGCGTCATCCTCCAGGAAATTTCCATGGTGGACGAGACGCCCGAGGACAAGATCAACGAGGAATTCTGGCAGGCCGCCTGGGAGAATCCGGCCGTGGCCCATTCCATCACCGGCAATGCCGCCAGCGTCTCCGCCGCTACGCCCAGGTCGCTTCTGTCTTGGCGGCGCGAGCACTACCAGCCGTCCGCCCTGACCATCGTGGCCGCCGGCGCCATCAGCCACGAAACGCTGGCCGGCATGGCGGCCCGGGCCCTGGACCTGCTGCCCCCCGGCGTCGTCACCGCCCCGTCTCCGGCCGGAAACTATCGCCCGCCGCGCCTGGCCATTCGCCGGGACTGCGAACAACATCACGTCATCCTGGCCTTTCCCTCGGTCGGCAACACCAGCCCCCACCGCTACACCCACGCCATCCTGGCCACCCTGCTCGGCGGCAACATGTCCTCCCGGCTCTTCCAGGAAGTGCGCGAAAAGCGCGGGCTGGCCTACAATATCGACGCCAGCGTCAATGCCCTGGCCGAGGCCGGACTGCTGGAAATCCAGGCCGCCGTCGATCCCGAGCGTACGCACGAACTGCTCACCGTGGTGCGCGGCGAACTCGATGCCCTGGCCGACGGCCGCATCACCGCCGCCGAACTCCACCACACCCGCGAACACTTGAAGGGCCTGCTCTATCTCGGCGCGGAATCCACCGAAAACCGCATGATGCGCCTGGCCAAAAACACCCTCATCTTCGACCGCCACATCCCCCTGGAAGAGACCGCCGCCGCCATCGATGCCGTCAGCCTGGACGATCTGATCCGGACCGCCCGGGAGATCTTCGATCCGGCCAAGGCCGGCCTGTGCGTCCTTGGCCCCAAGGCCCAAATTCCCTAACGGACGGAGGTACGCCCCGTGAACGATTCCACCGTCTCTTACGCCATCGGCGCAGGCACCCTCAAACTCCTCCTCGGCGACATCACCCGTGACGACGCCGACGCCATCGTCAATGCCGCCAACTCGGCCCTGGCCGGCGGCGGCGGCGTGGACGGCGCCATCCATCAGGCCGCCGGCCCCAAGCTCCACCCGGCCTGCCAGGAAATCATCGCCAAAATCGGCCACCTGCCGGCCGGCGACGCCGCCATCACCCCCGGCTTCAACCTGCGGGCCAAATACATCATCCACACCGTCGGCCCCATCTGGCACGGCGGCACTGACGACGAAGACGCCAAGCTCCGGTCCGCCTACGTCAAATCCATCGACCTGGCGGCGGCCAACGGCTGCCAAAGCGTCTCCTTCCCCGCCATCTCCACCGGCGTCTACCATTTTCCCGTGGACCGGGCCGCCCCCATCGCCCTGGGCGCCATGGCCCAGGCGTTGACCGACGGCACGGTGCAGGAGATCCGCCTCTACCTCTACGGGAAACACGACTACGAAACCTGGCACGCCGTGGCCGACACGCTGTTCGGGGAAGAAAAGAGAAGAGGCCTCCGGCGGCCGGGGGCATGATGCCCCCGGACCCCTCGCCGGGGAGAGGGCTTCCAAGCCGGGCCCCGGCCTGATAGGTTGCCCCCGTCGCGAAGCGTAAAAAAAGTTTCAGGGAAAGAGCGGGTCCGGGGGAGAAAACCCCCTTTGCAAAGGGGGTTTTCTCCCCCGGTTCTTCTCCGCTCCGAAGGGACAATCTATGGAATTACACGGAACAACGATTCTGGCCATTTTGACCGACAAGGGCGTGGCCATGGCCGGCGACGGCCAGGTGACGCTCGGCCAGTCTGTGGCCATGAAGCACAGCGCCCGCAAGGTCAGGCGCATTTATAAGGATAAGGTGGTCGCCGGTTTTGCCGGCGGCACGGCCGACGCCTTTACGCTGCTCGAACGGTTCGAGGCCAAGCTGGAGGAATGCGGCGGCAATCTGGTCCGGGCCAGCGTGGAGCTGGCCAAGGATTGGCGCAAGGACAAGTATCTGCGCCGTCTGGAGGCCATGCTCATCGTGGCCGACGCCGAACATGTGCTCATGCTTTCGGGCAACGGCGACGTCATCGAGCCCGACGACGGCGTGGCGGCCATCGGTTCCGGCGGTCCCTACGCCCTGGCCGCCGCCCGGGCGCTGCTGCGGGAGACAACCCTCGGGGCCGGTGAAATCGTGGCCAAGGCCATGGCCATCGCCTCGGAAATCTGCGTCTACACCAACGACCACATCGTAGTGGAAACGCTCCCCCGGTCGCCGTCCTGAGCCTCGCCCGCTCCACACGAACGGGTTTCCAAAGGGCGCTGCCCTTTGGCCGCCGGAGGCATTCTTCCCGCCACATTTTGCATCCAGCCTTTATCGAGGAAGTCCATGCAATCGAATTTGACGCCGCGTGAAATCGTATCGGAACTCGACAAGTACGTGATCGGTCAGAAAGAGGCCAAGCGCATGGTGGCCATTGCCATGCGCAACCGCTGGCGCCGCCAGCAGATCGAGCCGGCCCTGCGCGAGGAGATCGCGCCGAAAAACATCATCATGATCGGCCCCACCGGCGTCGGCAAGACCGAGATCGCCCGACGGCTGGCCAAGCTGGCCGGCTCGCCCTTCTTCAAGGTCGAGGCCACCAAGTTCACCGAGGTGGGCTACGTGGGCCGCGACGTGGAGTCCATCATCCGCGACCTGATGGAGATCGGCGTCAATCTGGTGCGCAAGGAAGAGCTGGCCCGGGTGGCGGCCAAGGCCGAAAAAGCGGCCGAGGAACGTCTGCTCGACCTGCTGTTGCCCGAATCCCAGCGACCGCCGGTCGGCGCCATCGAGATGCCGGCCTCCCTGGAGACGCCGCAACGCTTGGCCGACACGGGCCTGTCCACCCGGGAAAAGCTGCGCAAGCTCTGGCGCGAGGGCAAGCTCGACGACCGGATGGTGCCGGTGGAGGTGTCGGTCCCTTCGCCCCAGGTCGAGATCATGTCCATGCCGGGCATGGAGGACATGGGCATGCAGTTCAAGGACATGTTCTCCAAGATGTTCCCCCAGCACAAAAAAACCCGCACCATGCGGGTGCGGGAAGCCTACGAGGTGCTGTTGCAGGAGGAATCCGAACGGCTGGTGGACATGGACAAGGTGGCCGAAACGGCCAAGGACCGCGTGGAACAGACCGGCATCGTCTTCATCGACGAAATCGACAAGATCTGCGGCGGCAAAGGCGGCGGTCAGGGGCCGGACGTGTCCCGCGAGGGCGTGCAGCGCGATCTGTTGCCGGTAGTCGAGGGCTGCGTGGTCAACACCAAGTACGGCATGGTCAAGACCGACCACATCCTCTTCATCGCGGCCGGGGCGTTCCACTTCTCCAAGCCGTCGGACCTGGTGCCGGAATTGCAAGGCCGGTTTCCGCTCAGGGTGGAGCTGACGCCGCTTTCGGCGGAGGATTTCTACCGCATCCTGACCGAGCCGCAAAACGCGCTCACCGTGCAGTACCGGGCGCTCATCGGCACCGAAGGCGTCACCTTGACCTTCACCGACGAGGCCCTGCGCGAGGTGGCGAATTTCGCCTGCAAGGTCAACGAGGAGACGGAAAATATCGGAGCCAGGCGCCTCTATACCATCATGGAAAAAATCCTGTCCGATCTTTCCTTCGCCGCTTCGGACCAGTCCGGCCAGGCGGTGACGGTGGACCCGGACTACGTGCGTGCCAAGCTCGCCGACGTGGCCACGGACCGGGATTTGTCCCGCTACATCCTTTAACGACGCGGAGCAGTCATGGGACGGGAACACGCCAAGGCCCGGCTTCTGCTCGAAGCCCTGCCCTATATCCGGCAATTCTACGGCCAGACGGTCGTCATCAAATACGGCGGCCATGCCATGGTGGACGAAGAGCTGCAAAAAAGCTTCGCCTTGAACATCATCCTGCTCAAATACATCGGCATCAACCCGGTGATCGTCCACGGCGGCGGGCCGCAGATCGGCGACATGCTGGGGCAGCTCGGCATCGCCAGCGAATTTCGCCAGGGGCTTCGGGTCACCGACGACGCCACCATGGACGTGGTGGAGATGGTGCTCGTCGGCAAGGTCAACAAGAACATCGTCAACCTGCTCAACCTGAACGGCGGCACGGCGGTCGGCCTGTCCGGCAAGGACGGCCGGCTCATCACCGCCCGCAAGCTCGAAATGGTGATCGAAAAGGGCGACGCCCCGCCGGAAATCATCGACCTCGGCAAAGTCGGCGAGGTCACGGGCATCAACACCGCCCTTATCACCACCCTCCTCGGCCAGGGATTCATCCCGGTCATCGCGCCGGTCGGCGTGGACGAAGCCGGGGCGACCTACAACATCAACGCCGACAGCGTGGCCGGGGCCGTGGCCGCGGCCATGGGCGCCAAGCGCCTGGTGCTCTTGACCGACGTGTCCGGCGTGCTCGACAAGGACAGGACCCTCATTTCGTCCCTGGACATCCAGGAGGCCAAACAGGCCATGAACGACGGCGTCCTGACCGGCGGCATGATCCCCAAGGTCAAATGCTGCCTGGAGGCCGTGGAGGCCGGCGTGGAAAAGGCCCATATCCTGGACGGCCGGGTCGAAAACTGCATCATCCTGGAATTCTTCACCACCTCCGGCATCGGCACCGAAATCATGTGCCGCCGTTGCGCGGTGTAGGCAGAAAAGACGAAGAGGCCTCCGGCGGCCGGGGGGCATGATGCCCCCCGGACTCCCTCGCAAAATTTATAAATATAGCCGAATCAGGAGGCTGGGGGGAATGCCCCCTCCGGCAGGTTCGGGCAGTGCCCTGACGGTGAAGGGCTCAGCCGGCCGGCGTGGCCAACCGCTCGCCCAGGGCAAACGCCTTGGCGCAGTCCTGGGGAAAGACGTCCTCGCGGCGCTTGGCCTTGGCTGCGGCGTCCCAGACCGTGGAGAGATACTTGGAATAGTCATCGAACTGGTACGTGTCCGTGGCGAAGAAAAGCTCGCAGCGCCCGAACACCCGGGCCAGGGTGATCCGCATCCGGCTGATGGCCTTGTCGTAAGAATAGGCCTGGATGTCCTGTTCCCGGACGTTCATCGTGTACACGAGGGCCGTGCGGATCTTTCGGGGAAAGATCGAGGCATAGCCCGGAGTATAGGTGGCGAACGGGAAAACCAGCCGCTCCAGACAGGAACGAAATTCCCCTGTTTCCGCGCCGAAATAGATGGGGGTGCCCAGGATCAGGGCGTCGGCCGCGAAGGCCCGGTCCAAAACCGGCGTCAAGCCGTCCTTGACGGCACAGCGACCGTAGTTTTTACCGCCGATCCGCTTGCACTCGAAACAGCTCCGGCAGCCTTTGTAGTCGAGATCGTAGAGATGCACGAGTTCCGTGGTCGCGCCCTTGGCGGCGGCCCCGGCCAGGACTCTTTCGAGCAGCGTCGCGGTATTCCACTTTTTCCGCGGGCTGCCGTTTATGGCAAGAACGTTCATGTGGCCTCCTTGAACAAGCACAGGGCTCCATACGCTCTTCGGGAAGGAGAACACAATCCCTTCGCACTCTATACGGAGATCGGCTTCGGGAACCGGGGGCATGAGCTCCCCGGCCGGCCAGGTGGCGTCCGGTGCCTTCGCAGCCTACCGCACCAGGGAGACCGCATCCTCGCCGTCGAGTTCGACCACGGCCACGTCCACGTGCTCGCCCTGGGCGGTATGGACCTTTTTGCCCACGTAGTCCGGCTGGATGGGGAGTTCCCGATGGCCGCGGCGGTCGATCAGGACGAGCAGTTCCACCCGTTTGGGCCGGCCATAGTCCAGCACGGCCTCCAGGGCGGCCCGGATGGTACGGCCGGAAAAAAGCACGTCGTCCACCAGCACGACGTCCGTATCGGTCAGGGGGAAAGGGATATCCGATTCCGCCACCTGCGGCTGGACATCACTTTTCGTCCAATCGTCGCGGTAGAGGTTGATGTCGAGCTTGCCCAGGGGGACTTCGCAACCGAGCTTGGCCTCGATCAGGGTCTTGAGCCGCGAGGCCAGTTCCGCGCCGCGCCGCTGGATGCCGATCAGGGCCAGGCCGCATCCATGGTCATGCCGCTCGATCAGTTCGGAGGCCAGCCGCTCCAGGGTGTGGGCCATTTCAGCGGCCGTCATCAGGATCTTCTGTTTCGTCATGCGCATCTCCCGCCCTTCCCCGGCCTCTATCCCAAAGCCGCCACGTCTGGCAATGGCGCCGCCCCGGGACGGGCTTGGCCAAGGGCGCAGGCCCTTTCCGACAGCGGGACGCATCGGCCTGCGGAAAAAAAATTGAACCGACGGGGAAGCGTTCAGGGCGTCCTCTGGGGTTCCGGCCCCGTCGGCCTCGCCGGCCAGAAGCGGCCGAGGCATGGATGTGCGTCCTAACATATTTAAATATCTAACTCTATTTTATTGCCACCTGGTTGCGTACAAAAACCTGAACGGTATCTCCGCCCCTTTCCCGGCGACGTAAAAGGTTTTGTACCCGAGGAGGCCCTCCTCGGGGCCCAAACCGGCGTCTGTGGCTACAAAGGATTTATAACACTATGATATTATACATTTTAATTATTTTTTTCGACATTGGCACGCTTCTCGCTATAGGGAAATCATCCTTCCTCCAAAACGGAAATTTTGAAGAGCGGCTCCAGGATGGCTACCTGGAACCGCTCTTCACGTTGTGGGGTGTCCGTTCTGGGATTAATCCTCCGAGCGGGCCGAAAAAGGTTGCCAAGGTGGGAGGCTTAGGATAATGACCTCTTCTCACGCCGCCGAGGTAGCTCAGTCGGTAGAGCAGGGGACTGAAAATCCCCGTGTCGGCAGTTCGATTCTGTCCCTCGGCACCAGAAATTTTAAAGGGGCCAGCCCAAAGGCTGGTCCCTTTTTCGTTGAAACGGTGTCCCCCACGCCCGACAAAAGGATGCCCCGTCCGTCGCCCCTGCCGTCGCTCATTTTTATAAAAAAAACGAGAAGAAGGGAGCAGGGACAAGGGCCGTGAAGGCGCCTGGACTGCCCTGGGCCAGGCCAGCAGCCTCGCAGCCTGAAGGGGAGCGCCCAAAGGGATAGTGCCCGTTCCGAGATGTTTTAAGGAAATATGTCTTTACATTCTTCTGAACATGCGTATCTAAGAAGAGTCAGTTATTCAACCGTGCATAGTTTTTTTGGATCTTGGGCTTTTTCAGTGTGCAGCTCCAAGCGATGCGAAAAAAAAATGCCAAAAACCGGAGCAATAGCCCATGTCTAAGAAACTCTATGTTGGTAATCTTTCCTTCAATTCCACTGAAGACGACATCCGTACCCAGTTCGCCACGTTCGGCGAAGTCATCAGCGTCAATCTCATCACCGACAGGGAAACCGGCCGCCTTCGCGGCTTCGGCTTCGTCGAGATGGACGAGGAAGGCGCCCGGGCGGCTATCCAGGGAATGGACGGCAAGGATTTCGGCGGCCGCAATCTGAAAGTCAACGAAGCCGAGGACAAGCCCCGCTCCGGTGGTGGCAGCGGTCGCGGCGATCGCCGCTGGTAGGCCTGTAAGGCCCGCGAGCGACTTCCGATAAAAGCAAAGGGCCAGGACGTGTTCCTGGCCCTTTTTTTAAGCGTTTTCCGATCAAAGGCCATCCCGGCAATCTCCCTGGCCCCGCCGTGAACGGCTGGAAGTCGCCAGGACGATCAGGTTTGTAACGCCCCTTGCTCCCCTCTCCCCTCCTTGCTCTGCCAACCAGCTTCACCTGTCTTTTGTCCAACCCCTGGCCACTCTCGAATCCACTGCACACGTGCCTGTTCCCGCGATTTTTTCGGGGAATGGCGCTTCAGAATCAAAATTATCAGGGGATTCCAAAGGGTCACCCCCTTTGGCCGCCGGAGGCGTTCCCTCCGGCCATTGGGCAGCGCGCCCCTTCCGGTGGGCGCCACGGGGCTGGGCAACCAGCCTCCCTCAGGCCGGGAAGAGGTTGTTGATCTTGCAGGCCGCGCAGGCCGCGCCGAAGCCGTTGTCGATATTGACCACCGTCACCCCGCTGGCGCAGGAAGTGAGCATCCCCAGCAGGGCGGCAATCCCGGCAAACGAGGCGCCATACCCCACCGAGGTGGGCACCGCCACGATGGGCTGGGACAAAAGCCCCCCGATGACGCTGGCGAGCGCGCCCTCCATACCCGCCACCACGATGATGACCCGGGCCTTGCGCATTGCGTCGAGCCGGTCCAACAACCGATGCAGCCCCGCCACGCCCACGTCGGGGATGACAAAGGCCCGGCTGCCGAACATCTCGCAGGTCACCCGGGCCTCTTCGGCCACCGGCAGATCGGAGGTGCCGGCGGTGACGATGGCGATCTCCCCGTCGCGGAAGGTGCGCTCGCCCCGGGTGAGAACCAGGGTGCGTCCCAGGGGATCGTACCGGGCTTCGGGGCACAGGGACCGCACAAGCCCGGCCGTCTCGGGCGATACGCGGGTGGCCAGGACATTGCCATAGTCGCGCATGCGGACGAATATCTCGCCCACCTGTGCCGGGGTCTTGCCCTCGCCGTAGATCACCTCGGGAAAGCCGTTTCGCAGCGAGCGGTGCAGATCGATCTTGGTGTGGCCAATGTCCAGGTAGGGGAAGTCGCGCAGCCACTCCATCCCCTGCTCCACGGAAAGGCTGCCGTCCCGGATGCCGGCCAGCAATTGCTTCAACGCGTCTTGCGTGTCCATGGTCTTCTCTTTTGTGCGCCTAGGCGGGGCCGTTGAGGCTGCCCATGCGGTAGCCGGCCAGGTCCACGGTCACGTACCGATAGCCCAACGCCTTGAGCCGGGCATCGATGCCATGGCGCCTGTCCGCTTCCAAGATTTCGGCCACCCGTTCGCGCGGGACTTCGATGCGGGCAAGGTCGCCATGGCTGCGCAACCGCACCGTCGCGAACCCCAACTCCCGAAGGAAGCTTTCGGCCTGGTCGATGCGTCGCAGCGCGGCGTCCGTGACGCGGGTGTCATGGGGAAGACGCGAGAGCAGACACGCCCCGGCCGGCTTGTCCCAGACAAGGCCCTGCTCCCGGGAAAGCTCCCGGATGTCCTGCTTGGTCAAATCCTCCGCCAAAAGCGGGCTCTCGATGCCAAGCTCGCCCAACGCCCGCATCCCCGGACGGTAGTCGTCCAGATCGTCCAGATTGGTCCCGTCCAGGACATGGGCGATGTTTTCCTGGGCGGCCACTTCCGTCAGCAGGCGAAAAAGGATCCGTTTGCAACGGTAGCAGCGGTCCGGCGGGTTGGTGCGGAGTTCCTCCGGAAAGGGGACCGCAACCAGCAGATGGCGAACGCGCATGGCCCGAGCCGTGCGCTTGGCGTCCTCGATCTCCGCTTCCGGCATGTACGCCGTGACCAGGGTGGCGGCCAGGACGCCGTCTCCCAGGGCTTGCCGGGCGGCATGGAGCAGAAACGTGCTGTCCAACCCGCCCGAGAACGCGACCACGGCGTTGCCCAGGGAGCACAGCCCGCCCAGCAGATGCCGATACTTTTCGGAGGCTCTCATCCGGTCCGCTCCTTGGTGTGCCGGCCGATACAAGCGTAAACATCGGCCAAGGGGATGCCGTGGCGCCGGGCGATCTCCCGACACTCCTCCAGCTCCGGCTTGGAACGAATCACCTTCCCGCCCAGCAGGGCGTTTTTCATGGTCACGGGCCCGAGCGGGGTGTCCAGGCGCTCGAAGGTTATGTCCAAGACCGTCTTGTCCAAAGGGAAGCTTTTTATCCCCAGGGTCGTGGTGTGGCGCAGCAGAAGCGCCTTGAAGCGTTCCTCGTCCGCGGCGGAGCACAACAGCGAAACGCAGGTGCCCGGCCGGTTCTTCTTCATCAGGATGGGGGTAAAGTGGACGTCCATGGCCCCGTGTTCCAGCAGAATATCCATGGCCACGCCCAGCATCTCGGCGGTCATGTCGTCGATGTTGCATTGCAGGAGGCGGGCCGGCCGCACCGAACCGACAGGAGACACCGGGCGGGCCAGGTGGACCCGCAGAACGTTGGGAAGCGCCGTGTCCCGGTGGCCGATGCCATAGGCGGTCTTTTCCGTCACCAGCGCCGGGGCGTCGGTGAACGTGTCCACCAAAACGGCCAGGATGGCCGCGCCCGTGGGCGTGGCGGTCTCCTGCCTGACCGCGCCCCGGGTGGTCGGGATTCCCTGGAGGATTTCCACCGTGGCCGGCGCGGGGACCGGAATGAGGCCGTGGGCGCACCGGACGAAGCCCCCCCCCAGTTCCACCGGGGACGACCACACCGCGCCCACGCCCAAACGATGATAACAGATGGCCGCGCCCACGATGTCCACGATGGCGTCGGTGGCCCCGACTTCGTGGAAATGGACTTCGCTCACCGCCTTCCCGTGGACCCGGGCCTCGGCTTCGGCCATTTTCCGGAAAATGGCCAGACTGGTCTCCTTGACCGCCGCATCGAGCGTACTGCCCAGGATGATCGCCTCGACGTCCGCGAGGGTGCGGTGCGGCCCATGCCCGGGATGGGGCTCCGGCGGGGTTCCTCCGTGGCCGTGACTCTGCCCGTGGCCGGCCGGGGATGCGGCCGGCGGGACGACCACGTCCACCCGGGTGCCGTGGATGCCGTGGCGGGAATCGGCGGTCACGTGCAACGCGAATTCATGGTCCAGGCCGAGCTTCCCCAGTTCGGCCCGCAGATATTCCGGGGCAACGCCCAGGTCGATCATGGCGGCCAGGTTCATGTCGCCGCTGATTCCGGCGAAACAGTCGTAATACAGTATTTTCATGGCTCGATGCGCTTGTGCGCCTGTTTGGGATGGATGCCGTGCGCCGTGGCCCCGGTCGGGACGGCGGGCCGACGAACGCCCAACCGCCCCTGGCGGCTACGCGGGCTCGGTCTTGAACAGCCGGCGCACCTCAGCCAACCGTTCCAGGAGGTCCGGTCCCTCCATCTCCGCAGTGACTTTTTTGAGAAATTCTGTGATTTCAATATGTTGCGGGCATTTCTCAAGGCAGGTGCCGCAGGCCACACAATGCGAGGCGAACCCGGGATCGCTGTTGGTGACGATGCCTCCCACCGATGCGATATACAGGGATTTCGCCTCGTCGGCATTCCCGAACATGTGCATCTTATTGTATAAATCGAAGCACTTGGGAATCTGCACGCCCGCCGGACAGGGCATGCAGTAGCCGCAGCCCGTACAGCCCACCTGCATCAGTTCCTTGTAGGTTCGCCCGGCGCGATCCACCAGCTCCAGTTCCTCTTCGGTCAAGGAGCCGGCCTGGGCCTCGCTGGCGATAGCCAGATTCTGTTCGATGTGGGCTTCCTCGTTCATGCCCGAAAGAACCACCGTGACCTCCGGGTGGTTCCACACCCAGCGCAGGGCCCAGGCCACCGGGGTGCGACGGGTTTTGGCCTCGGCCCAGATCGCGGCCACGGCCGGAGGCGGGGTGGGAAGGCCCAGGTTGCCGCCGCGCAGGGGTTCCATGATGACCACGCCCATCCTTTTGGACGCGGCGTATTCGAGGCCTTCCGTGCCGGCCTGAAACTGTTGGTCCAGGTAGTTATACTGAATCTGGCAGAACACCCAGTCGTAGGCGTCGACGATGCGCTTGAAATCCCCGGCCAGCCCGTGAAACGAAAAGCCGGCGTTGACGATGCGGCCGTCCTTTTTCGCCTGATCGAGAAAGTCACGGATGCCGAGCGTCGCGAGGCTGTCCCACACTGCCCCCTCAAGGGCGTGGATCAGGTAATAGTCGATGTGGTCGGTTCCCAGCCTTTGCAACTGGGCGTTCAAATACTTGTCCATGTCCGCACGGCTGTCGATGCACCACGAGGGCAGCTTGGTGGCGAGCCTGACCCGCTCCCGGTAGCCCGCCGAAAGGGCCTTGCCGAGCAGCGGCTCGCTTTCCCCCCCATGGTAGGGCCAGGCCGTGTCCACGTAGTTGACGCCATGGTCGATGGCGCCGCGGATCTGGGCGATGGCCCGCGCCTCGTCGATGGTTCCCCCCGCCATGGGCAACCGCATGCAGCCAAAGCCGAGGATGGAGAGCTTGTCCCCGTTTTGCGGCATCCTTCTGTAGAGCATCACGATTCTCCTTGTCGTTGCGGCGTGTTGTTTCCGTCCGGCCTCGCGCTGCCGACCGTAGCGACGTTGCCACCATACGCGAAGGGGAAATGGGGCGGAACGTCCATTCCTGCAGAAGAGTTGCCTGATCCCGTCACTCGCGGGCGAGCGCAAGCGCGCCGGGCGCGCCATGGGGGCCCAGGAAACGCCGCCGGCGGCCAAAGGGCGCGAGCCCTTTGGAATCCCGAGAGGCTTTGAGGCGTTCCACTTTCGGGACCGCTGCACAATTGCGCCATGGGAAATGCCTCCGGCGGCCAAAGGGCAAAGCCCTTTGGAAACCCGAGAGGATTTGAGACCGTTGCAGTTCCAGGATCGGGGCATCTCCATGCCGCCATGGAATTGTGCCGCGGTCTCATTTCAGGCTTGCGGCAAAAAAAGCCCTCCAGGGAATGACGCCACAGCCTCCCCATTAAAATTCATAAATAATTCCGGTTTGTTAGTGTTGTTACGCACACCACGATTCGAGGGAAAGGGCCTTGGCGGGAGCCGCAGCTTGCCTCCGCGATGCTGCCCGAGTCCGGCCACCTTGCCGCAAAGCGGCACCACGGCAGCGCCGGAATTTTACGTATGCTGCGTCACCTGCTGCCGCAACCCCTTGATATCGCGCAACGGCGGCGCGCCGAACAGGCGGCTGTACTCGCGGTTGAACTGGGAATGACTTTCGTAACCGACCTGAAAGGCCGCCGATGCCGCATCGAGGTGGTCCGCGAGCATCAGTCGCCTCGCTTCGTGCAGCCGCAACGACTTCTGGAACTGCAACGGGCTCATGGATGTTACGTCCCTGAAGTGACGGTGGAAGGTCGAAGGACTCATCAGGGCGTAGGCAGCCAAGGCATCGATATGGAGCGGCTGGTTGAAATTGTCCTTCAACCAGTCGATGGCCTGGGCGATCTGGTGGCCCTGGGTCCCCGTCGCCCCGATCTGCCGGAGGCGTTCCCCCTGGTCCCCCACAAGCAGACGGTAAAGGATTTCCCGCTGCACGAGCGGAGCAAGCATCGGGATATCGTCCGGCGTATCAAGCAAATCGATCAACCGCAGGAAAGCATTGAGCAGCGGGACAGTCACCTCGCTGACGGCCATGCCACGACTGGCCTGTTGGGGGCTGGGCAGGGGGACATCCCGGTCTACCATCATTTGGGCAATCGAACGCCGGTCAAGCCGCAACACCAATCCCAGGAAGGGTTTCTCCCTGCTTGCTTCAATAATCTGCGAAACGACCGGCAGATCGACGGCAGTGATGAGGAAATGATACGCATCGTAGGTATAGCTCTCTTTTCCGAGCAATACGCGTTTGGCCCCCTGAGCGACCAGGCAAAGACTCGGCTCGTGCATATAGCTCGACAGCTCGGTAGGGGATTCCCATTGACGCAGCGAGAGGGCCGGTATGGCCGTTATCAGCCGTCCGTTCTTCACCGTCCAGCGGGCAATGCCTTCACCAAGAGAGTTGCGGGCAATCTTCAAGTCATCCGGAGTCCATACCTGAGGAGACCCTGGGGCTTTCATTGTCGCACTCCTTGCTTTGACCTTATACGGGACATCATCATCGCCCTGCAAGCGTGTCGGCTCTGGTCAAGCCAGGTGCGCGCCGTCGTATCACGCGTATTGCGCGCTGCCGTTGGAAAGCCTGCGCCGCACGTGGTTGGCGTTATCCGCCTCTTTCTGCCCACCCGCGGATTCGAGCCCGGCGCGGGGTCTTTCGAACCGGGCCGCGCGGCAGGCGGACCAACCGCGGCATCCGCCTGTCCGCCGCCGCTCGCGCCGCGGCGCCGCCACGGCAGGCAAACGCCCTTCCCCGGCCCGTGCCTTGCAAGCAAGGCGCACCGTGCCGCTAACGTATGCAGCCGGCCCCTGGAGGGAGGGCTGGGTGCCGCTTTTGGCGATGTGCCTCTTGAGGCCCTTCAATTTCCCAACCGGCTCCGACCGGCGGGTCCGGGAGAGCTTACAATTCCTGGCGCGTGGGCCGGAAGAGGATTTCGTTGACGTCCACATCGTCCGGCTGGCTCATGGCGAAAGCGACTGCCCGGGCGAACGACGCGGCAGGAATGGCGACCGCCGCATAGAACTTGCGGATGCGTTCCCCGGTAGCGGGTTCCGCCACGCTGTTGGGCAGCTCCGTCGCAACCGCGCCAGGCGAGATCACCGTCGTGCGGATGTTGTAGGGCTTCACTTCCTGGCGCAGGCCTTCGGAGAGGGCCCGCACGGCATATTTCGTTGCCGAATAGACGGCGGAGCCGAGATGCACCGTATGGCCGGCCACAGAGGAGACATTGATGAAATGCCCGGATTGCTGCTGCTTCATATACGGCAGAGCGGCGGCGATGCCGTAGAGCACGCCCTTGATGTTGACGTCGATCATCCGTTCCCATTCCTCGACTCTGAGGTTTTCAAGGAGCGACTGCGGCATCAGCCCGGCGTTGTTGATCATGACGTCTATGCGTCCGTAGGTGGAAACGGCGGTATCGACCAGCCGCTTCACGGCGTCACGGTTCGTGACGTCTGTCGTTACGGCAAGCGCCTTGCCGCCCTTGCTCGCCAACGCATCCGCCAACGCCCGCAGGCGTTCGGCGCGGCGTGCCCCCAACACAACGATTGCCCCCTGCGCGGAGAGCAGGGTGGCGGTTGCCTCGCCCAACCCGCTGCTCGCCCCCGTGATGACGACGACCTTGCCTTCGATAGGATTCGCGATCATGCCTTGTCTCCTCCTGTTTTCTGTCGGTTCGCGGCAGTACTTCCTCGCTTCCCGGCGTCTGCGCGCGTGCGCCCTGCCGCTCCGGCGCCGCCCATGCCTATGACGGAAAGCCGCACCCCGTTCCGCCTTGTCCTTTCCGGCCGGCACGCCAAGTTCCCGCAGGCGGCTAGACGGAGTGCCGGATGCTCAGGACCGCATCGAGGAGAAAGACGTCCGTCAGCAGCGTCCGCACGTGCAGCGAGGCGTTGAGATTGTCGATGAGCTGCGAGGAAAGGCGCGGTTGGACCAGCACAAGTTCCATGGCCGCCAGGGCCTTGGCCGTATCCGCGCCAAGAACGTCGAGAAAGGCCTGGTAGTGCCGCTTGGGGGCGAGATCCATGGCTGCAACCGCCGCGGCATAGGCGCCGGGCAAACCGCCGGCGGCGTCCACCGCCCGGGAAAGCAGTTCCCGCAACGGCGCGCCGCCATGGCTTTCCCGGTCGTCGGCAATGCCCTGGGCCGCGTAGGCGAGCATGAACTCGTAGCATTCCTCGATGGCGTCGCAACGTCCGGCAATATCGTCAAATTCCGTCATGGGTGGCTGTCTCCGTCAGGCAGTATTGACTGGATCGGACCCCGCCGCTCCAGCGGGCGGGGTCGTGGTGGGTGAGGAAGTAGTCGCGGCCCATGGTTCCGGTGACCATGGCCAGGGTGATGGGACGTTTTTCCGGCCGCAGGGCGAAATAGACGTGAATGATGACCAGGGCCACCAGGGACAGGCCGGCCAGCCCGTGCAGGGCGTAGACCACGCCCCAGCCGCCGTCGGTAAAAAAGCGGTACGGATCGCGGGGCAGAAGCGGCGCGCGCACCCGCGACAGCAGGGCCACGCCCGTGGCGGCCATGGTCAGACCGAGGACCACGATGCCCAGGTGGTAGAGCTTGTTGCCAAGGGGATATTTGCCCGGCCGCGGCGGGAGGCCGCCCACAAGACCGCGGACCTCGGCCCAGTCGGCCGGGGTCGGCCAGATGGCCCAAAAATCCATGCAGCACACGGCATGGACGATATGAAAGACGATGGCCGCGACAAGAACCATTCCGGCCAGGACGTGCCCGCCCACCCAGTCGAACCGGAGGCCGACCTTGGGCAGAAAGGCCGTGGCCAGAAGCGTCAGCATGGCTGCGGCCATCACCCAGTGGAAAAGCCGGGCCGAAAGCGTATGGCGCAGGATGCGGGCCGGGACCTGGGCCGCCGCCTCGGGCGAAACGGCCGTCCCCGGGAGACCGTGCGGGCGCAGGCGGACCCACAGGGCGTGCGCCAGAGCGAAGGCCAGCCCGGCGGCCAGGGAAAGCCACAGCAGCGGCCAGGCGGCGTGCAGGATGACGGGCTGCCCCCAAGGCGAGGCGCCCCATGCGACGAGATTCATGCCCCCTCCTTGCCGAGGATGGCACGTCTGACCAGATTGCGGGCCAGCGCCATCTTGTAGCCGTTATGGGCCAGGGGAACCGCTCCCTCGGCGGCGAGGCGGGCCGCTCCCTCGGCGGCCTCGCGCCTGGGCCGTCCGGCCACGGCCGCTTCCACCCCGGACAGCCGCCAGGGGCGGGCCGCCACGGCGCCGAGGACGAAACGGGCCCGGTCGAGCCGATCCCCGGTCAGCCGCATGGCCGCCGCGATGTTGACCAGCGGGAAATCCCAGACCGGCCGGTCCCGGACCTTCTCGAAATAAAAGGTGGCGCCTTCCCACGTCCGGGGAAGGCGGATTTCGGTCAACAGGTCGCCGGGGCCGAGCACGTTGCAGCGGGTAATGTCGTCGGCCGGACCGACGAAGTAGTCCTCGGCCGCCACCTCCCGCCGGTCCGAGCCGTGGCGGATGACGAGCGTGGCCTCCAGGGCGACCAGGGCCGGCGCAGTGTCGGAAGGCGACACGGCCGCGCAGCGGTTGGCCCCGAAGATGGCGTGCTCCCGGTTCATGCCGTCCGGAGTGTCGGCGTAACAGATGTTGCCGCCGGCCCGGTAGCAGGTCCAGCCGCCGCGATAATACCAGCAGCGCGTATCCTGGGAGATGTTGCCGCCAAGGGTCCCCTGGTTGCGGATCTGCGGCGAGGCCACTTCCCCGGCCGCCGCGGCAAGCAGGCCGAAACGCTCGCGGAGCAGCGGATGGCGAGCCACCTCGGTCAAGGAGGTCATGGGGCCGATGACGAGTCTCCCGGCCGCCTCCTTGACGCCGCACAGGCTTTCGATACGGCCGAGGTCGATCACCGCCTTGGGCCGCTTGAGGCGGTCCTTGAACCGCTCCAGGCTGTCGAGCCCGCCGGCCAGCATCCAGGCCTCGCCCCCGAGACGGCCGGCCAGGGATAGGGCGTCCTCGACGCATGTCGGCTGGTAGAGGTCGAAAGGCGGCATGCCGTCACGTATGATCGCCATAGGCGTTCTCCTGCCGCCGCTCACGGCGGCGCAAGGGTCAGACATTGGCCGTGAGGCCCACCGGGCGGCCCCGGACGCCCGGTTCAAACGCGGCAAGGATCGCCTCGACCATGACCGGGGCGCGGATAAAGGCCTCATCCCCCAGGGCGTCGGCCAGGGCGCACAGCACGGCCGCCACGGCCCCGGCGGTCGGTGGTTCGCCGATGCCGCGCGCGCCGATCGGCGTTTGCGGATCGGGAATGCCCACCGCCCCCCAGCTGCACTTTTCCGGAAGGTGCAGCATGGTCGGCGGCCGGGTCTGGTAGAAGCGCTTGGCCACGGGCAGGCCGTAGCGCGTATCGTAGAACCATTTTTGGCCGGTGACGTGGCCGATGCCGAGCATGGAGCGACCGAAGACCTGTCCGGCAAAGGCCCGGGGGTGGACCACCCGGCCGGCGTCGGCCTGCACGTGGAAGTCCGTGATCTTGTACATGCCGGTTGCGACGTCCACTTCCACCTCGGCAAACGTGGCCACGAAGGAATAGGTCTGGCCCTGGCGGCCGAACGTGTCCTTGGCCACGGCCAGCAGGCCTTGCCCGGCCAGGGCCGCGACCGACGCCTTGGTCAGCGCGTTGAGGTCCTCCGGACACTCGTGCCCGTCGTAGATCCCGCCCAGTTCGATGGCCCGCTTGGCCGCTGCGGCAAAGGTCATCCCCTGTCCGGTGTCGCTACGAAAGACCCGGCCGCCGCCGACAGCGTAGTCCGCGGGGCGGCCGCCCAGGGTCTTGGCGGCGATTTCCCGCAGTTTGCGCTTGCCATCGAGGCTGGCCGCGAGCCCGGCCCGGGACATGGCGTGGATGGTCTGGCTGCCGCCGGAGATGCAGCTCCAGGGCAGGTGCTTGCCGGTGTTGCCCCAGAGAAGCTCGCAGTCCTCCCAGGGCACGTCCATGGCGTCGGCCACCACGCGCTGCACGTCGGAAAACGACTCCGTGCCCAGGTTGCCGATGCCGGTATGGATGCGCACCTGCCCCTCGGGCGTGATGACGAACAGGCCGTCGAAGCCGGTGGTGCCGGCCACGAACGTGCCGGTGGCCACGCCAAGGCCGCGCCTGATCGTCCCCTTCGGGGCGGGACGGTGGCGACGGGCCTGCCAGTCGAAGGCCTTGGCGCCCTGATCGAGCGCCTCCTTGACGAAGGCGCTGGTGGCGGCATGCAGGGTGCCGTTCGGCTTGGGCGGCCCGACCGGGGCTTGTCCCTCGGGGGCGTTGATGCGGCAGACGGCCAGGGGATCGAGCCCCAGGCGCCGGGCCGCCTTGGCCAAAACCGGCCCCATGAAGGCTGCGGCCTGCACACCGCCGGGGCCGGTTTGCGCCCCCCGGGTCGGGGTGTTGGTGAGCACCGCCAGCCCGCGCCAGCGCATGGCCTGGGGCTGGTACAGGAGCGAAGCCATGCGTCCGACGCTGGCCGCGTCGTGCTGTTCCTCATAGGGCCCGTTGTCTTGGACGACAAACAGGTCCAGGGCCAGCAGACGGCCTTCCTTGGAAAACCCGGCGCGCATGCGCCCAAGCAGGCTCGGCCGGGCCCGGCCGATAAACTGCTCCTCCTCGCGCGTGACGCGCATCATGACCGGCGCCCGGGCCTTCTTGGCCAGAAGCGCCGGGATGACGGCGGCCACCGACGCCGTGCCCTTGCCGCCGAATCCGCCGCCGGTGTATTCGCTGATGAAAACAATGTCGCTTGCATCCATCTGCAGCCATCGGGCGAGGGCCGGCACGGTCTGGATGGTGCTTTGGGTGCCGGTGACGAGATGGAGCTTGCCGTTTTCCCACCAAGCCAGGGCCGAGCGGGGTTCCAGGGCCTGATGGCTGACATTGGGCGTGACGAAGGTTTCGTCCAGCAGGAGGTCGGCCTTTTTGAGCCCGGCCGCGACGTCCCCAAAGGACCACTCGGCGGCGGCCTTGCCCAAGGGGAGCCGATCCGGTCCGGCCGCCGCGAAATCGGCCTGGGTCCATTTGAGTTTCCCGACACGGGACGGCTCGCCGGATTCCCCGGGCGCCAGCCAGACATTGCCGTCGGTGCGGGCGTCGGGGCCGTCCGGGCGCAGGCTGTCCAGCGGATTGATGACGAAAGGGAGCGGCTCGAAGTCGATGGAAACGGCCTCGATGGCGGCGACCGCCGTGGTCTCGTCCGTAGCCGCAACCGCCAGGATGGGATCGCCCTGATAAAGCGGTTCCATGGTCAGACCGCGCTCGGCAAAGGGGCTGGCCTTGATGACGGCGCCGGTGTCGGCCACGGAATCGGCCGCAGGCGGCAGATCGGCGGCGGTGAGGATGGCCCGCACCCCGGGCATGGCCAAGGCGGCGCGGGTGTCGAGACGTCTGACCCTGGCATGGGGCATGGGGCTCGTCAGGAGCCGGCACACAAGCATGCCATCGGCCCGGAAGTCGGCGGCGTAGCGGGCCGTCCCGGTCAACTTGGCCTTCAAATCGGGCGGGATATAGTCGCGCCCGGTCAGCTTCGGGGTGAAAAGCGTATCGCTTCGCGGCATGGCTAGGCCTTCCTCATGTATTCGGCCCCGCGCAAGAGGGCAGTGAGGATTTTGTCGTAATCCTGGCAGCGGCAGAGGTTTCCCGAAACGCCACGGGCCAGTTCCTGCCGGGTGGGGGCGGGGTTGGTCTTGAGATAGCCCAGCGTGGCCATGAGAAACCCCGGAGCGCAGTAGCCGCACTGGAAGCCCTGCTCGTCGAGGACGCCCTGCTGCAGGGGGTGCAGGCTGCCGTCGGGCCGGGCCAGCCCCTCGATGGTCAGGATCTTCCTGCCCCGGACGCGGTGGGTGAGAATCGAGCAGGAATACTGGGGCACGTCGTCGATAAGCACGGTGCAGGCCCCGCATTCGGCCCGGTCGCAGCCGATCTTGAGGCCGGTCAGCCCGAGCTTGCCGCGCAAGGTCTGGGCCAGGGTCTCCTGGGGCATGACGTCCACCCGGCGCTGTTGCCCGTTGACGTCAAGGGTGATGAGCCGCTCGACGGATCCGGGCGTGGCCTTGGGGCCGGCCCCGGCCGGCCCGGGAAACATCGGACCGGAAAAGGAGACGACGCCGGCCGCGATGACGCTCTTGATGAACTCACGCCGGGTCATCCCCCCCGGCCGCCGCTCTCCGGCAGCACAATCGCACATCGCACATCCACCTCTTGGACCCGGAGCCCCGGGCGTTTGCGGTTCCGCAGCGCGTGGGACGGCGGCACCGGGCAGGGCCCGGACGCGGGCCGGCCCGGCAGTCACCGTTTTTCCCTTTTACGTGATTTCCGGGCTCCGGGGAGAGCCTGATCCTCCCCGATAATTGCCTAATCCTCTCAAATCGAACGGCGTGGCGGGAGCGTCTGCCGGGAAAGCCGCTGCCGCACGGCTTTCCCGGCAGGGGCAGGGTCCGCATTTCAGGCAGGGAAGAAGGTGGAATCGCCAAAGGACCTCGGGCGATTACGCCGGCGATGGAAACAACTTTTTGAAACCATGCGGCGGACAGCGGAGGTATTGCGGCGGCGCGTCCACCTGCGCCCCGAGCGCGGCGGCCGCATGCCACGGCCAGCGGGGATCGTAGAGGATCCCCCTGGCCAGGGCGACCATGTCGGCCTGACCCGAGGCGAGGATGGTTTCGGCCTGGAGCGGTTCGGTAATCAAACCGACCGCAATGGTGGGCAGTCCCACTTCGCGTCTGATGCGCGCGGCGAGCGAGACCTGGTAGCCGGGGCCGACAGGAATCCGCTGCGCCGGGGAGAGGCCACCGCTCGAGACGTGGATGTAATCGCAGCCGAGGGCCTTGATCCGTTGGACGAAGGCCAGGCTCTGTTCAAGGTCCCAGCCGGCAGGGACCCAGTCCGTGGCCGAGATGCGCACCCCCAGGACCCGGTCCCGGGAAAGCGCCGCCCGGACCGCGGCAATGACGCGCAAGGGAAACCGCAGGCGATTTTCGAGCGTGCCGCCGTAGGCGTCCTCGCGCCGATTGGAGAGCGGCGAGAGAAATTGGTGCAACAGATAGCCATGGGCGCAGTGCACTTCCACACCGGCCAAATCCAGGGCCTCGGCGCGCCTGGCCGCCGCGACAAAGGCCGCTTCGATCCGGTCCAGCCCGGCGGCGTCGAGTGCATGCGGCGTCGCTTCCTCGGGCGCATAGGGCACCGGCGAAGGAGCCTCCGTTGTCCAGCCGCCAGCCGCCGGGGCAATCTGGGCGCCCCCTTCCCATGGGACCGCCGTCGAGGCCTTGCGGCCGGCATGGGCCAGCTGGACGAGGATGGGAACGGCAGCATGGGCTCGAACGGCCTGCAGCACCCGATCCAGAGCCGTTTGTTGCGTTTCGGACCACAGCCCCAGATCCGCCGGCGAAATCCGTCCCTGGGGCTCGACGGCCGTTGCCTCGATGAGCAGCATTCCCGCGCCGGACAGCGCGAGCGAGCCCAGGTGCATGACATGCCAATCGGTAGCCCGGCCGTCTACGGCCGAGTACTGGCACATGGGGGCGACGACGATACGGTTTTTCAGGCTCACCGGCCCGAGCCTGATGGAGGAAAAAAGAATACTCATAACGCAACCTGTTTTCTTTGTTAGAAATACGCTGTTTCTTTCAAGCCATTCGCACTTTTTATATCCCAGGGGAGGCGTGGGAGCAATGTCGCCAGGGAGCGCGAATACTGCATCGGTCCCGTTCGCAAAGATTCCAAGAGGCGAACGCCAGGATGACAACCGCCTCCGGCCCTGCTACCGTGCATCATGGAATGGATCTTTCTTGTCGTTGCGTTCTTTGGAATAGCCGTCCTGCTGGGACTCTACGTGGCCAGAGCGCGGGAAAAAAAGGATATCCGCATCCCCGGCCGCTTCGACTTCGCGGATTTCAAGGACCGGGAATTGTCCAACCGCGGCGTCTATGACCGAACGAAGTGGTGGAAGTGAGGGATGCCTCACCGCGAGACGCCGGGGCAGGAAGATCGCCCGGCCACGACGGCCAGGGTCGGGGGAAAAACGGTGTCCGCCCGCACGACCTTGGCCAGGGATGCCCCGCCCGCATCGGCGGAGGGGGCTTGCCCTGACGGCAGGGCGCTTCCCGCGCTCCGGCGTTTTGCTTTCGCGACGCCCGCGCCCTGGGCCGCCGGGAAAACCCCCGGCGGACAAGGCGTCTTAGCCTTTGAAATCCAAGCATCCTTCCCGATGCTGCGCATTCGCTCCCACGGCAACATCGCCGGAGGAGCCCCGTGTCCCGGCTCCTTTCAGGAAGCAGGCGCCGGCGGGCGGCGGGGGTGTTTCTCTTCCACCTGTGTCAGCACCCACTTCCCGGCCTGGCTTTCGTCCACCACCCCGTATTCGCCGTTCTCCGTCTGCAGGAGATAGTCCTTCCCGCCGAACCGGCGCAGCCGTCCGATGCTGTCGCCCTCCGACGACTGCGACGACTTGTCCGCCGCATCGAGCAGCGGGGTATCGAGGGAATCCCACACCTCGGCCAGGGAGCTGTACACCGGAGCCCTGAAGCTCAACCATTCGCGGTCCCAAAATTCCGACGACGAACAGGTTTCGAGTTCCCGGAGGCCTTCCCAGGCATTTTTGGGATCGGTGTAAAAGCTGTTCGAACCATCCGTCAAAAAAAGAAGCGGGCCGACAAGGGACACGGAGAGGCCTTCCCCATCCGCCCCGATGAGCCCCAGCCGCAACAATTTCCCGGCGATCAAGGATATGTCCATGGTGCACCTCTCCGTCCAGGATGCACCCCCACGACGTTTGTGCCAAGCAAGAACAGGATGGACACGCCGCCGATGACCCTATATGATCCTTTTTTTTACTCCATGGCGACCGTCGACTGGATTGACCCAGCACATGCCTTCTGAAAAATAGTCTTGGGAAAGGCCTTTATGTTTCCTTTATGGAAGACCTCTTTTCGTGTCGTTACAGCCTGCACACTGATTTTCCTTGCCTTTACGCTCCCTGCCGCCGCGATGAACCTCCCTATTGAAGGCAAGGTGCAAAACAGCACCGAGACCTTCACCGGAACGGCGACCGTTCATTTGACCGGCGACGGCGTCCTCGTCCTGGCGACAAGCAAGGGCGTGGCCTGCAAGGGCAACTTCGCCTTTGTCTCCCGGCGAGAGGGAAACGGCACGGTTGCCTGCGAGGACGGCCGCCTGGGCTCGTTCCAGTTTGTTTCCGCCGGTTTCGGGGGGTCTGGCTCCGGAAATATAGACAAGGAACACTTCGACTTTCGCATCGGGGATTAGACCGTCAGGAAAAGCCCGCCGAACGCCCTGGCGCTGCCGCTCCGACTGCGGCAGGCGCGCCAGGCGTGGCGCCTTTCCGGCCGGGCGCCACGATCCCCGGCGGCCCGTTGACCACGCGCCCGGTCGTGTCGCAAGCGGCTGCCCACGGGGTTCCCCCTTGGGCGGCTCACAGCACTTTCCGCGTGTTGCCCTTCGCCGCCACGGCGCCGTCGCTGGGATAGCGCGGCCGTCGCGAAGAACTCCATTGAGACCTGCCACCAGCCGCTCCAGCGTTTTTTTGTGCGACACCATCGAGACCGCTGCGCAAGTGCGTCATGGGGAAATGCCTCCGGCGGCCAAAGGGCTCCGCCCTTTGGAAACCCGATATGCTTTGAGACAGGTGCAGTCCTAGGCGTGGGGCACCGGCATGCCGGCATAAAATTGTGCAACTGTCTCCCAGCGTAACGCGCTTGCAGGGGCAAGGAGTCCAACGGATGCTCCTCTGGCCGCCGGAAAACCTTGCCTAGGGTCCTTTGGTCAACATTTTCCCATTATATTTCAGTGTTTTATTTTTTATATTTTTTTGATCGATTTTATGAGCAAATAACGCTACGAGAATGACTGCCGGGAAGGAACGCTCCCCAACGCGGACGTCGCCGGCACGCGCGGCCATGCATTCTAGACTGTTTTGGTATAGAAAATAAAAAATCAACGGAGGCACCATGCCGCAGCCATGGAACCAAAACGAGGTCCGCCGCCTGCTTCGCGCCAAGACCGGCGAGGAGCGGCAGGCGCTTTTCGACCGGGCCGACGCCGTCCGCCGGAAATTCATGGGCGACGCCGTCTATCTGCGGGGCATCATCGAATTTTCCAACCACTGCGCAAACGACTGCCTCTATTGCGGTATCCGGGCCTCGAACGGCCGGGTCTCCCGCTACCGCCTGGACGACGAGGACATCCTGACCGTGGCCCGGCGCATGACCGGCTTCGGCCAGACGACCGTGGTGCTGCAATCCGGCGAGGCCCCCTCCCCGGCCGGCGACGTGGCCCTGGGCAAGCTCATCGCCAGGATCAAGGCCGAAACGCCGCTCGCCGTCACCCTGTCCGTCGGCAACCGTTCGCGCGACGTCTACGCCTTCTGGCGGGACTGCGGCCTGGACCGCTATCTCCTGCGCTTCGAGACCGCCGATGCGACGCTTTTCGCCCGGCTCCACCCGGACTGTACCCTGACCGCCCGGCTGCGCTGCCTGGACGACCTGCGCGAGCTCGGCATCCAGACCGGCAGCGGCTTCATGGTGGGGCTCCCCGGCGAGCGGCTGGAGACCCTGGCCGACAACATCCTACTGTGCCGCGAGTTCAACCTGGACATGATCGGCCTGGGGCCGTTTTTGCCGCATCCGGACACGCCGCTTGGCGGGACGGCCAACGGCTATGCCGCGGACCCGGAGATGCACTTCCTGGCCCTGGCCATAACCCGTCTGGCCAATCCCGACGCCCATATCCCGGCCACCACGGCCTTCGATGCCCTTTTTCCGAACCTGGGCCGCAACCTGGCGCTTGCCCGTGGAGCCAACGTCTTCATGCCGAACGCCACGCCGGCCGAGCATCGCAAGGACTATCGGCTCTATCCCGACAAGCCCTGCGTGGACGAAAGTGGGGAGCGGTGCGCCCGGTGCGTCGTCGGCCGACTGGCGGTCTTGGGTCGCAGCGTGGGCACCGGCCCGGGGCATAGCCGCCGGGGGAGAAACGGCTTCGGCCCGGAGACGTCGCTCCACCCCGGCGTCCTGGTCCTGCCGCCGGCAAGGCCATGACCATATTTCATACTATGTTAGTATGAATATATTGACGTCGGGGGTCCGTCCCGCTATTTTGTCGACCAAATCAAGAGGATTTGTCCGGCCGTCTGGCCGGACACTGCCCCGGAGGGCCCATGGAAGCAGCCCCGAAACACGCCGTCGAGCTCCAAAACCGATCCGATGAGGACATCGCGGCCCGCATCGCCCGATGCAAACGTCACCTTGGAGCGGATGTCCTGATCCTGGCCCATCATTACCAGCGCGATGCCGTCGTGGCCGTGGCCGACCATGTGGGCGATTCGTTGCGGCTGTCCCAGCTCGCCGCGGCAGCCACGGCGCCGTACATCGTTTTTTGCGGCGTGCATTTCATGGCCGAAACCGCCGACATCCTGACCGGCCCGGACCAGGCGGTCATCCTGCCGGAGCTTCGGGCCGGCTGCTCCATGGCCGACATGGCCACCGCGGACGATCTGGACTGGGCCTGGGACCAGCTCGCGGCCACGGACACGAGCCGGATCATCCCGATCACCTACATCAACTCCGCCGCCACGCTCAAAGCCTTCGTGGCCCGGCACGGCGGCACGGTGTGCACCTCGGGCAACGCCCGGCAAGTCTTGCAATGGGCCTTCACCAAGGGCGAAAAGATCTTCTTTTTCCCCGACGAACACCTCGGCCGCATCACCGCCTTCGAGCTTGGCCTGCCCCTGGCGGACATGCTCGTCTGGGATCGGGAAAAAACGCTCGGCGGCCACACCCCCGAGGCCGTCCGCAACGCCAGGGTCTATCTCTGGAACGGCTCCTGCGTGGTGCATCGGATGTTCGAGGTCGAGGACATCGCCGTGTGGCGAAGCCAGGTGCCGGGTATCCGGGTCATCGTCCACCCGGAGTGTCCGTTCGACCTGATCCGGGCGGCCGATGGCCACGGCTCCACGGAATGGATCGCCCGCACCATCGACGCCGCGCCGGTCGCGAGCAAGTGGGCCGTGGGCACGGAAATCAATCTGGTTTCCCGGCTGGCCGACCGCCATCCGGACAAGCTGGTGGTTTCGCTTTCGCCGCATCAGGCCGTATGCGCCAACATGTACAAGACCAAACCGCTTTCCGTGCTGCGTGTCCTGGAAAATCTTGTCCAGGGCCGGATCGAAAACCGGATAACCGTCCCCGAGAACGTGGCCGGCGAAGCCCGGCTGGCCTTGCGCCGGATGCTCTCCCTGCCCTGACCAGGAGGTGCCCCATGGCGGCCGTCTATTGCGACAACAACGCCACAACGCCTCTCGATCCCCAGGTTCTGGAAGCCATGCTGCCGTTTTTACGGGAGTGTTTCGGCAATCCGTCGAGCCCCCACCGGTACGGGCAGCGGGCCAAGGACGCCATCGAGACGGCCAGAGGGCACGTCGGCGCCCTGCTCGGCTGTCCGCCCGAACGGCTCATTTTCACCTGCTCCGGGTCCGAAGGGAACAACACGGCCATCCTGGGGGCCGTGCTGGCCGATCCGGCCAAACGCCGGGTGGTCACCTCGGCCGTGGAGCATCACTGCGTGCTGCGCCGACTGGAATACCTGCGCGACCACCTGGGCGTCGAGGTCGTGTTCCTGCCCGTGAACGCCCAGGGCCGGCTCGATTTGGACCAGCTGGCCGCGGCCATCACCCCGGACACGGCCCTGGTCAGCCTCATGGGGGCCAACAACGAAACCGGCGTCCTGTGGCCCATCACCGACATCGCCAGACTGGTCAAAGCCAAGGGCGTGCTCTTCCACTGCGACGCCGTGCAGCTGGCCGGCAAGGAGCCCTTCTCCATCAAATCGCTGCCGGCGGACTACCTGACCATCTCCGGCCACAAATTCCACGGCCCCAAGGGGGCCGGCGCCCTCTACGTACGGCGGGGCGCACCGTTCACGCCGCTTCTCTTCGGCGGCATGCAGGAATTCGGCCGGCGGGCCGGCACCCAGAACGTGGCCGGCATCGTCGGCTTCGGCAAGGCGGCCGAACTGGCCAGGGCCTTTCTTGCCGTCGGCGGCCACGAGCGGCTGCGCGAACTGCGCGACCATCTGGAGGGACGCATCGTGGCGGAAATCGAGGATGTGGTCATCCACGGCGGCCAGTCCCCCCGCATCGCCAACACCATAAGCGTCGGCGTCGGCGGCGCGCCGCAGGAAATCCTGCTCGAAGAATTGAACGAACGGGATTTCGCCGTCTCCACCACCTCGGCCTGCGAATCCACGTCCGCCGCCCCCTCTCATGTGCTGGCGGCCATGGGCGTGTCCGACCGCTACCTGCGCGGCACCCTGCGCCTGTCACTCTCGCGGATGAACACCATCGAAGAGGTGGAGGCCTTCATGGTCGTCTTCCCCCAAGCGGTGGCTGCGGCTCGCCGCTTGAGCGGATAAGTCAGGCGCCCCCGGGGCCTCTTTCGCGGCGCGCTGCCCCATGGGCGGCGCGGCGTTCCCGGCTCAGCACCCGCCCTCGTGCTCGTGGTCGTGGGGCTCGAGGTCATGGCCCTCGTGGATGTGGTCATGCGCGCCATGCTCGCCGGTATGCACATGATCATGCGCCTCGGCGTCGCCCGTATGCTCATGCGTATGGCTATGATCATGCTCATGCACATGGGTATGCACGTGGACGTGCTTGTGGGTATGCTTGCCTATGCCGGGATGCTCATGTTCGTGCTCGTGTTCGTGGCTGTGCTCATGCTCATGCTCGTGATGATGTTCGTGCTCGCCTTCCATGGAGTCCTCCTTTTTTAGCACCATACCGGACTTGGCCGCGGTGCCTAGACGGTATGAAATCTTTTTTTATCGTATCGGGAGCCAAAACTTGGCAATGCCGTTGGGCCCGGAGAACACCAATCCGACCGACATGCCACCGCGCCCCTGCATCCCTGCCTCGGATGCCTCTTCATAACACTATTTTTAAAAAAGTATCCAGAGGAAAGAGACCGCTGCCTCCTTCGAGCCCACTGCACAATTGCCCAGGAGAGGATGCCTCCGGCGGCCAAAGGGCGCGCCCTTTGGCATCCCGTCAGGCGCTGCGCCCGTTGCAATGGAACGGGAGCGCATTGACCGGTTGTCAGGAAATCGTGCAGCAGCCTCCATTCCTGAAGGCCTTTCTTTGCCTCACGCCTGAACGTGCACCCTCCCCCAATCCTCTCGGGACGCCAAAAGGCGCGGGCGCGTCGGGCTGCAGGGAGCGGGGAGCTTCGATAAGCGGCTACGCGCAGCAGGAGTCGGCGGCCGGGGTGGCGCGGGAGAGATACTCGGAAAAATCCAGCCGGGCGGGCAGGGATTCGCAATCGGCCTCGATGCCGGTGATATGGCCGCCAAGCAGGGCCACCAGCCGGGAATCGATCCGGCCGGCATCGGCTTCCTGCCAGAGGATGCCGAGCGCCTTTTGTCGGGGCAGGGCCGGCTTGTAGTGACGGGCCATGGTGATGGCGTCGTAGATGTCCACGATGGCGATAATACGGCTTTGCAGCAGGATATCCTGTTCCGTGAGACCGGCCGGATAGCCCGAACCGTCCAGGCGCTCGTGATGCTGGGAGATGATGTTGAGCAGACGCCCCATGTTTTTGGGAAAGGGAATGTGTTGCAAAATCCGATAGGATTCGGCCGGGTGGCGTTCGATCTCCAGGCGTTCCGCCGGGGTCAGGTTCCCGCGGGGAATGAGCAGGCAGTTGCTCTCTTCCTCGGTGAGGAGCGGGAAACCGCGGCCGTCAATCCGAAGCTGCTGGGCGCCCAACCGGGCAATGGCGGCGGCATCCTCCCGGCTGACGGATTCAGCCCGGTTGATGCGGCACAGCGTGGCGAAATCCGTCGTCGGATCCTCCCCGGTCAGCTGACCGCGCAGGGACAGCCGCAGGCCGATGACATCCAGCTGGGAAAGCGGCAGCCGGGTGGATTTGGTCAGCACTTCCTCACGGATGCCGATCTTGCCCACATCGTGGAGCAGGCCGGCGTAGAGCAGCTCTTCCAGATCGCTCGGGGTGAAGGTGACCTGAGGAAAAAAACGTTGGTCATCGTGCACGACCTTGGCCAAGGCCACGCCCAGGCGGGCCACCCGATGGGAATGGCCGGCCGTGAACGGATCCCGGGCGTCGATGGCGGTGGCCAGGGCCTGCATGAGGGAATTGAAAAGCGTCTGGACCCCTTCGAAATGCAGGGCGTTGCCGAGCGAGATGCCGGCCACCGAGGCGATGGTGCCCACATGCTGCAGATGGCTGGCCTCGAAGCGTTGGGGGGCGACGCAGGCCAGGGCCAGCATGCCCACGCACTGGCCGGTCGCCACCAGGGGCGACAAGAGCAGGGATTGCAGGCAGGCCTCGCCGTGCCAACGCTGGTCCCCGCCGAGATCGTTTATGATCTCCCCCCGCTGGGACTGGGCAATATCCCCGAACAACGTGGACCGGGCCACTTCGGCCAAGCCGCAGGCCGCCACCGGGCCGAACGCGCCGACAGACTGATAACCCTCGTCCCCGGCGGTCCGCAGGAAGACCATGCCCACATCCGCCGGCAAGTCGTCGCGCTGGCACTCCTTGAGCAAGGCCAGGGCCACGTCCCGGGGACGCAAGGAGCCGTTCAGGCCTATGGTGGCCCGATGCAGCAGGGAAATTTCGCGATACTTGAGCAGGGTCTCGCTGGCCAGACTGCGCCGGGCGGCTTCGCCGGCCAGCAGCTCCTCCAGACAGCCGGCAAAAAACGCCCCCAGTTCGGCCACCGGCACGGAAGCGTTGCCGCCGACGCCGGCGCCGGCCGGAGCGAGCAGCCACAAGGAGCCGACGCAGCTCCCCTCGATATGGAGGGGAAAGGACAAGGGCGGGCTGGGGGAGGACTGGTCCGGGGGAGAATCTTCCAGGTCCGTGATGGTCACGTGCCAACCTGGCCCGAGCAGCGCCTCAGCCTGGGCGATGATCGGAGCCAGGGCCTTTTTCCGCAACAAACGTCGCAACGGCACCATGATTCGTCGTCCGCGGACGTCTGACCATCTCAGGCATCCAGGTTCAAGAGTTCCTTGGCGACCTTCAGGACCTCGTCCGGGTCGAAGGGTTTGGTCATGTAGCGGCTGGCACCCAGCTCCAGTCCCTGACGACGGTCCACTTCCTGCCCTTTGGCAGTCAAAAGGACAATGCCGATTCCAGTGACCTCGGGATCTTCCTTGACGCGCTGACAGACCTCATAGCCATTGAGCTTTGGCATCATGATGTCCAAAAAGACGACATCGGGCTTTTCCGAACGGATAAGTGCAAGGCCTTCTTCGCCATTTTGCGCGGATAGGATCTCAACGCCGCAGTCCTCTTCCAGTTCTTCGAGGGTCTGCTCCAGAAGCATACGAATATGTACTTCGTCATCCACGATGAGTATCTTGCCGGGCATGACGATCTCCTTTGGAATGCGTGAAAAGCTACTGTAGTGGAAGACGCACTCCTTGGCAAGATACCGGGACTTGCAGCCGCTGGCATCCGCCCCCGGCAACAAGGCAAACACTTCCCCAGGCGGGCCTAATGATGGTCGCAGAGCCCGCCGCAATTCCCCCCGGCCTGGGAAAAGTCCAAGGCCGAATGGACGATGTATCCCTGCGGCTCGATATCGATGGACAGCGGGGCTGCCTGATTGAGCAGCTGGGTGTTGATCACGATGGTCCAGCCATCGACCTGGCAGACCGTATCGGTCGCCTCGGGGACATCGGGCGCCACCTCCAGCCGCGGGCCGCTTTCGCTCATGAAGGACAGGAAAACACGCAGGGACGGCCGTTCCCGGCTCTGAAACGTCAGGGCCAGAGCCTTCTGCGCCGCCGGAGTCACGGAAATGGAGGATAGGGGAGATGTTGCCATGGGAAAAACACTACGTGGGGGCAACGCCAGTGTCAAGCCTGCGTAGGAACTAGGGAAAAGACGCGGCCGGGCCTGAGCCCGGCCAGCGGCGTCTTTTGCCCGAAACCCTTAGGAGCAGGACCCGCCACACGATCCCCCGCCGCACGACGAGGAACCACAGGAACCGCCCTCAAGCTTCAAGTTGGAGCTGACGGTAAACCCATAGTCGGACATGTCCACCGCGATGGGGCCGGCCAGGGCCGACAGCTCTTTTTCCACCACAAAGGTATAGCCGTTGAGATCGAAGACGTCGTCATCCGCATGGGCTTCGTCCAGCGCCAGGGTCAGCGACGCGCCGCAACACCCGCCCTTGTTCAAGTACACGCGAATGGGCGCCTTCTCTTTGTCAGCAAAATAATTATCCAATTCGGCACGAGCCGTGTCGGAGAGGGAAACCATGGCATCCTCCAATAAAGTGATCCATTCTGGGTAATCACCAGACACCGGATTGTCAATGCGGCGACGACGCCACGTCCCTCCCCCCTCGTCCCGGGTCAAACGGAGCAGGAACCGCTCGAACAGGAAGATCCGCATCCGCCGCCCACTTCCAGACGGGACGCGATGGCAAACCCCATGGCACCCATGTCGATGGTCAGCGGCGCCGCCTTGGCGGCGAGGTCCTTATCGATGATGAAGGTATACCCAAAGACCGCTTCAGTCGCATCCGTTTCGCGCAGCTCATCCAGAGCCAGCGCCAGCCGTGGACCGCTTCACCCGCCGGTGACGAGATAGATTCTGATGGGACTTTTCGCCTCCGTGGCGAAATAGTTGTCCAATTGGACCTTGGCTTTTTCCGTCAGTTGAATCATAGCCTGCTCCTTCACGCACGATTTTCAAGAGAACTAAGAAGGAAGGATCGGGATGTCAAATGGCGAAAGCCGCAAAAAAAGCCCGGGGCGCCGGGCGTTGCCGCCAGCCTCCCCAGGCCGAAAAAGCCCCCGGGTCCAGATGATCGCCTAGGGCAAGGTGGAACGATCCACCATGGCGGCACTGAGTTCCGCCTCGGCGACCACTTGGCCATCCACCGTGGCGACGCCCCGCATCTTGCAGAGATTCATACGTTTTCTGATGTCCGAGCACTGGAGGACCAACTGATCGCCCGGCAGCACCGGACGGCGGAACTTGGCCCGCTCCACGCCGGTGAACATGAACAGGCGATTGCCGAGCGGTTCCGTCAGCCCCTTGGACATGAGGATGCCCCCGGTCTGGGCCAGGGCCTCCAGGATGAGCATCCCCGGCATGACCGGGGAACCGGGAAAATGTCCCTGAAAAAACGGCTCGTTGATGGTCACGTTTTTGATGGCCGTGATGGAAACGTCCGGGGTGTAGGAAAGCACCCGATCCACGAGCAGGAAAGGGTAGCGGTGCGGCAGCAGCTGTTCGATTTCGACAATGGTAAGCACCCCATCCGGCGATGATGTCATAACGTCGGTTCCTCCCTCGAAGTCTTCGACCCGGCTCTGGCTGTTGCAAAGGCAGACTGGCGCACAGGGCTTGCCCCTGCGCCGGACAACATCGCGCCGCATCCCTGCTGGCGCGCCCGCAGGGATGTTCCATAGGGAAAGGCCAGGACGTACCCCCCCGTCCTGGCCTCCTCTCCCAAGGACCAAGCTGATGCCTTACTTGGACCTGTCAAATTCCTGCTGAATGGCAGACGTCACATCCAGTTTGGGATCAAAGTACGGAACGCTCCGGGCTTCCACAATAACGGAGTAGCCGTTTTTGGAGGCGTAGCTGGTCAGCACTTGCTGCAGCCGATTGAGCAACGGCTGCAACACGCTTTGCTGCGCCTGCTGCTCTTCCTGCTGCAACCTTTTCTGCTCCTCGAAATACTGCCGGGCCTTGGATTCAAAGTCGGCAGCCTTGCTTTTCTTGGCGTCCTGGGACAGCGCCACGCCCGCCTTCTGCAGATCTTCCTGCATCTTCTTAAGATTCTCGCCCTGGGCAGCCAAGGCTTTTTCCCTGGACTCGAACCGGGACTTCAGTTGTGAAAAGGCCGCCTTGCCGGCGCTGGAATTGCCCAGGGCAGCGTCAAGATTGACAACGCCGATTTTCCCCTCGGCATGCGCCGCCACCGGCACCACCAAAATGGCCAACACAATAAATGCCTTAAATGCCCTCAACATCCCGCCCATTTCCTCGACTCCTTGCTCATGCGTGTTTCGGGGACTGTGCGCCCCGGTTGTGCTGTCAGTATTTTGCCAAAGATGCCTAGAAGGTCTGACCCATGGAGAAACCGATCTGCGACGGTTCCAGATGATGACGCTCGGCGTCGAGGCCATACCCGTACTCCACCCGAATCAGGCCCATAGGCGAGTACCAGCGCAGCCCCGCGCCGATGCTCCGGTACAGATCAAACGAGGCGTCGTAGTAGTTGCTCCAGGTATTACCGGCATCAAAGAAGGCCACACCGAACACGCCGAGGGATTTGCTGATGGGGAAAATCGTCTCGACGTTGGTGAAGGCCATGGCCCGGCCGCCGATACGCTCCGCCGTGTAGGGATCAAGCGGAGAGATCTTGTCCTGCTCGTAGCCGCGCACGTTGTTGATGCCGCCGAGGAAGAACCGTTCGGAAACGGGGATATCGCCATTGGCATTGGGGTACAGCACGGAAGCCTGCGCGCGCCAATGGAAGACGAAGTCGAACGGCAGCGGATAGAAGAGGTTGGTGGTGAAGCTCGGCCGCACATAGGCGGCGTCGCCACCGAGCACGTTACCGGCGTACTCCACGCCCAGGGTGTTTTTCGTCCCCTTGGTCGGCTTGGTGGCGCTGTCCACGGTATCGCGGTCGATTTCACCATAGACGGCGCTCAACCAGTGCCAGCCGGCCGATTGCTGGATGACGCTCGAGGAGTACCAGTTGAGATGATAGATGTGGTAGTGTTCCAGGCGGTAATCCCAGGCCGCCACCGTATATTCGCCGAGCGGATAGGCGAAGCGGGCCCGGCCGCCGGTGGTTTCCTTCCTGAAGTCGTCATAGGCCTTGTAGATGCGGTAGGCATCGGCGCCGGCGGTCAGGTTGGAATCATAGACCCGGGGGTTGGTAAACGAAAGGATGTAGCGGTTGCTCGTGGCGCCGACCATGCCCTGGAACTTGGCATGATAGCCCTTGCCGAAGAGGTTCTTCTCCTCCACGGACCCGCCGAAGAACACGCTGTCCGAAGTGGAATAGCCGGCGCCCAGGCTGATGGAGCCGGTGTTCTTATCCTTGACCTTGACCCGGATGTCCACCTCGCCGGGATCGTCCGTGGGCACGGTTTCGATATCGAGTTTCTCGAAATATTCGAGCTTGTCCAGCCGCTCGTTGGAACGACGCAGCTTGGAGCCGGAGAACAAATCGCCGTCGGCCAGCTTGAGTTCGCGGCGGATGACGTTGTCGCGGGTCTTTTCATTGCCCTCGATGGTGACCCGGCGCACGTAGACCTTGCGCCCCTTGTTGATCACATAGGCAACGTCGATGGTCTTGGTGTCGCTATGCTTTTTGAGGTCCACATCGGCCTCGGCGAAGGCGTAGCCGTCGTCGGCATACAGTTCGGCCAAGGCGTTGATGTCGTCGCGCACCACCGAACGGTTGAAATATTCCTTTTTGGCCGCCAGTTCGTCCAGTTTGATCCGATCCAGCAGCTTGGGCTCGTCGTAGAGAAGGTCGCCGGTGAAGGAAATGGCGCCGATCTTGTACCGATCCCCTTCATCGACCCGGAAGATGACCGTGATGCCGTCGTCGCCGTACACCACCTCGGGCTGGCCGACCTTGGCATCCACGAAGCCGCGGTTGGCATAGTAGGATTCCAGGGCGGCGGCGTCGCGTTCGAGCATCTCCTCCTTGAGCATGCCCGAGCCCGTGATCCAGGACCAGAAGTGGCGGGGGGAGGTGGTCAGCTCGCTTTTCAGATCCCCGGCGCTGATCGCCTTGGCGCCCTCGATCTTCACTTCCTTGATGTAGAGCTTCTTCGGCTCCTTGATGACGATATTAAGCCGGGCCACCCGGGGATCGGTCTGTTCCAGATCGTAGGTGACCTCGGTCTTGTAGTAGCCCTTCTTGCTGTAGAGTTCGCGGATCTTGCCCAGATCGTCGGCCAGGACCTTGAGGTTGAGGACGCCGCCGGACTTGGTGCTCATGGCCTCCAGGATGTCGTCCTTTTTCACGTCGCCGTTGCCGGTGACGGCGATGGCCTGGATGCGGGGCTTCTCCTTGACCACGAAGGTCAGCTTCTTGCCGCCGGGCACGTTGTCCAGGCGGACCTGGACATCATCGAAGTAGCCAAGGTCAAAAAGTTTTTTCACATCCTCGTTGACGGTTTTGGGATCGTAGTCCTGGTTGGCCTGGCTCTTGATCTTCAGCAGGACGACTTCCTTGTCGAGGATGGCGTTCCCTTCCACGTCCACCTCGACGATGCGGTCCGAGCCGCCGCCCGGCGCCGCCGAGGCGGCAACGGAGGCGACCAAGGGGCCGACCTTGCCGGCCAATTCGGTGGCGGCGGCGTCGAGGGACGCCGTATTCTTGGCGGCGGCGAACACCGGGGTGGGCTCGCCTCCCGAGACCTTGGCCACCCGGGCGTCCAGGCTCAGGCCCTCGCCCACCTTGGAGATGGTGCCGAAGACCACGTATTGCGCCCGAACGGAAGCAGCGAGCTTGCGGGCGGCGGCGGCATCATTGGCCGGGGTCTTGCCGGCCTCGGCGGTCACGCCCTGGGCGTGGAGCTTGCCGGCCAGCAGCTGGGGCAGGCTGGTCTGTACGGAATGCAGATCGTCGGAGGCGTTGAGGGCAAAGGGTAAGACAAGCACCTTGCCAGAGGAGCCGGATTGCGCCTGCGCCTGGACGGTGGCCAGGACAAGGCAAATGATGAGGAAAAGCCCCGTCAGACCTTTATATTTCATTATGCGCATAGAGTTCTCCACCCCGCAGCTCCAGTCTCCGGCCCATAAGGGCGGCCAGGTTATGGTTGTGGGTGACCACAACCAAGGTCATCCCCAGATCGGCGTTGAGTTGGGCGAGAACTTCGCCAACTTTCGCGCCGGTGACTGCATCCAGGTTGCCGGTGGGTTCATCGGCCAGCAAGACGGCTGGCCGCAATAAGACAGCGCGGGCAATGGCTGCCCGCTGTCTCTCTCCCCCGGACAGAGTAGTTACCCTGTGTTCGACCCTTTCATCAAGTCCTACGAGCGATAAAGATGCACGCGCCCGATCAAAAGCCTCCCGAGGAGGCAGCCCCGCAATGAGCCCCGGCATGGCGACGTTTTCCAGGGTGGTGAACTCCGGCAACAGGTGGTGGAATTGGAAGACGAATCCGATATCGGCATTGCGGGTTTTGGCCGCCGCGTCAAGGGATAAGGCCGCCAAATCGCGACCGCGGAAAAAAATATCGCCCGCAGTGGGCTTGTCCAAGGCGCCCAGCAGATGCAGCAGCGTGGACTTGCCCGACCCCGAGGCCCCCAGGATGGCCAGGGAATCCCCCTGGCGTATCGTGAAATCGAGGTCCCGAATGACCACGATTTCCTCACGCGGGCCCTGGTAGGACTTGGTGACGTGCCGCAGCTCGTAAAGCGGTGCCTCATTCATGCCGCAGGGCCTCCGCCGGCTCAAGTCGCGCCGCCTGACGCGCCGGATACACCGTGGCCAAAAAACACAGCACCAGGGCCGTCACCCCGATGGCGATCATGTCCGGCCAATCCAGGCGCACGGGCAGGTGGTCCATGGGATAGACGTCCCCGGGAATCTTGATGAACTGGTATTTTTCCAGAGTCAGGGCCACCGTCAGCCCCAATGCATAGCCCAGGGCCGTGCCCACCACCCCGATGATGGTCCCCTGGAGCATGAAAATGCGGCGGATACTGCGCGAAGTGGCGCCCATGGACAACAGGATGGCAATGTCCTTGGTCTTTTCCATCACCAGCATGACAAGCGTCGTGATGATGGAAAAGGAGCCCACCAGCACGATCATGACCAGGATCACGAACATGGCCGTCTTTTCCAGGCGCAAGGCCTTAAAGAGGTTGCCGTTCATGTCGATCCAGGTCCGCATGTACACGGGCGGACCGCCCAGCGCTTCCCGGACCTTGGGGGCCAGGCCGGCCACGCCGTCCACGTCGGCCACCTTGAGTTCCAGGCCGGTGACGATATCGTCGTGCTTGAACCCCAAGAGGTCCTGCGCGGCCGCGATGGAGACATAGGCCATGGAGGAATCGTATTCGTACATGCCGCTATGAAAGAGCCCGCGGACGGTGAACGTCTTGACCTTGGGAGAAAAGCCGGCGGCGCTTTCCTTGCCCGACGGCGACAGGAGGTTGACGGTGTCGCCCAGGGACAGCCCCAGACGGTCAGCCAGCTCCTTGCCCACGATGATGCCCGGGAAAAGGCCCGGGGCGGCCAGGTCGTCCAGGCGGCCGGCCACCATCTCCCGGGGCAGGGCCAGCACCTTGTCCGCCGTGCCCGGATCCACGCCGCGCAGCACCACGCCCTTGACCCCGCGCGAACTCGACAACATGATCTCGGTATAAATGAAGGGCGTCGCGCCGAGCACTCCCGGCACCTTGTCCGCGCGCTCCATGTACTCCTGGTAATTGTGCATGGCCCCGCCGGCGACCACGGCCACCATATGGGCGTTGATCCCGAGGATTTTGTCGCGCAGTTCCGAGGAAAAGCCGTTCATCACCCCGACCACCACGATCAGGGAAGCCACTCCGAGCCCGACGCCGAGGACGGAAATCAGGGAAATGACCGAGATGAAGGCCTGCTTTTGGCGGGCCAGCAGATACCGCTTGGCGATAAAGGATTCGAAACTCATGAACCGGGCTGACCCTCGGGCCGCAACAGCGGAAACAAGATCACCTCGCGGATGGAAGCCTGATCCGTGAGCAGCATGACCAGCCGGTCGATGCCCACGCCCTCCCCCGCCGCCGGCGGCATGCCGTACTCCAGGGCCCGGACGTAATCGTCGTCCATCTGGTGCGCCTCGTCGTCGCCGGCTTCCTTTTCCCTGACCTGATCCTCGAAGCGCAGACGCTGGTCCACGGGATCATTGAGCTCCGAGAAGGCGTTGCCCATCTCCCGGCCGGCGATGAACAGTTCGAAGCGGTCGGTCAGGGCCGGATTCTGGGCATTGCGTCGGGAAAGCGGCGAAATTTCCGTCGGATAATGGTAAATGAAGTGCGGCTGCACCAATTTCGGCTCGACGAAGATGTCAAAGAGCTTGGCCTGGATCTTGCCGAGCTTTTCGCCTTTGAGCACCTTCTCGCCGCTTTTTTCCGCCAAGGCCTTGGCCGCGGCAAAATCCGTATAGACGGCCGGTGCGATGCCGCCCACCTTCTCCAGGGATTCGTGGAAGGTCAGCCGGGCCCAGCCGGGGCCGAGATTGATCTCCTGGCCCTGGTAGGAGACCACGTCGCTTCCGGTCACGACCCGGGCAATGCGGCCAAGCATCCGCTCGGTCAAGTCCATGAGGTCGGTGTACCGGGCAAAGGCCCAGTAGAACTCGCACATGGTGAATTCCGGATTGTGGCGGGTGGAAATGCCTTCGTTCCTGAATTGACGCCCCACCTCGTAGACCTTCTCGAAGCCGCCGACGAGCAGCCGCTTCAGGTAGAGCTCCGGGGCGATGCGCATGTAAAGATCCATGTCCAAGGCGTTGTGGTGGGTGACGAAGGGCTTGGCCGTGGCCCCGCCCGGGATGGCCTGCATCATGGGCGTCTCCACCTCCATGAAGCCGGCCTCGTCCAAAAAGGCCCGCAACTCGCGCACGATACGGGTCCTGGCCTTGAAGATGTCCATGACCTTGGGCGTGACGATGAGATCCACGTAGCGCTGGCGGTAGCGGGTCTCCACGTCCTTCAGGCCGTGATATTTCTCGGGCAGCGGGCGCATGGACTTGGTCAAAAGGCGCACCGCGTCGGCATGCAGGGTCAACTCGCCGGTCTTGGTGCGAAACAGCCGTCCGGCAGCGCCCAGGATGTCGCCGATTTCGAACTTCTTGAAAGTAGCGTAAGCCTCCTGCCCCAGGGTTTCGCGATCGACGTAGACCTGGAGGCGGCCGGTGGAATCCTGCAACGTGACAAAGGTGACCTTGCCGAAGGATCGCACGGCAATCGCCCGCCCGGCCACGCGGAACCGCCGAGCCAGATCGGCCAGCGTTTCCTCGGTTGCCGTCTCGAATTCCTTGACCACCGGATCAATGTCCTGATCCTTGACGAAATCGTTGGGATAAAGCGGGATGCCCGCATCAAGAAGCTGCACGGCCTTGGCTATGCGGTTCTTGAAAACTTCGTTGAGTTCGTCGCGAGCATCCAGACTTTCGAGCAAAGGCCGGAAATCTTCCACCCGCGGGGACTTGACCGGGAGCTTGTATTCTTTATGACGTGGCGCGTCGCTGCCCACGGGAGTTCTCCGTTGCTTCGTAACGTTAGGCCCCTTGCGGAAAGCGGGCAAGCAGGCAAGCGCACGTGAATACGAGAAACCAGCGCGGCCGTCAAGGACGGTGCGCCAGCGAGCGGGACCTCCCACCGTGGCGCGGGACGGCTTCAGACACCGATTCCTCTTACTATTTTTATCCTACAATAACAGAATATTACAAGTAAAGTTTTCTCGACTTGCGCTTGTTTTAGAAAAAGCTAAAGTGCCCATACGGATACTACGTGGATCCCCCAGGGATTTCATGAGCTGTCCAAGGAACGCCTATGAAAAAAATCAGTTGGGTCTTCTGTCTGTGCTGCCTGCTTCTTTCGAGCCGGGCAGCTTTTGCCTACCCCCCCGGTCCGGGACCGGGAGCGATGTTCGGGGCAGCCGTGCTGGGAGGCGTCGTCGGGGGTGCGATCGGTGGTGCCGTGGCCGGACCACGACCGGTATACGTGGCTCCCCCGCCGCCGTATTATCCCCCGCCGCCCCGCTATTACTACCCACCGCCGGGCTATTATTACCCAGCCCCTGGGTACTATTATTACCCGCCGGCACCACGCTACCATTGGTAGCCAAAGGCCCTCCCCTCGGAGGGCCTTTTCATTGCCTCAACGGCCGGTCAAGTCGCTCCATTGCGAGAAGAGCGGAGGCTCTCCGACCGAAAGCGCCCTTCGAGACTATTGAACAATGCGTCGAAGAAGATGCCTCCGGCGGCCGGGGGCATGATGCCCCCGGACCCCTCGCACGGGGGCTCTGGGACAGGCCTCCGCGCAGGCCGGGGCTTGGCGGCAGATGGCCCCGGGTCGGGGGGACCGGGGGGAAGGATTCCCCCCGGCGGGTCCGGGGCAGCGCCCTGGGGATGAAAAGATGCCTCCGGCGGCCGGGGGCATGGTGCCCCCGGACCCCTCGCACAGGGGCTCTGGGACAGGTCCCCGCGCAGGCCGGAGCTTGCGCGGCACGATTCCCCCGGGTCGGGGGGACCGGGGGGAAGGATTCCCCCCGGCGGGTCCGGGGCGGAGCCCGGGGGAAGAAAAGATGCCGCCGGCGGCCGGGGGCATGATGCCCCCGGACCCCTCGCACGGGGGCTCTGGGACAGGTCCCCGCACAGGCCGGGGCTTTGCGCGGCACGATTCCCCCGGGTCGGGGGGACCGGGGGGAAGGATTCCCCCCGGCGGGTCCAGGGCAGCGCCCTGGGGAGGAAAAGATGCCGCCGGCGGCCGGGGGCATGATGCCCCCGGACCCCTCGCACAGGGGCTTTGGGACAGGTCCCCGCGCAGGCCGGGGCTTGCGCGGCACGATGCCCCCGGGTCGGGGGGACCGGGGGGAAGGATTCCCCCCGGCGGGTCCAGGGCAGCGCCCTGGGGATGAAAAGATGCCGCCGGCGGCATCTCTTCGCCCTGTGTCGTTGGGGAATAAAAAAAGGCCGGAAGCTTTGGGCTTCCGGCCTTTTGGTGGAGAAAAAGTCCTGGCGGCGACCTACTTTCCCACGCAAAAATACGCAGTATCATTGGCGATGGAGGGCTTAAC
>Ga0183098_10178_pt1 | contig 214525 bp, 214 predicted proteins | sample BioMet9_FD_128884 | JGI IMG/M metagenome (GOLD analysis project Ga0183098, IMG submission 128884) | Microbial communities from bioreactor (seeded with sewage sludge) at Lawrence Berkeley National Lab, California, USA - Biofuel... | ecosystem: Engineered > Bioreactor > Anaerobic > Unclassified ...
ATCACCTGACAGACATCCCCTCAATTAGATTGATATAACCTAATTATAAGAGATGCAGAGTCGAAGTGGCTCACTTTTTCGTTAGCGTTTGTGCTTTAAATGGCTCACTTATAGAATAGCATTTACACGTAATGTGCTTTACTTTCACCCCATTTTTTGCTAAAATAAAAGTAAGAAGAAATCCTATATGGTGTGCTGACACCTAGAAATCTCACACTACTGCCGGACGCAGGGGCCGGTTGTCGGGAAGCGACGGAAAAACTTCACACGAATGCCGGACGTAAGGGCCGGTTGTTGGGAGACAACGGAAAAATCAGCAAGCAAGGCCACTTTTTTAAGTGGCCTTGCTTATTTTAAGGAGCGATTTTGTGGCCAGTAAAAAATATACCAAGGAAGAAGCGCAGCGGATTCTTTGTGTTGCAGCAGCGCAGTATAAGGAGAAGCTGGCCAACCGTCAGTTTTTGCTCATTTACAAGATACAGCAGACTTACGAGTATGAGGTCGTTTCCTTCAGCCCTGGTAATTTTCTGCATTTGACGGGTATTGTGACGGAAAAGAGGCCCGTGGAGTTTTACAAGCTATGCCTGAAACAGCGCCTGTCCGTGCGGGATATAGGCTTTAAAACTGATGGCAATACACACCGCAAGCTGGCCGTATTGGGGCTTTTGCCAGAGCTGCTCTATCATCGCTGTTGGATCGGTGACACCTTGGGCAACGATATCGCTATTCGGGCGGAGTATTACGTGGGGGATACGAAATGCGTCATGAGTCTGGGGTTTCGGAGCGGGCGAGATTATGATTTTCCCATTACGTTGTTGAATATGTCCATTCGGGAAGTCACGCGTAAAGAATTCAAGATTTACGCAATTTATACGAAAAAAATAGGTGTCCCCGCCTACGATCTCGAACCCGCCTATATAGAAGCGGATTTTGATTTGGATAAATACAGGAACTATGATTTCTACCCATTGCTGCGGGAAGAATGAGGGGGGAGGCTGGAGCTATGGAGAAGCGTTCTAATAATTGACAGAAAATTACTAAAAGCTGTATACTGACAATAGATTTTGTAATGATTAGGAGATGTAGCTAATGCAGTTGTTCGATAATATAGCAATCGCTGCGGGAATTTCGATTGTCCAATTAGTTATAGCTTTATGTTATCTGTTTCCTTTAAAAAAATTGGGGTATACAAAATCCTATTATCGGCTTCGGGCATTTATTATTCTGTTACTGATTAATTGTCTGGGTGTTTTTTTATATGGGCTCAAGACTTGGCGGGTAATGATTACACCAGCAAATGTATTTTTCCTCGTTCTTGGTATCGTATGTGTGGCAATTCTCTATCCATTAAACTGCGCCCGTAAAAAGGGGGAAAAATCAGAGGAAAATACTGCTCCTTCCGCATGTGAACCTCTGTCATCAGTTGAAGAAACTTCAGCTGGACAAGGGCATTGGATAGGCAGAAATTCCCGTTACATTCAAAATATAATCAGGAATATTTGGCCTATTATTTTTATGATATCGGTATTGGCCATGGTATATTATCCGCCATATCATCAGGTAAAGGCCAATATAGGAGATAGCTTTGTTGGCTATGGTACATTTACGGAGCCGCCTTCTTATAAATATAAGGGTGCATCTATCGATATGGTCCGGTTGGGGTTGCAAATTATAGTTTCGGTAGCGGTATGTACGATTGGTTATAAAATCACAAAGAAATAGGTAGGTTCGCGTAAAACGGGAAATCATGGAGGGAGTATTATGGACATTATAGAAGTATGCTCACAAAAAGCATACGATGTTTTTGCTGGATTGGATGTAAATGGGGGCAATAAAGCGTATATACAGCTTGCCCGGGACAACTATAGAAAAGTCCTTATGGGATGTGCTGTTTTGTATCTGGTGAACCATGGCCGCACAGATATGGCAGCTGAAATCAGTGAAGCATATGATAAGCTTTTCCAGGAGGGGTTATCCTTTGTTGATATGACGGCCATTGCCGATACCTATGCTTTTGTGCTGAATAAAGATAAAGACGTAACGGATGTCATCTGTTTTACCGGTGACTTCGGGATCTATGTATCCGAAGAAAATATTGATCAGCTGGATGACGATGCGGGCAGGTATGAAATGTTCATTCGGCCTAAATTGTATGAAGAACTGGAAGGACTGCTGACTGTGGACTTGCCAGCAGCCAAATTATAAAAAGATGGCCTGCATTTTCTTGTCTATTTGATGCGAGGTAGTAGAGTAGGGAACGTCTATGTTTTAGGCGGTTTTTTAAATGTGACATGGAGGAGTTTGTATGTTATACGTGTATCCTGCCATCGTGCATGAGGACCCGGACGGATTATGGGCAGAGTTCCCGGATTTGCCGGGATGCCAGACGTTTGATGATTCTATTGATACCCTTTTGGCCGGTGCAGCTGAAGCGCTGGAATGCTATCTCATTGAGGCCCTGGAACAGGGGGAAACCATTGCACCGCCGAGCTGGATGCAGGACCTGAACCCTGAAGGTAATGCTTATGCTACGCTGATTCGAATTGATGTAGACCTGGCAAAGATACCCGCTCCGTAAAGAAAACGCTGACGATTCCAGCGTGGCTCAATGATAAGGCTTTAGCGAAAAAAATCAACTTTTCCAAGGTACTGCAAGAGGCTCTTGTGGAAAAAATAGTATAAGAATGGAATCCGCTCGATGTTATCGCACCGAGCGGCTTTTTTATGTGCGCCCGGTATGGGCGCACTCTAATGGTTGAAAGTCCCTAGACTGCCCTAGTAGTGAGAACGTCATAGTCGCACACCAAGGATGTCCATCGCGAGGTGGAATTTGAAGGAAGGTGTCGTCAAGTCTCTGGTCTGACGAACAGAAATCACATGAGGCTGGCTGGGATGGATAAGGCTGCATAACGAGCTAAAGTCCAATAGCTACTCAAAATTCCAGAAAGTACATGTGGCAGATGAATAAAAATAAAATTTATACTATTCGCTTTATTTGCAGGATTTATTTTTGCTTAGTTGAATATGTTAAATAATAAAAACATATATGCAAAGGAGATGCAGAAAATGGTAAAACGTATTTTATCGTGTATTTTATTGTGTGTGTTTGTGGTTAGTATAGCGGCTTGCGGAGGGAATGATCCATCGAGTGTGAAGGCAACAAAAACCAAGGATGGTATTGAAAATACACATTTGAAGATTAAAGATGGTAAAGATTTTATTGCATGGAAAAAAGATGGAGTCGTAATGACAACGGTTACATTTTTTGAGGCTAAAAAGGGTATGTTTAGTATGAGCCGTCCTGCAGGAAAGTTTTATATATTAGTTGTAGCTGTGAAGAATGAGCAGAAGGATGCGATTACGGTGAGTTCCGCTTCATTTAAAATCGTTGATAAAAATTCAGGAACGGAATATGAGGAAGATTCAGGAACTATAACTGAGTTGGGGTGTATAGATAATAATAGGGTGAGAGCATTGAATCTTAAGGTGCCGTTACTTGAAAGCTTGAATCCAGGTCTGACGCAATGTTATTGGATGGTATACGATTTACCATATAACAGTTGGGAGGAAGTCATGGATCAGTGCTGTGTCGTGGGAAGCGCTGGAATGACCGGTGGCAAGGTGACCATGCCAATGCAGACGAAGCAGGTGGAAAAAGGCAGTGGGGATAAAGGAAAGAGTTGAATGTATGGACGCTCTCATAGTGATGGGATGGAAACCTTCTTAATGAGGCTTATGACGTAGATATTTTGCGAGAATACTTTCGATGGTTGGTAAGGTGCGTGGCATATTTTACAAGAAGGGAAAAGTATATTTATATAGAATATCAATATATTATAAATGTTAATATTAAAAAAGAAATGAGATGATTTTGTGTATTATCAAAAATACAGCAAAAAAGTGGTAAATGACTATGGGCTTTTGTCAAATGGTTTTATGAGAGGATGTTTAAAAAGATATATTATCTTATACTCATTGTTTTCGTTTTTTATAGTAGGGGGGGTATTTGGGCTGTTTCCTTCTGTAGCATATGCTGATATTCTGTATTTGAATGGTGACAGTAACTATCCAGTGACGTATTACCATGTCGATTATAGAGAGTATATCGACTTAAGTTCCTGTACTTTTGTATATAATAATGATGATTCATACGAATTTGCTGTAGGGTATATGGGAGTAGATATGAGTGATTTGAATAATAATAAATATCATATACGTTATTATCGTCAAATGAAAGATGGTAATAGTCTTCCACAGTATTTGGACAAAAACGGAGATAAATGGATAAGTATACCAAGGTTTAATTATGATGAGATTCTTGACTATATGCGGAGTAACGGCTATGGTGGATATATTAATACTTATCATGCATATGAATATTTTATGTTTAAAGCAGCGTATAAACAGCTTTGGAATGTTGAGTACAAGGATGAATTGAATGGACAATCTATTTAAGTATAAAATGACTTAATTGGGATATAGATTTGATAGTTGAACGCTTCAATTGATGAAACATAAAAAGGTAAGGAGGATATTTTAATGAAAGAAAAAAATATAACAGGGCTTATATTAGCGATTATGTCTATAATGATTAATGCTACATGTTTTGCGAACATTGCTGCCGACGAAATTGCTCTCGGTGGCCTTGTGCCAAATACTCCAATGTCTGTAGTAAAAAAAATTTATGGTCAACCACTATCTTATTATCGTGGTCACGCTGATTATGGGAATGGATTTACTATTTATACGATGGGGGGCAATGAAGCTTGGAGTATTTCGACAACGCAGAATAATGGAATTGCTACACCAGCAGGTGTAATTGTTGGAATGAATGCCGATGTATTAAACCGAGTATATGGCAAGGCGGACAGTTTGGAGAAGGATAATACATTTGGAGGATATATATATCATTATTACAGCCCAGATTTAACTCGTCACTTACAAATATATGTTAAAGATGATATAATCACAAGATTGGAATGTCATGTGCCAGATTGATGTTTTTATAATAAAGTTCATTGGAATTGAAATGACCACCATAGGCTGGATTTTTAAGTCTAACCTATGGTGGTCATTGTATTTGTATTTTATAATGTTCATAGATAACGATACTAAATTCTATAAGTAAATTCAACGAACATATATATCTTTTTCAAAAAGTCTCTATAAATACAGAAATTTGTTATTATATAGGGGGATCGACTATGAACTGGATCGTATAGAGCAAGGCTTTTTCTCGGGAGGAGTTACAATGAGCCGATGGCTGAAGGATCCGGGAATATGAAAAATAATGTTGAGAATAAACAATTTTCATTTTAGGATTGATGATAGTAGTTATTATTTTACAGCTGTTTGAGTGGAATCGACTAGCATATCATAGAATACATTTTCTGTGATAACTTTTAGATCTTGGCCTTCAAGAATAAGCTGTTCGGCCTTTTTCAGTTTACCGCTTTTTCCACATTTTATGCTGGTAGAATAATCTAAATCCCCAACAATAAGAAAATTGGTATGCTTAGTCACATTATTGTCACAATGACCACCAATATTGGCAACTAATTGTGCAGCATTTTTGCGAGTGAATCGTTCCAATTTGCCGGTAAATACACAGTGCATACCATAAAAAGGATGATCTGTTAAAAAATTAGCTTCATTGCCAGTGAGTGAGCGTAAATCAAAAGACGCATGGGGCATATTCCAAAGGGAAAGATCAATTTGTTTTTCTGAAATGATGTTGGCAAGTTTTTGGAGTATGATGTTTGTGGTTTTACAATCATCTAGAGCTCTATGTTCCGCATTGCCGATGCTAAAATATTTGTTGAGGTCGCGGAGCCGATGATGTTGGAGATCGGGCAAGACACGACGGGCAAGACGAAGCGTATCAATAAAGTCATTTTTCAGCAGGCGGTCGCCGATGTACTGAAATTTGTCATAAAGGAAATTGATATCAAAATTGATATTATGACCAACAAGTAATTCATCCTTTAGAAAAAACCATATATCATCAGCTGCCTCTTCGAATTTGGGAGCCATGGTGAGCATTTCATTTGTAATACCTGTTAGATCGGTAATAAAAGGATCTACATAATGCCCGTCTTCATCAGTAGGAGGCTGAATTAAAGAATGATAAGAAGCATATTCCTGGCCAGAACGATACTTGATGCAGGCAACTTCGATAATGTCATCCCAATGAGGATCAAGCCCGGTAGTTTCCAGGTCAATTAATGTATAATCTTTTGGAAGAAGTAATAAGGATTTTCCTTTTTTCCTTTGTGGACGAGAGGATTTTTTTGTTTCAAGGTTAAATTTTCCATTGCTAAATGAAAGAGAAAGTTCCAAGAGAATCGCTCCTATCTATATGATTTATTCAGCGACCAATTTATTGGTGCTGGGCAGATATTTAGCGGGGATGGGCGTATCGAGGCGCCAGACGATATTGATGGGACGACTGCCGTTGTGGCGTACGTAATTTGCTGTGCCAAGGAATAGATAAGGGGCTTTGCCACAGATGTCATCAGTGTATTCGCGGACAAAGAGCAAAATGCGATCGCCTTGTTCCTTATGGTGGATATAGCGCTGGCCCGTAGGAGAAGTATCTGAGGTAGTGCTTTGGCTCTGCCAATGGAATAGATGCTCATTTATGGAATAGTCATTGTACATCGTTGATGGCGAGTAATGCTTTTCTGATTTGTTGAGTGTAATCATAAAAATGTCCAGCTGTTTTTCTGGCAGGTGAAATACACCCTGACGTACGGTGTTGGGTTTGTAGTAATCCATAGCGGCAAATAGCTGGTCACGAGTGTAGTGACAATGTACATCCAGCGGACATTCAAAACCCAGGTCACAGGGATAATCGATGAAGTCCAGTTGTTGTTCCTGATAAGACAGAATAGACTGGATTTCCTGTAGCATTACTGGGTTGTGAGTTAGTGAGTGAATGCTGTCTTTGAGAGTAGAAAAAGAGGATTTTTCTACGGAATTTTGCCAAAGTGTAAAATGGAACATTTGAAGCATGCGGGTTTCCAGCGGTGAGAAAGATCGGCTGTGAATATCATCCAGTTGGGACAGGACGGTGCGTAGAAATTGGAGCCAACGACGGGAATCAATGGAAACAAGCCGTTTGCAGGCCCTGGTCAGCTGCTCTTCATCCGCTTCCTGAAAATCAGGGCGGGTACCAGCTTCTACGCAGAGACGGGCAAAGGATTCTTTGTTTGCGCTGCGATAGAGCTGGCGAATATCAAGATGGTGATATTTTAGGAAATTGTTTAAGGTCAGCTCCTGTTGGCTGTCCGCAGTAAAGTCCTTGATTTTGTTCAATAGTCCCTGCCGGTTGTTCAGCGAAGAACGAATATTTTCCAGAATATAGTCGCGGGCTTTTTTCTCCAGCTGCACGTAGCAGCCATGAGGTACGGCAGTAAAGCCATGGCGGATTTCATGCTCAACACTGCGGCTGGTATTACTGAGCAGGGACGCAAATTTTTCCTCAAACCGATATTTTTTGTTGGATTGACCTATGAAGTCTAAAACAGTCAGGCATTCCTTGCCGTTTGCCAGGCGCAAGCCACGACCTAATTGCTGGAGGAAGATGGTCAAAGATTCTGTGGGGCGAAGGAAAAGAATGGTGTCGATTTCCGGAATATCTACGCCTTCGTTGTAAAGATCAACAACAAAGATGAATCGTATCTTGCCGCAGGCTAATTCATGGCGTGCTGTCTGACGATCTTCCTCTGAAGAGGAACCGGTGAGGCAGCGAGAGGGAATATGCTGTTCATTGAAATAGCCAGTCATAAATTGGGCATGTTGTATGGAAACACAGAACCCAACACCGTGGATTCGTTCCGGATCTGTAACGTAACGGTCTATATTTTTTATGATAAGGGCAGCACGATTGCGTGCACTTTGGGTTTGCAGAGCATACACATTGGTCAGGTCGCTTTTGGCGTAGCCGCCGTTTTCCCATCGCAGCTGGCTAAGATCAATGGTGTCGGTAACACCAAAGTAATGGAAGGGGCAAAGCATACTGCGCTCTATTGCTTCTGGCAAGCGTAACTCGGCAGTAGGGTGACCACCAAAATATCGAAGGATATCCTTGCCGTCCATCCGTTCCGGGGTAGCTGTCAAGCCCAACAGGATTTGTGGCTGATAATAGGAAAGTAACTGTTGGTAGGATTCAGCGGCTGCATGATGGAATTCATCAATGATGATATAGTCATAAAATTCGGCAGAGGTTTTTGAGCTCCAGTTTTGTGAATTAAAAGTTTGAATAGAGATAAAAAGATGGTCAATTTGTTCTGGACGGTACTGTGCGACAAAAAGATCGCCAAAATTTGGATCTTGCATAATACCCTGGAAACAGGCTTGGCTCTGGGTAAGGATCTCTTCGCGATGGGCGATAAAAAGCAAACGATTTGATTTGCCTGGATTTTGCCGGCAAAAACGTTGGTAGTCAAAGGCCGCTATGACCGTTTTTCCTGTTCCGGTAGCAGCTACAATGAGATTCTTGAAATTATGGTGTATGGTTCGTTCAGCCTGCAATTTTTCCAGAATTTTTCGTTGATAACCATAGGGATTAATTGTAAAAAGGTAGTTTCCCTTTTCGCCGTAGTTCTGTTGGGGATATCTTTCCCGGCAAATGGCAGCGTTTAAATAGTCATGCTGCTCAATGGTATAATGTTCAAATTCGGGGGCGTTCCAGTAAGATTCAAAGGTGGCCATAACCTTGTTCATGGTAGCAGGTGAATCATAGGCAGTGATTTTCACATTCCATTCGAGTCCGTTGGATATGGCAGCGTTGGAGAGGTTGGATGAGCCAATATAGGCCGTATGATACTCGGTATTTCGGTAAAAAATATAGGCTTTGGCATGCAGCCGTGTGCGTTTGGTATCATAGGATATGCGAATGTCTGCGTTGGGCAGCAGTGTTAGGGCATCAATGGCTTTGACATCCGTTGCGCCCATGTAGGAGGTGGCGATTAAGCGTAGCTGCCCGCCATTTTGGGAAAAGGTTTTCAGTTCTTCATAGATAAGGCGCAGTCCGCTCCATTTGATGAAGGAAACAAGCATATCGATGCGATTGGATGAAAGAATTTCTTTTTTTAGCTCGTTGTACATCGAAGGTTCGTTTTGGGCTCCAGTAAACAGGGAAGTTTCTATAAGAGAGGTTTCTGGGCGTGGGATGGCACTTTTGGAGGATAGAACCCGGGGGTTATCCTTTTCCGGCATTAAAGCCAGTAATTGCTGGCCGGGAGAGTTCACCAGGGAGGATGTAAGATCATTGTCAGCGGTGTACTGCTGTATCAGGTGAATGATTTGATTGGTTAATGTGATCTGGGCTTCCAGTTGATGATCTTTGTCTGATTCAGCAGCAGAGGAAAGGCCCTGGTCGATAATACGACGCAGGTAGGATGTGAGGACATTCGCAGCCTCTTCCTGGTCGATGGGAACAATATTTTTAAGGTTATCTGCGATTTCAGCCAGCTTTTTTGCAAAGTCTCTATTGATGACCTGTTCATAGATACCGGTTTGGATGGTTTCATGTGCCATAGAGGATTACTCCTTTATTTGAATTATCATATTTTTTCTTCCTTTTAGCATTATAACGCTATTGTATAAGATTCCGCAAAGTGAAATCCTGCAGGATGGCATTGCAAGGGCGGATTTTGCTACAAAAATAGAGCATGTCGCTGTGGACATGCTCTAAAAATGAATCTGACATGTATTTTATTTTTTCTGTCGCAGGAACTTTTGCAGCAGTTTCCTGGCGGCTGCCAGGGCTGCCAGGAGAAAGGGCAGGGCAAATGGCAGCCAGCCGGCAAAAGCGCGGAACACTGTGCCGGAATGGGCAAAGGCAATGGCTGGGACCAGCAAGGAACTGATGGTAAGGCATAGAATTCGCATAAAAACACCTGCTTTCTAGCTTCATCATATCCCCCATAGGGGGATATGTCAAGGCGCATGCTTCTGGGCAGGGGGCTGTATCCTATTTAGCAGGAAATAGAAGATATCTGTTGAATGATTACAATATTCGTATAATATGTATTTTATGAGAGGAAGATTCAAGTATGAGTAGAGAACGGATATCTCTTTGCCTGCTTGGCATTATGCTGTTGTTGGGGGGATTGATTTTTCAAGGCTCGGCTGAAGCTGTACCGGCAAAGCATTTTCAAATCCTTCGTTCCACTCAGCACCAGCAGGGGCCTGGCTTTCGCTATAGCACTTATCGCGTAGATGGGAATGAATTGGTTGCAGAATGTGTGACAGATGGGAAAAATCCTGGGCAGAAGAAGATCATCCTTAAGGAAAATGGGCACCAGGTCTACGCTTTAACCTATGAGGATCAGCATATTCTCCTGCCAATGGTGGGTAAAATTGGGGATAAGGTGGTTTTTTCTCTGAATGTCATGGATAAGGGAGGAGATTATGCGCTGGCTGTGGCTAAATCACCTGAGACGGGTCAGTATAAGGTCTATGCGGACAGTCGCCAGTTTTATAACCCCTATAAGAAGGATAAGTACCAGGTTCATTTGGTGGGCTGGAGCAACGGCAGACAGCTTTTCTGGCTGATGCATTTTGCCACCAAGGCAGAGGATCAGCTTCATTTTTATAAATACCTGATGAATTACGACCCGGCAAAGGATCAGGTCGGGTTCGAGGAATTCGGTGAGGGACAGGTACGGACCTGAAGGTTTATCGGATAGGTAATAGGACTTCGATTGGTTCATTTATGTGCTGCCAGGCAGCTTTTCTTTTGCGGCCGGACCACCAGCAGGATGCCGGTGAGGATGAGCAGCATGCCTAGGGCGGTGTGGATGGTGATGGCCTCTCCCAGGATGAGGATGCCTGCCAGTACACCCACCACGGGGACGGCCAGGACAGCTATGGAGGCTTTGCTGGCCTCCATATGGGCCAGAATCCAGCTCCAGAGGAAAAAGGCCAGGGCTGAGGCCAGTACGCCATTATAGAGCAGGCAGCCGATGGAGAGAGCGTTCCATTCCACAGAGCCGATGCCGGTAAAGGCAGTGCACCCATCCAGGAGCAGGGCTCCGGCTGTGAGCTGCCAGGCTGTGTATTGGAGCATGTCGCAGTCCTGCAGCCGTCGTTTCATGAGCACGTTGGCAATGGCCCAGGAAAAGGCGCCGGCCAGTACCAGCAGCATAGCCGGCAGGCTGCCGCAGGTATCGATGTGCATGAGGATGAAGAGGCCGATCATGCTCAGCAGGATGCCGACGATTTTCTGCCGGGTGAGTTTTTCCTGCAAAAACAGATGGGCGAGGATAGCGACCCAGATGGGCATACTGTAGTTCAGCACGGCTACCAGGCCGGCACTCAGAGACTGCATGCCAATCTGGGCCGCTGCATTATTGGCCGCGACCATCAGTGCTCCGGTGATGATGATCCATTTCCAGCAATGCCTGGGGGGCAGCGGGATGCGGCGCCAGAGCACCACCAGCAGCAGAATGCCGGCGCCCAGGGTGAAGCGGCAGGCTACGAAAAACACGGGCGGGAAAAATACATTGGCTTCCTTCATGATTACCCAGTTGAAGCCCCAGATGAGGTAGATCAGTCCTAATGCTTTTATCATAAGAAACCTCCAAAGAAGTGTGAGGATATACATTTTTTTATTATAACGCCACTGTTCAGGATTTCGCAAAGCGAAAGTTCTGCCAGAATGGAAAAGCTGCCTGGATTGCGGCGGGCTGTTGCTGGAGGCTGCGGCTTGCATGCGGCGGTCATCCATAGTAAACTAAAAGCAATATTTTGAAAAGACTGAGGGGATTTTCTTGTTATTCAATTCCTATGAATTCATGTTCTTGTTTTTGCCGGTGACGCTGGTGGTCTATTTCGGACTGGCGGGAAGGCGGTGGACGAAGGCTGCGGTGGGGTGGCTGACAGCAGCTTCGTTCTTTTTTTATGGCTGGTGGGATGTAAAGTACATTCCGCTGCTCTTCGGGTCCATTGTATTCAATTTCCTGGCAGGGCGGTGCATCGAGAGTGCCCGGCACAAAAAGCCCTGGCTGGCGGGCAGCATCGGTGTGAATCTGCTTTTGCTGGGATATTTCAAATACACGGGATTTTTTCTGACTACCTGGAATGCCCTGGCTGGCAGCGGCTGGGATGTGCCGCAGATCGTGCTGCCTTTGGGAATTTCCTTTTTTACATTTACCCAGACGGCCTATCTCATCGATGCCTATCGGGGAGAGACGCGCCGCTATTCCTTTTTGACCTATTGCCTGTTCGTTACGATTTTTCCCCATCTCATCGCGGGACCCATCATCAATCATCGGGATATGATTCCCCAGTTTTCCCGGCTGCGTAATTTCTGTCTGGATTACCGGAATTTTTCCCAGGGGCTGGTGCTTTTTTCCATCGGGCTCTTTAAAAAGGTGGTCATTGCGGATTCGCTGTCGCCCTGGGTACAGGCGGTATTTTCCGCTGCGGATGCGGCAGGGTTCTGGGAGGCCTGGGCGGGGGCACTCAGCTATACCTTCCAGCTGTATTTCGATTTTTCCGGGTATTCGGAGATGGCCATCGCCCTTGGCCTCATGCTGAACCTGCGGTTTCCCCGGAATTTCAATTCTCCTTACCAGGCAGCGTCGATGATCGATTTCTGGCGCCGCTGGCACATGACCCTGGGCGGCTGGGTGAAAAATTATCTCTATATCCCTCTGGGCGGGAATCGCCACGGGGATTTGAGGAAAATGCGGAATCTGCTGGTATCCATGCTGCTCATCGGCCTGTGGCACGGTGCCGGCTGGACCTTTGTGCTCTGGGGGGCTCTGCATGGTGTCCTGCTGGTGATCAATCATCAGTGGCGCCGGCTGCAGATCGCTCTGCCCCAGGGGCTCTGCCGGGGCATCACCTTTCTGTGCGTAGTGGCCTGCTGGGTGTTTTTCCGGGCGGATACAGTGGGCAATGGTGCTATGCTGCTGCAGGCGATGGTGAGTGTGCCGGGAAATTCGCCGACTGCGGCCTGGAATATTCCTGCGGCTCCCGCCGAGGTCTGGAGCGTGCTGCTGGTGCTGCTGGGGATCACGGCGCTGGTGAAGAATCCGCTGGTGCTGCTGCAGGGCTTTCGGCCCGGCTGGCGCTGGCTGATGCTGAGCCTGCTGCTCATGGGGATATCCTTGTATTCCCTATCCCATGTATCGGATTTTTTGTATTTTCAGTTTTGACAGGAGGGATTTTTTATGCGGGCAAGGGTATTTGTAAAAGTATGGCTGGCTGCCATCCTTGGCTTTTTTCTGCTGAATCTCATCCTATGGCAGGGCTGGACCTCCCGGGTGTTTTTTGAGAATGCGGATGGACATGGGGATTTGAAGCGCATCGGCAGCTTTGATGCGGCTGCGGCGCAGACCCATCCCGTGGAGTACGGTAAAAAGCATGTGGAATTTCGGGATTATGTGGCGTCGGGCGGCAGGGAACATTTCGATGTGCTGACCATTGGGGATTCCTTTTCCAATGGGGGCGGCGGCAATTATTACCAGGATTATCTGGCGGACCGGTATGGGCTGCGGGTGTTGAATGTTCCCTGTGAAGCTTTCGGGGATGGCAATGCCTTGTCCATTCTTTATGCACTGCAGCAGACGGGGTATCTGGCGGAGATTTCGCCCCGCTTTGTCATTGTGGAGTCTGTAGAGCATTACCTGGCGGATCGGTTCAATGGGACGCTGCCGGAACGGCCGGTGCTGAGCCGGGCGGATTTCCTGCAGAAGGAGCTTCCTGAGCATCGGGTTTCCGATGGGATACGGGAGGACAGGCTGTTCACGCCGATCATGATCAAGGCAAATGTGGAATTTCTGAAGAATAAGTTTTATGCATGGGGTCATCCAGGCTCCCTGAGCGAGGCCGCTGATGCGGCTGTGCTCAGGCAGGCTGCTTTTACCGCGCCGGGACAGGAGCGGCTGCTGATTTACTATCATCTGGAGGCGGATTATGCGGCGAACCCGCCCAAACCGGCGGAGATCCATCGGAATATGCAGGCTGCCGCCGATATGCTGGCGGCCCAGGGAAGCCGGCTGATCTTTCTGCCGGTGGTGGGCAAGCTGGATCTTTATCAGCCTTATTTGGAAAATGAGCTGCCGGAAAATCCCGGGCTCACAGCGCTGGCAGCGGCGCCCCATGGCTATACGCTGGTGGATACGAAGCCGCTGCTGCGGTCGGCTTTGGCAGAGGGGGTGCAGGATCTGTATTGGAACGATGATACCCATTGGTCCTGGCGGGCCCAGCAGCGTATCGGTGATGCGCTGTGGCTGGTGATGGGCGGGAATTGACCAGGAAATCAGGATAGGAAGATTTTGTCATATTTATTTCGGAAAACTATTGCAAAATATTCACACAAATTTTATAATAGAGGGTAGGAAAGATAAGTTTTGTATCATGAGGAGGAGATTTTATGACAGGATCCAGAATTTTTATTTGCCGTGTGTGTGGAAATATCGTAATGCTGGTGCATAAAGGCGGCGGACCGCTTTCCTGCTGCGGGCAGCCGATGGAAGAGCTGGTAGCCAATACTACGGATGCTGCACAGGAAAAGCATGTTCCGGTAGTTACGAAGGAAGGCAATAAGGTCACTGTGAAGGTGGGAAGCGTAGCCCATCCGATGACGGAGGCTCATTTGATCCAGTGGATTTATCTTCATACGAAAAAAGGCGGCCAGTACAAGCTGCTCACCCCGACGGATGCGCCGGAGGCCGTATTTGAGGTAGCTGAGGGAGATGCTCCTTTGGCAGCGTATGAATATTGCAATCTCCATGGTCTTTGGAAAGCGGATATCTGATGAAAGAAAAAGGGCTGCTGCAGCGATACGGCGGGCCCTTTTTTTCTGATACCCTGGAGAAAATCCATGAGGAAATGAGGTTTTACTATGCGCGGCGTTTTTGATATCGTAGGCCCGGTGATGATCGGCCCCTCCAGCTCCCATACGGCGGGAGCCGTCCGGCTGGGGCTCATTGCCGGCAAAATCCTGGGGGAAAGGGCCGTGAAGGCGGAGATCAATCTCCATGGCTCCTTTGCCCAGACCTACCGGGGACATGGTACGGACAAGGCATTGATCGCCGGTATCATGGGTTTTTCTCCGGATGATGAGCGTATCCGGGATGCGCTGCAGCTGGCCGCCCATCAGGGACTGGATTACAGCTTTCAGCCGGTCCATATAGAGAATGCCCATCCCAACACGGCGGTGATCTATCTCATCGGTATCACGGGCCGGGTGGCCCGGGTGCGGGGCGCTTCCATCGGCGGCGGCAATATCATGATCACGAATATCGATGGCTATGATGTGGAGCTTACGGGGCAGTATCCGGCCCTCATCACCATCCACAGGGATCGGCCGGGGGTCATCACCCAGGTCACCAGCATTTTGTCAAAATATGAGATCAATGTGGCCTTTATGCGGGTATCCCGGCAGAGCCGGGGGGAGGCGGCCATGATGATACTGGAGACGGATGATGTGCTGGCGGAGGATGTGCTGGAGGAGTGCCGGCAGGTATATGAGGTGGAAAATGCTTTCAGCATACCAGCGATATAGAGGTGAGATAAATGATTAATTTCAATACGATGGCAGAGCTGATCCAACTGGCCGATGAGAAGAAACTGTCCGTCCATGATATCGTGCTGGCCCGGGAGATGCATACCTCCCAGCGGACCAGGGAGGCGCTCTGGCAGGAGATGCAGCGGAACTGGCAGGTAATGAAGGAGTCGGTGGAGCGGGGAATCGTGAATGAGGAGCATTCCCTCAGCGGCCTGACGGGCGGCGATGCGAAGAAGATTTATGAGGCCAGGGAAAAGGGCTATACCGGTGCGGCGGTGATGGCGGCGGCAGCCTATGCAGTGGGAATTGCCGAGGTGAATGCGGTCATGGGACGTATCGTGGCCTGCCCTACGGCGGGGTCCTGCGGCATTGTGCCCGCGGCGATTTTTGCGGCGGCGCAGCGGAATAAGAATACGGATGATGAAATCATCGGGGCGTTGTTCACCGCTTCCGGTATCGGCATGGTCATTGAGCAGAATGCCTCTATTGCCGGAGCGGCGGGCGGCTGCCAGGCGGAGTGCGGTTCGGCGGCGGGGATGGCTGCCGGGGCACTAGTAGAGCTGGCGGGCGGAACGCCCCGGCAGGTGGGGGAGGCCGTAGCGCTGGCCATCAAGAATCTGCTGGGACTGGTCTGCGATCCTGTGGCCGGCCTGGTGGAGGTTCCCTGTGTGAAGCGCAATGGTTTTGCGGCGGTGCATTCCATGGTGGCTGCGGATATGGTGCTGGCGGGGGTGAAATCCTTCATTCCGGTGGATGAGGTCATCGAGGCCATGGACCGGATCGGCCGGGCTATACCAAAATCTCTGCGGGAGACCTCCGAGGCAGGGCTGGCGGTCACGAAAACAGCTAAAGCGGTGGAGAAGAAAATTTACGGTTGATAAATTCCCCATGAAAAAAGGAATTTTCCGCTTTATCAAGAATATAGAACAATGGATAAGATCAAAGTAATGTGGGGAGAGGGTATTTCATGAAAAAACTGTTTCAAATCTTTACCGTGGCCTGCATGCTTCTTTTGAGCACGCAGCTGGTTTTTGCAAATGCTGACAAGGCGACCATTATTGGCGATACGAATCTTATGGATGTGCACCGCATAGCTGTTGCATCACCGTTGTATACGCCGAACAAAGGAGAGCCGACCGTGGAGGAACTGCGCCAGGTCATCGGCGAGGCCCGTACTGTGACCCGGGGCGAGGTGCTGCCCTATGATACCGTTGCCCAGAATATATTGAGGGATTCCAACGTGAACATCCTAACGCTGGACCGCCGGCAGGCGGCCAAGGCCTACAAGGAGCATGTGGCAAAATATGCGGATGCTTATGTGGTGACAACTGTTGCCAATGACAGCCATCTGGTATTCTTCTACGATGTATATCTGTCGGGCACCAACAAGCTCATCTATTCCTACCAGATTGCCGGCAACCGTTCCGATGGTCGTAACGTGCAATCCTATAAGCTTTATTCGGAACAGTTCTACAAGGCTTTTGACAAGTCTGCCCAGGATCAGCAGAAGGATAAGGAAAAAGCCAGCAAGAAGAAAAAATAATAAGGTTAATGGCAAATGCTGCCGCGGAGTTCCTGCGACAGCATTTTGTTATATTATATCATGACAAGGGGGGGATTTCGTGCAGAAAAGAAATGTCGTGCTGTCCATAGTGCTTACCTTTGTTACCTGCGGTATCTATGGTCTTTACTGGATGGCCAGGATGACAAAGGAAGTCCAGGAACTGTCCGGCGAAAAGAAAACAGCCTCGGGGGGAATGGCAGCACTCTTTACAGTGTTGTCCTGTACACTTTACAGCTATTATTGGTTTTATCAAATTGGCGGCAGTCTGGCTGAGGCCCGGCGCCAGCGGGGATTGTCTGCGGATTCCGTATCGAACATGACCTATGCAGTGACCACCGTTGTACTGACGATTCTGAGTATTATCTGGGAAGCCCTGAGCAGTATGGGTGATTTTGCCGGTGCTTTGGAAAATGGGGAGGACCCCATGGTGACGGCTGGTGTCTTGGGAATGTCCCTGGTAGCCAGTGCCTGCTTCAGCATCCTCACGGCCTGTGTACTGCTCTTTATGATCTATCGGCGGGCCGATGACAATCCGCGCATTGTCTACATCCTCATGGCCATCCTGCGGACGAATCTGTTCACCACTGCCTTTTTGCAGGCATCGGTGAATGATCTGCTGGATCATGGGGAATCACAATATGAAGGAGAGCGATGAAGATGAGAATTGAAAAAAGAAGTATAGCCCTTTGCATTATTTTGAGCATTGTTACCTGCGGCATATACGGTTTGTACTGGGTGTATAAGCTTACGGAGGATACCCATGCTGCGGTGGGACGCCGGACAACCGCCAGCGGCGGCATGGTCATACTCTACAGTATCATTACCTGCAGCTTTTATCTTTTTTACTGGCAGTATAAGATGGGGGAAAGCATCCTGGAGGCCAAAAAACAGCGCGGCCTCAGTGCGGATCAGAATATCCCCATCATCTATCTGGTGCTGTGCCTCTTCGGTCTGGCTATAGTGAGTGAGGCTCTTTTGCAGAGTTCACTGAATGATATCGTGGACTTTGACAGCCAGATGACGGAACCGCTCACCCAGCCAGTTGCGCCGGCACCGACACAGCCAGTGGCTCCAGCTGCTCTGCCTGACAGCCAGCCGCAGCCGACCCAGTCTCCGGATGGAAACCAGGAAGATAAAAAGGACTGAGTTCCTGCAGCGGATGGGGATGAAGTACGGCGGGCTGGGCATAGCCGCTTTCCTGTACGTGGGCTTTACGGAATGGACGGGCCTTTCACTGGCCTGTCCCTTTCGCTGGCTGACAGGACTGCAGTGCCCTGGCTGCGGGGCGACCCGCATGGTCACGGCTTTGCTGCATGGCCGCTGGGAGGCTGCCTGGCAGGCGAATCCACTGCTTTTGCTGGCAATGCCCTGGATCCTGCTGCTGGTGGGGGTGGAGGAGTATTGCCGCTATCAGCAGTGCCCGGAGCCTCGCTGGTTCCATGTCCTTGGCTGGCTGCTGGTGGCCGCCTTTCTGCTTTTCGGCTTTGGCCGCAATCTTTGCTGATGCGTTGCACATAAAAAATCACCCTTTGCCGTTCCGCTGGGAACTGTAAAGGGTGATTTTTGCCATAATCAGGGGAATTGTTCAATGGGCGAGGTAGATGGGCTTGATCTTTGCATCCTCAGCTATATCCTTGCTGATGCAGCCGGTGCGTACCATGGCATCCAGCACCACGAACTGGCGCTTTTTGGCCATCATGAAATCGACATAGGGGGAGTAGAGCGAGGGGGCATTGGGCAGGCCGGCCAGCATGGCGGCTTCCGGCAGGGCCAGCTTTTCCGGTTCCTTGCCGAAATAGCCCAGGGAGGCATCCCGGAGCCCATAGTAGTTGGAGCCGAAATAGATGGTGTTCAGGTAAAGCTCCAGGATTTCATCCTTGGAGTAATTGGCTTCCATGTCCAGGGCCAGTACCAGTTCCTCTGCCTTGCGGCCAAAGGATCTCTCATGGGAAAGGAAAAGGTTCTTGACCAGCTGCTGGGTGATGGTGCTGGCGCCTTCCTCAATCTGTCCGTATTGCAGGTTTACCAGGGAGGCCCGCAGGATTCCTTCCATATCAAAGCCATGATGGGAATAGAAGCGATTGTCCTCCACAGAGATTACTGCATTTTTCAAGGAATCGGGAATATGGTCGATGGTCACGTAATTTTTTTTGCTGACCTTCTGGGCAATGGTCTTTTTGAGGAAAAGCACCCGGCTCAGCCGGTCCAGGGAAGAGACCTCCTGCAGGTCCCCTTTGGCGGCAGGTGCTGCTGGAGAATCCGCGGCAGAGGAGGCGGTGGTTTTGTCCGCATGGAAGGTTTCCCGGAAATTGCCGATGGTCTGAGGATCGAATACCTTGGTACCGCCGGCAAAGAAAAAGGCAATGAAAAATAAGACCATCAGCAAAAACAAAAAGCGAAGAAATTTCATAAAGGGCTCCTTCCCGTATATATTGCTTTTATTATATCGTTTTATTATATCATTAGAACGTTTGTTTTGGAAGATATGAGATTGTTTTCAAAAAAATAGCTTTGACTATTGCAATTTTATGCATATGAGATGTATAATTATGAATGTGCCCATCGGACACGAAAACCATAAGGGGGCTTATCCATGAAGGTTAGTATCATTGGCGCCACTGGCTATGCCGGAGCAGAGCTGCTGCGCTTGCTGAACAATCATCCCGAGGCACAGGTTGTGCATATCACGTCGGAGCGCCATACAGGTGAACCGATTTCCAGTATATATCCGCATCTGCGAGGCATTTATGATCAGATTCTCATGAGCATGAAGAACATTGCCGAGATCGGAGCAGACAGCGATTTTATTTTCATCGGCTTGCCCAACGGACATGCGATGCATATCGGCAAGTCGTTGGAAAAGCTTCCCACCCGTATCATCGATCTCGGTGCGGATTACCGTTTTACCGATACCAGTGTGTATGAAGAATGGTATAAGATCAAACATACCCATAAGGACGCGGCCCGGGTTTACGGTCTGGCGGAGCTGAACCGGGAAAAGATAAAGGATGCCAAGATCATCGGCAACGCAGGCTGTTATACCACAGCCAGTATCCTGGCACTGGCCCCGCTGGCCAAGAATCATCTGATCGATGTGAACACCATCGTGGTGGACGCAAAATCCGGGGTGTCCGGAGCGGGGCGCTCGGCCAAGCAGCCCAATCATTTCCCGGAAATGTACGATAACTTCAAGGCTTATAATGTAGGCGGCCATCGCCATACCCCGGAGATCGAGCAGGCGGTCACCACTCTTTCCGGCGAAGCCTGCCGGCTGAATTTTACGCCTCATCTGGTGCCCATGTCCCGGGGCATCCTGAGTACCTGCTATGCCAGTCTCAAGCCCGGCGTCACGCCGGAGATGGTGGATCAGGCTTATACGGCCATGTATGAGAAGGAGTTTTTCATCCGTCTGCTGGGACGCGGCGGCTATCCGGCCACGAAGGAGGTCCGGGGCTCGAATTTCTGTGATCTGGGCTGGCATATCGATGCCCGCACGGGCCGGGTCATCGTACTTTCAGCCATCGATAATCTGGTGAAGGGGGCTGCCGGCCAGGCAATCCAGAACTTCAACATTGCCTGCGGTTTCGATGAGACCATGGGTCTGCGCAATGTACCGGTATATCCTTGATATATATATGAGATGAATCAGTCAGGACAAAATAGAGGAGGAATTTCTTATGTTTAGTGAACAGGCTGCAAAAGCAGGCGTTACCTTTCCCCAGGGCTTTAAGGCAGCAGGGGTGAAGGCGGGAATAAAGAAGAGCGGCAATCTGGATCTGGCCGTTATCTATACGGAAAAGGAGGCTGCGGTAGCGGGTACCTTTACCCAGAACGCGGTAGCAGCTGCCCCGGTCTATGTTTCCAAAAAGGTAGTGAAGACGGGAACGGCCCATGCCATAGCGGCTAACGCGGGCTGTGCCAATGCCTGCACCGGCGGACAGGGCATGAAGGACGCGGAAGCCATGGCGGCGCTTACAGCGGCTGAGCTGGGCTGTCAGGCATCGGATGTGCTGGTGGCTTCCACTGGCGTCATCGGTGTGAACCTGCCCATGGACAAGATGGCCAGTGGCATAAAAAAGGCGGTGGCGGAGCTTTCTGCTGATGGCAGCCAGAATGCGGGAAATGCCATCATCACCACGGATACCTATTCCAAGGCCTGTTCCACGGAAATCGAGCTGGGGGGCAGGAAGGTGCGCTTCGGTGCCATTGCCAAGGGCTCGGGCATGATCCAGCCCAACATGGCCACGATGCTCTGCTTCATCACCACAGATGCGGCTATTGACAGCGGTCTGCTGCAGACAGCCCTCTCGGATATTGTGGAGCAGTCCTTCAATATGATTTCCATTGATGGGGATATGAGCACCAACGATATGGCTGTTGTCCTGGCCAATGGGGCGGCTGGCAATGCGAAGATCACGGAAAAGAATGCTGACTACGAGCTTTTCCATCAGACGCTGCAGAACATCTGTCAGGAACTGGCCAAGCGGATCGCTTCCGATGGCGAGGGCGCGACGAAATTCCTCACGGTCCATGTGGCCGGGACGAAATCCTTTGCGGATGCCAAGACCATCGGTATGAGCGTGGCAAAATCCCCGCTGGTCAAGACGGCTTTCTTCGGTGAGGATCCGAACTGGGGCCGGGTGATCTGCGCTGTGGGCTATGCAGGCATTCCCATGGAGCCGGAAAAGACCGTGGTGAAGTTCGGCGGCATTCCCGTCTATGCCCATGGGGTAGGAGCTGATTATGATGAAGAAGCCCTGCGCAAAGTCATGTCAGAGCATGATATCGTCATCGATATCGATATGGGGCTGGGCGATGCGGAGGCCACGGTATGGACCTGCGACTTCTCCTATGAATATGTGAAGATCAACGGAGAATATCACACCTGATAGGAGGCAGAGCCATGTTCGAGGAAAAGGATAAGGCGGCTATTCTGGTGGAGGCGCTGCCCTATATACAGGAATTCTACGGCAAGACCATCGTGATCAAATACGGCGGCAATGCCATGATCAATGATGACCTGAAGGAAAAGGTCATGCAGGATATTGCGCTCATGAAATACGTGGGTATCCGCACTGTCATCGTCCATGGCGGCGGTCCGGACATCACGGGCTTCCTGAAAAAGGTGGGCAAGCAGACGGATTTCGTGAGCGGCCTGCGGGTCACCGATGAGGAAACCGTGGAGATTGCGGAAATGGTGCTGGACGGCAAGGTGAATTCGGAGATTGTCAATCTCCTCAATGGCCGGGGCGTCCGGGCTGTGGGTCTCAGCGGCAAGGATGCCGGGCTCATTCAGGCCAGGAAGAAGCTGGCGACAGTTTACGACGAGGGAGAAACCCAGAAGGTGGATATCGGCTATGTGGGCGAGGTGGAAAAGGTGGATACGGCCATCCTGGAGGATCTGCTGGATGGCGGCTATACACCGGTCATTGCTCCGATCGGCGTGGGGGAGAACGGCGAGAGCTACAATATCAACGCCGACTATGTAGCGGCGGAGATCGCCGGGGCGCTGCAGGCGGAAAAGCTGCTGCTGCTCACCGATATCGAGGGCATTTACAAGGACTACAATGATAAGTCCAGTTTTATTTCCACCCTTACCCTGCCGGAGGCCCGCCAGTATATCAAGGAGGGCGTCATCTCCGGCGGCATGATACCGAAGGTGGAGGCCTGCCTCTGTGCCCTGGAGGGCGGAGCGGGCAAGACTCATATCATTGATGGCCGGTTGGATCATTCGCTTATATTGGAAATTTTCACCCCACAGGGCATAGGTACCCAGGTGGTCAGATAGAGGGGGAGACTTTGATGATGGAAACCGATGAACAAATATATCAGAAGGACCAGGCAGACTACCTGCCGGTCTTTGCCCGTTATAAAATCGTGCTGGATCATGGGGATGGCGTCTATGTCTATGATACCCATGGCAAGAAGTATCTGGATTATCTGGGCGGCATTGCTGTCAATGTGCTGGGCCATGCCTATCCGCCGCTGGTGAAGGCGGTGGCTGACCAGGCCGGGAAAATGATCCATTGCTCCAATCTTTACTATACCCAGACCCAGGCCGATGCGGCGGCCAAGCTGGTGAAGCTCAGCGGGCTGGGCAAGGTATTCTTTGGCAATTCCGGTGCGGAGGCCAATGAGGGAGCTATCAAGCTGGCCCGCAAATATGCGCATCAGCAGGATCCGGAGAAATCCCAGATCATCACGGCGCTGCACAGCTTCCATGGCCGTACTATCGCAACGCTCACTGCAACGGGACAGCCTCATTATCATGAAGGATTCGGGCCGCTGCCTGGCGGTTTTGATTATGTGCCCTTCAATGATGCGGCGGCGTTGGAAAAGCTCATGAGCGACAAGACCGCTGCGGTGATGCTGGAGCCTATCCAGGGCGAGGGCGGCGTGCATGTGCCGGCCATGGATTATCTGAAAAAGGTCCGGGCCCTCTGCGACAAGTACCATGCGCTGCTCATCTTTGATGAGATCCAGTGCGGTATGGGCCGCAGCGGCAAGTTCTTTGCCTATGAGCAGTTCGGCGTGAAGCCGGATATCGTGACGCTGGCCAAGGGTCTGGCTGGGGGCGTGCCCATCGGGGCCTTCATCGCCGCCGATGAGGCCGCAGAGGCCTTTCATGCCGGCGATCACGGCTCTACCTTTGGGGGCAATCCGCTGGCCTGCGCGGCAGCCAACGTGGTACTGGATACCATTGAAGAGAAGCACCTGCTGGACCATGTGAATGAAGTCGGCGCTTATCTCAAGAGCCAGTTGGAAAAATTCCAGCAGAAATATCCGAAGCTTATCACTGAGGTTCGGGGCATGGGACTGATCCTGGGGATGCAGCTCACGCGCCCGGGCCGGGAGATCGTGAATGAGTGCCTGGACTATGGACTCATCATCAACTGCACGGCGGGGGATGTGCTGCGCTTTGTGCCGCCGCTCATCATCACCAGGGCGCATGTGGATGAGCTCTGCAGTGTTCTGGATAAGGTTCTGGCGAAATACGCAGGCTGAAGCCGGCGTATTTCCATTGAAGAGTGAATACAACCTGTAGTATAATATATCAGTGGCGGACATAGTTTACAATTTGGAGGTTTTAGCATGTTAAAGGGTAAGGACCTGTTATCCATCCATGAGCTTTCCCTGGATGAGACAGCGGAAATACTGGCTATGGCTAAAGAGCTCAAAGCCAAGCAGAAGGCGGGCATTGAGCACCAGCTGCTCAAGGGCAAGACATTGGGCATGATTTTTGAGAAATCCTCGACACGGACCCGGGTTTCTTTTGAAACGGGTATGTATCAGCTGGGCGGACAGGCGCTTTTCCTGTCGAACCGGGACCTCCAGATTGGCCGCGGCGAACCTATCAAGGATACAGCGCGGGTGTTGTCCCGTTATCTTGATGGCATCATGATCCGTACCTTTGAGCATGCCAAGGTGCAGGAACTGGCTGAATATGCTGCCATACCGGTCATCAATGCGCTCACGGATCTGCTCCATCCCTGCCAGGTGCTGGCAGATCTGCTCACCATCCAGGAGCATAAGGGGAAGAACCTGAAGGGCTTGAAGCTCACCTATATCGGTGACGGCAACAACATGACCAATTCCCTCATGTATGGCTGTGCCAAGATGGGCATGCATTTCACGGCAGCAACCCCCAAGGGCTATGAGCCGGATGCTGAGGTCACCAGGAATGCCAAAGAGGATGCGAAGGTCACGGGCGGATCCATCAACCTCTATAATGATATCTTCGAGGCGGCCAGGGACGCAGATGTGATCTATACGGATGTCTGGGCCAGCATGGGCCAGGAGGCAGAGCGCGAGGAGCGTAAAAAGATATTCAAGGGCTATCAGGTCAACAAGGAGCTCCTGGCAGTGGCTGATAAGCGGGTCATTGTGATGCATTGCCTGCCAGCCCATCGCGGGGAGGAAATCACCGACGAGGTGATGGAAGCCCAGGCGGACGTGATCTTTGATGAAGCAGAAAACAGACTGCATGCCCAGAAGGCCGTTATGGCCCTGACCATGGCAGACTGATAAATTTAAGCAATAGATAAAAAGGAGAGATATTTTATGGCAAGTGTAAAAAAAGTCGTACTCGCATACTCCGGTGGTCTTGATACCTCCGTTATCATTCCCTGGCTCAAGGAAAACTATGATGGCTGCGAGGTCATCGCTGTCTGCGCTGATATCGGCCAGGGCGATGAGCTGGATGTGGTCCATGACAAGGCATTGAAATCCGGTGCTTCCAAGGTATTCATCGAGGATCTTACGAAGCCCTTCCTGGAAGAATACGTGTGGCCGACACTGAAGGCTGGCGCTGTCTATGAGGGCAAGTATCTGCTGGGTACTTCCTTTGCCCGTCCTATCATTGCCAAGCGTCTGGTGGAGATCGCCAAGAGCGAGGGTGCTGACGCCATTGCGCATGGTGCTACCGGCAAGGGCAACGACCAGGTGCGTTTCGAGCTTACGGTAAAGGCACTGGCTCCGAATATCCGCATCATTGCTCCCTGGCGTGAATGGACCCTGGGGTCCCGCGAGGAAGAGATCGAATATGCCAAGCAGCACGGCATTCCCATCGCTACGGAGAACAAGACCTACAGCATGGACCGCAATATCTGGCATCTTTCCCATGAGGGCTCCGATTTGGAGGATCCCTGGAATGCACCGAAAAATGATATGTATCTGATCTCCAAGGCACCGGAGAATGCTCCGGATGCACCGGAGTATGTAACCATTGATTTCGAGAAGGGCGAACCGGTGGCTGTGAACGGCGAGAAGCTGGGCGCAGTGGAGCTTTTGACCAAGCTCAATGAAATCGGAGCAAAAAATGGCGTAGGCATCACGGATATCTGCGAGAACCGCCTGGTGGGCATGAAGTCCCGCGGCGTGTATGAGAACCCGGGCGGAGCCATCCTTTATTATGCCCATCGTGAACTGGAATACCTCTGCCTGGATCGGGCAACCTTCCATTACAAGGAAGGGCTGGCTATCCGCTACGGCGAGCTGGTCTATGATGGCATGTGGTTCAGCCAGCTTCGTGAGGCTCTGGCAGCCTTTGTGGACAACACCCAGCAGACGGTTACGGGCACAGTACAGCTCAAGCTCTATAAGGGCAATATCATGAGTGCAGGCGCTAAATCCCCGTATTCCCTCTACAGTCAGGAATTCGTAACCTTTGAGCGGGATGAGGTATATAACCAGGCGGATGCCACGGGCTTCATCAACCTCTTCGGCCTGCCGCTGAAGGTCAGAGCCCTCATGCAGGAAAAGGCGGGAAAATAAATGAGTGAACAGCTTTGGGGCGGAAGATTTTCCAAGACCACCGATGAGATGATCAATGAATTCCAGGCCTCCATTGGCTTTGATAAACGCATGTACCATGAGGATATCGCCGGCAGCATCGCCCATGCGGCCATGCTGGCGAAATGCGGTATCCTCACAGCGGAGGACCGGGACAATATCATCGGCGGTCTCAAGGATATTCTGGCGCAGATTGAAAAGGGGGAGTTCTCCTTTGATGTAGCACTGGAGGATATCCATATGAATATCGAGAAGCGCCTGACCGATGCCATCGGCGAGGCCGGCGGCCGTCTGCATACGGCACGCAGCCGCAATGACCAGGTAGCGCTGGACACGCACATGTATGTGCGCCGCCAGGTGGTGGAGGTGCAGCGCCTCATTGAGGATCTGCAGCGGGCTCTGGTGGAAACGGCAGAGAAGTACGGCGACGTGATCATGCCGGGCTATACCCATCTGCAGCGGGCTCAGCCCATCCTGTTTTCCCACCATCTCATGGCTTATTTTTCCATGCTGAGCCGGGATTTTGCCCGGTTCCAGGGCGTTTATCAGCGGGCGGACATCATGCCGCTGGGCGCCGGAGCCCTGGCAGGGACCACCTTCCCCATTGATCGGGAATTCGTGGCCAAGCAGCTGAACTTCGAGAAAATATATAATAACAGCCTGGACGCGGTAAGTGACCGTGACTACATCATGGAGTTCCTGTCTGCAGCCTCCATGCTCATGGTGCATCTCTCCCGGCTGAGTGAGGAAACTATTCTCTGGTGTTCCCGGGAATTCTCCTTTGTGGAGCTGGATGATGCCCATTGCACAGGCTCTTCCATGATGCCTCAGAAGAAGAATCCGGATGTCTCGGAGCTGGTCCGGGGCAAGACGGGACGGGTCATCGGTCATCTCATGGCCATGCTCACCACGGTGAAGGGACTGCCGCTGGCCTACAATAAAGACCTGCAGGAGGACAAGGAAGGCATCTTTGATGCCATCGATACCGTGAAGTTCAGCCTGGCGGTCTATGCCCAGCTGCTGCGGGGCATGAAGGTGAATCAGGAGGTAATGAAGCGGGCGGTCACCGAGGATTTTTCCAATGCGACGGATCTGGCGGATTACCTTGTGAAAAAGGGAATGCCCTTCCGGCAGGCCCATGCGGTATCCGGCAAGGCCGTGCATTACTGTATCGAGCAGAAAAAGTGGCTGGAGGATATGACCATGGAGGAGTTCCAGTCCTTGTCACCGCTTTTTGGCGCGGATATCAAGGAGGCCATTCTTCCGGAGACCTGTGTGAAGAATCGCAATTCCTTTGGCGGCACCTCTTATCGTCAGGTAGATCTGCAGCTGCAGGCAGCCCGCGAGCTGCTGGCAGCAGAGGCGAAGCTGGCGGATGGTGCAGCCAGCCGTCAGGTCATCGTAAAATGAATATTACAGCCTGCTTTGGCCGGCTGTATAGACTTCTGGGAGCAGAAAAGCTGCTCCCGGATTTTTTTTTGAAAAAAATTCAAATTTGTTGTTTTGACATATTGACTTTTTGACCTTTAAGAGTATAATAAGAATTGTAAAGAGGAACTGAGGTACCGAAGGAAAGAAAGGTACCGCCTCCGAAAGTTTACAACAACAATTTTGAAAGGGGATCGATTTTATGTTTGGGTTAGTACCGTTTGGTTCGAGACATGGTTTGGCAAAGAAAGAAGATGGATTCAATCGCCTCTTCGATGTTTTCAATGAGCCGTTTTTCTCTGGTGATTGGGCACCGTTTGCAGGCTGGAATTCTTCGAGCTTCAAGGTGGATGTGAAGGATAATGGCAATAGCTATGAACTCACAGCTGATCTTCCGGGCATGAAGAAGGAGGACATTTCCCTGCATTATGAGAACAGCTATTTGACCATTGAAGCCAAAAAGGATGATTCCAAGGAGGAAAAGGATGAAAAGAATAATTACATCCGCCGGGAGCGCAGCGTAGGCAGCGTGACCAGATCCTTCTATATCAATAATATCGATGAAGCCCATGTAAACGCTGAATTCAAGGATGGTGTACTGAAAATCGATATGCCGAAGCTGACCGCCTCAGACCGGCCTAAAGAAATTTCCATCAAATGAGCAAGTGTAAAGCGGGCACAGACAAAAGCCAGGCTGATACAGCAAGTGTTGTATCAGCCCGGCTTTTTGTTCTTTGGTAATTTTTCCATGGCTTTTTACGGAATAGTAATATTATTTATCATAAGATAAAGGCATTTAGCCACAGATAAATGATTGAAAAGGCTGATGGGAAAAGGTAAAATTTTTATAAGGCCCTGTTTGAATATAGGAGCTGTACTTCTGAAAAGAGGGATGCAGGATATGGTAAAAGATGACTTTATAGATGCTGGAATCGATTATGATAAGGGTTTGGAAATCTTTATGGGGAACCAGAAACTGTACAATCAATTTTTAAAGAAGTTTTTGTATAATGGCTCTTATGAGGAGCTATGTATGGGACTTGAAATGGGTGATTTTGCCATGGCGGAAAAAGCGGCCTGCACGCTCAAGGGAATTGCCGGCAATCTTGGCATGGTAGATTTGTCCGGTATCCTGGAAAAAATGATTCTGGCACTTTGGAAGAACAAGACAGATGATGCCTTACTGCTCCATAAGGAGCTCAAACAGTCCTATGAGAATATATCTGCGTTGCTGCAGACAATGTGAACTGAATAGAATTATTTTGTGCTGCTGGCAGCACAAAAAACATCCGGTGGATTATTTTCCATCGGATGTTTTGGTTTATCCCTGAAGATCAGCGGCAGTTCTTTTTCATCATGATGTCCAGGATCTCCCGATCCGTTTCCAGCATGCCGTTGGAGGCCAGCTTGCCCAGATTGGCAATGGAGGCATCGATGTCCTCCTCGACGATGCCGTCGCTGGAGGTGACCCGGGTATCCTCCAATGCCATGAGCACGGCCTTGTAGGCGGAGGTCACGGAGGTGGATACCTTCATGGCGCAGCTATTGGAAGCTCCATCGCATATCATGCCGGATACGTCGCCGATCATGTTGGAAATGGCCATGACAACGGCATGGAAATCCTTTTTCAGCAGCCAGGCCATTCCCGCTGCAGCACCCATGGCGGCAGTAGTCACAGCACAGAAGGCGGAGAGCTTGGGCAGCCGGCTGTGGATGTAGATGGCGGTGAGATGGGAAAGCATGAGCGCACGGATCAGGGTTTCCCGCTCTGCCTTCAGGTATTCAGCGGTCACCACCACCGGCATGGTCGCGGTGATGCCCTGATTGCCGGATCCGGAGTTGGTCATGGCTGGCAGGGCGGCACCCCCCATACGGGCATCGGAGGCTGCAGTGGTGCGCAGGATGATCTGGGTGAATAGGCTGTCCGGCAGCAGCCCCTGGTCAATCTGGCGCCGCATGGTGGCGCCGATGTGCAGGCCGAAGTTGCCGGCGATGCCCGCATTGGACAGGGAGAGGTTCAGATTGGCAGCATCGTGGATGAAGTCAATGCTTTCAATGGGAGCCTGGGTGGCAAAGGCGAAGATGTCCTGCAGACGGCAGCGGGTCAGCGGTGTGTTTTCCTTTTGGGGCAGCTGTTCGTCGGTGGCTGCCGGAGCGGCCTGGAATAGGAGCTGGCCGTTCTTTTCAATGCGGATTACGTTGGTATGGGTATCCGCGATGGCGGCCAGAGCCCAGTCGGAGCCGCTGTAGACCTTTGCTTCGGAATACAGGATGTTGGGGACCGCAGCGATGGACAGGGCCACGCGGTTCTCCTGGATCATCCGTTTGCCCTCGGCCGTCTGTTCTGGGGTCAGATGGTGGAGCACCTCCAGGGCGCCATCGGGATCGCCGCCCAGGGCACCCACAGCGGCAGCAATCATGAGTCCGGTGGTTTCCGTTCCGGGGACTGTTACCCCCATGCCGTTCTTCATGAGATTGCCGGAGACTCTGGCTTCGATGCGGTCAATGGGGCCGGACAGCTCATGAGCAGCAGTGGCAGCTGCCAGGGCCAGGGATATGGGCTCTGTACAGCCCAGGGCAGGAACGACTTCTTGTTTGACAATGGAAATAAAATTTTCCCATTGCGGCTTCATGGCTTCTTTTTTCATGGTATCTCCTTTGCGTTGCGCATATTTATAATTCCATGATATAAATCCTGCCAGGAAAATGCAAGAGGGGAGGAAAAGAATTTTTCCTTGCCGCTGGAGGCAGGATATATTAGTATAGAGAAAGACATAAGGGGGAGCATGCAATGAATTTCTTAAAATATGTGAAAAAATCGGACTGGCTCATGCTGGTGCTGGCAGCAGTCATCACGGCAGGAACGGATTTTAAAAATCTTACGCTGGTGAATGAAATCTGGCTGGGATGTATTGTGTTCTGGATTGTGCTGCTGGGAATCCGTATTTATATTGAAAGCCATAGAAAATGATGAGGGATAGTGTGAGTAAAAAGCAGGGAACAAAAAAAGCGGTTTTTTTTGATATCGATGGGACGCTGATCGACGCTGCCCACGGACAGCCTTTTATCCGTCCTGCGGTGCGGCAGGCCTTGCGGAGGCTGCAGCAGCAGGGGCATTTCATCTTTATTGCCACCGGACGGCCCTATGCCTTTCTGAATGAAGAGATACGCGGCTTCGGCTTTGATGGCTTCGTGCTCATGAATGGGGCTGCGGTGCTGCTGGATGATGAGCTCATATACAGCAAGCCCATGGAGAACCGGCTAGTGCAGCCCATTTGCGATGCCTGCGAAAGCCAGGGTGTCGATTATGTGCTGAATGGGATCTATCATTCCTATTTGTCCAGAGGGGCCAGCCGGCTGCGGGCTTTTTATGAGGATTTCCATATTGATACCCAGGGCTTTGTGACCGATTTTGACCGGCGGGAAACAGTGACCTATAAAATGGAGTTTCTGGCAGCAGATGAGGCCGGAGCCCGGCTGTATGACAGTTTTTTGTCGCCGGAGCTCGCCAGCATGCGGGATCCTTTTCATCGCATGAATCTGGAGCTTTATTCCCGGACCGAAACCAAGGGGACAGGAATCCTCCATACCCTGGAGCATTTGGGGATTCCCGTGGGGAACAGCTTTGCCTTTGGGGATGGCGTGAATGACTTCGAAATGATCGAGACGGTTGGTACCGGCCTGGTCATGGGAAATGCAGGTGATGCGCTGAAGGAACGGGGCGATGTCCTGCTGCCGTCCGTGCACGAAGATGGCGTGGCGGCTGGGATACAGAAATATATCCTGGACTGAGCCGGCCGCGGCCTTCGTTGACTTTTTTTCAGAAAAAATCTATACTGAGATTGTTTTAGAACTGGTTTTACTGGGTGGAGGTGGCATTGTGGATGATTGGAAGCGTATAATGGTCAGTTTTCCGGAGCAGATGCTGGCGGATATCGATATGTTTGCGGCTCAGGGCAAGCAGAGCCGCAATGATTTTGTGCGGGAGGCCATTGATGCCTATTTGACAGGCTGCCGGCATGAAGAACTGGTAGAGTCCATGAAGCGCGGCTATGAGGAGATGGCATCCATCAATCTGTCCCTGGCAGAGGAAAATCTTTGGCAGGACTGGTCTGGCGGCGGCTGCCCATGGTGAGACGCGGCGAGATCTACTACGCGAATCTGAGCCCTGTGGTGGGGTCGGAACAGGGCGGACGCCGTCCGGTGCTCATCGTTCAGAATGATGTGGGGAATCGCTACAGCCCGACGGTGGTGGTAGCGGCGATTACGGCGCAGATATCCAAGGGCAAGCTGCCTACCCATGTGGAGCTTCCGGCGGCGGATTGCCAGCTGGAGCGTGATTCCGTGGTGCTGCTGGAGCAGCTCCGCACATTGGACAAGCATCGGCTGGGTGAAAAGGTGACGGTGCTCCAGCCCAAATACATGGCCAGGATCGACAGGGCCATCGGGATCAGCATCGGGCTGGTACGGGTTTAGCGGATAGGGACTGCCTTGCTGCTGAAGCTGGACAGGATCTTTCTTTTACAGGAGGTTATTCATTGATGAAAAAAATAATGCTTTTGCTGGTGGTATGCGTTGTTTTTCTGTTGACCGCTGGCTGCGGGCAGACAGCGTCCAAGGGGGTGTCCGCCGGCTCGGGCAGTGCGGCTGCTGGGCCCTCCTCCGGTATCGTGATCAGGATGCTGGATGTGGGCCAGGGAGATGCGCTGCTGATCCAGACCGGTGAGCAGACGGTCCTTATCGATTCCGGTGATGTGGATGCCCGGGAAAAGCTGCAGCACGAGCTGCAGGCGGCTGGGGTGACCACCATAGACAAGCTCATCATCACCCATCCCCATGCGGATCATATGGGTGGTGCGGAGCTGCTTTTCCAGAAGTTCACGGTAAAGGAAGTCTATGATAATGGACAGCCCACGACTACAGCCTTATACCGCAACTATCTGAAGGATATCAAAGGCCATCAGATTGCCTATAAGAATATCAAGGACGGCGATACCCTGGATTTTGGCAATGGGGTTTCCTTCCAGGTACTGAGTCCGACAGGGGATATGCTGAAGACCAGCAAGGATCTCAACGGAAATTCCATTGTGGGGCGGCTGGCCTACGGTGAGTTTTCCATGCTGTTCACTGGCGACAGTGAAACAGAAGCGGAAAAAGGCATGCTGCATCGTTATGGCAGCAAGCTGAAGAGTACGCTGTTGAAGGCGCCGCATCACGGCAGCAAGACTTCTTCCAGCGCCAGCTATCTGAAGGCTGTGGCGCCGGAAGCAGTGCTCATTTCCCTGGGAGCCGGCAATGATTATGGGCATCCCCATGCGGCCACGCTGAAGAGGTATGGCAAGCAGGGCTGCAAGATCTATCGTACGGATCAGCAGGGGACCATCACGGTGGAAACCGATGGAAAGACATATACCATCAAGGGGGCGAAATAATGGCGACAGCGGTCATTGATCGTTTTGAGGAAGATAAAGCAGTGCTTCTGGTAGGAAGCAAGGAGAAAAAGGTGGTATTTCCCGCGGAGGAACTGCCGGATGGCTTGCAGGAGGGGGATTATATCCGTCTGGATATATCCTTTGATGAAGAGGCCACGCGGGCTGCCCGGGAAGAGGCTGAGGCGCTGCTGCGGGATTTGCAGCAGCAATGAGGTAAGGTATGAATAGGGGTTGTTTAGGTTTGCAAAGAAAAATAATACGCATGATAGGTATGCTGGCCATGCTGCTGCTGTTTCTGCCGGCATCGGCCTGGGGGGCCGGCCGGGAGGCAGTGCACGAACTGAACTATTTTCATTATGAGGTGGTAGATGCACCGGAGGGTGATCTGCTGCGGATTGAAATCGGCATGGACCGGTCCATTACAGACTACAAGGTCAGTGAGAATCCCAATAAGCCAAAGCAGCTGACTATTGATCTGCCCAATACGGAGATCGGTGCGCTGCGGTCGGATATCACCCTGGATGGAAAATTCGCCCGGTATATGACGCTGCGGGAGTTGGAGCGCCGTCATATCCAGGTTATGGTATCCCTGGCGAAGCAGGTGAAGGATCAGCAGTACAAGGTCTATACGCTGGAGGCGGACCGCAAGCAGGGCAAGCCCTTCCGGCTGGTTATCGATGTATCCCTGCAGCCGGCTCCTGGAAAGGCAGCGGAATCGGATCAGCAGGTTTCAGGGGTAACCGGGCATACTATTGTGCTGGATCCTGGCCATGGCGGCAGTGACTCTGGTGCAGTAGGGCCCAATGGAACCCAGGAAAAGGATGTGACTCTGGCTATCGCCCAGAAGGTCCGGGATATATTGACGGCCTCCGGGGCCCGGGTAGTCATGACCCGGACGGATGATCATGACGTTTACGGCCCGGATGCGACCGACCGGCAGGAACTGCAGGCCAGGGTAAATATAGGTGCCTATACGCCGGATATGCAGCTGTTTCTGAGCATCCATGCCAATTCTTTTTCCAGTCCCTCCGCCCATGGGACGGAAACCTATTATTATCCGCGGAGCACTCGGGATGCACATCTGGCTCAGGCACTGCAGGATTCCATGATCGCAGTGAATGGATTGGCAGATCGGGGCATCAGCGAAGCAAATTTTTATGTCATCAAGCATTCCACGGTGCCCTCGGCGTTGGTGGAATTAGCGTTTATTTCCAATTATCGGGAAGAGCAGCTGCTGGCATCTGCGGATTTCCAGAATAAGATGGCGCTGGCTATCTGCCAGGGCCTGGGGAATTTCTTTAAGAATGAAGGCATGTGAACAGCCAGGAATGAAGGGTGGTTATGGCAATGAGAAAAGTGCGGTTTATATTTTTGGGCATGGCGCTGATGGCTATGCTGCTGACGGCTGGCTGTGATACCTCGGGCGGGCAGAAGGAAGCGCCGGCTTCTTCCTCGACCCAGCAGACGCAGGAAAAGACGGACGGGACGAAGACGGACCAGACAGCTAAGGAAATCAGCATCCGGGTCTATTACCCCAATGAGGACGGTACTAAATTGCTGGGCGTTTCCCGCAAGGTAACTCTGGATAAGGGGCTGGACAAGTATACGGCAGCGGTGCAGTCGCTGCTGGCCGGGCCGAAGGAAAAGGGTCTGGTGGCTATTTTCCCGAAGGCTGCCAAGCTGCGCCGGGTGACAGTGGAAAATGGCATTGCCAGGGTGGATTTTGATCAGAGTCTGGTGAAGCACTTCAATGGCGGTTCCACCGGTGAGGAAATGCTGGTGGGTTCTTTGGTGGACACCCTTACGGAATTTTCGGAGGTCAAGGAGGTCCAGCTGCTGATCAATGGCCAGACAGTGGAAACCCTGGCTGGTCATATGGATACGACTGCGCCGCTGAAGCGCATGGAAAAGCTCATCAAGAAATAAGCGCGGGCAGTTGTATTTCCAGGCGGATTTTGATACAATGAAACAGTAAAAATTCAATAGCGAGATTTCACTAGGGGAGCGAAAGCTGAGAGGCCTGCGGGCCGACCCTTGGAACCTGTTAGGGTAATACCTGCGTAGGGAAGTGGCGATGGATTTGGTGGAAGCCGCTCAGTTTATGCTGGGCGGTTTATTTTTTTAGGAGGGGATTTTATGGCAACACAGATGCAGCTGGCAAGAGAGGGAAAAATCACGGGGGCGATGGAACAGGCCGCAAAACGGGAGCGGCTGAGTGCTGAGGAGCTTCGGGAACGCATTGCCCGGGGCACGGTCGCCCTGTGCGCGAATATCAATCATAAGGCGTTGAAGCCCTGTGCGGTGGGAGAGGGGCTATCTACCAAGGTCAATGCAAATATCGGCACCTCCAGCACCTATCCGGATATCGAGCCGGAGCTGCTGAAGCTGGATGAAGCGGTGAAATGCGGCGCGGATGCGGTGATGGACCTGAGCACCGGGAACAATATCGATATCTCCCGCCGCCGGATCATCGAGCATTCGCCCATCATGGTGGGGACTGTGCCCATCTATCAGGCTACGGTACGGGCCATCAAGGAGCATGGGGCCGTGGTGGAAATGACGGAAGAGGATCTGCTTTCTACTATTGAGGAGCAGGCAAAGGATGGCGCGGATTTCATGACCCTGCATTGCGGCGTGACATTGGAAGCCATCAACCGCATGCGCCGGCAGGGACGGGTCATGGATATCGTGAGCCGCGGCGGTTCCTTTATCGCTGGCTGGATGCTGCATAATGAGCGGGAAAACCCCCTGTATGAGCACTATGATGATATTCTGGATATCTGTGAAAAGTACGATGTAACCATCAGCCTTGGTGACGGCATGCGCCCTGGCTGTACGGCGGACGCTACGGACCGGGCCCAGCTCACGGAGCTCATCACCCTGGGCGAGCTGGTGGACCGGGCCTGGAAGCGCGGCGTGCAGGTCATGGTAGAGGGACCGGGGCATGTTCCCTACAATCAGATTGCGGCCAATATGACGCTGGAGAAGCGCTTGTGCCGCAACGCGCCTTTTTATGTATTGGGACCGCTGGTCACGGATATTGCTCCAGGCTATGACCATATCACCGCAGCCATCGGCGGTACGCTGGCAGCGGCCAGCGGCGCAGATTTCCTCTGCTATGTGACACCGGCGGAGCATCTGGCGCTGCCCACCATCGAGGATGTGCATACCGGGGTTATCACCTCCCGCATCGCGGCGCATGCGGCGGATCTGGTCAAGGGCATCCCCGGAGCGGCCGAGTGGGATCTCAGGATGGCCCAGGCCCGCAAGGTCCTGGACTGGGATGCGCAGCTGCAGCTGGCCATCGATCCGGAGCTGGCCCGGCAGAAGCGGGGCGCGCGCAACAAGGCAGGGGAAGAGGCCTGTTCCATGTGCGGTGACTATTGTGCGGTGAAGATTGTCGGCCAGTATCTGGACAAGCCAATGTCTCCCTGCAATGATTGATGTCACCGGTCTGGTCCTTTTTGCCCAATAAATAAATTTTTCAGAATACGGAAGTAAAAAAAAGGAATTCAATATCTTTTCTAGAATTATATCCCTAAGAAATAAATCAAGAATTTACTTTCTTAGGAGGCGGGTAATATGGGGAAAATCAAAAAGATTCTTGTCCCGGTTGACGGTTCTGTCAATGGGTGCAAAGCCGTAGATGAAGCTATTTTCTTTGCACAGAAATGTCAGGCGGATTTGGACTTTGTATACGTTGCGAGCCACATCAATAAGGACATACCGAGCCACATTGTATTTGACCGTATTTGGGAGAAAATCCCAGAGGACACCAAGGCCGCTAAACACGTGGAGACCGGTAATATCGCCAAAGCGATTCTGCGGGTAGCAGAAGCGGAGAAGAGCGATATCATCATCATGGGCAGCCGTGGGCTGGGCCTTTTCAAGGGCGCTCTCATCGGCAGCGTAAGCCAGAAGGTGGTAGAGGAGTCAAAGATTCCTGTTATGGTCATCAAGTAAAGAACAGATTGATTATGTGAATGAAATGTAAAGAGCTGATTCCCATTGTTTTGGGAATCAGTTTTTTTGTTGGCTGAAGCGGGGCGGCAGATGAATTTCTGTTGGCAGGAGAGGCTTTGGAAGAGCAGATCTCCAACTATTTTTTTGTTCGGAGGCGTTAATCATTGCCTTAAATATTTAATCATTTAGCTTTCCATATAGCACAGCCTGCGTTATAACTCGGAACAAGATAGCCTCCATTTCTTTAGATTGTGGCGCGAGAGAAATTAAAAGGCAGTGAGTGGATTTCTCCCGCCTCGTTGAAACGCTGATGGGAATGATTTCGCCTTGCGAAATCCTGAACACCTGCGTTATAATTAGACTGTATGTTCGATAAAACTGGAGGCGTTGTTTATGGCGATGGTACCGAAGCTCAATACCATGCAATTTGATAAGGAAATTCCCTTCAAGGTGGTAGCACCCTTTGCGCCTATGGGGGATCAGCCTCAGGCTATTGATGATCTGGCGGCGGGGGTGGCCAATGGGCAGACGGCACAGGTGCTGCTGGGGGCTACGGGGACAGGCAAGACCTTCACCATTGCCAAGGTCATCGAGAAGGTCCAGAAGCCCACGCTGGTCATCGCCCATAACAAAACACTGGCGGCACAGCTGGCCAGCGAGTTCAAGGCCTTTTTCCCGGAGAACTACGTGGGTTATTTTGTGAGCTACTACGATTATTATCAGCCGGAGGCCTATATCGCCTCCACGGATACGTATATTGAAAAGGATGCCTCCATTAATGACGAAATCGATGAGCTGCGCCATTCGGCCACCTGCTCGCTGTTTGAGCGGCGGGATGTAATCATCGTTGCCAGCGTGTCCTGTATCTACGGTCTGGGTTCGCCGGAAAGCTATCATGAGATGGTGCTGTCCCTGCACAAGGGCCAGGTATGCGACCGGGATGATATCCTGCGCAAGCTGGTGACCATGCAGTATGAGCGCAATGACATTGCCTTTGAGCGCGGGCGCTTCCGGGTGCGGGGGGATGTGATCGAGGTATTTCCCGCCGGCTACAATAACCGGGCGGTGCGCATTGAACTCTTCGGGGATGAGGTGGACCGGATCCTGGAATTCGATGTGCTTACGGGAGAGATCTATGGGGAGCGGACCCATTCCATGGTGTTTCCGGCGTCCCATTATGTCACCTCCAAGGAGGATATGGAAGTGGCCATGCAGACCATCGAGACGGAAATGGAGGATCAGGTCAAATATTTCGAGGGGAAGAACAAGCTGATCGAAGCCCAGCGCATTGCTCAGCGTACCCATTATGACCTGGAGATGATGCAGGAAATGGGCTATTGCTCCGGCATCGAGAATTATTCCCGTCATCTGACCCAGCGGGCGCCAGGGGAGGCCCCCTATACGCTGCTGGATTATTTCCCGGAGGATTTCATGATCGTCATCGATGAATCCCATGTGACACTGCCCCAGCTGCGGGCCATGTACGCCGGTGACCGTTCCCGGAAGGAATCGCTGGTGGAAAATGGCTTCCGGCTGCCATCCTCCTTTGATAACCGGCCCCTGCGCTTTGAGGAATTCGTGGAGCGCATCAATCAGATCATCTACGTTTCGGCTACCCCGGCCAAATATGAGCTGGGTGAGGCCCAGCAGGTAGTGCAGCAGATCATCCGTCCCACGGGGCTGCTGGATCCGGAGATCGAGGTGCGGCCGCTAGCAGGGCAGATGGATGACCTGCTGGGAGAGATAAAGAAGCGCACAGAAATCAACGAGCGGGTGCTGGTCACCACCCTTACCAAAAAGATGGCGGAGAATCTCACGGAGTACTTCAAGGAAATGGGCATCAAGGTGCGCTACCTGCATTCGGATATTGCCACCATCGAGCGGGCGGAAATCATCCGGGATCTGCGGGCGGGAGAATTCGATGTGCTGGTGGGCATCAACCTGCTGCGGGAAGGGCTGGATATGCCGGAGGTTTCTCTGGTGGCCATACTGGATGCGGATAAGGAAGGTTTTCTGCGGTCGGATACCTCCCTGATCCAGACCAGCGGTCGGGCGGCCCGCAATGCGGCAGGCCGGGTCATCATGTATGCGGACCGCATAACGGATTCCATGCAGCGGGCCATGGATGAGACGGAACGGCGCCGGGAGGTGCAGGATGCCTATAACAAGGAGCATGGCATCATTCCCCAGACCATTATCAAGCCGGTAAAGGAGCTCATTGAAACCACTCTGGTGGCGGAGAAGGGGGCTTCCTATAAGACGGGGGATGGGAAGAAGAAGAAGCTTACCAGGAAGGAACGGGAGTCGCTGCTGAAGTCCCTGACCCAGGAGATGAAGATGGCTTCCCGGGCACTGGAATTCGAGCGGGCCGCAGAGCTTCGTGACATGATCTTTGAACTGGAGGGCAATGGCGGCGCCAGGCCCGTAAAAAAGAAAAAGGCCTGATGGACTGGAAATCCATCATAAAATAGATTATACTTTTTCATAGATAATGATTACTGATAAGGGGTACAGGTGGATTATGGAGAACTGCATAAAAATAAAGGGTGCGCGTGAGCACAATCTGAAGAATATCAATATTGAGATCCCGAGGGACAAGCTGGTGGTGATCACCGGGCTTTCCGGCTCAGGGAAATCCTCGCTGGCCTTCGATACCATTTATGCGGAGGGGCAGCGGCGCTATGTGGAGTCCCTGTCGGCCTATGCCCGGCAGTTCTTGGGGCAGATGGACAAACCGGATGTGGACTACATTGAGGGGCTGTCACCGGCCATCTCCATCGATCAGAAGACCACCAGCCGCAATCCCCGGTCCACGGTGGGGACGGTTACGGAGATCTACGATTATCTGCGCCTGCTCTTTGCCCGGGCGGGGCGGCCCCACTGCCCCAAATGCGGCAAGCCCATTGCCCAGCAGACTGTGGATCAGATGATGGATGCGCTGCAGGAACTGCCGGACCGCACGAAGCTGCTGGTCATGGCCCAGGTGGTGCGGGGCAAGAAGGGGGAGCACCGCAAGATATTGGATCATATCCGCCGGGAGGGCTATGTGCGCGTCCGGGTGGATGGGGATATCCTGGATGTCAACGAGGAAATCAACCTGGAGAAAAACAAGAAGCATACCATTGAGGTGGTGATCGACCGGCTGGTGATCCGGGAGGGCATCGAGCAGCGGCTGGCGGATTCCCTGGAGACTGCCCTGAAGCTGGGTGAGGGTGTGGTCTATGTACAGATTGTGGACGGGGAACTGCTGATGTTCAGCCAGAACTACGCCTGTGTGGACTGCGGCATCAGCCTGCCGGAACTGGCGCCCCGTATGTTTTCCTTCAATAATCCCTTCGGGGCCTGCCCCGCCTGCAGCGGTCTGGGCAGCAATATGGAGTTTGATCTGGAGCTGGTGCTGCCGAATCCTGAGCTCACCTTTGCCGAGGGGGTATTTGCACCCCTGTCGAAAAACCTCAATTCCTACGCTATGTGCCAGATCGATGCGGTGCTGCGCCGCTATGGCTATACGGTTGACACTCCCTGGAAAAAGGTGGGAAAAAAAGTGCAGCAGCTGCTGCTCTACGGTTCCGGGGAGGAAAAGTTCGATTACAGCTATGAAAATATGTACGGAGAATACAAGGAATACCATAATTCCTTTGAGGGGGTCATGCCCCTGCTGGCCCGCCGCTACCGGGAGACGGATTCGGATGAGATGCGGGAAAGCTATGAGAACTATATGAGCGAGACCCTGTGCCCGGTCTGCCATGGAGCCCGGCTGAAGCCGGAGACACTGGCGGTAAAGGTGGGGGATAAGAGTATTTATGAGGTGACCCAGCTCACCATCCGGGAATGCGATGCCTTTTTTGGGTCCCTGGAGCTCACGCCCCGGGAGCAGAAGATTGCTGGGCAGGTGCTGAAGGAAATCCATGCCCGGCTGGGCTTTCTGATCACCGTGGGCCTGGATTATCTGACCCTGGCCCGGGCTGCGGGCACGCTGTCCGGCGGCGAGGCCCAGCGCATCCGGCTGGCTACCCAGATCGGCTCCGGGCTGGTGGGGGTGCTCTACATCCTGGATGAGCCCAGCATCGGGCTGCATCAGCGGGATAATAACCGGCTGCTGGAGGCGCTGCGTCATCTGCGGGATCTGGGCAATACCCTGATTGTGGTGGAGCATGATGAGGATACTATGTATGCGGCGGACCATATCATCGATATCGGTCCGGGGGCCGGAGAAAATGGCGGCCGCATCATCGCTCAGGGAACGGCAGAGGAGATCAAGCAGGTGCCCGAATCCATCACGGGTCAGTACCTGAGCCGGGCCAGGTTCATCCCGGTGCCGGCGAAGCGGCGCACAGGCAATGGAAACTGCATCGAGGTGGTGGGTGCGGCCCAGAACAACCTGAAGGATCTGCGGGTGAAATTCCCCCTGGGCGTATTCACCGTGGTCACCGGTGTTTCCGGCTCCGGCAAGAGCACGCTGGTGAACGAAATCCTATACAAGGGGCTGGCCTCCAAGCTTTACCACGCCAAGGGAAAGCCGGGCAGGTTCAGGAAGATCAATGGGCTGCAGCATATCGATAAGATCATCGATATCGATCAGTCCCCCATCGGGCGGACACCCCGGTCCAATCCCGCCACCTATACAGGGGTGTTTGATATGATCCGCAACCTTTTCAGTCAGACCAGCGAGGCCAAGGTACGGGGCTATAAGCCGGGGCGGTTCAGCTTCAATGTGAAGGGCGGCCGCTGCGAGGCCTGCCGGGGAGACGGCATCATCAAGATTGAGATGCATTTTCTGCCGGATGTATATGTTCCCTGCGAGGTCTGCAAGGGAGCCCGGTATAACCGGGAAACCCTGGAGGTCCGTTACAAGGGCAAGAGCATTGCGGATGTGCTGGATATGGTCATCGACGAGGCGGTGGAGTTTTTCAAGAATGTGCCCGGCATTGCCCGCAAGCTCAAGGTGATTCAGGATGTGGGCCTGGGCTATATCAAGATGGGACAGCCGGCCACCACCCTGTCCGGCGGCGAGGCCCAGCGGGTGAAGCTGGCTACGGAGCTGGCCCGCCGTTCCACCGGGAAGACCCTGTACATTCTAGATGAGCCCACCACCGGGCTGCATACCGCGGATATCCACAAGCTGCTGGAAATCCTGCAGCGGCTGGTGGATGGCGGGGATACTGTCATCGTCATCGAGCATAACCTGGATGTGATCAAGACGGCAGACCATATCATCGATCTGGGGCCGGAGGGCGGCGATAAGGGCGGCACCATCGTGGCCGAGGGCCGGCCGGAAGACATCGTGAAGGTAAAGGCCTCCTATACGGGAAAATTCCTGAAGCCCCTGCTGGAGGAAAAATTTTAAAGCCATATCGGTATATGATAAAAAGCACCAGTGCAGAAGTACATTGGTGCTTTTTATTTGAATAAAACTTGTAACCTTGCAAACAATTCTATATAATAAACAAGATAAAAGGGGGAATTATTTTGCGATTTGCAAAGAGAATGGAGCAGTTTGGCGAAGGAGTATTTGCCCGGCTGGCAGCGGTCAAGCGGGCCAAAATAGAAAAGGGAGAAAAAATCATTGATCTGAGCATCGGGGCGCCGAATATTCCCCCCTCCCGGCATGTCATGGAGGCCCTGGCCCAGGCGGCATTAGAGCCGAAGAATTACGTCTACGCTCTGGCGGACCAGCCGGTTCTGCTGGAGGCAGTGCGGGATTGGTACAGCCGGCGCTACGGGGTGGAGCTGGATGCAGATACGGAGATCTGTTCCCTGCTGGGGTCCCAGGAGGGGCTGGCCCATATAGCGCTGTCCATCGTGGACGCGGGAGATCTGGTGCTGGCACCGGACCCCTGCTATCCTGTATTTGCTGACGGTTCCCGGCTGGCCGGCGCGGAGATTTACTACATGCCGCAGAAAAAGGAAAATGACTATATCATCCAGTTGAAGGATATTCCGGAGGAGGTGGCCCGCCGGGCCCGGTTCATGGTGGTTTCCTATCCGAACAATCCCACCACGGCCATGGCACCGGACAGCTTCTATGAAGAGCTGATTGCCTTTGCCAGAAAGTATGATATCCTGGTGCTGCATGATAATGCATATAGCGAGCTGGTATTCGATGGCCGCAGCTGCGGTAGCTTCCTCCGCTTTCCGGGAGCCCGGGAGGTGGGGGTGGAGTTCAATTCCCTGTCCAAGACCTACGGCCTGGCCGGAGCCCGCATCGGCTTCTGTCTGGGAAACCGGGAGATGGTGGCGCAGCTGAAGACACTGAAATCCAATATGGATTACGGTATGTTCCTGCCTGTCCAGGCAGCGGCTGCAGCGGCCATCACCGGGGATCAGTCCTCGGTGGCCTTGACCCGGAAGGCCTATGAGGATCGGCGGAACGTGCTTTGCGACGGCCTGGCCTCCATCGGCTGGCAGCTGGATAAGCCTGTATCCACCATGTTTGTCTGGGCACCGGTTGCTCCAGGGTATACCGCCTCAGAAACCTTTGTGATGGATCTGCTGGAAAAGACTGGTGTAATGGTTACGCCGGGCAGTGCCTTCGGCCCTTCCGGGGAGGGATATGTGCGCATGGCCCTGGTCCAGGATGCCCCTCAGCTGCAGGAGGCGGTACGCCGCATTGCGGCTAGCGGCCTGTTTCCGCAGGGGTGAGGAGTTCGTTCTTCTCAAGGGAAAAGAAAGGCTGGTTATGCGAAGAGAAAGGCTTGACTTTGGCGGTCAATTGTTCTATTCTTTAGAATATGTGCCGAAAGGGTCAGGCTTTTTGTTTCTCCCTCGGGCAGAAATACTGTACGCGTACAGGAGGAATTGATGTGGTGACAAAGGTGAAGCACCGGGTGAATTTTTATGATACCGATGCTATGGCGGTGGTCCATCATGCCAACTACATCCGCTGGTTTGAGATCGGCCGGGTGGAGTTTTTGCGGGCAGCGGGCATTACGCTGAATGAGCTTATGGCAGATGGCTTTGTATTTCCTATCACCGAGGTTCAGGCAAAATACGTGGCTTCGGGGAAATTCGATGATGATCTGGTGATTGAGACCAGGCCCACGGCGCTGACCCGGGTGAAGATGGCCTTTGATTATCGTATTTTGCGGGAGGATGATCAGACGGTACTGGTGGAAGGGCATACCCAGAATGTGTTCACCAGCCAGGCCACGGGGAAAATCACCCGCCTGCCGGAAAAGTATTATACAAAGCTCCAGGCAGCTTTGCAGTAAATTGATCTCAGCGGATTTTATCCGTAAATATATGGGGGTATAGAAGTGTTAGATGTAATAAATATTGTTTTACTGGTCATTGTGGCCGGGCTTATCATGATGCAGCTCTATTTGAGCAAGCTGGGGATTGAGAAGGTCGTGCCGCGCGTGGATTCCCGTGAACCCTTTGAAGTGCGGGAGCAGACGGAAAACAGCCTGCTGCTGAGCACGAAGATCGAATTTGCCAATGAAGGCAAGCAGTGCGCCACCATCATGGACTGCATGGTCCGCCCGCAGCTGCCCTATGAGCAGTATGACGGCATTGAGGCCCGGGGCAAGGCTGAGCTGGACGGTGCCAAACGTGAGGATGATTATTTCGAGGCTGTGCTGATCCAGAAGCAGGAGAGCATTTTCATCCATGCTATGGTACGGCTCACAGCTCGCAAGGGACAGGACCTCAAGACCGCTCTGGCTCATATGGTCGATCTGCCGCTGGATGTCATTTATATGGAAACCGGCCGTACACCCTGGCATTATTCCAAGGTGCGGGTGGTATTGACAGCCCAGGAACTGGCCAGCCTCGCTGGCGTGGAATTAGCAGACGATTAAGGAGCGATGAAGAACATGGCAGAATTAGAAATTGTACCGGTACCTACCCGTATTCTTACGGATAAGGATAATATCATAGATTGCGTAGAAAAATATACCAAGGGGAAGATCGGGGAAAATGATGTGATTTCCGTAGCAGAGAGCGTGGTCGCCATCACCCAGGGCCGTCTTGTGCGCCCGGAGGATCTGCAGATTTCTGGCCTGGCCCAGTTCTGCTGCCGCTTCATCCCGGACTACGGCAGCCTGGCCAGCCCCCATGGCATGCAGTCCCTCATGGATGTGGAGGGAAAATGGCGTGTGGCCTTTGCGCTGTTTGCCGGCTTCTTTGGCAAAATCATCGGGCAGAACGGCCTTTTCTACAAATGGGGCGGCGAGCAGACGGCACTCATCGATGATGTGACCGGCACCATGCCTCCCTTTGATAAGTACATCGTTTACGGGCCGAAGAACCCGGAGGAGGTCGTGAAAAAACTCAAGGAACGCCTTGGCTGCTTCGGCGCGGTCATCGCTGATGTGAACGATCTCAAACGCTCCCGCATCGTAGGCGTGACGGAGGGAGTCGATGGAGAAAAGGTGGCACACCTGCTCATCGACAATCCTTTCGGCAACGCTTCCCAGAAGACGCCAATCGTCATCTTAAAGAATTTCAAACAGTACCAGCAGCAGGGCTGAGTTTCAAAATCCGTTGTTTTTCGAAACAGCGGATTTTTTATTTCTTTACCACAGAAATTCAGACCTTTTTCAACATCCTTCGCTATATTATGACGAAGGACAGAAGCTCCCTGACTTTTGCGGCCAAATGGCAGGAGCTGATGGGGAGGATTCCGCGTTGCGGAATCTTGAACAATGGCGTTATAATTAAAACAATGAAAGAATACAGGAGGCTGAGGAAGATGCGGGTTTTATTGGCGGAGGACGATCAGCGGCTGGGGAAGCTCATTAAATACATGCTGGAACAGAATGGGATTACGGTGGAATGGGTCACCAGCGGCGATATGATTTATGAATATGCCATGTATGAGGAATACGATGTGCTGGTGCTGGACTGGATGATGCCGGTGGAAACCGGGGTCGGTGCCTGCAAGCGGCTGAGGGATAATGGCTATGAAAAGGCAATCCTGATCCTGACGGCCAAGGACTCTGTGGAGGATCGGGTGACGGGACTGGATGCCGGGGCGGATGACTATCTGGTCAAGCCCTTTGAATTCGCGGAGCTGCTGGCCCGCCTGCGGGCCCTGGGACGCCGCAGCAGCCAGAAGATCCAGCAGGATGTGGTTCAGGTGGGGGAATTCACCATGGATCGCACCTCCAAGATTTTGAAGAAAAAGGATCAGGTGATTCAGCTCTCCCCCCGGGAGTTCCAGATTTTTGATCTGCTGGCCCAGAATATCGGCATCGTGGTGCCGCGGGATATCATTCTGGACCGTATCTGGGGGCTGGAAAGCGAAGTGAGCTCCAATAATATTGATTCCTATGTGAAGCTTATCCGGAAAAAGCTGGATCTGGGCGAGGGCAAGACCATGATCCATACCATACGCGGAGTGGGCTATAAGCTGGAGGCCGAATGAGCGTGGAAGAAAAGGTTTCGATGAATATGTTCCGCCGCAGCCGACGGCGGCTGACGCTTTTCTATTCGCTGATCATGTTCGTGTTCTTTGGGGTGCTCATTTTTCTGGTGCATGAAAGCATGGAATGGTCCCTCTCATCCGAGCAGGCCCGGGAGCTTCGGGATACGGCCAACGATGTGGCTTATGCCCAGTCCTTTCTCATGCAGCATCAGCTGCTCTTTGATGACAGCGCAGCCTATACGGGCAGCCGGGATCGGCTGTTTTTCTATGTATTCGATACGGATGGCCGCATGCTGAATTTTTCCCGGTCCTCCTTTCAGATCGAACCCTTCATACTGGATACCATCGCCGACTGGAATGTAGCGCCTGGGGATGTGGCGGTATTCAGCAAGCGGGATGACAATGGGAAAACCACGAAGGTCATGCTTACCGCCCATCCTATTGTAGTGAGCGGCGAGCGGGCCGGCATGGTCTATGTGGGCAAGGATGTGACAGCCATCTACAATGGCCTGAAGAAGTCCACCTATGCACTGCTGCTGCTGGCTTTCATTGCCCTGGCCATCGCCACGGTGGTGGGGCATGTGATGTCCGGCAAGGCCATCGTGCCTTTGCGGGAGGCCTATGAAAAGCAGCGGCAGTTTGCGGCGGATGCTTCCCATGAGCTGCGAACGCCGCTGAGCGTGGTCATGGCTTCGGCGGATCTGCTGGATAACGATCCCTCCATCACCTCGCCCTTTTTAAAGCAGGTCATTGCCGATGTGCGGGATGAGGTCAAAAAGATGACCAAGCTGGTGAGTGACCTGCTCACGGTGGCGCGCAGCGATAATCAGGCGCTGAAGGTCAAGCTGATGAAGTTTGATATTTCCGCCCTTATGGAGCAGACACTGCGGCTCATGCAGCCACTGGCTGACAAGAAGAACATTATGCTGCAGGGAGAGGGCATGGCACCGGTGGAGGTTCAGGCCGATGAGCAGAAGATCCGCCAGCTGGTACTGATCCTGGTGGATAATGCGGTGAAGTACACGCCGGAGGGCGGCCGGGTAACCCTGCGGCTGGAAACAGCCGAGGGGGGACGGGTCCGTTTTTCCGTGCAGGACACGGGCATCGGCATTGCCAAGGAGGACCAGCAGCGTATCTTTGACCGGTTCTTCCGGGTGGATAAGGCCCGTTCCCGGGCAATGGGCGGCAATGGGCTGGGCCTGGCCATTGCCCAGGAAATCGTCCAGCTCCATCAGGGGAATATAACGGTGAAGAGCGAAGCGGGGCAGGGAACTGCCTTTACAGTGGAATTCAAGGCTAAGACAGAGAACAAAAAGGTCAGTTTGAAAAACGAGTAAAAAATATAGTCAAAAAGTCAAAAAATAATTTGACTTTTTGACTTTTTTAGTTATAATAAAAGCAGAGGTCGAAACAGACCGCAAAAGTTTAAAGCATAGAAAAGAAAGCAAACGTCGGGAGGGAGTTTTATGGGAGAAGAAAAATACACGCAGCGGGTAATGACAGCCCTGCAGGCAGCACAGCAGACAGCGGCGCTGCATTATCATCAGGAAATCACGTCAGCACATGTGCTGCTGGCTTTAGTGCAGGAGCCAGAGGGGCTCTTGGATACCATATTCCAGGAGGCCAAGGTGGATTTGCCGATGCTCAAGGTGCGCCTGGAGCAGCTTTTGAAGAAAATCCCCAGTGTGAAGGGACAGGACCGGCTCAGCATGAGCGTGGATATGGCCCGGGTGCTGGGAAAGGCGGCCAAGCTGGCTGCCGATATGAAGGATGAATATGTGAGTACCGAGCATCTGCTGCAGGCCATTGTTGAGGATGGCAGCGAAGAGGTGCAGGCGGTCTGCCGGGAATTCGGCCTGACCAAGAGCCATATCCAGTCCTCGGTGAAGAAGAACCGGAAGCAGAATGTGCAGAATGATAATCCGGAGGAGGGCTACAAATCCCTGGAGAAATACGGTCGCGATCTTACGGATGCGGCCCGGCGCGGCAAAATCGATCCGGTTATCGGCCGGGATGATGAGATCCGCCGCACCATTGAGATTTTGTCCCGCCGCACCAAGAATAATCCGGTGCTCATCGGTGAGCCTGGTGTGGGCAAAACCGCCATTGTGGAGGGTCTGGCCCGCCGTATTGTAGCCGGGGACGTGCCGGAGTCCCTGAAGAACAAAACCCTGTATTCACTGGATATGGGGTCACTGGTCGCCGGGGCCAAGTTCCGCGGTGAGTTCGAGGAACGCTTGAAGGCGGTGCTCAATGAAATCGTGAAATCCGATGGACAGATTCTGCTCTTCATTGATGAGGTCCATACGGTGGTAGGCGCCGGAGCTGCTGAGGGAGCCATGGATGCTGGCAATCTGCTGAAGCCGATGCTGGCCCGGGGTGAGCTGCGCTGCATTGGTGCCACCACCCTGAACGAGTATCGCAAATACATCGAGAAGGATACGGCGCTGGAACGCCGGTTCCAGCCGGTCATGGTGGGAGAGCCTACGGTGGAGGATACCATTTCCATCCTTCGGGGACTCAAGGAGCGTTATGAGGTACATCATGGCGTGCGCATCCGGGATGCGGCACTGGTTTCGGCAGCGGTGCTGTCTGATCGCTACATTTCGGACCGGTTCCTGCCGGATAAGGCCATCGACCTGGTGGATGAAGCCGCGGCCAAGCTGCGGACAGAAATCGAATCCATGCCGGCACCGTTGGATGAGGTACGCCGCAAGATCATGCAGCTGGAGATCGAGGAGCAGGCCCTGAAGAAGGAGACGGACGATGCCTCCAGGGAAAAGCTGGCAGGCATCCAGCAGGAAAAGGCCAAGCTCCAGGCTGAACAGGAGGAGCTTCGCACGAAGTGGGAAGGCGAGAAGCAGGCCATTTTGCGGGTGCGGGCCATCAAGAAGGAAATGGATGGGGTCAAGAGCCAGATGGAAAGCGCGGAGCGCAGCTATGACCTCAACAAGCTCTCCGAGCTTAAATACGGCAAGATGCCGGAGCTGGAGAAGCAGCTGAAGGAGGAGGAAGCGGTGATTGCCGCGAAATCCAAGGATTCTCAGCTGCTGAAGGAAGAGGTGGGTGAAGAGGATATCGCGAAGGTGGTAAGCCGCTGGACGGGAATTCCGGTCACCAAGATGCTCACCGGCGAGCGGGAGAAACTGGTCCATCTGGAGGATGTGCTCCATGAGCGGGTCGTGGGCCAGGATGAGGCTGTGCGGGTGGTCAGCGAGGCCATTCTGCGGGCCCGGGCCGGCATCAAAGATCCGAACCGTCCCATTGGCTCCTTCATTTTCCTGGGCCCCACGGGCGTGGGCAAGACGGAGCTGGCCAAGACCCTGGCCGAGGCCCTTTTTGATGATGAGCGCAGCATGATCCGCATCGATATGAGCGAGTATATGGAAAAGCATTCAGTGGCCCGCCTGATCGGCGCGCCTCCGGGGTATGTGGGCTATGATGAGGGCGGTCAGCTCACAGAAGCAGTACGCCGCCGGCCCTACAGTGTCATCCTGCTGGATGAGATTGAAAAGGCCCATCGGGATGTATTCAATGTGCTGCTGCAGATCCTGGACGATGGCCGTCTGACCGATGGCAAGGGCCGGGTGGTCAACTTCAAGAACACCGTCATCATAATGACCTCGAACCTGGGCTCTCATGAGATCCTGAACAAGGATTTCGCTGAGGCTGAGGGGGCTGTAAAGGAAATCCTCAAGGAATATTTCCGGCCGGAGTTCCTGAACCGGGTGGATGATATTGTGGTATTCAAGGCCCTGGCCAAGGAGCAGGTGAAGAAGATCGCCGCGCTGCTGCTGGAGACTTTGAACCAGCGCCTGCAGCATCAGGTGAAGATTTCGCTGGAATGGTCGGATGAGGTGCTCAACCTGCTTTCGGAGCAGGGATTCGATCCGAATTTCGGCGCACGTCCGCTGCGCCGGCTGCTTTCCCATACGGTGGAAACAGCACTTTCCAAGGAGATCATCAAGGGTGAGATCAAGGAAGGGGACGTGGTGTCCATCGGTATCGAGCATGGGCAGCTTACCTTCAAGGCAAAGTAATCTATATGGGCAGGCAGTCTCTTCCGGCTGTCTGCTTTTTATTTAGTATATATGTATTTATGGAAAAGACAAAAATAAAATAATGATGATTTTTAATAAAAATACTTGCATAAATCGTTTCACTGTGATATATTATCACCAATGAATAAAAACAAATAACTGAAATGCGTTGCAGAGGAATAGTAGGATCCGGGGAATGTAAAGAGAGCTGCTGGCTGGTGAGAAGCAGACAGGAAACGGATCGGAACTCGCCTTGAAGCAGCTCGCTGAACAGAGTAGGTGGAGCCGGGAACTGACCGTTAAAACAGGAGGATATGATGGTATCCGGCAGGAGTGCACGTCTATGGCGTGAAATTGAGTGGTAACACGTAAGCAAAGTCTTTCGTCTCTTTAGAGATCGAGGGGCTTTTATTTTTTTACAGCTTGTATTTACAGAAAAGGGGAGAAGCTATCATGAAGAATTTTGAGAAATATAAAAAGGGTTATTTTTTACCGCCGACCATGGATTTCAGCTGGGCTAAGAAGGAATATCCGGAAAAAGCCCCGGTATGGTGCAGTGTGGATCTTCGCGACGGCAATCAGGCGCTGATCATCCCCATGAGCCTGGATGAGAAGATCGAGTTCTTCAAGACACTGGTGAAGGTGGGGTTCAAGGAGATTGAGGTGGGCTTCCCGGCAGCCTCGGAGACGGAGTATGCTTTCCTGCGCCGGCTGGTGGAGGAAAACCTCATTCCGGATGATGTGACGGTACAGGTACTGACCCAGGCCCGGGAACATATCATAAAGAAGACCTTTGAGGCGCTGAAGGGCGTGAAGAATGCCATCGTCCATGTTTACAATTCCACTTCCTTTGCCCAGCGGCAGCAGGTTTTCCGCAAGTCCAAAGAAGAAATCAAGCAGATTGCCATCGAGGGAGCCAAACTGCTCCAGGAGCTTACGGAGAAGGCAGGGGCGGATTACCGCTTTGAATATTCGCCGGAAAGCTTCACGGGAACAGAGCCGGAATACGCGCTGGAGGTCTGCAATGCGGTGCTGGATGTCTGGAAGCCCGCCGCGGACCGCAAGGCCATCATCAATATCCCCGTTACCGTGGAAATGTCCATGCCTCATGTATATGCCATGCAGGTGGCTTATATTTCCCAGAACCTCAAATACCGGGATAATGTGGTGCTGTCCCTGCATCCCCACAATGACCGGGGCTGCGGCGTAGCGGATTCGGAGATGGGCATCCTGGCCGGGGCGGACCGCATCGAGGGTACGCTTTTCGGCAATGGCGAGCGCACGGGCAATGCGGATATCGTGACCATCGCCATGAATATGTTCGCGCTGGGCGTCGATCCGGAACTGGATTTTTCCAATATGCCGGCGCTGGTGGAAATGTATGAGCGGGTGACCCGCATGCAGGTCTACGATCGCCAGCCCTATGCAGGGGATCTGGTCTTTGCGGCCTTTTCCGGTTCCCATCAGGATGCCATCGCCAAGGGGATGCACTGGCGGGAAGAAAAGGATCCGAATCGCTGGACGGTGCCCTATCTCACCATCGATCCAAAGGATGTGGGCCGGGAATACGATGGGGATGTCATCCGCATCAACAGCCAGTCCGGCAAGGGCGGCGTGGCCTATATCATGGAGCAGCGTTACGGGCTTTCCATGCCGAAGAAGCTGCGGGAGGATTTCAGCTACTGCGTGAAGAGCGTATCCGATCACAAGCATAAGGAAATCATGCCGGATGAGGTTTATCAGATTTTCCAGGATGTGTACGTGAATGTGGAGAAACCCTACAAACTCATCGATTTCGTGCTGAAAAAGGAACCGGACGGCGTGCGTTCCGGTGAGGTCCACATGGAGGTGGAGGGCAAGCCGGTGACCTGGAAGGCCAAGGGCAATGGCCGCCTGGATGCGGTGAGCAATGCCATCCAGCAGAATACGGATGTGCACTATACCAATCTTACCTACAGCGAGCATGCCCTGGAGATCGGCTCCAGCTCCCGGGCTATGGCCTATATCGGCATTACCGGCGCGGATGGCAAAATCACCTGGGGCGCAGGGATGGATACGGATATCATCACCGCTTCCATCATGGCACTGGTCAGCGCCATCAATCGGATGAAGAACGAGAAATAAAATTTTCAGCAGCTGTCGGAAGCCTCCGGCAGCTGTTTTTTCACTGAACCAGGCCGTTGGTAGGCTTACGCATTGCGGAATCTTGAGCAATGGCGTTATAATAGAAAACTGATAGAACTGTACAAATGGAAGGGATGAGGCTTTTGCGGGCAGTGGTTACCAGAGTGAAGCAGGCATCGGTGGAAATCGAAGGACGGCTGCAGGGCGCGATCCGGCAGGGTTTTCTTGTGCTGCTGGGGGTGGGACCGGAGGATGGGGAGGCCGAGGCGGTGAAGCTGGCGGACAAAATCTGCGGGGCCCGGGTGTTCGAAGACGAGGCCGGCAAAATGAATTTGGATCTGACGGCTGTGGGGGGCTCCCTGCTGGTGGTATCCCAGTTTACCCTCTATGCGGACCTCAAGGGCCGGCGGCCGGGCTTTTCCCATGCGGCAAAGCCGGCACAGGCCATTCCGCTGTATGAACGTTTCCTGTCAGAGTGCCGGGCGCGGGGGTTTCAGGTGGAACATGGCGAGTTCGGCGCGGACATGCAGGTGGCTTCCATCAACGATGGTCCGGTGACACTGCTGTATGATACAGCAATGCTTTGAATAGGTTTGCATTCTACAGGAAATTGCCTTGATACTATATCCTCCCGGGGGAAGCGGCATGCTATACTAAAGCTGAAATAGGCTGGTGCAGGTATGCCTGCGCTGCATGAGGGGGATATAGCATGACAAAGGTATTGATGCTGGCAGGGGATTTCGTGGAGGACTATGAGGTCATGGTGCCTTATCAGGCATTGGAAATGGTGGGCATCCAGGTGGATGTGGTATGTCCGGGAAAAAAGGCCGGAGATAAGATCAAGACGGCTATCCATGATTTTGAAGGGGATCAGACTTATACGGAAAAGCCCGGCCATTTATTTACGCTCACGGGAACTTTGGATGCAGTGCGCCCAGAGGATTATGCGGGGCTTTATATCACCGGCGGCCGGGCTCCGGAGTACATTCGGCTGGAGCCGCGGGTGATTTCGCTGACCCAGTGGTTCATGGGACAGAATCGGCCGGTGGCAGCTATCTGCCATGGCATCCAGGTGCTTACCGCAGCGGATGTGGTGCGTGGCCGGCGGCTTACGGCCTATCCGGCGGTGGCGCCGGATGTCCGTATGGCAGGAGGGACCTTTGTTGAGGTGCCGCCGGAGCAGGCCGTGGTCTGCGGAAATTTGGCAACAGCTCCGGCCTGGCCGGGGAATACAGCAATATTACGGGAGTTTCTGAAGCTTATTTTCTGAGGATCTCCCAATTTAAGGGGGATATGTATGGATAAGCTGAAAAAATTGTTTACGGGAGTCCTGCTTTGCTGCCTCTGCATGGTAACAGGGTCTGCAGGAGCGGCGGGTACGACGAATATGATGAATACGACGGATGCGGATGCTGATGCATCCACGGTGACCATCATGGGGGCGCCGGAGCTCACCAGGGAGCAGCTGGTGCAGTATATCGAGGCCCGTAATCCCAATCCGAAGCTCAGCTGCAGTGTGGAGGATCTGGTGAATTATTATTATTACGAAGCCGCTGTGGAAGGCGTCCGTCCGGATGTGGCTGTTTGCCAGGCCATCAAGGAGACCGGCTGCTTTGCCTATGGCGGTGATGTATCGCCCGCTCAGAATAATTTCTGCGGCCTGGGGGCTGTTGGCCATGGCGCGCCGGGCTATTCCTTTGTGTCTGCCCAGCGCGGCGTGCGGGCCCATATCCAGCATCTGGTGGCCTATGCGGGAGGGCGTCTGCCTCATGGCACTTTAGTGGATCCGCGGTTCACGATCCTGCGGGACAAATATCCGCAATTTTATGGGCAGGTCCAGTACTGGACAGGCCTTAACGGCAAATGGGCTGTACCGGGCAAGCATTACGGCCAGGATATCATCGCGATGTGGAAACATATCAAGGGATAGAATGTCTGAAAAAGACCAGGAAAGTGGATATTTTTCTTGACACCTGGCGATGGCTGTGCTATGCTAAATAACGTAATCTAAGAGAAATACCAATGGAGCTCACATGTTTTTGTAAGTCATTGATGTATGCGGTGATTTACAAAAATATGTGGGCTTTTGTGTTTTCGTTTTAGAACTTATCAAAATTTTTAAGGAGGTACCTAACATGAGCAAAGGTACAGTAAAATGGTTTAACGCAGATAAGGGCTTCGGCTTCATTTCCAACGACGAGGGCGGCGAGGATGTATTCGTACATTTCTCCGCTATCGTTTCTGACGGTTTCAAGACTCTGAATGAGGGCCAGGCTGTTACTTTCGATATCGAAGCTGACACGAAGAACCCGAGCAGAACCCGTGCTGTCAACGTACAGGCTGCTGACTGATCAGCTGCTATGAGAACCGCCCCCGGTGCATTTGCACCGGGGGCGATTTTTTTCGCTTATATGAATGAATTGATAACGGCTGATGAATATTGTATAATCTATAATGGTGGTTTTTTGGCAAAATTAGAAAATTAAGAATGTGTTATCAGGGAACAGGGGAGTCATGATTATGGATCTGGAAGATTTTGCTGGGCTCAGGGAGAGCGGGGAAGAATACCTGGCCGCGTGCGGCGCGCTTTTGGGCCAGAATACAGCCAACCGGGAGGGGCAGTTGCTTTTGGCACAGCTGCAGAAAAAGCTGGCGCAGGATGCCTTCAATGTATTGGTGGTGGGGGAATTTTCTGCGGGGAAATCCACCTTTATCAACGCTTTGCTGCGGGAGAAAATACTGCCCACGGAGAATGTGGCGACTACCGCGGTGGTGAATGTCATCCAGTATGCGGAGGAGAAACGGGTCTGTCTCCAGTATCGCGGAGAAAATGGGCAGCCGGGGAAAAAACTGAATATCCCGGTAGCGGAGCTCTCAAATTATGTGACAGCGTTGACCGAGGCAGCCAACAGGGAATCCCAGCAGATCGATACGGCGCAGATCTATTATCCCACGGAGTTCTGTCGCCAGGGCGTGCGGCTTATTGACACGCCGGGGCTGAATTCGACTTATGTTTCCCATGAGAAGGCCACCCTGGCCTATCTTCCCCAGGGAAGTGCGGGCATTATGCTGATCCCGGCGACCCAGTTTCTGAGCGCCTCGGAGCGGGAGTATCTGAAGTGCTTCCGGCGCTACATGGACCGGATGTTCTTTGTGGTCACCAGAGTGGATGAAATGCCTCAGGATGACAGCTTTGCGGATAATCAGGAATATTTTTCCGAAGAGCTGGCGGGGGTATTGCAGTGCGATCCTGAAGAAGTTACCCTGTATCCCGTAAATGGCCGTCTGGCCGAGGAGGGGGACTGGCAAAAGTCTGGCTTGGACAGCTTTCTGCAGGATTTTGAGGAGTTTCTGACCACCGATCACATGGCGGTGGAAATGCTGGTGCCGCCGCTGCGTACGGCCCGTCAGCAGCTGGAGGTATTCTGCAAGAATCAGCAAATGCGCCTGGCTGCGATGGATTTTTCCTTTGCGGATTTTGAGCAGAAGATCAAGGAAAATGAACCGCGGCGCAGGGAAATCCTAGCCCGCAGGAAGGAAATACAGGAGTTTATCCTGCGGCAGGGCCAGGATCTGTGCTATGCCAGCCTGCGGCACTCGGAGGCGTCCTTTGAACAGTTGCTGGATAATATGCAGGAGTTCATTGGCGGCTGGGAGGGAGATATACAAAATGACCTTTCACCGGCGCTGCGGAAATTCATCCGGGCGCAGGGGCTTGCTTGTGCTGCGGAAATGGATGGTTATATAAAGGAAAAGCTGCAGGCAATGGAGGCGGAGATCGACGTGCGCAGCAGGGAACTGCAGCTGGATATAGAAAAATATCAGCTGGGCTTTTCCGGCGAACTGGAGCCGGTGATTGGCAATGGTTCTGAAATGACAGTTTATGCCGCGGGTGCCAGCCATTTCATCGGTGGGTTTGTCGGCGTGAAGATAGGTATTGCGGTGGGGGCCGTGCTGGCTGCACCGCTGGGGGTCATTGCGGCTGGTGTCAGTGCCATGCTCATCAGCAGTGGCAGCTTCAGCATGCTGAAAAATATGGCCAGGAGAGGCCAGCTGCGGCGTATAGCCGATCGGGCGGAGAAGGCCTTGCGGAAAGAATTTGAAAATTCCACCCAGTGTCAGCTGGAAGACAGCCTGAAGGACAGCATCCGTAAATACAGCGCGGATATTGCTGCCAAATACGAGGCTATGGTGGCATCTGTGGATGATACCATAGCGGCTATCCGCAAGGAAAAGCTCCAGGCCCAGGCCCGGACGGAGCAGGAAAAGCTGCAGATCGAGCAGTCGATGGAGAAGGCACAGCAGCTGCAGCGGGCTATGGCCAGTCTCTGTGCTCAGGTAGGAGGAACGGAAAATGAAGGATTATAAAGCTGAGACGGACAGCCTGCGCAAGCGGGCCCGGCATTTTTTAGCGGTTGCTGAAAAAGCGGGTACGGAACATGCGGCAGGGCTTTTCCGCAAATATCTGCAGGTTCTGGAAAATGATAAATTCATGATTACGGTGCTGGGGGAATTCAACCGGGGAAAATCCACGATGGTCAATGCGCTGCTGGGACAGGATATCATTCCCACCGCTATCCGGCCCACAACAGCGGCGCTGCATTTCATCCGCTATGGGCAGAAGCCGGCCATCCAGGTACACAAGGCCGATCACAGTGTGCTGGAGCTTCCCTGGGACCGGAATGCCCTGAAGGAATATACGGCACTGAAGGATTTTGCACCGGAAAGCGTGAATTATATCGAACTGTCCTACCCGCTGGAGTATCTGAAGGACGGCACGGTGCTGGTGGATACACCGGGGGTCAATGATATCTGCCAGCAGCGTATGGATATTACCTGCAAATATGTGCCGCTGTCGGACGCGGTGATTTTCCTGCTGGATGCGGCGCAGCCCCTGAGCCGCAGCGAGCAGGAATTTTTGCAGGATTATGTTTTGAAAAGCAGTCTGTCTTCCTTTGTGTTTGTCATCAATCAGCGGGACCGTATTGCGCCGGATGGCCTGGAGACCGTTGTGGCCAAGGTGCGGTCCCAACTGGAGGCTCTTTTGGGGCAGCAGGAGATCACTGTTTTTGCCATTTCAGCCAGGGACGGGCTGCAGGCGAAAAAGAACGGCGATGGGGATTTGCTGATCAGCTCGGGTTTTCAGGCCTGGGAGGAGCAGCTGAAGAAATTCATCATCGGCGACAGGAAGCAGCAGCTTAAAGTGGAGAATCTGCAGAAGCAGCTGCAGGATCTGCAGGAACTGCTGCTGGATGAGATTTCTCTGGCCCGGGAACGCAGCCATGTGGATTGGCATAAAATCGGCGAGGCACTGGATAATATTACTGGGATCCGGGCCGATTATGAGACTCGCTTCGCCGGGCTCCTGGGGGATTTGGATGGCTGCTTCCGGCATTGGCAGGAATACATCCATGATTCGCTGCAGAAAAGCCGCCAGGATTTCATGGAGGAAATGAATATCAAGATCAAGTGCGACCACTCCACAAGGGATTTTACGGAATTTGCCGAGGTGGAGCTTCCCTTTATGATCAAGTGCCGCTTGAAGGAATGGCTGGAATTCCGGCAGGACAGCATTGCCCAGCTGGTGAACGGTGATTTGCAGCATATAGCCAATACCTATTGTCAAAGTTTCGGCGAGCGGGAGATTCTCTTTGATCTCTGCGGACGCTTCTGCGATGAAAGCCAGCTGCATAGCAGCCGGATCCATATCCATGGCGGCCAGAATATTCAGCAGGTGGATAAAATAAGCCGTATGGCCGGTGCGGCACTGTTCGGGCTGGCTGCCTTTGCCAGCGGTTATCCGCTTATCGCCGCACCGGGACTGGCCTTTCTCGGCCAAAGCCTGGGGGGGACCCTGGTGGATTATCAGGTCATCCGGGGCAAGGTGAAAGAACAGAAAAAGGAGCTGCAGGCCGCTATAGCGGATGTACTGGACAAACGCTATGGGGAAGTAGAGGACAGGGCCGCGGCATCCCTGGAGGTCCTCGTGCAGTCTATGAAGGACACACTGCAGGAGGATTTCCGCCAGGTATGGGATTCCATTGAAGCGGATATCCAGCGGCAGCAGCTGCAGAAGCAGACATCCGCCGCGGCGCTGGAATCCAAGCTGTTGCTTCTGGATGCCTGCCGGGAGGATATTCTGCAGAAATGATGGATCGATAGGAGATATATAAGGAGATATATAAATGGAAATAGTTGGCATACTTGGCCTGCTCCTGGCAATCGGCTGCGGCGGATTATTGTATAGACACCAGCGCCTTTGCCTAATGCGGGAAAGCCTGAAGCAGCCGCTGGAGGAGGTACCGGAACTTTCCTGGCAGCGGGACTTTGCTGCCTGGCAGCCGGAAAAAAGGCCGGTGGTCGCTGACCCGGAAGAAAAAAGGGTGAAAAACAGAGATAAAAAAGGCAGGACCAGGAAGAAACAGGCGGCCCTGCCTGCCGATGAGGACAGTCACCTGCGGGCAATCCGTGAGCTGCAAAAGGTTTTCACCAAGGTTCTGGGGCGTGATTCCTTCCAACAGCCGAGCACCTTGCCGCTGACCAGGGAAATCCTGCGCAGCCTGCAGCAGCTTGTGGATATGATGAGCAGTCCGCTGCTGGTTACTGTGCTGGGCAGCTTCTCCTCCGGGAAATCAACCTTTATCAATGCGCTGCTGGGAGAAGAGCTGCTGGCTATGAAAATCAAGGCTACGACAGCGGTCATCACCCGGCTGCAGTATGGGCCAAAGCGGCGGATGCTGGTCCATTATCAGGATGGGCGGGTGCAGGAAGTTGCGCTGGAGGATGCAGCCGCTGTACACAGTTTTACGGCGATGCTGAGCAAAACGGATGATGCGGAAACGCTCAAAAGCATCTTCTATGTGCAGATTGAGCTGAATAATCCGCTGCTGAAGCATTTTGATATCGCGGATACACCGGGGTTCAATTCCGGTTACCAATGGCATACGGATGTCACCAATGAATTCATCGGCTTTTCCGATGTAATCCTCTGGATGTTTACGGCCAGCCAGACGGGAACCAAAACGGAGTTCAATATTTTGTCTGAGCATACCCGGGAGATGCAGCACCGCATTGGTATCGTCAATAAAATCGACACGCTGCAGCTGGCATCGGGAGCGGCTGCGGAACGGGAATATAAGGCGCTGCGCCGCAGTATCCCGGTCCCCATGGAAAAGGTATTCTTCGTGGATTCCCGCCGCGCTCTGCAGGCTGAGAGCCAGGCGGAATATGTACAGAGCCATGTGCCGGAGGTCAGAAACTATCTGCTGCAGGATGTGGCAAAGAAAAATCAGCAGTATAAGGCGGAGCATATACGGCGCAAGCTGCAGCTGCTGATCATCCAGGCTGCTGACTTATTCCGGGAGGGGAAAAAACAGCAGAACGGGCTGCAGACCGAAATCCAGGCGCTGGAGCAGGAAATCGCCCGCTATAAGCAGGCAATCTGGCAGGGGGCGGTCAAGGAGCAAAGCTGGCAGGAGGACAGGAAAAAACTTCCTGTGGTGGACATTCTGTCAAAGCTTAAAAGTTATTTCCTTTCGCAGGAACAGCTGACCGTGCAGGATGCTGATGCGCAGCGGTTTCTGCGGCGGCATGCTGATCTGAGCCAGGAGGCCCGGCGGTTGGAGCAGCAGCGGCTTCAGCTGGACAGAGACAAGACAGACCTCGCTGCCAAGGAGGCAGCGCTGAAAACCATGCAGCAGAAATACCAGGGAGGATTTACCGCGCTGGCTGATGGCGTGTGGAAATTTTTCAGCGGGAATACTTTTTCGGAGGCGAAGGAAGCGCTGGATCGCTGCGAGAGTGAGTATCGGCGTATGAATGCCCAATGGCAGCAAGCGTTCCGGCATTGCTGTGATGAGGAGCAGAGCTGGAATCAGTCCTGGCAGCAGCTGCAGGATGAGGAACAGCAGTTCCTCAAGACACAGGTGGAGCCGCTGATCTGGGAACAGCATAAGCAGATGGATGCCTATCGCAAAGCAATGGCGGGGAAAAATGGAATACTGCAGCAGAAGAAGGCTGCAGCGAAAGTCCTGAAGGCTGATCTGGAGCCTTTGGAACAGCAGGCCTATCCCCTGATGCAGCAGGAAATGCTTTGGGCTGAGCTGCGGCATAAACAGGGAAGAATCCGGGTCTATTTTGCGGGACGAAGGGAGTGGAAGCAGCTGGAAGAACTGTCCTGGCAGGAATTCTACGGGGCTGGAGAACTGCCTGATGCATTGGCCGCCTGGCGGGAGTGCATCCGCGTTTTGGGCGGCCGGGCTGAGCAGCTCTGCGGCGAACTGCACCGGGGCATAGAAGAAGTCGCTGCTGAAAGAGATGCCCTGCTGCAGCTGCGGGAAGAATGCCTGGAACTCAGGGAGCAGCTGGCGGATACAGTAACGTCTGGGAAACTGCGGGCATGGTACCGCAAGGAGAAGGATTTCCATCAGCGCAGGGCTGCGGCCATAGAGAAGCATCAGCAGCTTTGGCAGTGCTGCACTGCAGAATTCCTGCCGGAACTGCATCATCAGCTGGAAAAGCAGCAGCAGCTTTATCAGCTGGATAGCGAACGCTTTCAGCGTGCCCGTCAGCAGGCGGATGTCGTGGAACAGGATCTGTGCCGCCAGCGCTGGGACAATGCAGTCCGTGGCTTGCAGGTCGTTGACAGCTGTCTGGATCAGGAGGGGATTCCTTTCGATTATGAGGGCCTGCTGTCCGGACTGCTGCCAGCCGGGGCATTCCTGAAGAAGTATTTATCTGATGAAAATGGAAATTTTGCAGGATATACCAGGGCTCAGCTGGAATTAAAGGTTAGGGAAAATTGAGGAGGAGAGAAAATGGTTTTTCATGTAGCAGGATTGGAACATAATGGGACCCAGGGGATGGAAGGACATGATGTGCATTCCTCGGCGGGAGATGCCTTTGGCAACGTGCATACGCCGGGATTTGGGCATTCTGCTTTGGGCCATGCCCAGGCTTCCTATGAGGGGCATGTCAGCCATGAGGGGCATGGCTTGCTCTCTGGAGCATCGGACAGTCTGCATGGAATGGCTTCCAGTACGGCGCAGGCAGCCCATGGTATTGTCCATACTGCACAGGGAGCGGCCAGCAGTGTGGCCCATGGGGTACAGGATACCGCTGCCGGTATCGGTCATGCGGCTTCCGGAGCCATCCATGGGACACTCCAAACGCCCGGACAGGGCGTTGCCTCTGCCGGCCATGGAACGAGCAATGGACACATGCCAATTCGCTGATGTTTCCAGCCAAAAAATACCGCGCTGCCTTTTGCGGGCCAGCGCGGTATTTTTATCGAAGGGTATCAGATCAATCCAATGAGATGCTGGACCAGCAGGGAAACAACGGCTACGGAGATCCAGCAGGAAAGGCCCAGGAGGATGGGGCGCAGCCCGTTGGTGATGAGGGCACGGATATCGGTGTTGAGGCCGATGGCACTCATTGCCAGGATGATGGCGAACTTGCCGGCGGAGCCCAGGAAGTGGGAGAGCTCCAGGGGCAGGACACCGGTGGTGTTCACGATGGAAGCCACCACAAACCAGAGGATGAAGAAGGGGAACACCTTTTTCAGATTGAAGGTGCTGGCGGCAGCACCGCTTTTCTGCCGGGCGTTGAGCAGGGAAAAGAACAGGCAGACCGGCACGATCATCAGAGCCCGGGTGAGCTTGACGATGGTAGCGTAGCTTCCGGCCTCCGGGCTGTAGGAATAGCCGGCGGCTACTACAGAGGAGGTGTCGTTGATCGCGGTGCCGGCCCACATGCCGAAGCCCAGGTCGGAGAGTCCCATGAGATGTCCCAGAAAAGGGAACAGGAACACGGCAATGACGTTGAAAAGGAATATGGTGGAGATGGAGAAAACGATATCCCGGTCTTTGGCCTCAATGACCGGAGCCACCGCCGCGATAGCCGAGCCGCCGCAGATCGCGGTTCCGGCTCCGATGAGCGTGGTGGTATCCCGGTCCAGCCCCAGCAGGCGGCCGACGCCCCAGGCTACCAGGAAAGAGGTCAGCAGGGTGAAGATCATGACGGAAAAGGACTGGGAACCGATATCGAGCACATGGAAGAGATTCATCTCAAAGCCTAAAAGAATGATGGAATATTGCAGGATCTTCTTGCCGGTGAAGCGGATGCCTGTTTCCAGACGCTGAGGCCGGTGGAATCCCGCAAACAGGATTCCCAGCAGGATTCCGAATACCGGTCCGCCGATGATGGGGAACTGTTCGCCGAGGAAATAGGCAGGAACGGCAAAGATCAGAGAGAATAAAATGCCGGAAAAATATTTGTTATGCATAGATGAGAATCACTCCTTCAAAATTTCTTTGTTCATTGTAACAGTTGCCTATTTATATGTAAAATAGTATAATTTTATTAAAATGATAGGTAATATTGTATGGAGGGCTTTATGACATTACGCCATTTACGTATATTTATTTGTGTCTGTGATGAGATGGGCATGACCCGGGCAGCCGAAAAGCTGCATATGACCCAGCCATCTGTGAGCCAGGCGGTGGCTGAGCTGGAAGAGCATTACGGCATGGCTCTTTTTGAGCGGCTGGGGAAAAAGCTCTTTTTGACCCAGGCCGGCCATGAACTGCTGCACTACGCCCGGCATATGGTGGAGTTTGACAGTCAGACGGAGGCGGCCATGCGCAGCTTTGGCAGCAGCTGCCGGCTGCGTATCGGCGCCTCGGTGACCATTGGCGAAGCGGTGCTCATCGAGCTGTTGTGCTATTTCCGCCAGAGTTTTCCTGAGCTGACGCTCTTATCGGAAATCCACAATACATCGGAGCTGGAGGAAATGATTTTGAAGGACCGTCTGGACCTGGCGCTGGTGGAGGGGCGGATCCGTTCCGAATACATCGTTGAGGAGCCCTTCATGGAGGATGAGCTGATCTTCGTGGCTGGCGCCGGTACGGGGATCAAGGGAAAAGTCAGCCGCGAGAGACTGAGTCAGCTGGATTTTTATCTGCGCGAGGAAGGCAGCGGCACGCGGAATCTGTTTGAATATGAGATGCATCTGGAAAATATTTCTTTTCGGACCGCCGGCGTGTATAATAATGCTGATAGCATTAAGAAGGCGGTGCAGGCAGGGCTGGGGGTTACAGCCATTTCCCGCCGTACGGTGAGACAGGAGCTGTCCCAGGGGACGCTGGTTCCCTTTGTGGTGCCGGGGGTAGCCTTCAAGCGGAATTTCCGCATCGTTTACCATCGCAATAAATACATGACTGAAATGCTGCAGCGGGTGGTTGCCAACTGCCGGCAGATGGAGTCTATCTTAGCAGATTTTTGACCGGCAGCTGCGCCGGAGGAGGATTTTATGGGATATCCAAGACTGGGACATATCAATTTTCTGAACTGCCTGCCGCTGAGCTACAGCCTGCGGCAGGATCATTTTGACAAAGGGATCCAGGTTTCCTGGGGAGTGCCGGCGGTGCTCAACAACGATATCATGAACCATCGGCTGGATGTGAGCCAGGTTTCTTCTATTACCTACGCCCGGGACAGCGAGGAGCTGCTGCTGCTGCCGGATGTCTGCATCCGCTCTGACGGAAAGGTACAGAGCCTCATCATCGTGTCCAAGAAGCCCATTGAGGAAATCACCGATGACAAGATCATTTTGACGGCCAAATCGGCTACGACCCACTGCCTCACGAAGATCATCATGCGTAAGCTGTACGGTGCCCGGCCCAACTATTATGTACGCCATGTGGATGCCCAGCAGGAGGTGCCGGAGGATGCCTCCGCCATGCTGCTCATCGGGGATGATGCGCTCTATGTGTACCACCATAAGAAGCCCCGGTATCATTATTATGATATCGGCGAGCTTTGGCAGCGGCTCACCGGGCGCAACATGGTTTTCGCGGTCTGGGTGGCCCAGCGGCAGTTTGCGGCGCAGCAGCCGGAGCTTTTGCAGCTGGTCTATGACCGGGTGACCCGGGGATTCAAAAACGGCCAGGCAAAAATGGACCGGGTCATCCATTCCGTACTGGATGAAAAGCCTTTTACTTACGAGGAACTGGCCGAATACCTGCAGGTCATCAAATGGGATTTTGGCGAGGATCAGTATGAGAATCTGCTGACCTTTTATCGGCTGGCCCATGAGATGAATCTCATCGATCATCTGCCGGAGCTCTCCCTGGCCAGTGTCTGTCGCTAATCCTTGACACTGCTCAAAAAAACCATTAAAATAAATCTGTATAGTTATGCCACTCTGGCTATAGAGAAATGAAATGCTTAAAAGGCAAAATGCAACAAAATGTAACAAAAATAAAATAAAAGGGGGTGTAGATTATCGTTGAAATATTATTAGCGGTAATAGTTGCAGTGCTTGCCGGCGCGGGCATCGGTTATGCGATGCGCAAGCGGACGGCAGAGATGCAGATCGGCTCAGCGGAGACTGAGGCCAAACGGATCATCGAAGATGCAGAGGCCAAGGGCGAAAGCAAGAAGAAGGAAGCCTTGCTGGAGGCTAAGGAGGATGTACACCGGCTTCGTCAGGAGCTGGATCGTGATACAAGGGAGCGCCGCAGTGAGCTGCAGCGCCAGGAACGCCGGATTGTCCAGAAGGAAGAGAATCTCGATCGCAAGATGGATTCCCTGGAAAAGAAGGAAGAGGCGCTGGAGAAAAAGGAGTCCAAGCTGGACAAGAGCCAGGCGGCCATCGATGAGCTCCATGAGAAGCAGAAAACGGAGCTGGAACGCATTTCAAGCTTGACGGCGGACGAAGCCAAGACCATGCTTATGGCCGAAGCAGAGGATGAACTCAAGCATGAGAAGGCTCTGATGATCAAGGAATATGAGCAGCAGACGAAGGATGAAGCGGAGAAGAAAGCCCGCAACATCATATCGCTGGCTATCCAGCGCTGTGCGGCCGACCATGTGGCTGAAACCACGGTTTCCGTGGTTGCGCTGCCTAACGATGAGATGAAGGGCCGTATCATTGGCCGCGAAGGACGCAACATCCGTACGCTGGAGACTCTTACGGGCATCGATCTCATCATCGATGATACCCCGGAGGCTGTTATTCTTTCCGGGTTTGATCCAGTACGGCGCGAAGTGGCTCGTATCGCATTGGAGAAGCTTATCACGGATGGCCGTATCCATCCGGCCCGCATTGAGGAAATGGTGGAAAAGGCCAAGCGCGAAGTCGATCAGCGGATCAAAGAGGCTGGCGAACAGGCTACCTTTGAGACCGGTGTCCATGGACTCCATCCGGAGCTCATCCGGCTGTTGGGCCGTTTGAAATACCGTACAAGCTATGGACAGAATGTCCTGAACCATTCCATTGAGGTATCCCATCTGGCAGGCGTCATGGCTGCGGAACTGGGCGTGGATGTCATGCTGGCGAAACGCGGCGGACTGCTCCATGATATCGGCAAGGCGGTCGACCATGAGGTTGAAGGCCCGCACGTAACCATCGGTGCGGATCTGGCCCGCAAGTATCGTGAATCCAAGGAAGTCATCAATGCCATTGCTGCCCATCATGGCGATGAGGAAGCAATCACTGTAGAGGCTGTACTGGTTGCCGCTGCGGATGCTGTTTCGGCAGCCCGTCCGGGAGCCCGCCGGGAGAGCCTGGAATCCTATCTGAAACGGTTGACCCGTTTGGAGGAAATCGCTGAATCCTTCCCGGGAGTGGAGCGCTGCTTCGCTATCCAGGCCGGCCGCGAGATCCGTATCATGGTCAAGCCGGATAAGATCGACGATGTAGGAGCTGTAGGATTGGCTCATGATGTCGCCAAGAAGATTGAGTCTGAGCTGGAATATCCAGGACAGATCAAAGCGACAGTCATTCGTGAAACACGAGTCGTTGATTACGCAAAATAAGAAAATAAACGGTCTTGTGTCTGCAAGGCCGTTTTTTTACTTTGTTATGGAATACTGAATGCATAGGGGGTGTATGAGCATGAGAAAGTTCAAAAAAACAAAAAAGCCCAATATGGACGGCATCCATTTGCTCGTGTCCATTCTGGTCTGTTATCCGGAGATTGCCACGGTGAGCTTTGAGCCGCAGGAGGATGCGCTGCATATGTCCTTTGCGCTGCGGGAGGTTCCCACCGAGTCGGCCTTCGGGGCGGCGGGAAAATTCATCCAGGACAGTATCCTGACCTATCATCATCTGGAGGGCTTTCCCGGTGCCCATATCGCCATTTCGCTGGAGGCACAGGGAAATACAGCGTTCCTGCACATCGTGCGGGATGTAAGCACCCTGTCCAGGGGGGAGATCCGTCTCATTACCACGCTGATGCAGGAGCATTTCGGTGCGCTGCTGATCCTGGACCAGGAAAAGGAAGCTCCGGACCTGGAGGCAGATGCCGCCCAGGAGGAAACCATAGACCATATGCTGGGAAATTTGAAAATAAATCGGATCACGGACCGGATGGTAGGCGTCCGGGAAGAAGGCCGTGTGATGGTATTCAATAAATAGTCTGGGGGATTTTCATTGAAATTACTGATTACAGGCGACGTCTGCGGCCGACCGGGCCGGGCCGCCTTTGCAAAATACACGCCGCAGCTGAAGCGGCAGTACGGTGTGGATATCGTCATCGTCAACGGGGAGAATTCTGCCGGGGGCAAGGGAGTAACCCGCAAGTCGCTGGATGCGCTCTACCATGGGGGCGCCGATATCGTCACCACAGGCAATCATGTCTGGGATAAGAAAGAGGTGCTGGATATCATCGACAGCGAGCCCTTTCTGATCCGGCCGGCCAATTATCCTGAGGGAACGCCGGGGAAGGGCTGGTGCATCTATCCTTTCAAGGCCAAGAATATCGGTGTGCTGAACCTTTCCGGGCGGGCCTTCATGCCGCCTATGGACTGCCCTTTTCAGCGGGTGGAGGATATTCTGCGGGAAATGCATGATCAGTGCGATATCATTGTGCTGGATATCCATGCGGAAACCACTTCGGAGAAAATGGCTATGGGCTGGTACCTGGATGGCCGGGTGCAGGCTGTGGTGGGTACCCATACCCATATACAGACGGCAGATGCCCGCATACTGCCCAAGGGAACGGCTTACATCACCGATCTCGGTATGGTGGGGCCCTGGAATTCCGTTTTGGGCGTGAAGACAGAATGCATTCTGGAGAAATTCACCACCTGCCGGCCGGTGCGTTTTGACCTGGCGGATGGACCTAATGTGTATTCGGCTGTGGTGGTGGATATTGACGATAAAACCAATAAAGCCTGTTCTATTGAGCGGGTATTCATTACAGAAGAGGATACAAAATAAGAAAAATTTCCTACAAAAAGGAAAAGAAGGATTTCTTTGAAAAATACAGAATATACTATAGATAAGCGGGCCCAGTCGGAATATTTTGACGGGGCAGGGATCAGCAGCAGCTTTTGACTGTGTGAGAGGACGTGCAAATCATGGAAATTTTAAAAGTATCTGCGAAATCAAATCCTAATTCTGTGGCCGGCGCCTTGGCCGGCGTGCTGCGTGAGTCTGGTACTGCGGAGATGCAGGCCATCGGGGCCGGAGCGCTGAACCAGGCAGTGAAGGCTGTGGCCATTGCCCGGGGCTTTGTGGCACCTCATGGGGTGGATCTTATCTGCATTCCTGCTTTTACGGATATTAAAATCGACGGAGAGGAACGTACGGCAATCAAGCTGATTGTCGAGCCGCGCTGAGGGTTTGTACGGCTGCTGCCGGAGGCGGTCTTTCGGCCTTTTCCGGGATATGTACGAATATGGAGTGAACGTTGAATGCCAAGTGATTTGCATATGCATACGAGTTTTTCTGACGGTCAGCTGACCCCGGAGGAACTGGTTGCCGCCGCGAAGGCGGCGCAGTTAAAATATATCGCGATTACCGATCATGACACTGTAGATGGTATCTGTCATCTCTATGAACAGGGAATGCTGCCCATGAAGGGAATCCATATCATTCCCGGCATAGAATTCAGTGCCCATCATGCAACCCACGATATCCATATCCTGGGCTATAATATCGATATCTATCATCGGGCTCTGGGGGATAAACTGAATGATGTGGTGGAGGCCCGCTGGCTGCGATTTTCGAAAATGGTGGAGAAACTGCAGGCCATTGGCTATGGAATCACCGAGGCGGATGTGCTGAAGGTGGCGGGGACCAGCAAGGCCATCAGCCGTTCCCATGTGGCCCATGTACTGGTGGCCAAGGGCTTTTTCCCCACGGTGGCAGCCGTCTTTGATGAGGTGCTGGACAAGGGAAAGCCCGCCTATGTTTCCCATTATCGGCTGGAGCCGGAGGAAATCATCAGTCTCATCAAGGAGGCCGGCGGCACGCCGGTGCTGGCTCATCCCAAGCTTGTCGGCGATGATGCACTGGTGGAGGAACTGCTGCAGAAAGGGATCGAGGGACTGGAGGTTTTTTATCCCCGTCATGATGCGGCGGATACAGCCCGGTACATGGCCATGGCGGAGAAATATCAGCTGCTGGTTTCCGGCGGTTCGGATTTCCATGGCATGTCCGTACGCTATCCCCCGGAATTGGGGATTTTCACAGTAGAAGATAAATATGCGGAGAAGTTTTTCTGCAAAGCGTCACTTTGAATAGGGGGCAGCTCTGCTGCCGCCGCAGAAAAGGTTAGGTGAAGGACCAGATGGACGTCATAGCGTTAGTTGGACCCAGTGGTACCGGCAAAAGCCATCGGGCGCTGCTGGTAGCTCATGAGCACAAAGCAGATGCCATTATAGATGACGGGATACTGATCAAGGACGGCAAAATCATCGCCGGGCATTCGGCAAAAAGAGAGCCCAGCAAGATCATGGCCGTGCGCCGGGCGATTTTTATTCTTCCAGGACATGCGGAGGAGGTGCGCCAGGCCATTGAAGAGGTCAGTCCCCATCGCATTTTGATCCTGGGAACCTCGGAAAATATGGTGCATAAGATTGCCAAAATTTTGGAGCTGCCATCGATTTCGAAGATTGTCCATATCGAGGACATCGCCACGAAATCGGAGATGGAAAAGGCCCGGGTCTGCCGGGTCAAGGAGGGCAAGCATATCATACCTGTGCCTACCATTGAACTGAAGCCCCATTTTTCCGGCTATCTTATCGATCCCATCCAGTCTTTTTTCAAAAAATCCCGTACGAAACGGCGCCGCCTGGGGGAGAAGTCCATTGTGCGGCCTGTTTTCAGCTACTATGGCAAGCTTGTCATCGACGATTCAGCCATCAAGTCCATCGTCTATAAGCTGGTGGGCGAGAAGGAGTATGTGACCAAGGTGGGTTCTATCCGGGTGCGCCATGTATGGCAGGGGGATGAGGACTGCGGGCTGGAGATCGGCTGTGAGGTCATGCTGTCCTATGGAAACCACATTCCCACCCTGATCCGTCAGGCCCAGGAAAAAATCCGGGAGGCCATCGAATACATGACGGGCATGATCGTGCGCCAGGTGAATATTACGGTGAAGGCTCTTTATGTCGGGGCCTGAAGAAACCATAAAAAGGGCATCGTTTTTGGTCGGAATGACCGGAAACGATGCCCTTTGTTTTGCCTGTAAAACGCAGAAAAGCCGCTCAAAAGAGCGGCCGTCAAACAAAATGGCTGGGGTAGCTGGACTCGAACCAACGCATGCGGGATTCAGAATCCCGTGCCTTACCAACTTGGCGATACCCCAATGGTTCAGCATGATACGCCGTGCAGCGCATCAACAATTTAATATTATATAGATGTGACGATGGATTGTCAATACTTTTTTACGGCACCGATTTTTAATTGTGATTGAGATGTGATAAAGTCTTACTATACCGTTTGAGAAAATGTCCTGTGTCATGTTATACTGAGACCTCACTTTATTAGAGGGAGGTCTACATGTGAAGAAAGTAGAGTTGACTATGGACAAACAAAAACAATATGAAATCATCAAGGCTTTATACGAAGGGAGGATTAACAAAGTACGAGCTGTGGTTAAGCTTGGTGTCACTCGCAGACATGTGAACCGTCTGCTGGCAAAATATGCACAGGTCGGCAAAGAGGCGTTCATCCACGGCAATACCGGACGCAGACCAACTCATGCATTTTCAAATGCACAAAAAATGGAGATTGTTGCCTTATACAACAAGAAGTACTTCGATGCAAATTTCGTTCACGCCAGCCAGCTGATGGCTCAGCATGACGGTATAAACATTTCTTCATCGGCTCTTCGTAAAATTTTACTCGCAGAGGATGTTCTCTCTCCACGGGCTCAGCGCAGCACCCGAAAAAAGCTTCAACAGCGCTTACGGGCAAAGCAGAAAGGAGCTATCCCCAAAGAACAGCACAAGATAGAAACAAAGATCATCGCTGCCGAACAGGCCCATTCCCGTCGTCCTAGAGCCGCATATTTCGGAGAAATCATACAGATGGATGCTTCCCTGCACTACTGGTTCGGTAACCGCAAGTCCCAGCTGCATATCGCCATAGATGATTCTACCGGCCGTATCATCGCTGCCTACTTCGACTGGCAGGAGACATTGGACGGCTACTATCATCTGCTTCATCAAATCCTTACAACAGAGGGGATTCCACACAAGTTCCTGACCGATCGCCGGACGGTATTCACCTATAAGAAAAAGACGTCACCCTCCGAAGAAGATGACGTCACCACACAATTCAGTTATGCCTGCAAACTGCTGGGCATCGAAATAAGTACCAGCAGCGTTGCCCAAGCCAAGGGACGCGTTGAACGCGCTTTTCAAACCTTGCAGTCCCGCCTGCCCATTGATATGCGGCTGGCCGGTATAACTGACATAGAACAAGCCAACGAAGTTCTTCACCACCACGTAAAGGACTTCAATGATCACTTTGCTCTGTCTGCTGATTATACCAAATCTGTGTTCGTAGAGCAACCATCCGATGCGCGTATTGATCAAATTTTAGCAGTCCTGGCTGAACGTACCGTAGATTGTGGGCAATGCATCCGCTATGCTAATAAGCACTACCGCATCCTTGACAGCAACAGCGTACAGGTCAATTTCCGCCATGGTACAAAGGGTCTGGTCGCCAAAACATTTAGCAAACAAATGTATTTTACAGTAGATGATCGCACCTATGCCTTGGATGAGGTTCCGGTACGGGCGGAACGCTCAAAAACCTTTGATATAGCTGTGGAGGAAGCACCAAAGCTGAAAAAGGTTAATATCCCAGCAAAAGATCACCCATGGAGGCAATCCAATTTTATAAAACACCACAAATATATTGCAAAAAAATTTTATTTAGAGGTATGAAAAAGCACCGGATTTCCGGTGCTAATGTTTAGAGCTTTTTGGGACATTTTCAAAAACGCTTGACAGAAATTTTCCGGATCATTGTACAATTTTGGACAAAAAAAGAGCTGCCGAAGCAGCTCTTGAAGTTGTAGGAATCAGAAGCGGAGTTTGTTTTTGATGCGCTCTACTGCACGCAGGGTGTTTTCCCGATCACCGAAGGAAGTGAGGCGGAAATAGCCTTCGCCGCTGGGACCGAAGCCGGCGCCAGGAGTGCCGACGATGTTCACATCCTTCAGCAGCTTGTCGAAGAAATCCCAGGAAGACATGCCGTGGGGCGTCTTGAGCCAGATGTAGGGGGCGTTTACGCCGCCAAAGGCTTCGATGCCGGCTGCCTGGAGACCCTCACGGATGATGCGGGCATTTTCCATATAGTAGGCAACCAGCTCCTTGACCTGCTGCTGGCCTTCGGCAGAGTAGACCGCCTCAGCACCGCGCTGAACGATGTAGGCCGTGCCGTTGAACTTGGTGGTATGACGACGGTTCCAGAGCTTGTTGAATTCGTGACGGGAGCCATCGGCGGCTTTGCCGGTTACAGTCTTGGGAATCACCGTATAACCGCAGCGGGTTCCGGTGAAGCCGGCGGTCTTGGAAAAGGAACGGAATTCGATGGCCACATCCCTGGCGCCTTCGATTTCGTAGATGGAGCGGGGCACATCATCCTCGGTGATGTAGGCCGCGTAGGCGGAATCGAAAAGGATCACCGAGTCATTGGACCGGGCGTAATCCACCCATTTCTTCAGCTCATCCCGGGAGAGGGTGGTGCCGGTGGGGTTATTCGGGCAGCAGAGGTAGATCATATCCACCCGTTCCTTCGGCAGAGCCGGAGCAAAATTGTTCTCAGCGGTGCAGGGCATGTAGGTCACGCCGGCAAACATACCGTTTTCCTGCAGCTCACCTGTGCGGCCGGCCATGACATTGGTATCCAGATAGACCGGATAGACAGGATCTGTGATGGCCACAGTATTATTGGTGCCAAAGATTTCCTGGATATTGCCGCAGTCGCTCTTGGAGCCGTCGCTGACGAAGATTTCATCCTTGGCGATGGAAATGCCCCGGCTGGTGTAGTTGTGGTCGATGATTTTCTCGATGAGGAAATCATACCCCTGCTCCGGGCCATAGCCGCGGAAGGTTTCAGCGCGGGCCATTTCATCCACAGCCTTATGCATTGCGTCGATACAGGCCTGAGGCAGCGGCTGGGTTACATCACCGATGCCCAGACGGATGATATCAGCCTCCGGATGGGCTTCCTTGAACGCAGCCACCCGGCGGGCAATTTCTGCAAAAAGATAGCTGCCTGGCAGCCGTAAATAATTGTCATTGATATATGCCATAAAATGAGCCTCCTAAAAAATATTCCTGTTACAGAGTTACGGTATTATTTTAACATAGAAAAAAGGAAGAGGGTAGGCTTATTTCGCTCGTTCCTGCTTCAGGGTATTTTTACAGAAATCCATGAAAGATTGGGCTGCTTTGGAGATGTAGCGGTCCTTTTTCCAGGCCAGTCCCACATCGACAAAAATCGGCTCATCCAGCGGCAGCGCCTTGATGCCAGGGGTGCCATCCACGATGAAGTCCAGCAGGAAGGCCAGGCCTACGCCGCTGCTCACCAGTCCCTTGATGGTTTCGATCTGGTTGGATTCCAGCACGATGTTGGGGGTGATGTTGGCGGCTTTGAGCTTGTCCAGCACCAGATGGCGCAGGAAGGAGCCTTCCTTCAGCATGATGAGATCCGCATCCGTGAGATCCTGGATGGAAATGGAGTCCTTGGCAGCCAGCGGATGGTTTTCCGGTACGCAGGCTGCAATCTGGCTGGTGGACATGGGCAGCAGCTGCAGGCTCTGGGACGCGTTGGAGATGATTACGATGCCGAAATCCAGTTCATCCCGTTCCAGCTGTTCCCGGATGGCCATGGAGCCTTCTTCATACAGGTAGATATCCAAATGGGGATACTGACGCTGGAAGCTGGAGAAAATCTTGGGGAAAAGGTAGGCTCCGATCATGGAAGGAATTCCGATCTTGATGGTGCCCTTCTGCAGCTGCTTGTAATCGTTCACTTCCAGAACGGCATCCTGGATGTTGCGCAGGGCCAGCTCGATGCGGTTCAGGAATACAGCACCCTCCGGTGTCAGAGCCAGCTGCTTCTGACTGCGGTCAAAGAGCTGGATGCCCAGCTCGGCCTCCAGCTTTTTGATGGCTACAGTGATATTCGGCTGGGATACCCGCAGCCGTTCGGCGGCGCGGGTGATGTTTTTCAGGCGGCTGGCCATTTGGAAATATTCTAATTGTCTTAATTCCATCGTATATCGCTCCATTTTATGATAAATTGAAATTATTCTTGCTATATTATACCATATTTTATACACATATATGATACGATAAGAAAAATTTATTCGTGTTTTTACCTGAATTTTGTGTCGGATGTCGATAGAAAGTAAATATAGGAGAAAAGATATTTGATAAAAGCGGGGAATTGGGATAAAATTTATATAGTGCAGTAGGATTTTGCAAGTTTTTATGGAATAAGTACAGATAAGTATATTTGCGCTTGATGGCGATATAGATATTTGTGCAGGCTTACGGAAGAGGAGGACTTATCTTGGAAAAATCTACGGTTATAGGAATTGTGCTGGGCTTCGTGTCCGTATTCGTTGGCATGGTGCTGAAAGGGGCACCGATTTCTTCATTGAATAACCCGGCAGCATTTCTGATTATCATAGGCGGTACCTTTGCCTGTCTGTTCATCGGGTTCCGGGTGGACCAGATGAAGAACTTTCCTAAATTGATCAAAATGACCTTCAAGGCACCGGCAATGCAGGAAAAGTCAGAACTGCTGCGGCTGTTCATAGAGCTTTCGCAGATTGCCCGCCGGGAAGGTATACTGGCTTTGGAGAACAAGGTTTCCGAAATACAGGACCCATTCTTCCGCACGGGCCTGGGCATGGTCATTGATGGTATGGATCCGGACTTCGTCAGTGATGTACTGGATGCTGAGCTGCAGATTATGCAGGAACGCCATTCGGAGGCCCGTTCCATGTTCACCCAGGCAGGAACCTATGCTCCGACACTGGGGGTTCTGGGCGCCGTGGTCGGCCTGATCGCGGCTCTGGGCAATCTGAAGGATATTGATAAGCTGGGCCATTCCATTGCCGCGGCATTCATCGCAACGCTGCTGGGTATCTTTACCGGCTACGTATTATGGCTTCCTTTTGCCAACAAGCTGAAGATCATGTCTGAGGCAGAAATCGGCCAGAAGCGCATGATTATCGAGGGGATTCTGTCGCTGCAGGCTGGTGATTCACCTACAGCCATTGAGGCAAAGCTCATGGTATTCATTCCCCAGACGGCCCGTGAGTCGCTGAAAAAGGAGGGATGATCCATGGCACGGAAAAAACGTGGGAAGCCTCATGAGGAAGAAGCCAGTGAGGCCTGGCTGCTTCCTTATTCAGACTTGCTGACCCTGCTTCTGGCATTGTTCCTCTGCCTGTTCGCCATGTCTCAGACAGATCAGACAAAGGTGGCGCAGATGGCCCAGGCTTTTACTGCTGCTTTTAATTCGGGCGGACCTTCTTTCTTCGATAAAGCCGGTCCGAATGCGGGGCGGATGGCAGAGATGCCATCGGATGAGGATAAGGGAAATTCGGCATATATCCAGGAGAATCAGCAGCTGGAAGGTATAAAGAAGACTCTGGATCAGTACATCAACCAGAATCATATGCAGGACGAGCTGAATACTGAACTGACCGAGGATGGCCTGATGATCCGCATCAAGGAAAAGGCGCTTTTCCCTTCGGGTTCCGCAGATCTCGTACCGGAATCCCAGCGTATCGGACCTATCATTGCCGGCCTTTTGGCACCAATTTCGGAAAGGGTCATCATCTCCGGGCATACGGATAATGTTCCTATTTCCAATGCGAGGTTCCCTTCCAACTGGGAGCTGAGCTCCAGTCGTGCCTTGAACTTCATGAAGTTCATCCTGGCTCAGGACGGACGGCTGCAGCCAGCGCGGTTCAGTGCCACCGGATGCAGTGAGTATCGCCCTGTGGCCTCCAATTCTACGGAGGAGGGCCGTACACAGAACCGCCGGGTAGAGGTGCTCATAGCCCGTGCCTACCAGCCGGATAAAAACAAAATGCAGACAATTCCTTGAGGAGTTGCTCAATGAAATGAAAACCGACTTTCAGGAGTCGGTTTTTCTGTGGGGTGAAGAAGTGATTATCGGATTAGGCGTGGATATTGTGGAAATCAGCCGAATGAAGAAGGCTTTGGAGAATCCACGATTCATTCAGCGGGTATTTACGGAAGGGGAACAGGCCTATTGCCGCAGCCGCGGTGCTTCGGCGGCAGCTTCCTTTGCGGCCCGGTGGGCAGGCAAGGAGGCGGTGCTGAAGGCTTTTGGCACAGGACTTCGTCAGGGGCAGCTGCGGGAGCTGGAGATCCTGCCGGATGAATTGGGCTGCCCGCAGCTTCGTCTTTGGGGATACTTTGCGGAGCTGGCCAGCCAGCGAGGCATCGATTCCATGCTCATATCCCTGAGCCATGCCAGGGAATACGCGATAGCGCAATGCATTTTAGGGAGGAATTCGGATGAAGATAGCAACCGTTAAGGAAATGCGGGAAATTGATAAAGCGGCCCTGGATGAATATGGGATTCCTGAAATTCTGCTGATGGAAAATGCCGGCCGGGAGACATGTCAGGCCGCGCTGGACCTTTTTGACGGTCTGGCCGATAAGAAGATCTGCGTGCTGGCCGGCAGCGGAAACAACGGGGGCGATGCCTTTGCCGCCGCGCGCCACATGACGAATTACGGTGCGAAGGTCAAGGTGTTCCTGATTGGCAATGCGGCGCATATGACAAGCGCCGCTGCGCTGCAGCGGGATATTGCGGTGCACATGGATATTGAGGTGCTGCCCCTGGAACTGGATCGGGATTGGGATAAACTCATGGTAGTGCTGCGCTTTGCTGATGGCATCGTGGATGGAATCCTGGGCACAGGCTTCCAGGGGAGCCTCAGGGAAAATACGGCCCGGCTCATTCATGTGGTGAATGAAAGCGGGCTGCCTGTATTGGCTATTGATATACCCAGCGGCGTAGCCGCAGATACCGGCTGGGTGGAAACGGAAGCCGTCCGGGCGGCTGCGACTATGACGCTGGGGCTGCCAAAGCCTGGCCATTTCTTTGCGCCGGGAGCTGTCTGCACCGGGAAGCTTATCGTGGATGGCATTGGCATTCCTTCGCAGCTGCTGACAGCCGGGCATATTCAGCAGGATTTCCTGGATGAGGCAATGGCCGTCTCACTGGTTCCTGCCCGGCCGCTGGAGGCTCACAAGGGCAGCTGCGGGCGGCTGCTGGTGGTGGCGGGGTCCCGGGGGATGACCGGGGCAGCGGCCTTGGCATCCCAGGCCGTGCTTCGGAGCGGCGCCGGGATTGCGACGCTGGCGGTGGCTGAGAGCCTTCATGATATCATGGAAATGAAGCTCACTGAGGTCATGACCTGTCCGCTGCCGGAAACAGCTCCCGGGGTACTGGGGCTCACGGCGCTTCCTGTACTGCTGGAACTGGCAGGCAAATACGATGCGGTCCTTCTGGGACCAGGACTGGGCCGGGCAGCGGAGACAATGGAAATGGTACGGCAGTTCACCCTTCAGACGGACAGGCCACTGATTTTGGACGCAGATGCTCTGCAGGCTTTTTGCGGCCGGGCGGAGGAACTGAAAAAATGCCGGCATATCCCGGTGCTTACGCCTCACATGGGGGAAATGGCAGCGCTGCTGCAGATCACGATTCCTGAGCTGCGGGAATCTCTGCTGGATATGAGCAGGGAGGCAGCGAGGGAGTACCAGGCTGTTTTTGTAGTGAAGAGCGAATGCACCATTGTCGCCTATCCTGAGGGAGAGCTGTTCCTTACTTCCCGTGGAAATGCGGGTATGGCTACCGCCGGCAGCGGCGATGTGCTGGCGGGGACCATTGCCGGGCTGTTTGGCCAGACAGAATCCAGTCTGGCTCCCCTGGCAGGTGTATATCTCCATGGGTTGGCCGGGGATCTGGCAGCGGAAAAATGCGCGGAAGGCTTGATCGCTTCGGATATATTGGCGCAGCTGCCCGCAGCCAGAAAACAGCTGGCTGAAATGCAGACCATCAAAACTAATAAACACGAATGTGCTTTTTGTGAGGACAAAAAATAAAAATACAACGTAAATTTTCATATTGTTTTCTGTATATCTTGACATTTGTATACTGAAAGGCATACAATGTATACATTATATTTCAGAGAGAAATATATTTTAATTTGCATAAGGGGATGTAATTTATGGCTCAGATCAAGTTTGAGAAGGCTGCGGCCTTGAAGGAAAAACCGGATGTTTCAAAAATTGGTTTTGGTACGCATTTTACAGATTATATGTTTGAGATGGACTATAATCGTGAAAAGGGCTGGCACGATCCGCGCATCGTACCCTATAAGGATATTACCGTAAGCCCGGCCAATACGACACTGCATTATGGGCAGGCTATTTTTGAAGGTATGAAGGCTTATCGTCAGGGCAATAAAGCGGTCATATTCCGTCCGATGGATCATCTTCGCCGCTTGAACAATTCCTGCCGGATCCTGGATATTCCTGAGGTGGATATCGATGTGGCCCACGAGGGACTGCGTCAGCTCATCGCAACGGAGAAGGAATGGATCCCGAAGGAAAAAGGACAGAGCCTGTACATCCGTCCGTTTATATTTGCCACCGACCCCTTCCTGGGAGTGAGCGTAAGTGATACCTATACCTTCCTCATCATCCTGTCACCGGTAGCTGCCTATTATGCCCATGGATTCGCACCTGTCAAGATCATGGTGGAGGATACCTATGTGCGCGCGGTACGCGGCGGCCTTGGCGAGGCAAAGACCCCGGCCAATTACGCGGCCAGCCTGCATGCCGGCCTGGTGGCCCATCAGAAGGGCTACGATCAGACTCTCTGGCTGGATGGTGTGGAGCGCAAGTACATCGAAGAGGTCGGCTCCATGAATATCCTTTTCAAGATCAATGGCGAAATCGTCACCCCGGAGCTGGACGGCAGTATCCTCAACGGTGTGACCCGCCGCACGGTTTTGGCAGTGGCCAAGGAATGGGGCTATCCGGTGTCGGAGCGCCGCATCTCCATTGATGAGGTCCAGGCGGCCTATAAGGATGGCACACTGGAGGAGGTATTCGGCTCCGGTACGGCAGCGGTCATTTCTCCTGTAGGCGTGCTTGGCTATAAGGGTGAGGACATGGTCATCAATGGCGGCAAGATCGGTCCCTTTGCCCAGAAGATGTATGACCATATCGAAGGTCTGCATTGCGGTGAAGTGAAGGATACCCAGGGCTTTATTGAAGTAGTCGCAGAGATCTGAGCAATCTGATAGAATGGCATCTTTCCCAGCGGAAGGATGTCATTTTTTATTTCTGAAGGCCGTCTGAAAGATTAAGAATAAAAAATTTCCCCAGTAACAAGGATTTCACTGGAAGGAAAGAGAATAGCTATATTATGAAGAAAAGAGGATTGTAGGAATTTATTATCGTAGGGAGTTTTTGCTTATGCCAACATCACTGCCGATACCGGTACAATTGAAGGGAATTTTATCGACGGTCAGTTTATTGGATATTGTAGATATTTTCATCGTAGCCATTATTTTGTATAAGCTGTACGAGATGCTGCAGGATACCCGGGCCATTACACTGGTCAAGGGCCTGCTGGTATTGCTGGGACTTACCATAATCTGCAACTGGCTGGAACTGCACGTGATTTATTGGCTGCTGCAGAAAACTGTCACATTGCTGTTTGTGGCGCTGCCTATCGTATTCCAGCCGGAGCTGCGGCGCACTCTGGAGCATCTGGGCCAGGGACGTTTCTTTGGCCGGTCGGTGCTGCTGAATGCGGAGGAGGTCCGTTCGCTGGTGGATGAACTGGACCGGGCGGTTATGGAGCTTTCGGCCAAGAAGATCGGCGCGCTGCTGGTCATGGAGCGGGAGATGGGGCTCAACGATATCAGTGCCACCGGTGTGCAGATCGATGGGCTTATTTCGGCAGACTTTCTCATGAATGTTTTCATTCCCAATACACCGCTCCATGATGGTGCGGCGGTGATCCGGGGCAAGCGCATGATTGCCGCGGGCTGTCTGCTGCCCCTGACAGATAACCGTACTCTGAGCACGGAGCTGGGTACCCGGCATCGGGCTGCCATTGGCCTGTCTGAGCAGTGTGATGCCCTGGTGGTGGTGGTAAGTGAGGAAACGGGGACCGTATCCATTGCTGAAAATGGCCGTATCATCCGCCATCTGGATTCGGATATGCTCAAGGCACATCTGCGGCCTATTTTTGCGCCGAAGACAGAAAGCCTTAAGGATATGGTGGCGAATTGGAGGAAGAAAAAATGATGATGCGTATCAGAAGACTATTCCAACGGAATCTTCCTGCCAAGATATTTGCACTGTTAGTAGCTGTGGTGCTTTGGTTCTTTGTCATGAATGACCAGAACCCTTCCATTGATGGCAGCTTTACTGTACCCTTGAGTGTGGTCAATGCGCCGGAGGGCTATAAGATTTCCCGCAGTGATGACAATATCAAGATCAAGGTGCGTGGCCCCCGCTCCCTGTTTGTTTCCGCTTCCGCCAGCGAGTTCAAGGCCTATGTGAGTCTGGAAGGAGTGGAGGAAGGCCGCAATTCTATCAAGGTGCAGACAGTGCTTCCCCAGGGTTTCGAACTAGTGGAGGCTTCACCTGATCTGGTGACCGTTACCGTAGAGAAAATCATCCAGCGCCAGGTGAAGGTGGAGCTCATAGTCACAGGGGCGGCGGCCCAGGGAACCACGGTGGCCAAGGTGGAACAGAATGTTTCCAGTGTCACGGTGGAAGGACCCAAGTCCGCGGTGGATGATGTTTCCCGTGTCATTGGCTACGTAGGGCTTTCCGGCAATAAGGATGACTTCAATATTTCTGTACCGCTTACGGCTGTCAATAGCGATGGCCGGGAGGTGGAGGATGTGCGGGTGACGCCAAAGACGGCAGAAGCATCCGTACAGCTGGCCCGGGGCCTTTCCAAAAAAATCGTGGAAATCAAGCCGGTGTTCACCGGTGACCTGCCCACGGGCTATGTAGTTGATCATGTGCGGCTGGATCCATCAAAGATAGAGATTGCCGGGGCATCGAATATCCTGGAAAATCTTTCTTCGGTGGATACGGAGAAGATTTCTCTGGGCAATGAGACCAAGCCCTTCCATAAGGAAGTAAAGCTGGAGCTCCCTGAAGGAATTACCGTGACAAATAAGAGCGTAAATGTTACGATTGATATCGTGGAAAAGAAATAGGAATGGGGATAAAGATTGATTAGGATAACGAATTTCAATGTGCCCTTTCACGATATGTCGCCGCTGCCGGAGCTGGCAGCGCGGCGCCTCAATTTACCACCTCAGGCTGTGCCTGAGGTGGTAATTGTGCGTAAGGCTGTGGATGCCCGGCGTTATAAGGGGGCGCCTATCCAGTTCGTTTATGTGCTGGATGTGAAGGTGAAGGGTTCAGAAAAAGCAGTGCTGGCGCATTTTCGCCGGGATAAGAATATTGCCCTGAAAAAGGCAGAGCCGCAGCAGGCGGTTGCGTTTTCCGCCAGGGGGAGTCAGCTGCGTCCGGTGGTCATGGGCTTTGGCCCGGCGGGGATGTTCGCAGCTCTGACACTGGCCCGGGCAGGCTGGCAGCCGCTGGTGCTGGAGCGCGGGCAGGATGTGGATCAGCGCCATGCGGCCATTGATCGCTTCTGGCAGCGGGGGATTTTGGATGAAAGGTCCAATGTGCAGTTTGGGGAAGGCGGAGCCGGAACTTTTTCCGATGGCAAGCTCACCACCCGTATCAATGACAGTTCTATGGCAGCCGTGCTGGAGGCCTTTGTTGCGGCTGGTGCGCCGGAGGAAATCCGCTATCTGCACAAGCCCCATATCGGAACGGATCTGCTGCGGGGCATTGTGAAGAATATCCGGCAGGAAATCATCCGGCTGGGCGGGGCGGTGCGCTTTGCCGCGCAGGTGACGGACCTGGAATGCCGGGACGGGCAGCTTCAGGCGGTGATCGTCAATGGCGAGGAACGCATTGCGGCCGGCAATCTGTTCATGGGTATCGGGCATTCGGCCCGGGATACCTATGCTATGCTCTATGGTAAGGGGTTCCCCATGGAGGCGAAGGCCTTTGCCATGGGGGTGCGCATCGAGCATCCTCAGGAATTCATCGATCGGGCCCAGTATGGCGAGGATGCCGGACAGCCGGCGCTGCCGGTGGCTGACTACGCTCTGACTTACAAGGACGCGGCTTCCGGCCGGGGGGCCTATTCCTTCTGTATGTGTCCGGGGGGCCAGGTGGTGGCGGCAGCCTCCGAGGCTGGCGGAGTGGTGACCAACGGCATGAGCAATTATCACCGGGATTCCGGCATTGCCAATGCGGCGCTGCTGGTGACGGTGACGCCGCAGGACTTTGGCTCCGGGGTACTGAGCGGTATGGAATTTCAGCGGCAGTGTGAGGCGGCAGCCTTCCAGGCCGCAGGCAGCGATTATTATGCGCCGGTGCAGACCGTGGGAGATTTCCTGGCAGGCCGTCATGGTTCCCGGGAGTTCCTCACCACACCGACCTATGCTCCTGGTGTTCGTCCAGTGGATTTGCGGCAATGTCTGCCGTCCTTCCTGACGGATGTGCTGGCCCGGGCACTGCCTTACTTTGACCGGAAGATTCCGGGCTTTGCCCATCCGGGGGCGCCGATGACCGGGGTGGAGACACGTTCCTCCGCTCCCTGCAGAATCCTGCGGAATCGGGAGACCTTCCTGTCGCTGGGGATGGCCGGGGTGTATCCCATCGGCGAGGGAGCAGGCTACGCCGGTGGTATCATGAGTGCCGCGGTGGATGGCCGGAACGCCGCACTTGCATTTTTGCAGAAAAATGGGCATACTATTAACGATAAAGAAATAAATGCAACCATAAAACTTTGATTTGGGGGAGAATATATTTATGGCTAGATTGTTTGGAACTGATGGTGTACGTGGAGAAGCGAATATCGAGCTCACACCGGAGCTTGCCTATCGTCTGGGACGGGCAGCTACTTTGTATTTTGGCGAGGACAGCGAGGCGCAGCCGGTGATCCTTATCGGCCGCGATACCCGTATTTCCGGACAGATGTTCGAGGCAGCGCTCAGCGCGGGTATCTGCTCTGCAGGCGGGCATGCCATTCTGGCCGGAGTGATTCCCACGCCGGCGATTGCCTATCTGGCAAAGAAATTGCAGGCGCAGGCGGGAATCGTGATATCGGCGTCCCATAATCCTTTCCATGATAATGGCATCAAATTCTTCGGCGGTGATGGCTACAAGCTGCCGGATGCGGTGGAGGACGAGCTGGAGAGCATTGTCCATCGTCTGGAAATCAACGATGACCTTTCCCGGGCCAATGGTTCGGAGATAGGTACCATGGAATATCGCCATGATTTATTGAAGGGATATATGGATTTTGTCATGGGAACCACGGAGGAGCGCTTTGAGGGCATCAAGGTGGTGCTGGACTGTGCCAATGGCGCGGCCTATGAAGCTATGCCTACGATTCTGCGCCGTCTGGGGGCGGAGGTCGTTGTCATGAGCAACAAGCCGAATGGCGTGAATATCAATGCCGATTGCGGGTCCACTCATCTGAAAGCACTGCAGGAAGCTGTGGTGGCGGCAAAGGCAGATTTTGGCATCGCCCATGATGGTGATGCGGATCGCTGCCTCTGTGTGGATGAAACGGGCGCAATCATTGACGGTGACCGGATCCTGGTGATGTGTGCCACGGAGATGATGCGCAAGGGAACCCTGAAGGACAATACGGTAGTGACCACGGTTATGGCCAATATCGGTTTCCACAAGGCAATCAAGAAAGCCGGCGGCCGGGCAGAGATCACGAAGGTGGGCGACCGTTATGTGCTGGAGAATATGCTGGCCAATGGCTATAAGCTGGGCGGCGAGCAGTCCGGCCATATCATCTTTTCGGACTTCAGTACCACTGGCGATGGGCTCATTACAGGGCTTCAGGTGCTTTCCTCAGTGAAACGCAGCGGGCAGAAGGCTTCAGCGCTGGCGGGGCTTATGACCAGCTATCCGCAGCTGCTGGTCAATGTGGTAGTCAAGAGCAAGGACGGCTGGGAGGATAATGGGGAAATCAAGCAGGCCATCGCAGCCGGTGAAGCTGAGCTGGGCGAGGATGGACGCATCCTGGTACGGGCTTCGGGAACAGAGCCGCTGATCCGCGTTATGGCTGAGGGCCCGGATCAGCCGCAGCTGGAAAGCATTTGCCAGCGCATAGCCGATGTGGTGAAAAAGGTACAGGGCTGAGCCGTGCAAAAGGAAGAGCAGGCAATTTTGCTGGTGAGCTTTGGCGTGAGCCAGCCGGATGTGCGGCAGCGCTGTCTGGAGACACTGGCCGCTGAAATAGCAGCGGCCTTTCCGGCATATACCCTCCGGCAGGCGTATACCTCTGTTTTCATTCGCAGGCGACTGGCAGACCAGGGCATTCGGATGCCCTCGCTGCCGGAGGCCTTGGAGCAGCTGCAGCTGGATGGATTTCAACGGGTTCTGGTGCAGCCTACCCACCTCACGCCGGGGGAGGAATATGAAAATAAAATATGCCGGGCGGTGGAAGCGGCCCGGCATTCCTTTGCTGAACTGCGGCTGGGGCAGCCGGTGTTTTTCCAGCAGGGGGAGGCAGGGGCGGTCAACGATTACCGCCTGGGATTGTCGGCCATGCTGGAGGGGCAGAATCTCCAGCCGGGAGAGGCAATGGTGTTCATGGGGCATGGTTCGCCCCATCACCATAATCCGGTCTATGAACGGCTGCAGGCCGCGGCGGATGTCCAGGGGCTTCCCGTGCATATCGGGGTGCTGGAGCCGACGGATACACCCTCCTTTACGGATGTGCTGAGCCGGCTGCAGAGCCAGGGCTGCCGGCAGGTTTACCTGCAGCCGCTGCTGCTCACTGGCGGCCGTCATGTGGCTGAGGATATGGCAGGAGCGGAGTCCTCATCCTGGAAATCCCGGCTGGAGGCAGCAGGCTTTTCGGTGCGGGTATCCCTGCAGGGCCTGGCAGAGCGGGCCAGCTTCCGCAGATTGTATCAGGATCATATCCGGCGGGCGTTATTATAGCTGTTGTCTATGCATATGATTCCAAGATAAAGCTTTATAGGACCGGAAAATTTTGTTATAATAATCAATTGATGATGAAATATTTTAAATTTTATCGCGCTGCTATAAATTTAGGAGAGAATGGAGTGGTATCATGCTGAATGAGCCGATTGCTGCGCATCCGATAGAGATGTTGATTCTATTGGCATGCCTGGTGGCATTTGTTTTTATCATGAAAGCGAAGAATAAAAAGGGAAAGGAGGGCAAGGTGATCCGTTCCCAACGGGTAGTATCCAGTCGTCCAGTACCGGCTGCTGCAGTTGCAGAGGGAATTTCCGCTGAAACAGTGGCGGCAATCATGGCCGCTCTTGAGGCTTACAGTGGAGGCGTGACGAGAATCACGGCGATCCGGCCGCTGGCAGCCTGGACGCGCGTGAGCAGAATGGCAGTACTGGAGCAGAGAAACAAAAATTTTGGTTAAGGCGGTGAGTGTATGGAACAACCGGTAACAACAAATCCTTTTATTATTATGTGCATCAATATGACTATTGTTTTTGCGGTATTATTTGGATTGAGCCTGCTGATTCGTCTGATCCATGCAGTGGATCCCACTCGAGAGAAGAAAAAAGCTGCTCCGGCTCCGGAGAAAAAGGCAGCCCCTGTGGCAGCCGCACCGATGGCTGCTCCCGTTCAGGAAGGCGTGAGCCCGGAGATTGTTGCAGCGATTTCGGCAGCTCTTACAGCCTATGGCTGCAGCGGATTTCAGATTCGCTCCGTGCGTCCTTTGCCGCAGAACGGCTGGCGGCAGGCTGCACGTCTCGAAGGCAGAAACTAATCGTCAACAGGAAGATACGGAGGGAATGTTATGGAATTTTTTAATGCATTTGCTGTGTCCCTTCAGTCCGTCTGGAGTGACAGCGGGTTTGCTGCATTTACGGTAGGCAACGGCATTATGATCGTTGTAGGATTGATATTGCTTTATTTGGCCATTGTCAAGGAATTCGAGCCGTTGCTGCTGGCGCCGATTGCCTTTGGCTGTATCCTGGCAAATTTCCCCAAGACGGGATTCATGGAGGATCCGGGGGTCATGCAGGCCATTCATTATGGTATTGCCAATGAAATCTTTCCCCCATTGATTTTCCTGGGGATTGGCGCCATGACGGATTTTGGTCCGCTGCTGGCTAATCCGTCCACACTGCTTTTGGGAGCGGCGGCGCAGGTTGGCGTATTCGTATCCCTGGCCGGGGCCATGCTGCTGGGCTTCAATGTCCAGGAGGCTGCCGCCATTGGCATCATCGGCGGTGCTGACGGCCCGACGGCTATTTATCTGACCATTAAGCTGGCACCACATCTGCTGGGTGCCATTGCGGTAGCGGCTTATTCCTACATGTCGCTGGTACCGCTGATCCAGCCGCCGGTCATGCGCCTCCTCACAACGAAAAAGGAGCGGGAGACTGTCATGGAGCAGCTGCGGCCGGTGTCGAAGTTTGAGCGGCTGGTGTTCCCGCTGGTTACGGCTATTGTTGTAAGTCTTTTGCTGCCGCCGATTGCCTCCCTTATGGGTATGCTCATGCTGGGGAATATCTTCCGGGAATCCGGAGTTACGGATCGTCTTTCGGATACGGCGCAGAATTCGTTGTGTAATATCGTCACTATTTTCCTGGCAACCGGTACGGGCATGACGATGTCGGCGGAGAACTTCCTTACGCTGAGCACCATTGAGATCATCATCCTGGGGCTTATCGCCTTCATTGGCGGTACGGCCGGCGGCGTGATCTTCGGCAAGCTGCAGTATAAGCTTTCTGGCGGCAAGGTGAACCCGCTTATCGGCTCGGCAGGCGTTTCTGCTGTCCCCATGGCTGCACGTGTCAGCCAGGTCGTCGGACAAAAGGCGAAGCCTGGAAACTATCTGCTCATGCATGCCATGGGCCCGAATGTGGCTGGTGTCATCGGTACAGCTGTAGCGGCCGGTACCATGCTCGCCATGCTGAAATAAATCAGGAATACAAAGCGCCGGCTCTTCAGACTGGCGCTTTTTCCTTCTTTGCCTTCATTGACAGGGGGCGGGAGACGGTGTACTATAGAACCATAATTCATACAAGACAAGGAACAGGTGCCCGTAAGGGCTCAATAGGGAAACCGGTGACAAGCCGGTGCGGTCACGCCACTGTAAGGGGAGCAGCCCATGGATATCACTGGCAGCAATGCTGGGAAGATAGGGTACTGCGAGGAACCTGAGCCAGGAGAACTGCCTGTTTAGCAATCGCCGTCAGACCTGCGAGTGATGGGAAGGCGATGTTTATTCCTTTGGGAATTTATGAGCTTTTCTTTGTCAGGAAAGCTCTTTTTTTATGCTGCAAGACGAATGAGGAGGCGTATTCATGAAGGGAACTTTTTGGGGCATTGGGGTAGGTCCGGGGGATCCGGAGCTTTTGACAGTCAAGGCAATCCATGGGATTCAGCAGGCGGATGTACTCATCGCGCCGAAGACTGAAAAAAAGGAGGGCAGTGTGGCACTTTCCATTGCCAAGCCTTATTTGAAAAAGGATATTGAGATCGTTTACCAGGTATTTCCTATGGTAGCGGATTTCTCCTCATCCACAGAGGCCTGGGAGAAAAACCGGGATGAGATTCTCTCCTTGCTGGAACAGGGAAAAAATGTGGCCTTCCTTACTTTGGGAGATCCGATGTTCTACAGTACCTATATCTATGTGTATCGGCTGCTGCAGTCCACAGGGGTCAATATCCAGACCATTCCAGGGATTCCCGCCTTCTGTGCCATTGGCAGCCAGCTGGGCTATCCCATTGTGGAGGGCAACGATATCCTGAGCATCATTCCGGCCACAGCCAGTGAGGAGAAGATCAAGCAGGCCCTGGCGGCCAGTGATAATGTGGTCCTCATGAAGGTCTATAAGAATTTTTCCCATATCGCGGACCTGCTGGCGGAAAAGGACATGGCCAGACAGGCAGTCATGGTCAGCCGCTGCGGTCTTCCGGATGAGGAGCGGATTGATGACATTGAGGCGCAGAAGGATAAAAAGGTCAATTATCTGTCAACGATCCTGACACGCCGCAACAAAGAAGCATAAGAGAAGGGGCTGGAATATGAAGGCATTGCTGCGAGGCATCACGGGAATTCTCTGTTTGGGCATACTGGTCTTGGGCTTTTGGGGCTGCGGCCCTCAGCCGTCGGCAGACAAGGGGAGCGGTGAAGCTTTTGCTGTGCTCACCGATGACATGGGACGTACGGTGAAGCTGCCGAAAAAGCCGGAGCGGGTCGTGGTGCTGTCCGCTTCCTTCCTGGAGCCCTTCCATGCGGTGGGCGGCCAGGTGGTAGGCCGCCCGGATTCCAGGACAAAGATGCCGGAGTTCGCGAAGACTGCGGCCAGTGTGGGGCAGGTCTATCAGATCGATATGGAAAAGGTCATGTCACTGCAGCCGGATCTGGTCATCATCAACAAGGGCATGAATGAAAAACTGTTATCCACTCTGGAGGCCAATGGAGTTCCGGCTGTTGTAGTGGATATGAAGAGTTATGAGGATGTGAAACGAGAGATTGGCCTCTTTTCGGCTATCACCGGGGAAAAGGCCAAAGGTGAAGCCCTCATAGCGGATATGGACCAGCAGATTGCGGCGGTGAAGGAAAAGCTGCCTGCGGACAGGAAGCGGATCGCTATCCTGCACAGCACGGCTCAGGGACTCAGCGTACAGTTGGAAGGAAGCATTGCCGGTTCAGTTGCCAGGGGCTTTGGCTGGGAGAACGTGGCTTCCAGCATGACCCCGTTGGAAAAGAATCCGGATGCGGCGCCCTACAGCATGGAAACGCTGGTGGAGCAGAATCCGGATATCCTGTTCATCACCAGCATGGGCAAGCTGTCAGAAATCAAGCAGAATATGGAAAAGACCATGGCGGAAAATCCAGCCTGGCAGTCACTGCCGGCGGTGCGGAACCACCAGGTGTACTATCTGCCCCAGGAACTGTTCCTGCTGAGTCCGGGTATCCATTATCCGGAAGCGGTGAAGACCATGGCCCAGCTTATTTATCCAGAAAAATTCCAGGAGTAGAAATATGACAAAGGCAGCAGTGCAAGGGGACAATTCCATAGGGAAGCTGCGGCGGATATCCATCTTAGTGATATTTGCCGCTTTGGCCTGTCTGGGGATCCTGCTCAGCATCATGAAGGGCTCCGTGGAGGTGCCGGCAGCAGAGATCATCCAGGCGCTTTTGGGACGTATGACGGGCAGCCACGATCAGATCATCCAGAACATCCGGCTGCCCCGGACTATTGTGGCTGCCCTGGTGGGAATCAATCTGTCCCTGTCCGGCGCTATCCTTCAGGCCATTATGAAGAACCCGCTGGCGGATCCGCATATCATCGGCATTTCCTCTGGTGCCGGTCTCACCGGCATCATGGTCATGCTGCTGCTGCCCGGCTATGAGTATCTGGTGACCCCGGCGGCCTTTGCGGGGGCTATGGGGGCGGCGGTCTGCATCTATATACTGGCCTGGAAAAATGGCATCCGGCCCATCCGGATGATCCTTGCCGGTGTAGCCGTATCCGCTTTTCTGGGGGCGGGGATTTCAGCACTCATGATCTTTTACAGTGACCGGGTCCACGGAGCGCTCATGTGGATGGTGGGCGGACTGTCAGCCCGCAGCTGGCCCCAGGTGGAGATGATCTGGCCCTATACGCTGGCCGGTTTTTTGCTGGCGGTACTGGGCTCCCGGCATATCAATGTTCTGCAGCTGGGTGATGAAATAGCCAAGGGACTGGGCATGCGGGTAGAACTGGTGCGGCTGCTGCTCACTGCCGTGGCGGCCCTGCTGGCGGCCAGTGCGGTGTCCGTGGTGGGGCTGCTGGGATTTGTGGGCCTCATCGTGCCCCATGCGGCCCGGCTGCTTATCGGCTCGGACTACCGTTATCTGCTGCCGGCCTCGGCATTGCTGGGGGCGGCGGTAGTCACCCTCAGCGACACCTTTGCCCGTACGGCCTTTGCTCCTACGGAGCTTCCGGTCGGAATCCTCATGGCGGTGCTGGGCGCGCCCTTTTTCCTGTTCCTGCTGAGGAGGGAAATGTGATGGCACTTATAGCAAAGGGACTCACTGTACAGCTGGGACATAAAACCATCCTCCAGAAGGTGGATGCCTCCTTCGCCGATGGGAAGCGGACGGCCATCATCGGCCCCAACGGGGCTGGCAAGTCCACACTGCTGAAGGTATTGGCCGGACTCAATGACAAATATACCGGGACTGTGGCACTGGAGGGCCGGGACCTGCGGCAGATCAGCCGTCCTCAGCTGGCCCGGCAGCTGGCCATCCTGCCCCAGGGCATGACGGCACCGCCGGATACCACCGTGCGGCAGCTGGTGGATTATGGGCGTTTTCCCTATCGCAGCTGGCTCCATGGCAGCAATACCCAGGAAGATCGGGAAGCTGTGGAATGGGCGCTGTCCGTCACGCAGCTGCAGGCATTCCAGGAACGCCAGGTTACCTCGCTGTCCGGCGGAGAACGCCAACGGGCCTGGATTGCCATGGCCCTGGCGCAGCAGCCGAAGGTGCTGCTGCTGGATGAGCCGACCACCTATCTGGATATCTCCCATCAGCTGGAGGTCATGCAGATCATAAAAAAGCTGCAGCAGCAATATGGAATGACCGTCATCATGGTGCTCCATGATATCAATCATGCGCTGCAGTACGCAGATGAAATCGTCGTCGTAAAAAATAAAGGAATCTTTGCCCAGGGAAAGCCGGTGGAGGTGCTCACTCCGGAAATGCTTGCAGCCGTATTCGGCGTACAGGCCGAGCTGCTCAGGAGCAGTGATGGCCGGCTGGTATTGGCACCAATGGGCATTACGGCTCCATAACTGTGATTTTGAAGAATAGATGTGAAAAGGACCAGCACGGATTGTGTGCTGGTCTTTTTTTGGTGTTATGGAAGGGGAATCAAAAGAAGAATTCCATTTTCCCGAATACCTTGGAGGCATTGGTATCGCCGGTGGAATGGAGATCTTTGCCGGTGAAGTATTCGATGGTGCCTACCATATTGGCGGCAAAGGTATAGGAGGCACCCAGGTCCCAGCCTTTTTGGTTGCCATTGCTCAGCAATGTATCATATGTGGGGACAACAGCGGAGGCTGCCGTGAGATAGCGATAAGCTGCATAGACACCAAAGGAACCCTTGACTGCGGGATCAGCTTCCTTATAGCTGGCCTGTACCATATAGGATTTGCGGTAGCGCTCATCCAGATCTCCCTGGGTGTTTTTAGCATAAGCTGCCGAGAGCTTGAAGCCTGGCGTGAATTGATAATCGCCGCCGATGCTCCAGATGTTCAGTGCGTCGGCGTTATATCCCTGTCCTACATTGAAGTCATGGCTCTGGAAATCCTTCATGCCGAAATGGTGATAGGCGGCGCCGGTATGAAGACGGCCATGACTGTAGTTCAGCTCCAGACCCTGATAACTGGATGTGCTTCCGGCATAGTCCGGTTCCAGGTCAGCAGCTGCGTGATCTGGCGAGAGACTGTGGCGGCCGGCGGTCAGGGAGGCCTGCAGTTCCTTGCCGAAATTCAGCTGGATGCCGGTGAGCTGATCGTCCAGGACCATGCCGCCGTCATTGGCTGTGGTGTAGGGTAGACGCCCGAGCTTGATGTTCAGGTTATCATAGGTACCCTCGGCATAAACCCGGGTTACCCTTGTGTAGCTGCTGTTATAGGGATCCTCGGCGGTTCCGTAGGTAGTATTCATACCACTATTGGCATCCAGAGCGTGCTCAATGCGGGCCTTGGCTTCCCAATGCCCGTTGATTGTCATTGTCGGTTCCAGCCGCAGGATGATGCGGTTGGCGCTGATTTTGGAAGGTCCGATATCCGTATTGTCATGACGTTCACTGGCATATTCATACCAGACCTCACCGCTCCATTTGAGATTATCTGTTTTCTTTTCCAAATCATCTATGCGCACACCAAGATTTTTCAGTTCATCCGAAAATTCAGCAGACAGTTTGTCGAGCATGGCCTTATCAGCGGCTGACACATTCTGCCGGGCCATTGCCTTGGCAATGATCTGCGCCATTTCATAGCGGGTGACAGGCTGCTGACCACGGAAGGTTCCGTCACCATAGCCATTGATGACCCCGTCCCCGGACAGCTGTGCTACGGCATCGTAGGCCCAGCTGTCCAGCGGAACATCACTGAATGGGTTGGCGGCGGCAAAGCCGGTGGGAGCGGCTGTCAGACACAGGACAGCCGCCATGGTGGGTACATAAAATGTTTTGTTCATTGAAAAACTCCTCTCGTAGAGGGCCTGTTTCAGACCCGCTGTAAAATTACTTTCCCAGTGTAGCACAAAAATTATTTTATTGCAAATGATTATCAAAACCATTGCATGAATCAACAGAATATTTTATAATGAAACGGTATAGGAAAGGAGGTTCATCGATGGGAAACAAACAATTTGAACATTTTTTAGGAACGCACTGTGCACCTACTTTGGTTGGCTTGAAAGCAGCAAGTCTGCTGGCTGTGCATAAAACAGACAGGGAGGATTTTCTGCAGCTGCTGGAGGAATATAAGCCTTGTTTTCACTGCAGGGGAATATCTGTTTTGCAGCTGGGGGAAAATGAAAGTTCTATCCTTATGCTGTTTTTCCGACCAGAGATATTGGCACGGCAGCTGCAGCGTTCTCTGGCCAGCCAGCTTTTGCAGCAGTTTGGTTATCCGGCAGAGGGAAGACTTGTGGAAAAGCTTTCTTTTTTGCAGGAAAGAATACGGATAAAAGATAGTTTTCCCCATGAAATAGGGCTGTTCTTAGGATATCCGCCGGAGGATGTCCATGGCTTCATCGAAAATAAGGGGAGGGAGTTTGCCTACAGTGGTTATTGGAAGGTCTATGCCAATGAGGAACGGACCAGGGAACTCTTTCAGCTCTATACGGAATGTACCCGGGAATTCTGTACGCAGCTGCAGACGGGGTCTTCCATATGTGATCTGCTGCATGCCTTTTGATGGCATCCGCAATAAAAATCGGCTTTTTATAGTCAAGTATTGATAATGGGAATCAATTGCTTGACAAAATAATTGAGATGAGATATCATTATCAAAGTAATCAAGCAAATGGTAATTATTATCAATTCTATACAGGGAGGAATCAACATGACTTTGAAGGATGGGAAAGCAGGGATGACTGTGCGGATTGACCGCATTGGCGATTCGGCATTGAAGGAGAGACTGATGACTATGGGGCTTATCCCCGGGACCAAGGTAAAGGTGCTGCGTTCTGCTCCTCTTGGTGACCCCATGGCGATAGGAATCCGCTCCTATAATCTGGCTCTGCGGCTTGAGGATGCGGAAGCTATTGACGTGTCTATGGCGGAATAGCCCTGATATACAGCAGGGAATATCATATAGAGGAGTAGTGATGGAATGACAACTTTATCCGTAGCCCTGACAGGCAACCCTAATACAGGGAAATCGACGATATTCAACGAACTGACTGGTGCCCGGCAGAAGATAGGCAACTGGCCGGGGGTGACTGTAGATAAGAAAACCGGTTATGTTCGGCACAAGGACCGGGCTATATCCATTGTAGATCTCCCTGGAACCTACAGCATCAATGCTCGTTCCCCGGAGGAAAAGATCGTGATAGATTATCTCATTGCTGCCCGGCCGGAAATGGTTGTGGATGTGGTGGATTCCTCCAATATAGAGAGAAACCTTTTCCTTACTGTGCAGCTGCTGGAACTGGGGGTGCCAGTGCTCATCGATCTCAATATGCAGGATGAAGCAAAGCGCCGCGGCATTGAAATCAATACGGCGGAGCTGGAGCATGCCTTCGGCATGCCAGTGGCGGAAACTGTAGGACGCAGTCGGAAAAGCGTGAAAAAATTACTGGATGTATTTACATCCACAGTCATGACACGATACCAGCCCAGCGAACTGGTGGAAGCCCATATTGCTGAGGTTAAACGTATCCGGGACAGTGGGATGCCCGAGGAAAAAATCAATGAAGAGATCATCGCTCTTCGTTATGCGCTCATTGATACCATTATGGAAAAGGCGGTCAAGGTAAAGAATGTGGGGCCCTCCCGCTCAGAGAAAATCGACCGTTTCCTGGCCAATGGAATTGCGGCACTGCCCATTTTGCTGCTGATTCTTTATGCAGCATTTGAAATCACCTTCACCTGGATCGGGCAGCCGCTGGCGGACGCGTTCAGTGATTTTATCAGCGGTGATGTAACCGACTGGGCTAATGATGCCATGGCTGCCGCTGACATCGCGCCCTGGATGCAGTCACTGGTCAGTGATGGCATCATCAATGGGGTGGGCAGTGTGCTTTCCTTTGTTCCGCTGATTTTTACACTGTTCTTCTGCCTGAGCTTCCTGGATGGCACCGGCTACATGGCCCGGGTAGCCTTTGTGATGGATCCCATCATGCGCCGGGTGGGCCTCACAGGCAAGGGAATCATGCCCCTCATCATGGGCTTCGGCTGCGGAGTGCCGGCTATCATGGGGGCACGGGCATTGGACTCAGAAAAGGATCGCATGACCTCTATTCTTATAACACCATTTTTGACCTGTGGAGCAAAGCTGCCGGTACTGGCGTTGTTTGCCGCAATGTTTTTCCCTGACAATGCAGCTAATGTAGTATTCTCTATGTACCTGGCCGGTATTGCGATGGCCATTCTCATGGCTAAGGTATTAGGGGTCACAACCTTTAAGGATAAGGGATCGACCTTTCTGCTGGAGCTTCCGCCATACCGTATGCCGGATATAAAAACTGTCCTGCTGGAAACATGGGATAAAGGAAAGGGGTATTTGGTTAAAGCCGGTACGATTATATTTGCGATGTCGGTTGTGATTTGGTTCCTGAGCAATTACAATATGGCTGGCCCGACGGAAAGCATGGATGACAGTTTCCTGGCCTCTATCGGTGCGGCTATGTCAACACTCTTTGCCTTCCAGGGCTTTGCAACCTGGGAATCCGGCGCAGCTATTGTAACGGGTATCCTGGCAAAGGAATCCGTTTTGTCCACCATGGGTATTCTGTATGGAGCCCCGGATATATCCACTGAGGCAGAGGATGCAGTAGAAACAGCGTCTCAGCTTATGGGCAACATGGGGGTATCCTTTACGGCATTGTCTGCTTTGGCCTTTATGGTATTTACGCAGCTCTACACGCCCTGTGTGACTGCGTTGGGAACCATAAAGAAGGAAACAGGCAAATGGAAATGGGTGTTTTTTGCTGCCGGCTACACCTTTGCTGCTGCCTGGGTAGCATCCCTGCTCGTCTACCAGATAGGTCGTTTGCTGGGCTTTGAATAAGGAGGAATGAAATAATGGCAACATATATTCTTGGCGCTTGTATTTTGGTGGCCTTTATCATAGGAATCCGACATATTTGCCGGAACTTTTCATCGGGCAAGTCCGATTGCTGCGGCTCCGGCGGAGCAGGCGGCTGCGGTGGCTGCGGAGGGCACTGCGGGGCTGTGAAAAAATAGGCCGCAAAAAACTTTTCTTGACAATACTACGTGCACGTATTAATATTATACGTGCACGTAGTATTTTTTAGGAGTTTTTAGATGAAGGTACATAAAATAGCGGTGCTTCTTGGCGTATTATTGGCAGGAAGCCTGAGCATGGGGCAGGGGAGTGCAATGGCGGCAGAGACAACGGCCGTATCCGGTACGGCAAAGGTACAGACGGTAAAGGCAATGAGCCGGGAACTGCCGGTAACACCGGATAAAACCCTTGTGAATTATATTCCCGACGTGGTCTATGAGCAGGTTCCATCCCGCGGCTACCAGAATGCAGTGATGCAGATGGATATCATGCAGCCGCAGAAAAAAGAAAAGCTGCCGGCTGTTGTTTTTGTGACGGGCGGTGGTTTCATCAATGCAAATCGGGCCAACGGCCTGCAGGAACGCATGCGGCTCGCTGATGAAGGCTATCTGGTCGCCAGCATCACCTATCGGGTGGCGCCGACGGCAAAATTTCCCGAACCCCTGGAGGATGTAAAGGCAGCCATCCGCTATCTGCGTGCCAATGCGGATAAGTTCAATATCGATAAGGAGTGGATCGGCATCATCGGCGGCAGCGCGGGCGGTTACCTTTCCGCTATGGCCGGAACCACCAGCGGCACGCGGACCTTTGATAAGGGGGAAAATATCCAGGAATCCAGCAATGTAAAATGTGCGGTTGATCTCTTCGGTCTGTCTGACCTGACCTGCGTCGGGGAGGATTTTTCCGCAGCGGTAAAGGCGCAGCACAAATCGGCAGGGGCCACCGAGGCTCTTTGGGTGAATGGCAGTCCGGTATTCGGCGGCCGTGACGGCGGCATCCTGGCTGATCCGCAGGCTGCAGAGGCGGCGAATCCCATCCACTATATCAGTGCGTCCAGTGCGCCGATGCTTCTGATGCACGGCAGTGCTGATAAAGTCGTATCACCATCTCAGACAGACCATCTCTTCCAGGCGCTGCGGCAGAAGGGAATTCCCTCGGAACGCTATATTATTCCCAATGCGGCCCATGGCGGGGTCTATTGGGTGCAGGACAAAGTCATGGATGTAATCGTCGACTTTTTCAATACATACTTGAAGAAATGATCGTGACGGATTGAGGAACGGACAGGAGGCCAGGACCATGAAAATCAATGATTCATTGGGCTATATGCTTTGCCGTACGGCGCGGAAGATCCATCAGCAGCTGACACAGAAATTCCAGGTATATGATATCACACTGGAGCAATGGGTTGTGCTCAAGACAGTTGAGGAAAATGATGGGATTTCTCAGAAACAGCTGGCGGTCCTGCTGGAAAAGGATCAGAACAATGTCACGGCCTTGCTGGGGCGGCTTGAAAAGAAGCAATTGCTGCGCCGCGAGGTGAACCAGGCTGACAAACGGGCTTTTTCCCTTCGTGTCACCGAATCGGGGCTGCAGACAATTGAAAAGCTCGCCTCGGTAGATGAAGCCGCCATTGCGGCCATCGAGGCTGCGCTCCAGCCCGCCGAGGTGGAGCAGTTCAAGGCACAGCTTCGCCGCATCGAGGAAAAACTGGCGGAAGAGTAACTCTCCGCTTAGGTGAAGAATCCCCTGCAGACCAATGCAGCTTTGGTCTGCAGGGGTATTTTTATGTTGAGGGGTGGTTTGAGCATCGAATGACTGGATCCAACAGAAATAGGAGGGTTTTCAGTGCGGGAGGCGAATCTATTATGCAAGGAGGCGGAGTGTATGAGGAATGTTTTAAAAACTGCAATCGGTACTGGTATAGCAGGAATACTGCTGGGATTGGGCATGGTGCTTTTTTCCTGTGGATCAGCGGAGGCGGCCGATGTGCCGGCAGAGTATTTCGTCTGGGACCGCATGCCGGCAGAGGCACCGGTGCAAATGAAGCTCAAGGCAACGGGGAATATGAAGCTGCATGTACACCCGCTGGGGAACGCTGCAGCGGGACAGGTATCCGAAGGCGAAACGGTGGAACGTATTTCTGTGGTTGTAAGAACTTATCCTGCCGCACATCCGGTTATAGTGCTGCGGCAAACTGGCACTTATAAAACAGATCATTCTAATAAGATGGATGGGCCAACCTTATATCCAGGCGATGTGGTCTATTTATTGATGTATACAGGTGAGGGAACCTACCTGGGATGGCATAATGGCCGGTTGGTATGGTGGCTGTCCGGGGCAATTTCAGAATTCAGCAGCAATCCGGTGAAAAACCCCTGGGCAAGGTATGCCGGCCAGCTGGCGAATGCAGCCTTGGATGTGGATACCTGGTATTGCCTGCGCAAAAGTGACGGCACCGTTGGCTGGACCCAGGTTCAGTTTGCGGGAAAATGGAAAGAAGAATTTAAGGTGCTGTGACAGAAATAAGATGGATGATTGTTGTGCGGTGTGGTTTATAGTGATTGTAAGACTTGTTCTCATATTCTAATTGTACCGGGAGGATGGGAATTATGCCGAAAAATTTGAGGGAATTGCCTAAGTTGCGGGATAGCATTAGTTATTTTTATGTAGAGCATGCAATCATAGATCAAAATGATTCATCCATTATATTGCATCGTGGAGGTGAAGATGTTCCTGTACCGGTATCAGCATTGACATGTTTAATGTTGGGGCCAGGGACGAATATTACTCATGCGGCCATTAAAACAGCCACAGAAAATGGTTGTATGATCGTCTGGTGCGGTGAAAATGGAGCTAAATTTTATGCTTCAGGAATGGGCGAGACTAGAAATGCCAAAAATACATTATTGCAGGCAAAGTACTGTATGAATGAAGAGCTTCATATGCGTATTGTTAGGCGAATGTATGAGATACGCTTTCCAAAGATGAATTGTGAAAAGCTGACTTTACAGCAGATTAGAGGAATGGAAGGGATTCGAGTACGAAAAGCATATCAAGCTGCATCTAAAATCAATGGTATCCCTTGGAAAAAGCGGGATTATAAGCAAACAGCATGGCAAGATTCTGATGGGGTAAATCGAGCATTGTCTGCAGCGAACGCAGTCCTTTATAGTGTGTGTCAGGCAGCTATTTATTCCTTGGGTTATTCATCGGCATTGGGCTTTGTGCATACGGGAAAAATGCTATCTTTTGTTTATGATGTAGCAGATTTGTATAAGGCGGAAACAACAATACCGGTGGCATTTGAGGCGGTAAAGCGTAATGCTGGGAATCCAGAGACAGAGGTACGTGCTTTGTGCAGGAAATACTTCCATGCAGTGAATTTGATGCAGCGCATTGCGCGAGATTTAGCATGGTTGTTTGAAGATGCAGAGAATGAGCAGCAGATAGAAAAAGCTACAGGTGATCTCTGGGATGATGAGGGGGGAATTGTTGCTGGTGGTGTAAACTATGCGGAGGGAGAAGGCTGCGATGATTGTTCTCGTGATTGATAATGCACCATTGAAACTGCGCGGAGAATTAACAAAGTGGTTGATGGAGATAAAACCGGGAGTTTTTGCCGGAAAAATAAGTGCCATGGTACGGCAGCAATTATGGGAGAAAGTTTCTGCTGCAGACGGGATAACAGGAGCGGTAATGCTTTACAGTATGAATACGGAGCAGGGATTTGCAATGGAAATGTTAGGAACACCGCATCGCAAGGTGATAGAGATCAATGGACTTCAGCTTATTGGTATAGACAAAGATGAGGGAGAGAACCTATTGAATGATGTGGAGAATGTATGATAGCATTATAATATGCCCCACTTTGTGGGGATGAACCGTTATTTTCTTTTATAGTAAATATGACGGTTGTCTAACCCCACATATGTGGGGATTTTTTTTGCAGTGCATTATAAGATGTACTAAAGATAATAACTTGAAATATTTAGCAAAGAGAGTATAATGAAATTTGTGGAAGCAAGTATGTAAACTTTGGAGGTACGTGAGATGGAGGGCAGTCTAGTGTTTGAGGATGAACTAAGAAAATGCCTTTGGGCTAAGATGGCACCTTTCAAACCACTTTGGATGCATTTGCTGGAGACGGGAGTTGCTGCACAGCAGCTTATCACTATTGGCTGTTTTGTCCCTTTGGCTGATGAACTTGTAAAGTATCTAGAAATAGATAAGGAAAAGGTAGTCGCTTTAGTAGGGTATCTGTCTGCAATCCACGATACGGGCAAGTGCCATCCAGCATGGGAGGGGGCGGTCCCGGAAGCCGAGATTCGTACATTGTTAGAAAAATATGATCTTTTTTTGCCATGGAAGGTTCGTCATGAGCAGTATGGAGCTATGCGCTTAAAAAAGATATGGAAAGAAAAAAAGCGCTTCAGCAGTGAGCGGGTTATTAATCGTATGGCAGCGGTAATACGCCTTCATCATCAGGGACATCCACAGACAAAAGCAACCTGTGGCCGGATGGAGACAGATACAGAGGCGGTATGGGCTGTTTTGCAAAATGAACTTGAGGATGCTATGTGGCGCATCTTTGCTCCAAATGATATTCAGCCCAAATCGATAGATGCTGTTTGCATGCTGCTTTTGGGCATTATGATAACAGCGGATTGGATTGCTTCTGGTGATACATTTGCTTTTTTATCAACGAATAGAAGTGAAGAACAAGTCATAGCCGACACGCGGCGTTTGATGAAAGATTTTTTACAGGAAAACCATATGCTGCATCGTCAAGCATCCTATAAAATCGATACGTTTACAAAACTTTGGCCGGATATAAAACCAAGTGGTATGCGAAATTTGCAGAAAACGGTAGAAAAAATATTTGCTGATGAACAGGAAAAGCCTTTAGGAGTTATTTTAGAGGCACCTATGGGCTGTGGAAAAACTGAGGCCGGATTGTATGCAGCTTGTCGTTTGGCACAGCGCTGGGGTAAGGAAGGTTTTTACGTAGCGCTGCCCACAGCGGCAACCTCAAATCAGATGTATGAGCGGATGAATAAAATGCTGGAAAAATTGCAGGATCCGCAGGCGAAGCTGATGCATGGCATGGCTTGGATGATGGACACGGAGGCTGAAGAACAACAACATTTTGCAGAAAAAGATGCGGAACTTTGGACTGCGCCTATGCGGAGAGGCCTGATTTCTCCCTTTGCTGTTGGAACAGTAGACCAGGCGCTACTCGCTGTCATGAGAGCTAAATATGGCGCTTTGCGTTTGGCTGGATTGGCACAGAAGGTTTTAATTATCGATGAACTCCACGCCTATGATGCTTATATGGGGACAATCATTGAGTCTTTGCTGAAATGGTGTCGGATACTGCATATTCCAGTAGTTATGCTGTCGGCTACTTTGCCTGCGGATAAGAAGGAATCTTTTGCTGGCTGCTATGAATATTCTGAAGGAAGTATTGACTCACAGGTTTATCCGGCAGTAACATTACTATATGATGATCAGGTACCTAGGCAGATTCCGGTAAAAAAGGATCCGACTGGGTCAGATATCAAAATCGAATTGACATCATCCTTGGGACAAGCTGAAGATATTGCAAAATTGGTACAGTTGAAAATTGGCAATGGCGGTTGTTTCTGTGTATTGCTTAATACTATACGGGAGGCACAAGAGGCGTATTTGCAAATACGGAAACTGATGCCGACCGTTGATTGTGTATTATTTCATGCCCGTTTTAGTGCGGATCGACGCAAAGCGATAGAACAGCGCTGCTTGGAGCAGCTAAGCGGTAAGAAGGGCAAAAGGCCTGAAAGGTTGATTGTGGTAGCTACGCAAGTAGTAGAACAATCCTTGGATATTGATTTTGACTATATGATTACCGCTATCTGCCCTATCGATTTATTGCTGCAACGAATGGGGCGGCTTTGGCGCCATGCGGATACAAAACGGCCGAAAGGCATGGATGAGCCGCAGCTTATGGTGCTGGTTCCCCCTGATGCTGATTATGGGGCAACCGGTGTGGTGTATCCAGAAATCATTTTGCAGCACTCACAGCAGGAAATTTCTAAACGTAAATCTGTTCATTTGCCAGAGGATATTCCTCAAATGGTTCAGAATGTTTATAATGATTATGAAATTGATGAGACAACTATAGAACAATGGATGGCTTACCAAATGAGCAATGATGTAATGCAGGGACAGGCAAAATTGCAGGCGCTGCCGGATCCATCAGAGAAGAATTTCAGCTTGGCAGGTGGAGAATCACAAGTCGGAGACTTATTTTATTCGGATGACGAGTCAGCATTTTTGCCTGCTAAGACAAGGCTGGGAGAAATAAGCAGGAGAATAGCAATTGTACCTATGGATTTGTTTGGGCAAGTTCAATCGGAAGAGAAAATCCATCGTAAGACAGCAAAGGCTGTCTTGGGCTATAGCGTGAGTGTGCCTGAAAGACGTATAAAATTTCTTTTAGGAAAAAAATGTAAAAATGGAATGCAGCCTATGGATGGATATGGACTTTTACGAGGAACATGGATAGTGCCAGCGGAACAGGGATGCTGCGAATTCGAAGGAGGCGGTGCGTTGAAGATGGATGAAGAGCTTGGGTTATTGATTGAGGGGGGAGAAAATGATGTTTGATGTGGGAACGGATCCATGGATACCGGCTCGAACTTTGCAGGGTGAAAGCAGGATCGTTGGTATATTGGACCTCTTAAAACAGGCGCATGAATTGGAAGGCCTGGATGGCATGGATCCAATGGTGGAATATGGAGTCTATCGGTTTTTAACAGTTTTTCTCATGGCGTCATATTGTCCTGAAGATAATGAGACGAAGGAAGAACTGTTGAGTGATGGCTGTTTTGACATGGAGATAATTTGCAGCTATATGGAAAAGTGCAAAGAAAAAGGTGTTAGTTTTGATATCTTTGATTCTAAGCATCCTTTTTTACAAGCGGAACCAAATGTAAAATATGATTTAGATAAGAATATTAAATCGGCTGCAGAACTTGATAATACTAAGGCTAGTGGAAACAACTCCATTCATTTTGATCATACATTGGAAAATGATGCTGTCCTGACACCAGCAGAGGCTTTTCGCGGACTTTTGGCAGCACAAATTTTTTGTACAGCTGGCCTGAAGGGACCGTCCAATGTCAATGGGGCACCGCCGTTATTCTTTTTGCCAAAAGGCAAGAACCTTTTTGAAACCTTAGTGCTGGCTATGGTCCCGTTGCATGAAACCAACGCAGGAGAACCTTTATGGGAAAGTAAAACTATAATTGTTCCTAAACAAGAGGTAGCTAAGACCTCACAGTTATATGGAATGTTATTTCCGAGTAGAAGGATTCGCCTCATTGAAGAAAACGGGCTGGTTAAACAGATTTATTATCAGCCGGGATTACATTTTACCGGTTTTAATGGATGGAGTGATCCACACGTTGCCTATCGTTTGAACAAGGATGGAATTCCAGTATCGATAAAGCCTTCCCAGGATAAAGAGCCTTGGCGTAACATTGGGACAATGACAGAAAACTTTCGTGAAATGGCTCCCCTGGTCATAAGGGAATTCAGTGAAATTCAAGAAAATCGCGATCTATCAGAAATGCCAGTGATGTTGTTTGGTGTAGCTACCAGCAATGCCTCCTATCTTGATGTCCAACGAGGGATGATTCGCTTGGATAGTAATATTGTAGATAGTCCGGAAAAAGGGCGTTGTGTAGGGATTGCAATGACATTTTCCGAGGATATAGCAAGTGTTTTACGCCGGGGGTTGAGAAATGTTATTTCGGCTGAGAATAGCGACAGGGGGACGAATGAAGCACAACGATTTATACACAAGTTTTTCTCGATTTGCGAAGGGGAATTTTATGAATATTGCCAGCAGCTTGTGAATACCAATTCAAATGAAGAACGACAGGTGCTTCAGATAGCCTGGCAAAAAAAGATACAAAAAATTGCTTGGCAGATCATCGACATGGTTCGGAATATTTACTGCCAACAGGCAAAGGATTTAATGCGAGCAGAAAAGGCGAATGGGTGGATGGATTCTATGATATATAAATTGATAAAAGGAGGGAAATAAAATGGCGGACGATGTGAAAAAAAAATCTGACGAAAAAATAGTTGAATTTTTCAGCCAGGCACAGAAAATATTAATGCAGGATAAGAGCAGCTGCATACAATTGCGACGAGCGGCTGGGAAGCCAATGGAAAATGCCAGTGGTGCATCTTTGGCAGCTTTTTACCGGTTGCCAAATGTACCGCAATCATCTTATGTTGAAGAAAAATATTTTGCGGCAGTATGCTTCATGTGTCTATGGAATCCAGATGAATGGCAGTTAGGTGTTCCTATTGTTGAAGGCGCTAAGAAAAAAATAGCTGTGGAAATGCAAGAAAGCTTTGGCAAACGGCTGCAAATGTTAATGGATCTTTCCTGGGATAGTGACGGTTACTTTTTAGCTAAATTATTTCGTTTGGTGAAATTCTGTAAAAGTAAGAACGTCATCGTGGATGTATCATCCCTGCTTTATGATTTACTGTTTTGGGATCATCCGGACAGGTTCATACAAAAAAAATGGATCAAGCAATTTTATCATATGGAAAAAATTATAAAAGAAGGAGCGGATAAAAATGTTGATTGAGATTCATATGCTGAAAAATTATCCATCGACAAACTTGAACAGAGATGATGCAGGAGCACCGAAAAGCTGCATATTTGGAGGTGTCCAGCGGGCACGTATTTCGAGCCAGTGTCTTAAACGCAGCTGGCGTGTATCCCCTTTGTTCCAAAAAGAGATGGCTGGGAATTTGGGAATCAGAACACGCAAAATGCCTAAATTAGTAGCAGCTCAGTTGGAGAAAATGGGTGTAGCTGCAGAATATTTGCCAGTGGTGGTAAAGAAATTAACGGGTTTTGCTAACAAAAATGGTAAGGAGACGGATTCGGGTATAACCAACCAGATTGTAATTTATTCGGCAGAAGATATTCAGGCGATTGCGGACATTATAAAAGCGCAAATCGATGCCGGAAAGTCCGTCAAGGATTTAGAAAAGATTAATGCGACAGAAATCGAGAAAATGGTAAAAAATGCCGAAACAAGACCAATTTCTCTGGATATAGCGCTTTTCGGTCGGATGGTGACATCGACCGCATTTGCTGATGTAGAGGCATCTATGCAGGTTGCACATGCTTTTTCAACGAACCGTGTCATTATGGAAACGGATTTTTTTACGGCTATGGATGATATGATCGATGGAAGTGTGGAGCTCGGTTCTGGCATGATGGGCGATGTAGATTATAATTCTTCTTGTTATTATATCTATGCTTCACTTGATACGAATAAGCTGTTGGAAAACCTCAAGCACTCAGAAAATCCGGAAATCATGGTAAAGGCTGCTGTACCTGCTTTGTTGAGGACAATGGCTTTTTCGAATCCAAGTGGGAAACAAAATACTTTTGCAGGAAATGTGTTGCCGTCGGCAATGCTGGTGGAATGCAAAGAATATCCGATTCCTGTAAGCTATGCGAATGCCTTTGTTGAACCTGCTAAGCCAAAGCAAAATGATGATTTGGTACAGGCGAGCATAGAAAAATTGCAGAAGCAGGTATTGGAAACTATGCAGGACTTTCCATCATTGAAGGATGCAAAACGTGTTTGGTTCAGCGCAGGTAAGAAGCTGCCGTTTCCAGAAGATATTTTAATTCAAAATGCTGTAAATTTTGATGATTTAGTACAGGCAGTAAGCACTGTTATTACTAAATAAGGGGACGATTATAATGTCATCTATACCAATTTTGGTATTACGGCTAGATGGTTTATTACAGAGCTGGGGGGAACATAGTAAGTGGGACTTCCGTGATTCAGCATCCATGCCGACAAAGTCAGCGATTGTTGGGCTATTGGGGTGTGCTTTGGGATGGGAACGAGGTGATGAAAAATTAGTGTCATTGAGTGAGGCTATACAACTGGCAATACGGGAGGATTGCAAGGGTGTAGAAATGATAGATTTTCACACAGTCCAATCTAAGCAATTGTTGAATGCACAGGGAAAACATAGAGGAAAATCTGGAGAATACAGCACACTGATTACGAATCGTACGTATTTGCAAAATGCATATTTTACAGTGGCGATCACGGGCGCGAAAGATTTGCTGTGCAATTTGGCTTATGCCTTGGAAAAGCCTAAATGGCCAGTTTATTTGGGGCGAAAAGCTTGTGTTCCATCTCGGCCGATTTTGGGTGAATTCACGGAACAATATACTTCCTTGGAAGAGGCTATACAAAGACTTCCAGTGGATAAATACGTTGAGGAAAAAGAAAAATATCTAATTGAAATTGAGGTCGATAGTCGAGCGGATATAAAATTTGAACGACAGGATGCAATTGCAGGCAACAGATATTTTAAAAGGCGTACAGTCATGCGTAAAATGGTTTAAGAGGGGAGGCGAAAAGATGTTTTTGAGCAAAGTACACATGGATGTCCATAATATTCAGATAAGAAAATGTATCCATGATTGCCAAAATATGCATCGCAGCATTCAGCGGCTTTTTCATGGGGCTCGACAAGATAGTAGTGTTTTGTATCGTGTTAATCCAGAAAAATTAGACGTTTATATTTGGTCGGCTAACAAACCTGATATCAATGACATGCCTGAAGGGATGTTTTTAAGGGGAATGAAAGATTTTAGTGTTATAGAAAAACAATTAGCTGCCGGACAGTGCTTTGGATTTAATATCATCGCTGCGCCAAGTAAAAAAATTGTAGTTGACGGAGAAAAAAATAGTAAGAGGAGATTCCTTCGTGATCCACAGGCAAGGATAGACTGGTTAGAGAGGCAGGGAGAAAAATACGGTTTTGAATTATTAAAAGTCCAAGAAAACAAGACCTTTTCAGTAACAGGCAAACATCGAGAAGAAAATGGTGGAAAAATGCATTGCCAAGTGATTGAATTTCAAGGTATATTAAGAATTCGGAAATGTGATGATTTTCAAATTGGATGGAAATATGGCATAGGTCCTGGCAAGGCGTATGGGCAAGGGTTATTAATGCTGTGTAATATTGGCTAAAGTAGACACATAGCAAGTGATTTTAGTTGGTAAATGCTGAAAGTATAGTGTTTTCTTTAGTGTAAGCCCCACGTATGTGGGGATGAACCGCGCGCATGGTGAGCGAAGCGGCCAGGGCGGCGGTAAGCCCCACGTATGTGTGGATGAACCGACTAACGCTGAACAACTTTAATAAGGCTGTTTCGTAAGCCCCACGTATGTGGGGATGAACCGTTAGGCTCAATAAAGTTGTTCCAGCAATACTTCGTAAGCCCCACGTATGTGGGGATGAACCGTACGCACTGAATGGTCTGTTCTGTATTGATGAGTAAGCCCCACGTATGTGGGGATGAACCGCACAGAATAACAATGCGATAGTTACGCTTTAACGTAAGCCCCACGTATGTGGGGATGAACCGTCGTAGCAATAGCAAGGAGGGTTTAACAGAGAGTAAGCCCCACGTATGTGGGGATGAACCGGGAGTGGAACGCGCGGAGGCGGTGCAGCAATGGTAAGCCCCACGTATGTGGGGATGAACCGTATAATCATAGCATAAAAAAAGGAGTGTTGACGTAAGCCCCACGTATGTGGGGATGAACCGCGAAGTCGGCGAAGTGGCAGCGGGGCACTTCGGTAAGCCCCACGTATGTGGGGATGAACCGGAGGTTATCGCATGAGAAGCACGCGAAACAAAGTAAGCCCCACGTATGTGGGGATGAACCGAGGCAGCAACGCCCTGTCTATGCCTTGCTGCGGTAAGCCCCACGTATGTGGGGATGAACCGAAAAGCGAAGTCATGGATTCGGTATATTATGCGTAAGCCCCACGTATGTGGGGATGAACCGTCCCCTGCCCTGCTTTACGCTTCATATTGAATGTAAGCCCCACGTATGTGGGGATGAACCGAACTAACAACGTTACAGGCATTGCTTGAGCAGGTAAGCCCCACGTATGTGGGGATGAACCGACCAATACTTACACCGGGATAACAACGGCTCAGTAAGCCCCACGTATGTGGGGATGAACCGGAAAAGCCGCGCACGTGTCCGCGTATTCTATGGGTAAGCCCCACGTATGTGGGGATGAACCGGTTTCAATTACCTTGCCCATATCGTTGTCAATGTAAGCCCCACGTATGTGGGGATGAACCGTACCTCATGATACCAGCACCACCATTCCCCAGAGTAAGCCCCACGTATGTGGGGATGAACCGGATGATTGACGTGAACAGTTTTTCTCAACGTAGTAAGCCCCACGTATGTGGGGATGAACCGTACAATGACATTTGTGCAGAGAGTAGATCAGAGTAAGCCCCACGTATGTGGGGATGAACCGAGTTAGGACAGGCTGCTAATCCTCCTAAAATAGTAAGCCCCACGTATGTGGGGATGAACCGTACGTATGGGCCTGCCTCATGAATAAGCGATGCGTAAGCCCCACGTATGTGGGGATGAACCGCAAACCCGCTGCTCGTGAAGAATCTGCTTTGCAGTAAGCCCCACGTATGTGGGGATGAACCGGCTGCGTGTTTTTACGCCAGGGAGCGTCGTTGTAAGCCCCACGTATGTGGGGATGAACCGAACGGCTCCGGGTGGCTCGAAAGTCTCTTCCCGTAAGCCCCACGTATGTGGGGATGAACCGGCCGCATGTGATGCGGACAACAGAGACAACCCGTAAGCCCCACGTATGTGGGGATGAACCGATTATTAGGCACGGAAATGTAATTGAGGATTGCGTAAGCCCCACGTATGTGGGGATGAACCGCCCAGGAGAAGGCCTTTTTCAATATCGCGCACGTAAGCCCCACGTATGTGGGGATGAACCGGGACGACCGGATGAACCAAAAAAGAGCCGGGAGTAAGCCCCACGTATGTGGGGATGAACCAGCAGGCATATGCTGCAGCGCAGTCGCAAAACGAGTAAGCCCCACGTATGTGGGGATGAACCGCATGGCGGCCGAAAAAGATGGCCAGCTGAAGAGTAAGCCCCACGTATGTGGGGATGAACCGAAAAGGGGATGGCTCCTGCAATGATCGTTTTTGTAAGCCCCACGTATGTGGGGATGAACCGTTTTTGGCTTTAGCGGTGTAGAAAATGGAGATACGTAAGCCCCACGTATGTGGGGATGAACCGTCTCCAGGTCAAAGTTTCTCAGAGAGGAATCGTAAGCCCCACGTATGTGGGGATGAACCGCATACGCTCAAACAATGTCGGATTGATGCCGGAGTAAGCCCCACGTATGTGGGGATGAACCGCTGAAAATACAAAAGCTGCGCCGTTGCTGGCAGTAAGCCCCACGTATGTGGGGATGAACCGACGTATCAGACGTTCCTGCCAAAATTCGAAGGGTAAGCCCCACGTATGTGGGGATGAACCGGGTATCCCCAATTCTGGGGAGACCTATTTCCACGTAAGCCCCACGTATGTGGGGATGAACCGGACCTGGCAAGACGGGGCAAGGGGGTGCCGGAGTAAGCCCCACGTATGTGGGGATGAACCGCATGGCGAAAACGGCCATCTGCGGCAAAAAGGGTAAGCCCCACGTATGTGGGGATGAACCGATGGGGTATAAGAGCGAATTTCGGGTGCTGAACGTAAGCCCCACGTATGTGGGGATGAACCGCAGAATGAGCTTGAATTCAAAACGCAGGCCAAGTAAGCCCCACGTATGTGGGGATGAACCGAACCTTTAGTTTACCGGTGAGTCCAGTGAAGGAGTAAGCCCCACGTATGTGGGGATGAACCGGTACATGAGAACGGTGGCCGGGTAGATGAATAGTAAGCCCCACGTATGTGGGGATGAACCGATTTTCCGGCTGACACAGGTTTTCCATGACGGCGTAAGCCCCACGTATGTGGGGATGAACCTTATACGAGCTGACACGTGTAAAGCACTTCAGCGGTAAGCCCCACGTATGTGGGGATGAACCGGAAACGATCGTCTGCAATGGCTCCTGGTCGTAGTAAGCCCCACGTATGTGGGGATGAACCGATCGCGAGCGATACCTTATAAGTCTAAAAGCGGTAAGCCCCACGTATGTGGGGATGAACCGCTTGACGAAATGGAGGAATAGCCGTGGAAGAAGTAAGCCCCACGTATGTGGGGATGAACCGCACTTGTTGTCCACCACCAGCATTACAAAAAAATGTAAGCCCCACGTATGTGGGGATGAACCGCCAGTAGAGCAGAATGAGGCCCGCACATATAAGTAAGCCCCACGTATGTGGGGATGAACCGGATAAACGCCTCATGGCAATCCGCGAGGAAACGTAAGCCCCACGTATGTGGGGATGAACCGAGCGCCTGCCCGTATCGTCTCACCCTTGCCTCCGTAAGCCCCACGTATGTGGGGATGAACCGCAGAATAATTTCGCGAATAACCAGCTTCGCAATAGTAAGCCCCACGTATGTGGGGATGAACCGATTCGCGATTACTGGCAAAAACGCAGGGAATACGTAAGCCCCACGTATGTGGGGATGAACCGATTTTATTAGCAGAGGCAGAACAGCAGCAGGAGTAAGCCCCACGTATGTGGGGATGAACCGGATTGATGCCATGCAGGAGGCATTTAACAAATAGTAAGCCCCACGTATGTGGGGATGAACCGGATGGCCAGCTGAAGATTTTCCGCGATGCCGCAGTAAGCCCCACGTATGTGGGGATGAACCGCGCATCGACCACAAGCTTTTTCGTCCAGTCGGGGTAAGCCCCACGTATGTGGGGATGAACCCATCGGCGCCGTAATACGGGTGGGCTGCAGCTTGTAAGCCCCACGTATGTGGGGATGAACCGCGGATTATGCGTGACGTTAGATGCAGTGATGAGTAAGCCCCACGTATGTGGGGATGAACCGAAACTGGAGAATGTTACGGCTGCGCCCTTTCCGTAAGCCCCACGTATGTGGGGATGAACCGTACATTATAATCAACTTTGTATATTTTATTTGCGTAAGCCCCACGTATGTGGGGATGAACCGCACAAAGAAGAAATTGCAGGGCTGAATTTCGGCGTAAGCCCCACGTATGTGGGGATGAACCGAGAATCCGGCGGCCAGCTACGTGACCATGGAAGTAAGCCCCACGTATGTGGGGATGAACCGAACGTAATGACCTCCTGTGCTACCACAGCCTGTCGTAAGCCCCACGTATGTGGGGATGAACAGGGTATTCGGACGAAGAGTTTGAGGCGGCCGCAAGTAAGCCCCACGTATGTGGGGATGAACCGATGCTGCCGCCCGTGATGTTGTGCGGCTGTAGGTAAGCCCCATGTATGTGGGGAGGACTATAATTCCGCAAAATTTCCATCGATTCACTTTTTCTATATACTATATTCCCTCCAGTTATGATAAAATAGAAGGTGAATGAAATGTCTGGGGGAATTTGATGTGGAATTTAGACAATTAGAGTATTTTTGTACCATCAGCCGGCTGGAGAATTTTACTCGGACGGCTGAGGTGCTCCATGTTTCCCAGCCTTCGGTAACGAAGGCCATCAAGGCTTTGGAAGCGGAACTCCAACTCACGCTTATCGATCGAAGCCAGAAGCATGTCACACTGACACCTGAGGGAAAGGCTTTTTTGCTTCATGCGGAAAAAATTCTGCAGGATATTGAAGAAACAAGGCAGGATATGGAGCGTTTCCAGATTGAGAAAAAGGGAACCATTCATTTTGGTATTCCGCCTATGGTGGAGGCCTATCTGTTCCCGGATCTCTTTACGGAATTCAAAGCCGTTTATCCGGATGTGAAGCTGGATGTCAAGGAATACAGCGACTCCATCGAGGTGCGTCAGAAGGCCGAAGAGGGGGAACTGGATTTTGGCATCATCTTTGAGGCGGAGCCGGAGGATGGGCCCACGGAGATCCTGATCATGACGGATAATATGAGCCTTTGTGTGAATCCGGAGCATCCTCTGGCGGAAGCGGACAGTGTGAACTTCAGCCAGCTGCGCAATGAAAAATTTATCATGCAGCAGTCCAATACCTATCAGTATCGCAATGTTTATGAACGCTGTGTGGCCCAGGGCTATGTGCCGGATATTCTGCTTTGTACGACGCAGCTAAAGACCATCAAGCAGCTGGTGGCAAATAAGCTGGGTATTTCCATATTGCCGGATTTTGTGACCCGTACCGAGACCATATTTGTCCGCAAGCCGCTGGATCCGCCTCTACAGGTACGCATCCGCCTTTTCTGGGGTTCCAATAAATGCCTGTCGGAGATGGATGAAAAGTTCATTGGCTTCATGCGCCGTTATATCACTACCGATGAATTCCAGGAGCATTTTCGTATGCCGGAGGATGAATCGGAAAGTACCGATGTTTAGGAGGGGTAGCTATGAGATTAGCAGTCATTGGCACCGGTCGTATCGTACAGGAGGCACTGGAGGCCATGCGTCCGGTGGAAGGAATGGAGTGCACCGCCATCTTTGGCCGGCCGCATAGCCGGGACAAAGCGCAGGCGATTGCGGGAAAATTCGGCATCGGTGCGGTGTATACGGATTATGATGCACTGCTGGCATCGCCGGATATAGATTTTGTCTATATCGGGCTGGTGAACAGCGCCCATTACAGCTATGCGAAAAAGGCTCTGCAGGCGGGCAAGCATGTGATCCTGGAAAAGCCTTTCTGCTCTACGCTGGCGGAGGCTGAGGAACTTGTCCGTCTGGCCGAGGAAAAGGGGCTGTATCTGTTTGAGGCTGTGACGCTTTTCTATCAGCCCAATTATGCGCTGGTGCGCAAGGCGCTGTCCTCCATCGGGCGGATTCGTCTGGTGATATCCAATTACTCCCAGTATTCCAGCCGTTATGATGCCTATCGGGAGAAAAAGGTCGCACCGGCCTTTGATCCGGCGCTGTCGGGCGGGTGCCTTTTTGATATCAATATCTACAATCTGAATTTTGTCATTGGCCTTTTCGGTGTGCCGAAGGATATCCGCTATGCGGCGAATCTGGGCTTCAATGGCATTGATACCTCTGGCATAGCTGAGCTGCGCTACGAGGATTTTCAGGCGGTCTGTATCGGGGCCAAGGATTCCGAGTGCCGGAGCTCTGTGATCATCCAGGGGGAGAACGGCAGTATCTATGTCCCGGGGCCGCCGAGCATCGTGTCCGCTGTGGAGCTTACGGTTATGGGCGAGAAAAGGAATCTGCAGAAAAATATGTATGAGCACCGTATGACCGCGGAATTCCAGGCTTTTGCCGACAGCTTTGCCCGGGGCGAGCGGGCCGCGATGCAGCAGGGCATGCAGCGTTCCCTGCAGGTGATGGCAGCGGCGGAGAAGGCCCGGCGCAGTGCGGGCATTGCTTTTGCCGCAGATATTTGAATCGGATGCTTTCGGAAAAGATGTCGTTTTCGGCATCTTTTTCTTATTTTCAGGAAATACCCCCTGGGGGTATGTACATTTTTGGCATTTGCCTTTAAAATAAAGAAGATAAGAATCAAAATACATTATAGTATTTTAAGGAGAGAGTTTTATGCTGGAATTGAGGAATGTGTCCTTTGGGGTACAGGGCGAGAAGGGCCATAAGGAAATACTGCGGGATGTCCAGCTTACGATCGATGATCGCAAGTTCGTTGTGATTACGGGGCCGAATGGCGGCGGCAAGTCTACGCTGGCCAAGCTCATTGCGGGAATAGAAAAGCCCACGGGCGGGCAGATACTTTTTGACGGTGAGGATATCACAGACTGGGATATCACGCGGCGGGCCAGAGCGGGCATCAGCTTTGCCTTTCAGCAGCCGGTCCGCTTCAAGGGCATCACAGTTAAGGATCTCATCTGTCTGGCGGCCGGGGATCAAAAGCTCAGCACCAGCGGCGTCTGCAAATATTTATCTGAGGTCGGCCTTTGCGCGGTGGACTATGTGAATCGCGAGGTGGACGCGTCTCTGTCAGGCGGCGAGCTGAAGCGCATTGAGATCGCTACTATTATTGCCCGTCAGGCTACGAAGCTGGCAGTTTTTGATGAGCCGGAAGCCGGCATTGACCTTTGGAGCTTCCAGAAGCTCATCAAGGTGTTTGAAAAAATGCATGCCAAACAGCAGTCCATCATGATTATTTCACATCAGGAGCGTATCCTGAATATTGCTGATGAGATTGTGCTCATTGCGGATGGCCGCATCAAAAAGGTGGGTACCAAGGACGAGGTGCTGCCGGAGCTCATGGATGTAGCCGGCAGCTGCAACTTTTATCGGGAAGAGGGGGATGCATGATGGACGAAATTCAAAAGCATCTGTTAGAGACCATAGCGGACCTTCATGGGATTCCGGAGGGTGCCTATAATATCCGTTCCAACAGCAAGCCGCTGGCCCGTGCTTCGACGGCGAACATCGAGATCACGCCGAAGACGGACAAGGATGGCATCGATATCCGCATCAAGGCGGGAACGAAAAACGAGGCGGTGCACATTCCTGTGATCATGGACAAGGCGGGTCTCAAGGAAATGGTCTACAATGACTTTTATATCGGTGAGGGTGCCGATGTGGTCATCGTGGCTGGCTGCGGTATCCACTGCGGCGGGGATGACGGCTCTGAGCACGATGGCATCCACACCTTTTATGTGGGCCGCAATGCCAAGGTGAAATATATCGAAAAGCACTATGGCGAGGGCGATGGCCAGGGGGAGAAGATCATGAACCCCACTACCATTGTGGAAATCGAAGAGGGCGGCTACATGGAGATGGAGACCACCCAGATCAAGGGCATCGATTCCACGAAGCGTATTACCGAGGCCAAGCTGGCGGATGACGCGACCTTCATTGTGAAGGAAAAGCTCATGACCCATGGGAAGCAGTATGCAGAGACGGGCTTCGAGGTGGAACTGAATGGTGAGAATTCCAGCACGAATGTCATTTCCCGGGCTGTGGCCAGGGACACGTCCAAGCAGCTTTTCCTGGCTAAGATCCGCGGGAACAACAAGTGCCATGGCCATTCCGAATGCGATGCCATCATCATGGACAACGCGAAGATCTCGGCCATTCCGGAAATCACTGCCAATCATTTGGAGGCGAATCTCATCCATGAGGCGGCCATCGGCAAAATAGCGGGTGAGCAGCTCATAAAGCTGATGACGCTGGGGCTTACAGAGAAAGAAGCGGAGACTCAGATTGTCAACGGATTCCTTAAGTAAAGGACAGAAAAGCTTGTATTTGTAAGTTTTTTATGATATTATGCTTTGTATGGCATATTAGGATTGCGGCTATTTTGTATAGGCGGAAAAGTTCGGGTAAGCCAAAATACAGCATACAAAACAGGAGGTCATTTTAGACAATGAAAGTTACTGCAGAAAAAATAGACAACCAGCAAGTCGTTTTGGAGATTGAGGTACCGGCGGCTGAATTAGACAAGGCATCAGACAGGGCTTTTAAGAAGATTGCCGGAAAGGTGAACATCCCGGGTTTCCGTAAGGGAAAGGCACCCCGCAAGATCGTAGAACAGCATGTTGGCAAGCAGGCTATTTTGGACGAGGCTTTCGAAATCGTTTTCCCGCAGGTTTATGGGGAAGCATTGGAAGATCAGAAAATCGATCCGGTTACCCGTCCGTCTGTTGAGATGGTTACGCTGGAAGCTGGCAAGGACCTGGTATTCAAGGTTACTGTAACGGAGAAGCCGGAACTGAAGCTGGGCGACTACAAGGGTCTGAAGATCGAGAAGAAGACTGGCGAGGTTTCCGATGATGATGTACAGCAGCAGCTCGTACGCATGCTGGACCGTCAGGCTGACATGGTTGAGGCTGAAGAAGGCGCAGCAGTACAGGCCAGCAGCTTCATTACCCTGGATTTCAAGGGCTTTGTAAATGACGAAGCTTTCCCGGGCGGCGAAGGCAAGGATTATCCGCTGCAGATCGGTTCCCACAGCTTCATTCCCGGCTTTGAAGAGCAGCTCATCGGCGCTAAGGTCGGCGAAGAGAAGGATGTCAATGTAACCTTCCCGCAGGAATACCATGCAGCTGAGCTGGCTGGTAAAGAAGCCGTATTCAAGTGCACTGTCCGCAGCATCAAGGAAAAGGTTGTTCCGGCTATGGATGATGAGTTTGCCAAGAAGGCAAGCACCTTCCAGACTCTTGATGAGCTGAAGGCGGATGTCCGTTCCAAGCTGGAAAAGAGTGCCGCTGAGCAGGCAGATCGTGAAAACAGAGACGCTGTTCTGCAGCTGGCTTCTGACAATGCTACGGTAGAGATTCCGGATGTGATGGTTGACAACCGTGTTACTTCCATGATCCAGGAGCTGGGCATGCGCGTAGAGCAGCAGGGCATGAAGCTGGAGCAGTACCTCCAGTACACGGGCATGGATATGGCCAAGATCCGTGAGAACTATCGCGAAGCTGCCGCCAAGAATGTAAAGATGGACCTTCTGCTGGAGCAGGTTGCTAAAGCTGAAGAAATTAAAGTAGAGGCCGCTGATCTCGATGCAGAGGTAGAGGCTATGGCCAAGACTTACGGCGCAACGCCGGAGCAGGTCAAGAAGATTATTGCGCAACAGGGACGCCTCGGTGATCTTGCCGCAACAGTTCTGCGCAGAAAGACCGCACAGTTTATTGTTGACAACGCTGCCGAATAATCCCTGGGGTTAATTGGGGTGATTATATGAATTATGTACCTATGGTAGTAGAACGGTCGAATCGCGGTGAACGCGCTTATGATATTTATTCCCGTCTGTTGAAGGACCGCATTGTTTTCATTGGCGGACCTATCGATGACAACGTGGCGAATGTCGTAGTAGCCCAGCTGCTGTTTCTGGAGTCGGAGGATCCTGACAAGGATATCCATCTCTATATCAACAGCCCGGGTGGCGTGGTTACTGCCGGATTGGCTATTTATGATACGATGCAGTACATCAAACCGGATGTATCCACAATCTGCATCGGACAGGCAGCCAGCATGGGCTCGCTGCTTTTGACGGCTGGTGCCAAGGGCAAGCGCTTTGCGCTGCCGCTGGCCCGCATTATGATCCATCAGCCTTTGGGCGGAGCCCAGGGGCAGTCTACGGACATTCAGATCCAGGCCAAGGAGATCCTGCGTTTGCGGGAGGTTGGCAATGATATCCTGGTTAAGCATACGGGACAGCCTCGGGAGAAGGTCGTAGCGGATACAGAGCGTGATAATTTCATGAGCGCTGAAGAGGCAAAGGCCTATGGGCTCATCGATGAGGTGGTTACTCGTCCGGTGAAGAAGACGGCATCGAAGGACTAAGGGGTGATATCATGATGAAGTTTGGGGATGACAAGGGCCAGCTGAAATGCTCATTCTGCGGGAAGTCGCAGGAACAGGTCCGCAAGCTTGTGGCCGGGCCGGGTGTCTACATCTGTGATGAATGCATCGAGCTCTGCAATGAGATCATCGAAGAGGAATTCAGCGAAGACGTTGAAGTTGAGCTGAAGGATGTACCGAAGCCGAAGGAGATCCGGGGAATTCTGGATCAATATGTGGTCGGTCAGGATGAAGCAAAGAAGTCTCTGGCTGTGGCCGTATACAATCACTATAAACGCATCAACATGGGAGCTGGGAAATCCGATGATGTAGAACTGCAGAAGTCCAACATCCTCATGCTCGGGCCCACCGGCAGCGGCAAGACGCTGCTGGCACAGACCCTGGCGAAGATACTCAATGTTCCCTTTGCGATTGCCGATGCTACCTCCCTTACGGAGGCGGGCTATGTGGGCGAGGATGTGGAGAATATCCTGCTCAAGCTCATTCAGGCAGCGGATTACGATGTGGAAAAGGCAGAAAAGGGCATCATCTACATCGATGAGATCGATAAGATTGCCCGTAAATCTGAGAATCCTTCCATTACCCGGGATGTTTCCGGCGAAGGTGTCCAGCAGGCTCTGCTGAAAATCCTGGAGGGAACGGTAGCTTCCGTACCGCCGCAGGGCGGCCGCAAGCACCCGCATCAGGAGCTTATCCAGATCAATACCACGAATATCCTCTTTATCTGCGGCGGTGCCTTTGACGGCATCGACAAGATCATTGAAGGGCGCCTGGGCAAAAAGAACCTGGGTTTTGGTGCTGTCATCGAGTCCAAGGTGGAGCGCAATATCGGCGAGACCCTCAAGCATGTACTGCCGGAGGATCTGCTGAAAAATGGCCTGATTCCTGAGTTCGTGGGACGTCTGCCGATTCTTGTCACGCTGGAGGCTTTGAATGAAGAGGCTCTGGTCAACATACTCACCCAGCCGAAGAATGCCCTGGTGAAGCAGTATCAGCGGCTTTTGGAGCTGGATGGAGTAAAGCTGACCTTTGACGATGAGGCAGTCCATCTCATTGCGCAGGAAGCATTGAAGCGCAAGACTGGTGCCCGCGGACTCCGGTCCATCATCGAAGCCATCATGCGCAACGTCATGTATGAGATTCCGTCGGTAGAAGGCGTTTCTGTATGCCGTGTCACGAAGGAAGTCGTTGCGGAAAAGAAGGATCCAGTTCTTACGATTGAAAAGAAGAAATCGAAGAAGATCCTGGATAAGGAAGTATCCGCCTGAGAATAAGACGGTATGGGGGACGCTGCTGCAGAGCAGCGTCTTCTTTTTACATAAGTATTTCATTTTGTTTTACATAGGAGGGATTGTATGGCAGAGATAGGAAAAATGCCATTGCTTCCGCTTCGAGGGATGATGGTATTCCCTTATATGATCATCCATCTTGATGTGGGACGTGAACGCTCTGTTGCCGCTTTGGAGCAGGCAATGGTGGAGGATAGAAAGATATTTCTGGCCGCACAGCGGGACGCGGATGTGGATGCGCCGGGCCGCAAGGACATCTATGAAGTCGGAACGGTGGCAGAGGTCCGCCAGCTGCTGAAGCTGCCGGGCGGGACCATCCGGGTGCTGGTGGAAGGACTTCACCGGGCCGGCATCGTGGATTATCAGGAGCTGGACAGCTATGTGGAGGTCAGCCTGGAGGAATATAAGGATGAAATAGACAGCTCCATGGAAATGGAGGGGCTTACCCGGGCCGTTGTCCATTCCTTTGAGAAATGGGTCAAGCTCAGCAAGAAGATGCCGGCCGAGACGCTGGTTTCCGTGGCAATCATCGATGATGCCGGCCGGTTGGGGGATCTCATCGCCAGCCACCTGAACCTGAAGCTGGAGGAAAAACAGGCTCTGCTGGAGCTGGTGGATGTAAAGGCCCGGCTGGAGAAGCTGTATGCTTTGTTGGAGCGCGAAATGGAAGTGCTGGAGATTGAGCGGCGCATCGGCCAGCGGGTGCGCCGCCAGATGGAGAAGATACAGAAGGAATATTATCTGCGGGAGCAGATCAAGGCCATCCAGAAGGAATTGGGCGATAAGGACGATAAGACTGAGGAGATCGAGGAATACAGAGAGCGGCTGTCCAAGGGAAAATATCCGGAGAATGTCCGCAAGGTCATAGAAAAGGAAATCCGCCGGATGGACAATATGTCCAATATGTCCGCTGAGACCGGTGTGATCCGCACCTATATAGACTGGCTGCTGGATCTGCCCTGGGAGACCATGAGCGAAGATGCCATGGACCTCCAGGCCGCGGAGAAAATCCTCAATGAGGATCACTATGGGCTGGAAAAGGTGAAGGAGCGGATTCTGGAATATCTGGCGGTCCACAAGCTGGCAGAGAATCAGCATGCGCCGATTCTCTGCCTGGTGGGGCCTCCCGGAGTGGGCAAGACCTCTCTGGCAGCTTCTGTGGCCCGGGCAACCGGCCGCAAGTTCGTGCGGGCCTCTCTGGGGGGAATCCGGGATGAAGCGGAGATCCGCGGTCATCGTCGGACCTACGTGGGCGCTATGCCTGGCCGCATCCTGGAGGGCATCAAGACCGCGGGCACCAAGAATCCGGTGTTCTTGCTGGATGAGGTGGACAAGCTGGATATGGATTATAAGGGGGACCCTTCCGCAGCACTGCTGGAGGTCCTGGACCCGGCACAGAATTCCACCTTCAGTGATCATTATATAGAGCTGCCCTTTGATCTTTCCAAGGTGCTGTGGATCGTCACAGCCAATAACCTGGGGAATATTCCGCGGCCCCTGCGGGACCGCATGGAGATCATCACCCTGTCCAGCTATACCGAGGTGGAAAAGCTGGAAATCGCCAAGCGCTATCTGGTGGATCGCCAGCGTAAAGCCAATGGTCTGGAGCCCCGTCAGCTGCAGCTTGGCGCAGGAGTGCTGGAGCGGATGATCGCGGAATACACCCGTGAATCCGGCGTGCGGGAGCTGGAGCGCACCATCGGCCGGGCCTGCCGTAAGGCTGCCCGCATGATTGTCGATGGGGAAAAGAAGTCTGTACGGGTAACGAAGAAGAATCTTCCTGATATTTTGGGGAAGGTAAAATATCCGCCGACGAAGACGGAGAAAAAAGCTGCGGTGGGTCTTTGCAACGGCATGGCCTGGACAGAGGTGGGCGGCGATCTGCTGCCTACGGAGGTCACGGTGCTCAGCGGCAAAGGCAAGCTCATCCTTACCGGTCAGCTGGGGGATGTGATGCAGGAATCGGCCAAGGCCGGACTTTCCTATATTCGCAGCCGGGCGGATCAATGGAAGCTGCCCGAGGATTTTTATGAGAAGAAGGATATCCATATCCATCTGCCGGAGGGCGCTGTGCCGAAGGACGGACCCTCGGCCGGCATCACCATGGCGACAGCCATGATCTCCGCGCTGACCCAGCAGCGGGTACGCGGCGATGTGGCCATGACCGGCGAGATCACCCTGCGGGGCCGGGTGCTTCCCATTGGCGGGCTGAAGGAGAAGGTCCTGGCCGCTTATCGGGAGGGAATGCATACCATTATCCTGCCCAAGGAAAATCAGCGGGATATTGATGAGATTCCGGAATTTGTCCGGGACAAGCTGGAATTCGTGCCGGTGGAGAGTATGGATGAAGTATTAGAACAGGCATTGGAGAAGTGAAAATGACAGACCGTGTGATTATAACCCAGGGCCGCTATGCGGTATCGGCCGTGAAGAAGGAACAGTATCCCCAGGAGCGGCGCAAGGAGATCGTATTCATCGGCCGTTCCAACGTGGGCAAGTCCTCGCTGATCAACTCCCTGACCCGGGTGAAGAACCTGGCGCGGGTGAGCTCACAGCCGGGCAAGACCCAGACCATCAATTTCTATGAGATCGGGGCCAAGCTCGATGGGGAAGAGGGCCGCCATGATTTCTATCTGGTGGATCTGCCGGGCTATGGCTATGCCCGGACCGGCCAGCAGCGCCGCAAGCTCTGGTCGAAGTTCATCAATGAATACCTGCTGACCTCAGAGGATCTGCAGTTCGTCTGCCAGCTCATCGATATCCGTCACGAGCCCATGGCTTCGGATGTGGAGATGTTCCGCTGGCTGGTGGAGCACAATCTTCCTGTGCTGGTGGTGGCAACCAAGGCGGATAAGATCAGCCGGGCCCAGCAGGACAAGAACATCGCGGCCATCAAGAAGGCCCTGGGAATTCCTGAGATCGATGTGCTGCCCTACTCATCTTTAAAAAATGAAGGGCGTTCAGAATTACTTGACGTAATAGGAAATGTTTTGCTACAATAAAGTCAATACATAGGGAATTCGTTCCCATAAAGGGGTATTGACATGATGCTTACGGCTTTTGATAAAAAATTGTTGAATCTGCTGCAGAAGCAGCTGCCCATCAGTCCCCGGCCCTTTGCGGATCTGGCTGTCCAGCTGGATTCGGATGAGAGCACGGTGCTGCACCGGGTGATGGAACTGAAGCGGGACGGCTATCTGCGCCGGGTGGGGCCATTTTTCGATTCCCACCGTATGGGCTACAAGGGAACGCTGGTGGCGCTGCGGGTGAAGCCGGAGGCCATGGAGCAGGTGGCTGAGGCGGTCAACCGCTATCCTGGGGCGACCCATAACTATCAGCGGGAGGGCGAGTACAATCTCTGGTTCACCCTGCTTACGCCGGAGGATGCGCTTTGTCAGCGGATTCTGGCGGAAATCCGGGCACTGCCCGGGGTGGAAAAGATGATGAACCTGGTTTCCCGGAAGAAATATAAAATCAATGTGCAGTTTAATTTAAAGTAGGTGACGAAATGGACGAATTGGATAAGAAGATCGTGCGGGCCATGCAGGAAGATTTCCCGCTGGTACGCGAGCCCTACAAGGAAATTGCGCGTGAGATCGGTATTTCTGAGGAGCTTTTGCTGGAGCGGCTGAAGGCCTTCCGGCAGGATGGGCGCATCCGGAAGATGGGGGCGGTGCTGCAGCATCGTACGGCCGGCTTTGCCGCCAATGTGCTCTGTGCCTGGGAGGTCCCGGCGGAGCGTATGGATGAGATTGCCGCGGCCATGAGCCGTCATCCGGCGGTATCCCATTGCTATGACCGCAATGTGGAGCCGGGCTGGCCCTATAATCTCTACACCATGATCCATGGGCACAGCCGGCCGGAGTGCGAGGCCATTGCCCAGGAGCTGGGGGATGCCTGCGGCGTGTCCAAGCGGGCGATGCTGTATTCCGTGAAGGAATGGAAAAAGACCAGTATGAAGTATTTTTGCGAGTAAAGGGAGAGGCTGCCAATGGGCGGCTTCTTTTTTTATTGTAAAATAATGAAATCGTGTTAAAATGTAAATGATATGCTTATACAATAGAAAAATGTCCTCTGAAGCATGGGGCAGTAAAGGAATGATGATATGATTGCCGAGAAAATGTATGAACTGGGAACAAAGAAGTCAACCATCCGCACGATTTTTGAGTATGGCCGCCGCCGGGCTGCCGAGGTGGGGGAGGAGAATATCTATGATTTCAGCCTGGGAAATCCTAATGTGCCATCGCCGGAATGTATCCGTCAGGCGATTACGGATATTTTAGCGGAGATGGATCCCTGTGCAGTCCATGGCTATACCATTGCTCCCGGTGATCCCGGTGTGCGGGAGACCCTGGCGAAAAGCATCAACCGCCGTTTCGGCACCCGGTTTGCGGGAAAGAATCTCTTCATGACAGCGGGCGCGGCTGCGGCCATTACGATCACCTTCAAGGCCTTGAGCGAGCCGGGGGATGAATTCATCACTTTTGCCCCCTTTTTCCCGGAGTATCAATGCTTTGTAGAATCCACCGGCGCCAAGCTGGTGGTGGTTCCGGCCCAGACCAGGGACTTTCAGATCGATTTCGCCGCCTTTGAGCAGGTGTTGAATCCGCATACCAAGGCGGTTATTGTGAATTCTCCCAATAACCCCAGCGGGGTGATTTATTCTGAGGCAACCGTCCAGCGTCTCGCGGACATCCTGCGCCGCAAATCCCAGGAATTCGGCCATCCCATCTTCCTGATTTCCGATGAGCCCTATCGGGAGATTGCCTATGATGGCATAGTGGTGCCTTATCTCACGAAATATTATCGGGATACCATTGTCTGCTATTCCTACAGCAAATCCTTTTCCCTGCCAGGGGAGCGCATAGGCTATATCGTGGTGCCGGATGAGATCGCAGATTTTAGCATGGTCTATGGCGCCATTGCCGGTGCGGGCCGGGTGCTGACCCATGTGAATGCGCCCTCGCTCTTTCAGCGGGTGGTGGCCCGCTGCGCCGATGAACCGTCGGATGTGGCAGCCTATGAACGGAATGGCAAGCTGCTGTACAACGGGCTCGTCGAGGCGGGATTTACCTGCCTGAAGCCCCAGGGGGCCTTCTACCTTTTCCCCAAGGCATTGGAGGAGGATGACTATGCCTTCTGTGAGCGGGCCAAAAAATATGATCTGCTGCTGGTGCCGGGGACGGACTTTGGCTGCCCGGGCTATTTCCGGGCGGCCTATTGCATTAAGACGGAGACTATTGAAAAATCCCTGCCGGTATTTAAGAAGCTGGCCCGGGAATATATTTGAATTTTTGGCAGAGTTTGCTCTGCATAGACATGGAAGACGAAAAGGCAGGCGGAGAAGGCTTGTTCCTTTTCGTTTTTTGTGTCTGAAAGCTGAGGACATGATGAATAGAAAAGACAGGTGAAAAATATGTCATTTCCAAGGGATTTTTTATGGGGCGGTGCAGTAGCTGCTAATCAGTGTGAAGGTGCCTATAATGAGGAAGGCAAGGGCCTGGATATTCAGGATATCATGCCGCACGGAATCAAGGGGGCACCAACAGCAGGGCCAACCAAGGATAATATGAAACTGCTGGGTATTGATTTTTACCATCGGTATAAAGAGGATATCAAGCTTTTTGCGGAGATGGGCTTTAAGGTATTTCGTACATCGATTGCCTGGAGCCGTATTTTTCCGAATGGTGATGATGCGGAGCCGAATGAGAAGGGGCTGCAGTTTTATGACAACCTTTTTGATGAATGCCATAAATACGGCATTGAGCCGTTGGTGACGATTTCTCATTATGAGACGCCGCTTCATTTGGCACAGAAGTACAATGGCTGGGTCAATCGCGACCTCATTGGTTTTTATGAAAAATATGTGCGCACAATTTTCAGCCGTTATAATGGCAGGGTCAAATACTGGCTTACGTTCAATGAAATCAATTCTGTGCTGCATGCACCGCTGATGAGCGGCGGCATTATGACGCCGAAGGATGAATTGAGTCAGAAGGACCTCTATCAGGCGATACATCATGAGCTGGTCGCCTCTGCATTGGCTGTAAAAATCGGCCATGAAATGATGCAGGAATCGATGATTGGATGTATGATCCTGAGTATTCTCATTTATCCGATGACGCCGAATCCGGACGATATCATCAAAGTACAGCAGGCCAATCATCTGAATGATTTCTTTGGGGATATGCATGTGCGTGGTGAATATCCAGGTTATATGAAGCGCTATTTTCGCGAACATGGCATCAAGCTCGATATTGCAGACGGAGATCTGGAACTGCTGAAAGAGAACACGGTGGATTTTGTTTCCTTCAGCTATTATTCCAGTGCGTGTGAGACTGCAGATCCTGATAAAGCGGAAAAAGGCGAGGGGAATATCATGGGGGGAGTGAAGAACCCCTATCTCAAGTCTTCTGAGTGGGGATGGCAGATTGACCCGCAGGGGCTTCGTTATGTGCTGAACCGGTTCTATGATCGATGGCAGAAGCCGCTGTTTATCGTAGAAAATGGTCTGGGGGCCATTGATGAGCTTATCGATGACGGCAAGGGAGGTAAGACGGTCAACGATGATTATCGTATTGACTATCTCCGGCAGCATCTGGTGCAGGTCGGTGAAGCCGTTGAGGATGGTGTGCCGATTATGGGCTATACGACTTGGGGCTGCATTGATCTCGTGAGTGCTTCGGCAGCTGAATTCAAGAAGCGCTATGGCTTTATCTATGTCGATCGAAATGATGATGGCACGGGTACGTTATCACGCTACAGGAAAAAATCTTTTAGATGGTACCAGAGGGTCATTGCAACGAACGGGGCCAGTCTGAAAGGTGCAAAGTAGTTATATTTGACAGGTTTGCAAAAAGTGCTTGACTTCATGCGTTTTTTTTATTAAAATATTTCTATGTGATGTTGCGACTGTGGCTTTCCACAGCCCCGGAAACAATCAGCCGGCATATCGCGATTATACTACTAAATTGAATAAGTCATACATAGGGAGGGATATCGCATGAAGACAACGTTTATGGCGAATGAATCGAACATTGAACGCAAATGGTATGTTGTAGACGCTGCAGGCCAGACTGTCGGCAGATTAGCTGCTGAAGTTGCAAAAGTGCTTCGCGGTAAAAATAAACCGACCTTCACACCGCATGTTGATACGGGAGATTTTGTCATTGTCATCAATGCAGAGAAGGCAGTATTTACAGGTAAGAAACTGACGGATAAACTTTATTTCCGTCATTCGGGTTACACGGGTGGAACGACTTTCACTCCGGCCGGTCAGATGATGGAGAAGTTCCCGACGAGAGTCATTGAGATGGCTGTCAAGGGCATGCTTCCGAAGAACAGACTCGGTGCCCAGATGTATAGAAAGCTCAACGTTTATGCTGGTGCAGAGCATCCGCATGCTGCACAGCAGCCGGAAGAGCTTAAATTCGATATTCGATAATACTGGAAGGAGGAACATTATTCATGGCATTAGTTAGCTACTACGGCACAGGCCGCAGAAAAACTTCGGTTGCCAGAGTTCGTCTGGTTCCAGGTGAAGGCAATGTAACGATCAATGGTCGCGACATGCAGGATTACTTTGGTCTCAAGACTCTCGAACTCATCGTAAGACAGCCGTTGAACTTAACGGAAACTGTTGATAAATATGATGTAATCGCAAACGTAAAGGGTGGCGGTGCATCGGGTCAGGCTGGCGCAATCCGTCATGGCATTACCCGTGCTCTCATGCAGCTCGATGGTGAATTCCGTCCGGCTCTGAAGAAGGCTGGTTTTGTTACGCGTGATCCCCGTGAGAAAGAGCGTCGTAAGTACGGTCTCAAGAAAGCCCGTAAGGCTTCTCAGTTCTCCAAGCGTTAATCCCTTCGGATACAATTGGAAATACAGGAACCGCAGCTATTGCAGCTGCGGTTTTTTCGTTGCAAAATTTTTTTATACATTGTATTATAGTAATCAATAAACTAAAAGGGTGAGGCGTATGGTAGAAAAACAGATTCTGGATTTGCTGCTTGGAATCAAAGGTGCGAGATGGGCGGATGGGGATAAACTGCTATTGCTTGGGGCGTTATTGGTATTGCGGAAATTGGATATCCAGCGGAAGGAAGAATACCTGAGATCCCTTGAGTGTTCAGGTGATAGGACGGCTCGTTTTATGGACCTCTGGGAAGCGGTGTGGTGCAGGTATGTATCCCAGGGAAAAGAAAGACCCAGCTGGCAGCAGCTGCAGCTGATGATGTCAGAGCCCCTGGCAGCTGATCTGCTGGTCTGCGTCTGCCAGTTGCCGGAAGCACGGCTGCTAGCTTGTTTTCAGGCAATCGTCCCGCAGATGAAATTTCAGGAGGAGACTGCGCTGCCGGCAGATATCCTGAGGCTTGGCAGGGAACTGCTGGGCTCATCCAGAGAAGATGGCGGTTATATTGGTCTCAGCGGCATGGCGGGATTGGCCCTGGAGCTTCCTGAGACCTGCTGTATTGAAAGCCAGGAGCTGGCCTGGCAGCTTCTATGCATACAGGAAATCCTGCAGCGGGGTCGCGGCACAGCGGTATATAGGAATCCGCTCATTGATCCTGTCATTGCAAATGGGGCCATTGTACAATTTGACTGGTGTTTCCTTAATGGTGTTCTGCCTGATATAAACTGGGCTGAGCTGTTTCCGCAGATCGCTATGGATAAATATGGGCAATATCCCTATGGAATGGCGCAGGCACGCAGTACGAGCCTGTTTTCCCTGTCGCATGCGCTGCGGATATTGAAGCCGGAAGGAAGAGGCATTGTTCTTGTTGAGGATGGAGCGCTTTTTCGAGCGGGAAAAGACGGGGCCGTTCGCAGGAGCATTCTGGCGGAGGATGTTATCGAGGCGGTTATCGCACTGCCGGATGGGGTGCTGGGCGGCAGGGCCTTTTCTTTATCTGTAAATCTTGTCCTGCTCAATAAACGGAAACCCAAGGTGCTGTCCAAAAAAATTCTTTTTGTCAATGCCCGGGGAAATGATACGATGCGAGCCGGGCGAGAAAGAAACTTTTCCATGACAGCAGCTATAGGAGAAAAAATTTTCGATGTTTGTCGGACAAAGAAAAATACTCCGGAGTTCAGCCGTCTGCTCCAGATGCCGGAAGGAGAGACTAATCTTCTGCCGGGGAATTATGTTTATCATCAGGCTGTGGAAATGGAGGGAATCGGGGAGGTTCGCTTTGATTGGAGCTTATGGCCGGAAGGATTGGCAGCCATGCCGCTCAGTGAGGTGGCAGATGTATATCGCGGCATCAACATTGTCGGTGAGGTGACAGAGGATCCCCAGGGACCGTTTTCTATCATTAATATTGCGGATGTGCAGGATGGGGAATTGAGGGTGGATACAGTCAAGCGTTATAGGATCGGTATGCAGACAAACAAGGATTATGCTGTGCGGCAAAATGACATTCTCATTACTTCGCGCGGAACGGTTACAAAGCTTTGCCGCGTACCATCAGTGCCGGATGATGGCTTTTTGCTGTCTCAGAATTTTTATGCTATCCGTTTCAAGGATACTATCCTGATGGAGAATGCCCAGAGGAATGCCGAATTATTGAAGCTGTATCTGGAAAGTCCCTTGGGAGCCTATTTGCTGGAAAATATGAAATCAGGCTCTGTCCTGCCGGTTATCAACAGGAAATTGCTTTTGCAGCTGCCGATACCCAGGACGCTTTGGAAACATGCGGAGGCGGCGATGCAGGTCTTTGATTCCGGCCAGGCGCGTATAGCTGTATTGCGCAGGCAGCTGGCTGCTGAAATATATGAAGCTAAATGCGAGTTGTGGGAAAATATGGGGATTTCTCCTTATTTCCACCTGCCTGGTCAGAAAAAATAAGTTTAGCGGAGAAGGATATAGTAATTTAAAAACTATTGAAATCTCCGCTTTATTATATTATACTATTTATAGTAACTTAAAAACTATAATCAAGAATGAGCGGTATTGGTTTGTGTTGACAGGGAGGGCTGACAATGATGGAAAAAGCCTTTTACTTTGATTACTTTCAGCAGGAATGGATGGAAATACAGCAGCCATTGCTGGGTAGCCAGGATATGGAGGAGCTTTCCGGTCAGGTGGTCCTGCGGGTTAAATGGTCAGGTGGACAGCAGCAGGATTATATCTGGTGGAAAAGTATGGCACAGCTCATGGAGTTCACAGCTGTGGGAGAAGTTTCGGATGGCAGTATGCTCTTATCCGGGCAGGTGGATATCCAGGATGGCCAGGAGAGGGGATGCTTCACAATCTATATACCCTATCGCTGGCGGGTAATCCAGACACAGCCAGCCGCACCGGTGCAGGTGTCGCTGGACCTCATGCAGGTGCAGTTCCATGCCGGGCAGCTGCTGCAGCCCCATTGGGGCCATTGGAATCTGTCCTTGGATTTTGCCCGGCGGCGATGGGTTTCATTTCCCTATGATTTTCAAAAGGAGAACCCTGATGCAGGAGACAGGGGGGTTATTTCTAAAAGTCCGGCTGCCGATATCGGCATGCCAGGCCTGGTGAGTGACATTGCTGCAGCCTGTCTGCAGGATAGTGCCAGCCTGTATCTGGGCCTTCGTCCCGGTGTGATCTGCGAAAAAAAGGGGAAGAGAATGCTGGAAGCCTTCCTTGAACGGCCCTACGATTTGAATATTATTTTTTTGCGTCCCTTTATCGGTGAGGGGTTTGAGCAGCTTTTTCCCAAGGCCTGTTATGATAATTACCGTATCCTTTGTGCATATTTGGGGCTGAAGCCTCCCAAAAGTCTTCGCAAGGCCTATGCGCTGAATCCCTATAATATTATTTCCTATATGATGATGCAGCAGCTGGGATTTCAGGATGTCAATGTCCTGCGTTGGTTTCAGGACCGGGAACGGCTGTTTGGTATAGCGTTGGATTCCCTGGTGTATGATGCCGGGAAAAAGCAGGTGGTTCAGCGGACGTGGGAACGGGAAAGTTTATCACTGCTGCGGTATGTTTTTTCATGGTGGATCAATGAGCGGGGCGAAACGCAGGCAGCCCGGCGGCTGCTGAAGGCAATGGATCATGGCTGGAAGACGCTGCAATGGGATGTTCTGCGGATGATTTCAGGCAATTTCCTGCAGGCTGATCCGGCGATTTTATCGCCGCAGGTCATCCAGAAATTTTTCCGGGAAGGTCCATCGGCAGCTGTTCATGATGCCATGATACAGGAGATTAATGCCGATAAGGAGCAGCGGTGCCGGGAATACAATATTCCGCTGCAGTATACAGCGAAGGAGAAGGACTATGAGGCTGTAATAGATGGCTGCGAGTTTTATCTGCCCAAGGCAGTGGCGGAATTGAGTAAAATTGGGCGGAAGTTCCACAACTGTGTAATATCCTATGCGGATAGGGTGGCGCGGCACAAATGCATCATCATGGTTATGCAGAAGAATAAGCAGCCTTGTGTATGTCTGGAACTGCAGGAGGGACGGGTTTGTCAGGCACTGGGACCATGCAATGAGCAGCCGCCCCTGGATCATAGGGCGATAGTGTGCCGCTGGGCGCAGTCTAAGGGCATAAAGCTTTTAACCGGACGGATAGGGTGGTAGGCCGGATGATTTTTATTTTTTTCTAATCTTTGGCTAAGCTTTTTTTAAGTTCCTTTGGTTATACTATGAGTATCATAAATGAGGAGATGAAATGTCATGAACATTTTAAGTAGAAGAATAGCCATTGGATTGCTGAGCGGTGCCGTTTTGCTGGCGGGAAGCGTTGCAGCCTATACCGTGCAGGCGGCCAGCACCACCTCGGACACGCAGGTCACCGCCAATAATGGACAGAAGCCGCCGAAGCCGCCGAAGATGGATGCGGATAAGGCAGCCCAGCATCTGGCTGACACCTTTGGTGTGAGCAAGGATGAAGTCCTGAGCTACGTGAAGAGCAATAAGAATGATTTTCGTGACGCCCTCCATGGGGCGATGCTGTCGAAGCTCAGCGGCAAGTCCTTTGCGGATGTCATGGCTCTGAAGACTTCCTCCAATCAGTGGAGCGATGTAGAGACCACTCTTGGTGTCTCCAGGGAGCAGGTAAAGAACCTTAAGGATCAGATGATGGCTTCCCGGATGGCAAAAGATGGGAATATCTCTGAGGAGGCTGCTCAGAAACTTCTGCAGCAGGGCTATCATCCCCGGGATATCCAGTCCGCAGCCCTTCTGGCCAAGGCCTCTGGCAAGGACATCCAGTCTGTGTTGGACATGAAGACCATCCGTAATTCCTGGAAGGATGTAGCATCGGAATTGAAGGTGGATGCCAAGGTCCTGAAGCAGGGGAAGAAGGGCCATGTGCCGCCTATGGGAGAAAATGGTGGCCCGCAGGCTGGCGGTATGCAGCCTGATGGACAGCAGGCACCTCCGGCAGGAGCACCGGATAATGGCGGCCCCTCTGAAGATTGATCGAGTTTTGTACGGGTCCGCGGCTGGATGAAGCCGCGGGCCTTTTTATTTTCAGCCGCAGGCACAGAATATTTTGACGTTGATTTCATAAAGGGGTATAATTTCTATAGACAGGGAATAGGACACAGGGAGAGGGGATGGCATGATGCTGCAGAACTGGTTATTGGGAATTTCTTCGCAGACCTTATTTTTGCTCATTTTTGCCATATTGCTTTTAGGCGCTGTGGCGGTGGGTCTGCTGGTCTGGCTTTACAGTCGGCATATGAGGCTGGCGGATGGCGGCTGGGCTTTTAAATGGGGAACCATCCTTTTGCTGCTGTTTTTTATGCTGGTTTCAGCATTGGCGGCTTTTTATTCCTATTCTTATTTCCGCATGGTGCAGAACAAGCCAGAGTCATCGATGTCTACTGAAACATTGGTGGAGCAGATGAAGTCATCGACGGCTGCCCCTGCAACAGCACAGGTGGATTCTGAACAGGCGGAGAAAAAGGAGAATGAGGCATTCGATTTGAAGACCAGTTCCCAGCAGGACCTGAGTCGGCGGCTGATGGCGGTGGAGCGGGAAATGCGTTCACAGCTCGCATCGGATGACGAAGATATTGCGGCGGTAGATGAACAGTATCAGGCGGGGCAGCTGGATACCTATGAGCAGCTGGTCAGCAAGGCACGATTGGAAATCCGCAAGCGGGACCATATCATCAATTCCATGAATGAGAAGATTGCGCTGATACAGAACTCTGAGGCACTGGATGGCCGGGCAAAGGTAGAGGCCCTGCATGGCAATGTGATCCGCAAGAGCACTGCGATGCAGGAGCGGACGGAATATGAGGCTGTGCGGGAGCAGGTGGAGTCCCATAAGGAAGATTATAAAAATTTATGAATAAAGGATGGAGCCAATGACAGATAAAGAGAAGGTAGTCGTTGCCATGAGCGGCGGAGTGGACAGTTCCCTTACGGCGGCACTGCTGGTGGAGCAGGGCTATGAGGTGATCGGAGTGACCATGCGCCTGAGCGAGGACAGCCGGGATTTCGATCCGGCGGAGGACCGGGGTTGCTGCTCTTTGTCCTCTGTGGAGGACGCTCGCCGGGTGGCCGAGGTCATCGGGATACCTCATTATGTGATGAATTTCAAGGAATTGTTCCAACAGCGGGTCATTGATAATTTTCTGTCGGAATATTCCAGGGGACGGACACCGAATCCCTGTGTGGTATGCAATCGGTACGTGAAATTCGAGGGTTTGCTGCAGAAGTCATTGGAGCTGGGGGCGCAATACGTGGCGACCGGCCATTATGCGCGGATTTATCGGGATGAGGCCAGCGGGCGGTATGTGCTGGCCAAGGGCGTCGATGTGCAGAAGGATCAGTCCTATGCTTTGTATCATTTAAATCAGCATTCACTGCAGCATTTCCTCATGCCGCTGGGCGGCTATACGAAGGTGCATACCCGGGAACTGGCGGAAAAGTACAAGCTGCCGGTAGCGCATAAGCCGGACAGCCAGGAAATTTGTTTTGTGCCCAATGATGATTACAAGACCTATCTGCGGGCGCATGTGCCGGAATGTCTGAAGGATGGCGATATCGTAGACCGCGCCGGCCATGTGCTGGGACGCCATCACGGAGTGCCGCTGTACACCATTGGTCAGCGCCGGGGCCTGGGGATTGCGGCGGCGGAGCCCTTATATGTGGTGGAACTGGATATGCAGCGGAACCGGGTGGTCGTTGGCAGCGGCCAGGAGGTATTTTCAGCTGGCCTGGTGGCTGGTGATCTGAACTGGATTGCCATAGGTGGACTTAAGGGGCCCATAGAGGTTTCGGCCAAGGTACGCTATGGGAAAAGGGAAGGCCTGGCAAGGCTGGAGCCGCTGCCCAATGGCCGGGTGCAGGTGCGTTTCGCCGAGCCCCAGCGTGCGGTGACGCCTGGACAGTCCGTGGTGTTTTATCAAGGGGAAAAGGTTGTTGGCGGCGGTGTCATTGAGCGCTCACTGTTGAGCTGAGTAATGGGATGTGCGGGAGAGATTCCGGGCATCCTTTTTTTATGGCAGATGCTGTGCGCTGTGAAGGGAGAAAGTTTACAGAAATGAGCTTTTTTATGGATAATGGTGATGCAAACCCTTGCGAAAACCGGGTGGCTAGTGCATAATGGAATGTAAGCAAGCCAGTGGCACTTTGGACCACTGCGGGCGAGGGAGATGGGATTATGAAGGGAACACTTTCCAGACAGACACAATTGAAGATTTTTTTTGCGGCTGTATTGCTTTTATTGGCTGGAGCCGGTGGGCTCTGGTGGTATTTTACCCAATATACGAAGACGCCGGAATATGCAATAAAGATGATTGAGGAGTCCATAACCAGGCATGATATGGTAAAATTCCAGAAGTACGTGGATATGGACCATTTGCTGGATACTGCGGGGGATACCATGATGGAAGGGCTCATCGATGCGGACCGCCCTATGTCGGAGGAGGCCAGAACCGCGGTCAGCGGCTTTACCAAGATGTTCAAAGCCCCGGTGGTCATGAGCTTTAAAGCGGCCATCAATCATTATGTGGAGACCGGTGAGTGGGGAACGGATGCATCCAAGGCTGTGGATCAGGGGATTCCCATTGATTCAGATCTGGTGTTGGGAAAATCCGGCCTGAAGGATCTGTCCTTCCGCAAGGTGGATCATGTTGCGGTGGACAAGGAGGCGGGCACGGCTGTGGCCGGGGTCCGGGTCTATCAGGCTGAGGCCGGGGATGAATTCGTGCTGGAGGTGCGTTTTGTGCGGGCGGACAGTGGTATCTGGCGCGCTTCGGAAATCATGAATTTCCATGATTTCATCACCTTCGTGGCGCAGGCACGGCAGACCCATATGCAGGAATATCTGGAGGATAGCGGCTCCATTATGGAAAAGCACGATAAATCCATTCGGCAGATGGAAAAGAAGGTCAAGGATGCACTGGCCGCCGGCAGTCTGGGAGATGATGATACCCGCAGTGCCATCAAGGCAATCATGCTGGAGGAAATCGTTCCTGACTGGCAGCAGCGGAAGGCAGAGCTGGAGGAACTGGAGATTCCCACAGCTGCGGGCACACTCCAGCGGCTGCGGCTGCGCATTGCTGATCTGCGGATTGCCTATGCCCAGGGATATGCAGCCTGGATGGATGACAAGCAGGCTGGCACAGTCCGGGCGGCGGATGCCAAGCTGAAAGAGGCACATACTTTGGAGCATGAAGCTACCATGCTGGTTTCCCAGGTGCGGAGCCGGATGAAATAAGACATGGAGGCACTGCTGCGGCAGTGCTTCTTTTTTGGTGCGCTGGTTAACCAGAAAAATACAGATAGTTGACGAAAACACCTGACCTGCGTATAATAGAACCGTTACATAATTTGAATGTCCAGGGAGCGATGGCAATGATAAAAGAAAATCCAACCTTCAGTGTGCAGAGTCTGACAAAGATGGCAATCTGCGTGGCGCTTTTATGCGTATCCGCTTATATATCCTTTCCGATTCCCTTTGCGTCGGCAATGATTACGGCGCTGACAATCGTAATGAATCTGGCGGCATTCCTGCTTACGCCGCAGCAGACACTGGTGGTCATGCTGGTCTATGTTTTTCTGGGAGCAGCGGGGCTGCCGGTATTTGTCGGCGGAGCTGCTGGTATCGGGGAGATCATGGGCCCGCGGGGCGGCTTTTTGATTGCCTTTGTCATTGCTTACCCGCTCGTCAGCTGGCTCAAGGGTTCCGGCTATTCCTTCCGGCGCTGTTTTTTGGTGGCAGTTCTGGTAGGAATCCCGCTGACCTATATCGGCGGGCTGATATCCCTGATGCATTTCATGCATCTGGAACTTTGGCCGGCTATGCTGGCAGCCGTATTCCCCTTTGTCCCAGGGGATGTACTGAAGGCCGCGGCGGCAGCCTATCTGGGCGTAAAGCTCAATCGGATTTTTTCCCAGCATAATTGAACAGGGTACTGCCTGAACAAGATGGCAGGACAGATAAAAGGCAGGAACAAATCCTGCCTTTTGTGGTATAATGAGAAAGTATGCTTTGGCCCTTAGGGGCAGAGGATGTAATTTCACAGAGTAAAGGATGAATTGAATGACTTTGAATTCAAGTATAGAAACGGTGGCTATTCTCTACGATATTGAGAATGCACCTTTTGAAATGCTTGATTATACGCTGGGTAAAGCTCGTAAATATTTGCCTTGCCGCATGATTATAGTGTCGGATTGGGAAAAGAAACCGGATCAGAAGCGCTGGAACCGGCTGCTTCGTCGCCCTGGTTTCACGTTCCGCCAGATTGATCGCAAGATCGATGGCAAGAATTCGCTGGATTACGCGTTGTTTGATACAGCGGAAATGATGCGGGACGAAGGGGTCCAAAGGTTTTTTATCATTACCACGGATTCGGATTTCATCAGCATTGCCCATGAACTGAAGAAAAAGGATGCCGGTGTGCAGGTGATCGGTGTGGGTACTGAACAGGCCAGCCAGGATCTGCGGGAGGCTTATGATGAATTCATCTGCTATCCATCGGAGCCCAAGGTAAAGAAAAAACATCAGCGGGATGAGAAGAAAAAGGTCAGACAGCAGGCTCGTCAGGAAAAGGAAGCGGTGCAGCAGAAGGCTGTGCTGAATACGGCAGCCGCAGCAACGCTTTCCAGCCAGGCTCCGGTGAAGGCGGAGCTGGCCAAGGCCAGCGGCAATCTGCAGGTTCAGCTGCCCAAGACGCTGCATAAGCAGCTGGTAGAGCGCATGAAGAGTGAAAATGTGGATATGAGTCATCTGGTCACCTATCTTTTGATGCGAGGCATTGCAGATTCCTAAGGGAAGCATTGTGATGGTGACCGTTGGGAAAAGGAGCGAGAGGTCAGATATGGTAAAGAAGGCCGCAAAGAAGGACGAACAGGTATTGTTTTATCAATTCAGTGATATGGACAAGCTCACGGCAATCCGCGAGGTGCTGGACAAGCTGCACATTCGCAGTCAGATGGTACCGGAGGCCGGTTATCGGCAAAAGGTGGGCTATCTGCTGGGGCTGAAGGGCTTCAGCGCCGTTCAGCCTCAGGATGATGATGATTTTGTCTTTCCCCATGAGGTGATGATCCTGCACAATATCAAGAACAAGCGTCTGGATATGGTGCTGACTGCCATGGGGGAGGCAAAGATTCCGCCGGTGCGCTTCAAGGCTGTGGTGACGCCCTTTAATACACTTTGGACGCTGCGGCGGCTCTGTGAGACGATGCAGAAGGAACATGCGGCAATGGTAACAGGTAAGGATGATAAGAAAGATGAATGAAAGAATGGATAAAACCCAGAATACCCAGCCCATTCCCCGGGTTTCCCAGGAGATGCCGCTGGAACAGACCCAGGTATTGAAGAAAAACAGTGTGCGGGAGCTGCCGCCGCTGCCGGGAAGTGCCGGCGGCGAGAAGGGCGCACCGGCAGGCGGCCCCCCGGATAAGAAAAAGATGAGTACGAAGAAAAAGCGCCGGCTGCTGCTGGCAGGCGGCTTTCTCATCGCCCTTTTCTGCGGCTTCATGATTTCCGGCTATTATCATGATCAGCATCAGATGGCGGAAAATGATAAGGCCTATCAGACACAGCAGCTCCAGCAGCAGAAGCAGGAGCTGGAGAAGGAGAAAAAGGAGCTGGAGGCCAAGCGACGGGACCTGCAGGCCCAATCGGACCGCCTCAATGGTCGGAATGAGCAGATGAACGCAGAGGATTCGTCTCAGTCAACGGTGAGCAAGCTTTGGAACAAGGTTACGGGAAAAAGCGCTCAGCGCCAGCAGGAGGCCAGCAGCAATGCGGCGAAGAGCTCGCAGGCATCTTCGGCAGCCAGTTCTGTGGGCCAGTCCATCGATGAAGCCCAGGCTGCGCTGGATGATGTGAATTCCAAGCTGAACAGTATCAATGATGTGAAGCAGCAGGCCACCAAGGTGAAGGACGCCGCGACATCCGCCTATTCGGAGCATGCGGATGTGATCGATAAGGCACTGTATTATGCGTCTCAGGGCGTGGCTGCGATGAAGTCCCTGCTTTCTCATTGAAGATAGAGGTGGAAAAGAATGAAGAAAATCATATTTTTGCTCGGCGTGCTGTCGGCGGCCCTGCTGCTTTGCGCAGGCTGCGGCAAGCCTGCGGATACCCAGTCATCCAAGTCATTGAGTGAGCTTCATGTGGGGCTCATGCCGGATACAGACTCATTGCCCATCATCATTGCTCAGGAAAAGGGCTATTTTGCCGAAGAAGGGCTGAAGGTGGATATCCAGCAGTTCAAGAGTGCTATGGATCGGGATTCGGCGCTGCAGAGCGGCAACCTGGACGGTGCGGTATCCGATATGCTGGCGGTGGCTTTTGCCAAATCCGGCGGCTTTGATGTGAAGGTCACCTCCGCTACGGATGGCAGCTATAAGCTCATTGCCGGCAAAGGTGAGGCTGTGGGCAGCGTGAAGGATCTGACCGGCAAGGATGTGGCGGTATCCAAGAATACCATTATCGAATATGTGACGGATCAGGTACTGGTATCCCAGCAGCTGTCAGCAGACAGCATCAACAAGGTGGTCATTCCGCAGATCCCCACCCGGCTGGAGATGCTGCAGAATGGCAAACTGGCGGCGGCTACGCTGCCGGAGCCGATGGCCAGTATCGCTGTCCATAATGGCTGCAAGTACATTACCGGCTCGGATGCTCTGGGCATCAATCCAGGGGTTATGATGTTCACTGCCAAGGCGGTTTCTGATAAAAAGGCAGAGCTGGCCGCTTTTTACCGGGCGTATAACAAGGCGGTGGCCTATTTGAACCAGACGGATCGCAGTGAGTACATGGATCTCGTGGTGGAGAAGGGCGGCTTCCCGCCAGCGGCCAAGGAGGCTCTGGCGCTGCCGACCTATCATGAGGCCGCACTGCCGAAGGAAAAGGATGTAACGGACTGCATCAGCTGGCTGGAGCAGAAGCAGCTGATCAAGACAGCCTACAGCTATAAAGATCTGGTAACGGATGTCTTTTCCTCATGATTGAAATGGAAGGGCTGACAGTCCGTTATCAAAGTGCCCAGGAAACCTATACAGCGCTGTCGGATGTGAGCCTCACGGTTCCTTCCGGCGGGACCTGTGCGGTCATTGGACCCTCTGGCTGCGGAAAATCCACGCTGCTGAAAGTGGCGGCAGGGCTCATTCGTGACTATGAGGGAACGGTGCGTCTGGATGGACAGCCGGTGGATCCGCGGCGGCAGAAGATTGGTTTCATGCCGCAGAATTATGGGCTTCTTCCCTGGAGAAATGTCTATGAGAATATCTGTCTGGGACTGAAGATCAAGGATGCCGGTTCGCCTATTGATAAGAATGCGCTGCAGGAGCTCATGGGCCAGCTTGGAATCGAAGGCCTGGGCCATCGGTTTCCGGGAGAGCTCAGCGGCGGTCAGCAGCAGCGGGTGGCCCTGGCCAGGGTGTTCATCCTGCGGCCGGATGTGCTGCTTATGGATGAACCCTTTTCGGCGTTGGATGCCATCACCCGGGAGGAGATGCAGGATGTTTTTCTGGCACTCTGGCAGAAATATGCCGTGTCCACGATACTGGTGACCCATTACGTGGAAGAGGCACTGTATCTGGGACAGCGGATCGTGATCCTGTCCGCCAATCCGGGAAAGGTGAGTGAAATCATCGAGAATCCGCTCTTTGGCGGGCGGGATATCCGCAAGCAGCCAGAGTTCTTTTCCATGGGACTTCGCCTGCGCAATTTGATCAAAAAGGACTGGAAGCAATCATGGGAAAATGCGTAACCTTTTGGTATGTGCTGGCAGCGGGGGTGCTGTTCCTGCTGTGGTGGCTGATAGCACTGTTCACGGCGCTGCCCATCATACCATCTCCGGTGCTGGTATTGGAGAATTTAACGGATATTTTTGTGAAATACATTGCTGTCCATGGGGCTTACAGCCTCTGGCGCATTGCGGCGGGACTGTTTTTGGCTGTGGCGGTTGGTTTGCCGCTGGGCGTGCTCATGGGATATTTTCCCCGGACGGATCGTTTTCTGGCGCCGATAGTCTATCTGACCTACCCCATTCCCAAGATTGCGCTGCTGCCAATTCTCATGCTGCTCTGCGGCGTGGGAGAGACCTCGAAGATCCTGATGATTTTTCTCATCATCGTGTTCCAGGTGGTGGTGGCTGTGCGGGACGGCATACGGGCTATTCCGACGGAGACCTTTTTCCCTTTGTATTCCCTGGGGGCATCCTTTCTGGATATTTTCCGGGAGGTGCTTTGGCCGGCGGCGCTGCCTAAATTCATTACAGCGGTGCGGGTAGCTCTGGCAACGGCGATTTCGGTGCTGTTTTTTACGGAAACCTTTGGTACGAAGTACGGCATGGGGTATTTTATCATGGATGCCTGGATGCGGGTGAATTATCTGGAGATGTATTCCGGGATTGTGGTGCTGAGCCTCATGGGGCTGGTCCTGTTCGGAATCATTGATTTCATTGAGCAGCATGTCTGTCATTGGCAGTATAAATAACTGGATTCATATTGCTGGTTATTTTTGGTGGAATACAGTATAATAGTAGAATAAAAATGTTGTGGGATGGCAGGGGGCAGTTGTATGGATGTGAAAAACAATATGGAAAGCTTTGTGAAGGATCATTTGGATGAGGTACTGCGAAAGTTCCCTGAGTGCTGTCAGTGTGAGCAGTGCCGCCGGGATATTGTGGTGCTGGCGCTGAATCATCTGCCGCCGCGATATGTGAATTCGGACATGGGGGATATCTATACCCGCCTGGATGCCTATGACAGCCAGGAAGGGGCCATGATCATCCAGGAGATAGCCAAGGCCGTCAAGGTGGTTGCCCAGAATCCCCGTCATACAAAGAAATAACGGAAAATGAAGATGCCCTGGGGCTTTCAAAGCTCCAGGGCATTTAATTTATCGCTATTCGTTTTTGGCCGGTTCCTCCGAAGACTGTTCCGGCGGCCGGTCTTCCCGGGTGACCAGTATTTTATCGATACGGGCCCGGTCCATATCCACGATTTCAAAGGTGAAATTTTCCCAGGTACAGGTTTCGGCGACTTTGGGAATATAGCCGAAATAAGAGGTGAGGAAGCCGCCCATGGTCTGGTACTGATCATGCTCCTCGTCCGGCAGCTCATCGATATCGAATTTTTCCTTGAAATCATCAATGGAATACAGTCCATCCACATACCAGGAGTTCTCATCCCGGGGCGTGATCTGTATGGGGTCCGGCTCGCTGCTGGTAGCAGCGGAACCGATGATCTCGCCGATGATGTCGCCCAAAGTCAAAAATCCGATGACACCGCCGTATTCATCCAATACGATGCCTTCATGGATGCCGGTTTCCTGGAATTTTTCCAGAACCCGGAAGGATTCCATGGAGCGGGGGATGAACATGGGTTTGCGGATATAGGCGGTGAGATCCATGGATTCATGGGCGATGGCTGCATTCAGCAGATCCTTGGCATACAGGATGCCGCAGAAATCATCCAGGCTGTCCCGGCCCACGGGAAATACCATATCCGGATTTTCCCGGATGAGGGAGAGGTTGTGCTCCAGGGCGTCGTCCAGGTCCAGCCAGAACATCTGGGTCCGGGGCGTCATGAGAGCATAGGCGGTCTGATCGCTCATATGGAAAATGCGATCCACCATATCCTGTTCGGTTTTTTCAAAGGTGCCTTCCTCGGTGCCCTGTTCGATGAGGTCCTTTACCTCATCTTCAGTCACGGCGTCATCCACCTGGGGATTGATGCCTATGAGCAGCAGCACCAGATTGGCTGAACGGGAGAGCAGCGCGACGAAGGGCCGGGTCAGAAATTCCAGCCGCTGCAGGGTGTATTGGGAGCGCATGAGGAACTTCTCCGGATTTTGGAGCGCGATGCGCTTGGGGAGAAATTCACTGAAAAGCAAGGTGAGATAGGTAATGATGATGATGCTGCCGGCCAGTGCAATGGTTTCCGCATAGGGAATGAAGGCAAGAAGCTCAGCAAGCCGCGGCGCGGCCAGGGCTCCGGCACAGCTGCCCAGCAGGATGCTCATGAAGGTGATGCCGATCTGTACTACAGAAAGGATCTTTTCCGGTGCATCCATGAGATGCAGGGCATTTTCCGCATCCGCGTCGCCATCATCCGCCAGCTTTTCCAGCCGGCTTTTATGGCTTTCGGTCAGGGCTGTTTCTGCCAGGGCAAAAAAGCCATCGGCCAAAATAAAGAGCAAAATCAATACGAGCAATAGGCCCGCCTTGGGATTATCCAAGAAATATCCACATCCTTTAAATTTTTTTCTGATTGATACTATATTATAGCATATTTCTTTATTTGTGTATTGGAAAATAGCTGAAAGTGTCATTTGAAGGGAATTGTCAGGACATGTCGAATTAAGTAAAAGAATAGGCAATTTTATATCCTAATTGGAGGAATTTGTAAATTATGAAAGAAATAGATAAAAATGAACTGCCAACCTTGAATTGGTTCCCTGGCCATATGGTCAAGGCCCGGCGTATCATTACGGAAAACCTGAAGCTGGTGGATGTGGTCATCGAGCTGCTGGATGCCAGGATTCCCTACAGCAGTGCCAATCCGCTGCTGCAGGAGATCACGGCGGGCAAGCCGCGGCTGGTGGCCCTGAATAAGGCGGACTTAGCGGATCCTGAGGTCACCCGGCGCTGGCTGGAGCATTTCCGGGCAGCGGGAATAGCAGCAGTGGCTATTGATTCTGTCACCGGGAAGGGAACAAAGCAGCTGGTGCGCCTCACAGAGGAGCTGGCCCGGGCGAAGACGGAAAAATTCGTAAAGCATGGTGCCAAGGCGCGTGCGGCCCGGGTTATGATTCTGGGTATCCCCAATGTGGGGAAGTCTTCCCTTATCAATCGGCTGGCCGGCGCTGTGCGGGCCAAGGCAGCGGATAAGCCTGGCGTCACCCGGGCCAAGCAGTGGATAAAGATTGGCAGCAATCTGGATCTGCTGGATACACCGGGAATTCTTTGGCCTAAATTCGAGGATATGACCGTGGGATTGAAGCTGGCATTTACAGGAGCCATCAATGATGAGGCCTATGATATGGAAAAGGTCGTAGAGGTTTTCCTGGATACCATGGGGCGGGACTATCCTGAGCGGCTGCGGGAGCGCTATAAGCTGCCCCAGGAGCTGCCGGCAGCTCCGTTGGAACTGCTGGAGGCCATCGGCCGCAAGCGGGGCTGCCTTTTGAAGGGCGGTATCATTGACATGGAAAAGGCACAGCACATCGTGATGAATGAGTTCCGGGCGGGCAAGCTGGGGCTGGTGAGCCTGGACATGCCGGCAGACGGGACAGGTGAGGCTTAATGGAAATCCATGGGATGACGATAAAGGAAGTAGAGGGTCTGTTTGCAGCCGGGCCCGTGACGGAAGAGCTTTTGGCAGCCTGCCGGGAAGATTCCCGGGCGGCGACGGGGCGGCTGGTACGCCGCTGGGAGCGGGAGCAGGCGGAGCGGCAGCGGGTGGAAGCACTCTATGCCTATGAGTATCGGGCCCGGGAGCAGGGGGCTGAGCTGGTGGCCGGCGTGGATGAGGCCGGGCGCGGCCCCTTGGCCGGACCGGTGTCGGTAGCGGCGGTGATCCTGCCCATGGGGTTTTTCCTGCCGAAGATCAATGATTCCAAGAAGCTGTCAGCCAGGGTGCGGGATGAGCTCTATGATGAGATCCTCGCCCATGCGGTAGCGGTACAGCATGTGTTTGTCGATGAAAAGACCATCGACCGCGTAAACATCTATCAGGCCACTATCAATGGGATGTACAATGCCATTTTTGCCCTGGATCCCCAGCCGCAGCAGGTGCTTATCGATGCTGTGCCGCTGGACCGGCTGCCCATGCCGTCCCTGTCCCTGATCAAGGGGGATGCGAAGTCCGCATCCATTGCGGCGGCATCCATCATTGCGAAGGTAAAGCGTGACCGGCTCATGGATGAATACGATAAGCAGTATCCCATGTATGGTTTTGCCCAGCACAAGGGCTATGGTACGGCGCAGCATATAGCGGCGCTGCGGGAATACGGGCCCTGTCCGATCCATCGGCAGTCCTTTGAGCCGGTGCATTCCCTGATGTTGGAGAACTCACGGAGGTGATTTTCTATGGCAATGGAGGCCAATGCGGCTTCAATGCCTGCGGTCAAGCCGCTGCAGCGGCCCCAGTCTGCGGGCAATACAGGAGCGGTATCCCGGCGGGATGGCGGTTCGTCCAGTTCGCCTTTTGCGCCCCAGACCAATGTATCCATAAAGAATTCCATTGCGGATATGGCAGGGGTGCTGTCGAAGATTTCAACGAATGAGAGCATGGCGGCTGAGGAGATTCCCCAGCCGGTGCAGAAAATGATACAGAATGTACTATCCAGTGCCTTTTCTCTGAATTCCACGCTGGCTGAGGGATTGGGCAGCACGATGGAGAGCCAGCGGTTCTCCCTGGAGCAGCTGACTACGCTGTCCAGGATGCTTTCCCAGATGGGGACACTGACGGAAAATGGTGCTATGGGAGAGCTCAGCGATTCTTTGCAGACTTTGCTGCAGAATATCAAGGGGTATACCAGCGATGGGAATTCCCTGGAACCGGTGCTGCTGAATAAGACTGCTTTTCAGCTGCTGGATACGAAAACAGCCGATGATCTGCCGGCAGCGCTGCAGCTGCTGATGGGACAGCTGGCTGCAGGAGGCGGCAGTACGCAGCAGCTTTCCCAGAACCAGTCGGAGGCTTTAGGTTTTCTGAAGCAGCTCATGCAGTATTTCATGCCGACCCAGTCGGCGGAAAGCGGGGCGGGAAGCAGCACAGGAAACGGCTCACAGCAGACTGGCAGCGGAGCGCAGACTATGGCTGGAACCGCCGGAAATACAACAGCCGGCAGCACAACGGCCAATGGGATGAACGGCCGGGGAACTGCGGCTTCTTCTGGTGGAACCACGGCGCCCGCAGGACAGCCGCAAGCGTCTGCCGGTTCTGCAGCCGTACAGCAGGAAGGACCGTCCAGTCCGACAACTGCCAAGGCGGCGGAGGTGCCGCAGCAGGGAAGAACGGCTGCGGCAGCGGTTCCCGGACAGGCGGCTTCGGAGACAGAAGCTGCCGCGGGGCGGCCGGCACAGCAGAATGCTCCTGCGGCCGGACAGCAGGGGACCAACTCTCCAGGGGAAAATCCGCCAGTGGAGACAACCAATGCCCGGGGGGAGAATCCGCCGGCGGGGACAACCGGAACCCAGGCAAGGGGAAATATGCCGGCAGCCAACCCGCAGGCCGCTGCGGCGGCCAATCCGGAGCAAAATCCGGAGCAGATGCCAGGGGCCCAGGGAAATACCGGCACAGCGGGAACAGCAAATGCCGCGCAGGCAACAGCCCAGGAAACTGCCCAGCCAGGCAGCCCTCAGGCACAGACCGGGCAGACTGCGTCCAATGCGCAGTCCCAGAGCGGCGCCAGCCAGATGGCGGCCAGTGCGCAGAGTTTGCCGCTGGAGAATACGCCGCAGACGATGGATACCATGAAGAGCCTGGCATCCTTGCTGCTCAAGGATGCTGATCTCACGGAGAAGGATGCTTCTTTGCTGCAGAATTTTGTCAATGGGAACCAGACGGCTCTTTCCGAGAAGGATGCGAAGCAGCTGCAGCTTTTGCTGCGCCTTTGCCAGCATAACATGCCGGCGGCAGTGCAGCAGGCGGCGAATCAGTCCAATATGGAAGGCATGCCCAAGCTATGGGCTTTCATGCAGCTCTGCGAGCTCACGACGCTGAAGGAACTTAAGAGCCAAGAACTAAAGCAGGCGGGCAAGCGCCTGTCGGAGTTCACCTCGGCCATCAAGCACTCCATGGGTGGCGATAATTCCAATGTGGAGGGGCAGCGTTCCATGAGTTTTATGATGCCGCTGTATATGGGCGAGAATGAGAAAAGCTTCCCGGCCTACATCCACGTTTATGATGAGGAAAAACAGAGCGAATCAGGAGAGGCTCCGCAAAAGGAGACCTGGCTGCGGCTCTGCGTGCTTACGGATAATATCGGCGCGGTAGAGCTTACCTGCCGTCTGTATGAAGATCAGAAGCTGAACCTGCGGGTGTTCTTTTCAGATTCCACGGCAGTAGAGGCTTTTCAGGAATATGTGCCGGAGCTGAAGGCCAACCTGCAGGAATCACCGTTGGAGCTCACGGATCTTAAGGTAGGTGCGGCAGGAGGTCGCTTATGATAAAGGATAGGAAGGCACCGCATCCGGAGCCGGAGCTGGATCCTACGGCGGAGAAAAAAGCGGTTGCCCTGAAATATGATCCGGCGCAGAATGTAGCGCCGAAAATGGTAGCCAAGGGCCGGGGACATGTGGCTGAGAATATCATGGCCGCTGCCCAGAAAAATGCTATCCCTGTCTATCAGAACAAATCCCTGGTGAATATGCTCATGGCATTGGAACTGGACCGGGAGATCCCGGCGGAACTCTATACTACGGTGGCAGAGGTACTGGCCTACGTCTATCGTATCGACAAGCGGAAGGAGCCGCGGGAAAAGGGTCCGCGGCTTTAATCGACCGGAAAGCGGGGCGTACTGTTTGGGAACGAAGGTACTGGGAAACCAGGGAGAACAGGCGGCGGCTGAGGCCCTGGTGCAAAAGGGATATGTGATTGAAGCCCGTAATTTTCGGGTGCCGGTGGGGGAAATCGATATCATTGCCCGCAGGCAGGGGGTGCTGGTCTTTGTTGAGGTGAAGACCCGCCGCTCCCTGCATTTTGGCCGTCCGGCCGAGGCGGTGGGCTGGAAAAAGCAGCAGCGCATCATCCGGGCGGCCTGCTGGTATTTGAAATGGAAGCATTTGGAGCACATGTCCTGCCGTTTCGATGTGATAGAGGTCTATTGCACGCCGGCAGGCAGCTGGTCCGTGCAGCAGCTGGAAAATGCGTTTGAACTGCAAGGGGGATAGAAATGAAGATTACCATAGGAATTACCGGGGCCAGCGGCAGTGTGTATGCGCTGCGCCTCATAGAGGTCCTGCGCCGGGCCGGCCATGAGATCCATGCTGTGGTCACAGACAGCGGCTGGCGGGTGATGGACTATGAATGCAGTGTGGATCGGGAAGCATTTCGGAAGCGGGTGGATGTACTCTACGATGTGGCCGATATCGGCGCGGCTATTGCCAGCGGATCCTTTCTCATGGATGCCATGGTGGTGGTTCCCTGCTCTATGAAGACTGCCGCCTGTATTGCCGGCGGTATATCCGATAACCTGCTGACCCGGGCGGCGGACGTGGCCCTGAAGGAAGGGCGCCCTCTGGTACTGGTGCCGCGGGAAACGCCGATGCACGCGATTCATCTGGAAAATCTTTTGAAGCTGTCGCGGCTGGGGGTCCGGATCCTGCCGGCCTGCCCGGCTTTTTACCATCGTCCGGAAAGCTTAGCGGACATCGTGGATATGCTCGTAGGAAAAATATGCGATTCCCTGGGGGTTGAGCATGATTTATTCACTCGCTGGCAGGGAGAGCAAAGCTGAGGAGGAATATCCTTGTTTGCCAAAACGTATGGTTCGACAACACTGGGGGTAGATGGGGTCATCATCGATGTGGAGGTGGATGTGTCCAATGGGCTGCCCGCCTTCGATCTTGTGGGATTGCCGGATCCGTCAGTGAAGGAATCCAGGGAACGGGTACGGACCGCTATCAAAAATTCCGGCATCCAGCTGAAGGCAGGCCATGTGACCATCAATCTGGCTCCGGCGGATATCCGCAAGGACAGCTCCGGGCTGGATCTGCCCATGGCGGTGGCTCTATTGATGGCCTATGGTCTGGTGCCTGCCGGGCGCACGGAGCGCAGCCTGTTTGCGGCTGAACTTTCCCTGGAGGGGGAACTTCGCGGCATCCACGGCGTGCTGCCCATGGTCATCAAGGCCAGGGAGGCGGGCCTTGAGGCGGTATTCGTCGCGCCGGACAATGTGAATGAGGCCCTGCTGGTGGAGGGAATACAGGTCTATGGCTTAAAGAGCCTGGTGGAAATCGCGGATTACCTCAATGAACGGCAGAAATTCCAGCCGGCGGAAAGATCTGCCGAGAACCGGGATCTGCCTGAGGAAATAGACGATTTCTCCGATGTGCAGGGACAGTTCATCGCCAAACGTGCTTTTGAAATCGCTGCAGCCGGTGGCCACAATTTGCTGATCGTAGGGTCGCCGGGATCAGGGAAGACCATGCTGGCCCGTCGTATGTCCTCCATACTGCCGGAGATGACGCCCCAGGAGGCGCTGGAGGTCACCAAGATCTACAGCATTGCGGGACTGCTCAAGGGCAATGCCGGGCTCATGCGTCAGCGGCCCTTCCGCAGTCCGCATCATACCACTTCAGCGGCGGCTATGATCGGCGGTGGCAGCATACCCCGGCCCGGGGAGGTGACCCTCAGCCATCACGGGGTACTATTTCTGGATGAGCTGCCGGAATTCGGCAAGGCATCCCTGGAGGCTCTGCGGCAGCCCTTGGAGGATGCGGTGGTCACGGTATCCCGGGTACATGCCTCATTGACTTTCCCGGCATCCTTCATATTGATTACCGCGCTTAATCCTTGTCCCTGCGGGTATAACGGGGACGCTCTGCATGAATGTACCTGCACGCCCAATGAAATACGACACTATACCCGCAAGATTTCCGGACCGCTGCTGGATCGTATCGATATCCATATCCGGGTGCCCCGGGTGGAGTATAAGGAACTGACCGCAGGGGAAAAGGCTGAATCTTCGTCAGTTATTCGGGAACGGGTGCGGGCGGCCCGGAATATCCAGCTGAAGCGGCTGCAGAAATACCATATTTTCTGCAATGCCCAGATGAGCCACGCCATGCTGAAGAAGACCTGCCGCCTGACGGAGGGCGCCCAGCGGCTGCTGGCCCAGGTTTTTCAGCAGAAAAGCCTGTCAGCCCGTTCCTATGACCGCATTATCAAGGTGGCCCGTACCATTGCGGACCTGGATGGTGCAGCGGGCATAGAAGAGCGTCATATTGCAGAGGCCGTACAGCTTCGCAATGATATCGGCCTGCAGCCGGAATGAGGGGGATTGCATTGGAAGACCACAAGCTTACAGATAAACTTTGGGCAGAGGAATATGAATCCCCTCTGGGGCGGCTGCAGTTGTGCAGCGAGGATGGAAAGCGGCTTTCTGAGATTCGCCTTCCCCGGGAGTCTGCTGCGGCAGGGCAGATGCCGGGACTGGATCAACAGCCATTATTTTCCCTGACCAGACGCTGGCTGGATGGCTATTTTGCCGGCCGGCAGCCGGACTTTCAGCTGCCCCTGGCCTTGAAGGGGACGGCTTTCCAGCAGCAGGTATGGGAGCTTTTGCTGCAGATTCCCTACGGACAGGCGGTGTCCTATGGTACGGTTGCCGGGCAGCTGGCAGCCAAAAGGGGCCGCGCTTCATCCGCCCGGGCTGTGGGGGGAGCCGTGGGACGGAATCCTGTGCCCATCGTTGTTCCCTGTCATAGGGTATTGGGACAGGATGGCAGTCTTACTGGCTACAGCGGCGGGCTGGATATAAAAATCCAGCTGCTGCGGCTGGAGGGCATTCCCTTTCGCTGAAAGGGAAAATCAGCATGAATCGAGGAAGTTATCTATGTTTACTGGAAAAACGAAAAATCTGGGAGTGATTGGCTGTCCGGTGGCCCATTCCCTTTCACCAGCGCTCCATAATGCGGCATTGCAGGCCGCCGGGCTGGATTATGCTTACATTGCCATGCCGGTGGAGCCGGCTTCCCTGGGGGCGGCAGTCGCCGGGCTGCGGAGTCTGGGCTTTCGCGGTGTAAATGTCACGATTCCCCATAAGACGGCTGTCATGGAATATCTGGATACCATTGATGAGGATGCCCGCATCATCGGGGCGGTCAATACCGTGGTGAATGATGGCGGCCGCCTCTGCGGTTATAATACCGATGTGCTGGGATTCATCCAGGCATTGAAGGATGCGGGCTTTGAGCCTGCCGGCAGGCAGGCCGTGGTCCTGGGGGCCGGCGGTGCTGCCCGGGCGGTGCTTTGGGGACTCATCAAGGAAAAGGTGTCCGGTATCCGCATCGGAGTGCGTAATCCGGCCAAGGCGCAGCCGCTGGCAGAGGAATTTGCCGGGACTGTGCCCATTGAGGTGTTTGACTGGCAGCAGGAGAGCTTCCAGCGCGGGTTGTCCCAGGCGGAACTGCTGGTAAATACCACGCCGCTGGGAATGTATCCCCGACTGGAGGGCATGCCGCCGGTAGATTGGCAGTATGTATCGCCCGGGACATTTGTGTACGATATCATCTATACGCCGGCCAGGACGCTGTTCCTGCAGCAGGCCGCGGAACATGGCTGTCCGGTATTGAATGGAGAGGGCATGCTGGCGGGGCAGGGGGCAGCGGCCTTCCAGCTCTGGACCGGCCAGCTGGCGGATATCGCTGTGATGAAAAAAGCCCTGCGGCAGGCGTTGCAGGACAAATAAGGCAAAGGAAAACCTCCGATCATTGTGCGATCGGAGGTTCTTTTTTTTCGTAATAGAGTTGGCGAAGTTTGAGATAGACCAGCGCGGTGGTTTTTGCATCATCCGTGGCCCGATGGACCCGCTCTGGTTCAATGCCCAGCTTCTGGGAAAGATACTCCAGATTTAGATGCTCGAAGCCGGCATCCTCACTCAATATCTCTGCCAGCCGCAGGGTATCATAGTGCCGGTTGCGGAAGGGAATTCCCCGCTGCCGGGTCAACTGCCGGATGGGAGGCAGATCATTGTCATCCACACTGTGTCCGATGAGCACACTGTCACCGATAAAGGCCAGGAAACGATCCAGGGCTATATCGATATCCGGCTGCCCCTTGAGCATGGAATTCTTTATGCCGGTGATTTTTGAAGCCCGGCTCATGATATTTCGATGGGGATTGACCAGCTGTTCGAAGCTTTCCGTGACCTGTCCATCGGTTACCCGGACGGCGCCAATCTCAATGATCTTATCGGATTCCGGCGGTTCCTCCTTGGCCCGGCTGGTGCGTTCGAGGTCAAAGGCAACAAAGGAAGTGTGCACAGGCTCCAGATAGTCCCGACCTTCCCGGCTGGTCAGCTGCATGGCCCGGCGCTGCTTTCCCTGGGCAAAGAAGGCACGCAGCTCATCGTTGGCAGGGATGGTGTAAGTTTCGTATTTGACGGAAACCTTAAAGGGGGGACGATCCTTCAGCGCCAGAGTGATGCGGAACAGATCCATATCTTTTCCATAGTCGTGGTAGAGGCAGAGGCGAAGCTTCGTGTTCCGGCGATGGTAGTACAGGGAACGGCCATCTGGAAAGGTATGGAAATAGCCATGATGCTGCTGGTCTTTATGGATTTTATAGGAGAGGTCCACGGGAACGGCAAAGCCGTCCTGTGTGTGCAGGACGTGGATCTCGGCCTGATATTTTTCGTATAGAGGCTGAAAGGCGTTGAAAAATTTTTGCGGCACCGATTTCTTTCGGCTGCCCTGGAAAAGGATAGTGCCCTCTTTTATGGAAGCGATGGTCTGCTCCCATAGGGGATCCCTTGTTTCCTCTTTGACGCTTTCCAGCTGTTCTGCCAGCGGACCGCTGATGATATTTCCGATAAGCAATAGGTTCACTCCTTTATGGTAAGGGAAGACTGTACTAATGTATTATAACGCCATTGCTCAATATTTCGCAACGCGAAATCATTACAGTCCATATTTCCCGCAAGGGAATGGCTTTGAGCTGCAATGAAGCGGAGAACAGCAGGTTCAATTATAAAGGCAAGATAAAGGAATACGATTAAAATAATTTAAATAATTAATAAAAACAGCTTGATTTTTTAAAAATATATGGCATAATAGTGAATTATAGAAATAGTTTAAAAAAAGAAAATTGAATGAAAAAAGAAACAAAAGCATTTCCCCGCATTTGGATAATCCACTAATTTGAAGAAACGGGTGATTTTATGCCAATCGCTGAAAGTGATGTGTTCACATTGTTGGTCAGCAAGACGGTGCAAAGCATACGGCATCAGTCCCGTGGTGCGCCGGCGGATTCTCTGCAGCAAATGAAGCATGTACCCATCATTGAGCTGGTGAATGAGGTCATTGAGGAAGCGATACGGTGTAATGCCAGTGATATCCATGTGGAGCCGGATGGTGAAGTTGTCCGGCTGCGCTTTCGCGTGGATGGCATGCTCTGTGAAAGGCATGAGCCTCTTCCTCAGGAGGTTCATGCTTTTTTTGTTTCCCGGCTGAAGATCATGGGCGGGATGGATATTGCGGAGCACCGGCTGCCCCAGGATGGACGTATCCTGTATGCTTACGGGGGCGAGGAGGTGGATATCCGGATGTCCACGCTGCCGCTGCTGACAGGTGAAAAAGTGGTGCTGCGGCTGTTGAATGATAAGCGGCGTCTGCTGCAGTTTTCGGAGCTGGATTTTTCTCCGCAGAATGCCCAGGCCTTCCAACGTCTCTGCAAAATGCCAAGCGGGCTGATCCTGGTGACCGGCCAGGTGAATTCTGGAAAGACGACCACACTGTATGCGGCTTTGCAGCTGCTGGACGCGGAGAAGAGGAATATCGTTACCCTGGAGGATCCGGTGGAATATCGGCTGCGCGGCATCAATCAGCTGCAGGTGAATCCGAAGGTCCAGCTGGATTTTGCCCGGGGACTGCGGGCGGTCCTGCGCCAGGATCCTAACGCTATCATGCTGGGGGAGATACGGGATGAAGAAACCGCGGAAATGGCGGTGCGGGCGGCACTTACCGGGCATCTGCTGTTTTCTACCCTGCATACCGGCAGTGCGGTGGGGGCAGTTTTCCGTTTGCTGGAGATGGGAATCGCACCCTATCTGTTTTCCGCCGCGGTCCTGGGAATTGCTGCCCAGCGGCTGGTTCGGCGGCTTTGTCCCCACTGTCGGGAGGCGTACCTCCCCGCCGCAGATTCACGGGAGGCGGCATTCCTTGGGGATTGTTATCATGCGGGGGTTAAGCTGTATAGGAGCCGGGGCTGTGCGGCCTGTCATCATACAGGCTATCGGGGCCGGCTGGCCCTGCAGGAGCTTCTGGTGATGGATGAAGAGCTGCGGCAGGCTGTATTGGCTGGCAGCACGGAAGAGCAGCTGCAGGCCATGGCCGGGGAAGGAGGCATGGTGGATCTGCGTCAGGACGGAATCGCCAAGGCAGTGGCGGGCAAGACATCACTGGCGGAGGTGGGGAGGGTTCTGTATGGTGAGCTTTGAGGCTCTTTGGGAAAAGGTATTGTCACAGGCTGTGGCACAGCAGGCTTCCGATGTCCATATCCATGAAGGAAAGCCTGTTTTTTTGCGGGTGCAGGGGCACTTGCAGCCATTGTGCAGGCCGGTTTTTTCCGGGGAAGAGCTCTGGAAGCTATTGGGACTGCTGGCTGGGGCGGAGCAGTCCGCAAGGGTCAGGCAGCGGGAAGCGATAGATTTTTCCTGGCAGTATCAAAAGTGGCGGTTTCGGGTCAATGCGTTCCGCCAGCAGCAGGGTTTGGCGATGGTTTTACGTTTGATCCCCGCAGAGATCCCCTCGATGGAAAGCTTGGGCTGCCCAAGGGTGCTCTATTCCTTTTTGACGGCCTCAGCTGGCCTGCTGCTGGTCACCGGGCGCATAGGCAGCGGAAAATCCACTACCATGGCATCTTTTCTGGCGGAAATCCATCGCCAGCGGCCTGTTCATGCCATTACACTGGAGGATCCGGTGGAATATCTTTATCCCGCAGGAAGGGGGATTATCAGTCAGCGGGAGCTGGGGACGGATTTCCAATCCTTCCCCGCAGCCCTGCGCAGTGCGCTGCGGGAGGATCCGGACATACTGCTGGTGGGAGAGCTGCGGGATGAGGAAACGCTGCGGGCCGCGTTGGATGCCAGTGACACAGGACATCTGGTCTTGGCCAGCCTCCACAGCCGGAATGCGGCGGAAGCCGTAATGCGGATGGAAAGCCTGGTGCCTGCCGGGCAGCAGGAGCAGCTGCGGGAACAGCTGTCCCTGGTTTTAGGAGGGATATTTTCCCAGCAGCTGCTGCCGGCAAAGGATGGGGGCCGTGTCTGCGCAGTGGAGGTGCTGCTGGCTGTACCGGCTGTGCGGAACCTGATCCGTACGGGACGGCTGCAGCAGCTTCCCACCGCTATGCTGGCCGGCCAGCAGCAGGGTATGCAGACAATGGAAATGGCGGTGCGGGAGCTTTTGACGAAAGGGCGTATTTCCCGGGAAGCTGCGGCGCCCTTTTTGCGGGAGCAGGCTGGCGCAGCGCAGAGGTAGGGAGGAAGGGTAATGGGAGAATATCTTTATGATGCCCGGGATGGGGAGGGAGTTTGCTCCCGGGGTGAAATACAGGCGTTGAGCCGTAGGGAGGCTGTAAAATATCTGCAGGCACAGGGGTTGTTCATTGCGAGGCTGGAGCCGGTACCCCTTTGGCGCCGGCGGTGGTCCCGATGGGGGATGGGCGCCGGTTTTGACAGGCTGTTCTGCCGTCAGCTGGCACTGATGACCAGAGCCGGTCTGTCTGTACCGGAGGCTACGGCCATCCTGCTGCGGCAGGCGCAGGGGAAACGCCGGGAACTGCTGCAGCGCATCCTGCAGGAGCTGGAGGCGGGCAGTCCCTTGTCCGCAGCCCTGCAGCGGCAAAGCGGGATATTTCCTCAGAGTCTGATCAGTTTATTGGCGGCAGGGGAGGCTGGAGGCTGCAGTGAACAGCTGCTGCAGGAGGCGGCTGACGCACTGGAGCGTGGGGCTGCCATGCGGGAAAAAATGAAAACAGCCTTGCTGTATCCGGCATTTCTTATGGTGATGACACTGCTGGTCTTTATTTTTTTAATGGCGGTAGTGCTGCCGTCCTTTGCTGTCATGTATCAGAACCTGGGGGCGCAGCTGCCTTTGCCGACGCAGGTGGTCCTGGGAACTGGGCAGTATATGATCAGCCATGGCTGGCAGGCTGGGAGTCTGCTGGCAGGGTGTATGGCAGTTCTTTTTCTGTTGAGCAGACGAGAGCAGCCGCGGCTGCTTTTGGACAGAGTTTTCCTGCGGCTGCCAGTCCTTGGCTGTCTTGGGAATCGGATAGAGCAATGGCATTTTTTTATGGTGCTGTCATTGCTGCAGCGCAGCGGCATTGTCATTGATGAAGCTGCTTCCTTGGCTGCCGCTGCGGTACAAAACCATTGCCTGCAGAAGCGTTTGCAGACAATAGCTCCGCGGCTGCGTCGGGGCAGCGGACTGTCAGAAGCCTGTCAGCGCAGCCAGTCCTTCAGCCCGCTGATGCTGGAACTGCTGGCAGCGGGGGAGGCCGTGGGGGAAACGGCTTTGATGCTGGAACGGCTGGCTGTGCTCTGCCAGGAGGAGGCTGATACTATGGCGCAGCGGCTGCAGGTATTGCTGGAGCCCGTCATGATCGTATTTTTAGGGGTGGTCATCGGCGGGCTTGTCCTGAGTATGATCTATCCTTTATTGAGTGCAGTGGATGCTTTTTAGGGAGGAAGAAAAATGTTGGATAAAATGGAGGGACAACAGGGATTTTCTTTATTGGAGCTTTTGGTATATGTGGCAATCGTGGGGATACTGATGGCAGCGGCTGTACCAAAATATCAGCAGGCTATGGCAATAGCCAATACATCCCGGATTCAATCGGATCTGCATAGCCTGGATATGGCTATAATAGTGTATGAGAGCCAGAATGGCCGCTTGCCCAGCAGTCTGCAGCCAGATCTCGATCCATACATAATGGATCTGGCTGGTTTGAAGCCGCCCCAGGGGCGCTGTATCCTGCGCTCCGGGGAGAGCCTGGAGATCACTGCCAATGCTTACAGCCTGTCAGCTGACCGTCAGCAGGCGCTTTGTCAGGAACAGCCGGTGAGTGCCTTTGGCAGGCCGGATGGCTCCGGAAATTGAGGTGCGGTATGGAGCTATACGGACAATGTACCTGGAGACTGTTGGGCAGGCAGCTGCCTGCGACGGCAGTGGGAATGCTGGTCTTTGCCGGAATACTTTCAGCTGTTCCTGGAGGCCGGGGAAATTCCTGGTGTCTGGACGGTATTCTCCTGTTTTTTCTGCTGTTTATCAGTATCGTGGATATCCGCTGTGGTATGATCTTCAACCGTGTATTGCTTCCGCTGGCTGCAGCGGGTATCTTGAATGTGGTGCTGGTACAGCCGGAGAATTGGGCTTCCAGTTTCGGCGGAGCCATGGCGGGGGGGAGTTTTTTGTGGCTGCTGCGCTGGCTGTCCCATGGGGGATTAGGCGGCGGAGATGTAAAACTTGCTTTTGTGCTGGGCATTTGGCTGGGGGGTCCCGGCATTGCGGCGGCATTATGGCTGGCTTTTCTGCTGGGGGGCTGCTGTGCAGCTGCATTGCTCAGTAACAGGTGCTGGCAGAAAAGCGACAGCATCCCCTTCGGGCCTTTTCTTTGCTTTGGTGCGTTTATTCTGTACTTTTACGGCGGGATGCTTTGGGACTGGTACGGAGGCTGCTTTTATGGATGAAAGGGGCTGGAGCCTGCTGGAACTGGTGGTCTGCGGGGCAATCCTGGCACTGGGAGCATTGCTGGTCCTGCCCCGGCCGGCCCAGCAGCTGGCAGAACGGCAGCTGGATTATGAGGCGGCCTGCCTGGCGGCAGAGCTGCGCTTCCTGCAGGATTTGTCCCGGGACTATCCGCGGGAGGAATTGTGGGGATTGTCCCGTGCGGTTATGCCGGAGCTTTCCATTGATACCTATCAATATTATGTTTATGCAGATGGCAGGAGTATGCTGAAGCATAAGGCACAGCCGGGGGTGTATTATCGTTATCCGCATCCCACCATCGTTTTTAGCCCAAGCGGTGATGCGGAGCCGGTGACCATCGAAATTCATCTGGCTGAGTCCAGCCGGCGGGTCATCGTAGATCGTGCAGGACGTATTCGAACAGCTGGAGGGGATTGACGTGGAGGAGGAACAGGGATTTTTCCTGTTGGAAGTGATCGTCATGGGAATCTTGCTGGCAGCGGTCAGCGGGGTGTTCCTGGTCGGGATGCGGTCAGAGGAGCTGCGCCAGCATAATGAGAATCAATTTTCGGCGCTTTTCCTGGTGCGGGAGCAGCTGTCCCGGCAGACGGCTGTCTGCAGAGCCGGGGGTGTCGGACGGGAGGGGGAATCAGTACCACTGGAGGAGACACAGGTACGCAATGGAAAGGTCTTCCATTTGAGCAGCCAGGTAAAAAATATTGATGGACTGCCAGCCATGCGGGAGATACATATCCGGGCCGAATGGCAGGAAAAAGAAAAACAACAGCAGCTTGTACTGCGAAGGCGGGTGTGGCTCCATGATTGAAAGGCCGCGGGCTTTGGGGGAGAGCGGCATGAGCCTTTTGGAGCTGGTGATGGCAGTGCCCTTACTGGCAGCAATGTTTGCCAGCCTGGCGCTGCTGCTCTTCTTATTGCTGCGCATGTATTTCTATTCGCTCAGTGATTGGGAACTGCTGGCTGAGATACGCCGTTCCTCCGCTTCTATTGCTGAGGATGTTTCCTATGCAGAGGCTTTGGCATTGGATGATGATGGAAGAAAGCTGCATATCTATACTTTTGGCTGCAACGGTGTGGAAAATGTAGGTGTGAAATATCAATGGAAGAAAGGGGAAAATCCCCGTATCATGAAAGATGGCCAGCCTATGACCGGAGGAAGCCGGCTGGGAAATATCTGGATCACGGAATTTTGGGGCAGGCGGCTGGAGTCGGACCTGCTGCAGCTGCATATCAAAGGAAAAAATATGCTTACTGAACATGAGTATACAGTGGAAACGGTGGTGCAGCTGTATGATGGCGAAATTGCAGAGCATTTTTGAAGAAAAGGGCAGCGGTGTACTTTGGGCATTGCTGGTTCTATCCATTGCGTCCATATTGAGCGGAGGGCTTTTTTCCTTTGCCTGCCTGGAGCATCGCGCCTCGGGCTTTGCTTTGCAGCGGGATCTGCACCGCATTACAGCTGAAAGCGGTATTGAGACATTGGCCTGCCGGCTGGAGCAGGAAAAAGGGCTATGGGAGGAAATACAGCGGTATCCGGCAGGGAAAAGGCCCTGGAAATGCGAGGTTTCGGGTGATGGCTTTTGCTGCACGGTCCGGGCAGTCAGCCGGCAGGGGAAACTGTACCTGCTTTCGAGCAGTGATGATGACGGTCGGGCCGCAGCCTCTCTGCAGCGGGATGCAGCAGGACGAATCCATATTCATTGGGGGCGGTGAAAATTTGGTATCCCAAGATATTTCATAAAGAGCAGGATGGTATATTGGGCGTATTTATGGATGCGCCAATGGTATATATGGTGGAATTGAATACAGCGGCGAAAAATTGGGAGATTTCCTATACAGGAAGCTTTTCTTTGTCTGAACCGGTGCAGGAGCTGTTGGATGCTGGCTGGGTGGAGGAGCTTTACAGCCAGTGCCAGCGGGAGGGACTGGCCGAGGATAGGATTTCGCTGTGTCTGCCGGTGGAATCGGTTTTTTCCTATGAAAAAGTATTCCCACAATTGGAGGGCAGGGAACTGGCTGCAGCAATCCACTGGGAAATGGAGGCGGCAGTTCCCTTTGAGGAAGGCGGCTATCTGTATGATTCCCTGTGTATCGGGGTGGAAGAGAATCGCTGGCTGCTGGCAGCAACTTCCCGCTCGGAGGTGATGGGCTGTCTGGCGGCCAGCAGGTCAGCCTGCCTGCAGCTGGCTTGTATTACTGGCCTGCTTCCTGGGTGTTCTCTGCCAGAGAGGCTGGATAAAGGCAATTTTCATTTTGGAGGGGAAAGCCTTGAGCTGGGCGAACGGGCGGATAGGGGAGAATGGCCGGAGGGAATGGTTTCTGCCTTGTATGCTGCAGCTGCGGCCAGGAAAGGGCGAGGTATTAATTTTTTGCCCGCCGCTGAACGGCCGGATGGCTGGAATTGGCTGGCTGTCAGCCTGTCATTGCTGTTGGCCGGCTGGCTGTTGTTGGGCGGTATCTATGGCTATGGGCAATGGCAGCTGCATGTGCTGGGAGAAGAGTGCCGACAGCAGCAGCAGGAGCTTGCCCGGCTGTCGGCGGGAGTCCAATGTCAGCAGCGTACCCAGCAGCTGGAAAAGGAGCTGCAATCGGGCAGCAGTGCATTGCAGGCACTGTCCCAGCAGCGTTTTCCCTGGTATGCGCTTTTAGTGCATTTCGGGACCCAGACAGTGGAGGGCGTCTGGCTTACGGATCTGCGGCTGGAAAAGGAGAACTGTATCTGCGTGCAGGGACAGGCACTGACCTATGAGGCCCTGTCCGCGTTGGTGGCCCGGTTGGAGGAGGACAAGGATTTCTTTTCCGGGGGAGCTGTGCTGAAGAACTCGGAAAGCCAGGGCAGAGGCATAGTATTTTCTATGCAGTTATTTTTTTAGGGGGCTGGCTATGGGACGGAAAAAGCTATATCTATTGTCAGCAGCAGGGCTTTTGCTGTTGTCCGGTATTATTTTCTGGCAGGGACCATATCAGGCACAGCGGCAGGTCATCGAGGGCCGACAGGCGGTGCTGCAGCAACAAAAGGAGCAGGTTCTTTCAGTGGAAAATTTTCTGAATGCCCATGGGGAAGCAGCTGCCTATGAGGCGGAAATAGCCCGGCGGTCAGCCAAGCAGCATCAGCAGCTGCCATATCAGCTTGAAACCGGCAAATTCCTGGCGGAGCTTCAGCAGCTGGCGGTGGATAAGGGCATAGTGCTCCATGCGGCGGCACCAGGAGCCGTAGCGGGCAAGGCGGGATGCAGACAGCTGCCGCTGCGGGTGACGATAGCCGGCGATTATTTTTCTTTGCTGGATTTCCTGCAGGGGCTGGAGGAGATGGAACGGTTTTCCTCTGTAGACGAGCTGGAGCTTCACAGTGAAGAGGGACGGCTTAGCTGTCAGCTGCTTATACATATTTATGGACGCAGCAGTACCTGATTCCGCACTGAGAGAACAAAAATTTATTTACAGAGAACTTGATTTATAGCTGTCTATAGCATAAACTATAAAATAGTATGGTTTTAGCAAAGAATGAATAAATGAGGTGCAGATATGGGAAGTTTGCGTTTTTTGACAGCAGGGGAGTCCCACGGGCAGTGTCTTACGGCAATCGTGGAGGGGATTCCGGCGGGTCTGCGGCTGGATATAGATGGGATGAACCGTGATATGGCCCGGCGGCAGCAGGGCTATGGCCGCGGCGGCCGCATGAAGATTGAGACCGATCGGGTGGAGATACTTTCTGGCGTCCGCTTTGGTGAGACGATGGGAGATCCTATTACCCTGCGGGTAACCAACCGGGACTGGGCAAACTGGGAAGAGCGAATGGCCGTGTTTGGCGAGCCGGCGGCTGTTCCGGTTACCGCAGCCCGGCCGGGGCACGCGGATCTTACGGGAATCAAAAAATACAATCGTCAGGATATCCGGGATATTTTAGAACGGGCCAGTGCCCGGGAAACCGCTGCCCGGGTGGCGGTTGGAGCGTTGGCCAAGCAGTTTCTGCAGGCCTGCGGTATCCAGGTGGTGTCCCAGGTACGGGAAATCGGCGGCGTGACTGTGCAGGATGACCGTATCTGCCGGGAGGATATCGGCAAGGGGGCGTCTGAGCTCAATTGCTATGATCCGGAGGCGGAAGAAGCCATGAAGGAAAAGATTCGGGCCGCCAAGGCAGAGGGAGATACCCTGGGGGGCGTGTTCGAGGTCCTTGTACGCCATGCACCGCTGGGGCTGGGAAGCCATATCCAGTGGGATCGTCGGCTGGATGCCCGGCTGGCCGGAGCGATGATGTCCATCCAGGCCATCAAGGGAGTGGAGATCGGTGCCGGTTTCGCCTATGCGAGTCTGCCGGGCAGCCTGGCCCATGATGAAATGTTCTACGATGAGGCGAAACGGGTATATCGCAAGACCAATCGGGCCGGCGGTCTGGAGGGCGGCATGACCAACGGTGAGGAAATCGTGGTGCGGGCGGTGATGAAGCCTATTCCTACGCTGATGAAGCCGCTGCATTCGGTGGATGTGAAAAGCCATGAAGAAGTATTGGCCTGCAAGGAGCGCAGTGATGTGTGCGCTGTATCGGCGGCTTCTGTTGTGGGCGAGGCTATGGCATCTTTTGTCATGGCTGAAGCGCTGGTGGAAAAATTCGGCGGCGATGCCATGGTGGATGTGCTGGCAGCGCTGCAGGCCTACAAGGTCCGGGTGCAGGAGGGCTGAGATGAAGAATGTAGTTTTGATCGGCTTCATGGGCACCGGGAAAACCAGCGCTGGCCGCATCCTGTCAAATCGGCTGGGCTACGCCTTTGTGGATGTGGATCAAAAGATCGAGGCCGAATATAAAATGTCTATCAAGGACATGTTTGCCAGTCATGGTGAAGGGTATTTCCGTGATTGTGAAAAGGCCATGGTGAAAAAGCTGGCTGGCCGGCGTCATGTGGTCATATCCACTGGCGGCGGCACAGTGAAGAATCCCGAGAATATGCAGGAGCTGCGCCGGAACGGTGTGATCATCGCACTCACGGCTGAGGTGGATGTGATTCTGGAGCGCACGAGCCGGCGCGGAAAACGTCCTGTGCTGGATCAGGCGGATCATGGGGATCGCCGCAGCGCGGTGGCACAGCTGCTGGAATCCCGGCGGGAGCTTTATGAACAGGCAGACTATACGGTGGATACCAGCCATCTGTCTCCTATGCAGGTGGCAGAGGATATCCAGAGTTTTCTGCGGAGAGAGGGTGCAGTCCGTGCGTAAGGTAAGGGTGGATTTAGGCGAAAAAAGCTATGATATCCTCATTGGAAATCATTTAGAGGCTGAGCTGCAGCAATTTATTCAGCAGGCAGGATATTCCCATCGGGCGCTGCTGCTATCGGATACCAATGTGGGGCCGCTTTACGGCCGCCAGGTACTGGACATTCTGGAGAAGGCAGGCCTGCAGGCAGAGCTCTATGAGATTCCGGCCGGAGAGAGCTCCAAATCCCTGGCTGAAGCGGAAAAAATATTTACGAAGGCCATTGAAATGGGGCTGGACCGAAAGTCGCCTGTTTTCGCCCTGGGAGGTGGTGTGGTAGGAGACCTGGCCGGCTTTATCGCGGCCACCTACATGCGCGGTGTTCCTTTCATCCAGCTGCCAACCAGCCTGCTGGCCCAGGTGGATTCCAGCGTAGGCGGCAAGGTGGCGGTAAACCATGCTTTGGGCAAGAATCTCATCGGGGCTTTTTATCAGCCCCAGGCGGTATTCATGGATCTGACCATGCTTCAGACTCTGCCGCCGCGGGAAATCTATACTGGCTTAGGGGAAATCGTCAAGTACGGTATCATCTATGACCAGGAATTTTTTTCCTTCTTAGAGGAACATACGGCGGCGGTGCTGGCCCTTGAGCCGGCGGCGGTGGTCCATATGATTGCCCGTTCCTGTGAAATCAAGGCCGCTGTGGTGGCTCAGGATGAAAAGGAAGCCGGCCTGCGGATGATACTGAACTTCGGCCATACCATGGCCCATGCCATCGAGAAGAACACTGGCTATACCCGGTACAATCACGGGGAGGCTGTAGCCATTGGCATGGCTGGGGCCGCCTATATCAGCCGGCAGCTGGGAAAAATCAGTGATGCGGAGGTGCAGCAGGTACTGCGGCTGCTGCAGGCGCTGCATCTGCCGATCCGGGCTGAGGGCTGCCAGGTGGACGGGCTTTACACCGCGATTTTCCACGATAAGAAGACTGTGGATGGGCGGGTGAACTGGGTGCTCATGGAGCGTATTGGGCAGGTATATACGGATTCTGCTGTGCCGGAGGCCGTGGTTCGGGACTGCATGGCGGCCTGTCTGCAAAAATAGGCTGCTAAAAAAACTTGAAAGGTTGGCTCCTTTTATGCTATAATTATTTGGTATGTGGACGGTCCTCTGAGTGGGTCTTGATATTCGCCATGAACGTCTGAAATAAGGAGGAAATACAAATGAACATTATTCAGGCTTTAGAGCAGGAACAGCTTCGCAAGGACATTCCGGACTTCGCTCCTGGTGACACGGTACGTGTACACGTAAAGGTTGTCGAGGGTACCCGTGAGCGTATCCAGATGTTTGAGGGTGTTGTGATTGCACGCCAGGGCACGGGCGTTCGTGAGACTTTCACGGTAAGACGTATCTCTTACGGTGTTGGCGTAGAGCGTACTTTCCCGGTTCATTCCCCGCGCCTTGAGAAAATCGATCTCATGCGCAAGGGCATTGTGCGCCGTGCAAAGCTCTACTATCTGCGTAACCTTACTGGTAAGGCTGCTCGTATTAGAGAAAAGCGCTGATTGGAACAGGAAGATAGGGACTGGCAGCAGTCCCTATTCTTTATTCAGCAGGAGGTTTTTTTATGAGTTCATTGGGTGAAGAGATCAAGGACTGGGTTGTAGCTATACTGATTGCCCTTGTATTGTCTTTTATCATTCGTTATTTCATCGTGGAGCTCTATCTGGTGGACGGCCCTTCCATGCGGCCAACCCTGCAGAGTGCGGAGCGCTTGGTTGTGAATAAATTCATCTATCGTTTTCGGCCGCCGGAACGGGGCGAAATCCTGGTTTTCCGCTATCCGAAGGATCCCAGCCGTGATTTCATCAAGCGGGTCATCGCTATTCCTGGCGATACCATTGAAATCAAGGATGGCCGGGTATTTGTGAATCAGCAGCTCATGAATGAGCCGTATATCTTGAGCAAGACGCGGGGTGACTACCCGTTGACTACTGTTCCTGAGGGACATATCTTCGTCATGGGCGATAATCGGAATAATTCCGAGGACAGCCGTTTTGCTGACGTGGGCTTTGTACCCTATAATCTGATCAAGGGCAAGGCTGTATTGGTGTTCTGGCCCTGGGATGAGAAGAAAACACTGCCTTGATTTACAGGCGCTAAAAAGACCTCGCGATGGCGGGGTCTTTTTTCTTAATAAATTTTCATAAATATACGATATATATAATGAAAGATTTAATCTGTTGATATAGTAATGGAGGCGTTTGTTATGGGAGTATCCAGTGTTTCAAGCAGCAGCTCGAGTATTGTGAGTGCATCGCTGCAGACATCCAGCGATAGTGATATTTCTACCCTGGAGCAGGAAAAGGCAGATGTGGAGAAGCAGATCCAAAAACTGAAGGCGCAGAAGAATGCGTCTAATGATGCGACTTTGACACAGCTGGAGAAGAAGAAACAGACCTTGGAGCAGGAAATTGCCAAGCTGAAAAGCCAGGGCAGTACGCAGACCAGCTCGACTAAAGCCGCCTCGGCGACAAAGCAGACCTCAAAGGCAGATCAGGATGCGGCGCTTCTGGAGAAAATGGGGAGCGCCTATAAGACAGATATCAGCCAGCAGGGCTATGATGCTTTATCGAATTCGCAGCAGCAGGAAGAGGAATAGGCAGGAAGTCGTATGAATTCTGCGGGATAAGGCGTGATATCGGGACAGATGCCGTGGCAGAAAGGGATGCCCTGGAATAGGACATCCCTTTCATACTGCGGCATTTATTTTATGTGGGGCTGGAGTTCTTAAATTTAATAAATTCATATCACTGGAAGAGATTTCATTGTTTTTCATTGAATATGTATATTTATAAAGAAATTATAAATATATTACCGGGAGAGATGAACGAAAAAGTAAGTTGGGCATTTGTTCTGGATGGCGGCAGATGCAGCCGGAATCCGTGCGGATTTGAAATAAGGCCTATTCGATGGTACGCAGGTGTTTGTCCACGTGGTTGAGTATCTCACAGCCGTTTTCTGTGACCAGCACAAGGTCTTCGATGCGTATGCCGAAGTGGTCTTTGAGGTATATACCCGGCTCAATCGAGAAAATCATGCCAGGGGCGGCAGCTGTGTCATTGGCGCAGCTGACATCGCCCTGCTCATGATCGGTTTGGCCGATGAAGTGGCCCAGGCGATGGTTGAATTCCTTTTTGTAGCCGGCTGCAGCGAGGAAGTCACGAGCGGCCGCATCGATTTCGGACATCTTTACGCCGGGGCGGATGATATGTTCCGCTTTTTCATTGGCCTGGCGGACCAGTTCATGCACAGTCAGAAAATCCGGGTCGGCGGCCTCTCCGCAGAGGAAGGTACGGGTCATATCCGAGCAATATCCCTGATAGACACAGCCCATATCGATGAGCACGCATTCCCCTTCTTTTAAAATGGACCCGTCGGGTTCATGGTGGGGATCCGCGGCGTTGGCACCAAAGGAAACAATCGTGGGGAAGCTGGTTCCTTCAGCTCCTTCCTCCAGATAGGCATGGTCGATGAAAGCAGCAATGGCTTTTTCCGTCATGCCTTTTTTTATGAAATGAAAGGCCTTTTCCATGACGGTATCATTGATCCGGGAGGCTTCCTTCATGAGGCGCTGTTCCTCCGCATCCTTGCTGGCGCGGCAGTCATCGACCGCATCCGAGGCGAGTATCGGCGTGACACCGGTACGCTCAATGAGCGGGATCAGGAAGCGGGCGGCCCAGGTTTTATCGATGCCCAGAGGATCCTCCATGATATGCTCAGCCATAAGGCCAATGGAATCATCGGTATCACCGAACCAGATCTCGCGGTAGGGTGTTTTGGGGACGGTGAAAAGATGGTTCAAAAAGAAGGTATGCCGTTCATCGGTGCGGATCAGAAAAGCAAAGAGCCGCTCATAAGGCTCGACATATATACCCGTCAGGTAACGGATGCTCATCGGGTCAGTGACCATCAGCTGGGAAAGCTTCATTTTTTTCATATTTTCAATAACGCGTTCAATTCGATTATTCATAACAGGCGTCCTTTCTAAACAAAAAGCATTGACATAATTTCAAGGGTTTCTATTGCCACATCTTTCCTATTTTATCATAACGAAGGGAAATAAACTATACAAATGATGCATTGACAGCTTTGTCCAATTCACACAAAAGTGGCAAAACTATTGACAAATTATACGGATATTGTTATCCTAAGAACATAAACAAATAGCGCAGCAGTCTTTTGGGGTTGGGTGCAATTCCCTATCGGCGGTAGAGCCCGCGAGCCTTTATGGCAGGATCCGGTTAGATTCCGGGGCCGACAGTTATAGTCTGGATGGAAAAAAGACGTGTTGATACGATACTGCATGGCAGTGTTATTTCGTATTGTATTCAGGGACTGTTGAGAAGATTTATCTTTTTGGCAGTCCTTTTTTGTTGGAAAATGGGGTGGGAAAATTGTTATCAGATGAGGATTATATGGGTGAGGCGCTGCGTCTGGCTAAGAATGCGCTGGGACGGACATCGCCGAATCCGCTGGTAGGCGCGGTGGTGGTCCGGGAGGGCCGTGTCGTGGGGGCTGGCTGGCATCAAAAGGCAGGCACCCCCCATGCGGAGGTCCATGCGCTGGCCATGGCCGGCGAGCTGGCCCGGGGAGCCACGGTCTATGTGACCCTGGAGCCCTGCTCCCATCATGGGCGCACCGGTCCCTGCGCGGAGGCGCTGGTCCGGGCGGGGGTATCCCGGGTGGTCATCGGTATGCAGGACCCCAATCCATTGGTTGCCGGCCGGGGAATCGATATTCTCCGTCAGGCAGGTATTGCGGTGGAGTGTGGTGTGCTGGAGCCGGAGGTCCGGGCGCTCAATGAGGTGTTTTTGAAGTGGATCCAGCAGCGGGAGCCCTTTGTGGTATTGAAGACGGCCATGACCCTGGATGGGAAGATCACCACCAGCACGGGGGAGTCCCAGTGGATCACCAATGAGGCCTCCCGTCAGCGCAGCCATGAGCTGCGGGATATTTATGACGCCATCCTGGTGGGCATCGGCACGGTGCTGGCGGATGATCCGAGTCTGACGGCCCGGCTGCCCCATGGGCTGGGGAAAAATCCGCTGCGGGTGATCCTGGACAGCCAGGCCCGGACGCCGCTGCAGTCCAAAGTGGTCACTGACGGCCAGGCGCCTACCATCATCGCGGTGACGGCTGCGGCTCCCGCAGATCGGGTGAGAGCCCTGGAGGCCGCAGGAGCCGAGGTGCTGCAGGTCAATGAGGGACCCCGGGTAGATGTGAAAAAGCTGCTGCAGCTTTTGGGTGAACGGGAAATCAGTTCGATCTTCGTAGAGGGCGGTGCCGGCGTGAACGGTTCCTTCCTGCAGGCAGGGCTGGTGGACCGGGTATACGCTTTCATTGCTCCCAAGCTGGTGGGCGGCGAAAAGGCCCGTACGCCTGTCGGCGGCGCTGGAATACCGGCGTTGGCGGATGCGGTGGTTCTGGAAAATACGGCGGTAGAGCTGCTGGATGGGGACATCCTCATCACAGGCTCGGTGAAAAAATGAGGTGACAGATTTGTTTACAGGAATTGTAGAGGAGCTGGGAACGGTGCGTTCCATTGGCGGCGGCCGGCTCACGGTGGCGGCCCGCAAGGTGCTGGATGGGCTGCAGGTGGGCGACAGCATCGCGGTCAATGGCATCTGTCTTACGGTGACCAGCTTTGACAGTACAGGCTTCCAGGCCGATGTAATGCCGGAGACGGTCCGGCGCACCTCCTTTGCCAGCCTGAGGCAAGGCAGCGCGGTGAATCTGGAACGGGCACTGACTCTGGCCAGCCGTTTGGGCGGCCATATTGTGAGCGGCCATATCGATGGCGTGGGCACAATCCTTTCCTTTGCGGAGGAAAAAAATGCACTGGTCATGAAGGTAGAGGCGGGGCCGGCCCAGCTCCGATATATTGTGGAAAAGGGCTCTGTGGCCCTGGACGGCATCAGCCTGACGGTGGCGGAGGTCACGGAGGGATGGTTCAGCGTATCTTTGATTCCCCATACCCGCAGTGTGACAGATCTGCGGGACAAGAAGCCGGGAGATCCCATCAACATCGAAAATGATGTGGTGGGCAAATATGTGGAACGGTTCCTGCTGCAGCCGGCGGCGGAGGAAGCTGCTCCTGCTGGAGGCATCAGTCGGGATTTTTTAGCGAAATACGGTTTTTGATATAGAATAAATCAATCAGGAAAAGGGGTTTGAACATGGGATTTGCAAAAGTAGAGGACGCAATCGAGGATATCCGCCAGGGAAAGATGCTGGTGGTAGTGGACGATGAGGACAGAGAAAATGAGGGGGACATCATTGTCGCCGCGGAGACGGTGACGCCGGAACAGATCAATTTCATGGCCACCTATGCCAAGGGGCTGATCTGCATGCCTATGGACGGCAAGCGTTTGGAGGAGCTGGGTATCGGTCAGATGGTAGCCAATAATACGGATAACCATGAGACAGCCTTTACGGTTTCGGTGGATGCCTATGATACAGAGACAGGAATATCCGCTTATGAGCGCTGCCAGACGGTGAAGACACTGATTGATCCGGCGGCAAAGCCATCCAGCCTGCGCCGTCCGGGACATGTTTTCCCGCTGCGTTCGGTGGAGGGCGGCGTACTCCGCCGTACCGGACATACGGAGACTACAACGGATCTGGCCCGGCTGGCCGGCTTTTATCCCGCGGGACTTTGCTGCGAGATCATGGACGATGATGGTCATATGATGCGCACGCCCCAGCTTCTGAAGTTTGCGGAGAGGCATGGCCTGAAGATGATTACGGTCAAATCCCTCATCGAGTATCGCAAGCGGACGGAATCCTTTATCAAGAAGGCGGCTGAGGCGGATTTCCCCAGCAAGTACGGTCATTTCCGCATCCATGCTTATGAGAGCGTACTGGATGGCAAGTGTCATCTGGCTATTGTAAAGGGAGATGTACGGGGCAAAAAAGATGTTCTGGTCCGGGTGCATTCCGAGTGCCTGACCGGGGATGCCCTGGGTTCCCTGCGCTGTGACTGCGGCGATCAGCTGGCGCTGGCGCTGAAAAAAATCGAGGCGGCAGGCGCGGGCGTAGTGCTTTACATGCGGCAGGAGGGGCGGGGCATCGGCCTGGCCAACAAGATGCGGGCTTACGCGCTGCAGGATGACGGCAAGGATACAGTAGAGGCCAATGTGCTGCTGGGCTTTGCACCGGATCTCCGGGATTATGGCATCGGCGCGCAGATCCTGTCTGACCTGGGGCTCACCAGCATCCGGCTGCTTACAAATAATCCGGCAAAGCGGGCGGGGTTGGAAGGATATGGGCTGGAGATTGTCGAAAGAGTACCCCTGGAGATTAAAGCCAACAAGTTCAACCGCCGCTATATGAAGGTAAAAAAGGTCAAGATGGGCCATATTTTAGAGGAAGAATAAGAGGAGGATATCAATCATGGCAAATATTTTAGAAGGAAATTTAACAGCGGAAGGGCTGAAATTTGGTATTGTTGTAGCGCGGTTCAATGAATTCATCACCACGAAGCTTCTGGGCGGCGCGCTGGATACGCTGCATCGTCATGGGGCTAAGGATGAGGATATCGATGCAGCCTGGGTTCCGGGGGCCTTTGAAATTCCCCTGGCGGCCAAGAAGATGGCGGAGAGCGGCAAATACGACGCTGTCATCTGCCTGGGGGCGGTCATCCGCGGTTCGACGAGCCATTATGATTATGTGTGCAATGAGGTTTCCAAGGGTGTGGCTCAGGTTGGCATGTCCACAGGAGTACCGACGATTTTCGGGGTGGTCACCACGGAAAATATTGAGCAGGCCATTGAGCGGGCTGGTACCAAGGCTGGCAACAAGGGCGCTGATGGTGCCATGGCGGCGATGGAAATGGCAAATCTCCTGAAAAATATCGGTTGATAGGGAGTGCAGGAAAATGAAGGTAGGAATCATCAGCGATACCCATGGGTGTGAAATGCACTGGGCGCTGGCTTATGATAAGTATTTTAAGGATGCGGATCTCATCATCCATGCGGGGGACGTGCTTTATCATGGTCCCCGCAATCCCATGCTGGAGGATTATAATCCGGCGGGGCTGGCTGCCCGGATCAACAGCTGCCCGGTGCCGGTGCTCATAGCCCGGGGCAATTGTGATTCTGAAGTGGATGCCATGGTGCTGGAGGTGCCGGTGGAGGCGCCCTATGTCTACGCCATGCTGGATGGCTTCCGCATTGCGGCGACCCATGGACATATGGTCATGAGTGATGCGGCCAAGGATGAAATGGCAAAGCATCTGAAGGCGGATCTTTTCATCACCGGCCACATCCATACCAATGTGCTGGAGCAGCGCGGCCAGACGATTTTTCTGAATCCGGGTTCGCCGGCACTCTCCAATCGGGAGGATAAGCGGCAGACCATTGCTTTGCTGGAGGATGCAGAAATACGGATCATCGATATTCAGACGGATGAAGTGCTCATGCGCCTGGCGGTGAAGGACCGGACATAAAACCCAACAGGAAGAGAGAGGTACCCTATGGTAAAAAACATTTTATTCAAAAAATCAATAGCGTTTTTATTGGCCGCTGTGTTTGCGGTGGCTTTCAGTACGGCTATGACCATCGCTGTCCCTTCAGCTTCGGCTGAGGAAAGCACACCCAAGACGGCAGATGAATGGTGGGAGAAAGGCAGCTTCCTGTCCCTGCAGAAGGATTATGATGGGGCGATTGCGGCTTTTGACAAGGCTATTGCCATGCAGCCGCAGTATACGGATGCTTACAATAACCGTGGCAATGCCTATGCGGCTAAAGGCCAGTATGACAAGGCTCTGCAGGATATCAGCAAGGCCATATCCCTGGATCCGAAGTTTGCTGATGCGTACTATAATCGGGCCAATGTCTACAACAGCATGAAGGAATATGCCAAGGCAATCCAGGACTATACGAAGACCACGGACCTGGACACCATGCATATCGATGCGTTTTTCAACCGGGGCATGGTCTATGCTCAGCTGGGGAAATACAGCAAGGCGATTTCCGACTACAGCCGGGTGGTGGGCATTGATAACCGCTATGTGGACGGCTACTATAACCGGGCGGCGGCCTATGCCATGAATAAGGAATACGAGAAGGCCATTGCTGACTATGACAAGGTCATCAAACTTTATCCGAAGTATTACCGGGCATACTTTAACAAGGCCTATGCCTGCGAGCTGGCGGGGAAAAAAGCGGATGCATTGGCATCCTATGAGCTTTTCCTGAAGAATGCCCCTATTACTGAGGAATACGAGAGCCAGCTGGAAACAGCCAAGCAGCGCGTCGATGAGCTGAAGGCCAAATGAACCGGGAGGAAGCTATGAAGGACCATTTAGTAAAAGCAACCGCTGAGGGAGTGCGGGTCTATGCTGCCGTCACCACGGAACTGGTGAATGAGGGCATCCGCCGCCATGACTGCTATCCCGTGGCTGCCGCGGCGCTGGGACGGACCATGACGGGAGCACTGCTCCTGGCGGCCAATCTCAAGAACAAGGAATGCCTGACGGTGAAGTTCAACGGCGATGGCCCTCTGGGGACAGTGGCTGCCGATGCAAGCCCGGAAGGCTCTGTCCGGGGGTATGTGATGCATCCCCAAACGGAACTGCCGCTGAATGCGCAGGGCAAGCTGGCTGTGGGGGAAGGCATCGGCCGTGGGCTGCTGTCAGTGACCCGCTTTACCGGACTTAAGGATCCGGTGACAGGGAGCACGGAGATTGTGACGGGGGAGATTGCCGAGGATCTTACAGAATATCTGTATGTTTCGGAGCAGACACCCTCCAGCGTTGGTTTGGGCGTGCTGGTGGGAACGGATTTGCAGGCTATAGCAGCCGGCGGTTTTTTCATCCAGCCGCTGCCGGATGCCAGCGAAGAGGTTCTGGACCGCCTGGAAAAAAACCTGGCCGGGGTGCGCCCTGTATCGGCAATGGTAGAGGCGGGCCTGGATGGCCGCGGTATCATCGGGGAACTGCTGGCAGGCTTCGATATCCAGTATCTGACAGAGACAGAGCTGGCTTTTCGCTGCCAGTGTTCCAAGAGCCGTATCGAAGGTGTGCTCATGAGCCTGGGGGAAGAGGATCTGGATTCCCTGGTAAAGGACGGACATGCTGAGGTGGGGTGTCAGTTCTGCGGTGAAAAATACCAATTCACTGCTGATGAGCTCACTGCACTGCGGGATGCAGCCAGGACCATGCGGCGGGTAAAACAGGATAATTGATGGAAAAGGGCTCCCGGTTTTGCCGGGAGCCCTTTTTGGAGCAATAAAATAAGCCGCTTAGCAATTTAAGCGGCTTATTTTATGATATATCATCTGTCTGATATTATTTGCGCAAATCAGAGAGCACGTTCAACCTTACCGGAACGCAGGCAGCGAGTGCAGACGTTAACACGTTTTACCTCACCATTTACAAGAGCACGAACACGCTGGATGTTGGGTTTCCAGGTACGTTTGGTCTTCAAGTGGGAATGGCTGACATTCATACCAGCAACTTCACCCTTTGCGCAGATTTCGCATACATTTGCCATGTAGCACACCTCCTTAAAAGCATAGGAAATCCATAGTTCCCATACACAATACAAGTATTTTATCACAAATCATAGGTCGAATGCAAGTGTTTTCCCTTTACAGGTCAAATAATTTGCGATTATTTTGTGAGCGTTTCCAGTTTTTCCAGACAATCAGCGAATTTTTGGAAGGTCACTGTCAGCGGGGTGCTGTTGGTCATGTCCACGCCGGCTTTCTTGAGCAGCGGAATCGAATAGTCACTGCCGCCGCTGGACAGATAGGAAAGGTAGGCATGGAGGGCCGGCTCACCCTGGGTGCGCAGCCGCTGGGAAAGGGTCACTGCCGCCGCATAGCCGGTGGCGTATTGATAGACGTAGAAGGGCTGATAGAAATGAGGAATGCGTGACCATTCCGCGCATAGTTCGTCATCCAGCACGATATCTTCGCCATAGTATTCCCGATTGAGTTTCATCCAGAGCTTTTCCAGCGCATCCGCCGTGAGGGGCACATGCTCTTCTGTCATGGCATGGGTGGTCTTTTCAAATTCGGCGAAAAGGGTCTGCCGATAAACGGTGCCCCGGATCTGCTCCAGGTATTGATTCAGGAAATAAAGCCTTTCATCCTGGTTGGCAGCGTGCTCCAGCAGGTATTCCAGCAGCAGATTTTCATTGGTGGTGGAGGCGACTTCCGCACAGAAGAGAGAATAATTCGCAGTAGCATGAGGCTGCTCACGATTGCTGTAGAAGCTGTGCATGGAATGGCCCAGTTCGTGGGCCAGTGTGGTCAAGGCCGAGTATTGCTCGTCATAGCTGGTGAGTATAAAAGGATGGACGCCATAAATGCCGGCGGAATAAGCACCACTGCGTTTTCCCTGGTTTTCGCAGTAGTCGACCCAGCCGCTTTCCATGCCCTGGCGCATGTCCTTCAAATAGGTTTCTCCTAAAGGGTGGAGAGCCTCAAGAATCAGCTGGCAGCCTTCTTTGTAGGGGAAGCTGCGCTGCAGTTCCGGGACAATGGGAACGTAAAGATCGTACATATGCAGTGTATCTATCTTAAGCAGCCGTTTTTTCAGCGCAGTGTAGCGATGCAGCAGGGGCAGATGGGCCCGGGTAGTTTCGATGGTGGTGTCATAGACCTGGAGGGGGATATTGTATTCATCCAGCGAAGCAGCAATCATGGATTCATAGCCTCTGGTCTGGCTTATGAACTGGCTGGCCTTGATGGAAGAAGAGTACAGGGACGCAAAGGTGTTCCGGAAGCCGTGGTAGGTGGTGAAAAGGTTGTGGAAGGCCTCCTGGCGCAGTTTCCGGTCCTGGGAAATGATGTATTTGGAATACCGGCTTTCTGATAGCGGTACAGTGCTGCCGTCACTCTGATGGACATCCGGGAAACGAAGATCCGCATTGGACATGGCTGTATAGGTGAGAGCGGCTGTCTGGCAGAGTACTCCGGTACCCGCCAGCAGGTCTTCCTGCTCCGCTGGCAGTACATGCTTTTTCTGCCGCAGAAGCTCATGGATGAAGAAGCTGTACGGCTGCAATCCTGGCAGGGTGTCAGGAAGGGCGGCAAGCTCATCCTCCGGTATGGACAGCAGTTCCGGCTGGACAAAGGCTACGGCTTTGGCGTGTTGATCCGACAGAGGGAGCACTGAGCCGAACATGGTCTGGTATTCCGTATTTCCTGTGTCGCTGTCCTGTTGGAGCTGGGCATAGGCCATTACTTTTTGGAAGGTGATGCCGCATTCATCGGTCAGGGTCATGAATGCAAGGAGTTCAGCTGGCTGTCTCAGCTTTCCCTGGAAGGATGACAGCCTGGTAAATAGTTCGGGCAGGCTGTTCCGGGCAGCTTCCCAGTCTGCCTTGCAGGCGAAGATATCCTTGATCCGCCACTGCTGTTCAGGGGGGACATCCTTCCGTTCGGGGATGTTGGGCTTTGTTCCGGCAGGCGCTGCTGCTGCCGGAAAATAATCTTGCATCATCATGTAAAGACTCCTTTGCTGATTTATTTGTGCTCAAGTATAATTCTATTATACTCTTTGTTTCCTTGTGGTTCCATGAAAAACCTGAGAATGTGATATTATGATATAATGAAAGAAAGAAATAGGAATGGAGTGAGAGGTTGGAGACAGAAAAAAGAGTTGTCTGGCTGGCACTGAATGCCAAGTATACCCATACATCGCTGGCGGTACGTTATCTGCGGGAAGCCTGCCGGCCCATCGCTGCGGCGGAAATCCTGGAGCTGACCATCAACAATCAGCTGCTGGAGATTTTGGGCGAGATCTATGAGCGGCGCCCGGCTGTGCTGGGGATTGCCTGCTATATCTGGAATATTGAGCTGGTGCACCAACTGCTGCCCTTGCTGGCCAGGGTGCTGCCTGATACCGCAATCCTCTGCGGCGGGCCGGAGGTGTCCTATGAGACGGAAGCCTTCATGGAGGAGCTCCCACAGGTGGACTTCGTGCTGCGGGGGGAGGGCGAGGAGGCAGTGAGGGCGCTGCTGCCCCGTATTCTGCAGCTGGGGCGCCGGGCTTCGGCTGCGGGAATTCCTGGTGTTGCCTGGCGTCCTGCGGCTGGTTCGCTGGAACTGGGACAGGCTGTGACCGTAGCTGAAGCAGAGTATGTTCCCTTTGCCTACCGTGAGGAGGAAATGCCTGCGCTGCGGGAAAAAATCCTCTATTATGAGACATCCCGCGGCTGCCCTTTTTCCTGTGCTTACTGCCTTTCCTGTGCAACCCGGGGGGTTCGGTATCTGCCCCTGGAGCGGGTCTTTGCTGAGCTGACATTTTTCATTCGCCAGGATGTGCGGCAGGTGAAATTTGTGGATCGGACCTTTAATGCCAGCAAGGCTCATTTTTTGCCTATCCTGCGTTTCTTGCTGGCCCAGGACTGCCGGACGAACTTTCATTTTGAAATCGCGGTGGATTATCTGGATGATGAGGTGCTGGAAGTGCTGTCCAGAATGCCCCGGGGACGGATACAGCTGGAGATCGGTATCCAGTCAACGAATCCGCGGACACTGGAGAAGGTCAGCCGGGTCAATCACTGGGATCGTATAGCCGGCAACATCACCCGCCTGCTGAGCTTCCACAATATGCATCTGCATGTGGATCTCATTATCGGGCTGCCTGAGGAAGGCATGGAATCCTTTGCCAGGTCCTTCAATGAAGTCTACGCATTGCAGCCGGATATGCTGCAGCTGGGATTCCTGAAGTTTTTGAAGGGGGCAGCCATGATGGCGCAGGTGGAGTCTGGGGACTATGAATATATGGATATGGCACCCTATGAGGTGCTGGCCTCCCGCTGGCTTTCCTATGGTGAGATGCGCTGGCTGAAAAGCTTTGAGGCGGTATTTGAGTATTATTACAATGCGGGCCGGTGCCGGCGTACAGCGGCTTATTTCATCCGTGAGGCGGAGCAGGGAGATGCCTTTTGCTTCTATCAGCGCTTTACTGTGTTCTGGGAGGCCAGGGGCTATCATCGCCGGGGCCATGCCGCGAAAAATCTTTATGGGTATCTGGCGGATTTCTGTCGGGAAGCCTATGGGGCTTCGGCAGAGCTGATGGATAATCTGCTGCGGCTGGATGCGCTGCTGGCGGACGGTGGCCGTATCCGGCCGGAGGCGCTGGACTGGAATCGGGAACGCTATCAGCCGCAGACGGCGGCCTTTTGGCGTGGGGAAAGGGTACAGTCCTACCTGCCGGGATTTGTCTTTACGAACTGGCGGGAACTGCGGGGAAAATATCATATTGAAATTTTTGATTGGCAGGTGCTGGCCGGTACAGCCGGGGAAATATGCCCGGGGCGTCAGGCGGTGCTGTTTGATTTCACCCTGCCGGAGGTTCATTGCCGGGAAATCGAGTTAGGAGAAGATCAGGTTCATGCTGTATAATACATTTTCGGATTATTTGAAGAAGCGCTATGGCGAAAAAGTCTATAAGCTGCCGGTAGGACTGCCGGTGACCTGTCCCAACAGGGATGGCACCTGCGGAACGACGGGCTGCAGCTTCTGCGGGGCCATCGGGGCCGGCTATGAGAACCTGCCGGCGGATATGTCGGTGACGGAGCAGCTGGCGGCGAACCGGGCCCATATCATTCCCAAATACAAGGCCAGGAAATTCATCCCTTATCTGCAGAATTTCAGCAATACCTATCTGCCGATAGAGCAGCTGCAGGCCTATGTGGAGGAGGCGGCTGCGGCGGAGGATGTCGTGGCTGTATATATTGCCACCCGGCCAGACTGTGTGAGCGATGAATACCTGGCGATGCTGGCTGAGCTCAAGGAACGGCGGCATATTGACATCTGCGTGGAGCTGGGGCTGCAAAGTGTGAATTATCATGCGCTGCGGCGTATCCGGCGGGGTCATACCCTGGGGGAATTCATCGATGCGGTGCTGCGCATCCGTCGGTTTGGGCTGCAGTCTTGTGCCCATCTCATACTGAATCTGCCCGGCGATGACCGGGAGGACGTGGTCGAGGATGCCAAGGTGCTGTCAGCCCTTGGGGTGGATCAGGTGAAGCTCCACGCGCTCTATATCGTAAAGGGGACGGAGATGGCCCGCCAGTATGAAGCGGGAGAGCTGGAGCTTATTTCCCGGGAGGAATATGAGGCGCGGGTCATTTTGTTCCTGGAGCATCTGGCACCGGAGATTGTGCTGCAGCGGCTTATTGGCCGGGCACCGGAGGCCAATACTCTTTTCAGCAACTGGCATACGGGCTGGTGGAAGATCCGGGATTCCATCCTGCATACCATGGAGGCCAATGGGCAGCGGCAGGGACGCCTCTGCGGCTACCTTAACGGCAGTGCGGTGCGTAAATTCATAGTAAAAAAATAGGACTTTTTTGACAGCAGGCTTCATGGTATAATTTTTGTGTACAGATATTTATGGAAAGGGGGGCATTCATGAGGAAATATATTTTTCTTGCGGCGGCAGTGCTTCTGCTGACGGGACTCTGGCAGGGAGATCCCGGGCGGGTATGGCAGAAGGCATCCCGCATCTGTCTGGAATGCATCGGCATTGGCTAGGCGCCGGCTTTGGCAGCTGGGGGCGGCTTTCCTGGGCAATGGAAATCTGGCCGGTTTCCTGGACGGACGTATTTATCAGGGAAGCAGCAAGGCGCTCTGTCTGCCGGGGCTGAATTGCTATTCCTGTCCGGGGGCGCTGGGGGCCTGTCCGCTGGGGGCCTTGCAGAGCGCCCTGAGCGGCACTGTGCTGCGGATTCCCTTTTATGTGCTGGGGTGGCTGCTGCTCATGGGAGTTCTTTTGGGCCGGATGATCTGCGGCTGGCTTTGCCCCTTTGGACTGATCCAGGAGCTGCTTTTCCGCCTGCCGGGGCCAAAGCTGAGAAAAGGGCAGTGGAGTGCCCGGCTGAGTCAGCTGAAATATCTGTGGGGAATCCTGCTCATCCTGATCCTGCCCTTGCTGCTCTTTATATTTACGGGGCTGGGGGAACCGCTGTTCTGCAAGTATGTGTGTCCGGCGGGGACGCTGGAGGCGTCGGTGCCGCTGCTCTCGATGAATGCATCCCTGGCGGCTGCAGCAGGGTGGCTGACGGTCTGGAAGTTCGCCTTGCTGGGGATATTCCTGCTGGCCATGGTATTCATCTATCGGCCCTTCTGCCGCTTCTTGTGCCCGCTGGGTGCCTGGTATGGCCTGTTCAACCGCAGTGCGGTATTGGGGATTACGGTGGATGCCCATCGCTGTACCCATTGCGGTCGGTGCAGCCAGTTCTGCGGTATGGACGTAAAGCTGGCCGGGGACCGGGAGTGCATTTCCTGTGGCGAGTGCCGCGAAATATGTCCCGTGCAGGCGATTCATTTTCGTCAGTCGAAAAATCAATCAAACCAAATATTGGAGGCGAAACATTCATGAAAAAATTCAACATTCTTTTGCTGGTTATGGTATTGGCCGTTGCACTTACAGGCTGTATAGGCCAGAGCAAGGCATCCTCAGAGGCGGCGTCCTCTTCTTCCCAGGGGACGGCGTCAGACGCGGTTCTCACCCGGTTCGATGGGCAGAAGACCAGCATCAAGGAGCTGTACAAGGATAAGCCGCTGTACATCAATTTCTGGGCATCCTGGTGCGGGCCTTGTGTGAACGAAATGCCGAATATTGACAGCCTGGCGCAGAAATATGGAGATCAGATCAATTTTGCCGCTATTTCCGTGGATGAGGAGCCTGGGGATGCCAAGGCCTTCGTGCAGCGTTCCGGATTCAGCATGTCCTTCTATACTGGTGACAACCAGCTGCTGGGCAGTGCCTATGGGCTCAGTGCTATTCCGGTTTCCATCCTGGTGGATAAGGATGGAAATATTATCGCCAAGGCCGTAGGCGGTATGAGCGAAAGCGATTTGGAGGAATTTCTTCAGCCGGCCCTGAAATGATAGAAAAAGGCAGCTGCCGGAGCATGATGCTTCAGCAGCTGCCTTTTACGTTGTGTCCCAGGGAAGGTGGGGCGTCAGCCGACCATCCAGCTGACGAAATAGATGACCAATGGGATCGTGATGCAGGCGATGCCAACAAAGTCGATGATAACGCCGGTACGAACCATCTTGGTCATGGGGATATAGCCGGAGGCGTAGACGATGGCATTTGGCGGCGTTGATATCGGCAGCATGAAGCCGAGGGATGCGGAAAGTGCAATACCAACGGCAACCGGAATCGGGCTGATGCCGGCCGAGACTGTTGTCGTGATGGCGAGCGGGCCAATCATATTAGTAGACGCCGTATGGCTCGTAAGCTCGGATAGCAGCAGCGCCATGACGGAGAAGATGGCAACCATGCTGACCTGACTCGGGGCGCCGCCCATAGAACTGACAATGAGATCGCCAATCCACTGTGAGAGTCCGGTCTTATACAGCATGCTGCCCATCGCGAGGCCGCCGCCGAACAGGATCAGCGTGCCCCACTCAATTCCTTCCATGGCCTCGGACCATTTCAGGGTAAACTGGCGTTTTGTAAAGTCAATCGGCAGGATGAACAGGATCAGGGCGCCGGCCATGGCTGCGATGGCCTCCGGGAACAGCAGGTTATACATCTTGAGAACCGGGCTGGAATCGCCAAAACCGATGGATAGAAAGCCTGGTGCTATCCAGAGGATAACGGCGATGCTGAAGCAGACCAGCGTATTCTTCTGGGCGCGGTTCCAGCCGCCAAGCTCATGGCGCTTAGCCTGTATGAACTGCTCAGCGCCGTCGATGCTCTTGACGTCAGCCGGGAACATATGCGACAAGACGAGATAGGCAATGAGGAAATACAATACCATAGCAATGACCCCCCAGGTCATCCATTCAAAGAAGGAGACATGGATATCGCACATCTGATCGAGGAATCCCAGCATGATAAGGTTCGGCGGCGTGCCAATCGGAGTCAGGACGCCGCCAATCGAGCAGGCATAGGCCGTCATCAGCATGAGGCCGGTCGCGTACTTATACTCGTGCAGGTCAATCTCGCGGCCGTTTGCGGCGAACATCTCCTTGATTGAGGTCAGCAGCCCCAGGCAGATCGGGAACATCATTGCCGCCGTTGCGGTATTGCTGACCCAGCCGGAGCACAGTGCCGCTGCCAGTCCGACAGCCAGGAAGATGCGCCTGGGATTCGAGCCGACCCAGGACCGTGAGAGCAGCCAGTAGGCAAAGCGTTTATCCAGGCCGTGCGTCATCATCGCCTTGGCCAGAATGAAGCCGCCCATGAAGAGAAAAATCATCGGATTGGCAAAGGCCGCGAATGCCGTACCGGCCGGGACAACCCCGGTCACGACGGCCAGGGTCGGTCCAATCAGCGAGGTCACCGGGATCGGCACCGGTTCTGTGATCCACCATAGCGCGACCAGCACCATAATGGCCAGCAGCTTATGTGCCGCCAATGTCAGCCCGGCAATCGGGGTCATGAACACAAGGGCGGCCAGCAGCGGGCCGCCGAACATTCCAATCGTGCGGCGTTTCCGGTCAAAAGCCTGTTCGGCCCGTTTGACAGCTAATGCTTCCTTACTCATCTTATCCAAAATAACATGTCTCCTTATATGTTGGGCTATCGCAAAAAGAACCTGTTCTTAGCATAATTAATATTCCGGAATTTTTCAATAGATAAAGGGAACCAGAATAATTTTATTTAGGGACAGTTAGTTTAGGTCACAGTGAGAGAAGGGCAAACGAAAAGATCTCGGAGCAGGGTAAGCTCCGAGACCTTTTCGTTTTTCATGTATCTTTTCTTATGATGCTTCAAGCCTTGCCGTTGCAGCCAAGAACTGTATCAATCTTGTGTTTTACAAGCTCCTTGATATAAGCTCTGGCCGGTGTGAGATACTGACGCGGATCGAAATGCTCCGGATGAGCTGTCATGTATTCACGGATGCCGGCAGTGAGTGCCAGGCGGAGATCGGAGTCGATGTTGATCTTGCAGACTGCGGATTTAGCTGCCTTGCGGAGCTGTTCCTCAGGGATGCCGACAGCATCAGCAAGCTTGCCGCCGTTCTCATTGATAATCTTTACATATTTCGGAATAACGGAGGACGCGCCGTGGAGAACAATCGGGAAGTTCGGCAGGCGTTTTTCGATTTCGGCAAGGATGTCGAAACGAAGCTCTGGCGGTACGAGGATACCATCAGCATTGCGCGTGCACTGTTCCGGTTTGAATTTGAAAGCGCCATGGCTGGTTCCAATGGCGATAGCCAGGGAATCTACACCGGTTCTCTTTACGAATTCTTCTACTTCGTCCGGACGCGTATAGGAAGCGTCTTCGGCCTTTACATGGACATCATCTTCGATGCCGGCCAGCTTGCCCAGCTCGCCTTCAACTACGACGCCGTGTTCATGGGCATAGTCAACGACGCGCTTCGTGAGAGCAATATTGTCCTCAAAGCTGTGCTTTGAGCCATCGATCATGACGGAAGTGAAGCCGCCATCAATGCAGGATTTGCAGATATCGAAATCAGCGCCGTGGTCCAAATGGAGCGCAATCGGCAGATCCGTATCGATGAGTGCAGCTTCTACCAGCTTTACGAGATAGGCATGCTTAGCGTATTTTCTGGCGCCGGCAGATACCTGCAGGATGAGAGGTGCGTTATCCTCTTTGGCAGCTTCGGTGATCCCCTGGATGATTTCCATGTTGTTTACGTTGAAGGCGCCAATGGCATAGCCACCTTCATAGGCTTTTTTAAACATTTCTTTTGTTGTAACTAATGGCATAAATACAACCCCCCGTATAATAAAATGTATTTGGCACGCCCCTATTATACCATAGAAATGGTACTTTCGCATAAAGTTTTCACGGAATCTGCAAATAATTGTTAATAATAGTCAACAGTTCCAAAGCAATGCTTAAAATTTGTTCAAACACGCTGAAATACTGTTCATATCGTCGGGCAATTCTGCATTTACGGAAATGTTTTTATTGTTTAACGGGTGTTTGAATTCGATTCGTGAGGAATGGAGTGCCTGGCGGGAAATCAGTTCCCGGCTGCCCCCGTAGAGGTCATCTCCCAGCAGGGGATGGCCAAGGCTGGACAAATGGACCCGGATCTGGTGGGTGCGTCCGGTGCCCAGGGTGAGTTCCAGCAGGGAAAGTTCCTGGGAGGCTGCCAGGGTACGGTACCAGGTGAGAGCCGGGCTTCCGTCGGGAGATACCATGCGCTCGATGATGCTGCCGGGCTTGCGGGCAATGGGGGTATCGATGCTACCATCGGGGGGCGTCAGCCGGCCTCCGATGAGGGCCAGATAGCTTCGCTGAAAAAGATGGCCGTTTTTGGTGGAGAGCAGATGCTGAAGTTGAGGCTGCTTGGCAATGAGCACCAGTCCTGAGGTCTGCCGGTCCAGCCGGTGGACCGGATGGAAGGCCCAGGGCTGGCTGGTCTCTTTATAATAGAAGAGAACTGCATTGGCCAGGGTGGCAGTATGTCCCTTTTGGGAGGGATGGACCAGCTGCCCGGCCGGTTTGTTTACGATGAGCAGGGCCTCATCCTCATAGCGGATATCCAGCGGCAGTTCCATAGGTTCCAGGGAAGAGGCCTCGGCCAGTTCATAGGAAATGATATCGCCTGGCTGTACCTGGGCGAGGGCAGGGTTCACCAGGATGCCGTTCAGCCGGAAGCTTTCGGAGTGTTTGATCTTTCGCCAGAGATTCAGGGAGACACCCGTGTATTTTTGCAAAAAAGCTCTGGCGGACATAGCCGCCAGAGCTTCTGGTATTTTGTACTGCATCATGCTTTTTTTTCGTCCTGCCGCAGATAGGCCACGAAGCGGAAGGCCAGGCTCAGGATGATGGCGACTACCGTAGCCAGGGCCATGCCCTTGAGGGTGACGGTTCCGATGGTGATGCTTGCCGTGCTCACGCCGAGTCCCATGACGATGGAGGTGAGCAGCAGGTTTGTGGGCCTGTTGTAGTCCACTTTGCCCTCTACCAGAATGCGTATACCGGAGGCAGCGATGACACCGAAAAGCAGCATGGATACGCCGCCCATGACTGGTGTCGGGATACTCTGGATAGCAGCGGCCAGCTTGCCGAAGCAGGAGAGCAGGATGGCAAAGATGGCTGCGCCGCCGATGACCCAGGTGCTGTATACCTTGGTGATGGCCAGTACGCCGATGTTTTCACCGTAGGTGGTATTCGGCGTGGAACCGAAGAAGCCGGAAATGATGGTGGAAAGTCCGTTGCCGAAGATGGAGCGGTCCAGGCCCGGGTCCTTGGTGAGGTCACTGCCTACGATGTTGCCGGTTACGATCAGATGGCCGATGTGCTCTGCAATGACCACCAGGGCCGCCGGCAGGATGATGAGGATGGCACCCAGATCAAAGGTCGGTGTATATATAGTAGGAAGGGCAAACCAGGGAGCGTTGGATACGATGCTCCAGTCCACAAGGCCGGCGAAGCAGGCGATGATATAGCCGCCTACAACGCCCAGCAGGATGGGGATGATGGACAGAAAGCCGCGGAAGGCGATGGAGGCAAAAACCGTGATGGCCAGGGTGAGCACTGAGACCATGATGGTGGTGGAATCCGGCGTCTCTGCTGTAAGACCGGCCATTCCAGCCGCGGTGGGCATGAGCTCCAGGCCGATGACGGCAACTATGGCACCCATGGCAGCGGGGGGGAAGATCACATCAATCCAGCTGGTGCCGATGGCCCGCACGATGAGGCCTACCAGGCAGAAGACCACGCCCACTACGATGAAGCCGCCCAAAGCTGCCTCATAGCTGTACTGAGCCAGCACCAGGAATACCGGTGAAAGGAAGGCAAAGCTGGAACCCAGGTAGGCAGGAATCTTTCCCCGGCAGATGAACAGGTAAAGGATTGTGCCTATGCCGTTGAAGAGCAGGATGGTGGCCGGGTTTACCTTGAACAGGATGGGGACCAGCACAGTGGAGCCGAACATCGCAAAAAGATGCTGCAGGCTCAGGGGGATGGTTTCCAGGAGCGGAAGGCGTTTGTCAACAGGAATCGAGCGTTCATTCATAATATAATCTCTCCTTATCGTTTCCATTTGGCATGAAAAAATCTCCTGCCGGATGGCAAGAGATTAGAAAGGCGTTATTACATTTGCGCAATAGCTTCCTTTTTAACCTCACAGGGTCAATTTAAAGGCCAAACATATGATTTCGTCTTATTCAATTTATCATATCCGGCGAAAAATGTCCATATCTATATTTGCCGGATAAATTTGTTATTTTGTATAGACGTAGACATGAAATTCTTGTATAATATAACCTAATTGAGCTTATTTAAAATAATTTTGTAACAAATGTCTTTTGCAGAAGGAAATTATACCGCTTGGGCGAAATTCTGGTGAACATTTGCTATTTCAGTTTAGGGGGAGAATCATGGCTCTGATTGTAAAAAAATTTGGCGGCACCTCAGTCGGCAGTACCGAAAAGATTATGGCCGTCGCAAAGCGTATCCTGGATGAAAAGAAGCCAGGAGACCAGATTGTCATGGTCGTATCGGCCATGGGGGATACGACGGATGAACTCATTGACCTGGCTAAGGGCATTACCAAGAATCCTTACCAGTACACCCGTGAGATGGATATGCTGCTGACCACCGGCGAGCAGGTTTCCATCGCTCTTTTGACCATGGCCTTCAAATCCCTGGGACAGAAGGCGATTTCCCTTACTGGACCCATGGTTGGCATGCGTACCAATTCCGTTCACACCAAGGGAAAAATCATCGATATCAAGCCGGAACGTGTGCACCGGGAACTGGACAAGGGTAAGATTGTGGTTGTAGCAGGCTTCCAGGGCTGTGATGAAAAGGGCGACCCGGTCACCCTGGGCCGCGGCGGTTCAGATACCTCGGCGGTGGCCCTGGCAGGAGCCCTGAAGGCGGACAGCTGTGAAATCTTCACTGATGTGGATGGCATCTATTCCGCGGATCCCCGTATCGTGAAGGGGGCCCGCCGCATGAAGGAGATCACCTACAATGAGATGCTGGAGATGGCCCGGCTGGGTGCTGGCGTCATGCAGCCCCGGTCCGTAGAGATGGGGAAATACTTCAATATACCCATCCATGTCCGTTCGACTTTTACAACGAAACCAGGAACAATGATTAGGGAGGCTTATACAATGGAAGAAAAAGATTTTGTAATCCGGGGCGTAGCGCATGATGATAAAGTAGCCAAGATCGCTGTTCTTGGTGTACCGAATAACCCGGGCATTGCCCATTCGATTTTCTCCGCACTGGCGGAGGCCAGCGTGGATGTGGACATGATCGTACAAAGCATTCGCAATATTGAAAAGAACGTAACGGATATGGTATTCACCGTAGCCAGCGATGATCTTTCCCAGGCCAAGAAGATTGTGGATGAGGTGGCGGATAAACTCAATGCCATTGCTGTTCTCATTGAAGAGGATGTAGCCAAGGTCTCCATCGTGGGAGCTGGCATGCTGGGTAATCCGGGTATCGCAGCCCGCATGTTCGGTGCTCTTTCCAAGGCTGGTATCAACATCGATGTAATCAGCACCTCGGAAATCAGCATTTCCTGCCTCATCAAGGGTTCTCAGCTCAAGGAAGCAGTCAATGCCATCCACGAGGAGTTTTTCCCCACAAAGTAAAAATCTGCAGGAGGCCGCATGACGACCTCCTGTTTGCATTTTAGCTGCAAGCATTTTGTATACATGAGTTTCTGAGCAGGAAACCCTTGAAAAAGCAAGAATATAATAGGTGAATTTGGATTCCATGTTTAATGTTTAAGGAGGATATTGATATATGACTACAACAATGGCGGCATCCCATGCCCAGGGAAAGATGCTGAACGATGCGATTTTTGGTGCCAGCGGCGCAGCCAATGAGGCGGCCAAGAAATTTGGCGCAGCCAAGGTGACGAACGCGACGATTGGTGCAATCCTTGATGACAATGAAAAGCTGGCCTGCATCCCCACAATGGAAAAGGTATTCCGGGCTCTGCCCATCAGCGACTGCATCGCCTATGCACCGATTTCCGGTTTGCCGGGTTATCTGGATGCGGTGGTGGATCTGACTTTCGCGGATCAGAAGCCGGCGGGCTATTATGCTTCGGTTGCCACTGCCGGTGGTACAGGTGCTATCCACCATGCCATTGCGAACTATTCCGAGCGGGGCGATCAGGTGCTCACGGCGGATTGGTTCTGGGGCCCATACAATGTGCTCTGTCAGGAAGCGGGCCGCAAGCTGGCGACCTATACTCTTTTTGATGAAGCGCAGAATTTCAATATCAGATCTTTTACGGCCAAGGTAGAGGGGCTTTTGAAGGTGCAGGATTCCCTGCTTATCATCATCAATACGCCGGCGCATAATCCTACCGGCTACAGCCTGTCGGAGAGTGATTGGGAGCAGGTGCTGGATGTCTGCAAGGCCCAGGCAAAAGCTGGGACCAAGAAGATCAGCATTCTGGTGGATATCGCTTATATCGATTATGCCGGTGAAAAGAATGAGACGCGCCGTTTCATGAAGCAGTTCGGCAATCTGCCGGCCAATATCCTCACCATGTTCGCTTTCAGTATGTCCAAAGGCTATACCATGTACGGCCAGCGCACAGGTGCTATCATCGGTCTTTCCTCCAGCAAGGAAGTTATCGATGAATTTGCCAATGTGAACAAATTTACCAGCCGGGCTACCTGGTCCAATATCAACCGCGGTGCTATGACGGTGCTTACCCAGATTCAGCAGGACGATACCCTGCTGAAGAAGTTCGAGGCTGAGCGGGAAGAATACTACCAGATGATTCGCGCCCGGGCGGCCATCTTCATGCAGGAGGCCGGGGCTTGCGGGCTGAATGCACTGCCCTACAAAGCGGGCTTCTTCCTTTCCATTCCTTCCAGTGATCCGAAGGCTGTCTGCAACAAGCTCCATGATGATCTGATCTTTGCCGTTCCGCTGAAACTGGGTGTGCGCATTGCTGTCTGCGCAGTACCGGCGGCCAAGATGAAAGGCATGGCGCAGAAGGTTTTGAATGCTATGGATGCTGTAGAAAAGAAGTAATTCTGTAACAAATGTCAGGAAAGGGTGTTCGTCCTGTGGACGGAAATCCTTTCCTTTTTTGTGCTTTTGAAATTGTTGGGAATAGGATAAAATTATATTGTGGAATTGGCAAAATAATGCTATAGTAAATTTGTACATATAGAAAATTATAGCAAAAAATGCAGTTCGGGGAGGACGCTATGTTCAATTTTAAGCGCAAAGATACGGAGTTCTTTGATTTATTCGTTGAAAGTGCAGGTTTTTTTTACAAGGGCGCTTTAATGATGGATGAGGTCATGGTGGATTACAGCAAGGCCGAGGCTAAGATGAAGGAAATCATCGATTTGGAGCACGAGGCGGATGCTGTTAACGATAGGATCATCGACAAATTGAACCAGACTTTTATTACGCCAATCGATCGTGAGGATATCTACGCATTGGCAAATGGACTGGATGACGGAGTGGATTTTTTGCAGGGAACCTTGCAGCGCATTGTCATGTATCGTACGGGACAGCCGAAGGAAGGCGCTGTTCTGCTGACGAAGCTGCTCATTGAATGCACAGAGGAAATCATTAAGGCATTTTCTCTTTTGAAGGATATCAAGAAAAATCAGGGGCAGATTTTGGAGGCCACTCATAAGATTGGCAGGCTGGAGAGCGAAGGCGACCGGGTCTATCGCCATGAGGTGGCTTATCTGTTTGATCAGGTGAAGGATCCGATTGAACTCATCAAATGGAAGGATGTTCTCGAATATCTGGAGGATACGTTGGATCATTGTGAGGATGTGTCCGATATGATCAGGGGCGTGGTAATGAAATATGCCTGAGATTAAATTGTTGATTTTTACGGTTATAGGACTGGCTTTGGTTTTTGACTTCATCAATGGCTTCCATGATACGGCGAATGCCATTGCCACCTCGGTATCCACCCGGGCAATCCGCCCCAGTGAAGCCATCATCATGGCGGCTTTCTTGAATTTTGCCGGTGCGATGTACAGCACTGGCGTTGCCAAGACCATTGGCAGTGATATTGTGAAGTCAGCCGGGCATATCGATGAGCACATCATCATTGCAGCTCTGGCTGGAGCAATCATATGGAATCTTCTTACCTGGTATGTGGCGCTGCCCAGCAGCTCGTCCCATGCACTGGTCGGGGGCATCATTGGTGCTATGCTGGTTTCTACCGGGCCGGATGGCTTGAATTTTTACGGCATTGGCAAGATCGTACTGTCCCTGGTGGCATCACCGGTCATCGGCATTGCTACCGGTGGTCTTATCATGACGATACTGTTCTTTGTTTTTGGGAACTTCAGCCCATCGTCGCTGAACCATCGCTTCAAGAAACTGCAGCTGGTATCTGCAGCCATGATGGCTTTTTCCCATGGGTCCAACGATGCCCAGAAATCCATGGGTATCATTACGCTGGCACTGTTGTCCGGCGGTTATATCGATGCCTTTGAGGTACCGGATTATGTAAAGCTTCTGGCTGCCACGGCCATGGCTTTCGGAACCGCTGTGGGCGGCTGGAAGATCATCAAGACCATCGGCGGCAAGATCTTCAAGCTGGAGCCAATCAGCGGCTTTGCGGCGGACCTGAATTCTTCACTCGTTATCTTTTCCGCGACGCTGCTCCATCTGCCGGTAAGTACCACCCATGTAGTGTCCGGTTCCATCATGGGTGTAGGTGCTGCCAAGCGTATCCGGGCCGTCCGCTGGGGTGTGGCTCAACAGATGCTGGCTGCATGGATTCTGACTATACCTTGCACGGCTTTTATGGGGGCTGTGGCTTATCAGATTGTTTTGTGGATTTTTGCAAAGTAAACAGACAGCCCGAAAATGCAATGCAGGCTTTTCGGGCTTTTTTAGCATTTTAGGGAGGTGTTCCTATGATTATAACGAGGGATTCGGGCAAGGTATATTCAGAAGCAACGCTGCTGTCTGCGGTCATGCGGGAACTGCAGCCGCAGTATCCGGCGAAAATTGTGGCTGCCAAGCGCAATGGAGTCATCGCGGGCCTGCAGATGCCGGTGGGGGACTATCAGAGCATTGAACCGGTGACTATGGCTTCGGATACGGGCCGGCGGATTTATCGGCGTTCCGTGATCTTCCTGCTGGTTATGTCCATTTTTGAGCTGGAGCCGGATGCAGAGGTTATTGTACGGTTTTCAGCCAGCAACGGCATCTACTGCGACATCCACCGCTGGGCCGGCAAGGCCGTTGAGGAGGATTTTGTGGCTGCCATACGGGCGCATATGGCGGAAATCATCAAGGAGGACCGCCCCATTGCCAAGAAGAGCTTTTCCCGGGAGAAGGCTGCGCAGATGTTCCTAGCGGTCAATCATCCGGAGAAGGCCCGCCTGATTTCAGCTTTGGAGCAGGAAAGCGTGAGCATCTATTGCTGCCATGAATATTATGACTATCTCTACGGGGCCATGCTGGACAGCACCGGTTCCCTGGGAAAGTTTGCGCTGGACTCCTATGCCTCCGGTGTGCTGCTCCGGACGCCTATCGGTGAGAAGTACGATGAGGTGCCGCCGCTGAAGGCGCAGCCGAAGCTTACGGGAATCTTCACCGAATCCAAGCAATGGGCAGAGATTTTGAGCTGTGATTATGTGACGGATCTCAATCAGTATAATCGCCACGGGGAAATAGGCGATATCATCCGCATATCTGAGGCTCTGCATGAGAAGAAGATTGCGCAGATTGCGGACCATATTGTTTCCCACAAGAATATCCGGCTGGTGCTCATTGCGGGGCCGTCCTCTTCCGGCAAGACCTCCTTTGCGCAGCGGCTGCGCATCCAGCTCTGTGTCAACGGGGTGCGTCCGGTATCCATATCCCTGGATGATTATTTCAACAACCGGGATAAGACACCGCGCAATGAGAAGGGCGAGTATGATTTTGAAGCACTGGAGGCTGTGGATGTACGGCTTTTCAACGAGCATCTGGTACGCCTGCTGTCCGGTGATTCCGTGGTTCTCCCCAGATATAATTTCCTTACAGGGAAACGGGAATGGACACGCAGGGAATCCATTCATGTGGGGCAGGATCAGCCCATCATCATTGAGGGAATCCATGGGCTCAACGAAAAGCTCACTGGAGCGATTCCTCGGGATATGAAGTATAAAATCTATATCAGTGCACTGACCCAGCTGAATATCGATGCCCATAACCGTATTCCCACCACCGATGCCCGGTTTATCCGCCGTCTGGTAAGGGATTATCGGACCCGGGGTGCCTCCGCCCTGAAGACTCTGCGGCAGTGGCCGGATGTGAGGGCAGGGGAGGAAAAGAACATCTTCCCTTATCAGGAAGAGGCCGATGCCATGTTTAATTCAGCGCTGATCTACGAACTGGGCATGCTGAAGAAGCATGCGGTTCCGCTGCTGGAAAAGATCAGCCCCGAGGTTCCCGAGTATGCAAGGGCCATGCGCATACTGGATTTCTGCAAATATTTCGATGACATCAATGCGGAGGATGATGTGCCGAATAATTCCCTTTTGCGGGAGTTCATCGGCAAGTCCTGTTTCTTCAAATAAATAAGAGCATAAAAAATGCGCTTCTCATAAGAGAGGCGCATTTTGTGGTTCAATATGGATTAAGAACGATGGTTGTTGAAGAATTCTTCCGCAACCTGAGGGAACAGTGCATAGGAGAGGACATCTTCCTCCGAGGCGTTCGGGTAACCCTTTTCAGCCAATTCCTTGCGGAAGTCAGCCATGGTGGCAGCCTTTGCGTCCTCAGCAGCGCAGTCTGTGATGATATCCTCGTCCTTGATGCCGATGGAGTGGAGGAATTCCTTGTCAACAGGAACCGGCGTATGGCCGAATTTGCCGCGGGCAAGGTCCTTGAATTCACGGGGAACCATTTTGTAACGCTGGCCCATCATGACATTGAAGGTAGCCATGGTGCCAACGATCTGGCTGGAAGGAGTAACCAGCGGCGGGAAGCCCAGATCCTTGCGGACGCGGGGCATCTCATCCAGCAGATCCTGGTATTTATCCTCCATGCCCTGCTCCTTGAGCTGGTTGGCCAGGTTGGAAAGCATACCGCCAGGAATCTGGAAGTCCAGTACATTGGGGTTTACATCGAAATATCCCTTGAGATTGAATTCGTCCATGATGCGTTTTTTGACGCCCAGGAAGTGTTTGGAAATCGGAGTGAGTGCCTGGCGATCCAGACCGGTATCGCGTTCTGTGCCTTCCAGTGCCGCAATCATGGTTTCCGTGCAGGGCTGGGAGGTGTCACAGGCAAAAGGAGCCAGTGCGCAGTCGATGATATCGACGCCGGCTTCCACAGCCTTGAGATAGGTCATGGAACCAAAGCCGCTGGTGTAATGGGTATGGAGTTCAATCGGCAGGGAAACCGCAGCCTTGAGCTTCTTCACCAGATCCTCAGCGACATAGGGCTTCAGCAGTCCGGACATATCTTTGATGCAGATGGAGTGAACGCCCATTTCTTCCAGCTTTTTAGCCAGCTCGACGAAGGTTTCATTGGTGTGATAGGGACTGATGGTGTATACCAGGCATCCCTGTACATGGGGATGCTCCTTAGCGGTTAATGCAGCGGCAATAGCCGTCTTGAGATTCGTAACATCATTGAGGGCATCGAAGATGCGGAATACGCCGACGCCATGCTCAGAAGCTTTAGCTACGAAAGCCTTGACCACATCATCAGAATAGTGGTTATAGCCCAGCAGATTCTGACCGCGCAGCAGCATCTGGACTGGTGTCTTCAGGTGAGCTTTGAGGGTGTCCAGGCGCTCCCAGGGATCCTCTCCCAGGAAACGCAGGCAGCTGTCATAGGTAGCGCCGCCCCAGGCTTCCAGTGCGTTATAGCCGATCTTATCAAGGGCTTCCAGCTGCGGCAGCATATCCTCGATGCGCATGCGGGTGGCGAGCAGGGACTGATGTGCGTCGCGCAGGACGGTTTCTGTGATTTTTACAGGCTTTTTCTCCATGATTGAATTTCTCCTTCCAATTTTGAAAAAAGTAGATTTGCTGAGTGCTTTCTATCCATACATAGTAGAAGTTATTACCAGTATATGAAGGAAAGTCCTAATTGTCAATGGAATTTTTTCATTTATGACATAAAAACAGAAAATTAAAGCAATTGGGATTTGATCGTGAATTCGTGTGCTTTCAGTGAAGAACTTTGCCGCTTTGAGCTGGATTATCTATTACATGTACACGGTCAAGCGTACTTTTGAGCTGGCCGCGTATATCATTGAGATAAATGCGGCGCAGTTTTGCCTGTTCCTCTGTTTCTGCGGCCGAGAGGCCGGCAGTGCGTTTCTTTCTGGCCAGTTCATTGATGCGGGTAACGAGTTCAGCTGTGATCATGGGATGCTCCTTACTGCCTATATATTTTAGTACTTATATGCTTTCTATTATATAAGAATCATTCAAAAAAAAACAGAGGAGAAATGAAATTAATTACCGAAAATATGTCCGCTGAAGATGTGTCAAAGATAGATTTTCTTTCGGGGGCTATTGGTTTTTACTGGAATCATGTTATAATGAATATGCCAATTTGTGTTTATATATTGGTTTGATGTTTACACAACAGGCTAAAAAACATTTGAACGAGGAGAATATGTAAATGAAACTTGTGGTGACGATTGTAGGCAAAGACCGTGTCGGTATCATTGCTATGGTTAGCAATATTTTGGCGGAAAACAATGTGAATATCTTGAACATTAACCAGAACATCATGGATGGCTTTTTCAATATGGTCATGATCGCGGAAATGGGTGACAGCAAGATCAAATTGGCTGAGCTGCAGAAGCTTTTGCATGAAAAGGGCGAGGAAATCAACCTGGATATCAAGGCGCAGCACCAGGAGATCTTTAACGTCATGCATAAAATTTGACAGCAGCGGAGGGTTTTTTCAGTGATAACAATCGATGATATATTAGAAACAAACCGGATGATTACGGAGAACAAGCTGGATGTGCGCACCATTACCATGGGCATTTCTCTCCGGGATTGTGCGCATCCGAATATCACGCAGTTTTGTCAGAATGTCTACGACAAGATTACCCGCTCGGCAGAATTCCTGGTCAAGACAGGGGAGGACATCGAAGCGGAGTATGGTATTCCCATCATCCACAAACGGGTATCGGTAACGCCGATAGCCATTGCGGCAGAAGCCTGCAAAACGGATACCTATGTGCCGGTGGCTGAGGCTATGGACCGGGCTGCCAGAGAAGTGGGCATCAATTTCATCGGCGGATTTTCCGCTTTGGTGGAAAAGGGCTATACGTCCGGAGACCGCATCCTCATCAATTCCATTCCCCAGGCGCTGGCTTCGACAGAGCTGGTCTGCTCCTCAGTGAATCTGGGCTCTACCAAGGCCGGCATCAATATGGACTGCGTGCGGGAGATGGGCGAGGTCATCAAACGTACTGCGGAGCTTACCCGGGACCGGGAAGCCATTGGCTGTGCCAAGCTGGTGGTGTTCTCCAATGCGCCGGGGGATAATCCTTTTATGGCCGGTGCTTTCCACGGGGTAAGCGAGGCGGAAAAGGTGGTCAGTGTGGGCGTCAGCGGGCCTGGTGTTGTGAAGCATGCACTGGAGGATTTGAAGGGAGCCGACTTCACTGAGGTGGCAGAAACCATCAAAAAGACGGCCTTCAAGATCACCCGGGTTGGTCAGCTGGTGGCCAGGGAGGCTTCCAAGCGGCTTGGTGTTCCCTTTGGTATCATTGACCTGTCCCTGGCACCGACACCGGCAGTAGGCGACAGCGTGGCCCATATCCTGGAGGAAATGGGTCTGGAAAGCTGCGGTGCACCAGGTACGACGGCGGCACTGGCTCTTTTGAATGATGCGGTGAAAAAGGGCGGCCTCATGGCCTCTTCCCATGTGGGCGGACTGAGTGGTGCCTTCATCCCTGTCAGCGAGGATGCGGGCATGATCAATGCAGTGGCCCGGGGAAGTCTTTCCATCGAAAAGCTGGAGGCCATGACCTGTGTATGCTCGGTGGGGCTGGATATGATTGCCATTGCCGGCGATACCTCAGCAGCCACGATTTCCGGCATTATTGCCGACGAGGCAGCCATCGGCATGATCAATAACAAGACCACGGCGGTCCGGGTGATCCCGGTTCCGGGCAAAAAGGTGGGCGACAGCGTGGAATTCGGCGGGCTCCTGGGGTACTGCCCCATTGTTCCTGTCAAGAGCGAATACAGCTCTGCGGCCTTCATTGCCAGAGGCGGACGCATTCCGGCACCAATCCGGAGCCTGACTAACTGATTGTATAGACATCATGGGGAGCCGTTCGCGGCTCCTTCTTTATACGGGGGTATTTACCTATGCGGGTTACGAAAAAAATCAAGGAACAAATGATTGCTATTTTGGAAGAGGTCTATGGGGATACAAAGCCGGCATTGATTTTTCGCAATCCCTTTGAGCTGCTTATCGCGGTGATTTTGTCTGCCCAGTGTACGGATAAAAGGGTCAATGTCACGACGGCCCGGCTGTTCAAGAAGGCGGCGACGCCGGCGGCGATTGCGGCCATGGGGCTGCCGGCACTGGAGGAGGAGATCCGCGATTGCGGCCTGTTCCGCAATAAGGCCAAGAATATCATGGCGGCCTGCATGATTCTGGAGCGGGATTTTGGCGGCGAGGTGCCGGAGGATTTCGATACCCTGCTGAAGCTTCCGGGGGTAGGGCGTAAGACGGCCAATGTGGTCACCAGTATCGCTTTCAATCGGCCGGCCATTGCGGTGGATACTCATGTGTTCCGGGTGGCAAACCGGCTGAAGCTGGCAGTGGGGGAGACTCCCCTGGCGGTGGAGCTGGGACTGCAGAAGGCCATTCCCCGGGAAAAATGGTCTGCGGCCCATCACTGGCTTATCTGGCATGGACGGCGGGTCTGCAAATCCCGCGGCCCGCGCTGCGAGGAATGTCCGCTGAAGGAACTTTGCCCCAGCCGTGGCAAGGAATAATGCTTGCATAAAAATGTGGTATTGATGTATAATTATGCTGAAAGAGGTGGGAGCATGATTTATAGAAAACCGACATTTGCTGATATTGAAGCGATTTACGATCTGGTGAACCATTATGCCAACGATGGCATTATGCTGGCCCGGTCGCGCAATACACTTTACGAAACGCTGCGGGACATGATCGTGGCGGAGGAGGATGGAAAGATCGTCGGTGTCGGCGGTCTGCACATCATATGGGATGCACTGGCTGAGGTACGTTCCATGGCAGTGTCTCCGACAGTAGTCCGTCGGGGCATCGGGGCGGAAATCGTCCGCCGGCTGCTGGAGGAGGGCCGGCTCCTGGGGGTACAGCAGTTCTTTACCCTGACGTATAAGCCCGGCTTCTTCAAGACCCTGGGATTCCAGGAAATCACGAAGGATGAACTGCCCCATAAAGTATGGAAGGACTGTATCGAATGTCCGAAATTCCCTAACTGCGACGAGGTGGCTTTGCTGCTGAAGGCATGAAGAGATGGGAGGCGCTGGCCGCGTCTCCTTTTTTTTGCCGGCATGGCGGTTTTTCCTATGGAAAAAAAGATGTTGTAAAGGTATCATATATATGGAATGAATTTTTGAATTATTTTGTAAAGATTGGGTGATATTATGCGGAAAATCAAGGAGGAAATTGATGCGCTGCAGCGGGAGATCCAGGAGCATCGCACGCTGACGGAAGAGGAACAGCAGCGGCTGCGGAATTATTATATGGTGGGGTTTACCTATTCCTCCAATGCGCTTTCGGGAAGCACGCTGACGCTGACTGATACGCAGCAGCTGCTGGAGGATGGCGTGACTCCGGCAGGCAAGCCGGTGAAGGATACCCTGGCGGCTCTGGGACACCGGGATGCCTGTACCTATATGGCCTCCCTGGTGGATCGGAAGGAACTGCATGAGGAATGGATACTGGAGATGCATCGGCGGCTGGTTCGCATGGTGGAGCCGGAGGCTGCCGGCATATACCGGCAGCAGAAGCTTTTCATCAATGGCTCGGTTTATCCTACAGCGGCACCGGAGAAGGTGCCTGGCCTGATGATGAATCTGCTGCGCCATTTGCAGCGGGAGCGATCGGCTATGCACCCGGTGACCTTTGCTGCCAAGCTGCACAAGAAATTCAGCTATATCCATCCCTTTGCCTGCGGCAATGGACGCATGGCCCGGCTGCTGCTGAACCTGGCTCTGCTGCAGGCCGGCTATCCGCCGCTGATCCTGCCCCTTTCCTGCCGGGCAGAATACATGGCCAAGCTGGAGAAAGCCCATAAGACTCCCTATGTGCTGGCAGAGTTTGTCGCTGTGCAGGTCCTGCGTGCCCAGCAGGATTATCTGCGTCTGCTGAAATAAAAGTAATAAAAATTTACTACAAAGGTTGACAAAAAACCGGCAAAATGCTATAGTAACACTCAACAGGAATAAATGCGGAGATCGGGAGAAGTAAATGGTCCAATCTTTCAGAGAGCTGTGGGGTGGTGAGACACAGCAGAGGAAGCCATTGAAATACACTCGTGAGCAGCAGGCTGAAACCAAGTAGGCCGTGCCGGATTGCCACCGTTATCATAGGCTAGAGTATGTTAGTACTCGAAGTGAGTGGCTTGCTTTCAGCAAGCAGGGTGGTACCACGGGCTTACAGCTCGTCCCTGTAGAGGGGGCGGGCTTTTTTTGTACCTGTTTTTCGACAATGCGGCTTTTAAAATTTGCAATTGAGAGGGAGAATGAATTATGATTATAGTAATGAATCCAACATCAACTCCGGAGAATTTAGAGAAGGTACAGCAGAAGATCCTGAGCATGGGACTGTCCTACCATCTTTCCAAGGGCGCGTCACGCACCATTGTTGGTGTGATCGGTGACAAAAAGGTGATTGCGGATTTGCAAATGAATGCGTTTGAGGGTGTGGAAAAAACTGTGAGAATAACGGAAAAATACAAGCTGGTGAGCCGGGAATTCAAGCCGGAGAACACCATTGTGGATGTGGGTGGTGTGAAGATCGGCGGTCCGGTGCCGGTGGTCATGGCTGGTCCCTGTGCGGTGGAAAGCATGGAGCAGCTGCTGGAGGCAGCCAAGGCTGTGAAGGCGGGCGGAGCTCAGTTCCTGCGCGGCGGTGCGTTCAAGCCCCGGACTTCCCCCTATGACTTCCAGGGCCTGGCTGAGGAGGGACTCCAGATGCTGCGGAAGGCCGGTGATGAAACCGGGCTGAAGGTGGTAACGGAGATCGTGGATGTCAACGCGGTGGATCTCATCTGTAAATATGCGGATGTGCTGCAGGTCGGTGCGCGGAACATGCAGAACTTCCAGCTGCTGAAGGCGGTAGGCAAGGCGAAGAAGCCGGTGCTTTTGAAGCGCGGCCTGTCGGCTACCATAACGGAGTGGCTCAACGCAGCAGAGTACATCATGAGCGAAGGCAATGATGATGTGATTTTCTGTGAGCGGGGTATCCGGACCTATGAAACCTTTACACGGAATACACTGGATCTCAGTGCGGTGGCAGCCATCAAGGAGCTTTCCCATCTGCCCATCATCGTGGATCCCAGCCATGGGACAGGGCGCTGGCAGATGGTGCGGCCTATGGCCAGGGCGGCTATTGCCGCTGGGGCTGACGGTCTTATGATCGAGGTTCATCCTCATCCGGAAATGGCGCTGTCCGATGGTGATCAGTCTCTTACGCCGGAGAATTTCCGCCAGGTCATGGACGAGGTCCATCGCATTGCGGCGGTCATGGGGAGGGCGTAAATGGCAAAGCTGCAGTTAGCAATCATCGGTGTGGGTCTCATCGGCGGTTCCCTTGGGCTGTGCCTCAAGGACCGGCTGGGTGATGACATCTACATTACGGGGCTTTCCCGGACGGAAAGCTCCATGACCGCAGCTCTTATGCGAGGGGCGGTGGATATGGCCTCGGCGGATCTGGAAGCCGTGGTGAAGGATGCGGATATCATTTTTCTGAGTCCGCCGGTACTGCAGATCGTCCCCATGGTGGAGCGTATGCTGCCCTACCTGAAAAAAGGAGCCATCCTGACGGATGCCGGCAGTACCAAGCAGTATGTCTGGGAGCATTTGAAGAAGATACTGCCGCCGGATATCTATTACGTGTCCGGCCATCCTATGACGGGCAAGGAAAAGAGCGGCGTGCAGGCCGCTGATAAGGATCTGTTTGTCAATAAATGCTATGTGATCGTAGAGGATACCGGGGCACCCCGGGAGGTGCTGGACAGGGTTGTGGACCTGCTCCGCCTTACAGGAGCAAACCTCACTACTTTGGATATCGCGAAGCATGACCGCTGTGCCTCAGTCATCAGCCATGTGCCCCACGTGGCGGCTGCGGCGCTGGTCACTCTTTTGAACCGCAGCCAGGGGGATATGGATTCCTGCCTGAAGCTGGCCGGGGGCGGCTTCAAGGATACTACCCGTATAGCCTCTTCCAATTCGGATATGTGGGCGGATATCTGCATGACAAATCCGGAAGCGATTTCCGGGCACCTGCGCAGCCTTCAGAGCATACTGGGGGAAGTCATCTCGGCTATTGAGCGGGGCGATCGGCAGGCTATCTATGATTATTTTGCCGCAGCGAAGCAGCGGCGTGATCAAATTCTCGATAAGACAGAGAAAATGTTCGAAATCTAATCCAATTTTTATCTGGAAGGTTTGAAATGTCCCTCTGTATGCCCTATAATAGATGTTATGAGTTCGAAATGGGGTAGGGAATATGAACATCAAGCTGGAAGATTTAGTCAATGCGTTGGAACAGTCCGATGAGCTGCAGAGCTATGTCGATATAGATAACGGACGGGTCGTGACCCTGGGTGAAGGGTTTGCGGACAATCCCGCCGGTCGGGAGGAAACCGAGGAAGAGCGCCTGTCTCAGGTGTTTTCGGTGGAGGATGACTGGCAGCGGTATATTGTCCTGCCCGATATCTATGAGGAGCTGCGCAGCTTTATGAAGGCCTTTGCAAAGGATTGTGATGATCCTGCGGGCCGGGAGGCACTGCTGGGCGCATTGGCCGGGCCAGGAGCAATCAGCCGTTTTGAGCGGCAGCTGCGCCGGCTTGCTTTGGCAAAGCAGTGGCAGGCCTATCGCCGTGACCAGCTTTGGGAGCTGGCTCGTGACTGGTGCGAGGAAAATGCCATAGCCTATGAAGAATGAATAAGATGTGGACGCAGGGCCGTTCTGGGCATCCAGAGCATGGCTCTGTGTTTTGATGTTCAGCATAAAAATACAGGAGGGTTCTCTTTTGGAAGTTGATATCAGTAAAAAGGTAAATTATTTCATCAAATATGGTGTGCTGGGACTGGTTGTCCTGGCAGTGCTGTGTTCCGGAGCCGTATGGTTCTTCTATCATCATCAGACGGGCTTTACTGTCCGGGATGCCCAGGTGAGCAGCAGTATGATCGGGGCCAGGACCAAGGCGGCTGGCACGGTGGAGCAGGTGATGGTAGCGGATGGAGACCGGGTGGAGGCAGGCGATGTGATTGCCCGGATCAAGGTGAATGTGACCGATGAACAGATTGCGCAGTTGGAGCAGACGGTGGAGCTTTCCAAAAAGAATCTGGCTGAAGTGCAGAAGGGTATGACGGTAGCCCAGTCAATCCCCGCACCAGCGGCCCCTTCCGTGAGCAGCGGGGCTTCCCAGGGGGCAGTGGCTGCAGCGGCCAAGCGCATGGACCGTATGAATCAGCTGTATGAGATGGGGGCCATCAGTGCTGTAAAGCGGGATGAGGCCGAAGCAGCCTATCAGTCGGCACTGGCATCGGCTTCATCGGCGCCCAGCGTATCCAGCAGTCCTTCTTATCAGACTGTGACCCAGCCCAGCAGCCCGGAGGTCATTAAGAACGCGGAGCTCCAGGTCAAGCAGGCTGAAGCTGCATTGGAGAATGCCAAGAAGGCTTCTGAGGCTACGGAGATAACAGCGCCGGCCGCTGGAACGGTCTATCTCTCGGATATCCAGGAAGGGACGGAAGTCAAGGCCGGACAGACCATTGCCAATATTGGCGATGCGGGGAATCTCTGGCTGGAAGCATATGTGACTCAGGCCCAGAAGGACAAGATCCGCCTGGGGCAGTTCGTATCCTATAAGATCGGAAATGCCAAGCTGCAGGGAACCGTCACGGATATCCTGGATCCCCAGGATGATAGCTCCAGCAGCGCAGCCGGCAATGCTGCCAACAGCGGTGCGGACAGCGGCACTGCGGCGGCTGACGGCGGCAGCGGCGCCGCAACTGTAGGAACCAACACGGAGGGGGCCAAGCCGGTATCCGCCCATCCGGATAAGGTGACCATCCGGATTTCGCTGCCGGTGAATGCCAGTAAAGATCTGAAGCCAGGACAGAAGGCTGACGTCCAGTTTGCCGGCGACTGACAGAAGAACGGATTTTTTATGTATACACAAAAAAACACTAGACAAAATCACCATGGGTATGCTATGATATGACCTGTAAGAAAGCTATAGCACATGGCGATGTTGCCATATGATACGTCAGGACAAATATCTGATATTTGGAGACCTGCTGTTGTCATATGGTTTTTTTGTTGCCAAAAAACAGCATCTCATGAAAAATAATGAAAAGGTGGTACACAAAATGGATGAATTATTGTATGTGATCCCAGCGAACTCTCCGAAGGAAAAAGTGCTTTCCCTGTTGAAGGACCATCCGGAAATCAAGTTTGTTTCCCTGGTAGGTGTTGATCTCGCAGGTAATGATACGGATGAGAAGATTCCCATGCGCATATTCCTCAAGGATATCGATGATTTCTATGCTGGCTCAGCGGTCCAGACCGATGGCTCCTCCGTTGTGCTCACCGGCATTGCTGTACTCAACAATGCCAAGGTGGATATGCCGATTGATCCCAGTGTCAACTGGTTCGTTGACTATAATTTCGAGCATTTCGATGAAGCAACCGAGAGACCGGTTGGTACGCTGCGTATTCCTGCATTCCTCATCCATGAAGGCAAGCGTGTAGATTCCCGTGCAGTCCTCAAGGATACTCTGACCTATGTGAAGAAAGAGCTGATGGATATCTTCCAGAAGCATCCGACCCTTTCCGGTCTGGAGCATATCAACGGCAAGGACGTGGCTGACATCCAGTTCACTTCAGCTACAGAGCTGGAATTCTGGGTCAAGACGCCGCTGGAGGAAGCTGATATCGAAGAGATGTCCGCATCCCAGGTCCTGCAGGAGCAGTATTGGCAGCGTACCCATGGGGCTGTCCGCACGGCTCTGGAGCAGGCGGTCCTGCTGGTAGATAAATATGGTCTGGGTGTCGAGATGGGCCATAAAGAGGTGGGCGGCCTTTCTGCTCAGATGGATGAGTCCGGCAACATGACCCATGTCTGCGAGCAGATCGAGATGGACTGGAGATTTGCCGATGCCCTGCAGGCAGCAGATAACGAGCTGGTTGTACGTACCATCGTCAAAGAGGTTTTCCGTGAAAACGGCCTGGAGGTAAGCTTCAAGGCAAAGCCGATGATCGGTCTGGCTGGCAATGGTGAGCATACCCATATCGGTATGGGCGCGGTGATGAAGGATGGCAAGTTCTACAATCTCTTCGCTCCGAAGGAAATGACGAAGGACTTCATGAGCGCCATCGGCTATGGTGCCATCATGGGCCTGCTGAAGAACTATGAGGTCATCAATCCCTTCGTTTCAGCAACCAATGATTCCCTGAATCGTCTGAAGCCCGGTTTCGAGGCTCCGGTCTGCATCGTAACCTCCCTGGGCCATTCTCCGGCGGTTCCGTCTCGTAACCGTACCATCCTGGCCGGTCTCGTACGCGATATCAACAATCCTTACGCGACGCGTTTCGAGCTTCGTGCCTGCAATCCCTATACGAATACCTATGTAACACTGGCGGCTATTTATTCCGCAGTACTGGACGGCATCAAGGCCGCTGCGGCCAAGACCACGAAGGAACTGCTGGATGAGCTTTCCAAGGATGCCGGGCAGGAGGGCTTCTACCTTGAAAAGGATCGCGCCTACCGCAGTGAGAACGATGTCTTTGAGGACTATACGGAAGAAGAAAGAAATCGTCTGTTCGGCGCTCCTCCCGCAACGGTCTGGGAAAATATGCAGGGTCTGGAAAACTATCCGGAAAAGAGAGCTGTCATCACCGCCGGCGGTGCACTGCGTGACCAGGTCATCGAGGCCTTCAAGGCCGGCGCACTCCTCCGCTGGAAGACGGAAATCATCAGCCGTATCATTCCTGAGAACCGCAGCATCGTAAGAAAGGCCAAGGAAATCAAGGCTTCCTTCGTAACGGACCAGGATTCCTATAACTGGAACAAGATCAATGGCATCCGTTCCGCACTGGCCAAGGACAGCATCGACGAGAAGTCCCTTTTCACCCAGCTCATCAATGCGCTGAATGAAGGCGATTACGCTGCAGCTTCCAGTCTGCAGGTCGAGATGTACGACAAGGTTGAGGAACTCAAGGCTCTCTACGATGCTTACCAGAAGAATATGATCTGATTTATTGTCAGGTAAGTAGAGAGTCATTGCTGCAGAGTATAAAATAAGGCCACCCGGTTGTGTAAAATAAGCCGGGTGGCCTTTTGAGTCTGTATGTTATGTCTTTTTCCGCTTCGGATAGACGCCGATGGTCAGAATGTTGATAAGGGGAACTGCATCGCCGAGGCGGCGGAAAATCGCCGCGGCACCAACGGCCAGCAGGGTGATCAGGCAGTAGAAGCCAATGGCCAGCGGTGCGGTCATGATGATGCCCTTTGCCTGCATGAACAGAGTGATGTAGGTGATGGCCACAGGATGTACCAGATAGGCGAAATAGGAATGGCGCCCGAGGGCTGACAGTATGGGATTCAGCCATTGGGGGAAGCGCTGATAGGTAAAGATGGTAAAGAAGAACAGCGAGGCCCCGATGGTGTAGAAGATGCCGGCAGGAGAGAGCTGGTGGGCGGTATTCACTGCTTCAATGGGCGTGTAGCCCGTCTGGAAGATCAGATGATAGTAATAACCCAGCAGTGCGGCCAGGGATCCCCAGAAAAACAGGCAGATGCCCAGGCGGCGACGCTGCATGAAGGCATGGAATTCCTCCATGTGGACGGCCAGCCATCCTCCCAGCACGAAGATGAATACGTAATGGAGTACCCAGTAGTTGAGCCGATAGACCAGCAGAGCCTTCAGCAGCGGCTGCTGGATGCCATAGGGATTCAGCAGGTAGCTGGAAACATAGTCAAAGGCCAGCTGGAAAACCAGCAGCATGGCCAGGCTTTTTGCATTCGCCCGGCGCACCATGGCGATCCAGAGGGGCATCAGCAGGTAGAACCAGAGCAGGATCACCAGGAAATAAAGCTGGTAGCTGGCATCGCCAAAGAAGAATTTGAAGGCCAGGCTCTTGAGGTTCAGCAGAGAGTTGTCGTGGAACAGCGCCGTGTAATGGGCAATGTAAAAACTGGACCAGACGAGATAGGGGATGAGCACCGTTTTGAACCGGCGCTGCATGAAGCTTTTGTAATCAAACCGTTCCCGCAGGTCCATATTGTAGAAGAGCCCAAAGGCCGAAATGAAGAAAAAGATCGGCACACTGAAGCGGGAGGCGATTTCAAATAAAGCGACGAGATGGATATTGGCAGCTGCATTGCTCAGGTATTGTGAGCCGACATGAATGCCGATGACCCCCAGCATGGAAATGCCGCGGATGTATTCAATGGCCGCCAATCGGGGTTTTCTCATGGGACAGGAACCTCCTGATCATTATTCGCTGAGGATGAAGTCAATATGCACTGAGGCACTGAGCTCCATGCTGCCAGCTGAAATCGGGGTAGCATCCCCGGCGGATTTTGCCATCATAAGCATATTGAAGTTGCGGGGCTGGATGGAATTCACGCTTTCCGATACATTCTGGATGCCTGCAATGCGCTTGCCCAGACCGCTGGCAATCACATCTGCTTTGTCCCGGGCATCCCGGATGGCGTTCTGCAGAGCTTCCTTGCGCAGCTTATTGGTATTGCGGATGGAAAAATCCAGAGAATGGACGCGGTTCGCACCCTTTCCCAGGGAGGTGTCGATGACAGAACCCACCATTTTTACATCATTGATGATAACGACTATGGTATTGTCTACATTGTAGCCGGTGATCTCATTTTCCTGGTTTCTGATATTGCTGTAGGTGGGATGGAAGGAATAGTTGCGGGTCTGGATGCAGTTTTCCGGAATCCCCAGCTGCAGCAGGGCCGACTGGATGGCTGCAGAACGGGCGGCATTGCTGCTCTGGGCCTCAGCGGCATTGGCGGCATGGTTGCTCACGCCGATGGAAACAATGGCCTGATCCGGTGTGCCGGAGGCTGTGCCGCTGCCGTCCACTGAAAGGATGGGGACGTTGTTCTTTTCTGCAGCCTGCGCCGGTGATGGGGCAGCCAGGGTGAAGCAGAGCAGGAAGACAGTCAGCAGGGCTGTGGTGAAAGAAGATACATGTTTCATAGATAAAACACTCCTTTATTGGTAGTTTTCTTTAGGAAGCAGACGAAAGAGCCGCAGTCCGTTGTCGCGAAGCCAGCGCTTGTGCAGCTGGTAGTCGGGATCGTGTCGGGCAACCAGTCCCCAGAAGGCCTCGGAATGATTCAGATGCACCAGATGTGCTGCTTCATGGATCACCAGATAGTCGATGACCGGCTCCGGGGCCATGATGATGCGCCAATTGTAGTTCAGATTGTGCAAGGATGAGCAGCTGCCCCAGCGGGAGCGCTGATCCTTGATGGTGATGCGGTTGAAGGATACGCCCAGGCGCTTGGTCCAAAAGCAGGTGCGTTCCTTTAAATAGGAAAGGGCCTGCGAGCGGTACCAGCGGGTCAGCAATAAAGGCAGCGGCGGCTGGGGCAGGTTCCGGTAGAAATTCACCTGCAGCTGCTGGGACGTGATCCGGACAGCGGGCTTGCACAGGGTGGTGGTGACAGACAGCGTGAGCTCCCGGCCGTGAAACAGCAGCTGGTCTCCTGCCCGCAGGGACTGGGTGTGGGTTTCTCTCATGATAGCTCCTAAAAATAATACTTCTCCAGTACAGCATACAAGAAAGCTGGTGTAAAATTCGCGGATGCTGTACTACCTAGTATCATAACGAGAATCTTACACTTTGTAAAGCTGAAGGGGAAGAAATGGGTAATTTTGTTGCAAAAAGCCTGTAATCTGTCTTTATTGAAGTTTCAAAATATGGTAAACTAAGAGAGTAACAACAGTATATGTAAAGAATCAGGTATAGATAGGAGATGTTCTACTATGATGGCATTGAATTTCCAGGCTCCCAAGCATGAAAAGATGCTGGTGGCCAGAACAAAGAACTGCACGGTCCGTTTAGGTGATGTGAGCAAGGAGTATCCAGAGAGCGCTATCGTCTGGATTACGACAGGGACAAAATTTGAACCGAAACGCCGCCTCTATACGGCCTTTATCGATAAGGTACGGGTTAAGACAATGGCAGATCTTACCTCGGCAGATCTGGGGCATCAGAATCCAGAGATCAATACCCGTGAGGATCTCATCGTGGACTTTGAGAAGATCTACAAGAAGCGCATCACTATGAATGATACTGTGACGGTTATCTATTTCACTGAGGTATTTGAATAAGATAAGATAAACTGCTGCAAGCCCTGGGAGGCTGCGGCAGTTTTTTTCGCATAAATCCATTAAAATCCATTAAGGCTTGCAGGGAAGATGGTTCAACGCAGCGAACTTTATCAATATTATAGGTTTTATATGGCGGAGCTGTGGAGGGTGGAGAGCAGGATGGCGGGGAATGAGCGCTGGCATAGGGGAAATCTGTGGCTGTTGATTGTAGGGATCCTTTTGTCATTGCTGGTGTCGGGAGCATATTACCGGGAATTGAAGAAGTCTTCTCAGAAGGATATTCAAAATATTAGCACTATTTATGCCTCGCGGACGGAAAATGTAATTAATAGGATTTTTCATAAAACCGATGTGCTGGCTGCCGTGGTGAAACTGGAAAACGGGCAGATCACGAAGGAGATTTTTGATGATATTGCCCAATTGGTTTATGAAAAGGACAGCGGAATCCGGGGGATCCAATACATGCCCGGGGCTGTGGTGACCTTTTCCTATCCCCTGGAGGGCAATGAGGCGGTCATGGGCAAGAACTTCCTGGAGATACCTGAACGGCGGCAGGATGCGCTGCTGGCTATTGATACGAAGCAGATTGCCCTGTCCGGTCCCTACCATCTCATTCAGGGCGGCCTTGGGGTGGTGGCCAGGAATCCAATATTCCTTAAGGATGATGCGGGGCGGGAGTATTTTTGGGGGTTTTCGGCTATTGTCCTGGATTTGCCGGAGGCTATCCAGAGTGCGGATTTGCAGCATATGAAAAACGATGACTATGATTATCAGCTTTTCTGTATCAATGAAAATGGTGAACAGCTTCTCATCGAAGGAAATCCCAATCTTGATGTCCAAAGCGCGGTATGCAGCAATATCCGGGTGCCTCATCATGTATGGACTCTGGCTGTTTCGCCGATCTATCCCTGGCGCGATGCGGCCAAAGCGGCAGCATCGCTGCTGGTGGGCATACTGCTGAGTCTGGTTCTGTGGCAGCGCTATTGCCTGATGGTGCAGAAGGAGGCAGCGGCCAAGGCCAAGGATGTGTTCTTTTCCGATATCAGCCATGATATGCGTACGCCGCTCAACGCTGTTCTGGGCTTTGCAGCCCTGGCGCAAAAGCCGGGGCTGTCCATGACGGATAAGGATGGCTATATAGAGAAAATCCAGACAGCGGCCTCCCTGCTGCTGGATCTCATCAATGATACACTGACTATTTCCAAGGCGAATCTTGGCAAGCTGCAAATGCATAAATCCCCTATCTGCACGGAACAGCTGCTATCATCCATTATGGATCCCATCCGGGTCATGGCGGCGCAGAAACATATCACTGTTTCTGTGGATACAGCAGGATATAAACCGGCGGTCATTTCAGCTGACTTGCTGACAATACAGAAAATTTTCCTGAATCTGCTGAACAATGCAGTGAAATATACTCCTGACGGCGGGCATATCTGGGTGCAGCTCCGGATTGAACAGCTGGGGCAGGGGAAATTGCAGGCTGAGGTCTCCATCCGGGATAATGGAATCGGCATGCATCAGGCGTTTTTGTCCCACATTTATGAACCCTTTGCCCAGGAACAGCGTACAGGATATAAAGGAACCGGTACTGGCCTGGGGCTGGCAATTGTCAAGCAAATGGTGGATCTGCTGCAGGGCACTATCTCCGTGGAGAGCCGGGTCTATGAAGGCACGGAATTCCGGGTATCACTGCCGCTGGAGGAAGGGGAGTCCATGCCGGCAGCTCCCGTGAAGTCTGAAGCGGATTTCGCCCGTTTAGCTGGCCGGAAGATTCTGGTCTGTGAGGACAATGCCCTGAATCAGGAAATTATTTGCGAGCTGTTAAAGGAGCAGGGGCTGCTGGTGGATACAGCGGAGAATGGACAGCTTGGTGTGGAGGCCTTTTCTTCCAGTTCCATCGGTGAATACGACGCGATTCTGATGGATATCCGCATGCCTGTGATGGATGGATATGAGGCGGTAAGAAGGATACGCCGTCTCTTCCGGAACGATGCGAAGTCTGTTCCTGTTTTGGCCCTTACGGCGGATGCTTTTGATGATGATGTGGAAAAATGTCTGCAGGCGGGAATGAATGGCTGTCTGACAAAGCCGGTGGATATGCGGAAAATCATGGAGACGTTGGGACAGGTGATTCCCTGATTCCACTGTGGTGCTATGAAAATAAGCTGAATTATCCATGTAATAAGATTCTGATTTTTTTGTATAATATTTAGACAGAAAGAGTATACCTATTGGCAGGAAGGGGGAATTTTAATGAATGAAGAAAAAATGGATGGGATGCTGGAGGATGAAGACTTGAACCAGGTCGTCGGCGGAACAGGGTATGCCTATTATTATGACGATGGTGGTATGCGCCGGATGGTTTCCTCGGACCAGCCTATGAGTGAGCAGCAGGTCCGGGCCGCTTTTCAGGACCAGCAGGGACATGGAGGCTGCATGTATAATGAGATCCCCTTGGAGTCATCCCTTTTTGGGCCTGTATGGGATGCGGCGCAAAAGAATCTGGATCAATGGTATAATGGTAATGTCCAGTATCAGGAATTTCATATGTAAGAGCGAATAAGCGGGTTTGCCCCGGACAGAGCAGCAATCTGCGTTCATGTCCGGGGCTTTTTTGTGCTGTAAAGTATATTGTTTGTTCCATATTGACAAAAATATGTATCGTGATAGATAAAATGGATATTGTCAATACCCGGGCTGAATTATTAGAATAGATACATTAGATATATTGGACTTATTACTTATATATGGAGGGGCTGCCTTTGCCACGTGATCTATCGAATGTATTCATGGAAGGTGCTGTCGTCGGCAACAACCTGCTGGAGGATTTCCTTCAGAAGGTAAAAATCCGTATTATTGGCTATGGGACAAAAAAGGCATTGATGGTTGAGCGGATCGATAATTACATCGTACCTTCATTTTTGCTGGTCTACTATCTTCGCGGAGCGGCAGATGTTACCCATGCCGGGCAGACGAGTAAACTGCGTGCGGGATCTTTTTATGTACATAAACCATTTGAAATATACAATGGCGTTCGTATCAGTGAAGAGCCATTGGAGTTTTTTTATGTGAATTTTGATATGGAGCCCTTGTCAGTGCAGAGCACGTTCAAGCATTATGCATTTTTGTGCGGAGACGGAGTTTTTCAACAGGAGGCGTACAGCAAGCTGGGGGCGGGAATACTGGCTTTTTGCCAGGAGAGTGATGCGCAGCGCTTTTTCCAGGCGGCGCTGCTGAAACATGTCATTGAAGGGATTGTGGCCTATATGGTTGCTGAGCCCTTGCAGGAGGCTGCTTTGGATTCATCCTTCAGTGGAGATCCGCTGGAAAATGTACTCATTGACAAAACCTTTGAATACGTGGAAAAGCACATGTCTGAGCCTATAGACATTGGCCGTATGCTGCGGGAATTGGGAACAAGCCGCAGCACACTGTACAGGGCGTTCCTGCGCATGATGCAGCTTTCACCCTTTAAAGCCTTGACACGGTTCAAGATGGAACGATCCCTGGAACTTATGCGGTCCGGATGTTCTGTTACCGAAACGGCAAAATTGCTGGGCTATTCATCGCTGTATCATTTCAGCAATATCTTCAAAGGGGCTATGGGAGAACGGCCTACGGCCTATATGAAGCACCTGCATGCACCCGCTGGACGAAATGAGGAGATACGCTCGGAGTATTCAGACGAAAAGAAATGATGATGGAATACAGGAGGGTGGCTATGGAACAGGGGAGGCGGTATGTTTTTCCGCCAGAGATACGGGCGGCCTATGAGTTTTTGCAGGCCCCAATGGGAGTTTACCAGCTGGTAGGGAAAAAGGTTGTGACACTGCTGGTATCAGATGGATTGTGTGTTTTTCAGGGGGAGACCAGGGATACCCTGGTGCATCATTTTGATCAGCGCATGTTTGAACGGGTCCATCCCGATGATGTCCAGATGCTGGTGAGTCTGGCCTATCAGTTTGCCATACAGAAGGGACAGTACGATGTGGTTTATCGTTCCCGGCTTTATGGAAAGGAAGAATACCGCTATGTGCATGCGGTATCCAAATATCATACTATGGAGAATGGTGCGCAGATTGCCTTTACCCATTATGCAGATGTGACGGAGGCAGTGCAGAGTCTGGTGGAGAATGCCCAGGGAGTGGAGGCACCGCTTACCCGCTTCTTGAACGAAAATGCCAGTGCCATGGTCATTGTCTCCCAAAGGGAGAAGATGCTTTTTTACTATAACAAGGCGGTCTGCCGTCTGCTGAAGCCGGCAGTTCCCTTTGACAGTAATATGACCTTTCAGGAATTCTTTTATCCCGATCTGCCGGAGGCCATGCCAGGGCTTTTCCGGGCCATTGAGCGGGGACCTCACTTGGTGGAGGAGCCGCGGACGAAGCGGCAGCTGGAGGTAAATGCAATCTCCACCATCTGGAATGAAGAGCCGGCCTATGCGGTATATTTTTATGAATATCAGGCAGGGACCCAGGCGGAGCACCAGGAGGCAGAGCAGCGCCATAAGCGTATCGTGTTCAATAATATGATCTTCACTGGCAGCAGCAATGATCTGTACTTCTGGGAGAATGGCTCCAAGGCCTTCCACGTATGGAACCTTACCACGAATCAGCTGGTGATGGGAGAAGGAAGGAGTCTGCTGGAGGAACTTCCTCGACAGTCATTGACCTATGAACTTTTTTGTCGGTATTTGCTGCGGTCGGTTTCCAGGGAATCGGATCCTGCAGCTTTAGAACAGCTGCTGCAGCGCCAGCGGCTGGAAATGCTGTATGAAAGCGGGAGCTACCCGCAAAAGCTGCAGCTTTCCCTGGAAACAGTCCATGGCCAGGTGGTCATTGCCTTTGATCTGCTTCTCATGCGTTCTCCGGATGACCATGCACTTTATTTGAAGCTTTTTGGGGAGAATATCACTCAGCGTATTGTTATCGATATGCTGTTCAAGAAGTCACTGGAGCAGGAATGTGATTATATAGCCTATTTTGATATCAAGGCGGATTATTGCCGTATCATCCTGGGGAAAACCGTTACACCAGCGCAGCAGGACCGCACCGTTTCTGTCCAGGACTATCTGCGGAATTTTCGGGCCAGATGGGCGCCGCAATTCACGGATACGAAGGCCTTTGTGGAATATGTCCATCAGCTTTGCCGGGAAAACGGCGAGGGATCACAGGTCTACGAGCTGCCCAATGGGGATATCAAACGGATTTATGGGCAGATGGTGGATGTGGAAAACCAGCGGTTTTTCTTCCGGCAGACCGATGTGACCAAGCTGCTGCAAACCGAACGCCGCAAGGCGGAGGAAATAGGGCAGCTGAAGGATGAGGCCCAAGCGGCCAATCGGGAAAAGAGCCTGTTCATGGCCAGGATGTCCCATGATCTGCGTACCCCTATGGGAGCAATCCTTTCCCTGGCGCGATTTGGTCTGCAGGAAAGCCAGGAGCAGCAAGGCAGAAAATATTTTCAGCAAATCTGCGACAGCGGGGAATACATGCTGAATATGCTGGATGAACTGCTGGATATGCAGCGGCTGGAAGCCGGCCAGATTGAGCTGATGCGTAAGCCTGTCTGTCTCAATGAACTGGGAAAGACGGTAGAAACCATCATTCATTCACGGATTTGCGACAAAAAGCTGGAACTGGAGGAGCAGGACCTGCTGCTGCCGGATACCTATGTGCTGAGCGATGGACGCCGGCTGGAACAGATCCTGGTCAATATTCTCACCAATGCGGTCAAGTATACGCCGCCGGGCGGCCGGATTCTGTGGAGGAGCCAGACAAAATCCTGCAGTAACAGGATATCTGTCCGGTATGAGATTCAGGATACCGGAGTGGGGATGACGGCGGAGTTTCAAAAAAAGATGTTTCAGCCCTTTTCCAGGGAGATGAATGCCCTGTCCAGGGTTGAAGGCGGAGCAGGCCTGGGGCTGTCCATTGTCCGTAAGCTGCTGGAGGCTATGCGGGGGCATGTGGAGGTCAACAGCATTCCGGGACAGGGAACTACAGTGCGGATCCTTTTGAATTTCCCGCGGCCGACAGCGGCACAGCTCGAACAGTTCCGCAAGGAGCGGCTGGGGAATCTGCAGTCCTTCAATCTTCAGGGGAAAAGGCTGCTGGTCTGTGAGGATAATGAAATCAATCAGTTCATCATCCAGAAGATACTGGACAGTGCGGGCTGTGTGACGGATATGGCTGGCAACGGGGCCGAAGGGGTCCAGTTTGCCGAGAAGCAGGATTATGATGCCATTCTCATGGATATCCGTATGCCGGTGATGGGCGGGCTGGAGGCGGCTCAGTGCATCCGCCGGAGCAATATATCGGTTCCCATCATCGCGCTCAGCGCCAATGCCCGCGAAGAGGATAAACAACTTTCCCTGGCTGCGGGAATGAATGCCCATCTGATGAAACCCATCGATACCTATCAGCTTTTCACTACCCTGGTACGGCTGATTTCCTGAAACCTCCCCTATGCAGTAAACGGCAGCCTTTTATTAAGAGAGGAAGGGGGAAGCAGACAGCTTTTCTAAAAGCAGATTGGTATCCAGTACGGAAAGGTGATGCTCCAGGGCATACCAAAGGATACTGTCCCAGGAATTTCGGACGTAGAGCCGTTCTGCCCGTGCATAATATAGCAAATATTGGGTTTCCGTGGGGGAGAGTCCTAAGGCAAGTGCTAAAGCGAGTACTTTGGTGCGGGAGGGACTTTTCTGCCCGGCAAAGATATGGTAAGCGTAATGGGGTTCCAATCCGGAAAGCTGAATGACTTCAGCTTTGTTCAATCTCTTCTTTAGCAGCAGGTGCTGGAGATATTCTGATAGGGTACAGGAACGTAGATTTTCCTTATTTTTATGTAGAAAGCCCTCGATAGAGGGAGAGTCCATCAATTCGTGCTCTAATTTTTTTGTATTCTTTTGGGTCATTTCATATGCCTCTTTCCCTAAACGTCCTATTCTATGCTAAAATAATAGTATAGACGTGGGGAGAAAGCAAGGTGATTTTTTGGACGGGGATGTGCAAGGATATCTGGAAGGCCGGTTTGAGAAACTCCGGCTATTGAAAAAATCATCCAGAGGTGAGGTGTGGCTGGCTGCGGATACTGCGGGCATGCTGGTCATTTGGAAAGAAATCCTCTACACAGGGCTTCCTTATCGTCAGCTCAAGGATAAGGGACATGGACTTTGGCCTGAGATCATCTGTCTGGTGGAGGATGGGACACGGACCATTGTAATTGAAGAATATGTTTCCGGGCATACATTGCAGCAGCTTTTGACAGAGAAGGAATATCTGGGTGAAAAGGCTGTTGCCGCTATTGCAATGCAGCTATGCGACGGCCTGGCGGTATTGCATGGGGCAGGCATCATACATCGTGATATCAAGCCCGCGAATCTTATTTGGGGAAATGGCGTGGTACGTCTCATTGATTTTGATGCTTCCCGTGAAGTGAAGCAGTCGGCTCAGGAGGATACGACTCATCTGGGAACCAAGGGCTATGCGCCGCCGGAGCAGTTTGGCTACGGACAGACAGATGCCCGCAGCGATATTTATGCGCTGGGCGTGACTCTGCTGGAACTGCTGGGGCCTGATTATCATGGCTATCTGCGGCGAATCTTGGAAAAATGCCGTGAGGTGGATCCTAAAAAACGCTATCAAAATGTACAATTGCTGCAAGCTGCTATCCAGCATCATCAGCGCAACCGGCTGTTTCGTTGGAGCGGTCTTTTGCTGGCGGTACTGCTTCTTTTTGTTTCTGGCTATTGTCTGTGGCAGAAGCAGCAGGGAAATGATTCGCTGCCTGTACTGGACAAAGTAGAGCAGCAGATGGAAAAAGGGCTGGAAAAGGTAAATCAACAATTTAAAAAGGGTTTGGAAACGCTGCAGGGCAAAGAAAAAGAGAAGAACGAAGAGGGTGGAGCGCAGTCACCGGCTGCAAATGATACAGCACATAAAGAGGATGTTCCACAGGCATCGCCAAAGGTGCGGCCGGCTTTTTCAGGAGAAAATGCAGTGTGTACTTTTTTTCTGCGGGGAACATCTTGGAATGGATTGGGAACGGTATGTGTTTCTCCGGAAGAATGGTCTGGCTGGCAGTGGAAGCTCGCAGATTGTTCTGGTGGAGCCTCCTTGCCAAATGACTGGGTATTGCGTATCCATATCGATAATCAGAGCAATACTGTTTTAGAAAATCCCCGGGTACGTGTTAATTATGAGCATAAAGACCGTGTGTTTTCAGGCCGCTCGCTGTCACCAGGAGAGGCAGAAGATATTGCGATATCGCTCAGCAGCTATACCATATATGATTGGAATGAATTTTATATTTATATCATGATGGATAGCGCGCAGAAATTGAAAAAAGATTTCTTTGTGCTTACACTTTATTTGTCAGATTATGGGAAATATCGAGAAGCTCATTTTTATAATCAGAAAGAACCAAAAAAATAAATGCACGTTATTGTTCTCACAGGTAACCAATTCCTGTGAGAATTTTTTTATGATAAGGGAAAGGAATTGGATTCACAGACTGATTTTTACGACTATCAGAATGGGTGTAAAAGATGTAATTACAATATATTTTCAGGTAAAAAAATCAACTCTTACTATGAATATTATGTAAATTTGTATTAAAGAGGATAAATTAGCACTTTTAGATAATCTTTATAAACTATTCTCTAAAGCGGTGATTTTCAAAATATGAGACAATTTACATAGGACGGGGGTGCAGGGATGGGGTTGTCTTTTGAAGAACGGCGAACTAGATTAGGGTTGAACATCACCTATTATCGACGGGCAAACAAGATTACGCAAATGCAACTGGCGGATCGGGTGAATGTGAGCAGCTGTTATATTTCTCAGATTGAGCGAGGACTTAAGACGGTATCTCTGCCAACCCTTATGAAAATTGCAGATGTTCTAGATGTGGAGGAGGTGCGGTTGCTGGATTTCGGCAGCAGAAATTTATAAGGAGATAAGAATATGGTTTTGGTGCACATGCGGTAAGAAAATACCAGAAAATGCGAAATTTTGCGAGTTTTATGGGGAGAGAACGAATAGTAGTGCAGGATAATTATTTCTTTGCGAGTAAGGGCTGCTTGCATTGGGAACAAAATATGGAAGTTTTTTTATGCCGATAATTTTGGCGGATATATTCCAGAGCAAATCAGGAACAGGAGATTATGGGAGAAGTTTCAGAAATGAGAAAGTTTGAAAAGGGAAAAAGGAAGGGGACAATAATGGGTAAGAGAATTGTTTTAATAGCAATAATGCTAGTGATGACTGTACTAGTAGTAACGGGGTGTGCTGATGACCAATATGTAAAAGCAGTAAAAAACAGTAGCTTAGATATGGCACCTAATATCAAAATTGGACAGGCTTTTGATAAATTTTTCCCTGATGGTGAATGGAAATCATTGGAGACTAAAGATCATAAACATGTAGTGCAATTTGATGGTAGCTGCCAGTTAAACAATGTTGATGCGCACATGATAATACAATTTTTAATACATAATGATGGAAGCTTTGAAACATACGCGATGACCATAAATGGGATATCGCAGAATCCATTTGATATGAGTATCTATTTGATGCATATTTTAACGGGGAATTGAAGCTATGGCATATATGAATGAACTGAGTATATTGAATGTTTGCATAGCTACAGGGAGGGGTTCTAATGAGTAAATATTGTCCGAATTGTGGGGCACCTTTGGATAGCAAAGCAAAATTTTGTTCTTCCTGTGGGAGAGAAAATACTATGGAGAAAGAAGCGAAAAAAGATAATGGGTCTGATATAGAACCCTCATCTATTGAAGATATTGCATTGCATAGTGAAAAAAAAGAAAATAAAGTCCTTCAATTTAAAGAAGATATAACAATGCAAGATATGTTTTTACGAAGGACAGGCAGACTGAATCGCTTACGTTATTTTAAGCGTTCTTTAGTTGTAGCTGCTGCTAATATTATTGCTTCTGTTGCTATTGAAGCAATGTTTATGGACAAATGGGGGAATACAAATTCGACAGGAGAATTTATACAGGTTATTGCAGCGATACTTTTGTTGATTCCGTCATATCTTTTGGATGTACGTCGTTTGCAAGATATAAATCAAGGGCCGGCTCTAGCAATTGTCGGTACAATCATGGCATTCATTTTATTAACAGCGCAGGATACCGCTATAATAACTTTAACAGGAATTGTTATTATGGCAATTAATCTTTATCTTTTATTTCGTGAGGGAACACGTGGGACAAATCCATATGGAACGGATCCACTGGAACATATGAAAAAGTTTTAGGAGGGATTTTTATGTTTTGTCCAAATTGTGGGCAAAGTATAGTGCCAGGTGAAAAGTTTTGTTCTTCATGCGGTGCCAAGATAGCGGTTGATGATAATAAGTCAATTGACTCCGGTAAGCATAAGGGAGATACAAATCAAACTATTGATATACCCCAAAAAGCGGAAAATGGTGGAAAAGAAAAAATCAATATAAATGAATTAATCATATCGTTTGTTATTAAAACTTTATTTGTGGGAGTGATTTTCTTTGTGGCATCACATATATTTGGGAGGGTGCCGATAATCCATATCAGAGGGCCATTAACTTTTTTTGACTCATGTTTGTATGGAGCATTAGGTGTTGCTGTATATACAGTAGGTGACTATTTATTTAAAGAAAAGTAAAAATGGATGTGAGCATATTCAAATCAAAATACGGGATTCTATATAGTATCATGCTTTGGATAAAGTTTAGATAATTACAAAGGGGGATAGGATAAAAATGAAAAAAATGGTAAATCTATTATGTAAAGTAGTACTGATGCTGGTATTATTAAATGGCGTATCATATGTCCCATCATGGGTTGTAAATGCTATTCTATAAGTGAGCCATTTAAAGCACAAACGCTAACGAAAAAGTGAGCCACTTCGACTCTGCATCTCTTATAATTAGGTTATATCAATCTAATTGAGGGGATGTCTGTCAGGTGAT